>Ga0105239_10000035_pt1 | contig 213997 bp, 232 predicted proteins | sample KBSC44metaG_FD_92761 | JGI IMG/M metagenome (GOLD analysis project Ga0105239, IMG submission 92761) | Corn rhizosphere microbial communities from Kellogg Biological Station, Michigan, USA - KBS C4-4 metaG | ecosystem: Host-associated > Plants > Roots > Rhizosphere > Soil | place: Michigan... | reverse complement strand
CCCTTCTCCGCGCACGTCAATTGGCGCTGGCTTTTCACCTCCGCCACCCAATGCAACTAGTCCAGATGGAAGTCGACACCCCTCAATCGCCGCACAAACCTACTCGCCGAACACCGGGGATCCAAACTCCCACATTTTTGGTCAGCCACCTGCGGTTCAGAGTCCCGGGGCCCAATTTTATCCAACTGTTTCGCAGCCCCACAAACCTCTCCAGCACGTGCAACCTCAGTATCCAGACTATTTAGCCTCTGGCCAAGCCGCTGCACCTCAAGGCGGTTACTCGAACCATCAGTATGGACAAGCTGTTCTGCTGCAGCAACAACCTGCAGCAACGGCAGGAAACCCCTATGATGTGCACAGTCAGTTCTACCGACCTACTGAGGAGGAGCATCAAACACGCCATCATTCCCGCCCATCGAGAACGTCAACCAGCTCACAGCATCGACCAGGTAATGTGGAAAAGGTCGAGAAAAGCATGGGCCGGTTTTTCAAGAAAATTGAGAAGAAGATTGGCTGAGGAACGTTGCAATGGTGTACTGATGACTTTATATCCTTGCTTGGGCTGGCCTTGAATTTAGCAAGCGTAGTTATTGCATAGCTCATGGACTGACTGAAGCGCTACATTGACTCAATTTAATTAACCTCCGTATTGATTCAACATGAAGCTTTGAATCCACGCTTCCTCCCCGCTGGAATTGTCGCAGAGCAAGCAACATCCCTGTTGGTGGTGGCTGATCCTGGATCCACGAACCAGCCAATGACGGAATCTTCCAAAGCAGCATAGCCATCAATCGTCCCCGTGCCATATTCAAGACCCTACAGACCTTCTGGTACCAAAGCAATCCTGCTCTTGATCTTACCAGCGTGGAGATCAGCCAAAATTTTGTCGAAATCCGCTAGGGAACCGGTCTCAACCTGCGGTTTAATTACACCCCTCGCGATCAAGTCCAGCGACGCTCGAAGGTCGCTCTGAGTGCCGCCATAGCTGCACAGTATATTCAGCTGCTTGCGTACTGGGTGCACAGAGTGAAATGAGATATTGGGGTCAAGCAGGCCTACGAGCACGACTGTCCCTGCTCTGCGGACTGTGGCGATGACAATGTCAGCCTCTGGAGGTAAACAGTCTTCGACGAGATAAATTGGCATTACGATAAAGCAGGGCACAGATTTGGCCCGGATTCAAGGCATGATTTGGCTCAGAGAGGGGAAGAACTTACCACAGTCGATTGATGTCCTGAAGGACTCCGAGGTCCCAACAAAATCGACCACTTTATCAACAGTCAGGCCTCTTTGTCGAATCCATTCCGTAACGTTGCTTGTGGCAGCAGGGACGACATTCTCAGGTTTCACGCCAAACTTGACGGCCTCGTCGAGAACCATTTGCCGTTTCTCGACGACGATCACTGTTGAGCCTATATCGAGCAGAACCTGGAGTGCGTTGAACCCTAGCCCGCCCAGTCCATACAACAGAATCGTATCACTCTGACTGGCCTGCGCCCGCCCAACGACAGCATGATATGCCGTCAACACGGCATCGGTCGCGACGGCACCAGCGGCGACGCTGACCCCCTCAGGCAAGCTGATCGCCGCCCGGCCCTTGACCGCGATGTACGGCGCGAACGACCCATTCTGCCCGATCCCATAATGCTCACCCGTCTCGCATATTTGGCTCACGCCGTTGGTGCACTCGGGACATTCCGATCCGCCGCAGCCCGGAACCGCCAGGACAGACACCATGTCGCCCACCTTGAACTCCGTGACTTCGGCGCCCACGCTTACGACCTCGCCGCAGCCTTCGTGGCCCTGTTGGTGGTGGTGTCAGTACCAGGGCTCATTGTCCGTAAATCGTGCGTTCCGGGAGCATGGGGCGAACCAATCAAAGCGCATGGGTATCTCGCAAAACGTACAAGAGTGTACTTATCCTGGTAGCCATCGGGCTTAGCCTTTGTACCGAGGAGGGCAAAGTCGCTGTGGCATACTGTATGGAATTGCTCGTTAGATATGGATTGAACGAAGGGGCGCTAGGGACGTGGAGAGAGCGAGAGGAGTAATACTAATTAGGCATACCTCCAGCAGCGTGGATTTTGACCAAGAGCCCATCCTTGGCTGGTGTGGGCACGGGCACCTCAACTCGAACCTGGAAATCGATCAATCAGTCAGTGTCGCCCTTGTTTTCATATAACGCCGGTACTATAACCGATGGCATGGACATCATCCAGCGTGAAATGGAAAAGACTTCTGGCTGCCAGCCCGCCCGCCCTCCGCCATACGTGATGTGACTCTCTCGTTCCATCCACTAATTTAAGCCCCTTCGAAAGTCCGATCTTCACTGTTATCCACTCACCGGCTCCGTGCTTCCAAAGTGCTTTTGCCATGCCAGCATTGTCTTGGGTATCTCCGTGCTCGACATGTTTGGTTGCGATTTGTATGTAGTGTGCCCTCGTGCTAGGTTTTTCCCCGATTCCGATTCAAAGCATGCCCCCTCTGCTTGGAAACACTGCGTTGAGGAAATTAGACTCCCCTTTTACAGCGTGATGATAAACGTTTCTTTATCAATTCTGGATAATCGCTGGTGCTGGGCTTCTTCACATGGTATTGATGCGGAGTAAATGGGACATAATTGAAAAGAAAGGTAACCAGGAGAGGGAACTCTCCCAGTCCGCAGGTGCTAGGCAGGGCAGGCATCTACGAGCTGTTCGCCTAGGTTCGATCGACCGTTCCTTACTTGGTAGTCGCTTCAAAGACATTTGGAGAGACTGTTCCTGGTCACTTGGGTCTTAGTCAGAGATGGCTGACAGGCTCGGATGCCCGGTGTGGACGAAGCTGCGTAGGGCATTTCTATGTTCGTAATTAGGAGAACCGAGGTTAAAAGAACGGGTGATGTTGGTGAGGAGTAAAACAATAAGACCCAATAGCAGCAATGCTATGGAGACCAGGTTTCGTGGGCTTGGTGATGCCCCTCGGCCGGGCCAGACTTTTGGGCACGGATCATTACTATGTAGTACTTACTTACCTACCTAGGTAGGTAGGGTTGGGTGAAGAGAGGGTCCCTAGAGGGCCTCAGGGGAGCAGCCTTGTGGGCCTCGAGATGTGAAATACATACTACAAGTAGTCCACCGCTGGGGTAATTGAAGTTCCCAAAAATGAGCAGGTCTCCCCAGGCTTATCTGTACAGTCTGATGGTTTCGATCTAAGCTACACTATTCGAAGAAAGGCGGCCTAAGTGTGATTAATTCCAACGATGCCACTCCAGTCATCCAGGGGATGCCAGGGCCAGGCTCCCTAGTCAAGCCCGGAATCACAGGCCGTAGGTAAAGGTGTACTTGCGATCTGCATATCTCAGAGGCGTGGTCCTCTCCTCTTCGATCTCTTCTGGTGTCATGTTTTGCAATTTACGTTGTCGCCACTGGTTCACCGCTGCGAGGGTGAATCGATAAGCAATATAGCCAGCCAGTGCGACCGCGATGAATGCAAGAGTAGCATAGAAGGGTCTGGATTTGTGCACGATCAGCAAGATTCTACCTATTGGGGTTGTGGCATTCAACACTAACATCAGATACTCAGGGGCATATGATTTCCGAAATAATTGAGAACCAATGACTCCAGACAAATTGCCGAAGCCATTGACACCGAGCACCAAAGCTCTCTTTCCAGGCTCTAAAGCATAATCAGCATCGAATCGAGAAAATTTTGTCGTTTGCCCTAACCTGGAGTATTTCCACTCAACCATGCAACCGTTAGTGGAGCGGAGACATAGCTTCCAAAGAGCAGGATGCACAACCCCGCGTACTTACCACCGTGACCCTTGACGGTGACGGTGACGATCAGACCGACGAGTGCAATGAGCAGACCACACACAATGTGATAGCCTCTCTCCTTACTACACGAGTGAGAAAGAGAGGTATGAAAACAGTAGAAGGCTACTTACCTTCGATCAGAACTCAATGCGAATAGATAAAGCCCAACGGCGCCGCATACATATGGTGGGACAGACATCTATACATATCAGTTCTGAAAAGACCGGGAGTTTGACAAACACTTACCAAATTCGCCTGTATCGACGAGTACCCAAGGCCTGCAACGACCAAGGGAAGGAAGACCGAGAAAGCCTGACCAGGAACACTGGCCAGTATGTTGAAGAAAAGTACATACCACAGCTTCCAATCTTTTGCCGTCTCCACGACGTCCCTTCGAGTCAATCGTTCCTGCTCGACGCCACTCTCGCCATATGAGTGCTGGATATACATGGCATTGTCAAGACGTATCCGTTCAGCGGCGTAAGTTCGCTCGTTCTTATTCAAAAACCAAGCACTCCCGGGGCCAACCGGCATCCAGAACCATGCGATCAAGGCAATTGCACACGTCGCAACTCCCTCAATGATGAACAGGTACTGCCAGTTTTTGAGGCTGCTATGCTTGAGGTGGAAGATGCCGTATGCTGGTTTGCTGTCAGTGATGTTTCAGTTCAATTGTTGTGGTTTATCTCACCTATTGAGCCCGAGAACGCCCCGGCGACAGCATATTGGCCGTAGAACAAGCCGATACGAACGGCCAAATCGAAACGGGTGTAAAATGTAGAGAGATAAGCTACGGCGGTAGGGTAAAACCCTGCCTCGAACAACCCGATAAGGAGTCTGGTGGCGATGAGAGCAGCCGCAAGGTGTGAGTATGTCTACGCATAAGGCAGGGGAAGAGCACGAACGTACCACGTCCTTTGATGAATGCTTGTGAGATGGTGAGAATACCCCAGCAGAACTGATAGATAAGTATTAGACCTCAAGTCAAGGTATCGGAGTATTGGAATTACCATGATAATTGGAATCCAATTTTTGGCACCCATCCATCTCCCAGCCGCGGCCGAGGGAGGCTGGAAGAGGACAAAAGTGATGAAGAACAGGCTCACTGCCAGGTTGAGGTCATCGGGGTGAGCACCGATGTCCTTTGTGAATCCTGTGATCACTGTCAACTTTGTTCAATGGCGCATGGGATCCACTTAGCTGACCTTGTGTCTCTGCATTGCCCACATTCCCTCTATCCAATCCATTGAATAGGTACAGGAGTGAAAGAAATGGCAACAGCCACACGTCAAGCTTACGATTCAAGGCTCTGCTCAATGCCTTTTCCTCTCCTGTCGCAGGGACATGTCCGGCTGGAACATTTTCTTTGCCTTGAGGTTCAGTCTGAAGTATTGATGAGCCTGACTCGATGTGGTCAGAGCTTGTCTTTTCCTCTGTGGTGGCCATCTGGGAGTGAAATGGTGCAAAATCAAGATGTTAGCAGATCGAGGAAAAGCCTCCAAAGATGATCGATACTCTGAAGCCGCGCATTCTGGGAAACAGCCCAAATGCGATCCTTTTATGTTGATGCCATATCAATACTTCGAAGAAAGAATGATGTATTTTCTGCGGGTACCGTAGCCGGAAGTCTGCTGCCCTCCCCTGCAATTGACGTAGCTCGTTAGTCGTTGGGAATCGCGTTTCGCTTAGGTTCCAGCGATTAGGCTTGCTTTTAAGCGGATGGAAGCATTGGAAGGATGGTTGCCGGGGGTCCAGCTTCAGCCAGTAACTGAGGTCCGTCCAGGGCTAGTGATCGAACGTGCAGGCCAAGAGATGCTGTCAGGGTCATTGATGTGATCGGGTACACTACCCGCAGAATCAAACGGCCGCGTGTGCTTGCATTCGGATCTGAGATTTCAAATTACCGAGGAGGATGAGCATGAAACCTTGCATAGATGTGTTGTCCTCGCTATTCTACTGTTATAAGAACAGCTCCTGCCCCAGGCGGCTTTGGAGGCGGGAACAGGTCAAACAGCAATGGAATTTACAAGGGACCGAAGAGTCTCTAAGACAGTTGATGTCGGGTTCCGGGGAGTTTCCCTCTCGACTGACACCCTAGGCACAGTATTACCCACCCTGGTGACCGTCTGATCATGGGGCTGACAACTACATGAGATCTTACAAATAAGTGCCTTTCATCCCAGACACGGTATTGTGGTTGCAGAACCCTATGAGCAGTTTGATGGTGCAAGGTTTCATGACACCCCATATGTTCGTGAATACCGCGGACGTATGCTTAGGTCTGTTCAGTCTGGAAGTCCAGGATTTGGTGTACGATTTGATGTCGAAGTCAACTCTCTCATAGTCAACCAGAATGGGCTTGGTCAGGCAACAATCGTATATGAAACCACATCAGGTCTTGAGATAACGACATCATTGGGTGTTAGCGATGATGGAAGCGTCTCCCAATTCTCACAGGTCAAGTCGACAAAGGCCCATCCTATCTCGCTCTCTTACTCAATTGATGTTGGTATCAGCATCAATCGGGCGTCGTATGGCCAGTTAACTGAAGGAGGCCCGATCCCGATCCCAAACTCAGAGAACAGAATCGAGGTCCTCAATACAGGGCGTGCATTTACTATTACCAATCCCAATCTAGGTGCTCATCTGTTTGGGCACCTCAAGATAAACGGGGAAGAAGTGGATGTCAGTCCACACCTCTCAAACCAGACATATATACAGTCGCCTGTCAGCGGCAAAATCTCTCAATCAACCATTGTGGCCCCAAGGTCGACATTTGACGTGGTCGCTATTTTCGAGCTGCGGCCTGGAAGATACTCGAGTTCGAAATCGGCTCAGAATGGTCGTGCTTTGAACGTACATGGTGCACCTAGCTTGTGGTCGATCCCCGAAACGCCCGGGCGGTTCATCGTTAGAAGGAACCTAGAATACATCCTTGGAAACTGTGCGATACCGCTATCACATGAGGGCAATGCGGTATGCATACTCACGGACCACGTTGCTTTACCGTTGGGTTGGATGAGGGACAATTAGTGAGATACAGATCGTGGTTTCGTGGAGAGAGCTAACTCGACGCAGCTGGCAAGTCCGCTTTCTGATGGATGTGTACCACAACTTGGGCGGCTTACATGGCTTGAATGCCATATCGTTGTATGCTCACCTCATCAGAGATACTGCGAAGGGTCATCTGAATTGGATTTTCCGTCACGCTCAGAGGCCGCAGGGCTTTTGGCATCGGTCCTATCTTACAACCGGTCGGCCGAAAGATGGTCCAGTTTTCCAACTTGATCAACAATGCTATCCATTGCTGGAGCTTTGCGACTTTTGGAATACGTTCCCAGACGAAAAAGATTTTGTTGAGCGCGTCATAGTCGAGGGAGTAGTTTCTCAAATATTGGATTTGATCGAGTCAAAGGAAGACAAGTCAACGGGACTCTTTCCAACGGACGAAACCCCTGGAGATGATGCAGTTGAATTTCCGTTTCATTTCTCAAGTCACATACTGCTCTGGTACACCGCGTCTAGGCTGTCGATGTTATGCTCACAGCTTTCTCTAGGAGATCAAATGTCAGTCAGATCGGATACTTTAGCAAAGCGTGTGCGCACATCAGCGATGAAATACTTCTTGACGTCCAAGACAGAACAAGGAGAACCACTATTCGCATATTTGGTTGACGGTCAGGGCGGGAGGACCTTCTACCACGATGCAAACGATATACCGACACTCTTCGCCTACACTTGGGGGTTTGTCGAAACAGCTCTAGCAGAGCAGGCCTGGCACAATACCATGAAATTTGGGTTCTCATTGGCGAATGAAGGCGGCTACTATCCTGAAGGACCCTTTGGGGGACTCGGCAGTGTCCATACTCGCGGACCATGGACACTGGGCTATTTTCAAAGATGGAGATATGCGCAGTTTACGGGAGATGTCCAGGCGGAATCTGTAGCTTGGCAAAAGATTCTTGGTGTGATGCTGTGGGATGGTACGTTTTCTGAGGCAGTAGATGCTCAAACGGGAGAATGTACAAGCAAAGCGTGGTTCAGCTGGCCGGGCTCAATGATCGGGGGTGGGCTGCTGCAACCTGGCAACAAGGAGCGTTATCTCTAGGAAGATCACCATGGGATTCTGAGGTTTAGAGTCGAGATTGAAAGACCGTGCTCTGGGGATCGGGGGATGGAAGAGGCTGGTATTATTATTTCGAGGCGTGTGAAACGAGCTTCGGAAGAAGCTGCCGTATTCGCCGAAACCTGGACTGAATCTCGCTTAGCCCGCTTAGCAGCGACTCGCACCTACTCACGAGTCTGCTACTTAAGCGAACCTCCTCCATTCATCCACGTGTTGAAGCCCACCCAACGCGACCTCCGCGCAACCGTTTTTGCTATCCAGGACAGTCCTACGCTGTTGATAGATACCCCTGGGATCATACGGTGGATTGAGCATCGGTACAGGCGTCGCTTGGTCACAAAGCACCAATGTGGTCTCACTGGCACGAAAATCGGTAGCACTTGACCTCTTTACCGCACAGCTCTCATGGAGCGACTTCCTGTCAATCCCCGAAGGCACCGCATTGCCCCCGAATCCAGGAAACGAGTAGTCCAAGCGTGAGTTTCTCTTCGTTTGGGGTAAAGGTGTTTCGTGGCTAACGGGGATCCTCGATGACCCAGCTGCAACAGCTGTAACATCCGGCGGGCCAAATGCTCAGGGGGCCAGCCATGCGAAAGGTGCAACAAGTCCTCGAGGGAATGCCGATATCCCGTGGCAGAGGAGATGGTCTCTATCCCGCGAAGGCAAAAGGAAGCTCTAGTGTCTAGATGCACCTTGCTTGAGCGAGCCCTGGCCGAGGCTATCCCCTCCGACCGTGAAAGGGTCAAGCTTCTCGAGCATCTGCAATCCGCCGATGATCGCCAAGGCCAGGGATTGGGAGACGTCGACCAGGAAATCGCCGAGGACGACCAGAATGTCCGGGAGGGCCGTATTCTTCAGGACCCAGATGGCACAGTACGCTACCTAGGAGAATCTTCCGGGGCCACCTTTCTCAACCATTTGCGAGAATACATGGCCACAGTCTTTCCCCTGACGATCGACTCCACTCGCCCGACTGCTTCAGACCCGGACACGGCTTTCATATCTGCTCTAGGCAGATATCAGACTCACGATAGCAGACCCCTGTTAACGTCGAGTATAGATCCTCTGCTACTACCAACCCAGGAAGAGGCAACCAACATGTTGACCGAACTACGCCATTGTGCACAGGATGGCGGAGACACTTTTCCATCAGGGGGGATCTACTATTGGCTCAATCCTCAGAATTTGATGCTGGAGTACCAGGCTTATCTTGATGCTAATGGCACGCTCGATATAAGCCCAAACATGGTCACCATCAATGCTGCTTTCGCAGTTGCTTGCCAATTTAATCCCCACTGTGCACCTGATTGGGAGTCTGAAAATGGCCAAACCTTCTTTGCCCGAGCGAAGAATTCTCTGGGAAATCCTCTTGACACTTTCGTGGTCAATGATGCAAGTGTCTTAGCACTCCTAAGCTTCTATCTACTGAACAACAATCGGCGCGACCTTGCTTATATTTACGTCAGCGTCGCCATGCACATCTTGATTGTCCATGGCGTCCATCGAGCCTGGATGGTGGATGAACAGGGCAAGAGGCTTTTCTGGACCGTATACATTCTGGATCGGTAAACTCTGACTCCCGAATGATGATTTCACTGAACCCTAACACTTTTAGATGGCTGAGCTGTCTGATGGGAAGGCCAGCTCTTATCTCCGACGATGCTATAAAGTTGGATTTGCCTCGCGACTCCAGGTAACCAAACCCTCCCCCGCGTACACCGCTTGTTATTGATTTCTTCAAGTGGCTTGCCTCCAGCAGCTGGACTGCGAGCCCACGTGGAGCTTGCGAGAATATCTAACTACATTGTCTCGAATGTCTACGATATCTCACGCCATAGTGATGCACCTATCAAGACAACGTTATGCATACACAAGGCGATGGGCTTTCTGCGATCCTGGCATCAAAGACTTGGCCCGGTGGTGCAGGATACCGAAGAGAATCTAAAAGGCGACCGCGGTGTCTGCGAACTGCATATGGCTCATAATCAGGTCAGTCTCTCCAAAATTAGAAATGCAATCACTAATCGACCTAGTTGGTCATTCTTACCGTTCGGCCTCTGTTGTTTATAGCCGTTAAGAAGATCACTGCCGATATGCTACTGAACGGGCGAGCACACAACCACGACATCTCTTACCAGAGCGAGCTTGACCTCTCCGCAGAGGTTGCCAGAAGAAATGTGCATTTATGGCATAGCTTGTTGAAATTACCGAGGCCCGCGAAATTGTCACATACGAGCATACACTACCTCTTCAATGCCGCTTTGACCCTCCAGCTCCATCAAATCCTAGTGGAAAGTCAGGCACAGGGCGACTATGAGGAGGTCGGGTTTGTGATAGCTGCCCTAGACGCGGACGAAAGCACCAACAAAGAGTATGCAAAGGATTGTTCAAATGTCCTGACAGACCTCAGCTCGCTCATGGGAAGGTTGAGAAGGTTGGATCTGTCCAAAGCTGTATCCCGTGGCAATGGTGTTGCCCTGCACCCTTTGGCACTCGCCCCTGCGACATCATCGCCGAGCGATGGCACAGGAAGTGCCAGTGCTACCGACTCCCTCAACCAGGATGCGCATTCACGAGAGACTAATGAGGGCCTGCGTCCCGATCAGACGACGGGCTCATCATTGGATTCTCGGGAAAATGCATATCATGAACTCATCTCATGGCTGCGCACGGACGAGCTGCAACAAAAGTTCGACTTCCCCCACCGCCTAGGGTAATTTTCACACCTAGAATTCATAATCGAAACAACGAAGGATTTGCTCCATCCCGATGATGCATATCTCAACATGTGGAGCAGGATGCTAGTACAGTTATCCTGATCCAGTATGACTGTCTACTACCCTATGGATACGAAGTTGGCACGGGCAGTGTGAACCATTGATCGAAGCTTACCAATAACCGGACCGGCTAACGCATGGATGTTCGTCCGTGCGAAATAAGCCCATCTACTCAATTTGATGAGTGATTACTCACGTGACATCAGCCAACCAATCCTCCGTGCTGACTCACCAGAATTTCCAAGTGTTCGCAGGCAAACAACGTCATGATTGGCTGCTCTCACCTGAGGCCATGGGAGGTACAGTCCGAGTCTCCAGTTTTAGCCAGGAAAGGAGCATGGTCTATCAGGAGCATAAATACATTCTTAAGTTTCGACTTTCCCAGAACTTGAGCAGCAAGACTTGTATCAACAAGTGGAAGACAGGAAGGAGAACAATTTAACAATACAAGACCATGGCAACCAAAAGCCCAGTGGAAAGATATATTGTCGGCGTCAACACGGGAAATCTTGAGCTCATTTTGAGCGCATTTGGACCCGACGCAGAGATATTCGACGATGGCAAAAGCCACAAAGACGATGGCATCAGACTGTTTATCGACCATGCGCTCATCGGCCACAAAGCCAGTGTCAAAGTGCTCGCACAGGAGATCCTACCTGATGGCCGTACCTACCTTCATACTATGAATGATGGAGACTTTGCCGCCGACTTTGGCATCACGGAGCCTTTTGAGTTGTTTCTTGTTTTCACGATCAAGGAGAACAAGATCCAGCACCTGGCCATGGGCGACGTGGATCCCAAGAAAGACACTATTCGTACCGTCTATGCAGCCGGCGCCAATTTGGAGGACCCCCTATCGTCCATTCGCGTTGGGAGGCGTAATGTCCCGACTCCGAAGGAAGGATATGTCCGAGTCAGGATGCAGGCTGTCGGTCTCAACTTCCACGATCTCTTCACGTTGCGTGGCTTGGGAATGCATAAGATTAAATATCCCATGAGATTGGGCAATGAAGGTGCTGGTGTGCTGGATGATGGCACTGAAGTCGCTCTGTATCCGAATATGGGTGATTCAGATTTCAAGGGCGATGAGACCATTGATCCTAAGAGACACGTGCTGGGTGAGCTTGAGCAGGGGACGCTCGCAGATTATATATGGGTCCCGAAACGCAACGCTGTCCCTCGGCCCAGTGGACTGGACGCCCAGGCAGCAAGTGTGATGGGGATCGCTTGGTTGACGGCGTTCAGGATGATGTTCGTCAAAGCCAATTTACGGCCAGGGCAAACTGTTCTCGTCCAGGGATCGTCCGGCGGTGTGTTGTCCAACATGTTCTTCATTGCTCATACTAACGGAAACATTCGCAGGTGTCACAACCGCCTTGATACAGCTTGGTTCTGCAGCGGGCTATCGTGTCTGGACGACTGGTCGTACAGAGGCGAAACGAGCAATTGCCACACAATTGGGTGCCGAGCAGACATTTGAACCCCTCCAAACGTTGCCGCGTCTTGTTGATGCAGCATTTGATCCTTCGGGGGCGGCAACCATCAATCATTCCATCGCATCAACCAAACCGGGTGGCACGGTCGTGATCTGTGGCGTTCATTCTGAAGGCGGCGCCACGAAGGTTCCCGTCGATTTGTTTCCAATCCTCGTCCATCAAATCAACTTGACAGGCGTCTATACCGGCACAAGAGAAGAATTTGTCGATTTGCTCAATTTTGTGAGTAACAAGGGGATCAAGCCATACATTGGGCGCGTGCTTCCGCTAGAGGAAACTGGGGAAGGATTGAGAGATATCTATGAGGGAAAGACGCAGGGGAAGATTGCAATTACGATTTCTTGAATACTGTCAACGATGACATGTACAACCCTTCGAGCCCTCCTCCTGTCGAATGATACTTACCACAGGCTGTAATAATCACAGCAGTCAATGGTATCTGAACCGATGCACGGCGGTGCTTAGAGTCCCGAAAATCTGAAACGCAGGGGTATGCCAATCGCAAATCCAACCAGTCTCATCAACCAAGAATATTTATCACATGGCCTTTCAGCCTTGGATTTGGTGCTCATTTCACATGTTTTGATGTTGCATCGAGGGTCAACCCTTGACCGACTTCGAGACGCGTGGAAGTGGAGGCAGCTTCTGAGGTCGAAGTGAGTCATTTTTCATTCATCGAGTCTGTGCGTACGAGGAATTACACAGACAGATATATTTGGTGGTGAGAGGAGGGAGCGGAAATTGATCAGGCGACGACGAATTGTGAAAAGCCATGGTTGTGGTTTGATGTTCGGCAAAGCGTCGGAAATGAAATCAGTAGGGGCCGGCACTTCGATCTGGCTAGTCTTCAATAGGACTAGCCCCCCTAAATGGGACTAGTGCCTGCTCACCGGATCGAGGCCACGCGATGACCTAATGCAACTCCTTATCTCTTGACCCTCTTCAACACGACAGCCTCCCCTAGACTTCATCCTTCTTCCGGGTTACCACTGTGGATATGAGGTTCCACACCGTCGGCGGCGCATAGACCGACATTTCGTGATATTGAATCCGTATTTCTCTCATACCAGTCATCCGTGGGTCTCCCGTGCTATTTGATGAATCTGATATCTGTGACTCTGGAGATCTTGTACTCTCTCAGCTCGTGAAACAAACAACAAAAACATCAAAGCCATCTAGCAATGTCGCTTTGGACTGGATTTCCAGCGGGCATCGGCAAAGGCCAACCGACCCAGGTATATACACAGCCTCGTCGCCCTCTCAGATGCCAAGCGAAAGCACATGACTTCGAGAGAAAGCTCTCCTGCAGGTTCCTGGTGCCGGAAGAGGTATGATAGGCATATGCCATGATGATTCTATGTGTTGACGCTCGTAGCTTCTGGAGAATGTTCCTGAGGAGCCAGATGAGGACTCGGCCCTCCTGAATATGCCATATGAGATTCTCCTGACCATCTACGACAGCCTGGAGCACGCCCCTTCCCAAGTTGCCCTTGCACTGACCTGCAAGCGCATGGCAGTGGTTGCACGAGACGTTCATCTCCATCTCTCACCATTCTCTGCCAAATACGCAGGATTTTTGCCCAAGACCGTCTTCGATGTGCCGGAGCTGATGACCCAGCTGAAGCCGTGGATGCCCGCCGACTTGCGCCTCTGCAACCACTGTCTCACCAACCGGCCACGTGGTGAAGAATACTGGGCTACCGTCATCGGCTGCGAAGTGAGCAACTTCTGGATCCAGAAGACGGGATGGAACTTCCACAACGCAGTCTGGCATAAGCAAGTTCACGACATTTGCCCTGCTTGTCACGCCTCGTGCTCCCTAAGCGATTATGTCGATTGCGACGGTTGTCGGGCGCTTGGCAGACTCGGTGATGTTGATTGGTCGAGAGTATCAGACCATTGGCGAAGAAGGACGGAGGAAGAGCTTCGCGCCGGCCACTTTGCGACTTGAGGCCGTCGCTGACATTCTGATATTATCAAGAGACATCCTCTCCATCATGAAAGGTTTTCTTGAGATATCGGTTGTACCGCTTCGCGAGAAGGCTCCTTCCACGAGATTCTGGGTCCAGGACTCTCTCCAACCTCTTATATTTTTTCCCTTTGATAATGGAATTTCGCTACCTCGGTTTTGAACACGCCAACCTACTATGGATTTTTGTAATGGACACGGACACACTCACATATCGACAGCCCTATGGGCTCTGAGTTTTCTTTCAACAATCACTGTTTCTCACTACGACTCGAATAGTATATCCAATCGCTTCAGTGGCGGCCATTGTTGAAGATTTTATCACACGGGGAGAAGTGGGTCTTGATAGAGAAGACATAGATGTGATGGCGCCTGGGGTATGATCCTGAGAGGCTCGCGATGGGTGATGACTGTGTTTTGAATATTGCTGGTGTTTTGGAGATATGTTTTGAGGTAAATTTATACGATACGGGGCAAGGTTACTGGTGTTTCACCTACATTCTGTGGCAGCAAAGCTATCCAATGATGGTATTCCTGAGTTGCAAGGGGAACTTCGAGGAACAGCTGGCTCTGAAATAGTGATCGAGCGAATTTGCTCTTCTGGATGACAACGGCCCGGGTTTTGAGGCTGTTGGAACCTGTAGAACTGTGACCACATTACGAAGTATATGAATATCAATGTGGGATTCCCAATACCACTATACAATGAATTGCAGGACAGTTGACACCTCTGTGATGACTGTGCTTGCACCTGTATAATATATAACTCGTCGAGCACCGGATTCGACCGGTGGTCGGCCGAAGTTCATTATTATATAATAAATGCCAGGTTTGGCTGAAATGGATTGCCGCGGCATTTTATTGCGATAAATATCACCCCCGGGTGCCCGTGGAGGCTTGTTTCCCTCCAGCCATTAGCCTCGAATAAATGGCCCCAGCTGGGCCAACACATCGCAGCAATGTGTGACCAGTGAATCGACAACCTCTACTCCATAAAATGGTAGTCTAAACTGTTAGGCGATGGGGGTCTGAAGCCTCGTGTTGCATACAACCGATCGGAGACTCTCCGCTCGTGATTAGGCACCTTAATACTCCCAACTCGAGCACCAAACCCACTGAGAGACGTCGTGGTTCTAAAACCTCCTCTGGTATCTCCACTTTCTGCTTTGCAAACAAGTCCAGTCGAAGATTCTTGCACAATGCGCGGACTTGTCTTCATCAATTATGCAAATGGGGTGCATCAAAATGATCTGGAACAACAACGTCGAATCCTTTCGCATGCCTCGAGGCAAAAACGATCGCACAAGAGTACTGCATTGCTCAAGAACGACAATAAACCTCCTCGCATTGTCGCAGCACGCCGATCGAAACATAGACGAGCCGACAATGACGATCACGACCAGCCACACGACGGAGACTCTAGGGAGGACGTGATCACCTTCCGACGTCAGACGAAGTTAAACCCGACATGCGATAGTCCCCTGAGCGGACTGGATCCGTTCGGTGCACTACCGTTACCAATGCAGATGACAGGAATGGATGCGATTCTACAGTTTGGTACGTCTATTCGACGAGCGAGCCTTTAGCACCCTAGGATTCACTGACGTGAACATTCCACCCCTTCAGTGGTGCACTCGTATGCTGCGACGGTTTTACCAGTCCAAAGACTACTGGGCTCCTTCAAGGACACTGCCCAGCAATATTTCTCCACTGCGCTTGCCAATCCTGAATTCCTCAATGCAGTCATTGCCATGGGTTCGGGTGCCTACGAATCCAAGATCAGTAGAGCTTCCCTGAAGGCGCCATCGGTTCGTGTGCTTTATTTCCGTGGTCAGGCTCTAAAGCTATTATGGCAGAAGCTGGAAGCTGGCGATGACGCTATTGACATTGGAACGGTGATGGCAATCATACTGTTGATGGGGATGGACATTGCATACTCCGAGGTAGGCCCTGTCCTGATGCATCGGGTCGCTTTACGCCGGATTCTCAAGATCACCCCGGGACGTGGAGGTCCACTCGAGCCGAGCTGGCGCCTACACAACCCCAAACTTCTCAGCTTCACGCAAGAATACCTGTCAGACAAAATGCCTTCATGGTACCTCGAGCCTGGGGAAACCTTACTTACACCCTATCCTGCTTCTCGTTGTAAGCCGCTCACTTACTTGCACCCGAGTTCGTACCAGAACCTCGCGTTGTACAAGAAACTTCCAAAGGGGTTCCAAATGCTGGCTGATCAAGGTGACATCAGCGTTGAAGTGCTCCAAATAGCGTACCGGATGGCCAAGGTGGCGGGATTTCTGGAAAAGGCTCGCAATCAAAGAATCTGCGCCGATGAGATAGACATGGCCGAGACATACAAACCGGAGCACGAGTTCCACGAGTGCATAGACTGCCTGCGGCGAATCCCACCTACTCAAAACAACGACGAAGTCTCCGAAGAAACTGGCAGCACCAGGATTGAACATGTCATCTGCCTGGCACTCCTGACCTTCATCGAGTCTGTCTTCGGCTGCATGACATATGGACCATTGTTCAATTCCGTACAAGTCAATCTGTGCGAGGCGTTGCAAACGTGTGAGTTGAGTGATTATCACGATGACTGCATGATATGGGCCCATATGACGGCCATCTGGGCTCAATCCATCATTTCAGACACAGCAAGTTTGACGCCCTTGGGTTTTGTCTGGACTGGATATGGGATGAGCCAATCTTGGGAAGAGATACAGGCGACGCTCCAGATTTTCTTGCTAACCGAGGAGATGGCTACTGCTTGTGAACGAGCATGGAAGAGGAGAGGAGCATGAGAGAACCTTGACTTCCATCCTCTCTTCGCAATCTCGTCAAAAGTCCAGCGACCAATGCTGCGCCGCCCAATTGATCCACCTCGTATAATGTCTCAGCGGAAATATGTGCCTTGTAAAAAGGTGCAGACAACATGCCACATCAATTCACTGAGGGAAAGGGTGCAGGTAAACCATATCCAGTCGTTGACGACAACTGATCCGCACTTGACGATCGATGACCAAAGAAGGCCACACGCCTGCACTGAAACTCAAATGATCGATACGGAATGTTCTATCGCGGCAGGTAATGGAACAAAAGATCCATCACATGGATGTGCCTTGCTACCGCGACTGATCTGCTCAAGGCGCTCTTCAGCTAGAATGCACTGTTGTGGGAGATGATTGGAGACCGAGCCGCACCAAAAGACCCGGGCTTGGCCCTTCAAACCAGATGAATTGTCTCGTGCCAAGTACAAGGATATTGATCAGCTGTGTAATGGCAGTTAGGAAAGCCCGATATCGTGGTCCCCGATCCCTGCGATACCATTATTGGCATGTCTGTACGCAGTACCGAGTACGACAGGGCTGCAGGAAAAAGTCGTTTGAAAACATGAACGATCGATCAGCATCCGTGGTCCTGCATTACGCCCTTCGAAGTACTCCGTACACCAGCTGAAGGATGAATTAAGTTTTGGCTACCGGAAGGGTAAACGGCACGAAGGCTTGATGGGTGAGCCAAGCGGCTAAATAAAGTACCGAGTGTCTCGATCCTACACCCAATGAGAGGTGGGAGCGGCTGGTATTGTCAATGTCATGTATCAATACACCAGGCTGAGAACGAGGATTCGAGAATTGATGTTATTCGAGTTGTCTATCCAACGCCGCCAACAGTCACACCACGATATTGGTACCCATACCGCTCGTTCCAGACATTTCGGGATCAGGCATGGCAGTCAATTCAACAGAGCTAGCTTCCTCATTGAGACTGAGCTGTGTTCAATCATTGGTTATTGATATTCAGGCGTTCCAATTCACTCAGCTGCTCAGCGCGAATGCGATATAGCTTCAGATTCAGCTATGAAATGCATCGGCCTCGACAAAGAATCCAATTTCTGAACGATGGCAGGTGGAACTCATGGCATGGCTGGGGCCGCAAATGGCCACTTTGGCGCAATTGAAGAGGGAGATATAATTACCTGACTGCATGTTCCTTTCACTTCCAGTGATCCAGAGACTATCAATCGCAAATTCCTCGCCAGAGCAATCGCAAGCAGAATGGCTCCTTCGTTTTCCAAGTTGCTTCTGGCCGTCACATTCCAATGGGCCTCTGTTTACGCCGGAGACGCTCACTTCGTCTCGGACATCCAACGTCGTCAGGAAAGTCATGTTGGCACCCTGGGTTACGCAGATCCATTTGTATGTGCGCTTAGGCTAATGTTGTTTCCCTCAAATGCTGATCGATCCAGGGCGGGTTCCTGTACACCATCAACATCACTGTTGGTACGCCCCCACAGCAGATCATGGCAATCCTCGACACTGGCAGCCCATTTCTCGTCATCAGCAATCCTGCGTCGGAGTATTGTTCGCAGGAGACCAAACCGTGCGATGTATTTCAAAGCTACGATCCTACAAAATCGTCTAGCGCAGTCTGGATATCGGATGACTTGGATGTACTCTATGAGCTTACTCAAGACTACGGCTCCTGGCTCAACGACACAGTGACTCTTGGCGATCTCGTTATTGAGAATTTCCCCCTGGGTACTGCGAATGGTAGCCAGACCCGTGATCCCATGAATTGGTTTGGTCTCAATGGCCCTGGGGGAAGTGGCTCGGCTCCAGAATCGACATTGTTGGGAATAATGGCTCAAGCAGGTGTTATCGGGTCTGCATCGGTTGGTATATACATTGGTGCGCTCAATTCATCGAGCGGTGAGCTGGCCTTTGGTGCTCTTGACACGTCGAAATGGGAAGGAGACCTTCAAGTATCCGCGATCCCGCCAAACGAGTACGGTACCATCCTCGCGAGCCTGACCTCTGTCACGGTAGGGGATAGCAAGATCAAATCATCGAATTATCCGGTGTCGGTCTCCGTGGATACTGGAAACTTCGATATCAAACTCCCACAGGACATGGTGGATGAGGTCTGGTCCCAAATCGGCGGCATCCAGGCTATCAACGTTACCGCCGGAAACACATCATTCCCGTTCGGAGTCTGTGATTGTAGCCTGGGACAAGGTTCCCAGACTTTCACCTTTGGTTTCGCCAATGTCAGCATCGAGGTCCCAATGTCTGACTTGGTGCTCGAGCCACCCAAGATGGTTCTGGAAAATCTCGGAGTCCAAGATTTCCCCGAAGGCAAATGTGCGTTTATGATCAACAGTTTGGGAGAACAGCCCGATCTGGTGATACCTTTTATCTTAGGGGACGCTTTCATACGAAGTGCGTACTTCGTTCTCGATTGGGACAGCAAGGAGCTTGCCCTTGGCCAAGCGAACCACAAGGGTGGCGATCAAAACCTCATTGCAATTGCCCCTGGTGAATCAGGGCTACGAGATGCTGCCGCCAGTGCAGCCGGTGCAAGTCAATCATCGGCTACGGGGACAGGTCAAGGTTCAGCTCCTGCTAGTTCTTCAGCACCACCAGCTAAGTCGTCCACATCACCCTCCAACTCGGCATCCCGTGTATCATTTGGCAACGGAATACTCTTTGGTGGTCTTCTCATGCTGTTGGGTCTTTTCATGTAGAATGAACATGGTGTCCCAGTTCACAGGTACAAGTAGATGTGTCGTCTAGTGTAAGACTTACATAGGAACCTGGATTTTGCGGGTGGAACGCCTCGTGTCAAGCACTCCGTACGGACCACCGAGTACCGTTCATGATATACGGCCCAAACAGAACCTATTGACAAGTTGTGATATGAAACCCATCTAGGCTTTGCAAATGTAAGACGTATTAATTATGTCGACTTATATCGATCAAATCGATTGATTGACAAAGTTCAATGCCGATTGAATACTCCGTACCGAGCCCAGCAGAGGCGTTGAGAAAGGGGAGAGAGACCAGATTTCCAAGCGGGCATGGCGGGGCCAGCCGCCCGCTTGGCAGAGCCTAGAATAGACCAAGCGAACGCCTGGATTGGAGAACCATCACCACCCATCCTCATGTCTGCCGTTGCCAATTTAAAAAGGCACCTCGCGCTAACGCTGGGTGGTACAGATGCGAACGTATTAATATTATTATTCCCGAGTCTAGTTAGGGACGCCTGATGAGGAATTCAATGGTGGACTGTGGTGGCTCCAGCGATGGAGACTGCGGACCTCTCCCATCTTCATAATCTCTTGAGTCTGGGCGGTCGTGGCGGCGCGCGGTGTTGCTCAATAACTCGACATTGGTACTGTATATGTGTTGATTCCATCTGCACTTCTTCGCGCCTCTCAATTGCCCGTGGAAACCCGAAAGCCCGCTGGAAAAACCATGAAGTACTCTTACAGTCTGGCGGTGTCTGCCCTGGCGGCGGTCGTCAACGCGCAGTCTGCCCCAGACTTCCCTCTTGAGGTGGAGGAACGCTTCAGTGTCATTTGGCCGGACACCACGACCAGGCTGAGTCCTGGCGCCCTCATCCCACGAGATAGTAAGCTGGCTTCCGTCTGCGCTGGGGTTTGGTTTTCGGGTGGCCACTGCTAACTCAATGGGGTTTCCCGATAGGCATTCTCGAAGCACCCCAGCTCTTCGCGCCGGACAATTCCTCTTCCTCGGAGGACAAGTATCTGGTGTTCCTCATCGACCAGGACGTCCTCCCAGAAGGACAGGAGAAGAGGGTTGAATTCCTGCATTGGTTCCAGCCGAACTTGGCCGAGTCGGATGACCTCCTCACCGGGCTCCTCGCGGTCCAGAATTCCTCAGACTCGACGAGCGCGACCCTTCCGAGCGCCTCGTACCTCGCACCCACGCCACCTGGAGGAGACGGTGTGCACAGATATACATTTGTGTTGTTCTCTCAGCCGGATGACTTCAAAGTGCCTGCGACATATGCAGCGTTCTTTGTGGACAAGCCAGACCTTTCCAACAGACTGCCCTTTGATATTGAGAAGTTCGCCCAGGACTCTGGCCTGGGAGAACCCGTCGCTGCCAACTGGATGCGTGTTCTGAATGGCACCGCCGAGGAGACCAGCATCGCCTTGACCAGCACCGTTGCCCCGACATCGACTTCATCGGGGACTGCAAACACTGCTGCAGCGACAACAACCTCGACATCGAGCGAATCCTCGTCTGGAACTGCTACAAGAACCACTTCAAGTAGCGCCGCCACCGCCACCGGCAATGGTGCCGGAATGACGGACGCGCGTGGCACTTTGAAAGGGTTGGGCTTTGGTCTTGCCTTGGGTCTGGTTGGCGTGGGATTGTGGCTGTAAAATATCCGAGCCAAGAGGGCCCCTTATATCTATTTCATCTACACGAAGAGAGGAAAATAATGGTAATTAATTTGACTTGGATCTCATACGCACCAACTTTGGAGCAATCGGCCGAACTTCAGGGTTGATGTCAGGCTCCAGTCCTCTATCTCCTGGAGCATGCCTGTACTTGACGTGATCTTCAGCTATCGGTGCGGAAGCCGTGGGGAGACAAGAACTGCAACACGTATTCGCATTGTGGTTGTTGGAGCGAGTATGTCAAGGCCAAGTTTGATCGGCATTCCGGACCGTGACTTCGCCAATATTGTCGCCCTTTCCAAGGCGATACATACGCCTGGGAGGAAGGACCTGATGGATGTGTCTACTCTGGGCTTTACGGTTCGTACGAATTCTACCAACTTTAGAGGGAAGTAGTAAGTTACGTGTGTTATATATAATTAAGTACACACGCTGATGATGACTAAATGGGGGCACACCTGGATTATTTTTTCAAATGACTCAAATGGCGGGATCTCCTCCCTGGCGATTTGCTCCTCAATCTGCGTCAGACCGACGACCAGAGCGGTGACGTTCCATTCCGCCAATCAAATCGCCCAGAATACGGGAGTTTCCTCTTCAAGAAGGCCATGGGGTGAGACAGTCAAGCCCATCCCATCATCAACCTTACGCTTCATGCATCGATTATTCGGGAGCCTAGTTCAGAAGAGGTAGATATCGTATTCCTTCCTTCCCTCCCTCTCTTCTCTCTGCTGTCCAACGTGACGGCTCGCAAAAGCAAGGCATGCCACCCCCTACCAGGAGAAAGTTGCCTCCAAACCATGACAAGAACGTCGACGCCCACGCTCCAGCGCCATGGCGCCACAGATGAGCAAAAGGACATGCAAATGGTGTTTAGAGTTCCACTTGGTTCAAGCCGCAAAGCCCCGCCGATGAGACCCGTCGAGCACACCTTCCATGGGCGAAGGTCGCACCGGAAATCACGGCTTGGTTGCCGTCAATGCAAGACCAGGCGGATCAAGGTATGAAGCTCAAATGGTGGGAGTTGAACAAGGCTGTGCTAAACCGCTTTTTGTGCTCCAGTGCGACGAAGGGAGGGACGGTGGCTGTTGGAATTGCAGGTCTCGAAATATGAAGTGCGACTTCAATCAGGCTCCTTTCCGAGAGACGACGTACGTTATTCTCCCGAGGCAAGGTGGACGTAGCGACGCATCAACGTCGCCTTCCAGCGCCTCTGACAGTGCTGTAATTAGCTTGAGAAAAAATTCGCCTCTGAGTCCGCCCCGTCCGGCCCTTTTCTCGATGCCAGCGTTTCTAGTTACGACTGACGTGCCAGAGTCAATGACCCCCTTCATGCATACATTGCAGCACTTTGACAGCGATACGTATTCCTCGATGGGCTCAGACATGGGCCAAAAGATCGTCAAAACTTGCATGTATACGATCGCCATTGAGACGCCACATCTAATGCACGCCTTGCATGGCGTCGCAGCCACACACTTGGGCCACCTGCTACCTGCTTCTGCGCACCCTGTTCAGAACAACGAAAGCAAGATTGCAGCGGCCTATCACTGGCAGAGATGTATAAAACTGTTCAGAGCCGAGCTGCAGGCTGGGCCTACCAGACAAAACATGGACGCCCTCCTTTCGACATTTATGTTGATCGCCACCCACCAATTTATGCTCTCCGAACCATGCCCAGACCCAAGTCAAAGTTTTGTCTTTGGCCCCGCGCATCAAAGAGAGGCGCTTCTCTCTTGGCTGTTCATCGGCTCTGGATTTCAAGGATTATCGCGTGCCTTGGGAGGCAATGTCGAACACTCGGTTTGGATGCCTGTACTCCAAGATTCCAATATCCAGAACTTCATATCCACGACACTCATGCAACCTTGTGGAGAGGAGACACATGATCTCTTTCTTGAATTGTGTGAGGTGGATTCGGCCACCACCGCGAAAGAAAACCCCTATTACACCCCATTGGAGTCCTTGTTATTTCTTCGGCAGATGGGTCCGAACAAGAACGCCTTTAACAAACTGGTTCACTTTTTGGGCGGGTTGGATCATGATTTCCTTCGCCTGTTGGTTCTCAGAGATAAACGGGCGCTCCTCATCCTCGCTCATTGGTTGGGCCTCATGTGTGAGATCCAGCAGTGGTGGATCACTGGGAGGAGCCTGGCTGAATGTCTCGCGATTACGACATTCCTCAAGAGTGATCCCGACATGCGAGTCAGAAGACTTCTGGAATTCCCGGCCAGGATCGCCGGCACTGCCTTTCCAGCATCATAAAGTGAATTCATTCCTCCCACTGTTTTTCACAGCTTTGAATCTTGCCTGCAATACGACAACTACTCGCTTTCTAGAGGACATGTCGGGTTTACAACATGCCCTGACATATTTGACCTCGAAAGTGCCCATTTCTTTGATCCCGACACAGCAACGAGGAACCTCACGCTGGCGCTTTCATCTCGGATCTACAGTCTCGATAAAGATAGCCTCAGCCCGGCTTTCAAGAGCGGTCTCCGGTTTCCTGCATTTCAAATTGGGGATATTCCGTGGCTTGTCCCATGTTTGGTTGTCTGCATTGCTTCGCAGATCCCGGCAAACGTTTATCAAGTGTACGGACGAACTATGGCGGTGGCGGAGTGTAATGTCGACAGGTACATATCTTGGCTCTTTATGTCTACTGCGTGCAAGGGAGCGCTCAGCTACCTACCAGGCTAGACTGGCGCAATCATCAAGGACGCCGTCGGTGGCACCAGAGGCAGAGCCAGGATCATTGCAAACTATTTTCTCGCTTCAGGTACCTGTACTCATGCGAGTGGCCTTAGATACCTGCGTGTCCTACGAGTAGTCTAGTTGAATACCAGGGAACGTTGCAAACCTGCGAGTAGGTTAGGTAGCTAGACGCCTAGTTAATGGCCTATTCGCAACACTCGCACACACTGGTTGGACGAGGAGGACCGAGTCCCAGACCGTTGCAGAACTTAGAAGGCATGTTTGCCACCAGCATAGTGCGATGTAGCTAGCTGGTATGTACGGAGATAGGATCCTGAGCAGAAGGAGCCAAGAGCCGAGGACACACGGACGTAATTCTAACGACCACATAAACTAGTTAACTAGAGCTTGAATGGCTGGCTCTAGGCTGGCTTCGGGGAAGGCGTTGAGGGTTGGGGGATGCACCCAGCCTGTCAACGGTGCCGAGCCTAGAGCTTACCTAAATCAACAAAGGCTGCTACCTAAATCGTGACTACGCCCGCACCGAGGGTTACCTAACTGTCCTCCTTAGGTTAGGCAGGGAGGAACCTTATGGGCACCCAATGGGTACGGCTAGGCCCTCTGAACTCCGGGATCTCAGGATCCTTTCAGAGTCACATGACGAGCAACTGCCTTCTTTCTCCTGCCTGCGCCTTTTGGGAGTCAACCACTTCACACATCAATCCATCACTGTCATCAGCAAGGCTGTTGAGATTCGCCTTGCCTAAGTGCATGGTTGACAGCGCCACCCCCTGCCATCTTATATCCATCTCTGTTCCTTCGTTTTTATTTAGCAGATGAATGATGTGTTCTCAGTCTTTCTCTACTAGTACTCGTAAATCATCAATCGGCTGCATCCTAGGACAATCGACATCATGGCCACGCCGCCCGTCACCACTCCTTCTCCCTCTACAGCGATACCCATACCGACACAGCCAGAATTGCCAGCTGATCTCTCGGCCTTTGAGCTGCTAATCACCTGCAATCCTCCCATCCTCGAGTCCCTGCTCGCTCAATTGTCGACCGCCTCCATCTTCGCCCTCTATCAAACGTCGACCTTCTTGAGAGACTTCTTCTGCAGATCTCCGACCTCCTGGCGATATATTTCCTGGCGTCTGTATCAGCCTTCAGCCCCTACGCTCACCAATCCTAATCCCAACCCTGGTACGCGTTCATCCAGTAATTATGCACTCGACCAAATCCTACTGAACGTCATCAACCCATTCAGCACCAGATTGGTCAGCCTGGAACTAGACAACACAGCGGTCAGTGGGGCAACATTGACCTCTACGGTTCTTGTCTTAAGGAGAGACACGCTGACCCACGTCTCTGTTCGCGGATGCAAGAACGTCTCTTTGAAATACCACATCAACCCGTGGCTACAACTACATGCCCTCGCTCGGGCCCGTGAGAACCCCTCTGGTCATGGCTCTCCGCCTTTCGGACAACTTGCCTTGAAGAGTTTATACACCTACAGGTGTCGCCATCACAGAAGGAGACCATATCTTCCCAGTAGTCTGGCCCGCAAAGAAAGTGACTCCGAACCCACCCACGAACTCGTGCTGACATGTCACAAACTTGGCATTTACACTGATACTGCTTGGTGCACTACCCCTGGTGCTCGTTGTTACCGTCGTCGAGGATATGTTAAGATGCGAATGCCTCAGGATCCACGAGAAGTCTGGGTGGTCTATGATCGACTCTGGCGAAGCAGAAATTGGCTCGGTCCCACAGAACCTTTGAGGGATTCGTCCAATTTGCCAGGAAAGAAACGAAAGCGTGATGTTCGAAGTTGGGAATTCGATGAAGAAGCCATTGATGGAGAACCCATCGGAACAGGTCCCGAGGCAAAGGCCACCCCTGCACACCTGCGCCAGTCTCACCGGAAGTTCGTTGAGAATATCACCTGCCACAATTGCTCAGTTGAGATTCTAGAACGGTGCGAACAATGCTCCGTCATGATGCACTGTGCTGGTTGTCGAAAAACCTTGTGCGCCAGTTGTGCATTCGACAGGCCATACCTACGCAACAAAAATGCATCGGAAGAGGACAGGAACAAGTTCTGGTGGGCCCCTGGCTGCGCTGTCTCTCCCTGTTCTATGCAAGATCAGGATTTACCACCTGCCGGTCCTCCTAATGGCAACCAACCCGTCAACTCTACTGCCCTTCCCAACATCAAGTTTAAGTGGTGCTGCACCGAGCCTGTATTCTCAGGAGGTGGTGGCATCACATTCGGAACCAGCTCGCATCGAGAGACAGACCAAATACGTGCGGCACCGTTACCCATAGGGCATGGCTGGGAGGACCCTGAGTTCAGTGTTGATCGAACAGATACAGATCCATTTGAAGATCCTACAATGCCCAGCTTGTCTCGAGAAAGGAGTGCTGGTGATGGCCTAGCTGGCCGGTGGTCGTCTATTGATGGCCTATTTCGTACTGCTGGTTTATTAAGTTCGGGAGAACACCCATCGGTCTCGGTTCCACGAGTATTGTGCGACGAATGCTATAGTTCGGATCATTGGAGGCTAAAGTGCCAAGCCTGCTTCACATCATTATGCCTCAAGCATGACATTGGAGACCGTGTCAAAGCACGAGTCTGTGGCTTTAAGGATCTGGCCGTCGAGAAACAAGAATACAAGTCTCGACTGAAGGCGATAAAGGCCCTGGCCTCTTTAATGCGACAACGAAAGGAGAAGGCATTGGCGAAAGTGTGCACCGATGCCCCAGCATCAGGCTCAGTCACTGGCAGGCTGGCCCAACAGATATCTTCTCCACCAAATATCACAACGGCAGCGCCCAGTTCAAGCACCAGTGCGGCTCCTTTCACACCCGAACAGCCCACCAATGGGTTACAGGAGGCTGCAGCTGAGATGGGAATTCTGCTTAGAAGTCTTCACGCGCCTATCCCTGAATCCGACGTCCCGCTCCGGCCAAATTCTCCAGCGTCCAATAGTTCTGGTGCTGTTTCCAGGTCGAGCTCACCCACACCATCCACACACTCAAATCCACCTACTCCAGAGCCCAGCTCGGCGCCTCGACAATCCCCACGCCCTGAAATGCCACCGATCCCACGCTGGCGTGGGTGCCAGTCCTTCTTTTGCCCAACCACTCGTGCCCAAGGGGATCATCGCCGACGCTGCACCGCAGTGATGCGACAGTGTGTCGAGTGCAAAATCCATATTTGTGGTAGCTGCACAGATTCCTTCGAGCCTCCGTGTCCCTGCAAGGGCTGTCGTTCTCCGCAACCGCAAGACGATTCTGCCACGCATATGGCAGGCCCCCCAAATCCGCCTGGAACACCGCATTTCTTCTGCCCAAATTGTAGATGGCATCGAATGGAGGTTGGGAAATGCAAGAAAAAGTCGGATGCGTTTCGCTCGGCACAGTCGATATCATTGAGGAAGATGAAAAAGAAGAAGGAGAAAATGCGCAAACCGGTTGAGGAAAGGCGAGGAAGCAATAATGGGTCGGGAGGACCTTCGACCACCGAGGAGGCCATTGATGGACTCGTTGAATTTTTTAATTGTCTCAATATCGAGCTTTATGGTATCCAAGCTCAAGAGAACGGTGAATCCAACCCTAGTGGCTCTACCTACGAAGACCCCAGCAGCCATCCTACCCAGCCTGATATTCAAGAGTTGGAGCACATGGGCGCACTGGCTCGAGACTTGATACTCCGCATCCAACTACTTAGGGAGCTCTTCAGTCCCGATTCTCTTGCGGCGCGGGCGTTGCCTGATATACGAGTGCACGATGGAGCTGCATCTGCGGAGGCTATGGCTGCTATTGCAGCTCTCGGTGGTGACGAGACTACCGATGCTCTATCTGAGATTATTGGCGCGACTGAGGCTACTACCCATGAACTTCCTGCTGACGAAGCAGCACAGCCCGGACCGGGTACGGATTGAGATTGGCGATCACCATTAGGGCGAGAAACGTGTCAAATAAACACGAAAATTGCCTTGCGTGATTGTGGATATTCGAGGCAGACTCCTGGCCGGCCTTGCACGACGATATGTGACCTATGAACGCATCTACATTACAACTACTGCGGCGTTCTTATTGAAGCGGAGCCTTGATGAATCGTTGCTCGGATTGGCGATGATGCAGGTATGACTGGGGAGCGGGTATATGACTTGTACTTTCTGGTTGCATTGTTGCTGGCGCTGGGACGCGAAGAGATTTGGTAATAACTACTTATGTACGAATGACAAGGGCAACCTTTCCAACCCAATGTCTTTGTTTCAAACACCTCGGATGTTTGCGTGGGCTAAATTAAGTCCTGCAGCCCGGTTCAGAAAAAGGAGATTTGCATCTGGGCCGGCAGCAGAAGTACCTTTTCTGCTCCTTCTTGATCCAGTGATTAATGTAAACAGTGCTCTTCACGTGACACCCGCCTCACCGGTTGGGCAGGCCTCGAGCACCGACGCCGTCCCTCCTTTGGTATTCTGCGAATTTGAAGCGCTGGCTGGAAAAGCCAAATTTTCATCCACACAGGCAACCCTTTCCATCTGGCCAGCAGACTGTTCAAATCCGCCGTGAGTTTTCTCCTTCCTCGTACCTAGGTATGTACTTTGATCATACCGAAATAATCAAGTCCAGAGCAGATTTCATGTCTTTCAATGACCAGAACTCTGTGCATCCGCGAGTTCGGATCTGCAATACCAGTAGGGCATGGCGCCCGGTGTTGTTTTCCAAGCCCAGCTCGTATCATGCCGTATTTATTGGCGGTTATTGAGATGGCTTCCAGGGGGGGGCACTGGCACTGGCCCAGACCTTGAGCCGAAACCCCTGGCGTAAATAGGCCCCGATGTGGCTGTATTGATGAAGCCTCGTGTTCCCAAGCGTGGTAACATCCTATCAGGCTGGCAAGCCTTAGTGTCAATTTACGGCTGTCCACCTTGGCACCACACGTTTGTGGAAGAGGTTCCACGGTCTGGTTCACCTCGTATTGGTCGTCTCAGGAACATGCCTGTGGTGGTGCTGCCCGAAACAGAGCTATCTGTGTGGCTGATGGCACCTCGCCTCTGGCCGGGCCAGTGGGCGTTCAGCTCTACACCAGACTCGCAGTTTTTACCTCGTGTTTATGCAGTCTGCAGGGAAAGCTTGTCCTCTGTACGGAGTACCTGAGGCTCTTCCGAAAAGGGGCGCGTCGTATACGAGGCATCAACTCCTTCCCTGTCACACCAGTTGAACTCTCTGGCACCAAATTATAACATGCCCCGACGAGCCTTGGACGATCGCCATGATCGACATCGTGGGACTTTTGCTTCTTGCTTTTTTTTTTTTGCAGCGTGGCATGCTGCCGAAGAGCCTGAACCGTGCCCTTCGGTGAGGCCGAGCCACTGCCTGAATTGCAGCGTTTCTGTGCTTTTCACACCTCCTTTCACAGGATGCCAGCGGCCTTTCATCGGCTGCAGGACCGCGGCAGCTCGCAGAGTGACAACAACAACAAGAAGAAGAAGAAGAAGCCCTACAAGCCGTTCATGACCACGACGCCTGTTTTGCTGATCTTCATTGTCATTGCTGTTGCTTGCGTGGTTCTGCTTCAGAATATTGTAGAGAGTGGAACCCCACTCCACGATCGTTATGATGAGGATTCTCAGAAGCGAGAACAGAAGCGAGACAGCCCCAGTTTGCCTGAAATAGTACCTGCCCTCGAACCGAGACAAGCTGGTTCCTCGACACCGTCGGCGCCGGCTACCGCAGCTGCTCCTTCTTCGACGACCTCTTTCTTGCCCACCACCACAAGCAGTATTGAAGTCGAGGTCGACACCTTCTCCTCAACAACAACGACGACGAGCAGTGTTGAAGACGAGGTCGACACATTCCCCTCTACAACTACAACAACAAGCAACATCGACATCGAGGATGAAGATAGCTCCACCAACCTTCCACCAACAACAACCTCGACATCAACAACACCTTTGACACTGACTACTACCACTGCTCTGTCAACATCAACTACCAACCCCACCCTGACCACAACCTCATTCACAACAACTCCCTTTTCGACCACGACTCTAAATTCCACTACAACCTCGGAATTGACCACAACTACGTCTCCGCCCTCAAACTCCGAATCAGAATCAGGACTCGTCTGCGACCGAGAGGTCGATGCGTACTATATCCAATCCGCCGAAACTCTTATCTCGAGTCTCATTCTCGGCGAAAACATTGGAAATACGACGGTCTGCTTGGAGTACTGCGTAAACAATGTCGGTAGTTGCCAGTCAGTGATCTACGAAGACCCGGAAAATAAATGCTATTTTTTCCAAGACACTTTCCAGACTTTCAACTTAGGTGGAGACTTCAACGTCGACAATGCCACCGATCCAGACAACCTATACCTCTTCTCAGATGTCGGATGCCTTAATGCCACGATTGTTGAGGAAGATCCTCCGAACTCCACGACATCTGCCACAACGTTCACTACCAATTCCACGACATCGTCTTCTACGACATTCACTACCAACTCCACGACTACTACGCCCCTGACTACCACCACGAGTACCAACACCACCACAACGACGTTAACCACTACTACCAGTGTGAACACTACCACTACCACTCCCATTACGACAAACACTACCACAACCACGCCCCTGACAACAAATACGACTACCACATTTACGACAAATACCACCACTCTTACGACAACCACTTCCACCAACACTACGACCACGACGAACACGACCTCAACGAGTACCACAACTACGAGCTTGACGCCGACAACAACATCGACACTCACTACAACCACCTCACAAATAACGACTCCAACTCTCACAACGACGACGACCTTGATAATCTCCACTACTACACCGACGTCTTCGCTTACGACCACTACTTCAGCAGTTGTAGTCATCGCCGCACCAGATACTACGACTTCAGATCCAGTGACTACACAAACGACCAACACATCGACTACCCCAATAGAAGCTGTACCTCCCACTTCTTCTACAACTCCGACCTCCACTCCAGACCCGGTCACCACACCAGATCCAGCGACTACACCAGATCCAGCGACTACACCAGGTGTGTCTACTTCTCAAACCGAGGGCACTGCCGCTGACGCGCCTGTCGTTACAACATCAGACTCAGCCGCTACTATCTCCACCAGCGATGATGTTACCAGCACAGCCAGTGCTACTCAAGCGCCTGCTGCAGCACCCGCAACCGACACGACGGACTCTCTTGTTACAAATCAGGCGTCAGGAACAAATCCTGCGGCTGCATCGGCACCGGCAAACACCGTCAGTGCATCTGCATCCGCCTCCGCCTCCGCCTCCGACTCACAGGCTGCCGCAGCTGTGCCCACCCAAGCAGCTCAGGATTCTACCGCAGCAAGCAATATTGCTTCAGCACAACCGTCCAATCCTGCCACGGCCCCGCCAGCATCAGCTGCAGCTTCTCAACCACCAGCCGCAAACAGTGCAAATCCAACCGTAGATCCAACTGCAAATCCAACTCCAAATCCTTCAATTACGGGCGCAAACTCTCTGCCAGGTCAGACTGGTAATACGAACCCATTGAGTGCTACCGACAATACGGCAACGGGTACTCAATCTTCAGAAACTGGCAGTGTGTCTATTGTAGCTGTTGCTTTGTCTAATGATCCGGCTGCAACAGCTACCGGAGCAGTCTCCGGATCCGCTGCTAGCACCAACGGAACTGGGTCAGGTTCGGGCTCTGATGGCTCTGGAGGTGGAGGTGGTGGTGGCGGCGGTGGCGGCAGTGGAGGGTCGGGTGGTGACACTGTTCATCCCATACCCGACAGCAGCCCCTATATCCTCACTCTACCAGTGCCAGTTACAGACACAACTATCTATGCAGCCGTTTTTGTTACGGTCACCATGTCTGTACTGTTTAAGAGCTTCTGGTGCGTTGTCTTTGCTTCAGCTAAGATGATGGAACCATTCTACCAGCTATCGAAGGAAGCCACCAAGGTCAAAGCAGAAGCATCCGTCCTTCGACAGTACCTGCAGGCCGGGATAGAGTGGCGCGACTTGAACCCGATGAACAAGCAATGGGTCATGTTTTTGACCACGATCGTGAGCATTCTGCTCAGTGTTCAAGCTTCGATCGCATCCGAAGCCATGACGGTGCAAGCCGGTGCTACCTGCGACACTCAAAATGGCACTAAGCTTTGTGATCCTGTGTGGGTCGTCAATTATGCTGTGGTTCGTGGGCTCCAGACAACTCTGTGTATGGCCGCAGTCTTCATTGCGATACTAGTATGGTTGAGCTGGAACCGACCTAGCAGTCTATTCTCTTACCCTTGTAGCATTGCTTCAATGGCCTCACTGTTGAGTAATTCAGAAGAGGAGGTGGTTGAGACTTTGAGAAGGATACATCCAGATGCCAAGGACTGGGCTGTCAAGAAGATGATGAAAGGAACGGAATTCTCCTTCAGACGCACCCACGTAAGAGCAGAATCCAACGTCCTCGGCATCTCTATCCAGAGAACGGAGTCTGCACCCACTTCACCCAATCCGCAAGTTGCACCAAACTCACGCTCACTAGGGGATGGCATCGATATTGCTGGACTTGCAAGCGGTGCACATATCCCTGGTTCTTGGCTTGATCGTCTTCCTTGGGGCAAGGGTTATGTTGCCGTGATCACACTTCTCCACATGGCACTGTTCGGCGTTATCCTCTCCTTTGTTCTTTCCGGAAACGACATCTATCAAGTCAATCTGCTCGGAGAGGACGGAACGAAACACTTGACCGCAGTGAGATGGGAGTTCCTGGATGGCACGAAATTTGGACCTCGGTTCTTTATGACCTTGCTAGTCTCATTCCTCTTCACGCCATTCTGGGAGCAATTCGAACTAGCTGTCCGTGTCATGGTCCCTTATCGTCGACTTCGAAAGAGCAATAAAGAAGGTCGTCATCTTCTCACCGTGTACCTACACGGCGTTCCTTTCACGTCTTTTTTCAAAGCTCTGCGACACAAGAACTGGTACCATGCATTCATTGCATTCACCACGATGCTCTCCTACGTGCTGCTGATCCTGATAGCCGGTGTTCCATACAACTACGGACAGATCAAGAACGTATCTTACTACAGCTCGCTCATCAGCGTGGTGATTCTCGGCATCATGCTCGTGGCCATGCTATCTCTGATATTCTGGCAGATGGGCAACCCCAAAATGTCGAGAAGACCCGACACCCTGGTAAACACCTGGCTGTTGATGTGTGCGAGTGGGTTTGTGGAGGAACTCAAGGGTAGGCCATTGAGTGATGTGATGGAGGAGCTCAACAGCGGCAACGGCAGATTCTGGTTCCGCAAAGCCACTGGCGTGGATGGTGTGCAGAGATGGATGGTCGAGTCGGAGGGCAACGGCCGTTGGCAGATGCAGCGCCAGTCAAGCACCCATTTATTGGACAATACTACTTCCAAGCCGGAGCAGGATAGGTACTATTAGATTGGGTTAGAGACTATCTTTCTTCTGCGTCAGCGTTGTTTTTTTTCCCTAGATACCTAGGTAGCTTCCAGTATTCCTTTACAGGTCTTTTACGAATTTCATTAGCAAGCAGTCAGCAATGAGCAGTCATGTGTTACCTGAGCGTTCCCATGTATGCATTACGTCGTCCTATCCTGAGCTGCAGAAGGCCCGGGCCAGAGCAGTTAAGCTGCTTAACTGGGCCATTTTCATATATGTAATTACTATGTACTATGTACTATGTACCATACCCACTCAGCCACGCACGCACGCACGCACGCATAGATTCTTGCCCGGTGACTTACTTCCCTCCAACCTGGCACGCGTGCGTGTCCTATCTTCGAGGAAAATTTTCTAAACCGTGGGTTTGGATTTGGGTTTTGGAATCGGGACATGGCCATGGCCATGGCCGAGTTGGGACATTTCGTTTCCTCTCTGGGACAGTTACCCAATACGGACGGTATGGCGTCAGTATTATTAATAGCGATGTAGTGATTCCGACCACTAATGATAAGTTATGTAGCCGTGGCTTGGTATTGGGATGGGATGGGTGGATATCGCAAACCCACTTTTCTTTATGCAAACTTGCCTAGTATGGAGATACTAGATACTAGATACATAAGTATGTGTTGTTAAATTAGTATGCGTTGTTGGAGAACGTACATACGTAGGTGGGAAGGATTCAGGAGCCGGAAAAGTCGACTTGCTGCTTGATAGCTTGTTTAGGGTGCATTTGTGCCAAACGTGAACATACCTAGTTAGGTTTGATACTTGGTACGGCCTGAGAGGAGAGGAGAGCGTTCATGTATGTACTAGTACATACGTAGCGAGAGCTCTCGTTTCAATTAGAGCGATGCTCGCTTCCAAGAGTGTATAAAGAGGCTGAACAAACGCCCCTCCCATGGTTTCTCTAAGATATCACCGGCTCTGAAAAACCTCGAAACTTCTCCCCCCCCTACCACTTCATGGTTGACTAATAAGCACCATCAAATCTAGGTCTCTGAGACAATACCGAGCCATTTTCTTTCTCCATCATATCTCCGCATCCACTGTGGACGAAACTCTAGATACTCCACCATCCATGGTCTCTCCACCCAGCCACATCATCAAGGACGTAGATGTCGTGGTGGTGGGCGCCGGCCTCAGCGGTCTGCAGGCGGCCGCGGACGTGCAAGCCGCAGGGCTATCATGCGTCGTCCTCGAAGCGAAGGACCGCGTCGGCGGCAAGACCCTCTCGGTCAAGCCCGAGAATGGCGCCGGGACGGTAGATCTCGGGGCGGCCTGGATCAACGATCGCACACACCCCAAGATGTACGCTCTCTTCCAGAAGTTTGGCTGCGAGCCCATCATCCAGAAGATGGAAGGGTACGAGGTGTTTCGCATGAGCTCCAAAGATCCTTCCGTCAAAACTCAATGGCCTGCCCTGCCAGCCGTGGAGGAGGAGGCGCAGCGTGCGATGTTCACCAAGATTGCGTGTGACATGGATGCCGATTGCGAGTCGATCGATCTTCACGACTCGACGGCGAATGGCCACGTGGAGGATATTCCGTTGGGCGAGTATTTCCGGCAACGAGCACCCGAGGGGTTTGCTCTGGGCTTCTGGACGGCTTGGATCCATGATTTGACGGGGACGGACCCTGATGATATTGGGCTGGTCTATTGGCTGGACTTCGTCAAGAGTGCAGGCGGCATTGAGAGTCTCCTGAGTGATGGCCCAGAGGGTGCGCAGTATATGACAAATAGGCACGGTGAGAGTCCTTTTTAGTAATGTCTGCAGGCTTGAAGCACTGACATGTGGCCGGTAGGCAACCAAACCATCTCTCAACGCCTCGCAGAGAACCTCAAGCTCGACAGCGTGTATCTGAACTGTCCTGTGAACGGCATCACACAGACAAGCAATGGAACAATCGTCGAAACCCTCCCCGGAGAAGTATTTCGCGCTCGCAAGGTCTTGGTTTCAGCTCCGACGCCATTGTACCGTCATATTAAGTTCTTGCCGCCTCTACCGGCAGAGAAGCAGGAGTATCTGGATTCTGTTCACCTCGGTCCCTATTGCAAATGCATCTTGCTTTACTCGAGCCCTTGGTGGCGCGAGGTTGGCTTCAACGGATCGTTCATCGACCTCTCAGGGCCAGTTGTGTTCTCGCGAGACGTGTCTTCGGACGAGGACAAGATGTATGCCATTTCATGCCTCATCGGTGGCAAGTTCGCTCTCGGGTGGTCGCGCCTCCCCCGGTCTCGACGGGTCAACGCCGTCAAGGATCAGTTGGCTTCCATGATAGGTCCGGAGCACGGAGAGAGGATCCATAATACTATCCAGACAATCGAGATGGCTTGGGCTAAAGAGTCATTCATCGAGGGTGTGCCCTGTCCCATGCCCGCCCCTGGTGGTATCTGGCCTCGTCTGGGAAACGCTCTGAGGAGGCCCTTTGGCAGCTTGCATTTCATAGGCACTGAAACCGCCTTCGAGTGGAAGGGGTACATGGAGGGTGCTGTTCGTGCTGGCGAGCGAGGTGCTGCTGAAGTCATCGCAGACCTGAAGTTGTAGCCCATAGGGGTTGAGCTCCTCCTAGGTTAATGTCACCGTTGGATTTCCCTATGGCTGAACGGGCTAGTTGGTAGTTAGTGCTCCCCTCGCCGAATTTCCAAGTCCTGCCTACCTACGTCTACCAATCTGACAATTTTTCAACGTCTGACTTGTGTGACCGCCATCTACTCCAGAATGGCCCAATTCGCCGATTTCCCATGTCCCGTTTGTCGGCAAGGATCCACAATAGGAACCCTCTTATCTTCAGAAGCTTGTTCCCTCATGAGCGGCCCGATGCTGTGAGGTAATACATAAGTATCAACTAGAGTCATCCAAAGCAAATTCGCATCGGAGGGGTATGGTAGGACGACTGTCCAACAACCGCTTCGTCCACAATCTGGCCCCACCAAATATTCTCAGGTCCATGAGTCTGGCGGGCTATCCAAACCTGCTCCAGTAGTGGGACCATGGCGCCGAACATGTGGTATCGCGTCCGTTCGTTCCATGCCGAGCACAGCGATTTGATCCGGTTCTGGGCAGAGACATCCGCCATTTCGCAACCGGCGAAGAAAAGGGGCAGGAGGGCCTGTCTTGCGAGAAACTGATCGTCGCGGCAAGAACAGGCATGATCCAGGATCGCTCTTGCGCGTGCCACCACCTGCCTTGGAACGGTGTCGGCAGGCTTCCACCAGAAGACACGGTAGATGTACAGCAGGAGCCCATTTCGCCACGCTTCGGAACAGTGCATGCGATCGATGTCTTGATGCGCGGTCTCTTCATCGTCAAAGGCTGCGTCTGATGCAGTGTGACTCCAAGCTTCAAGCGACCGCTCGATCTGCGAGACGAAGCTGTGGTCGAACCTGACCCAGTGCATCGATACTGTTTTCTGCTTCTCTGCAGCCAAGTGTGCCAATTGGACAACGTGGATAACGAGACTCTGCGGGCAGCCGCACAAACCGAAGAATGTCCAGAATCGATCGTCGCCGGAAGCCAGCACAGATTCGAAGTATTGATAGGGGAATATGCATGGTGTTCGATTCACCAAGCTTATGACGGCATCCCACCTGAAGAGTCAGTTTCATTGAATTCAAGGAACCCCAGCTACATAGTAGGTACAGTCGAGGTGATACCACGGAGAACAACAAACATACCACGTAAGAAGTGCCACCTGAACCACAGCCCTGGGATTCTTCGTCCACACCGTTGTGCCACCGCTCATCTCAAGAATGCTGTATGCCCCAGTCAGATGTGTTGTCCAGCTTCCGAAGAGAGATTGTGCCTCCTGTTGACATCCAGAGTCGTTTGTCAGTCTAGCCGCTCACAAGCAATCCATGTTCCAAAGTGGCTACATAACTTACATCCAACGAGAAGAGGATGATAATCGTGTCGAGTAGAGAAGCATTGATTCGAGCGACGACGCTGCTGCTGTTGAGAGCCTGACGTAGCAATCGTAGAGCGGTTTGGGAATGGTCAAGCACCATTGCTGAGATTTGTTCGGTTCGACGATTTGAAGACAAATTTTCGGTATGGTGACATGACAAGGCCAATACGGCACGCAGTAAGAAATCTGAGGTTTTCAGGGAATTCTTGCGATAATAGAATGGATTCAAGGGTAGGTTCGACGTCAGCGGGATGACAGAAAATTCATTGTTGTCTTGTCGGGTCCTTGTCAGTAGGATTTCTAGGACGGTAAGAGAGCTCACCTACATCTTTCGAGGAGAGATTCAAACCTCTCAAAATGTCCAGCATACATAATACTTGCGGGGATATCCTTCGTTGTTTCGAGGTTCCCATTATATGGTGGTGATAACACTGTAGTATGGGGGGTGACCTGTGGTCGAGATGTTGCGAGGAGCACGACCTTATGATTCTCATCTGGCTTCGACCCTCCCGGGAATTCACTGATAAACTCCAGCTGGCCATCGCCCGCGGTGGTCCCCTGCCATCGAGGGCTGCGTGTCAAACCCTTTTTAGAAGGCTTCCTGTGCGTCGAAAACCCTGGCTGCCAGGAGAGATGCATTGTGAAACCGCTGCAGAGATTACCTGACCTTTGACAATTCTGGCAGCGTGGTCGCGTTCGATCGCATTTCAACCCGTGGCCGACACACGTGGAGCAATCATTTCGAGCAAGCTTCGGCGGCCGACCTCGTTTCTGAGATGTCCTGGATGGAACGGATTTCATTGTAATAAGATATATATATATATATATATAAAGCAAAAGCCTCGACGCTAGTAAGGAGATAGTAATGGAATAAGTATAGTATCCTTAAATGCCTACCTAGATGACTGAAAGTGGGCTAGTAGGGAGTTAACCCGAGTGCAGCTTAGGCTAGTCACTAGTTCCGGATTTTAGTTAGAGACAAAGTAAGCTAAGCCCGAAGCTTGGAGCTAGGTTAGATATAGCTAATTAAGTCTAGGATAGGCCGAGGCTAGAATATTAGCTTAACACTAGCTTAATACTAGCTTAATACTAGTTTAGTATTAGCCTAGGCTAACTATATATATTTATTAAAAGGTTTATTTAGTACCTAATTTCGGTTTACTCGCTCTTCTCGCTCACTTAGGCTATTTCTAGATTAGATATATAGGTATTTAGTAACTAAGTACTTAACATAGTATATAGAGTCCTATAACTATATAGTTAGTAGTCTTCACGATAATTAACCAAGGAACTATAGTGAATAGAAAGCTATTTATATTAGGTACCGAAGAACTATTAAAGTTGTACCTAGCTAGGTATTAACCTCGAACTTGCGTAATCACCCCTTAAGGTTTTTTGATGAGAGATCTAAAGTCATCATTAGTCTTCTTCACGCTATTCTGCCCGCTTGTAGTAACGGGAGGATCTGCTTTGGCAGCATGGAAAATCGTCGACGACCTCTGACCAAGATGCCCGCCCTTACGAGCACCGGGTTGAGCAGGACGTTTGAATGGAACAAGAGGTGTTAACGCCTTGGCCACAGGACGTTTGACGAATTGTTCTTGCTTTAGCTCTGCCTTTTGTTGCAGCATTTCTCTTTGAGTGGTCACACGTATGTATCGACCAGGGACGATTTCATGACCATCGAGTTCAATTGAGGCTCTTCCAGCATCAGCAATATCTTCAAACTCGATGATTGCCCCCTGGTGGTTGGTTTTCAGAATCACCTTGCGTACCGGACCCGTTTTCTCTGCAATTGCTCTGATTCGGCTCTCGTTGACAGTATCAGGAACGTCTGAAATGGTAACCGTACGTAGACGACGGTCCTCTATTTGAATGGCATCGGCATTGAGATCCTTTGACACTGCTGTGTCTACCGGATCTGGCTGAGTGGATGGAGACTTCGACCGACCGTTGACGCTTCTGTTCGCTCGTGACCCGCCTTCGGAAGCGAAGTTGACGGTGATCTTTCGGCCTTGAAAGCTCGTTTGATCCAAAGCAAGCGCAGCTCGAGCATCCTCGGGATTGGTATATGTTACGAAGGCAATCCCTCGGTTTCTGGTCTTGGCTTTTGCATCTTGAGGAACTTTGATCTTCTCCACCTTGCCATATTCTGCAAAAACTGTCTCAATATCCTTGGAGGTAGCTTTGAAAGGTATATGCCCAATGAAGAGCGTGCTTGCCTCGCTATTATCTGTCCTTGTATGTCGTTGTCTAGGGTCTGATATCTTGACGACAATCTCCAGGCCATCGATATCTCTATTGTCGAGTTCAGTGGCAGCCTGGGCCTCGCCCCGTTGCTTGAATTCAACATAACAAAACCTTCTTCGCTTATTCTTCTGTAGGGATGGAAAGCGAATACTAACAATCTCTCCATACGGTTGCATGAGGTTGCGAATGTAGGTTTCATCGGCTGAGGCAATATAATTGGTCACATATAGGGTCGAGCCGGTGTTGAGTGTAATTGACAACTCCGAGCCTTCAAATTCTCGACCATCTCTCGAAAGAGCAAATTTGGCTGCCTCCGAGTCTTCGAATTCGACAATAGCGGCATTTTCTTCATCCAGGAGCAGCTTCAAATGTTTGACCGTACCACAGCTACTGAAGTACTGTCGAATTTTTGTTTCCGTAGTGTTGAGGGGTAGGTTCCGTACCAGAACACTGGAATTTTCCCTGTCGCGCTTGAGGGCTTCTTCCTCTGGGGCTGTCGGTGTTTCCTTGACGTTCTCAGTACTTTCGTCACTCTTATACCGTTTTGCAGGATCCTCAGCATTGTCAACATCATCCTCACGTTTCCGCTTACCATTATTGAGACCGTTGGCAGTTTCTTGAGCACTGTGAACAACCTCTGATACCGCAGGTTGAGCTTGGCTAGAGAATTCTTTGACCTGGAGAGCTTCTTGATGTCTTTTAGCTGTCAGCGTCTTTTGCACTTTACGTGCTAAGCTGATAGCACTCTGAAGTTCGTCGGCGTCCTCATAGTCTTCACAATGGTTGAGAAGAGCTTCGATAAGCGGTTCTGGATAGTCTAAGCCCGGGTATTGCAGACCTTGTTTTAAGACTCCGGCTGCGAATGGTGCCGAGGAGACAGCAGCCAAACGTTCTGCACTGCTGCTGTGAGAGATGGCCATTTGAAAATTCTTTTGAAGCTCAAATTCATAGAAGCGCAACCAAAACTTATAGTGCTTGCCATAGTCCTCGATGGAATCGTCGAACTGAGCACGTGCATTATCGAACCGCTGTTGGGATTTCAGGTACTCGACATGTTTTCGCTGCAGTCTGAATGACGGGTCGAAGTCAGATGAAAGGCCTAACTTGGATGCAAGACTATGCACAGCCTCTATAGAAGATCTGATGCCCATTTCCGCAACATCAGAGTCCTCCTCGGTGGATTCAGGTCTCCTAGTGCGTCGAAGAAGATAGCCACACCACGCGTCATAAACGACCAAAGCTTCCTCTATACCAGCAGCATCTAATAGTCCCGTACTGGTGGCTTTGTGTTTGATGCTTTCCGTCTGATCAAAGGAAGCTTCCGCCAGCTCGGATGTGAGCAGATACTGCTTCCACAGTGAACCGGACCAAGGACAGTGTTTGGCGGCTCTCGCAAGCACTTCGAGCAACACATCATTATTAGACTTTGGGAGTAGGTACTCTATGTGCTCTTCCCAAATTGTGAGCACAGAGGGGAATCGAAGCTCTGCTCGGTGGTAAAGTGGAGTAATCATGTCGGGGGTGTTAGCCAGGCGCGTGGTGTTATCGCGCTTGCCTTTTGACTTTCTGTTCTTCTTGGTCCTATCCTCTTCGGAGCACTCCCATTCAATGTATCTGAAGAAAGCTTGATACTCAGCAGTCTGGTCACCAGTGACACGAGCACTTTCGAGAGCAGACTCAAAGATTTCTCGATCAGACCATATTTTCTTTGCCAAAGTGGACTCCCTCAGTGTCGATGCCATAGTGTCTTCATACTGGTGGTCAGGGAAGTTTGCAGAAACAAAGGTGGAAAATGACGAAAACGTCTGGTCCCAGGTGCAGTGGGGTACACGTAGTCGTGATTGAAACAAATCCATGGCGGCCTCGGCCTCAGTTGAGGAAAGCTTGTTCGCAGTGTCGCCAAAACGAACGGTCATGTATTTGTCCCAGACTTCATGGCTGTGGCTAAGGTCAAGTTGAGTGCGGAGGATTCCTTCGGTCCAGGTATCCAGGACCAGTTTCCAATCAAAGACCTCACGTCCAATCAGGCGATCAGTGTCGACATTTTCGCCTTGGAGGTCCATAGAACCATCCTGGGCCCATTTGTAGCAATGCAGTACCCACTCGCCATAAGTGACCCAAAGGCTAGTGCTCCCGTATTCTTCGGTGACAGCGCGACGACATTTGTCGACCACCGCAACTCGCTCTTCTGCGGTCTGAGCGAGAATGCTTTCATCCTGTAGCCAATCAAGCCACTGATCCTCGCCAACAGCAAACAACTTGTCCAAAGTCTCACGAGCATGCCTTAACTCCGGTAGAAGGTCATAGGCTCTAGGATCTCGTCGGGCGCCGGGGCTGGACGAGGGGTAGATGTGATCTACGAAACCTTGGTGCAAGATTTTGATGATTTCCTTGTGGCCATCGTAAGAAGAGGGGGTCTCCTGAATATATGCAACCAGAGTGGCAAGGCGCTGCTTTGATTCGAATGGGAGAGAAGTGTCTGAATAGTCAAGCCTCAGGGCTTGTTTTGGTGTTTCGACCATGGCGATGTCGAAGGAGGTACGGGGATTGGAGGGGTTGGAGGTGGCCGACAGGATATGGGCGACCGGGGGAATGGAAGAGGATATCTGACTGTCGGAAGAATCGCGACTTTTTAGAATTGGAGGAGTAGATCTAGCATTCTGTAGCGAGGCGAGGTCGGCCAGGGTGTCCATGCTCTGGTTAGACGAAGATCGGGTGATGTGGGTGGCAGTGCCTGTAGGAACAGGACTTATGAGCGGGGAAGAGTGAGCAGGCTGTTGTGAGGGACTCCTCACATGGGCAGGAATACTCGAAGGAGGCTGTATGGCTCGAGATCGAGGAGAGTTGAGAATGGGTTGGGCCGAGGGGGTGCCGGAGCGGGTTCTTTGGACATGTTTGAAGGGGGATTGAGAATGGGTGGTCGAGGAGGGAGTTAGAGTAGTGGCGTGTGGAGTGTCGGAAGGGGACAGTAGAGAGTTGATGTCCATCTTGTCTGTTGAGATATCAGAGTTTGTAATACTCAAACTTATGTTGTGGTGCAGGCGACCTCCTCTGGTCCAACTTGAGTAAGGGCTGGTCTTGAGGCCATGCTCTCTTTCCCCAAGAAACAGGCTCGCTTGCGCCCACTGGTAAGCGCACTAGATAGTTGCTGTATGTAAAAAGGAAGCAGGATGCCGATGCTGTCTTATGATTCAAGATTTGCGGTTGTGGTAAAACTGAGGCCGTTGATGGTGACCACGACGTGTTGAACAGGATGCGACGTCGGTGTCCCGCAAGCTTGGGTATCAGACACTGTGTATCTGGCTCTGGGTAATCTTGGTGGTTGTGAGGAAGTAGAGGCTTTGATCTGCCGTCAACTCGGTTGGAGTTCCAGTCTCTCACAAAAGTTCTTCTCGGGGTAGGTCGTACAGATATTACCAAAGTATATGCGACAACAACGTGATGCGCAGGGACTCCTCACACCTCGCACCACTGGCACTGGCACTTTTTAGACTCTAGTGCTGCATATTTAGTCATGAGCTAATATAAATCGGGACATTTTGCCTTGCCGCCTTGCAATTACTTTCAATCTAAACTCGGCAACATCCCCGATTCCCCGCTCACACGCGATGTGTAAATTGTAGGCGTTTCTGATCCACCGTATTAACAAGGTTACTACGGTAGATCATATACACAGTTACCTCCCCGAATATTTGAGATACGCAACTTCTTTCCAGGGACGGACCAGATCAATTGAGCACAAGATTCAGCTGGTGTCGCTGCGCACTGGATTGACACAACATGAAGTCGCAGCAAGCTGTGCTCCGGCACATATGCAGAGGTAGTCTCACCATTCTTGACCCCTTCGAGCATGTCCCACGTTACTAATACCTTCCAGCTCACCCGTCCACCCCAATATCCTACCTCTCTATCTCTACAAGTAGAGCTTTTCACTCCACACCAATTCAGGATGCCGATACGCAGCCAGACTCCAGGTCAAAGGCGGCATCGACGACTTTGCCAGCCTCACCTGCAGACAAACTGAAATTGACCCAGGCCAAAGTGCAAGAACAACTGAGGCAGGAGCGACAAGTTGCAGAAGCGACTTTCACCCAGGGGAAACTCGCTGGCAGCTCTATCTTCCTCAAGGATGAATCCGATGTCGGTAGCATACCTAGAGCAGAGACGGTAAAAAAGGAAAAGGACAAGCTCCTAGCCACGACACCTCTCGAGTCCCGCAGCGCAGCCAACATGGCCTACGTCCTTAACCCGCGTCCTGTTGCCCGTGCGCGCTGGCAGCGGAAGATGGTCATCAGACACGTTCAACGGCGTGGTCGCTTAACCAAGGAGATGACCATAGCCCGGACTGAGCGCACTCACCTATCCCGCTCGCACTTCTTCAAGACTTCGATGAAGAAACTTGCACCTCTCACAAGGCAGATTGCAGGAAAATCCCTCGACGAGGCGATCCTACAGATGCGCTTCTCGCGGAAGAAAGTCGCCCAAGATGTTCGCGAGCACCTGCTCCAAGCCAGAAATGAGGCTATCACCTCCAAAGGCATGGGCTTAAAGGAGGGCCGGACCTTGGCCGAGTCTAAAAATCTTCTGAGAGATCCCAGCCAGTCTAGACCGCTGCCCGACCAGACACCATTGAAATCAAAAAGGCCAGGCTATACCCCCGACCCTACCGAAATATACATCTCCGAGGCATGGACGAATCGTGGCCCATATGGTCGGGAGGCAGACTACCGAGCCAGAGGCCGAGCGAACTTGATGCGGCCACCACACACAGGCATGACGGTTGTGTTAAAGGAACAGAAGACGAAAACGAGACTAGCCGCAGAGAAGGAGGCTAAAGCCATCAAGAAGCGTTTGCAGAAAAAAATATGGGTACAGTTACCGGACCGTCCAGTGACGACCCAGAGACAGCACCTCCTGTGGTAGTTATACCTAAAGATATCTACCAGCAGTTGTATAATTATCAAATAAGAGACCCTTTGTACAATCCGATAGGTGACCAGTTCGCCTCGTCGAAGCCAATTTTCCACGTGACCGACACATCCTTTAAAATAGAAAATAGATCCTCGCTGCCACTTCATTATTAGAACTCTACCCCCCCATGCCAAGCCACAAGTGAGGCCACAAGTGAGGCCGTTGGAACCGTCATCCAGGGGAAGCCATAGCTAGACACGCACCACCACCACCACCACCACCACCACCACCACCACCACCACTACCTCCTCCTCCTCCTCCTCCTCGTCCTCCCCTCCACAGGAACCACTCGCAATTAATCAAACACATCAACAGCATACCTCTCGCCCCTGAGGCTCTCCCACCACTTCAGGCCTTCATCAAAGGTTATGTCCTTGTCGTGGGCCTTGGCCCTGGCGACAGCAATCTTGGCAACGACCTCGGCGATGCCCCTGCCGAGCGCAGCGCTCCCACAGATGTAAGCTCTGGCGCCTTCGCTGAAGAGGCGGCTGGCCTCGTCACGCTCCGCCCACAACCGGTCCTGCGCATACTTGCAGCCGGCCGACTTCTCGGGCCGCCGGCTGAAGGCATAGTAGACCTTGACGACGCCGTCGCGCTGCCACCGGTCGAGCTCCTCGGCGTACAGGCGGTCCTGGTCTGGATCGCGGCATCCCGCGAACAGCACCGCTTCACCGACTTCGCTGGGCTTGACGCCGGCTTTCGCGATGCGCGCCACCCGCTCTTCGATGAAGCCCAGGAAGGGGGCGAGGCCCGTGCCCGCGCACAGCATCAGGATGGGAGTTGCCAGGTCGGCGGGGAGGTGGAACGACGCATGCGACTTCTTGATCGTCACCTGCACCGTGGATCCGGGCGTCAGCGCCTTCAGGTAGTTGGTCGCGACGCCCAGGTACTGCGGGTCGGCGTTGACGACGGAGTAGACGATGCGGGCCTTATTCGGGTCCAGGAGCGCCGACGACGAGATCGAGTACTGCCGGATGCGCATGGGCGTCAGCATGGACAGGAACACCGGGAAAGGCAGGTCGATCGCCGGGTGCTGCTCGAGAAGCTGCAGGATCGAGGGCGGGTGCGGGACGTCGAGGAGGCTCTCGTCGATGGCAGCCGCGCCCGTTTTGGCCGCGTATCTGTTGACTGTGGCGATGTTCTTGCGGCTCGCCGCGCTGTTGAGCTCGACGTAGCTGCCGAGGACGGTCGTGATGGAGATGGGGATCTCGGTCGGGATTGTGGTGTGCGCACCCTTGCGCAACGTCAGCGTCGCGTCCCACGGCAGCACGAACCGCCGCAGCACCCGCGAGATCGTCTGGACGTTGCTGACCGGCAGCAGTGCGAGGTAGTCGCCTGCCTCGTACGCCATGCCGTCTGGCAGCTGGAACTCCGTGAGGCGCTTCTCGGGCACGCCCGCTGGCGTCAAGAGATCGTTGCGAAGTATCTGCGCGTTCTGCACGTTGTGCCGCAGGTGCGACGCCCGCGTATTCTTATCCATCTCCATGTCGAGCGCCTCGTTCGCCTCGGTCGAGCCGGTGCTGTCTGCTGCGAGCACGGGCCACAGCTGCTGGTCCTGCCATGTATCAAAGTCGTCGAATACCCTGCCTTGGGCGACATCCGATTCACCTCGCCCGGCGATCCGGCTGGCGCCTCGTGCTAGCATTTCCGCCTCGACGAGTTTGGGCACTTTCTGATAGGTTGCCACCCAATCGTGGTGGCCACAGCCGAAGACGGTGAAGTCTACGCCTTGTAGCTGCTTTGAGGATTCGGTACCCTGCAACCACTTCACGAATGTGTCCGCATTGTCGGGCGGATTCCCTTCGTAGCTCGCGGTCACAATAACGACAGGCACGCCCGTAATGATTGCGTTGAATCCATCGTCGAGAGGGAGAATCTTGGCTGCGTACCCACGACTTCCAGCGCTTTGGCCTAGTTTCTGAGCCAGGCCCTCACATGTGCCAGCATTTGAGCCGTAGAGGATCAGAAGAGGCTTTCCCGCTGCAACTTGGTCTGCCTTCGCCGTACGCGACGCGTGGTGGGATTGCGGAGCGTGGACACCTTCGTACAGCTTTCTCTCGATATTGAGAACTTCCACGCCGTCGCGTGGAGTTGCATGGATATAGAAGTTGCCGGGTTTGATGGTCAGCGTGCTCTTAATCTGCAGTTCATAATTTGGGTCATCGGCTCTCAGGTGGAAGTTTTGTAGGATCAGGGCCAGGGCAAGAAGAGCTTCTTGCCACGCGAATGGCCGGCCAATGCACCCTCTTGCACCATTTCCAAAGGGCTAAGGTTTTTGTTAGCGCGTTCCTCATCATTAGTCTCAATTGGCATTTAGGAAATGACCAACCTTCCATGCATTTGGTGGCAGCTTGGTGAAGTTCTCACCATACATCCGCTCCGGTTTAAATTCTTCGGCATCGTCACCAAAAACACTTTGATCGCGACCAACGGAGGGCATGTTGCAGAACACAGTGACACCCTTAGGGATGAGGTATTTCCCTCCACCAATGATTTGGTCTCCTTGATCGGGACGGATGGTGATAGATATGCCTGGCGCTGTAGGATTCAAGCGAAGAGTCTCTCTCATGATGGCTTCGAGGTAGGGCATCTTCGTGATGTGGTCGGCCGTTACTGGGCCCGTTCCGACCACAGTATCAACCTCTTTCCGTGCCTTTTCACATACTTCGGGATGCTTGATCAAGTAGTAGGTGACAAATGAAAGGAGGCCAGACGTTGTTTCATGGCCGGCAATCAAGAAAGTAATCATGTTGTTCACGACACTCTCATCCGTCAATCTCTCCTTCGTTTTCGGGTCACGGCCAAACAGCATTGCGTTGAGTAAGTCTTTCTTGTCCACGGGGTTGGCTCGACGGTGCTCGATGAGCTCATTACACACGCTTTTCATGTACTCGATATCCTTCCAATACTGTCGTTCGGGCTCTCTCCAGATCAAGGCTTCGAGTTTGGTCTTCCTGGCTCTGGCACCAGACTCCACGAGGAACCTGACCATGGCGCCGACGAAAGGGTGCATTTCCTCTGAGTAGAATGAGTTGAATCTCTTTCCCATTGCACATAGTGCGATTGAGTCTAGCGTTAGTCGTGTGTAGTCGTCTGTGACATTGATTCTCTGCTCGGGGCCTCCACGGGCCCATTTCGCGACCAATTGGGTAGCGAGATCGTACATTTCATCATCTTCACCACATCAGCGACCAAAAGTCAAATCAACGGCCAGTCAGCACAGCACGTACACATGTCATGGATGCCAATAGGTCCGAATGCCGGCACCAACGTCCGATGTGCCACTTCCCAGTTATGCTCGCCATAATGCGCAGTGAACAGGCCGTCGCCGATGCCGTTTCGGATCTGTTCCAATGCGCTTGATACGGATTTGCAAAATCGCTTCTCGTCACAAAGCTCATTTATCAGTTCGACGGAATTAGCGAATAATCTTGTCTTTCCAAAAAAAGACAATTGGAATAAGGGACCTGGTTGAGCGGAGGATTTAGAAATGACGTTTCGCTGAGCGCGGTTGGATTGCAATGCTGGAAGGCTCACCATATTCCTTTGCTAGCCGTCCAAGACTCTCAGTTGGCTTTTGAGGATCCAGGTCTCTGAGGTTGCCGACCAGAGGTAGCCCTGGTGGCTGTGGAATTGGTGTAGTCATGGTCAGGTCGATGGTCCACGAGTAGTGTTTGAGGTGAAGATATCAAGAGCAAACAGAGGTGAACAGATTGATGGCCAGTGATCATTTAAGTAGTGCTAACGCTGACGAGGATAGTGTGAAGAAATCTAGTGGACAAATTCAATGCCTTGGGCCAAGTCTTGTGTTCAGTAGTGTCTCATAAGCAGGTGTGCACAGCATGAAGCAGAGGCCAGCCGTTGCCAGTGTGATTGATATTGAAAGACGAGCTGGGCGGACGATGGCCAATGCGGCGGCCTAAATACATTTTCCGCAACTTTGCGGGTTTAGTAGTTAGTAAGTAGTACGAGGCCATGGATCAACGTCCACTCGGCAGCCAACACTACAGCTGCCCTTCGTTTCGTGTAGGGATCAGGAGGTTATCATTCCTCACCAAGTTCCTCGTACCGTACACGTGGATACCACGCCAGCGAGCAGCAGGGTGGCCTGAACATCAACGCCGAACCCAAACAACGAACACGCACAAGGTTCACAATTCACCTTGCGGAGGCTTATTCGCATGCAGGAAAGGAGTCAACCCTACCTAGTTAGTTAGCACCAAAATACACCGAGGCTCTGCTGGCTCGTATATTGCGCAAATCGTCATGGTTTTGCGAGGTATTTCGAGGTGGCACAGGGGAGAATGATTGCTCCGGCTAGCGGGTCACAACATTAGGTCATTAGGTGCGCTGCTGACACTTGAGCTACGTAATCTTGTACCCCCAACGCTCTATTGGTAGGCCTGGTCCTGGGAGGCGTTTTTGCTCGGGACCGAGCTGAATGATTGCAGCGGCCGAGCACCGAGTACGGAATAAGTAACCTAAGAAAAAGTGTTATTTCTCGCTTGAAGATCAGGCCCCATTCGTATCTTCAGTACTCCGTATTAGTTGTTCCTTTCCGAATCTCGCAACATTTAATACGAAAACGAGCTTCTAAATATCGAGCTCGGAGCGGAGCAATAATGTTCCCTCCCACTTCACATCACGTGCGGCATAGGCACGTGAATTCACCAAATAGTATAGATGATACTCAATGTTTGAACATTCGTCATTATTAGACTGACCGCCATAAACGGAGGTATCTCTCTCTGGACTCGTATATAATCCACCGTTTGCACTCAAAGGCTTGCTAGGTGGAAATCCAATGTGTTCCTCAAATGGTCCCTAAATCCAGCTGAACCTCCAGAGATAATCAAATGCTGACCTATCAAGCCCTCAGCTCTATCACATGTGTAGTCATAACTCCTGGAATACAAATCAAGCATGATCGGGTATCAGCTCATAACCACCCTCACTAGGCAACGCCACAGCTGCGAGTGTAATACAGATTGCACACAGCACCTGAAAACTCCAGGATAGCGTGCACATTGTCCAACTCTTATCGAGATACCACCCAGAGAAGAATCGGTCGTCGTTCTCGAATAGGTAGGCCTAGACACACAATTAGCTCTCACACTATACTCTGCCAACACGCCAAGAATACATACCATTAGAGCCATGCCAATGGCCTGCACCACTGCAGCCAATGTCACCAAGATGGTGAGGGCTCCCCAGCCTTGTTCGCGCTTCTGCTTGCCGCCCACCAGCAGTATCGAGAAGGCCGCAATTGTCATTCCCTCTAAAACAACAGCGAACGACATCAAAAAGCCAACAGACCTCCACATGCTGCAGAAATATCGATTTTCCGCATGACAATCCGAATAGCGCGGAAATTGGACACACTTGAGTGAAGATGATATATATGGATCAGAGGTTGGAGGTATGTTTGTGTTAGAACATCTTTGGTGGAGGCCATAGGTGTAGTGGAGTGAACCGTGACCCTGGCGCCAGTTAATGTCAGAGCTTTGATTCCATAGAAGCAATAAACTCACGGTACTCCCGTCGTAGGCAACCCAGTTGGGCACGATTATGGAGGCAATCGTCATCCCCGAGGCTAGAGATCATGTATCAGCATCGGTCTTTGCTGCCACTTGGAGCGCAACTTCGAACCTGCAAGGAAAACAAGAAGGGCGCCCGAGAATACAATGCTTCTCGTCAGCATCCCAGTATATCCATTCCCACTCCCACTGGGAATCAATGTAAAGTCCGCCATCTTCCCCTACACGCCACGATCGGCGATTGCGCCCCCCAGAAGAGAGACTTGGTATATATAGGCAAATAGAAATAGTCGGAGAGGGTAAAGGGAGGATGCAGTGTTGCAGCCACGGAGTTATCTGGCCTGCCTTCGGTTTTAGGTATATCGAGGATGTATGTGAACTTGGAAGGATAAGGTGGTGCCACACTATGGCCCGGTGTAGTCAAAGGTGAGGAAGCAGCGGTGACATTGGACCCGGGTCGTGTCGACCCAGGGACAGATAGCGATTTGACGAGCTCGTCCTCGAGGTTCTCTTCCTTTTCGAGTACGTCGAACCTTACATCAACACGGATGCATGGATACCCGGTGGATCAGGCGCTATAGGGCCATCAATGGAGATGATCGAGCTTGTAGAATAAGGAAGATCACGACATCTGGCCTGGTGGTGTAATGGAGATTCTGTAATTCCCGCGAGTGCAGGCAACCTGAATCGCTAAGCTTGATTGAGGGGAGGAGGGTGGCTGCCAAGTGGACCTATGACGATAGCGCCTGTCACCCGCCTGTCTGGCCTCAAAGACGCACGCGGTGCTTATCAACAACCACCTTCGTCTTCCAACAATATTATCTTGTCACTGCTTCTTCCTGCTGCTTCAATCGTAGCGTGGGTTGTATCATACCTGTCCACCTCCGCCTTTTGTCATGCAAGGCTTATCTCGTTCGTGGAGAACGTGCCCACACTGCGCGGGAGTCTCTCTGAGAGGCGTTTCTCACTTCGCAGCTCTTTGTTCTCGCCATTGGTTCTGATGCCGGCAAGGATTTCCGGCCAATCCACTAACTATTAGTTAGGCGATTCTTTCATTTGGGTGTACCAGTTGGTGATACGGTTGGTCTACTCCCAATGTCCCAAATGATACCCGGTTCTGCGCTTGGCGAGGCATGATTCGAGACGAGATAATCGTATCAACCAGAGCGAGGACTAGGCATCATTTGAACCCTTCTATTGATTATACTTCACCATCAGGCTCGGAGAATCTCAGGCTGGTGGGAATCAGCTACCCACCTCAGCTGTCATGTCGTGCATGGCACCTCATCATTGCCTTGCAGAATGCTCAATGATACTTATATCTATTGTATTCCATGCCACCGAAAAGACTAAACCTCAAAGCTTTGGGCGAAACTGTCAAGCACACTCACGATCATTGAATCTAACAGCTCTGCTGACCTCGATCTGCTACATATTATTGTGCAGTCAAATACTCTCTGAAATCCTCACGAAGTATATTGGTTCCCTATGTAGTCAGATATTAGCAAGAGGGCTGGCGTGGAGACGAGGAAAGAAACCACTAACCTGTGCCATCTGGCGCGATAGCTCATCGTCCTTCTCCATTTTCTCGCACAGCGCCCAGAATTCGTTTCTTTCCGACTCAGCTTCGTCAAGACATACACGTCTAAAGTTGGCCCGAGACATGGGATCGATGATCTCCCGCCATTTCTTTATTCTAACCTCGCTATACTTATCCAATATGCTGTCGTCAGTCTTGCCCTCCTTTAATGCGACAAGTGCGTCGAACAGACTTCCCACATCAGCAATCCCACCTGTCAATCCAAGTCCACCACTGTGTTGAATGTCAGCCTTCCACCGCTAAAGGCGAGTGAAGTATGGAAGCTTACAATGGGTTGCACAGATGTGCCGCATCAGCCGCCAGGAGGAACCGTCCCACTCGGAAGGACTCTGCACATCTCTGGTGCAATTTGTATGGGCTGGCACTTGCGAGTTTGTAGTCACCAGGCTTCGGATTTCCTGGCAAGATCTTCTCGAACCGTTCTGGCTGACGAGCCAGATACTCTTCATTCGACAAGCCCCAGACGTCTCCGTAAGTAACTCTCCACAAACCATTGTCGGTGATCCTCGCCGCCATATACCAATCATTTTCGTCAATGATGAAATTGGAATCCCAGTAGCCGAACTTGTGGAAGTCATAATAAACCTTACCACCTGGTCAGTCCCGTCTGGGCACAATTTGTTTGTTTACTCACATTGGTCGCAATGATTTGCTTTGATAGTGTCTCCCCGGGGTAGTTGAGATCCCCAAAGAGTGATCTTCTTATTTGGCTGTTCGCTCCGTCGCATCCGATGACGTAGTCCGCCGAGAGCGTCGACTTTCCTTCGGGTGTCTCGATATGTACTCGAGCCTCATTATCATCTTGGTCGATCGAAACGACTTTATGACGCCATAAGATCTTCGCATCCGGAATTCTTAAGAAATGCTCCAGAAGAAGTTCGTCGAGTTGATCCAATGGAAGACACACCATTGGGAACTCAATGTCTAAGCGGCTTCGAATACCGGCAATAAATGATCCATCTGTGTTTCGCCAGCATACGGCGTCAGGGTGGATACCTTTTGCCTTGACGTCTTCCAGAACTCCAGCTCGATTGAGTTCGTACACTGCTGAAGGAGCGTAGTGAGCCGCTCTGGGGTTTTTATCTAATTCTCCAGCGGCTTCCACAAGCGTCACCTTCACGCCTGCTTTCCCCAGGAGAATCCCCAGCAGCAGTCCTGACGGCCCAGCCCCAACTATGAGAACCTGTCTCTCGGTCAGTCGCAAACCCCAGGTCGGCAGTGAAGTTTATGTACACACATGAGATACTGGCGTTTGCTTCCCCATCTTCGATGCAGCGTCTTGGGAGTAGCTAATCAAGTAAGGCAGTTCCAGCGAAGGGTGCGGGCGCTGATTCGCAGGCTGTTGACGAAACGCTAGATCGATGAAGTGGTTGTCGATCAGAAGGTATGACTACTCTGGCCACCTAGCCGCTGAACCGGGTTAGGATTATAAGCATTTGTATTGTAGGACCACCACGTCTAGATTTTGAGATGCCCCACACAAGGATACACCCACTGTCGGCGTACGAAGTTTTGTATACAGGGTGGACTGATGGTCATTCGGTGATTTGCTAGAGGCTGGTTGTACTTAGAAGGGAGGATCCAACTGTGACAGACAATGCGATTTGCGTTGGATAGGAAAGCGATCGAGCCAGGCGTTGAGAGGCCGGCCATCCCTTTCTCCAACTGCTGCTCCTTACCCTTGTGGCAACGAATTCTGGACTTGACATTCACTTACGTCGTCTCGGTCTTTTCAACCCTGAGGCGGCTACCATGTGCGGCGGCAATTCACGGTGGTATCTGAAGGCCCGAGGGCTTACGTCCCAGGCCAGGTCCCCCTTCGTCTGGGCCGGCTTGACCCCACGAAGGGTGTGATCAACATTGCAATTTGGGTAAGATGTGGAGAACCTCCGCATGCTACATTTTGGAATAAATATACTTTGTAGGTGGATGTGGGGTTTTCAACCCGGTCCCTTGAATGTGGTGCTGAGTGCTTGCTTGCCTTCTGGATATTGGCAGCATTCGTCCATGACAGTTTTTGGACGAATGCATGATACTTGCCAGGTAGCTCTGATCGATATGTTTATCTTAGAGAACGAGTTTTTTTACTCGAGAGAGTCGGATTGGGTGGAATATCTAATAATCTAGTGTTGACGATGGGATTGATCGATTGATCCTTTTGGGCCTATGCGGGGAACCCAAAATTATATTCAATATTTCATGTCTACAGCAACTCTACCCTCTCGATCAACCAATGCTGCGTGCTGAGGACTTCTCACTTTAATGTCCACATCAAACGGGGCCCAGCGGTGTTCTCCCCAGTTTACCTCGAATTCGTTGAATGATTTGCCCTGAGAATATTAGTCATTGCGCCGATGTTTGTTTGTTTGTTTGGGAATGGGCTGGCTGATTCAGTACCGGAACCTCTTCGAAATTGAAGCAATATAGTAGTCTCGCAAGCATAATCCACACATTGGACTCGCCAACGTTATACCCGGAACACACCCTCCGCCCTGTCAAAGTCAGCAAGCAGTCGATGGGGTCCGACAAATGAAGATTTAGCCCTACCCGGCCCAAAGCTCCAGTGTCCTTTCAAAACGTGGTCGAGATCATCGTTCAGAAACCGTTCGGGCCAGAATCTTTCAGGCTGCTCGTACTCCCTCGGGTCGAGGGCAATGGCTGTTGCGTTCCACGTGAACAAAGTCCCAGCGGGGAACTTGTATCCCTCATACTCGTCGTCCTGAATGAGAACGTGGGGCACACCGATTTCCGCAAATGGCCGCCACCTGAAAGCCTCCTTTACCGCCGCGGTGATGTACGGAAGATCCTTCCGATCCTCGAAGGTCGGTAGTCGCTCTGCATTGCGACCGCAGACTTTGTCTAGAGCCTCCTGTGCGGTCTTGACCCATCGCTTGTCTAGCACCGCGGCGGCGATGACCTGGCTCGCAGTCATGCGCGATGTATCGCTCCCGGCCTCCATGAGAGATCCCAATGCGAACAATGTCTGTGTCCGTCCATAGTCCTTGGTATCTGGAGATTTGAGGAATCTGGTCGCAAAGCAGTCTTTGGCCGTCCCATCCTTCATCTTCCTTTCGACATCCTCGACTTCTCGTTGATACACTTTCACTGTTTTGGCGAACATTGCCTCGCCCTTGGGTCGCCACCACTGCAGCGGTTTCGGCAGGTGTTCCAAGAACGTCAGTGAATCCACCAGGTTTGCTGACGGCTGTATTGCCTCGATGACAGCGTTGGAGGTCTCAAAGAGCTCCCGGATCTTCGGGTCTTCCAGCTGCATGCGCTTCCCGAACACGACGCTCATGATGACCGAGTTCGCGAACCGTTGCGTTGCCGAGAACCACAACTCGGGAGTATGGAGAAAGTCGTAGAGAAGGTGTTTGGATTCCACGTCCTGGAAGGGTGCGAAGACGGGTGCATTCGTCCTGTTCAAGATGGCGTGCATGATCTTCCGGAGTGTCCGCCACCGCTCGCCGTATGGCATGAGCAAGACACGGTTGTCCCCAGACAATATCCCCGAGGCCATGGGCATATACTGACGGGACGAGTATATACCGGACCGTTTCTCCATCAGGTCGTTGACGACTCTCGACGAGTTGAGAAACACCCATGTCTTCCCCCCGATGCTGCAAGTGAACCTGGGCTCATTTTCAGCATGCTGCTCGTCTTGGACGCCTAGACAGGGGACCTACATTTCTCCATACTTCCTGGCAGTCTCGATGCCCCATACGCCCTGCTTCAAGGGTGGAAGTTGGAATGTATTCCCAAAGATCGGAATCCCAGGTACACGCGGAGGAAGTTTGTATTTTCGAGCCTTGATATTCTCGTTCATCATCCAACCGAGCACAAAGATGAGGCCTAGTGCAGCAAGGGTAACGAACGGATGCGTCAACGCATATCTGGACAGACTGCGGCCTTCCATTGTTGAAATTGACAGGCATGTACAAAGTAAAGTGAGATAGATTTACTTAGCCACTAATTTCCATCACCGACCTGAGGATAAGCTCATGGCTGGTATTTCACCTTGCGACACCACTCCACACCACATGCCTTATTACTGCTTGGCTACCATATCACTGGTGCGAGGGAACTCCTGCAAACGGATCTCGGGCGTGGGGTAACTCAGCAAAGCTTCAGCTTGGGGCAAGTCTTGAGTATTGTCTTTCCCCGTATCTTCCCCAAAATGACGGATCAGGACTAACGCAGCCTGATGCACCCGGCTCTGAGTAGCCCCCCCGGGATTTGTGTATTTGGGGTATTAAGATCGTCCCCGATTGGTGACTCTCCCCCGCCTCTATCTTTGTAATTAGCTGGATATGCCGGGGAAGGTCGAAGAAACGTCCACGAAGGCTGTTGTTTCTATGCTACGAAGCAAGTATACTACGAGTTCACGACAGTACGAGAGATCTTTCTCCTACACAGCGCGATGGTGGCGAATCATTTACAAACTCCAGTTTCTAGCCCACAGTATGCCCAAGCTGTTCGATATAAGTAGAACTGCAACAATGCCTGAGACGAGAATGCGGGTGTTGCGACTTAGTTTTGAGGTGAAGACATGAAAATCGTGTTGGCTATGTATATATACTCCATCTTTCATTCAGGTCCAGATAACAGCAGCATCCGATGACATCATGCACATGTTTCAGTTCGATTCTTTGTACATGCTAAATTTAGAAGGGCAAATTGCACGACAAAGCGTCAGATGCCCAATAACATTGTCCACACAGACAGTGCGGTAGAGCGAGGGGTAGAATAAGACTACTTAGGAACATGCCATGCGCAACGCATAATCAGCCACGAGATCCATCCTCAAATCGAGGATTGAGGGAGATGGGGAAGATGGACAATGCAATGACGCACAAGCACACCCAACGGTAAGGAGCGTGCAAAGCAAAATCAGGACCAAGACAGGTCAGAGAAGTTTTGGTGCAGTGCCAAACCAGTCCCTGCGCCTCTACGAGTACCACGAAGCGGAGCATGGGCTCTGACAAGGACCCCATTGATATAGCGGTTGGAGATACTCAATACATGGTTACTCTACATTCGCGTCACTGATAGCTGACCGGGAATTGTTGCGCGGCTCCACTAGTGTGCATGGGAGGTCCTCTTGTAGCTGTCAGATATGTGACGTTTTGAAGGCACTGGTGTGTGGCGCGGCCTGTATCCAGCATACTTGGTGTACTAGTTGCCTTCTGACCAATGGGTCTTGAGTGGGGAAGCATCGCAATTTCAATTCTATTTCATCAGCTTGGTCCGTGAGAGTTATTTTTCATAACTCGTTGTCTCGACACGCTATCGTTGACTAAAAGCCCATCTCACTTGTGACCCGGTCCGAATCAGGTACACTTAACTAGTGACGGAGGAAGGCGGGACTGCAGTCAATCTTCGAACATGTCTAATGGCAGGCGAGGCTAGCAAGGGTGTGACATCTGAGTGGAATCAGTGGAATCTACTCAGTACCTTGGAGGAGGTCAGCTAATTTGACCCCAAAAGGAAGACTTACCTTTTTGGCAACACGCAAGGTTCTGGGGCTTGATTTGACGAGAGGGTGAGCCCATAGGAATGGCAACCCCACCTTGATATGTGGTTCGGTCTTATGGATCGTGGACGAAGAGCCATTGTCGCAGTCCTTAGCATATTTTTAAGCCATGCTGTCTCTGAGCATCAAAGCCTGGATCATTGGGTTAGTTCTGAGTGGTGGTAAAACATTCTCATTAGTTGTGGCGAGTGTTGTGAAGAGGTATCGCCTGTGAACTTTTTGCGCCATTTGAAGATGATAGGGAGGATGGTAGTCTACCCGATGGTTTGGTGTGCATCGTAGGGAAGAATGTAATGAAAACAGGGAAGGCAGAACTGTGGAATTCGTCGATTATTGCTCACAATGAGAAAGTATGGTGGTGCTTTGCAAATAAAAGGCTGAGCGAGGAAAGCGTTCAAGCTACTTATGGTTCAATCAATTAGGGGGTCGAAGAGTACCATGGTTGCCAGAGGGTACGATATTGACACGAGAATGAAGATTGTGGCAGCGAACAGCCCGATCGATCCAGAGACCTTGTTTTTCTGACTGCATTTGCTTGTCAACGAGTAATTTCAGATCTTCGCAAGGCTCAGAGCAGAGCGTGACCTCCGCCCGGCGGCCCTCCAGATAGGCGTGATTTACATGGACAGGGCTGAACGCTTAAGCAATGCCAGATGACGGCTGTATTGAGGATCTGAAAGGCATTGACAGAGCCTTATATTTAACTTTCCGCGTGTGAAATTGAAAACAGGGTGCCTTGTGCCACCGGTGGAGTTGAATTTGAAATGAAAACAAACATGTCGATGGAGGGAGTAAAGAGGAACGAGGTTTGACGAGGAGGACGGCGGTGGATGTAAGTGGGCTAAGCTAGATTTGGTTAGTAGACCTGGCTTATTATTGCTTGGCACTTCCTCCCCTTTTTCAACGTTGGCGTGCTGTAAGCGTTGTGACAGGTATCAAGCTTATCAAGACCGTGGGAAAAATCACTTAATCTTAATTGACGAGAACGGGGCGATCGAAAACGGTGCTTCTGGCCAGTGCTACAGCGGCCAGACTGCAGGTGTCACTGGACTTTCTCATCTGCGCGGTAATTTCCACATTGGTTCTGATGAAGCCTGAACACAGTGAGAGGCTCTCGACCGATGGCAGAATTCGGTTATGCACGATGACGGCAACCCTCCCCAAGAAATGGGATGCTGACGCCTCCAATCATCGCATAGATCCTGTCTTGCCATTGATTCTGCTGGACTTCTCTTCATTCCTGTGACGGGCTGCTTTTGCGTGGATGTTGCGTCAATCGAGGAAGTCCCGGATTCTGTTGGATAGAACTAACATCGGATGACTGACTATTCTGAGCAGATTGGATTGGGCTTTGGGGCAATTACTCTGATGACAGAGGAAGTTACTGATGAGGGAGGACTTTTGGGATACTGGAGCACGGTAACTGTCAATGCAATGCTTCAGTTACCGCTGTGACAGATTAGTGCCCGTGTTGCACGCAATCTATGTTGAAGGCTTGCAGGCAGACTGGGCTTCCTGCTACAACTCAAAAGATCTTACTTGGTCCTTGCTCCCTGCATCTTTTCCCAACGCTGGGTCCCAGATGAAGGCTGTCCAATGCCAATTGGTTGTTTGAATGATTGTTTATGAGAATGAATCTCTGCGGCTTGGAAAATCTCCAATCAAAGCTCGAGCATGTTCGACTTGTCAGGACAGCCAACCATGGACTCAGATGCTCGCTGTTCATCTCCCGCCGCTGAAATCTGCCAAACATCATTTGTGATTGTTTTGCGAGACCTCTGTTGTGCAAGGGGCTTGTGTAATGTATAAAACAATGGAAAGGACCTATTGTTGATCTATCTCCTCTTGCTACCAGCATAAGCATTAATCGCTCACCACAGTCACTCTTTTGGGGTTGCTTTTGTTTTGTTTTGTGTGTTTCTGACCCGAAGTCACTCCTTAACCTAGCATGCAGTTACAAGGCTCTGCAGCCAAGAAGGCTGCTCTCACTTTATTGTTGGCTGATGTCGCCTTTGGTGATCCTCTGACCACGATCATTCCCTGCAAAGAGTCCCCTAATACTGCCATTCACCCAATCACGGTTACCTCCCAATACCAGCCAGTCTCAACCTGCCATGCGACCACAGCTTGCATCAAGGGGAAGTGCTCGACCATCTTCCCTTTCACGACATATCCGTTCGTATCAACCGTCGTCCCATGTGCATGGGATGGGACGACCACCCAGAAATCGTTGGTAACGGATATCACCCAACCATTCCGAGTATCAGAGCATCTTGAGACCCTCACAACCATTACAACCGTTCCAACTGGCAAAGGAAGACACTGGGTCGACTGGATTGGTCGAGGGAAACCTGCGACCTCAGCGATCACTCTCTACGAGACTGTCACCAGGCGTGCCGTAGCCCCCTTCAATGAATGCGGATCTCTAGCTATTCCTGGCTGGGAGGGCAGTGGACTCTGCAACAAATGTGATAACCTTGAGGATGGCAGCCGTGGTCAACTTCTGGATGTCATTGAATGTCGTTTTGGTTCTGACGCCGCCGGAAAGCAGTTCGAAAATTGCGCTGAGTGGTATGAGACATGGGTCTCGCGTCCAGCTCCCACTTCAACGGTCACTGCAAGCGCACTTTGCTCCAGCCAAGGCAAGATCCACCGCGCTGGCACCTACACCTGGACATTCCCTCAATCAGCGCCTCCAGTCACCATTACCGCCCCTCCGAGAACCGTGACCATTACCATCGATGGCCGTAAGACGGTCACCGTGGACCCTAAGGTTGTCTACACGATTCCTGGTCGCCCTTGGAACGCTTATGTGACTAAGGTTTTCTCTGGACCAACGACATTCAACTTCAATGTTTATGTGACCAAGGTCATCATTTTCAATATCCCTAATTTCGTCCAACCTGCAGGAAGGTAAGTCAACCCCCTTTTTAAAACTGTTAACTTGGGACTGATCAGATACCTAGCACTCGCCATGTACCAGTTCCTACTGGCTCCAGGGGAAAGCATGGAGACGGATGGTGGCCATTGTCAAACAAGGATGGTAGTGACTCATACTATGGTGGTGGAGGCGCTCAGGGCTGGGCAGACTGGAATCCTGTCACCAAAACTACCACTACTACCAAGAAAACCACCTCCACTAAGCCAAATACACAGACCAGCTCTGCTTCGACTAGCGCCAGCTCAAGCCGCGGACCAATCTATCCTACATGGTCCACGTCTAGTTCTTCGACCACTTCCGCTTCTTCCACCACCACATCGTCTGTTAGCACCAGCACATCGTCGGTGAGCACCAGCACCTCCTCTACTTCTAGCTCCTCTCTTTCGCTAGGACCGATCAGTCAGAGCACATCGACATCCTCCGTGAGCACATCCACCTCGTCGATGAGCACTACCAGTTCAAGCTCGATATCCCTGGGACCGATCAGCCAGAGCACAAGCACTTCCTCCACTTCGAGCTCCTCCCTCTCGCAGGGACCAATCATTCAGAGCACGAGCAGCTCCACTTCTTCCAGCGTGAGCACTCTGTCATCTTCCACCAGTTCGTCGCTATCCGTCGGTCCAATTAGCCAGAGTACGTCCACAAGCTCGACTAGTAGCACCTCTACTTTGAGCACGACATCCTCCTCTAGTGTCAGCATTGGCCCTATCACGGTTTCGACATCGTCGTCGACCACAAGCTCCGCGCCAGCTACTACTACCTCGGCGGCTCCAATCTGCCAGTTGAATGTGAATATTTGCCTGGACTCTCCAGGCATCACTGCGAACACAATTGTCACTCAGAGCTGCCCTCTAGGCATTGGATTGCTCTGTACTTTGAACCAGCTCCTTGGCTTGGTTCCGCAGATTTTGAGCGGCAACCCGAACGTTCGATCTCTTGTTATCGGCAACAATCAAGTTCTCGGTCTCAGCATCACTCCGCAGCAAGTGCAGGCTGGCATTCTCGACGGCTCCATTACCACGGTCTGCGGCATTGTTGGACCCACAAGCGTCATCATCAATGACCCGACGTGCCCTCTTAACCCTGTCACAACTACGTCGTCGGCTACATCCACGAGCTTCAGCACTGTCACTACCACTAGCTCTGCCCCAGCTACCACTACAACATCTGCAGCACCGGTCTGTAACCTAGCGTTGTCGGTTTGCCCCAACGCTCCCGCTCTTACTGCAGCTACTATTACATCTGTCCAATGCCCGCTCCTTGGTGGATTGCTCTGCACAGTCGATCAGCTTCTCGCCCTTGTGCCTCAACTTCTCCAGAGTAACCCGAACGTACTATCCGTTGTGCTCGGAGATAACCAAATCTTGGGCTTGAACCTTACTCCACAGCAAGTCCAAGCCCTGGCTCTGGCCGGCTCGCTGACATCAGTCTGTACTGTCCTCCAACAGGTCAATATTGTGGTGTCTGATCCAACCTGTCCCCTCAATCCAACCTCCACCACAACCTCGTCCGCAGCAACTACAACAACCTCGTCCGCAGCAACTACAACAACTTCGGCCGAAGCAACTACAACAACTTCGGCCGCAGCAACTACTACAACTTCAGCCGCATGAACCACCACAACATCTTCCGTAGTAACCACCACCACCACCACCGCGCCATGAGCCCAAGCTTCTAGGCGCCTTCCGAGCCTTGATCGGCGGCCTACTACCCAGTATGATGGGCGCACAGAACTTGCCTTGCATTCGGGAGTACGGGACGTGGAAGCTGTTTGATAAAATCGGTTGGCCTGTACCATTTTTCTTTCTTTCCTATTATTGTGATGATTTCTTACCAATAACCATAACTTGATGAATTTTCTTACAAGAACTCGCTTGGTGGATGCTTTGATGGAACGATAATTCATAGGTACACATATTCCAGAGCTTCAATTCTTTATCTTACTTGGATGGGAAAAAAAGTGCTCTTTCAGCCTATAACTACTTGTGTCTACCCGTTCTACTTAGTGTGTTCGTGCTGCCTTAGGGACTTGAAGTCTGAGATCATGATCTCCACTTTCCCCTCGTCTCCCACGAGAACCAGTTGCCAATTATGTTGTACCCAGAATCCATTCACTTCGCGAGCCCGGAGGCCAATTCAATAAGAAATGTCGAAGTACCTCACCTATCTCCATTGGGGTCTGCGTAGGCCTTTTCAGCCGGCAAAGTAGAAGACTTCCTCCAGCGGCTTCCACCATCCGGGGACTCCATCCACCCCGCCCCTCTCCGAACTGACGGCACCTTCAGCGAGGCTCTGCTGATAGCCGTCCGTCATCCTCCACCACTCTCGGACCTTCTCATTCTCTCGCATCGCCTTCATGTCGGCGTCGAAGTCGTGGCCCGTCCACTTGAAACTGGCGAACAGGATATGGCTTCCCTCATCGTACGATATGGAGTCTAGAGTTGAGTTCAAGATCAGTAAGGATAACATTTGTGAGAGTTTCGTATTGAAATGGGGCCCCGGGGGAAACACCCACAGTCCTCGATATGGCATTGTCGAATCTGCTCTAGCACCTCTGGCCAGACCTTTGCGTGGCAGGCTTTGTACGCCTCGTAGTGTTCGAGCCTCAGTTTGACAATTTGCTGGAACCGTTTAGCTGCGGGCTTACTGATGGTGGGCGAAGACATGTTTGGCTATCGTCCCCCACTGTCGGTTGGCGTATTCTTAGAACGTCTGTTGGTTTGATTTTGGATGAAGAACTAGATTCGTTGTTGTCGAAGAAAGGATATAGGATGGTTTTTGGTAGATATCTACGGAGGACTACTCCTAATAGTTGGGTGGGTTAATTATTTGGGGTTCGGGTTATGTAATTATGGCCGAGGCTATTAGGCTAATTCGATGAGCCAGAGATTCACTAATATTGACAATTCTCACAGGCAAGAACTCTCGATATGGAGAACCATCACGGTCCAAGTGGCTCCCCTATCTCAATGGCTGTCTATGTTGTAGATGCACCGATCACCAAGGTATGGAGGCCTATTGTCGCTTTACTCCGATACCACCACTTCTGACCAGCTGACCTTGTACCGGTACCTGCATCTGGTGATTCGCTGTTGAGGGGATCCTGAAATGTATGGATGCTGAAGTAGTCGGCAATCATGTCATAAGGGGCCACCCTGCTTCAATCCGATCTCAAGATGAGATGGATCGCTCAACACATGCTTCATCGATTTATTCATCATAGATGCTCGCCTCGCCGGGATTTCAAATATGGATGTGGTCTGCCATACCAACCCCGTGGTGATCTTTGGGCGTTTCCATGAAGGCGACCAAAATCCAGTCCATCTCACGATCTTGTCACAGCTGAATGCTCTGCAGTTGCAATCAGTGTTGCTGGAGACAACCAGTGGTCGCCGTGTGTGCATGATGAAGCTGCGCTACCAAGATGGGATAGTCCTGTCGACCAATAGTATAGACTGACACGTCACCTTGTACGTATCAGGATCCCTTCAATATGGCATCTTGCATTTTGTAGAATCCAGAGACGTAGAACGCAGTTGAATAGTTCGTGGCAGCCTCTATCGAACAGCCAAGGACATGATTCGCTGCGTCGGACCATCTGCCGAGCACACTGAGTTGTAACCGGTGAGCCATATCAATGGGTGGATCGTCCGTTGCATACAACTGCTCAACAACGCCAAATAGGCCTTGGAGTTGCAGAACCTGAACCGTCGAGTCTGCAACGGAAAACGACAGAGTGAGGATATCCTGCCCATGCGAGCGATCCCACTGTGCAATGCTATTGGCGATTAGAATTCGGCCTTCTCCGCATGGATCGAGGAAAGCTTCCTCCGAAAACGCCGCCGATCCGAAATCAATGGAATCTGACATGTACTCAACGTGGAAATACCCCTTATAAGCACTTAAGATCATGAGCGCGGGCCTATAGAGGCTTTTCCCATTGCATCCCACATCCACATGAGATCGAGGAAAGCCCAGGAATAAGCTCGCTCCAAGTCTGGACTTTATTGGCAGAGGCACTAAATTCGTACCGCCAGTCATCCGCCCATGGTCATCATCGTGGCTTCCAGGTAAGTATGTTGCGATTTCCTGCTCATAAACAAGATCACAAAGTCCGTCGTCTATCTTGCACTTGAGCACGGTCAACGGATTGAATCTGTAAATGAAATGCAGATACTCGCTTGGTTGCCCTTTGGTCCGTTTCGCAGTATCTCCCGTTTCAGCAAGGAAGAATGGCGCCCAATTCTTCTCAGCCTCGGCCCGTTCTTCGTCCCCTTTGATGGTCAACACGGTAGAGATATTTGTGAACGGTCTGAAGATATGCATGGCTCTTATCCAGGGGTCTGTATTGTAGATCATATTGAAAACAATTATCGGTTCTGGATCTCCAATTCCTTCTTCGATAAGCACTCTAGGATCTTCAGGACCAAAGAAACGGTGGCCCTCCAAGTAAGGGTACGGGATGGGAAACACGGTGGGGAAGACGATATTCCGACCCTGCCAACGCAAGGTATGATCTCTCAACTCAACCCAGTCCCTGTCGTAGACTTGACCTCGAAGAAAACTAATGATTGGCCATTGCTTTATACCCTCGGCGTAGAAGATGATTCGTGTGACGGTCAGGAAAACTTGATGTTTCTCTAGCCAAACGCTTGATCCAGATAACCTTGTCCATGTCTGTGAAACCACCTCTTCGAATGTTAGGGTTCCATCCTGAAGAGAGTAATCAACCATGGGATGGTCGTTCATCAGTCGAGCAATGTGTACTAGATCATCGTCCAAAAACCAGCTCTTTTGTACATTCAAGGCGCTCTCTCGTCTGAGGTCGTCGCAGGCGCGCTTTCCTGAGTGTCCATCATTCATAAAGCCGGTAATATTCAGAGGCTCGAACTGCGCAAGATCATACTGCGCACGCTGCGACTGGGTATCAGGATGACGTCCCTGGAGAAGACGTCAGTGACAATTCAGGTTGATTCGAGGTATGCCGCACCTCGAGCAGGACTAGGATCAGCGCTCTGAGGCCGGCAAGGAAAATCCCCGCCAATACTAAAGTCCTTATGCTCCGCCGGTGCCTCAAGGGTATTCCCCGGGAGAAGACGGAGTGAGTCTGTAGCGGTCGCATGGCTTCTGCGGGCAGATGAGCAGTTCCTTCCTTGGCTACGTCCATACCGTCATCGCTGCCATGGATACTGTTGGCTAAGCAAAAGAGAGAAGTCGTGCTAGGGTGGTGTCATATTACGAGCGTGCAAAGTGAAATGTGACGTTTGATAGAAAATCAGGGGCAATGGTGAACAGGAATCGGGAGTGATAAAGTCAGCGACGGAAGTTTAGACTTTAGAGTCAAGCTGGTCAAAGGTCGATCAAATTCTCAGACCTTTGGTGAACTGGTCTAGAAAGCCTTTCTTAGATCCATATACCGAATATGCTGTATTCTATCAGTTGTCAATAATACTGCGCGCACAAACCTACCTTGGAAAACTGGAATTTGAAAACAGGAGCAAGGTTGAAAGCGCGGGGAAGCCCCTATTTTTCTCCAGCAAAATATATTTGGCAGCCCATCATCACCAAGGCAGGTCTAGAGCCATCGGGACAGTGCTTAGCCTCAAGTTTAATTGTGTCCAAGTCCGCATCGACTACTCGTATTTGACCAATCACGAGGAGCAGGCCATGTGCCCTAGGTACCGATCTCGGCCACGCTCGAGGAACAGGGGCTGGGGGCACCAAGAGGCGTGCCGTAGCCATGGAGAGCCACGGCTAAGTCCAGGTGGGAAAGGACTTGGGAAGCCATTCCTACGAGTACTACCATAGCTCCATACCAGTATTAGGCCTGTCCAACCTCAGCATCTAATAATAATAATCATAATCAAGGCCACGGGTGTCGTGGATTCTCCGTTCCCTACTGGGATAGACTTTTCTCCAAAAGATTTCAAAAGATTTCAAAACTAACGGAGTTGCGGTACGGAGTACTTGTCGATCGCTAGGGACTTATGGGTTTCCGTTCAACCACTGCTGTCCAGAATGGAACAAGAAGGAACGAGACCTATCTTCCATTCTGTACAGGCCAAGAGGCCGGTATGTCTGGTACACCCTTTTCTTGGGCAAAATCCGTGTTCGCATTTGCCCATGTCCTCCCACAAAAAGTGGGATGAGGTTTGAGGTTTGGAACAGGAGAAATCGTAACAAGATAGCGCTCGCTTAAATAACACATACACGTCACAAATATTCCTTGATTAAAGCAGATTTACAGCACAATTGGTCCCATTAATATCTCGCTCACACCGAAGGACGTTGATTCCGAGTAATCCGGATCTTAAACATCCCAAGAGGAAGCCAGTGTCAACGAGAAAAATTCGAACATTTCACTTAGTTATTTCGTTCTGTTGATCCGTCTAATTCGCTGGGAACTGTTCGTGAATCTGCCGCGGGCTGTGGTACATGTTGTTAGTGAGAATTGCACCAACTTGTCAGGGAGAAGAAATCTTACCATTTCAGCTGGAAATCCTGGACTCCCTGGTGGGACTCTTGGGGTCGAGTATCCTTTCGCCGCAGCGTAAGAAGGATCGTGATCACTCTGACTCTGCCATGATTGTTTCCAAGGATCACTTCTTGGACTTGGCAGAGCGTATGCAGTTGTCGAATCAGAGAACGTGGTTGAGGTGACCCTATGGCGATTTTGCATTTCTGGACCCATCTCTTCCCGGGGAACATGGGAATATGATGGAGCCAGCTCCGCTGGTTTCTTTGACTTCTTTCTGCGCATGAGCCATATACCAAATATGATAAGAGCAAGAACGGCAACAGCACCAATGACAATACCGGCTATTGCACCAGCACCCAGAGAAGAGCCTGATGGTGCTGGCTCTGGGGTCGGGGACGGGGATGGGGACGGGGTTGGTGTCGGAGTTGGTGTTGGTGTCGATGTTGTGATCCCACCGAGAGTTTCCTTGGTCGTGAGTAGCACAGTTGTGGTGAAACCACGATCTTTGGCACAACCATAGCCAATGGAGCCACCTTCATAATTATATAAGGCGCAGTAAGGGAGAGCTGTCGGGCTAGAAATCTGTCAGAGAAATCCAGCGCAGCGCTTCTAAGTGTAACTCACCAGACCAAGTTTTCCGGGTTGTTCTGGCAACTGGCGTCGCATGAATTTCCCAGCAAATCGTAGCATGTAGTGAAAATGCCTATACAATTCGTAGACTCGCAACAGCCAACATACGTGCTGGTTGTCGCGCAATACAAATCACTCCCGCAAGTGACCGGGTTTTCTCCACTACAATCAGCGACACATGTATTTCAAGATAGATAGAACAAAGGCATACCAGGATCACCTCCAATAAAGCCACAGGTTGCAAGCGATACTGCTTGCCGGAGGTCAAGGGCATGACTGCGCTGTTGGCAAGATGGTATGGGAGTGGGAGTGGGCGTGGGAGTGGGAGTGGGAGCCAACAAAACTTCAAGCCCTATCCTTCCTTGGCCAAATAGAGTCGAAGAAGGCCCGAGGTCCATTATCATGGCTTCTCAAGCCCGTGTACGGAGTACCAAGGTCTAGAGAACCGAGGAGACACGAATGGATCGAGAGGTTTAAAATGTACTTGGCTTGATGCAAGAAACTGTGGAATGAGGACAATGGGTTTTGTCTGTACGAGTACAGGAGCATGCCGTACTTTTGACGCTTTCCGGCTACCTAGGCATGCATCAAACGCGAGAGGCGTCTGATGAATCCAGCTCAGCTCAGCCAGCGGGGTGGGAGCGGCCACCACGACGATCGTGCATTCCAGGTTTCTAAGGTTCAAGTAACTGCCCAAGACCGTAAAGACGGCCCCTTGGCAGCCTTGGTACTCGTATTTGACCGTCTGGCCCATCCTTCTGGTTCGGGATGGTGTTACGCCATCCCTCGATCATGGCGCCGCTATCCCAGGTATCTCGGATCCCCTATTTCCGTAGGTTGTGCGAAGATTGTCGATCTGGGTAGTCCCTACTATTAATCTATTAAACTGGTGGCAGGGGCCTGTTATCAACCTAGCAAATTTTTGGAATTCCTAACGAGGGCTAGGTCGGAGGTAACAATGTCAGCGCTGATTCCCATCACCCATCATATCCGTGATGGTTACGACGTTGCACTTCGTAATCTCTTTGACAACTGTACGCGAGTTGAAATAGCTGATTTCGATGTATTACTGTCGGGCTAGGGAGGATTTCGAATGGATCCTCACGTGCGTTCTCGTCCAATCCTACGGGGTAGGATGAGATCTATTTGCATTCTAAACATTGCACCGATCGCCCGCTACCACCTGGGCGCTGACATGGGCAAATTCTTAAAGCCAATCTCGATTTCGTAGATCTTTTGACGAGGGATTAGCACGATACTTTGTGTGTCACTAGCGGAAGGGTTTACAAACCCCGAGACAATTGCTCAATGGAAGAGCGGTAGTTGTCGACTTGGTTAGTCAGTAAGAAGACTGGGGATGCTTGCCCCACACAGAGCGGATTAGTTAGTTCGCTCGGCCTGGCAGATGCGGCCGCATCGATATTAGCCATTCAGCAAGCTATGTTTGTCGATTGCGCTAAGCAAATGGCCTTTACCACTCATGGGAATGTGGGCTCACCGGCATCTTCCCGTGTGGCAGTGAGGCTAAGCGATACTCCGTACAGTTAAATCAAACGTTGTGGATAAGGGGGAATGCGGTATGCTTCTACTCCGTATTACACTGCCACCAGATTTTCTGAAGCGGGCTCTAGTCTTCGTGCACTGATGTAAATAGATCGTAGACAGGTCCCCGCTTCGCCCTAGGGAGCGAGTCGGAGCGAGAACTCAAATCTCTGCCTCCTTCGCCAATTCAGCCAATTGTAGGTGTGGTACATTTAGACTTCCTGGAACACGAACGAAAAGGGCTGGAGGTTCCCTGTTTTGGCGATATATCTTCAGCTGCCGAGAATCCAGCGCACTCAGAACGACCTTGGCAAACCCCCGTGGCGCTGTCCCATCTCTTGCATTCGAGCATCCGTGGAACACCAGACTTGGCTCATGCTGTCCTCCCGTGTGTCCCTAGTCTTGGACGATACTTCCTTGGAACTGGCGATTTACAATGTCCCTTGTATGCTGAGCCTGAGTGGGGGCTCTTACAAAGGTGGCTAAAGGTTCAGGGTACGGAGTACAAGGCACCCTGTCGAGTAAACTCTTTAAGATTGTTGTTCCCCGACTTGATCTGTCTCAGCCTCGCAAGATTTCCGATTGACAAACAGTCCAACAGATAGACCACCTTTGAACATGCAGCTCACTATCGGTATCCGGCACTATGCCGTCGCTGCCTCCTGCTTGCTTTCGGTGGCATCGGCACAGACCTTCCTTGAGGCGATAGCCCAATACCCTCAGCTAGACAATTTCACGACACTCATGACCAACAATCCTGGTCTAGCTGGAGCCCTCCTGACATCAAATGCTAGTTCTTTAACACAGACCACTGTTCTTGTGCCAGACAATTCGGCATTCGATAAGCTACAGAAGCTATTGGGAGTTCCCGTGGGCTCACTGTCGGTGGCACAACTCGAACCCATTCTCTCATACCACGTCCTTGTCAACGAATTGACCTCGGACAACTTTACCGTGGAGAATGGAACCACTCAGCCTACCTACTTGACTGGTGAATTGTACAATAATCGAACCGCTGGAGCTGCATTGGGCTCGAGCGGAGCAGAGGGCGATCCAAAAAATGGCCAAGTCGTCTTCATTGAGGCTAAAAACGACCCAATCGATGCCCGAAGATTCGCCCTTCGCCAACTTCCGAGCCCCGGGGTTGACGTTAAAGGTGGCCTCGGCCATATCATCAACATGACGGCTGTCGATGGCCGCTGGGATGGGGGTGTTTTCCAGATCGTGGACAAGTAAGACTCACAAGACGGCAATTTCGAATTGTACCAAGCTTACCTTGCTGATAGCTTCCTTGATCTCCCACTGAACTGTACCGACACAATCCGCCGGTGGAAAATGTTTGCTTTCAGAGGCTCGCTGGATCGCACTGGTCTCGGTGCTCCCTTGGATGTCACGCAGAATGTTACCTGCCTGACTCCCAATGATGAGGCATTCCAAGCAGCCGGCAGCCCCAATATCACAGCCGGTATAGGCGATCTGATAGCGTTGACCCAGTTCCATATCATCAACGAGCCGCTCTACACCAACTTCATGGAGGACGGACAGGAGTACACATCAGTCAACAATCAAACGATCAGAATCACTATCAGAGATGGAGAGATATTTGTGAACGACGCTAAGCTCATCCACACCAATGTCATGTAAGTTACGTTACATTTATGGTGTGCTGTTCATTGACAGAGAGATGCTGATTTTGATAGGACCAATAACGGCCTAATGCACGTTATCGACAAGGTCATGTCGCCTCTCGACGCAGAAAGCAGCTCAACATCAACCTCTTCCACGGCCACTCGCACCAGCAGTGCTCCAGCAACGACAGAAACCAGCCAAAGCTCCACTTCGGCAGCGACTGCCTCAGCATCACCAACAGCAGGGTCACCTTCCAAGCAAAACCTCCTCTCTCAGGCATCATGGGCCCTCGGGTTTTTCGGCCTCGTTGCTGGTTTTGTCCTTTAACAGATGTTACAGATCACTTAAGTATTATGTACCTGAAAACGGAGATCGGGAGTATGATTTCGGGTTCTTTGCTATGACCTTACACTCTCCAGAAAAGTTACCATGTCTGCTAGGAGGAAAAGCCGTAAAACTAAGATCAAGCCTGTTCCGACTACGACTCTACAGGAAGGGAATGTGGTTATTGACTCACAATATGTAATGATAAGGCCTTTATCTGGTTCTCCGAAGCGCAAATTCCCAGAAGCTATGCTGGTAATTTATACCTAACCGCTCGACGCAAGTTATACTAGGAAAATTGACACTTCTGATTTTCCACACCGGCTTCTGTTGTCCTCAGTATCAGCAAAGAACGTCCAGATTTGCTCATACTCCTAGGATGCAACCGACCTTGTCAGTATCGTTATTGTTAGCTGATGAGTTCAAGTTTGATAAAGTAGCTGGCCAAAATTTATTGGTGAGGCTAGGAAACCAGACAGTTGCCTGTGATCTTGCTGCCATAATCTTGGTCTATCCCGTGCCAGATGTGACCAAGACGGTCGTCTCTGAGGCAACGGGATATCTCGATATGAGACATATATACATCTGATATGATTCGTTGGTCGCCCTTGACGCGCGTGGGGCGAGCCATATTCGCAATCCCCACCCCATATGCTGAATCAAAAACGTGGGGTCCCGGGTTCTATGTACAAATTCTAGTTTTATCTACAAGTTAACAGATTCGAGCATGAACTGAAGGACCAGGTCGGGGTGCAGACTTTCATCGCGCATCGACCTCGGTCTCTGCTTCAGCGCCGACACTTGTTTATCCAGCCCGTACGCCACTCTGAAGGTGTTCCTGAAGATGGCCTCCATCTCGATCTCTGAGGCCGTCTCCGGGAAGAATTCAAGTTCGTGAGCCTTCCCACTGGGGATCCCGATAATATCAGCGCCCGAGAGGTACCCGAGGTTCAAGCCCAGGTCAACGCACGTCACGCAAATTTGGCATGTATGGAGCCATAGATTCACGCGCGGATGGTGCGGTTGGGCAAGAGGGAAGTGCTGTGCGTCCTCGTGGTCCATTTCATCCTGAAAGGTTAGGGTCTCTTCATACATGCAGTAAATCGCAAGCAAGATGCCACAGTGAACCCCTGATATCGAGCTCCAGAAGTCGATCTCTGAGTTTAGAGACATGGCAAGCCGGACGTATGGAGACGATAGGGATCTTGATTGGTGGTGAATCAAGGCTCCAATTGCAGCCGCTAGCAGGATTTGATATGTCGTTAAAGAGTTATTTGAGGCCTTGTTGGAGGATGTCATTGCAGGGTTCAGAATTGGCGAATGAGGATGAATTTTCTGGAAGTAGACCTGCAGGTAATTACGGGTTCGAGGTGAGCTCAGTGTTGTATACAACCGCTCTTGATCGGCCTGCCTTCGTGGGTTTGAATTGCTTGGGAGTGTCTGGCTTCGGTGCAGGCGCGTTCCAAAATTGGGGTACGATTCCATTTGAGAGCTGCCAGAGCAGGAAGAAGCCATGGATGAGCGGCGCGATATTGTAGGAGGTTTGTCTACGGGAGACAAAAAATCGCCATAGTAGTCAATCTGGCCATCATTGAGTCGTGTATTCACCGCACAGAGCGGCGGCGTCCGCAGTAGTTCAAAACTGGGCTCTCGGTAGTCATCTTCGCTCTGATCCAAGCCTTGTGGGATGTATGGAATCGATATCCCTGGAGGCGAAAGGTCTTGCTCTGAGAAGTTGAAAGGACTTTGGGGTCGGGAGCAATCGGGAGATGTTACCTCAATAGAGGGGATTTCTGAGAAAGCGCCCGCAGAATCAGGAGCATTACTGTCTTGATTCCAGTCGAATGCATCATTCGTAACGTTGGGAAACGTATGAGATCGTTTATGAAGAGCCGGATTTGGAGTGGATCCGCCTTCTGAACCGGACTGCTGATAGTCGACTGTCAACCATGGCGCAAGATCTGGACCAATGTCTGAATAGCACGCAGGGCTAACCGACCCTGAGAAATAGTCCCAGCCGGGATTGAAGGCAGGGGAATTCTGCTTCGTCGTGGTTGCGTCCGAACCAATGTAGTTCGACAAATTCTCCGTCTCTATGTGCAGTCCATAACGTGTCTCCTGCTGACCAGTGAGCGGGAACTGTGAACTCGGCGATGGTCGATATGCCAACGACGCCATGCCCTCTGAATGTGATAATGCCCGACCTTGAGCAGCGAAAGATTCTAGTCTCTGGATGCGATTTTCCAGTAGACTAGATTAGCTGTTAGTTACATGTCTGGTCTTCAATTTAGCTAAGTTACGGTACCTCTGTGCCCGATCCCTTCTTTTGATAGGATCATGGCATACCGTCCCAAGGCTCCTACAAGTGGAACAGGGCCCAGGGAGTCCCGAACATTTGATTTTCCGCCTTCGGCAACGCTCACAAGCCATCTGTACTGAATTTTTGCGCGATCGTCTGTTGATGGCCGAGGCCTGTGGGGACGGTTGCGGTGAGGGTGAGCCCCCATCTTTAGCCATGGCGGGCGTAGGGCTTGCTCCTGTGGTGTTCGTTGCCGACGAATGTGGTGACTGAATCTTCTCGTGCTCATTCATCGCCGCCATTGTCCGATCGTACTCGCGTCTATAGCATGAATCCGCTCAAAAGAATGGTGAGGAGGCCTGAGGATATGCCGGATCTGATCCCATTAAAGCATATTACTTAGGACCTATAAGGGATCAAAGCCACCCTCTGACGTTGAGAAAACAGCCACATCGAAGACACCCACGATAATTCTTCGAGTCGAGAAGCGGGAAGATGATGTCGGCGCACCTCCATGCCGCGGAGCCCCAGATATTTCGAACAACCTTGAGCGAAAGCATGGAGAGAGAGTTAACGGCCAAGAAATGATGAACCAATCATTCAGTGTCGCATTTCTGCTGTCTTCTGGGAGTGCGACAATGTTTGTGTGAGAATCGCTTATCCAGTTCGAGCAAATGCCGTTGGCCAGGGCCATGGCCAATGAAAGGTGCAGCGGTATTGCACAGCCCCCTTCGAAGTGCTCAAGCTGGAAGTCTTGAGGCCAGCTCCGCCCTTGCAGACCCGAAGCACGGACAAGTTCCGAAAACCGCCTATTGAATGACATAAAGGTGGCGTTATGCTGCTTCAGCATACCTTTTTCCCCAGCGAAATTCACCCCAACTGTGTCCCTAACGTTACTAAGTCCGATCCTTGCCCCCCAAGAGACTCGTGGGGGACGCTTCTTTGCACCCTAACTAGCCCTGAATTGTATGCACCCCGTCTCGAATTTGCCCTGGACTGGTTTAAACGGCTGTCTTGATTCTTGGTACCAAGGATCGAAGGATCGAGCTGTCCACAGCTGAAGCATTTGCGGTATCTCTTGATAACATTTGCTTGGAGGGACTGAGCATATTTAGTTCTAAAATATGACTGTACAATGGTTCCTATCAATTGCTTCAACCCAATCAACCACATTGCCAATTTGATCCACTAAAGTCCCAAGAAGCCAATGAATGAGACTTCACTGAAAAAGGGCACATCTCCAGCATCCTATACTCCACAATCCAACTTCTACTGATATTCAAATCGTGACTATGAAGACGCCTTTCTCTCCTGGTGTTTCTCACCCAACTCGATATGAACTAGACCGAGATCCTTCTCATTGACAACCGAATCTAGAGAGGCCCCAGAGTCCGTACTCCTACGTCCTCCCTTCCTTCGGAGCTGGTTCCAGGTAGCGCGATGCAACGATTTCATGAAGAGCTCGTCCATGTCTTCGAGCGTAAGACCTGTCAAGACCATTTAGCAAGACAATAATCCAAAGTTTGGGACACAACTGACCTTTTGTTTCCGGGACGAAGAAGAATGCCCAGAAGCCCATGACAATCATCAAGGATCCGAAGAACATGTAAGTTCCGTAGCCCAATGATGTGATCATGTACGGGGTCGTCCTCGAGATAACAAAAGACCACAACCATTGATCGGCAGTAGTAATAGCAACGCAAAGCATTCGGATGTCCAGAGGGAAGATCTCACTGCAATAAACCCACGTGATGCCCTGCCAGGTAGCGCAGTAGATGAAGCCATAGAGATATACGCAAACCATGGCAAGATAGCCCCATCCGGTTTGCTGCATAACACCATCGGCGGAAGCAGTTGCTGGATCTGCCTTGAAGACGTAGCCGCCAATGTACCACATTGGCAGAGACCCAATGAAAGCACCATAGATCAGACCTTTGCGCCTGCCAACCTTCTCTACCAGGAAGAACGAGAAGACTATCATACCGAGGGTCTTAGCAATCCCGTAGAAGCCTGTGGCGAAGAGTTTAGTCGACGTGCCCGTAATTCCCAAGGTCTCGAAGATTCTAGGACTGTAATAGGTAATGATATTGACACCCGTCAGATTTTGGCAAGCCATCAAGAGTAGACCAATACCAATACGATTTCGTGTACCCTTTGCAAAGAGCTTCTGGAACGACTCTTTCTTGCCAAGACGGTGAGTGCTTCGTTCCTCCATTTGCAGTCTGATGTCGGCAATTTCGCTGCGAACGTAAGGATGGTCGACAGGTAGAGTGCGGAGATCGGAAAGAGTTTTTTCTGCCGCCTCCCAGTTATCTTGCTTCGCTAACCATCGAGGGGATTCAGGGCAAAACATGATGCCGATAAACAGTAAGACTCCAGGTAAGAGTTGGAGTCCAAGGGGGACAATCCATTGAGTTCTTGAGTCGTCTGAGATCGTACGATCCACGGCATAGTTGACCCAGAATCCGCACATACCGCCTCCCTGGCTGGCAATTTCGAAGATTCCGACCAGCCTGCCACGAATAGATGGGGGAGAGGTTTCGGCAATATAGACTGGAACCACAAGTGAGACTGAGCCTATTCCAAGCCCTGCGATCGCGCGACCACAAATGATCATTGCAAGATGTCCACTTGCAGCGGTCATGAGGGTGCCACCAACCAGAAACACGCAAGATGCAAACATGATAGCCTTCTTGCGGCCAATCTTCTCGGCGAGGGGGAAGGTCAGAAGAGATCCAAAGAAGCAGCCAGCCTGAAAGGTAGAGACAATATTGCCTTGTAAGGTGTCGCGTGCTCTGCTAGATATCTGGTCGGTCTTGAAATCACGGCGGAAGGAGTCCAGAGCCAAAGTTCCCCCAATGACTGAAGTATCGTAGCCCACTGCCCAAATTAGCTCCAATACCGTATATGAATACACGCATCTTGTGCGCCGACTTACTGGCAATAGCAGACATGGAAGCGACAATGGCAATAAGATGGATCTTCCAATTGCGCACTTCCTTGGGATCTGATGTCCCGGCCGCGTGAAGATTGAACCCCATCTTGGCAGCTGCAACGGCGGGCTCGCCGAAAAGGATGTCAATCGAGTTGGTGAGTTTTCCTCACTTGGGCTCGACACTTGAAAACCATGTCAGCTCATCGGGCGGGTCCTGGTACTGATATAGATGCAAATTTTCCAACGACCTGGGGAGTTGGTGTGCAAGCCTGCGGGGGAAGGGAGGCATGGACGGAAGCCAGGCCGATATTGGCATGGTGAGCATGGAATCAATCGAACCTCGACCTTCTCGAATGTTTGGCCACCGTCAAGGGCTTCCCATTTACGGAGACGGGCACCTGGGTTGTGGGTGACATGGTCCAGGTGCTCGAGTCGAAGGAGTTGGATGAGGTTGAGCACCAGCAGCATCCTCCCCAGAAATCAGAGCCAACGTCCGCACTTGCATGAAATCGTGCCTTGGCATGAGGATCCCGGACGAAGGAGTGACCATCAGGAATCAAGGCGCGCTTGGCTAATCCCGACCTCTGGCATGGGCCAGAGCTTGTGACGCTTTGTTCGGCGCCTCTTCCACACATCCCACCTTCTCACCAGGTAAGCAGATGGACCATATGCCGAAAAGGTCTTGGGAATCCTGGGAACTGAATTCGATGATCGCGCCGACCGGCAGTTGAGTACGGGCTTGGCCCTAATGAGCACTGAATCTCAGCCAAGCGATATGGCGGACATTCTCTCCGCTGCACCCTCCGGCACCACAAAGATTGATCTCTGCTAGCGGAGCTCCTCCTTTGCTATGGAGATGGCCGTGGATACTGCTCCGAGATACTCTCATGCGGCCTCGTCTGCGAAATCGCAAATCATGCGTGCAACTTTTCCCATCGTGTCAACATGCCGAACACGCTTGCACTGCCACTGGGGGCCTCTCGATATATACTGCCAACCTGGCTTCAAGGCTTCCGTGGCTTTCCCATAACCACCAAATCTAGGCTGTCCAGTCTAGGGGAAAAGGCTTTTTGTACACTAATTCTCCTTTGCTTCCTCGCTACAGCAATTCATGAGTTAGCAACTGCCTTGGTAGTCTGTCAACATGGAAGTTCCAACCAGGTCTTCCTCTCCTCAACCCACAGGCTATCTCAACCCCCATGCAGAGGACACAATAACCCGAACTCCACATTCACGGAGTTCCTCTATGAACGATCCATTTCTGACTCCATCAGTTACGCCTGTACTCGTAAGCTCAGCGTCGAGCTTCGCTGATGTCGACCCAGAGGCTGCCCTTCTGCCAGACCCAGGAACAGAGGCCGATTTTGTGGTCAACAACAACCCTTTCGCCTTCAGCCCAGGTCAGCTTAGCAAGTTGTTAAGCCCAAAGTCCCTCCAAGCTTACGTAGCCCTCGGTGGGCTTCGCGGGATTGAACGAGGGCTCAGAACCGACATTGACAGCGGGTTAAGTGTCGATGAAACAAGTCTGACTGGCCAGGTTGGGTTCGCCGATGCCACTAAATATCCTCAAGAGCCATCAAAGATACCGAGCTCACCAGACGGCCCGTCTAGTCATACCCCGAACACTGATGCGAATGCCTTCACAGATCGAGTACGAGTGTATTCTAGGAACGTTCTTCCCGCCAAGAAAGCAACTCCATTATGGAAATTGATGTGGAATGCTTACAATGACAAAGTGCTTCTGCTGCTCACGGCCGCGGCCGCAATATCCCTTGCGCTTGGGCTCTACGAAACATTCGGTGCCAAGCACGACCCTGGCGCCCCAGCATCGGTGGACTGGGTTGAAGGACTTGCTATCTGTGTGGCAATAATAATTGTTGTCGCCGTGGGATCATTGAATGACTACCAAAAGGAGAAGGCATTTGTCAAGCTCAATACTCGCAAGGAGGACAGAGAGATCAAAGTAATTCGATCCGGCAAGTCTTTTATGATGAATGTACATGACATTCTCGTTGGAGATGTTCTTCACCTTGAACCCGGCGACTTGGTTCCGGTTGACGGAGTTTTCATACAGGGCCATGGGTTGAAGTGCGACGAGTCATCTGCCACTGGAGAATCGGATGCACTATCAAAAACTGGCGGCTTGGAAGTGATGAAGCTGCTTCGAGAAGCTCGTCATGATATCAAAGAACTTGATCCCTTCATTATATCTGGCGCAAAAGTCCTAGAAGGTGTTGGCACTTTCGTCTGCACCTCTGTCGGTGTCCATTCCAGCTTTGGGAAAATCATGATGTCTGTCCGTACGGAGACAGAGCCGACACCTCTGCAGAAGAAGCTTGAGGGCCTCGCCACTGCAATTGCTAAGCTCGGTTCAAGTGCAGCTGGTTTGCTCTTCTTTGTGCTACTTTTCCGCTTTCTCGCACAATTGTCAGGGGATACTAGGACAAGTGCTGAAAAGGCCTCATCATTTATGGACATCCTAATCGTCGCCATCACGATTATTGTGGTGGCAGTCCCTGAGGGTCTGCCCTTGGCGGTGACATTGGCACTAGCTTTTGCTACGACTCGATTGCTCAAAGAAAACAATCTAGTGCGAGTCTTGCGAGCCTGTGAGACTATGGGAAATGCTACAACGATATGCTCCGACAAGACAGGCACTCTAACGACGAATAAAATGACAGTTGTCGCTGGTACCTTCGGTGAGGCTAGCTTCGGCAAGGACAACGATGGCAAAGTCAGAAGCACTGCTGAGTTTGCGCATGCACTACCCAACACGACAAAGCAAATCATCATCCAGTCAGTTGCTATCAACTCTACAGCGTTTGAGGGAGACGACACTACTGAATCTACCTTTATTGGGTCCAAGACTGAGACTGCCTTACTACAATTTGCCCGGGACTATTTAGGAATGGGGAGTTTGTCGCAGGAGAGAGCCAATAGCACCATTGTCCAGCTCATGCCATTCGACTCTGGCAAGAAATGTATGGGCGCCATAATCAAGCTTCCGACCAATGGCTACCGGCTCCTTGTCAAAGGAGCTTCCGAAATTCTCTTGAGAGACTCCACTACTATCACTGACTTTCAAAGCCATGAGGTGACCAAAATCTCCCAGGCAGCTCGCGAATCGCTAGAGTCCATTATTGACACCTATGCGAGACAAAGTCTACGAACTATTGGTCTTGTATACCGGGACTTTCCTCAGTGGCCTCCTTCCCCCTGCCCACCTGGAAAGTCTATTGAGCTTAGATCCATGCTGGAAGATCTCACCTTCATTGGCGTTGTTGGCATTCAAGACCCGGTCAGACCTGGGGTCCCAGAAGCTGTGACTCTGGCACAGCATGCTGGTGTTGTGGTTAGAATGGTCACTGGTGACAACGCGACAACGGCGCAGGCCATTGCAACTGAATGTGGCATTTTCACCGATGGCATTATTATGGAAGGCCCTGCTTTCCGCACGCTTTCCGAAGCGCAGATGGAAGCTCTGTTGCCTAGACTGCAGGTTCTAGCACGATCCTCACCCGAGGATAAGCGAGTACTTGTCGCTAAACTTAAGGCCATGGGAGAAACTGTGGCTGTTACTGGCGATGGTACTAACGACGCACCAGCTCTTAAAACCGCTGACGTGGGGTTTTCTATGGGAATCTCAGGAACCGAAGTGGCTAAAGAGGCATCTTCCATTGTACTGATGGACGATAATTTCGCCTCAATTGTCACAGCCCTTAAATGGGGTCGTGCTGTGAATGATGCCGTCCAAAAATTCCTCCAGGTACGGTGTTTATATTCACATTACCAAACTTCCAATGCTGACGTATCTAGTTCCAAATTACGGTCAACATCACAGCAGTGTTACTTGCCTTCATCTCGGCCGTATCGAGCTCGAAAATGCAATCCGTTCTCACAGCTGTGCAACTATTATGGGTCAACTTAATTATGGACACGTTTGCGGCCCTCGCGTTAGCCACTGACCCTCCAACATCAAAAATCCTAGATCGTCATCCTCAAAGGAAGGGAGCGCGACTAATCACAATAAATATGTGGAAGATGATCATTGGGCAGGCGATTTTCCAACTTACAATTACGCTTGTTCTATACTTTGCGGGCAGCAAGATCTTAAAATACGATGAATCGCGACAATCAGAACTCAACACTATTATTTTCAATACCTTTGTGTGGATGCAGATCTTTAACGAGTTCAACAATCGACGACTGGACAATAAGTTCAATATCTTCGAAGGTGTTCACCGTAACAAATTCTTTATTTTCATCAACTGCATTATGGTTGGCGCACAAATTGCCATCGTTTTTGTTGGCGGAAAAGCATTCTCCATTACTCGGATTGACGGTGTCCAATGGGCAATTTGCATTGTGTTGGCATTCCTGTCGCTGCCATGGGCAGTGGTTGTACGTTTGATATCCGATGCATGGTTTGAGAGGGTGGCTACTTTTGTTGGTCGTCCATTTGCTATTGCTTACAGAGCTCTATCTCGAGTTTCGTCAAGATTAGGCTCTTCTATCAAACGGGGATTGAAGAGAGGATCAGTGGAGAATCCACAAAGCCCCGCACCAGAGATTACCATCACTGAAGTTGGCAATGAAAAGAGTGCAGTGACAATGTACGAGGGAGACTTGGAAAGGGCAAGCCCTAAGGTTTGACGACCTAGAGGCGTAGAAAAATACCCCTACACTAGATACTTGTTTGCTGCCATAGACATAAGATATTGCTACCGCTTTACTATCAATGTATGGTAACACTGCAGTCACTACCAGGCAAAGTCTTCTTTGAGCAGTTGTTCCGACAATTTCCACAACATCTCAGCTCCTTCGGTCGAACATGCTCTCGGGAGGATCAAATCGCTGAACTGGCAATCAATCAAGTATACTCCATAGTTTTCCTTTCCGTCCCTAGTCTCAGGTTTCGCTAACCCGGGATCCGTCGCAGCGACCAAAGTTGTCGACGATCCTGCTCCCAGGGATTTGGGCGTGAAGGCACCAGCCTTCAACATGTCTTGGATAGCCGCCATGGTCTCTGGCGCGGCGTACCTGGAGAGCTCTGTGAAGATGATACCCGGATGAACCGACAAGCTCAATATGCCGTACTTGTCGTACAGGCGTTCGTTCAATCCAACGCTGAACAATACATTCGCGACCTTGCTCTGATTGTACCCTTCAAGGGGGAGGTAGGATTTGCTCTCTGGGTCTTTGATACCCCACCGCTTGTGAATCTCGTAGACTGGTTGTTCATCCTTGGGCAATGTGGTGTTGACCTTTTCGAAATTGATGTCGCTCCAGCGCATGCCTGCAGAGGTCGGGGACAGTGAAGTCACGTTGATGACGCGAGTAGACCCCTTTGGCTTCCCTTTCGCCGCCTGGATCAGCTTGGGCATGATGAGGCTGGTGAACAAGAAGTGTCCCATATGGTTGGTGGCGAACTGGATCTCGAGTCCATCCTCATTGATGGTTCGCTCGGGGATGTTCATGATGGCTGCATTGTTGACGACGATGTCAATAGCCAGGACATCGGTCCAGGAGAACAGCTCGGCTGCGGCAGCACGAACACCCTTTTGCGTGCCCAGATCGAGCTTGAGAGCACGGTAGGCTGGGCCAGGGAATTTCACCTTGAGTGCGTCGATGCTTTGCTGAACTCTGCCGGGGTTGCGTCCAGCGATGATGATCAGAGCGGGTGACTGAGAAGCCTGTTTATGTAGTCAGCTTGGGCCAGCCCCTCGAAGGGTCCGGGCGGCTGTGCTTGTCACGACTCACGAAGGCTTCTGCTGTGGTGAAGCCGAGACCTCCTTGGTTGACACCGGTCACGAGAATTGTGTTGCCACGGACTGCACCGGCAAACTCAAGAGCAACCTCCAAGGCCACAGTGTTCGCGTTGAACGTAGACTTGGTGGTGGCGGTCATTTCGTCGAGGAGCTTTGGCCAGCAAAAAGGGTTTGTCTTGAAAAGATGTCTCGATTGACCAGGTTTGGTTGCAATTGTAGAATCAAACAGGGTGCCAAATTTAATGGAATGCAACTCGCGAGTATTCCTTCACTCTTATAATGCTTCTCAGTAGAGAATCCTGCTGCAGCCTTGCCCCGGGGAATCTTGATGGTGTCCAATCAGCGACCAATGTGGCTTAAGTCGTCATCTGCAGCTAGTAACTAGTTAGCGATCTGCCCAATTAGAAGAGTGTGGCCTCTGACGGAGTTAAACCTGGATCACTGAACAATCCAACATGTCGCTCATTAATGCCGTCCTTTATTCCCACGGTGTCACTGGGATGGCTTACACACGTGTGGACCTGTTCCCTGAGGGTCAATCCATATCTTTGGAACTCTCAGGCCTGATTCAATGATGATTACACACGAAGACATTGCCGCGGAGTGCTCAGCAGGAAGGACTCTAGCTTCGCTGCAGCTACCACAACGATTCCCTGACTATCGAATGTCCGTTATCTATGGCCCTTTATAAGGCCTAGCGACTTTAGATAGGAACACTTCTTAGGTATATAGAATATGTCGTTATGCGAGCCTTGCGTGGAAGTGTAGGTGTTCCGACACCGAGATAGGCGAATGAATTCCGTGCTCGGACTAACCAACGCTCCGGGATATCTCCACAAGTAGTATTTGTGTAGCATTGGACCCGTACCAGTTGGCTTAATACGGACGTAATGGCGAAGACACTTATGAACGTGCGGAGCAGCCCCCTTATTACCGACACTCAATCCCTCCGACTCTGTGTTCTGTTAGCCTTGCGGCAGGGAAAAACAGTTGATCCGCGACCGATCTCGCCCTTCATTTCCTTGTTGAGAAGAGCTTTGCGGGACCGGCGGCGTCTTTCTATCCGTCTAACTTCGACGACGACAATACCGCGAACCCTTATCAGCGTCGCAGTGTTATATAAATGATGGTTGCTGCTTTGTGTGAGGCTTTCTTGGGGAGGCAAAGAATTCCAAGTGCCACAGGAGTTAACCCACAATTATTCATAGTCGATCAGCGAGAGGAACAGGGAGCCGTCGCCCTCATATCTGATACTCAGCTTCAAAATGCAGTGGCTCATCACAGGATGCTCTACTGGATTAGGTCTATCACTGGCTCGTGCTGTGGCTAGTCGGCCTGGCGAGAAGGTCATTGCTACCTCCAGAAACCCGGCATCTTCTCCAGAAGCGGTTCGCGAAATAACTCGTAATGAGAACGCAGTCTGGGAGACACTCGATGTGTCTTCACATGACCTCGAAAATCAACTTTCTGACATTGTTGCAAAGCATGGCCCCATTGACATTTTGATTAATAATGCCGGGTATGCTGGCGGAGGTGTGTTCGAGGTCACCCCTGTTGAGGTCCTACGAGAGCAGTTCGAAACAAACTTTTTCGGGGTCGTCAGGTTGATGCGAGCAGTCGTGCCAGAGATGAGGATTGGAGGGAAGGGCGGCGTCATTGTGAATATATCTTCCGCCGTTTTTTACCAGGCGGTTCCAACTGCGTCAGCATATTCGTCGAGTAAATGGGCATTGGAGGGCTTTTCTGAGGCTATTGCATCGGAGCTTGCAGAATTTGGTATCAGGGTGCTTTTAGCTGAACCCGGTGGCATGCGAACTTCATTTATGGATCCTTCAAAGGTCTCGAAGACGACAGTTCCTTTTCCAGACAGCTACAAGGGCACCCTCGCGGAATATGTGTGGAATACACTGCAGGGAATGCATGGGACGCAAAATCTCGACCCGGACAGGTCAGCGGAAGCCATCGTCAAGGAAGTCTTGGAACCGACTATTGTCAAAAACGCTGACACTGGGGAGACTCGAAAACTATTGAGGCTGCAGTTAGGGAAAGAGGCGGTCGACACGATGCGAAAGAAAATCGTGACTATTGAGTCGGAGGCAGAACTTATTCTCGCAAAGGCGTTGGCGTGTGACTTTGAGGCAGCAGGACCTTGATTGCTACATAAGCTTATTATTAGAAACACTGATCTTGTATACTCCTCAGGGTCTCCTGCCACGATGTTACCGTAGATTTCCAGCATACCAGCACTGCGAATAGAGGTGGAGTGGTAGGATGCCGATTGGATTTAGGAGATACGAGTTAACTATGAAATATACTACTACATATCTGGTCAGTATTTAATCTATTCCTCGGACGATAGAGATGCAAGCAATCGAAGAACAAGAGCTTGCAAAAGGTCACAGTAATTCGAGAATGCTTTGTAAGAAAAAGACATCTGACCTCTTGATTAAGGATACAAGCTAATGCACTGTCAGAAAGCGGCGCGACCCACCACCCTACGTGCAGATACCCGAATATTGCCTGGCCATTTAAAACTGCAATCCAAGCTGGAAGCAAGCCCTCTGTCAACTTCACTTCGTTCCCTCCTCAATCTAACAGGAATTTCCGCAACGCAATGTCAGAAGCCAGCCGCTCCCTCGTAGGTCCGATGACAATTCCCTTGCAAATTGATTCAGATTCATGGTATTTTGTTGAAGACCGCAAGAAGCGAAAACAAATCCAAGACAGGCTGGCTCAGCGAGCGAGACGTAGGTGGATCACTCAGGTAAATGTCAAGTGAGGTGGCTAAATTTGCTCTGGTTGCAGGAAAGAGACTTGCAGAATCCAATGTTGTCGCAAAAAGGCAACCCAAACAACGGCGGCTTACTGAAAGCACACTGAACAATGTTCCTGACGAGTCAGGGCAACGGCTAGTGGTATCAGATCGGCAGGGCACTCCTGAGAACTCCAGTTCCACAAGCATTACCATATCAACAATATGCTTTTCATCTTCCACGTCCTCAGATGAATCACCTGGAGCGGACCACCGCTTATCGTCGTGGCCAGACTCCTCGGTGTTCGCAGCACTTTTCACCAACGGTCTCATTCTGGGCCTACGTTGTGGGATACAGATTCCCATCCTTTCACCGCCGTGCACTGTAAAGGTGCCTCTGCCTCTTCGCCCTACAACACTACAAATGACAGTACTTCACATACCGTGGATTGATCGCTTCCCTTTCCCAAGGATGAGAGATAATGTCATTCAATTATGTTGTGACGGTTTCGACGAAGACGAATTTTTTGCCGACATCTTTACTGGAGAGAGCTTCACAGTCGCGCCAGGAGCTCTAAGCTGGGACCCAGCGGGCTGGAAGATGGCAGAGGGCTTTCGGAGTAAATGGGGGCATTTGTTTACGTGACCATGGCGACTCGGAAGTGCAGTGTGACCTTCGAGAAATCGAACTTGGAGGAGTCAGATGAAATTCCCCGCCAAGGATCAGCTCCGCTTGGTTTCTGACAGAGCAGGAGAAGAGGCTGTACGTTATGGAATTCCATGGCAGATAATGCGGGCACCCCAGGGTCGAGTTGGTAGACAAGCATTTATTTCTGACCGTCAGAAGTGGTACAGGCGCTGCATAGCCGGGTCATTAGCAGCGAGTTCTCCGTATTTCTGGCGACTCCCGGGCCTTTCCCATGGCCAGTTAAAAGCCATTTTGTGGGGTAGAAAAGGGTTTACTTATTTCTGACGGAAAACCCTCCAAGACAACCACGATTTACTTTCGAAGCAAACGTAAATCGGATCAAGCCCATCGGTAGAAACGGTATTATATAAATTTGAGTCGAGATGAGGGGCAAAACCATCGAGAAATCTCAATACTGCACATGTCGACTCCACTGACCTTGGTTATCATTCATTTCATTCCAAACACCTATCTATTTACATTCTTCAACCCATCGAGATTTCTACTGACATAGAAAACCGAAAATGACGAAGCCAACGATCGTTCTCATCCCTGGTTCATTTGCCCTCCCAGAATTCTACAACCCGATCTTCGACGCTGTGCGTGAGAGAGGCTATGAAATCAGAGGCTTACATCTCCCGAGTGTCGGCCTCAGCGCCCTTGAAGGACGACCAGGAAGCCCTCCGACAATGTACGATGACGCCGCGCATATCGACAAGGAACTTGAAAAACTCTCGGATGAAGGTAAAAATATTGTTCTCATTGGCCATTCGTATGGAGGAGTCCCAATATCGCAGTGTGGACAGGGATTGAGCAAAGAGGAAAGGCAAAAGCAAGGAAAGCCAGGAGGGCTCGTAAACCTCGCTTACTTGACATGTCTGGTACCAGCTCTGGGCCAAAATGCGAGAGATATTATGGCTCCAATTCCTGAGGAACAAAAAGTTGATATGAAAGTCCTGGTTGGTTAACCCTTGCTTTCAACATGTCCGATGCTTACCTCAATCCCACCCACATATATTGACTGAGGAATAGGATGAGGGGTGGATGCTGCACCATCGACCGGAATCAACAGCTGCAATTTGTTTCTCGGCGATTTCAGTGGAGGAAGGCACAGCCTGGGTGAAAAAGTTTCCAAAACACTCAGCAGTCAGCTTCGTGAACCCCCTGACCTATGCAGGGTATAAGCACGTGCCATGCTCATATCTACTATGTGAACAAGATTTGTGCATTCCAGCGAGCGTCCAGCAAGCAGGGATCGACCTGATTGAAAAGGAGAGTGGAAGAAAAGTGGACGTAACCAGTATCCCAGCTGACCATATCCCAAACATCACGTTAGAGAAGGAGACGGTCGACTGGATTGTTGGGTTGGGGGAGAAAGCTACAACAGACTGAGGAGGTAGATTTACGGTATAGAAACGAAGTAGATGGCTAATTTGTATATTCAATACCAAATTCCCACATCATCCATGCCAAAAGGAGCATTCACATATCGTGAGTGGCCTTTGAAGCTTGCTGAAATGGCTGTGGTCCATCTAATAGTCCTTCGTGCAACACCAAAAATAGGTCTTTGATTATGGAGTCCAATCCTAATCGACATTGTATTGTGAAATTGGTTCTTCTTAATCCACCTCATGCAGCGTCAGAATCGAAAGATTGGCCATTGAAGCTCCGTGGCGGGTCCAGGAGATCATTCTGACTTGAAGAGATAAGGCTTACAAATTCGTATGAGTGTGAATGTACAATCCAGAGCTCCAATCCATATATAAGACAATGGCAGGTACTAGACGAACAATGAATATCTCTTCCTTCTCTCTGCTGGGTCAACAGTCTTCATCGGAAGACGAACACTATAGACAATGGCATCCACTATTATTCTCATCAGCGGCGCCAATCGCGGTATCGGCAGAGCCCTTCTTGAGCGCTATCTCCTGCGACCGAACCACGTTGTCATTGCCGCAAACCGCGACCCTGACCACGCCTCCTCAAAAAGCCTCGCCAGCCTTCCAAAACATCCGGAAAGCCGACTTGTCGTGGTTAAAGTCGACGCTAAACGTGAGACGGACGCTCTTGACGCAGTAAAACAGGTCGAACAGAAAGAGGGTATCGATCACATAGACATCGTCATCGCCAATGCGGGTGTTTGCTATCGTTTTGGAAAAGTTTCGGTGATAAAGATCAACGATATCAAGGACCACCTGGAGCCGAATGCCTACGGGGCCGTGAGGCTGTACCAAGCAACGCTGTCCCTATTGTTGAAGTCCAAAAATCCAAAATGGGTGACCGTCGGCTCGGTTGCTGGAAGTATCAAGGTAAGTCGCTGTCCCTAGAAAAGGTCCTGTATGGTGGCTAACGACAACCTAGTAAGCAAGAAAATCCCCCCGCTCTTCGATTTATGATCAGGCTTCATTTTACCCGTGTGCACCATGTGATAAGACACTCTCATATCGATTGCTGCTAATCTCATCTAATAGAAATCAACCTCCCATTGATAATGCCGCGTATGGACCCTCCAAGGCTACAGTCCACTGGTTTACGAAGAGAATGAATGGAGAAGAGGAAAGACTGACCGCATTTGTGGTCACTCCAGGGTAAGCCTACCTTCGATCTACCGATCTACCGATTCCTGCTCATTGTAATTACTCTAATTGGCAGCTGGGTACCGACCGATCTCGGGAATTATGGTGCTAAGTCTTTTGGCATTGAAGAGGCACCTGACAGCGTTGAAGAGTCCGTTGACGGCATGATTAAATTGTTTGATGTCGCTACGAAAGGCACTCATGGTGGCAAGTTTTGGAACTATCATGGAGAGCAAGAAGCTTGGTGAGGACTGGGGTGCACTGCAATTAATCATGTACCTGGAGGAGCGAGCCCTAGCTTGGACCGGTGAGTAGTTCAGACCAACAACATGGCGACCCCACAAAACTCGAGTCGATTGAAAGCTCAGTTGTAGAATCTCGTGTCTTTCCACCCAGACCTGTTGCCAACTTGTGAGACTTCTGTTGCGTTTACTAAGATGGGAAATGGCTAGCTCGGATATATTGGCGATGGCTTTCGTCTCGATGTCGGCAGGGGAAGTCTTTGAAGATTGATATCTGAGGGACAACCATGGCCAGGGTCACCAAGCGTTTTACACTTCGTATGTGTACTCTTTTCGCACTGAGGGCACGGTGCGCTTAGGAAGAAGGATAATAGAGCAGAGTGAACACTGAAAGCGCACTCGGGCGTATACGCCGCGGTAAGGACGATATATCACGTTTTAATGGAGATTCTGGCCCCTATCTACTAAGTAGAAGGGGGGGCATGTCTCGAGCGGGTGACGGCGTGCTTGTGTACCAAAGGACTAACATAAAGCCGACTTCTCGACACGCCTTCGAGCGAAGTAGGCGGAAACTCATTGTGGCCACACCGGAGAGCAGCACAGGAAGCGCCCAGCTGAGCAATTCGATCGCAGTAGAATGGGGACCGAGTTTGGATCACCCAGCATCTCGAACGGGTCCCATTGTCTAAAGTTAATGAAAGTTGATGTTGTGAATGAACAAGGAGGAGGACAAAATGCCCAGGCCGACCTCAGGAGCGCTCAGGGAGAAGAAAGTGAGCTAAGGTTGAGCAAAAGCGGTAAGCAGCGAATTAGAACCAGACGACGGACGACAGGTCTGTCACCTGGGAGTACGGAGTACACAATTGAAACCTAAAAGACTATTACTCAGACCAGGAGCAACTTCAAGAAGCACCGAAGCGAGTTCGGAGCAATTGCCTTTCACTTAAGCCTCGCCAATCCCAAGTGTGATAGACGGCGCCGCGGTCTAACCACGACTAGTAACTCGGATAACAAAACTGGCCCCAATCTGTGCTCCAAGTGGCAAGCGTACCTAATAAATCTTAGACCATCAGCGGGGACGGGTGGAAGAGTTACGTTACCTGTCCTAAGCCGCTATCGACATTATCAGCCACCCTAGCACTCGAGAGCAATAGACTGCTCGGTTAGTGACAAACATTCTACAGGTAAATACGTTAAAGAACTATTGGGCCTGGCTGCCATTACCAGCGAGATTGCCCTCATGCCGAGAAACAATAGAATTGATATTTCCCCGGACCGCTCGACAAGTCGCGAGATCTCCTAGACGTAGTATTACTTTGGGATAAACATCTAACCCGTACAGAGGTATGTACGCAATTCAGAGCATCGTGCGTTTAGGGTAGAAGTCCAGCTTAAGCTCAGCGAAGCTCTTCACCATGCGACTTGGCTAAGTCGAGTGGCCCCACCCTGGAAGTTTGATGTGCTGGGTACCCGACATCCTCTGCTCTGCACTTGAAGGAATCGATCCTATTATAGTGGTCCAGGGATAGATCTTTCGAGCCGTGGTATTGCTAATGACACTCTTAATTCTGCTAAATTGATGTAGAATTTGGCTTCGCTCAGCCCCTCGTCCCTGTAGCCTTGGATTTAGGCACTAGCACAAGGACTGCTCAGGCCACCCACGCTGACCTGTCACCAATTCTGCCGAATCCATATATTTATATCGAGGAAAATCCCTGAGACTTCGAATTTAATTGACTGCAGTCGCAACTTATGAGAAATCTGGCCTGCCTCGTAGAACCCAGCGTTTTGTTGATTCTGGCCACCACCCCCAGCGATAATGGAGCAAGACCAGAAGACTCCTGGCGAGAAGCCAGCCTATCCGCCCGCCCAGTCGGTCCTCCTTGAGGCGCGGAATGCCGAAAACAGCGCTGCGCATCTGCTGCCCAAGTTGCACTCTATGAAAGAATCCAACCCGAATCTGAAGCTCCTGGACGTTGGCTGTGGCTCAGGCACCATCTCCGTGAGTCTCGCCAAACTTATCCCCGAAGGCCATGTTACCGGCATGGACCTCAACCCGAATATCCTGCCACGGGCACACGCCGTCGCCGAAATGGGGGGCGTGCAAAACATCGAGTTCCAGCAAGGCAGTGTCTTCGAGCTTCCCTTTGCCGACGAGACATTCGATATCACATTTTGCCATCAGGTGCTGGTCCACATTGCCAACCCCTGGGATGCGCTTCGTGAAATGCTCCGAGTGACCAAGCGAGGCGGGGTCGTTGCTGCGCGAGAGGGTGACTACGAGACGGAATGCGTCTGGCCCGAGATCCCAGAACTGCGCAAGTTCCACAAACTTATCGCGAACCTCATGAGTGCTGGTGGTGGCGCCCCGACAGCTGGCCGACAGCTGGTGTCCTGGGCTCTCCGGGCTGGTGCCCAGCGGAGCCAGATCACGCTCAGCTACAGTGCATGGTCATACAAAACTCCGAGCGAAAGAAAACTCTGCGGTAAGTTTGACCGTTCCTTTCTGTGACTTATTGCTTCCAATTATGGCGCTGATGAATTCATTTCCTCCAGCCGAGGGGCTGTGTGTTCCACTTAGAGGAGGATCTCTGCGTGACAGAGCCCTAAAGTTCGGCGTCGAGATTGAGGATGACTTTGAAGAGATGGCTAAAGCCTGGGAGAAGTGGGTGGACATAGAAGATGCCAGTTTAGCCATGGTGAATGGTGAAATCCTCGTTGAGAAGTAAAGTTTGACACTGGGACCAAGTTCGCGAAACCGTTCAGCCGTTTGTTTCGAGCAACATTGCGCTCACTAATCTGGGGATGTCACAAGGCTGTGAGACCCTGGGTTACGGGCTTTGATGATTATTTGAGCTATAGAAGTTTATGAGGTTGGCCGATGAGACAATGCAACTGATATGCTATCTCTGAGCCAGAGTTCTGGCGCCCAGTAGCTTGATCCTGAGATTCCCTGGGGCGGTAAAGAGGCAACCACTCCTTCCTAGCCCTTGGCATGTTTCATTGATCCATAGAGGTAGCATGCTTGCAGAGTACGGCTTCAGCACTAGCGCATAGACAAGCTGGAATTGTGCAGCACCAATTCAAGGTCCCTCACCTCCCTCATTCCTAGTTGTTGACGGAGGGATGAATGAATGCCTTCACCTTCCTAGCTCATCTAGTCAAGATCTACGTGGGCCGATATGCCGCAGATGCCCTAGTGGCGAAATGGGGGATTAGGGTGGCAGTGTATTATATTACTGCTGCTGGCGTGGGGGGACTATTCTAACAGCGGGCTCGAGTGACCCCTCTTGGGGCTATATAAATATCCGTCTTCCTTATTTGGTCTCTCTGTGAGGTCGAGGCCTATCTTGCCGCGGAGGCGCCAGTCCGAGGTGGCTTTTCTAGTTCCGATCTCAGGGAATTCCAGTAATTGACACGGCCCTAGAAGGTGTTTGGACTTAGTCTGGAGAATAGTACTGGGAGTAGTGCGGATCTTGCGTAGCTACTTCCTATTGTCGGTGTTGAGTTTTCAAGGCTCAGGCTGTAGCCTTCGGATTCTAGAGTCTACAGCGAGTACACAAATGTGTACTTGCGATCGGCATATCGTTTGGCGTTCCTGTTCTCTTCTTCGATTTCCTCGTGTGTCATCCGTGCGATCTTCCGGGCCTTATACCTGTTGGCAAAGCGGAGTTCGAAGTGGTAGGCGGCATACCCCACCCATGCAACACCGATCAAGCCGGCAGTAACCTTCAGAGGGAAGTGGTAGTCGGGCCCATATCGAGGTTTGTAAAGCTCGCTTCCAATGATGCCGCCAAGGTTTCCCCAACCATTGATGCCGAGGATGAAGGTTCTCTTGCCCGGCTCTGGAGTATTTCCTGCCAGCCATGCAACCGTGATAGGAGCAGCAACGAACGTGCCGGCCAGTAAGACCACAAGACCACCGTACCGAGCATGTATGTTCTCCAAAGGGAGGACGATGACGAGAATCAGACCGATTATCACCACTGTGATCCCGCTGAGGATATGCCTTGTTCTCTCATGAAAGTGGTCGGACGATGCGGCAACGAAGAGCAGAACCACTGTCCCAACAACGTAAGGGGGAACGGTCATTAGACTATTACTATCATTAGTGGCATGCTGGAGGCCGAACCACAATTGACTTACTTGGCTGTTGCACCTGAATATCCCAGACCCTGGCTCGATTAGCTTTGTTTAGAACAATGACAATCTCTAGCCTACCTTCACGACGATCGGGAAGAATATGGTAAATCCTTGTGGCGCAATGCTGGCTAGAATGTTCCAGGGGAGAACACACCATAACTTCCAATCAAGAGCACCCTCAACAATATCTCGCTTCGTGATCTTGTAAGTGGAGTCAAGATTAGCAGCTGCGTCCATGACCATACGTCTTTCAGCATAGACTCGTTCGTGTTCCTTCAAGAACCAGGCATTCTTCGGCTCGGCGACGAGCCAAAATGGTGTGATAATGGCTATCAAAAGAGTGATGGAACCTTCAATGATGAAGAGATACTGCCAGCTGTAGAGTGAGCCATGGATATGAAACACCCCCCAAGCGATGAGACCTCCAAATGCCCCTGCAATTGCGTAAGATCCGTAGAAAAGTGCGATTCGATAAGCTAGGTCAAATCGCGGGTAGAATGTCGCCAGGTAGGAGACACCTGGGGCACCCGTTAGTATCCCATTGCCTGGGCACACGTTCGCTCGAGTAGTATTTGGAAACTGGAATAGATCTTGGTCTCACATGTTGGATAAAAGCCAGCTTCAAATACTCCGATCAGTAATCGGACTGCAATTACTTGTCCTTTGGTTTTCACAAAAGCATGCCCAAGCGTCACAATACCCCAGCCAAGACTGATGATCGATAACCATCTGGCCTGGCCGACACGTTTTCCGATCGCAGTGGACACAGGTTGTAGTGGCACAAACTGGTAGGGACAAGTCAGCACTGCCGGCGCACCGTCCACGAAAAGGCTATGCTCATACGGTACAGAAGAATAAAGACGTAGCGGTATTGATTGTGTCGGCGGGGATCCCTAGGTCCTTGGTGAAACCGCCAGTCTGCGCGTTTCCCAGATTTGAACGGTCTAGGCCGTTCAACAGGTAGATGAGGACGCAGAATGGAAGAACGAACACGTCGAACTTGAGGTTCAATGCACGTGACTGATGCTTCTCCTCTGATGTGACGGGAATGTAACCGCCTGCTTTCGATCGAACTAACTCCTCATGCACGGCGGCGGCGTCCTTTTCGTTTCGCACCTCGTGCATTGCGTTGGCGATATCCTCGGCCTCGCTTGGCTCTCGAATCGCCTCTGATTTGTTGTTGTCCGCCATTGTCGCGAAATGGGGCGTTGCTGGCAGACTCAAAATCACATATGGACTGAGTAAGTCCTTGCTTACTCTTGGGAGCCGCAGTCTTATGTTTATAAAGATCCAAACTTTGCTAATTAATTGGAGTCGGTGGAATGCTTGATTACCCGGAGGGAGAGCCAAGATTTGATCTACGGCCCACGAGATAAGACAGGTTAGATTTGAATGGACGGCTACTGTACCCAGGTGCTCGTACTCGCAATGTCTCTCCGCAAAGTCACCGGGCTATACGAGAAAGAGTGAAAAGAGACTGGCCAAGATACGCCATCAGCCGTGTTGCCGGTTATCGCGGTTGGATTCCCAGCATCCTCTAGCAACATTGGATGCTCTACCAAATCCCGATAGGCTTTGCCCTTCTATACTGAACCCTCGGTATCGTCTGGAGTTGGGGTCAACGGCAAAATGACGTCAAATACTAGTTAGTTAGATCCTCCTCGCCTCGGCCTGGCGTCTCAACTGCGGAGATCACGGTTCGTTGTGATAGCCTTGGAGGAAGTCTATCTTCAGACTGTAAAGGGCGTTAGCTTCGAGGGTGCTCCGTCCTGCACCACAAACTCTCGCAATATCCTGGCGACAGTCAAAATACATTCCCCGGATGGCTTTGGCCTGCCCCGAGGCAAGGTAGGCACAGGTTGCACCGCAGAGTTCTGGACCATCCTTGAACAACTTCAATAACTCGGTCTTCTGGGTTTCAAGGGCGGGGTATTTGGCCACAATGTCGGGGTCGTGGGCCGCTTGTGTCACAAGTTAGCGAGCGGTGTTCAAAGTCAATTGCTGGAGATATGTGGAACTTACACGCTCCCATTGCGGTCATGACGCCTCCTGGATGAAGTGCATATGTATGGATTTGTTCACCGAGTCCATCGTCGTCAAGTTCCAATTGGAGGTTCGATGTTGCGCGTACTACAGCAGCTTTCGCACAGTTGTAGCCCATTCCAAGTGGTGTGTCGACCGTGGCAGCCCTCGACGCAATGTTGACGATGCAACCAGTTTTTCGTTCGCGCATCGTGGGTAGCACTTGGAAGGTGCACAGCATTGTCTAGAAGAGTCTCAGCACATCTTCGCTTCCAGTTATTTTATGGTCGTTACGCTTTTGAAGTTCGTTTCCACCGTCTTCCAGAAATCGCGGAAGTTGGCCATGGACATCGGCCGGCCCATAAACTTACCTGCATTGTTCACAAGAATGCTGTTCAGAGTTAATGTTGGAACTCTGATCGAGAGGCCATGGGTATTCTTTACTCAACCGGACCGAGATCTTGTTGAATTTTCGAAAAGGTCTGCTGCACCTGTTCTTCATCGGTGACATCGCAGGCGTATGCATGGACCTTGACATTGTAATGCTCACAGGCAGCCTTCGTGTCCGACTGATCCTGGGAGGCGAGGTCTAATATTGCAAGGTGGGCACCGGAATTTGCCAGAGATGTCGCAATAGCACGTCCTATACCTGCAAAAAAAGGACCAAAAGCCAGGAAATCAGCGCCACAGACAACTAGACAGTCATGCGTGGAACATGAAATGTACCTCGACTGGCGCCTGTCACAACGGCGATTTTACCACTATTCTTGCCTGCAAGGCTTTCCGGGGTAATGGGGCCATAATAGGTGTGGTTCAAAGGGATTGTTGAAATGCCAAACTTAGCTGGATCCATGCTCTTGCGCCAACTGGTCTTCCAACACTTCTGGCCTATAAAAAGGGCTCTGATTTGATTTGATTTCAAAAGCAAGTATAGATACATTCCCTAGGCCAGCGACAGCCCATACCTTCCTTAAACAATGCCTGGTGAAGTACTCGGTGGTTTAGCAACTCCATACTGGAACCATCCACATTCTTGGAGACTGCGGGGTGAGTAGCTGCCTCGTTTGGGGAACATGTGGAGGGCAAAGAGTGGAGGGAGGGTCAGGGACATCCAGCACGCGGCATTCATCATTCAGTGAGGGCTCCACATGACAGAGAACGTGGGTTGATTTCCTTCTGGCTCTAAGTATTGTCGTGGTACTGTTATGTTGTGGCTTGGGACGTCCTACCTTGCATAGTCTTGCCAAACAAACCATGGTTATTCTCGACTTCGTTCATGGCCGAACTGGATCTGGATGGCGACGCCCTTGAAGATTGGCAACGGGCAGGAGTTCGTATTATCAAAGCGGTCTTGGATATCAGGAGCGCGATATGATTATTCCGCAATCTAAAAACCGCGTGGGAAGATTGCGGGCGTGAAGCGATACGCACAGAATCAACGAGGAAAAGCGCCACAGATATCTCGTGTGATGGAGAGCGAAACACCCGTCACCTTGAGATTGTGATGTAGCCGGATGCTATCCGCTACTCGTAAACTGTCATACTAAGCTCAGCTCAACATCAACATTTCCAGGGCTAACCCCCAAGGATGCTCCGGATTCCAGGCGCAATTTAGATGAGAGTTATTAGGCGACATGTGGCAAATCAGAGCCTACTGGATTTAAGCGTTAAACATCTGCATTCGAGACCGTGTCAAAAGTCAAGGCTCAGGCTCTCTCGTTATTGATTGTCAGATGCGTTTTGCGACGGGGGAAGCTTGATCATTATTTGACATTTTGACGTCCCCCAATTCCGCACAGGGAACTACATACACTTGAGACCTCTGGGGTGACCACTTTGAATTGACTCACGGCTTTCGCCGGCGTCAAAGCGGGCTGTCACAATCTTTCAGAAGTACAGCCAAAGCAAATTCGACTCCGACTTCCAGGCAAGCATTCTCCTGACCTGCTTGGCTCTGGGTGATAAGCGTTACAAGCCTTGCGCTCTGTCGCTTTGGAAGGCGGCATGTGGCTGACTGCCATTCAATGTCTCGGTTCCTAGATGATGGGAGTGAATAGCGGTGGAATCTGCCAGGATAATTTCCCCGTAAATGCGACTCAGGGATTGTGATTTCAGCACTGATCATTGCGCGTTTCGGGGGCGCTGGCTTTGCGGTGCAATATGGTACCTCTTCACGAGTATAAGACTTGGGTCTTTGTACCCTCTTGCTCTTGGGGCAGATTCCATTCACACAGCTCATCACTTAGAGTCCAGTTTCATATCTTTCTGAAGTCCAACTCAAGTCATTCCTTTCAGGACCAACTCTCAAGTCACTCCTTTGACCATTTCTTTTTGACCGACTCTTAATCTTCCCCTCAACCAATCTATCCATTTATCAAAATGAAGTTCACCACCACCGTCGCCTCATTGGCCCTTGCCTCAGCAGTTTCTGCTGCTCCTGGCTGGGGAAATTGGGGACCAAAATGCCCACCAAAGGTTGAGTGCCCGGTCGACACATGTCTCCAACAAAGCGATGCAGAGGATATCGTCAACAAGTTCATCTCAGTCCTCAACCATCCTGACGTCCAGGCATCCAATGCCACTGCTCAGGCCCTATTTGGGGATGACTTCTTCGAGGAGTCAGACTCCATCAACATGCTCGCCGGCCACCTTGTAAGCACATCTTATCTTTTCCCGAATTCTTGACTTTGTATCTGACTTTAGGCACAGGTTGGTAGCGTCACCTTCTCAGGCAAGCAGAACTACATCAACGGTGTTCTCTTCGCCCCATCAATCACCGACATCGAAACCATCAAGGTGATGCCTGCCGGCTGCAACAATGTTTTGTGGTACTGGCAGATGATCATTGGCTCGCGGCAAGTTCCGGTCAAGGGAATGAACCTCCTCGAGATTGAGGACGGAAAGATTGCAGACATGTTCGTCGAATTCAACAACATCGGCTGGGGCATCGATATTGGATTCAGCTGCACCAACCCTGGAGGCCAGAAGCTTCCCACCGCATAAATACCCTATGAATTAGGGATCGATTCGGAGGCGTGTTTGGAGTGATTTCAGACTTGGTTCGACTTCAATTTTTCGCGGAGATATTCCTAGGGCTTCTGGTGTGGAATTTATGATAGATGGTTTCAATGAAAGCGACACATTAGTCATTCGCCAGCGTCAAGCAGTCGGCATTTCGCCAGACATAACTGCTTAGCGCGCGGTAGACAGAACAAAATTCCAATTTCTTTTCTTCATCTTGGAAGTTGTGTTGATACTCCTTTCGAAGTATATGCTCCTTGCCGCAAGAAGCTGAGGCCCCAACATAATTTGACATATGTTTGGGATGGTAATCATTCGGAGTCTCGAATAATGACGGCTCCTAGACAGATCAAATGCTGTTTTTCTCTAAATATAGTCTCAGTCGTTGTCATTCTGGAACAGAACTTTCAGCTTCGTCAAGGCGTCATCGCAGTTGACTTCCATGTTGGTGATGACATCGATGGATTCCTCTTTGTTGATGATCGATCGGGCCACCAGCCAGAAGGAAAATGCATTTCGAAACATCCCGGCCATTCGGGGAGACTGCTCGGCGGACTGTATGCATGCACGTTCCCAGGAAACCCGCCATTGCGCTAAAGCTTCTCTTGTGTCGCTAGTCATCGCACCTCGTGCCAATCTTCCGCCGTCGGAGGCGAACGAGTTTGTTGGTAGATTGAAAGAGAGTGTCATGACATACCCAAGGATGTATGTGTACAAGACTAGTACAGAATCAGTAAAACTGCCTTGGGAAATCTGGAGCTGTTAGTGGAGAAATCGCGAATACTCACAATGTATCAAAATAAACAAGTCAAACTTAGTGAGGTCACCCAGACTGGTAGTGGGGGTGGCATCTTCACCGTCCGGTTCTTCACTCGATTTTTTAACGATAGAGAGTGATCTTTTTGCGCTTCCCTGGAAAAGTAAAGCAAATGCCTTGGAAATTGTAAGTCGAGGAGAGAAGATGTTGCCATCTTCCATAAAAGGGTGATCGGACGAGAAGATCGATTCTTTGCATGGGAGGTCGCAGTCCAGCTCGACCAGAATTAAACGGCATGGGTGGTTAGTGTAAATACGCATCGCGCAGTCGAGTAAGGCTATCACGGCCATCGTTCTAAGATCGTTAATTCGCAATGACCGAATCCTGACAGCTTGCTCACTCACCGAATACGCGATTCTTTTTGCAGCCAAACAGTCTCAGAAATGCGATCGGTTGGAGTATGCCGGGCTTGATGTAGACGCATTTTTCTCAGAACCTGTTACGTTAATAAAATTAGAACTCATCAATCCCCTTTTACGAAGCATTGCAGACGGACCTTGATCACATCGCTGAATCTTGATTCCATAGCGCGGCCCTTTGCGATGCGCGCTCCAGCCCAGTATTGGGCAATGACCATCAGAAATCCTGCTTGCAGTTCTTGAAATGGAGCCCAATCGTAGTCGCCAGGACCTACACAGTTGACAGACTGGCGTTGTATAACATGGCTCGCTTCAATTTCAAGTGAGAAGACCTCGGAATCGAAGACGACTAGCTCAGCCACATCAACCAATTTTTGTGCTGCATGACGTTCGGACTGATTTTTGGAATAGAATGCTCCAATGAAAACGACTGAGACCAATAAGCTTAGGGGAACCTCGGCAGGGTCAAAGGTTGGTTTGTGGAGTATAGGGCAGTTCAAGTGCCAATTTCGAAAATAGAGAGAGATGAATTTCGTGATCTTCTCGGTTGTAAGAAGGTAGTTGGCGTATGTTGTAAGCTCTTGTCGACTGCGAGGCTCCAGAGCGAGGCACCATAGCTTGTTATAAATAGCAAGATTCAATGATGAGGCATAGTTTGCCTGATCCGAGTGACTAGGGCTGACCTCGATTGGAGTTCTGTCGCTCTGGCCGTCCACCGTCAACATTGCCTGGTTGTAAAGGTCTATCTGTGTATCGCTGGAAGAGTATGAAGGAGAGGGGATAAGGCCAAATGGACCGGACCAAAACTCGAGATACTGATCATCCAATCCAAGAGGGGACTCAAAGACGCTCAAGTAATCAACAGGCTCAGTCGCTTTTGTCGGAGGCGAGTTGACGGTTGACGAACTTTGTTCTTCCTGGTCGCCCTTTCGTTGATGCATTTCCAAACTTCGAACTCGGTCGTCGGATGGGGGTAGATTGAAACTCTCGGTGAAAGTGTCGACGCCTCCATTTAATAGCGCTTTGATGGAAACACGATCATCGAGAAGCGGATTGGGCCCTGGAAACACGTCAACCATGCCACCCCGACAGCCACACAATACCATAGCTCACCGCTTGCCGATTCGCTGGTAGATTTCTGAACACACTGTGATTTCTTCTTCTGGCAGGGCGCACAGGGATTTCCGCCGTCGCAACGAATTTTGGAGGCGATGCACTGGATATCAGTGAGAAAATGATCAACAAATCCATCCATCAACATCAACACCAACCGTAAGGCATGCATGAGGTTTTCGGCCCTTCGGAATCGCAGAGGGTGGTGTTCTATCGCCACGCCGTTGACAATGGCCGTAGTGCGTCTGCAGTCGATCCCTTAGTCCTGTTAGATCATTCCTCGCAATTTTCAAGACCAGGATGGTTGATTACTTTCGTGAAAATTCTCTCCCACAAAAGATACAAGAAAATGGTTTGGCGCCAGTGTCTTGATGCAGATTGTTAGATATGCAACCCATCCAGCTGCGGCCTAATAGCTACTTACGTCGAGTTTGATGGCGCTTCAGGTGTTCTGCTCGCGAAAAATTTTGACCACACGTTGCGCAACGATAGCGCTTTTCGGCTGCGGGAGTCGCGGTCGTCATCGGGGTGTCAGTGGCCGAATTGGACCATGCTGATGAAAGTAGCGCCTGGCTTCGTACTAAATCATGGAAGCCATCCATCGCTCGAGTCATAGGGGGTTCTAGGGTTGGTGTGATTGTGATAGTGTTGCTGTTGCCGTCGACATATTTTCAAGAACGAGATGATTGAGGAGTCAGAATTCAAACAGCCAACAGAGTTGGAAGGCTTTCTTGCTGAGGACAAGCCAAGAGGAAGGCTACTTTGGCAGGCTTCGGGTGGCAAGGATGTGAGAGTAACAGCCTGACAGTCATTGGCCTCGGTCTCACTGAGTTGGCCTACGCCTGAAAGAGGGTCTCTTCCTCCTGTGTGGGACACCGGGGAAGATCTGGACCATGGGGCAACCCAACTGGAGAACAGATCTTTGGGCGTCCCCAGTCCCGAGTTTCCTGGCTGCTCATTGACCAACCGCACCACCCAAACATCGACCCCTGTCCCTCAGGGTAAATTAGGCAAGTTAGGGGAGAGGGTCGACCACCCCCCTACCTAAGTACGGAGTAGCTCTCCTGCTAGCCAAAGTACCCAAGTAACTACTTAGTACTCGTAGGTAGCCATGCATCCTCTTCTAAACGGGTTCAAGGATGACGGGCTTCTCTGCTCGTTGGTCATCTCGAAATACTGCCCGATCTCCCCTCCAAGGCTGCTTGTACTCCGTGCCTAGGTATATACTACAAAAGGGGTTTGATGCCATTATCAGCTCCAACGTTGAACTGAAAGTTGTTCGGCGGCCCTCCAATTCGAGGCTGCTGAGCTGTGGGGTTGGGGGCTGTCATTGAGAGAACTCAGAATCCACAGCCTACCGGTCTCTGGACAATCACCCCTCCTGCCTAACTCAAAACTAATAGCATGAAGTTTCTCGCTCGAGGAAGCCGAGGAGGGGCAGACCCTCACAGCCTCGGGTTATTGTGACTTACAAAATCAATCAACCCTTCCAACTCTTCTTACCTCCTTGATGGACTTTCAGCAACGAACTACCTCACTACTAACTTGACGAAATCGAATAGGCAAGTTCCTCCAAACCCGGGCCACTACGGACGGACTCTCAAGTCCTGGTTCGTTGGTGATTGTGTCTGAGAAAGGATCCTGGCTTATCCCCGGGGGCTTTATTGGCAGGTTCGCCATCCTCGTGGTGATGAACGGCACGGAGACTGGGAAACTGCAGCTAACAAGGCTAAATCGAGCCTTCAAAGCTGCATGGTCCAGCCGCAAGTCGGCAAAACGCCCTTCGATGGAAGCAAGCAAGTCGAAGAGAGTTCATCGGGAAAACCCCCTCGCCAACATCTTAGCCGTTAGTTAGAAGACTTTATTAGAGCGGGGTTCGACAAGTCCCACCCCTTCGACCGCTCAGTTCAGCAGCTTACTATCGTTCGGAAGAACATGTCCATGTTCTCCGACCTCAGGGTTATCTCGAGACACTCCGCACCGCGCTGTTCGTTACTTGAAGTTCGGAGGACAGAGGACGGAGTGTCCCACCCTTACGAATCAATGGTTCTTGATTGAGTCTAATTTAGTGCCTAATACTTGAAATGAACGTCCCCTTCTGATTTGATATCAACTCGAAGCGAAGGTTGTACGGCAGAAGCAGGAAGCCTTGATTTGCACGTCCGCTGCAGCCAACGCCAGCGTCAACTGTGGCTTGAGCGTGGCAGCCTCAGACGTACGCCCAAGCCTCAACAAACACTCATGAAGACCATGCAGGGCCCACACGTTATTCATGTGGCGTAGGGACCTGGGAAGAGTCTCATCTATGCCGAGGTCAGCACTATAAATGGCTGCCGCTTCTTCTACGTGGCCTTGCTCGAGGAGTAGTGCTCCATATGCATGTCTTGGTGGCTGCATCCATCCCCAGGGCTCATCATATGGGAGGGCATCCACGAGAGCAATGGACTCTCGTAGCTTTCCATACGCAGCGTCATATGCGCCCCGGCGGTATTCCAACTCGCCATCGAGCATCTTATCCGCCACAGCCAGAATGTCAATGCATATGTTGTTGAAAAGCATCCGGGTTGATGGAACCCGCTTCCCCTGTTTTCGGAATAAATGAAGCTGTTCGGCAGCCGCGTCAACTTTTCCAAGAACTGCAAGCGCAATGCCTTTCCCGTAGTGCAACAGGGCAGTCGTCACTGAGTAAAGTCCTGGATCGCTCGGAAACTTCAATTCGAGAATGTCTTGCCAAAGCCCAAACCGAACAAGCACATGGACGCGCATGGCTATGATCCCTTCAAGCCAGTCGGCCATGGGTGGTGATTTAACCCTGAGAAGTTCTTCAGGAACTGACTTCTCCAGCCAGACAATGGTTTCAAGCGCCGCAGCCGACTGCCCAGCAAACATGGCAGCATAAATGCGGAAATGGTAGTCGTGAGCTCGATAGAGAGTGTAGAAGTTCGACGCTCCTCGACGTTTGACGAATTTGTCATCTGCTTGTATTGCATCCATGTTCGAGGCTATCGCACGTCGGTAGTCGCCACACAGAATGTCAAGATGGGATGGCATATGCTCAAGATGACCCGCATCCGGAACAAGACCTCTCAAGTGGTCAGCAATCTGCATTGCCTTCTCTGGGGTGGCCGACATCTCCCAAAGGTGGATGTAGAGGTGAAGTAGCCCCGGATGTTGTAGTCCACCTTCCTGTGCCAGGGCCCGATCTAATACCTCCTTTGCCTCCAAGGTACGTGCGCCCTTGGCTGGTTCGCCGGTAGTCAAGTCCCATAGCTGCCACGGGGTGAGATTCATCAGTGCATCTGCGTACAATGCTGCCACGTCCAAATCATCCGGAAAGTCTTTGTAGACGGTGGCCATTGCATCAGCATATGGAGCATTCCATATCGAGCAGTCCTCGACTGGCTGTGCTTGAGGATATCGATACTTCAGGGCTGCAATGAGTGCCTGCTCTAATTTTGAAGCTGTTGCCGACTTCTCCTGCGCGTCACGAACTGCATGATGTGTGGTATCAAGCATTCCCTGGAGTTCTTCCGGATCGAAAAACCCCCATGGCTTATTGTAGTTGGGTCCCAGAGCGTATGCCAAGCCCCAGTATGCTAAAGCGAGGTTCGGATCGTGTGCAGTCGCTTGCTTGAAGCATTCGACTGATTCTTCATGATTGTACCCGTAACTCCACACCAAGCCTCGGTCGAACCACTTTCGTGCATGTCGGTTATTGGTGCTCACGGGGCGGGAGTATGTGCCAAGGTCGTAATACTCATCGTCTGAAGACAGAACAGGGTCTTTGGCCATGGTTTTTGGAAATTCTACTCAACGGCGACGTAGAATGGACTTTACCATGGTACTTGGTAAGACGCAAAGAAATCCCTTCGATGGAGGGACCAAGTACTTGATACTTTGGCGCCAAGTCCATCAGATTGCTGATTCGCTGAGAATGCCGTAAACGCCTACGCTGCGATGTGTGGCCTGATATGCCTGCGAGAATTGTCTTCCTTTATGAATGGAAGCTTGTTCGATCCCAAGGAAGGACCAGCATGACATTTTGGTGATAAGGCGCACCAGGCATCCAAGAACCAGGCCAGAGTTCATACCTGCCCTCCGTCTCGCGCTCGCAATCTGAATGCAGCTAATAGCTCCTTATTGAATTCGAGCCAGGCGTTCACTGAATTCTGATAAAGGAACCCCCCACCCCAGCTTAATTAATTGAAGGCATGAGTACGGGATACCGGAGGATGAGGGATGAGCAGCTCAGCTAGTCAGCCGGAGGCGGCGCTCGGAGGCTGGGTCCCTGGAATCCCCCCAGAGCCTCGCCCTTGGCATGACCTCATGTTGTCGTGGTCTCTGACTTGGCACACCGTGATGCTCGGGTTTTGTCTTGTCATAATTTGAAGAGCCTCGCCTCCGTGACATAGATCTTGAAAGAGAGTCAAGAGAAAATTCTGTGCCTCCAAGATCTTCGGGATGATGTGCTATGACGCAGGGGCATGGGCATGGCCCAGGCTACCAAGGTAAAAGGCAACCCGTCAACATAAAAGGTTGTTAACCGAGCCTGGCTCGAACATTGTGACATTCGTCAAGGGACATCTTCTAGCAAGCCGATATTCGAGAGATATTCAGAATTGGGTAGAACTGAATATTAGCAACATTACAATATTGAACAATCACAACGAACGATATGAAGAGCGATGTCGTCCGAATGCTCATCCTCGAGACAGACGAACCGCATCCGGACACGGCGGCGGAGAAGGGAAGCTTCGGGGACATACTGGGCAAACTGTTCACAGAGGCAGGGGTGAAGCACAACCCTCGACTTGGAATCGAGACAGGTATGCACTACGTGGTGGAAGACGGTACCGACAACGCTGGGCACGTCCCCACGGTCGAAGAGATACCGGAGGACACGACTGCGATCTTGGTCACGGGGAGCATGTACGACGCGCACGGCGACGACGAATGGATCGTGAAGCTGGTCAAGCTGCTGCAGGACCTGTGGCGGCAGCGGCCGCAGGTACGGTTCAGCGGGGTGTGCTTCGGGCATCAGCTGCTATGCCGCATGCTGGGCGGCAGCGTCGAGCCGCACCCGGAGAACGACTGGGAACTGGCACATACGAAGATCGAGTTGACAGAGATCGGGCGACGGCTGTTCCAGGTAGACGAGCCGAGCATTCACCTGCATCAAATGCACCAGGACCATGTGAGCGACGCGCCGTCGGCCAAGACCACCGACCTGCTGAGCCTGAGGGACGATGTCCATATCTGGGGGCGCACCGATCATACCTTCGTCCAGGGTGTGTATTTGCGAGACAAGCTGTTCACCACGCAGGGTCATCTCGGATTTGACGCGAAGATGGTCCAGAGGCAGGTCGATATGCGACAGGCGAATGGGGGAATTATGGATTCGGCTTTTGCCGAGGAGAGGAAGAAGACTGCAGAGTTGGAGCACGATGGAATAATTGTCGCTACTGCGATTTTGAGATTTTTCTATGGTGAGGATCATGAGATATACTAATGTAACATGGTTTGGCACTCTGCGGTCCCTCTAACGGGCTCGACTTTCAGACGAGTCTTCAGGGTAATGGGATACGGGTTGGGTAGAGTTGAGCAGGCCTCAGCGGTCGCACAAATCACAAATTAATTGACAGCTAGACGAAAGTCTTGATTGTGCTAATGTAGGGAGATTATTTGATTACGATGTCCGGCACAAGACCTCGGTATTTGCCATCAATCGACATGCATTGACTTCAATTAAGTGTCGAGGGCTAGAAGGCAGAGCACGCCTTTTAGGATGTCTCTCCATGTCATGCCCTTGAGCTATCACCACGCGCATTCATGCCTTATGTTCGACTTCCATAATTTCGCTATTGATGAGGCTCTTGTCAAGGCGGAGCCTCTCTTCAGCCGAGAGATTGGTCAGGTCGACGGCGACTTCATCGCCAAACTTGGCTGCAATTTCCTCGAGCGCGAGCCCTTTGGTCTCTGGGTAGAAGAGATACATCCCTAGAGCGCCAAACAGAGGAATAATGACGAAGATGAGGTAATATTTCCAACCAATCGTGTTGAAAGCGACAGGGGCACACATCGTATAGATGAGGCTAAACGCAAAAAGCCCAGACACGCTGAAGCCACTTCCCTGAGCTCGGATACTTGTAGGGAATATCTCGGAGCTATAGACATAGGACGAGGCGTCCATGGACCCGCCAAAGAAAGTCACGACTTTGGGGTGGTCAGCGAGTAGAATGAAAGTCTAGAACGGATGGCCTTGCTTACAGAGGTACAGGAAAAATACTCCAAAGCCATTTCCAATCTTGTTATCGGTCCCACCATAGCGAGCAAGGCACGCAGTAAAGCCTGCGACAGAGACCGAGCAACCAAGCTAAGTAAATTAGTCAATCTGAACCAACTAAATCAGTTCTGTGTCATACCTGTCCAACGACCATAATGGGTATGCGGCCTACTTTATCAAGCAGCATTGCATTGACAAAGTTCATGAATGCGGCCCAGGTGTCCCAAATTGCATACAACATGAGTGGCATAGCTCCGTAAAGACTAAGACCGTTGTAGAGCAACACCTGGTAATTGTTGATCACGAGACAGCCTTGAACGTAGGGGTTAGTTGGTAAGACCCATTCAGGATGGAGGCTTCTACTATACCTGTACTCTGGACTAATCCACTAGATAAATGGTTAGACAAGTCATAGAAAGGCTTATATTGAAACTCACAGGAGGAGAAAACCAAAAAGCAACCGCTTTCGGTAAGATTTCTTCGAAAACAACAAGATCCAACCTTTGATGTAGCCCTGTTGCCAACCCTCTCTTTTCTCGAGCTCTAGCTGCTGTCGAATTTGGTAGAGTTCTTCTCTGGCAATTGTAAAGTCGACATCTTCAGGAGCGTGGTGGAGGCGCTTCAAGATCGCATATCCTTCTTCTTGTCGGTCTCTTGCAAGAAGGTGGCGGGGAGATTCAGGTAACCAGGGAGAACCGACCAAGAGACAGAGGGGAGGGACTATCTGAAGAGCCAAACATAGACGCCATTGGGCGACCTGGCTTTTCAAGAAATAGCATCCGTAACCGGTCCAGCCAGCCAACCCCTGAAAACGTTTTAGCATGCACTCCATCCATGTTTTTACAGCCTTGACTTACATAGCCAACGCAGAGGATGAAGCCATGAGATCCGACCAGACGGCCTCGCGACTTTGCTGGTGATACCTCTGACTGATACAAAGGAGTGATGACGTTGACCATGCCAATGCCAACGCCCATCATGAAACGGGCGACGAGAAACATAGCGATGTGAACTGATCCTGCTTGCAGCGCACCCGCAATAATGCATAGGATGGCTGTAGCTTGGATAGACCTCTTTCGCCCGATCTTGTCGGCAAGGTACGTGATCAAAAAGCAGCCGATGAGGCCACCGCCCGCGAACAGTCCATTGGTAGCTTCAACATGAATCCAATCAGCCAAGTTGAGCTCGAAAAGCGGAGGGCTGTGGATACTCACCACCTGTGATTCGGGAGCCTTCGCTAGACTTGATGTCTATGCTGAAATACTCGAAGAATGAGGGCAGCCCAATGACTGCACCAATGATAGCCGAGTTGTATCCATATGTCAGAGATCCGAAGGTGACGAAGAAAACGACGAGGAAGTTGTAGTTGTTGACGAGGGCCATGGTGGACAGACTAAGCAGGTCTCAACACTGTGGTCCCCAAATAAGATAGACGTATGGCGAAAGCCCATCTTTATGTTTGATGGAGATCAGGCATGGAAACATGGCCCCTGACCTTCTCCGAGTGGTGAAGGCGTTGACATGATTACCCCGAATAGGCTTACAGCATGTTTGCTGCCAGTTGTGGGTTCAGCGCTAGAGAGTTGGAGAACTGCGCAGAAGGAGGCCAGCTTCGTAGAGCAGCTCTTGTTGAAGTGGGAGAAGTTCGCTAATTTGCACACTTATGACTTCCGAGTTAATGCATCCATCCCCACAGTCTGGAACGAATCCTTGTGCAATCGGGGATTCCACGCTAATAGTGTTGGAGCAATGGGCAAGAAGGCGATGGTATGGCCCATACCTCTGGATCCGGACCACAGATAGACAGTCGGTGATAGAGATATGTGATTCGTGACGGGGAAGAGAGGAATGTGAAGATCTCTCGCCCTCCATATCTTCATATTTACCTCGAGGAGGAGTCCCGGGATGGAGGGAAACTCTGTTCAGCCCCAAGGCTTAGTAGCCGGGTACGAGGTTGAACTGTCCCATTCAGGACATCTCGTCAACTCCGTAGCTAGTCGTGCTCGCCAAGTATACTACGAACTTTTGGGAAGGATACTGGGTTGTTTGGGGAATGAGGAGGGGCATCAGCACCCGTACCATGAATGGATCAGAATTAGCGACCTGGGAAATAGTACAAGGGGGAAAGGAGAGTAGTCGAAGAGTTTAGAGGTCGTCAAGGCTAAGCTTAGCTGTCAAAGGCTATTCAATGCCCATCAAGTGGGCTGCTTGAGCTTAATTCTTGGTTCCAAGCCTCGAATATCCGGGGCAGCACAACCACTGAAATTCAAAGCCTCAGATGATGCGTACGTACATTATTTAAGGTACCCAGGTACCTAGGCAGTTATGTGAGAGACTAATTGGCCTTTTATGCGCTTTCGATCACTGGGCAGCGCATAATGGAAACTGATCCACCTCTCCAAGTCGTTCGAGGGCTGCAGGACAACTCCCACTCGTCATGAGTACATTTTTCTAACGACCGTGACCAGGGAGACCGAATCACAAATCAAATATCCTCGGTGGCAACCACTTGGTTGTCATGGTTGATAGCAAGCTTGTGAGCTTTGAGCGAGAATTTGACGGGATTTGGTGCCTCGAATATTTTATCGAGCTCTTCCAACTGAAAAATAATTAGTGAGGCAAGCATAAAGCGTCGTCGCGGGGCGCGTCCACTTACTGTTCTCTTCCGAGTTTCCGGGAGGAAGAAGTACCAGATAACAGTCTGGATACCGCACCAAGCAATGAACACAATATAAGTCTTCCAACCGATATCATCAAGGGCCACAGGCCACGCAAATTGGTTTAGCATACCACCAGCATTGACTGCCAGGCTAGAGAACGCCATCCCCTTTGCTCTCATTTCGAAAGATAAGACTTCGACTGGATAGAGTGCCTGCAAAGGCGTGATGCCGAAAGAGTATACTGCACCGAACAAAAAGATGAAGGCTACGGTTGATCTGGCGGCATCGTCATTCGTTTGCCCAGACCCTGCAAAGATACCAGTTGAAGCGGTGACCGCAATCCAGATGAGGCAGCAGCCAGCCATCGAGGAGAGCATCAGAGGTCGACGTCCGATGCGATCAACAAAGCGAGCGCCTAGCAACGAAAAGAAAAATTGAAAGCAGGCGTAGCCCAACAGAATATTAGCCTGTGTGATGCTTTCTGTGTAGCCAGCAGTATCGAGAACAGCCGGAAGGAAATACGACAAGGGTCCCTAGCTTCCAGTTACTTCATGATGGTACAATGGAGTCAAGGATAGAAGGGGAGCATACATTGCCTGCCCATTGTGCAAATATGGAGAAGCAGCAGTTGGCCGCTAAACGATAGACACTTGATCTTTTGTTGAATAGTGTGCGATAATCCCACCAGCGTTTATCCTATCGATGTTAGCTTCATGTCATAGAATGGGATCTGAGAGACTGCTCACAGCACCATCCAGATTCAAGAATTCCTCGTACTCCTCCAGTTGCAATCTCACCCAAACATTCTCACGATTACCATAGCCATGCCATTTAGTAAGCATGTTGACCGCGCTTTCTCTTTTGTTGTTCACATATAGCCATCTTGGAGACTCAGGAATAAGGAAGCAGAATAGGCAGATGAGACCTGGGAAAAGGACTTGAAGCCAAACAGGTAGTTGCCATGAGGTGTTACCACTGATATTGAGTCCGCCTCGGATAGCGCCACTCGAAAGGATGGAGCCAGTGAACCAGAACGTGTTGCAGTACGCTGTTGCAATACCTCGAAATGCCGGGTGGGTTGTCTCAACGACGTAGATCGGTCCAGCAGCCGAAGCAATGGAAACACCAAAGCCAAGTAGGAAACGGCCGCCCATGAATTGATGAACACTCGCGTTATGGATCGTGGTACCAGTAATGACGGCACCAAGAATGATCAGGACACTGCCGATGAACATACCGGCTCTTCGTCCCCACGTGTCTATCGCTGGCCCTACAAAAGGAAGTGCGCAGACTCCTCCAATTTGATACATTGCGGAGATCAGACCTGCCCACATGCCCTTGTTCGCGCCATCGAAGAATTCCAGGAACGTTTTGTTGGCAGTCAGGCCTCCAAATAGTGACCCGTCAAATCCATTCATGGTTTGACAAAAGAAACCAAGCAAGACGCACAGAATGAGCTTGGGAGAAGTTGGATGTAAGACAGGAGGTTTTTCGGCAATGAGCGCCTCATTGTAGGCCTCACTGCCTCTGACGACTCTGATCTCTGCAACATCGAGCTGCGAGCTGTTAGAGCAAAGCCTCGATACCGGGAGACATGGCACGTACCTTGCGACTGTCGACCGCCGACATAGGCCCGACAGTCTCTGTGATAGGTTTCTCAGTTGACATCTTGAGGCACCCACTGTTCTCGTTTCAACTATTCCTGCCCACGAATATCATATTGACGACCTCTGGAGACTCTTATATCGTCCAATACGCAAATGACTAAAAGCAGCATGGGGACTTCAACCACCGCGCTGAAAAAGGTCAAGTGAGGATTGATCAACAGCATGAAAGCAGTCGATCACAGTCTGGCTGAATTAAGCGGCCGTGAATGGGGCAGGCTCGTATGACTGAATCAAGTCTGGGGAAACGTTCGACACGAGACGGACAAAAGTGGCGTCAAAGCGGTGTATTGGACTTCCATGGATGGCATATGCAGAAGGTGTGCGACTAGGGCATACCAGGAAGCTAGAGAATTGCAGGCCTAAGGAGGATAAAGTCGATCATAACCTCACCATTTGGGGGACCGTGTCATGAGATTCTTGGGTGCCCCACGACCGACTGTGTAGGGCATTATCCTCGAAAGTCGAGGCATAGAGTGGCCGACCGGCTCTCTGCCTTGATGTGGGAGCATTTAGGATCGTTCCATCCTGTGGATCCAATCCTCTGCATATTGAACATCCTTGTTAGAAAGAGTGATGAACGTGTAATTCGTTTGACGTAGTTCAAACATAACCCGACCTTGATAGAAGGCTAGTCCACTTTCGGCGCGGAAGGCTGTACCTCCGCTCCCTAAATGGAATCTGATAAACTCATTACTCGCATCCCGAAGCCTCGAGAGATCCACTAGCAACCTTGAGAGTTGAGAGTTTCCTGTACAAGCTTACGCGCACCATCGTATGAATGTGTTTTTGATTGCCCGAGGTTCAACAGAGAAAGGTTCTATGCGGGGAACATCATTATTTCCGCACCTGAGGAATGGAAGCGAAAGGGAAACCTCAGCGGTTACCAGCAAGTGATAGCCCGTTTACTGTAACACTAAGAAGACGATTGGAAAAAATTGTGGCAATGGCCTTCTATGGACTTATTTTGGAGCTTGTGCAAGAGCAAGACCGAAATCCAAGACACATGAGGACAAGTAGGAACCCCAGTGCTTGTTTGATGAATCAATCAGCCTCCGGCCTTTTCCCGTCAATGGCGACTGGGTTTGCAACTGCCTCGCATGTCAAACTTCGCCTGTCCTGAATCAGATCGGTGGAATCAGGCGTGTTGACCTCCTCGCGCCATGTGGCCATGAACAAACCTCCACTTTGCACCACCGCTGCACATACATTCCTTGATTGACCTTGCGTCGGTTGGATGAGCTAACGCGGACAAAGTTGAACACCCAAGGGTCCATCTGATCGTACGCTTCTCAAATGGTAGGATCGATTTTGCGGCCATTGAGGCCATCGAAAGGCATAGCGCGGTAGCCAACATTCATTTCGCGACGTGCAAGCCATCTCAGCTGAGGTGGTGCTGCAAGAGATGATTGTCGCCAGAAGTAATAACCATCAGATAATGATTCTGCAGCCTGCCAGCTGAAGTCTCCATAACAACGTGGAGTTGATGATGGTTTGGATTTTCAGACTACCCTGCTGGTGCAATGAGAGCTCTTCAGTAAGTGTTTTCAGACTCTGCCTGAAGGCCCAGGCCTTGATTTTTGAAATGACTACACTCTGGTCATGCTGTTGAATTTGTCACGTTGATGCCTCTGGGTTGAACCTGGATTTCTCTCGGACTTTGGCTCCGTACTTGTAAAAGAGAATCGGTACAGGGAGGAAAACCGCACACAAAAAGGCTAGGAGTGAAGTGGCCCATGGCACCCCTAAATTATGATACATGGATTTGGCGACGAGGGGGAAACCTGCCGCACAAATCGATCGTATGAATGTGTTGATTGCAATCGCACTGTTGGAATAAAATGCATAACAGTCGATGATGTAATTCGTCCCTTGCCAAAAGGTCACAAGGCTGCCCATGCCAAGGAGTGCGGTCGCGAAGACTTGTGGGACCCAAATGATCCGTGGGTTAGAAGTCCTAATCTACTCGTAAGTAATTGCGCGAGATACTCCTCCAGCATAGATTCATACCAGGCAAACCAGAACAGACCGATCGGTAGCACCACAGCACCCACAATCATAGGTGGTAGTCGTGCCTCAGGGATAACTTTTCCATGTTTCTTGAATGATCTGGTGAAAGTAGTGCGAGTGGAATAAGCGATGAGACCTGTCCCCATGATTATTCCAACAATAAATGCTGTGAATGGTAACGAGCCGACGCCGGGATTCCACCCGCGCTCTTCTTGGAAGGAGATAGGGAACTGGCTCAGGTTAGAACTCGGATGCTGAATAAATCGCAAAGACCTACTGCAACAAACAGCAAGTAAAGAATACTGCAAACGTTTAGCTAGTCTTCATAGGATAGGGATCTCTTCCTTCGTACCCATAGATAAAACTCATATAAGCTGTCATCAAAGCAAGAATCGGTTCCTGCATTATCATAACGAATGGTCGGACAAGATATACTGTGATGAGAGTATTCGCAGTCACACGGCTTTCGTCCGCTTTCGCGTGGAGCGCCCAATTCTTCGTTCCGTACCGCAATCTCTTGGCCTTCATCTGGAGAATCCTTGCGGCACTTGTCTCTGGAATAAGGAAGAGTCCAATGGAACCGAATAGCGCTGCCATTATAAGGGTAATCCAGGCAGTCCACCTCCATCCAAGATGTGATTGTGTGATGAAGCCACCAATCTATGAAGAGTATCGAATTAGCAGCAGTCGCATAACTGAAGAGGAGGGGGACTTGGGCGCTTCAAAGCTATATAGTATCGTAAGGGTAAACACTCACAATTGGGCCTGCAACAGGCCCACAAAACGCCGAAGCAGCAAAAACGCATACAGCGTATGCTCTCTCAATGGGGCCCCAAATATCTGCCAATGCACCGCCTACCACAGCAAGGGGAGAGGATGCAGCAAAGCCCCCAAAGAATCGGCCCAACATGATTGTCTCCGTATTCTTAGCAACAGCCACCGGTATCTGAAAGATAGCAAAAGCCAGATATCCAATCAAAAGAGGCATTCTTCGGCCGAACACCTCGGAGGCTGGTCCAAAGAGAATGGGACCAAAAACAAACCCCTAGCCGATAGTTAGTCAGCGATGCACCATTCTTGACGACACCCTCACTCACAAGTAGGAAAAACGAGACCCCAAGGGTCGACACAACCTCAGAGATGCCATATTCATTAGCGACCGGGGTAATAGCAACGGCCTGACAGAGATCGCTAGTAAGTTATCAATACTAAGTCGAGCTGCCATGAACTTACATAAACTGAGCTGGAAAATGTGACGACGAACGTCATTCCTCCCATAGACGCTGTGATGGCCCACTTCTTGCTGGTCGGCCAGTTCTTAGGATTTTCTGGATCATCTGAGCCTTCAAATTCAACCAGGTCGTTCCTTCCTGGCGAGGACACATAATGCACAGGAATAGGAGACTCGGTCTCCTTTTCGAGAATTTCTGGTAGGTCGAGCGTACCACTCGATTCATCCGGTGTGCTGCTATTCATCTTGGGCTGTGCAGGTTCTGGTGTTGGCGTTGACGAAGGTGGGATTTTCTGGGAGCTGAAGTTGGACTTCTTACCCTCCTCCATCCTTCTTGTAGACAATTATAGTTGTACTAGTTGATACATTGTATGCAGCGTTTGGTGATAATGATGACAAACGAGCATTCGGAGATTATGGAGCTCGCAAGTAACGTGTATATCCACACGATTGTAGAAGTTCATGTTAAAATCGAAATATCCGGGGTCATAGTAGTGCTATAGTACTAATGAGTTGGCTGCATGTCGGATATGCGGCACCTCTAGTACGAGCGCCGCATCAGTGGGTGTAGATAGGATGTTCAAGCGATCTCCTAGTATGAACACCATCTGGGCATCCCAAGAGGATATCCGTTTCTTGAAATAAGATTCTTGAAGCCCAAACAACAGCTGGAGCCTTTGCCACCAGTGCTGAAGGATCTAAGGTTTTGGCACCCATAGTAGTCGCATATTCGACCGTGTTGCTCCGGAATAAGTCTGAAGATACTGCTTGAGATGACTTCGAATTGTTTCAACCTTTGACGTTCCAGTGTTATTCTTCACTCTTCGTACTACCCCGTACTTGATCAGCGATAGCCCGAGCCCGTGGGATTGGGGCGCCTAAGGAATAATTTCGTACCAGTGTACTCCGTACGGCCTATTGTCCCCGGTTCAGCACGCCGCACAGTCCGCATCGTACGGAGTGCCAATTATCTCCTTGGTTCAGCTCCTTAAGTCCGCCGATAAGAAAGAGCAGATCAACAACCATGGCTTAGTTCAGCCCTCTTGATTGCTTATATGAGAGATATGAACAGGACAGGTGTTGATGGAAGATACTGTATGATAGCAAACACCATAGGGGAATGTAAATGATCGTGTAATAGCTGGATGCGGGACTTCGATTACCAAATGCTACACTTCTGGGTATACATCCGTCCGCCTGAGGAGTGGGATCATCCGCCGGACATCCTTCACAACATCCAGGTCGATGTCTACGACTAGGATATCGGGTTCGCGGGCCTCTTCTTTCTCTGTATTGATGTCATCCACATGATCTAATCGACCAGCAATTTCCCCATTAGGTGATATTGCGATGGTATCACCATAGCTGACTCGCTTCTCATTATGGCGCCCACATTGTGCAGCTGCAATAACCCAGCTTTGTGTCTCTATTGCTCTTGCCCGTAACAAAATCTCCCAGTGCAATTTTCCTGTTGGAACAGTGAACGCCGACGGATATGTGATAACCTCGGCTCCCCATCGACGAAGCCGCAGGGAAGGCTCAGGGAACCGCAGGTCAAAACAAATCAGACTGCCAACATTGCCAAGTGGTGTCTGGTGGGGCCGGACGACTTCGGGGCCAGGTTCAGTAGAGTCGCTTTCTCTGATCTTAGGGCCATGTGGTCGAAGGTCTATGTCGAACACGTGGAGTTTCTGGTAACGATGCACGATATCACCTGTTTGGTTGATCCATATCGAGGTGTTCTTTATCCTCTCAGACGGGGGATCAGTGGGTTCGTGAATTCCAACATTTATAGGCAGAGCAGACTCCTTAGCTGCCTGCTGCAGACCGCGGACAAAAGGGCTTTTCGAGGGATCTTGACACAGGCTTACAGACTCGGCCGGGGACGAAGCAATGTAGTCAGAGGCTTCAGGGAGGAAGAGTGCCTATACATCGTTCTTCTGTGTAAGGACTAGGTTAATGTCGAGCACAAGGGGTCTCGACATCTGCAGCAGACTGGATTGGACCTACCTTTGCACCGGCTGCAACAGCCTTGCGAACAAGTGTCTGACATTGTGCGAGGTTGTGGCTCATCGAGACTGTTGAGCATATCTGGCCCACAGCCTACCCACGATGTTTAGCAAGGAAGAGACACCAATGAGCGAGCTTGGCGATGGCATACAGCGAGCACCATTGTACCAAGGGTGATTCGATGCTATGGAGAGGGTAGAGGGACAACAGATAGGTTAGGTACCAGCACGAAAGGAATGTATCTGTGTTGTTTGATTCTGGAGAGTGATCGAACGCTGCTTTAACTCGGGATCCAACTGAGCCTTGGCGAACCCCTCCTTGAACGCCCGTACCCAGTTAAAGCAGCAAGTTGAGATCGCCCAAGCCTGGGTGCCTGCCCATCAAGTCCGTCCAATCTCAGAGAAGTGCTATCCCATTCCTAGATGCAAGAACACGGAAAGGCATCCTGGTTGCGGCCCCTCAATATTTGGCGACTGCTTTCGTTGCCTTCTTCAGTAACAAACACTCGTATCAAAAGCCATCCGTCTCTTGAACTCCGTCATGGTGAGACAATATCAACCAAAGGAATTTGCGAGTCGCAGAGTTCCAAGGCAAGGCAGCTGTCGACTTCTCTCCATACTGACACTCTAAATCTAGTTCTTCCATACACTTACAAGATCTATAGCACCAGACAGGCAGAGATGAGGTGGAGCTACATTTGATCGCTGTTATCTCAATCCCCAGCCAATATGTTACGCAGGGAAGAATAGATGTGTCTCTGTCCCGAGGCCTAACAGCCCAGCCTTCCATATCATGCCAGCTCTGTCAGGCGCTGAACTGAAATACAAGATGTCACCTATTGGATTAACGTTTGCGATGGATCATTCTACGCTCAGATTATTAGTCGTCCTAGGAATGCCAAACGCGTTTGTCTACTCAAGACTCAAGTCTCACGCCACGGTCTCTATGCTTTCTCCTGGGATGTTATCTCCTTGATCACGATAGAAGATGGCTCGTGACCTTCCATTTTCATGTATTGGGCAGGCAGATCTCCCCCACTAACGAGGAGGGCTTTTCACTCGTTGGGCGGGCGGTGTTTGTTAAACACGAGAAGTTCATTGACACGAGGAAAGCATTCCTGAAACGGACGCCATACCTGCAGTGCCCTGACATACCACTCTCAGTTTTTCGGTTAGTGACGCTCTAGTGTTGGTTTGGAGCGCTTACACTTGGAGGCTCCCCAAAGATCAAGTCGCCTCTACCAAAAGGAAAGTTGGCTGATGGAGCACAAGGCTATCTCACGTGATCAGGCTGCCCTCAATTAGGAGGTAGTTACTTAGGGGGGTCTGTGGATTGTGGACTCTGGCCATTTTCCTATCAATACCCGCCCACTACCTCGAGGGCCGCTTTAAACTGAACTCAACTGAATCTGCGGCTGGACGTCACTGAGCACTCCCTATCAACCAGCTTAACCCCACCTCTTGGCTAGACTTCTATGTATTTTCGATGGAGGTCACTTCGGGTACTTCTGGCAACATGTGATTGTGACGATGTCCATGTCGTGCTACAGTTCTTGTCGCAAAGAAAGTCTTCGATGGGCCTCGTACAAGTATAAGAGTAATTGTGTGTCGCTATTCTGAAGCCAGTTGATACACGATATATCAATGCCCGACTATGGTATTTCTCCAGCTCCCAGGCTGCTTCTGAAGGTGACGACGTGTCGTGGATGGTAGTAATAGAAATGCCAAAGGCCAGGTCAATAAGGCAACGAAGAAGCGATGACAGTCTATTGTAGAGCAGGCAGAGGGAAAAAGAACGAATCGGTTGGTGAGCCGTACAATGTGAAGGGGATTGGGGTAATAGATATTGCTATTCACAGACTCTCTATCACGATCTCGATCTCGGTGAATTCACGTTTTTGCTTGTCTGTGTGAGTCCTCTACCAAAGCAAGGAACTGCTCCGGCAGTTTGAGACGTTCTCCACCAATCCTATCTTGACTGCACTCGAGGTATCGACTTCGAAACTCTTGCCAGAGAATGTGGGCTGTGGATCCCGGGGCTGAAGGATACGGGAAATAAGGATCATTTCTTTGAAAGGCACGAGTGGCTTGCTGAACACCCGCCTCGTCCATTGTCAAGGGTTTGCAGCAGTCAAAATCTAGAATCCATAAACCGTGGATCCCAAAGAAGTCGTTGTTAAAGCTGTTAAAATGTTCTCCGGACCCGGATTTTTGAGTCCCTCCAAGAACGAACTCAATATCATTTGCGTCGATTTTCGCAGTCCAGTGCATCATCGCGAGTGCTTCCGCCATAGCACGAGCGTAATCTTTAATCTGCATATTAAGATCTTCCGCCTGATTTAAAGGCAGCGGGTAGTTTCGTAAAGAGAAAAAATTCCGCCCCTTCCTGAGTTGGTTTTGAATCTTTCGACGGCCAAGATAGATGCGAACTAGACAGTCCCGATCCGCATCATTGCTCTTAATCATTGCAGTGGATTCTGGTGGACAGTAACGCTCCACTAGACGGTCCCTGACTTCCTGGGGCAGTGGTGGGAAACGTTCTGAACGGAGCATATTACAGGCAGTGTAGCCCTTAGGAAATCTGGAAAGGTTCATATCCCACCACGGATCATCGTTTTTCATAAACTTCGGCCATCGGGGCACGCAAACACCGATTTTCTCTTTGCTCTGCGATATTGTCTCGAGAACGAGCTTGTGTACGTTGTAATCGTTGATAAGCGATCGTCCCGGCCCGCCATCCTTTCTTTCATGGCAGTCTTCTCCCCTTAGGCGGACCAAACAGATCCACAGAATCCTTGCCCTATACGGCGGAAATTAGAAGGATGTTCCAGTTGACCGACAGAGTTCATGTTATAAAGGTTGAGCCTTGAGATTTGTTGTTAGATCTCGACGCCCAAGTTGTATTGGCTAAGTTATCAGAGGATTGGGGCAGCAAGTTCTCACCAATTTACACAGCGACGGCGGGACTTTATTTATCAACTTGATGCTACCTTGAACAAGCTTTCGGTGAGGTCTTCAGCACTCATGTGGGGCTGCAATGGACAGGTCTGAGAAGTCACTCATGGTTCAACTGCTATTATGACGGGGTCTAGACTTCTTAATGGCTTCCTTGATCATTTCAACAGTGGATTCTTGGTAGCGACTAGTGGATTATTACCTTGACTTGTGTTAATCTCCCAACTTTAAGAATATTCTGCCACCAAGCAACAGTGACTCACAATCTAACCGATCGAGGCATGAATCACCTGATGGATGATACTTGAATGTATTCGACTGTCTAAACGAAACGAAGCTCAACTGTGGCAAAGAGTGCTGCAAGCAAGTGGTGAATGAATACCAGGTCGCGTGTGCGCAACCATCCCGTGGCAGCACTGATCTCTCAAGTGCAGTGCAACATGTTGGACTGAGGGAAAGAGCGCTTTGTGGGTCTTGCTGAGTAGTTATGTATATCGAGTGCAGAGTAGCACAAACAACCGCGGAAGCACAGCCCGAGTAAGGCTGAGAAATCTACCTCGGCGCTTACTGGTGACCTTCACAGGCTGACAAGGTCCTTTTACTGGGGCCCGAGGGGCGCCTCGGGCTCACCCTACTTAAGGGCGCGTAGCTAGACCAAACTTAGACGGATGGGCGGTAAAAGCTCCTGGCTTTGGCGGGGGTGGGATATCAGGTAGAAATCCTCTCTTGTGACCAAGTCTTCTAACCTTTTGGAACACAAGCCATCGAGGTTGGAGCACAATGCTTACTCTTTTCAAGATCCTTGACTGAATTCCACCTTTCTCGGACCGATTGACCCAAGCATTTCAAAGTCTGGATAAGACAGGATACAAGTTGTCCGGATAAGCAATGGCCTTGCTGGGGCTGCCTTGATGACTCCAGGAACCCCACCCTTTGGATCATCGTCATCTATCCTCTTCTAATATTTTCCCTCGGCCTTGGGTGCCATTTCAGGATGAATCGCTTAGTCCAAAACCTCCCGCTTGCTCCAGACGAAGCTGAAAAGACAAAAGAAGCGGAATCCTTAACCACCGAAGACACCTCTGTCGAATACGACTTGGTCTCGATAACTTCTGCGGATAATGTGACAGAGAGGATAGAACTTTCGGGTGGAAATAGCCTAGCCGTCGGAGTGCAAGCAACTCGAGTTCTATCTCCTAGGGATGAATTTTCAAGGCATACCGATGTCAAGCAAGTGGCAAAAGAGATCTCTCGTTATGATCACTCGGAATTTATCAAAGGCGTTCTGATTTACAGCCTCCAATTACTTCTAGCACACCGACTAGGAGTCTGTATCACTCGGCAAGTGCAGGAGACACACCGCCTTACAGATATGCTGATAGGATCGCTGTCAATGTCAGTGGTGACGATGATGCTCCTGATGTCCCCTGCATTTCTGGGAAACGCTAGGCTACTGACACTCCGAGGTTATCGAACAAATGAAAGATTCACTTTCATCAGTGATCCGTCAGACCCTTGGGAAAAATTCTTCGCCATCTCCTTGCTTTCATTGATGGTACCGTGGTTGAGGCTTCTTTTCAGCTTTTATGCATGAAGGCCGGGAGAAAACAGTGTTTGTCACTGGAAATGGACTATCGACCACAGGAGCATCTCCAAGTCCATCTAGTGTTAGGAGCAGTAGTTTTCCGGACTCAGGTTCGCAAGGGTTGCAATGTCACAACTGAAGGGTGAATTAGTCGTGGTGTAGGCGAAATGGTATGAGCTTCGATTTGAAAACTAGTACGGAACTGGGTGAGATCGGAATTTGTGGATGCAAATACATAAGGCTATGTTGGACTTTGATGTACCTCCCAGCCAGGCGTCTATCCTAGCTAACCCTCAGTAAAATCAGTCAAGCCTTGCCCTACGCTACTACCTAAAATTCCTTTTACATGACACTCTACGGAGTACATTTCTGGTAGGCACAGCACATAAGATTAATCGCTTCGGAGAGCTCCGCGATACTTATCTTATCGATATAATTTTATAGAGAATCGTCTACGCTGCTAACGTTCCTAGATACAAGAAGTTTTAGTACTAGCGAACTCTCTCGTGCAGTTTAATGTAAAATTAGGGGACATAATCTAGCCACTGACCCGAGCCTTACAACCCTAATGCTACGAGGCTACGACTACTTAGCCACACGTGAGCGTGGCTGAGCAGCTCCCTGCTCCTCGGGTAGGGAGCCTAATTTGGCTCCTTTCGATTGACTATGTACCTACTCGTAGGTATTTGTACTCATCATACATGTTGTTATCGTCCCGGTCACCCGAATGAGGCAAAAGCAAATCTACATTCCTATTGTGGCTGGTTAAGTTGTTGGGGGAAGTTGGATGAGGGGACGTGGGGAGGGAAGTCAGGGAGCTCCTTACGAGTCGATGAGGAGGCTCTCCGCTCGCGTTCTACTTAGAATCGAGGTTCGTATTTCGTGTTTCTGGCAGACGGCACGGTTCCGCGGTATGTAAACACCTCGGTCCAGGGTTCTCCTGAGTAGATGATTACAGAGTGTTCCCTTCTCCGTATGGAGTGACCAACTGGGCACTATGACCCGAATTGGTGACCAGACACACGTAACACCACGCGTACGAGTAGGTACATACCTCCTCGCCTCGACTGCTGGGAAGGGCCTGCGACTGAGCAGACCGGTCCACTACTGACTCCATGAGAGAGAGATGCCCCTTCAGAGTGCGTTTTGAGATGCATAGGTGATCCCAGTTGGCGCAACCCGCCTTCAACTGTGTCGAGGTCTGCAAGAGCCGTCATGTGCCAAGGCTCTCACAATCCAGGGGAGTTTCATGGGAAGAAGACCTTGCCTACTTGAATCGAAATCAGGTTGCGTTGAAGCATGACGATTGGTCTGTCCCTCCTTTATCCCACTGACTCGACCCCGCCTCCTCGGTCTTCATCCGGTCCCTTGCACTATTTGATGATGCTTTGCTGCGGGGAAACGAGCTTCAAACATGTAAACATGTAGCTAACCAGGCCAGCTGGTCGACAGCGGCTCCGCTCAGCGTCGGCTGGATGGCAATGGTAAGTTAAATGGACTCCCCAGCCGACCCTATGTTTCTTCGACTTTCATTAATCCAAGTTAAACCCGCAAGACCAGCCTCCAGTTAAGACTGCTTTCTCAGAACCAGCATTGCTACCAATATGGCTACCGTTGATATACCCCGACAGCAAAAAGCCGCCGTCAAGGTTGGTGAGGGCGTGGATGCCAAAGCCCCGGTTCAACAGGTTGATGTCCAATCTCCTGGACCTGGTCAAATTCTCGTCAAGATCAATTGGTGGGTTACCTCGATCCTGCTTGTTTTCACATCTAACAATATGAAGGACTGGTCTATGTGCCTCCGATAAATCGCTAATCCACGATGAATGGGCATCCTTCGGAGTTGCCATGCAACCCGCCACCAAGGGAATTGCGGGCCATGAGGGCGCTGGTGTCGTTGTCGCTGTAGGTGACGATATGCACCACAAATGGAAAGTTGGCGATCGTGCCGGAATCAAATGGGTCTGGGGCACCTGTGGTGAATGCGAGTTTTGCACGAACGGCAGCGACGAGCTCCACTGCCCGAAACAGATCAACTCAGGCTTCACCGCAGCCGGCACCTTCCAACAATATGCTGTCAGTGATGGCCGATATACCACCCGTATCCCCGAGGGCGTTTCCGATGAGGAGGCCGGTCCTATCATGTGCGGTGGGGTGACAGCATACGTTGCCTGCAAGAGAAGTTCTGTTCGCCCTGGCCAATGGATTGTACGTCGCGCCACGATTCAACCACCAGCCTACGCATCACTGACTTGACCTTTGTAGGTTCTTCCTGGTGCAGGAGGCGGGCTTGGCCATTTCGCGGTTCAGTATGCCAAGGCGATGGTGAGTTGGACGAGCACACGTAGACCGCCACTGACACTTTATAGGGCATGAGAATCATCGCCATTGATGGAGGTGACGAGAAGCGAGATCTGTGCAAACGACTAGGGGCAGAAGAATTCATCGACTTCACCCAAACAAAGGACATTGCAGCTGAGATTACACGTATCACCACATACGGTGCCCACGGAGTCATCGTAACTGCTGCGACAAAAGAGGCGTACGCGAGCGCCCCATCTTTCCTCAGACCAGGCGGCACGGTCGTTGCCGTTGGGCTTCCCAAGGATCCCACCGTGCTCGCAGGAGCACCTCCGATCTTGTTGTGCCTAAAGAAGCTGAATGTTGTGGGCAGTGTCGTCGGTACACTGAAGGATGTTGAGGAAGCCCTAGATTTCACTGCAAGGGGCTTAGTCCATGTGAGTTCACCAGCCTGCCATCCATGATGAAATTTCTCATATTGATACAATCTAGCCTATTCTAACGAAGGGAACCATCGAGGAGGTGGATAAGTATATGGATCTGATGATTGCCGGCAAACTGGCCGGAAGAGCTGTTCTCAAAGTATCGTGAGCTCTCAGTGTCAGTCTTAGATGATGATGATGATGCTGAAAAGAAAACCACCCCTATCTCATCCGCAACTGTGATCCTTTTCCTGATATTGAAGTGTGAAATTCCACTCTGCTCACAAACTCCTCTTCGGTGAAGATATGGATATCATGAGAGGGCTGCTCGTGCTACCGGTGACAAACGACGTCCTATTTAAACTCGTTATTGTTTCGCTTAACACTTTCAGCGGTTATCCTTTTCCACATTTTTACCCTACCGATACACTCTTATTCCTGATTGAATCAACCGAGGCCGATATAAATTGACCCATAGGACTTTAACTGCCTACGGGTGCAAACACCTGTCCCCAATACCGAAGAACCAATCCGAGGACGAACGCCCTTTCGCATTCTAGCGATGTCAGACGCTGACTGTGGATATTGCGACTTCAACGACAGGCTGGAGCGTGGCGAGATCGAGCGCAACTATGAACTCTCGTACAGCCCTGAATACGCGAGGCATTATCACTCACGAAGATGGATGAATTACAACCGTGATGACTGGCGCTCCAGGCTTAGTCGTAGCACCGGACGCTCGGAATCGAGTCTGCTAGAGCCAGGCGGCATCCTCAGCTCCCGAAGATATCCATACCGGGCGGCGGAGCCATCCGATCACCATTGGCGACGAAGGGATAGCTCAAGCCCGATCAGCAGCAGTGCCGACACCTCTCGCCTATACTTCCGAGGACGACGCGACCAGGCCGCGGACGTTGGAGAACGCTTCGATCTCAATCTCAGTGACCGCGAAAGCGACTTTGAGAGGGAACACATGGTCCATCGCCGCTATTTGTGCCCGGGGCCCCGACGCATCATGAGATGGACCGGTGCCCGGAACTGCAGGGAGGGTAGCGATTCCGATGACCGGTCAAACTGGGATTTGAACAGAGAGGCGCTCGACAGTCCCGAGCGCAATAGTCGACTGGCCCGTAGCCTGAGTGGCAGCCGAGATTGGCGCTTATATGATAAGGATTATAATCCTACCAGGCGCTCACTTTCCGCCAGTGCTCCTTATTCCTACATCACCGAGCGCGGGCTCTCGGATGAGGAGGCGAGAGAGGGTTGGAGACGAGGCAGGTCGCGAACACGGCGGTGGGATAGACATTAATTGCCGGCACGGACGGTTTACATGACGACGAACAATGACTGCTGACTGATATACCAGATATTGGCTCCATGTTAACTCCGACAATACCTGAACGAGGATCCCTTCGATACCAATGCCATTATCTGGAGGTGGCTTGGCTTCCTCGTCAATCGAATGGCGTTCTGAGAAGCTGTAGTGCTGCCTGCATGGAATAGACCAGTTGATATCCCGGCTATAAATGCTGTGCATCTTTTTGGTACAATACTCTGGTTCCTCTCACACTCGTCTTGATATTCCATCAGGCTGGGATCCACATGCTCGCTCTTGGTGCGTCTCTTTTCGATTTTTGGGCCGTGTTTTGATTCACTATTGTTAACAGGAGGAATAACACTGTCGTCCCACGACTGTACGTCAGGCGAGATGACGGGTGATAGTTGATGACTCGAAGCCAGGTCGGAGCCCATTACTGCACGGTTTCCCAACAAGGACAGACTCACCGCGATACCAAAAAACAAAATGAGGCGACAGCAGACTCGATCAACCTATGGCATCTCTGACATTCATTCCAACCCCCTTGCAACGCCACGGGTATCTGGATAAGCCCATATCACACCAACTCACTCACTTGCTCACTCTCACACACAGCCACCCACACAGTCCCAAGAAAACATCCACCTAACTCCTCGCGAGTCAGCTACGTACGACTCCAAGCTTACCAGCGTCACCGGTGATAATGACGACCAGCTGACAACCGGAAGCCGATGCATGCAGTAACACCTCCAGGACTATAAATCCGCAAAAAAATGGCAGGTGCTCGTCTTTCATTTGTGCTCAATTCCACAAAGCAATCGTCCCTCCAAGGCAAACTCCTTTCGATATCGAAGAAGCCATTAACCAAATCCAACGCGAAATCAAGTATACTAGACTTGAGGACGAGTGCATGAACTCTTACACCCGCCATGGGTCTAGCAGGTACGGCACAAGCCTGCCTGCATCCTTTTCCCGAGTACTCAGATCGCCATTCCGACGCCTATCCAAGCCCGTTATCTACCGCAGTCCCGTGACGACTGCTCACCACCACCGACTCCACCACCGGCCAACCCGCCTCCCACGCCACCACGCACGCCTCCTCTGCAGTAGGAGCAATCGAACATGGATACATCCCCGTGCGGGCGCACCGGGGCTCAGCCTCAGCTTCAGACAACCCGTCGTCGTCGGTGACGATATCAACCCTGCGCCCGTCCGAGGCGCGAGGATCCCTATGCGGCGTATAGGTCCTGGTCGGAGACGCCGGTGTTGTCGTCGGGGGATGGACCATTGCGTCCAGAGCTAAGGCGCGAGGAGAGTGAGCGCCACCCTTGGTTGAATCGGAGAAAGCCATGGAGCAACGGCAGGTGAGGCATCTGGAACCCCGAGCGGAGATTTCAGAGTGTAAGCCGCCTCGCCCCTTCTTCATCAATCAGCCAGGACTTCGACAACAGGTTCACCAGTTACGACCCAGCGGCAGCGAGCGGGAGCTCACCTTATGGCCAGACTGATCGGTCTCGAACTTCGTCAGGGCCGACGTCAGGATCATATTTGTCACCGGGATTATCCAACCTCTGGGAAACTCACCGCGAGCGCACCCCGAACGAGATCTACGGGCTGCAGGAGGAGAAACGGACGACGGCGATTTTCAAGAGGCGCAATGAGCTCACGGAGAGGGATTGGGCGTGGTTTCTTCAGACTGGGGAAGATCCAACAGAAATGCCCCGCAGGTGGCGTCGGTATTTTCGTTTTCGGACGTGAGGTTGTGGAGAAGATCTTGTTGCTTTGGGCGGTGGTGATGCGATGTTGCGATCTTTCTCGGGGGCGACAGCCATATATATACACATAGGAGCTGAGGTGAACCTGTAGATATCATCAGGGGCTGTTACTTTGCCAAGCAGACATTTCTGCAGACGACATACTATACACAGAGCTTGAACTGAATGTGAATGGGTGTATATTATAATCTTAACTAAGCCCTAGTTCAGAACATGGTGACAAGCGAGGGTGCCAGCTTCAATTTCCTCAATAGCTCCCAAAAGCCCCTTACGACAGATCAAATCGAAACAACCACACAACTCCTATTATGCCAGGCGCTCCTGACTTGGACATCCTGTAAGACTCCGCCAGCAAACCAATACCGCTCACCAAGAGAAAGTCATCAACGCTGGGTTGAGGGCGATTGGCAATAGCAGATGGCTTGCTGTCACGGTGCTCATGGGCAAAATCGCAATGAAATCCTTGATCAGCCAGTCGTCGGGGATGGAACTGCTTGGATTTGTGGCGAGGACGATCATGGCAAACGTACCAACCAATGCAAACGCGATGCTGAATTTGAACTTGCGAATGACCTTGGGCACCTCGATGAAGAAATTGCTGAACTCGGCTTCTTTGCTGGTCGCTTCCCATGTCATGTCGATTTCAAACATGTGGGCGAGCAGGGCTTGTGAGACGTGAAGAGAAAGACCACCCAGGAAGATCGAAAGGAGAAAGATCCACTTGACGTTCTCGAGAAGGGCAGCGAAGAAGGACTTTTGCCCGATCCGGTAGCACATCAGAGCCAGGGCGATGTTGCCTAGACCGTTGAATACGATGACGATGCTGAACCACACTTTCCAGCTGTCGATATAGTATTTGTCTAGATAGCCGTTGAACCAACCAATGGCAAAGTAGTTTGCCAATGTCATGATCCACGCGGCACCGATGGCATAATATGTGCCGATGTAGCTGATGATGGTGATTTTAGACGTGAAGCGGATGTTTGAGAAGAGGAAGCGACGGAAGAGTTCAGTGAATGGTCCTTTGTAGATCCATTTGCGCATGGGGTGGAAAAGAAGCTCATTACAGCCGTAAGCATATTTCTCCCAACGCGCAAGTTCATCGTAGACCGTGAGACTGACCCCTTCCTTGAAGCCTCCATGGGCCCAGGATGCTAGCCTAATGATGTAGCCGTGGCACTGGAGTCTCAGCGACATATCAAAGTCCTCGCTAACATGAGACTCGGACCAGAATTTCTCGTAGCCATCCTCATCGGTGTATGAAACCTGTTGGATAGCACTCCATCGAAGAATGGCGTTGTGGCCAACAAATGGGGCAACATCTCCGTTGGCCACTGTATACTCGATTGCAGTATAGATGAGGTTGGTAAAAAAGGTGATTCCGTTCTCAAAAAATGTGTGAACAACTTGCATGACACCCGATGCAAATTGCATGATACCCACATCTGGTGACAGCTCCATCTCACTGACAGCATCAAGCAAACAATCGGTAGGAACTCGGGTATCGCTGTCAATCAGCAAGATGTAATCGCCAATGCGGATGTTGCCATCTGCCCAAGCTCGTGGGGTTTCCGACAAGACTTCTTTCAATGAGGCATCGTACGCCTTTGATTCATCAATTTCGGTCCATGAAGGTCCTCGATCGTAGTTCTGGAGTTTCTCTTCGATCTTGCATGACAGCATAAGTCCATAGTTCATATTTGAGGCCTTCTTGAACTTCCCGCGACGCACGAAACCTTCGGAGCCGTGCTTGGGTCGTGACGTCCAGCCGATGTTGTGGTCTTGGTAGAACTCGATACGAGCCTCGCGTTCCTCCTCCTCTATGATCTGAAGTCCATCATCATTTATGAGCATGTTTGCGGAACCACCTTGAAGTTCATATGTCGAAATTGCTTGTTTGATTGAGGTTACAGTAGGCTCTATGACAGATGACAAGCCTTCCTTGTAAACTGGGCACTGAATCGTGACGTGTGGTAAGGCTGACTGTAGGCGTGGTGAGCATTTGGCGGAGAAGTACTTCGAGTTCAGCTGCATTTGACGGATTGGACCGACGCATTGAGCAACGCAACCGACAATGACCTGAGCGAAGAACTAAAACAGTCAATCCGAATCCTTGTTTAACGAGCTGTGAGAGCGCTTACCAGAGTGAAAAACACTTGTACGGGAACCAATGACAAGAATGCAAGGCGAATATATGAGCCATCAACACCGATTTCGGTTGCCAGGCTGCGGCAGGCTAAACCAAGGAGCACGACCACGATCACTAAAGTGCAAGCCACGAGTACTGTGTTCATCAGATTGGTAGATCGGTGTTCGAGGATTGGTTCTCCTGATTCGTTGTCGACCGTCCCTTCGGATCCTCTTGATTTCTCGATGGCGATCTCATCCTCGCCGCTGGGATCTCCCGTCTGCCAAACGAGCTGCATAAGCTGTGACTCAATCTTTGTCGCTCTTGTGATCACATTACCAGGGTCGTCGTCCCATACGATCAACAGAGATTCGGCTGCAATGAAGGCTGCGAATTGATACTTTCTTGCCTTGTAAAGGTTGTCCACGGTAGGTAGAATTTGAATTCGAAGTCCATTGGTCAAAGGGACATCAGTTGCTTCTGGAGCCCAAGCAAGGAAAGTCTTGATGACTCTTGAGTTCACTGTGACAGCCACCTGCGGCTCTTTAGCTTCTAACAACTAAAATATGAGTGCATCCTCACCTGAACATTCAACTGTGCACACACCCGAGCTAAAGTAGAATTTACGAGTGATTGTGGGCAAGCCAAATAGTTGCCTCTTGATTTTCGTAGTAGGACACCTTCACATTCTCCACCACCATCACTGACCCAAAGATGCGAACACTGTTGCTGATAAATATGGTTGATCATGATCTCGTGCTTGATGTCATCTAGGAACACGCTTCGGTTGCTCTGTGTGGATTGCCGACCGATGGAACCTGGTCGGCTTGAGGAGGATGAACGGTCGCAGGCAATCAATCCTTCCTGTGGGGATTTGAGAGGATGAACCAATTGCGGTGTCGTCGTTCTGCCAATATCAACTGCAAAAGGGGAGGACTCTTGGTTATTGAATTGCTCAAGGCGAGGAGGTAGAGCCTGGGCTTCCATAGTGAGCTCGCAGGCGACCTCAAAATGGACGAACTTTGACAAAAGACGAGTGAAGACCTGAGTTGCGTAGGTGCCTTGGTATGGCTAGAGAATAGCCGACGAGTGCTCGACGTTTAGTTGAGGTAGAGAAATGAGCCTAGACTCTGCGCAATAGCGACAAGTCCGAGGCCTAGAGGAATAGGGGCCAACGAGGTGGTGATGAGTGCCAAAATTCAACGACTTCACTCGCCTGATTGCCGCAGTATTTTGACCCGAACAGCCTTTGACGGCCACTTTCGTACACCGACAAGATAGATAGGGGAGAGTGATTAATATTGCCATGCCGCCCGATCTTTGAGGTGTCTGAAAGAAGTTTGGTTATGCGCATGGCGTCTTGCGTGTTAGCGAAAAACTCGAAGATCTGAAGATCATGACTTGATTCAAATCGACTGCCATATGAGAAGAATTAGCGCCATCCAAAAACAGCCGTTAATGTTGCACAACAGCCCATAAGTGGATTCGGAAGTCAGCCCAGGTTGGTCCAGATCTTCGGAATAATAGGTCAATTGCGAACTCAACTGAGGATAAGATGCACCGGGATCAATTTCAGCCAGATGTGGCTGATCCCCAGTGATGTCCGAATTGACAGAGGGGTAGTCCGATGTTTTTGAAGCTCATGTAGAAATTATATCGCAGAAAAGCTGGTACCAATCGATACTAATTCACAACTTGGCGACCAGTCTTGCAGGCCAGGGTCAAGGGGCTTGGCACAAAGATGTCTGGCAAGGGTTAAGAAAGCAACTTCCATATATAGAAAATGGTTTCGGGAGCAGTTGGCGACTAACCTTGAGAAGAGGCTGAGATCATGCTCGAGGTATCTGGAGCCGAGAACTGATGGTCTCTCCTCTCATCGCCGCAACAGGTGGTGGGTTCGCGAATTCATATATATCAGGGTGTTTGTGAGTTGGACGAATCCTGTTGAAAATGGTGCAAAGAAGATGATCCAAAGAACCAGATAGCTGTGCCCGTCGAAACAGGGACACTTGGTCCAGTAGGATATATCTAAAACCGTGGAGCAAAACCACATCTCGGTCCGGATTGAAATATAGTAGTGCCTTCTGATTGCGCAATCTTGATAGAGTCTGATTTGGAAATAGCTAGATACGGATGCCCCAAGGGACCTGCACGTTCCTGTTTGGGTGTTGTTATCAGATTCCTCATAGCTACCTGACTGCGTACTTTTCAGATTTCGTAGACTGTTCTTCGCCAAGTTAGAGGATACTATCCCAGCCTCCAGTGGACTGTCAACATGGATGAGCGACAAGTAGACGATCCTCCTTCTCCTATTTCTCCTCCATGGAACGTATCTTCGAAGATAGAACCAATGCCTCGAGTTGGCAGTCCAGTTTCACTGACAGCGGGTGTTGATTCGAAGCATGAAAAGCCAGTCAACCCTTTTTTGACCCCCTACGCGTCACAAGAACCGTCAAGAAGAGCATCATCTGCAAACCTGCATCATAACAAGGTCACACAACGATACTTCCACTCTAGAAGAGTGAAGAAGGGTGAGATCGAACGGCCATGGACAAAGGTCAAAGATCCAAGGGAAAAATGGGTCACCATTATTCCTATAATTGGACTCCTCGTCGGGCTTGGGATTGCAGGCTTTCTCATCTGGGACGGGCTTCGTACCGTTGTCAACCACAAATATTGCCCTGTCTACCTGGATGATTTTTCGAATGGACTAGACTTGAGCATCTGGACCAAGGAGGCAGAGGTTGGAGGATTTGGCAATGGTCAGTTTGAGCAGACCACTGTCACAGATGAGAATGTGTTTGTCAAAGACGGAATGCTTCACATCAAGCCGACCCTTCAAGACCCTGCACTGGTCGAAAAAGATAGCGTGATCGACTTGAGAGCTGATGGAACTTGCTCATCCACCTTGTGGAGCAATTGCATCGCAAGTACCAACGTCACCAATGGAACAATCGTCAACCCTGTCAAGTCTGGTCGCATCAACACGAAGAAGGGAGCGAAGATCAAGTATGGTCGTATAGAAGTCGAAGCCAAGTTGACCGAAGGCGATTGGTTGTGGCCAGCAATCTGGCTCCTACCTGTTGACTCCAAGTACGGCGAGTGGCCACAGTCGGGCGAAATTGACATTGTTGAATCTCGAGGAAACAATCATACCTATCCTTCAGGCGGTGACAACATTGTCTCAAGTGCACTCCATTGGGGTCCCAATGCTGCTAATGATGCCTGGTGGCGGACCAATGTCAAGAGAAAAGCACTGCACACGACCTATGCCAAAAAATTCCACACCTTTGGCTTGGAGTGGTCGGAAAAATACATCTTCACCTACATTGATACCCGCTTGCTTCAAGTGCTGTATACCAACTTCGAGGAGCCATTGTGGCGGCGTGGAAACTTTCCATTATCAGACAGCAATGGAACTCGACTGGTTGACCCGTGGTCGCAAACCGGTAATGCGGCCACACCATTTGACCAAGACTTCTATCTTATCTTGAATGTCGCCGTTGGAGGAACCAATGGCTGGTTCGTAGATGGCAAGAATGGCAAACCATGGGTCGATGCAAGCCCGACTGCAAAGAAGGACTTCTGGAAAGCCAAGGACACATGGTTTCCGACATGGGAGAAGGGAGGAGAGATGGTGATCAAGAGCATCAAGATGTGGCAGCAACAAGGATACAACGGGTGTGATTGAAACAATTGTGGAGGAGGACTTGGTCTGTGCCAGCAATCACTATCATACCTCCTAGGCTCATTGCGTTGCTGCTCATGGACATCTGGATTGTGTTTGTTCAATGCGGGTGGTATGGCAGCTTACTGTGACGCGTTGGATCGGGGCAGGGGTAATTCAGGATAGAAGTTTCGGGACATGAATTTTCTTCGATTAACAGAGAACCGTAATTTCCATGGATGTAATTAGCTCGGCGAGAGGGAACAAGTAATAATCTGGTTAGTGGTTGTCGAAGAACGAAGTTCTACCAAGCCTTGGATGATGCTTGATAGGTACTTTCGGAAAAAATCGCGAGTACAGTTTATCCGAAGCGATCTCGGGCCGAGACTTAAAATTTGGAGAACTGACGTAACCACGACCCGTCAAGGAGGGCACCTAGGAGGGCACCCAGAGGGGAGATATGTATATAGAATTAACGACGAGGGCAATATGGTCAACTTATGAGTGAAAACCTGGAATTTTTTACGTGATATTGGCGCATCGGACAGAACGCCATACATGACTACCTTGAATATGAATGCTTTTCCACCATTGCGGAATGCCCCTTGAGATCTATTCACAACACCACGAGTAACCCGTAGGTGGTTCCTGCAAAGTTTACACAAGCTTCATGAGACCCTCGAGGTTGATGCTCTTGGGTCTCTCGATTGGCATGCCCAAGGCACGATCCCAGATCAATTGGGCCAGGGGACCGAGGCCTCTGCTGACGCCGAAGGTGACAGTGTAATATAGAGGATCACGGAAGCCGTAGTGATGGAATAGAACACCCGAGGCGCTGTCGACGTTGGGATGAGGGTTCTTGGTCTTTCCGTGCTCGGTCAAGACGCCGGGTGCGATCTCGCTGTTCTTCTTGACTAGGCGGTAGACGGGGTTGCTTGCGATATCTTGACGGGCATCACCGAAGTCGATCAGGGCCTTGAAGCGTGGATCAGGCTTGCGCAGCACACCATGACCGTAGCCGGGGACAACTTGACCAGATTTCAAGGTAGACCAGAGGTAGTCGCTGACGTCTTTGTCGGAGAAGTTCTCTCCGATCTGGGACTGCATCTTCAGAATCCAGCGGAGGACTTCTTGGGCAGCAAGGCCGTGTAGAGGGCCAGCTAGGCCGAGCAGACCTGCGGAGTATGACAAATAGGGGTCTGAGAGAGCTGAACCAACCAGGTGAGTTGCGTGGGCAGAGACATTGCCACCTTCGTGATCACCGTGGAGGGCAAGGTAGAGACGGAGAAGATCTTGGAAGCCCTCGTTTTCCTTGCCTGGCTTTCCCAACAGGTGGGCAAAGTTGTAAGCCCAGTCCTGGTCCTTGTCGATTTGGATGTCAAGGGCAGCCTTGTCGAAGATGGCAGCAGCAACACGAGGGAGCTTGGCCAGGAGGTTCACGGAATCATCAAATGTAGGCTCCCAGTAGTCAGCCTTGTTGAGGCCCTCGGCATACTTGGTAGCAAACTTGGACTCGGTGTTCAAGGCAGCAACGGCGATGGCCAGCTGGGTCATGGGATGGACATTCTTGTCAAAGCCACGCAACAGAGTGACGACATGAGCAGGCAGGTCGGATTTCTCGGCCAGCTCACGAGAGAAGGCTCTGACTTGATTTGTGGAAGGGACTTGGCCGGTCAAAAGGAGCCAGAACATGGCTTCAGGGAGCATCTCGGTGCCAGAGGTACCCTTTGGAAGCTCCTTCTGGCAATCGGCAATCGTTCGGCCATGGAAACGAATACCCTCGTTGGCGTCGAGGACAGAGCCTTCCCAGACCATGGACTTGAGGGTTCTCATTCCACCGATGACCTGACCGACTGTGACATCGCCAATCTTCTTGTCTGAGTGAGCTTTGACCTGCTTCAAAAGCTCACGCTTTTCAGGAATGACCGACTGCAGGGTGGCCTTGAGATCGGGCTCAGCAGCAGAGGCATAGGTGCGGTAAACGAATGAGGCGTAGGGACGGGTGGAGGAAGCACGGAGGGCTCTGAGAGCATGCTGTGTGGTTCTAGTAGTGGTGGCCATGGCTGGTGATTCTGGCTCTCACTGGTTGTTTACTGCTGGTGATCAGCTGGGACAGGTACTCCCTGCTGGGTATATTGGTAGTGGTGATTAGGTTGCGGGGTAGCGTAGCCACTACTCACTGATACCAGCAGCTTCGACAGCAACGGTGAGGCAGTTCTCGACAACAAGATGAGCAGAGCGAGGGGAATAGGAAGTGGCAGAAGTAGCAACAATAATAATCAGGAAGTAAATCGCGAGAATTTTCCATGAGAATTAGTATTCCGAAGTCCGTCTCTATCCCAAGCATTGGCCACAGCTTCCAGGATTGGCGATTCCTCGGGCGATGGAGCAAGGGAGCCCAGGAGCAAAGTGCCTAGGGATGCCCCGAACCAGCCCCTCGACCCCCCTTTCGACCCCAGGAACATAGCCTAAGAGCCCCTCGTCCCGCCTATAAAGAAAGCTCCGAGGGGCTGTACCTCGCCAGGTCCAAGTCGCCGAGCTAACCGACATCCGAGGCATCCACTCCAAGCCAATAGAAGCTCTCCTTCTACCCCTCGGTCCGCCATCGGTCGTCTTTCTTCCCCTGCGCGACTTTCCCAACCTACCGCCTCGTGCTAACGACACAATAGCTTGCAATACCATCGCTCCTCAGACTACCTCCCCACCACCGATTGTCGAGTATACCGGCAACGGTGTATGGGTTTGAGCATAGTTTTATTCTTGGTCTTGGTCATCCAACGGTAATGTCATTCTGAGCGTTTTTCTACTGACTTCTTATTGCTGGTTGATTATTACAAACTCTCCCTCTGCTGTTGATACAAAACCTCCACTCCCAGCCAGCAGCCTGGTTGCTTCTCTCTCACCAGCTTGAATTTATTCCCCCCGCCAAAGATGATCCGACAGCTACCAAGAACATTGCCCAGGCTAACAGCCAGGCCCATCGTACGGTCACTTCCTTCGAGGCCTTTCGTGGCCCTCATGTCTCGCTCCCTCTCGTCCTTGCCCTTCGTCGAGCCTCCAGTATCAACCCCACTGCCTACAGACTCCTTCCAACTGCTGCCTACCGAATCAAAAGCAGGAGATGCGGAGGACTTATTGTTCAAGCAGCAGGTGGAGGACGTGAAGAAATGGTGGGACTCGCCCCGATACCAGGGTATCAAAAGACCATATACCCCCCAAGATGTCGTCAGTAAGAGGGGAACCCTCCAACAGACCTATCCAAGTTCTCTAATGGCTCGGAAATTATTCAATCTGCTTAATGAGAGGGCTGCAGAAGGCAAGCCCGTCCACACCATGGGTGCCATCGACCCTGTCCAGATGACCCAGCAAGCCCCAAACCAAGAGATTCTCTACGTCTCCGGCTGGGCATGCTCTTCTGTTTTGACCACCACAAATGAAGTCTCCGCCGATTTTGGCGATTATCCGTATAACACAGTTCCCAATCAGGTTCAGAGACTCTTCAAGGCCCAACAATTACACGACCGCAAGCATTTCGATGCCAGACAGAAGTTAAGCTCCGAAGAGAGACAGAAGACTCCTTATGTTGACTATCTACGGCCTATCGTCGCTGACGGCGACACTGGTCATGGTGGTCTCTCGGCTGTCATCAAGCTGGCCAAGCTTTTCGCCGAGAATGGTGCTGCTGCTGTCCATTTTGAGGATCAACTGCACGGTGGCAAAAAATGCGGCCATCTCGCCGGAAAGGTTCTCGTTCCCGTGGGTGATCACATCAACCGTCTGGTTGCTGCTAGATTTCAATGGGACATGATGGGTTCGGAAAACCTCGTTATTGCTCGAACTGATTCAGAGAGCGGCAAGCTACTGTCCAGTGCCATTGATGTCAGAGACCATGAATTCATTCTCGGCGTCACAGAAGAAACCGAGCCTCTTGCCGAGGTCCTGCAAGAAATGGAATTGGCCGGTGCGCCCGGCCCGGAAGTGGACCAATTCGAGTCTACCTGGGTTAAGAAGCATAAGCTAGTCACCTTTGATGAGGCCGTGGAGGCACACATCAAGTCTGAGGGTGGTGATGCCTCCGAATATCTCGCTCAGACAAAGGCCAACCCCAATTTATCTCTCACGAAACGACGCACTCTATCCCAACAGTACACCAAATTTCCTGTGGTATGGTCCTGTGATATTCCCCGAACTCGAGAAGGTTTCTACCATTACCGTGCTGGCCTTCCCGCTGCCACCAAGCGAGCCATCGAATTCGCACCCTACGCCGATCTCCTTTGGCTTGAGACAGCAGACCCGAGTGTCCCTAAGGCCGCCGGCTTCGCCAGAGAAATTCGCGAAAAGCACCCCGGAAAGAAGCTCGTCTACAACCTCAGCCCGTCTTTCAACTGGATGGGACAAGGTTTCAACGACGCCTCCCTGAAATCCTTCGTCTGGGACCTTGCAAAGGAAGGCTTCGTTCTTCAACTCATTTCCCTCGCCGGCCTTCATTCGACCGCCACCATCAGTGCAGAGCTGTCACGCGGCTTCAAGGAAGACGGAATGCTCGCATACGTCAACCTTGTGCAGAGCCGAGAGAAGGAGCTGGGTGTCGATGTGTTGACTCATCAGAAATGGAGCGGTGCAGGGTATATTGACGGCATCATCGGTGCTATTCAGAGTGGCAGCAGTGGCAGCAAGAGCATGGGCGACGGCAACACCGAGAAAGGGTTCTAGTCATTCAAAATTACATGGGGCTTAAAAGCCACTCAACCTCCGGCCAACAGATCCGCTGAAATCCTACGGCTCCGAAGTCCAACGGGCGGCAGGACGAGCAAACATCTATCGAAGTGGCGGCAACAGTCGTGAAGGCACACCAGGGCTGCCAACCATATTCACTCTCTCCCATCGGCTCCTTGCAAAGGGTGCCTGTTCCAGGCAGCCAGCGTGCTCTCCCCTTGAAGCCGTATGCCTAGACCTCCTTTCCCAGGATGCTTAGAAACATCACACATTAGCGCAGCGGCTGCCCACCGCCTAACGGCTCCAGAAAACGTGCGGAAATGAAAAGCCATCAGCACCAATAGGCCCCGAGAAGTGGCTATACATGCGAGAAAGAGGACGAACGAGGACCATTTTCACGTAACATTGGAGCAAAGTCAACCATTTTGGAAAGGAAAGGTAGACAAAAGTCGTCATCTGGCACGTCGGGTGCCAAGTACTCCGTACAAAGGTAGTTAATTGTGTAGCAACGCTGATTGTATATATCGTAAGATAGCAAAGCAAAAAAGATTCATTGTAACTCTCTAATACTGTTATTCCGCTTCTAGCACATTGAGCTCGTGCGCCGGGGCACACCATACCAGTAGCCCAATGCACAGCCTATGTCTCGGAACAACTACAACTCATCTCAGGCGTAGCAAATATGACGTGCCGCTTACCCTTGCATTGCTACTGACCTCTATCCATCTGAACACCTGCTCCTCTCCAGCCGCAAAACCAAGAGACACGAGGGAAGGGGGGTTTTAAATCAACGCATGAAAATCCTAGCATATGGGAGTTGATGAGTCTAGCCAAAAGCCACAACTTTTGGCACATCCACGATTCCAAGCCTGTGTACTTAGTCGGACGGGTGAATCGTGGCCAGGGCTGCGCGAGATCATGCTAAATATTCATGTTGCTGAAACTCGAGCCTGCATGCACCTGAGTGTGCTCATCGCTCAGAGTTTCCAAGGCTGTTTCATCCATCCGTTCGAGCAGAGTCTCAGACATCATGACTGTCCATTCCCATTCTCAGGCTTGCTGGACACTCGGGCGAGCTAGGAGCGTTCCGAATTCGCTTCCAGTGATGCGCATTGCAAATTCAAGGTTCGATTCTGGCAATTAGCGGTTTGGTGGTATCTTGATATTGCACGCTCTTGCCTGTTCGCAATTTCTCTGCTCCAAGGCCGTTTCCCACTGCGGCGCTGCCGCCGCAGCTGCAGGGCTTATGCGAGCGAGCGCCTACGCGAGGCTAACTTAGAAAGCGACTGGACGTTCATAAGCGGGCTGCGAGGCTGAATGACGCACTTGGTCCTGCGTTTCTTGCCAGGCCAAGGCGTTTTGCTATAGTTAGTTAGCCACCTAGTTAGGGAATTAATTACCTTTGTAGAGGTTGGTGGAGAAATCATGCAGGGGTCGGCCAACGGTTGACGGGGACCTTGCCTCCTCGTTTTGGGGTTTGCCTTGCCCCTTATTCTCTCAGCCTTGGGCCAACCAACAACCTTCCCCCAATATGATATCACAATCCTCCCATTTGGCTGCAGTCCGGGAATTTCCGATTTGCTTCTTTTTCAACAGTCACATGGACGTGAAGTGCTTTTTGCAAGTTCCAAAAGCAACAACGAGAACACCTCGTATTAGTAGCCCCGCTACATCCGCTGGGTTCTATTTCACAAGTTCGGCGTAATGTCCGGCAGTTGGAACTTGGCAGTGACTTGATTTTCTGCAAATTTCTTGATATCCCACCCGGGTAGCGGTCAGCAACCAGCCGCTTGCCTCGGTCCACAAAGCGTTGAAATGCTTGACTTGTAGCTCGGTTCTCTGCCCCTTGTATGGATGACTTGCAGCTTTGAATCGCGGTGAGTGTGCACCTGCCACAGATGCACCCCTCATGAACCATGATCGGCTCGCAAATAGTTCTCAATATCGGTGCGAAATGTCCCAACTCAAACTAGGTATATTTCAATGCCGCTTCTGCTTCCATCTGGCCCCGCTTAAGCATGCTGCATAGTCTTGACTTGCTGTGAAAAATCCTTGTGTTAACACTGATGTCACCAGGGAAGTGAATCGACTGAACAAATCGACCCTAGCGTGAGGAAATTTGTTTTTTCGGCATTGATCCAACAACTGTAAGTCTATCCAATAGATTTATATGGCTCCTTGTGTGGTTTTTGTATCAATCCGTTGCTATTTTTTTATCCTGTTGACACGGAACCTCCGAGAATTGGGCCGAATCCATAATCCAACTGCATCGCCTTCTGCTCTTCACAACCGGAAATAAGTTCTCGCTTGCGGTACTGAGGTGCAGTGATACAGAGACCGGTTCTCTTATCATTGTGGCTGGCTTTTCAGACATACCTTCACTTTGTGGTCATGTCCTTTTAGCCTGATTTCGTGTTCATAATGCAACGCAAGTGATATTGACGTCGAATGGTAAGCTAGACACGCGATGCAGGAGTCCGCAGATGCCCTTCGGTGGTCACATGTGAGTCGAAATTTCTTCCATACGGTGTAAGAGAAATTGAAGAGTGTGTGTCTTCGGTGTAAGTGAGCACTGAGCAGATACCAGACGTGCAGTTTCCAGGTTTCTGGTCTCGACATGCGTTGAGCTTGAAGATCACCTTGGCCCACCATTAATTGAAGCAACTCTGTATGGAAAACAAAAAGCAGATTCAAGAATTGCGATGTTCCAGCAGTGTCATTCGTCAAGCCCACACCAAGAAGATAATGGAACGAGAATTCCGGTAATGAGATCTGCTTATAGAGCAGCGGTGTGGCGTTAGAGAAGCTCCACACGATTTTATATAGTCAACGACCTCTTTTTGGTGTTTGGTGTATATCTAGGTCGTCTCATATCACCTTTTTTCGTCTTTTTTTCAACGTTGTTCTTTGCTATACACAGCCCACTTGTAACACACGATAGCGGTGGCAAAGGGGTCATGGCAACCACTCTCGAAGGGAGGAAGGATACTGGCGAGATGGATCTTTTTTTAGGTCAAGGGAATGTTCTTCATGTTCCTGTCCATCGTTCTAGAATGCAGGTCGCTCACAGGCCAGAACAAGGAGCGGCGAACGAGGTAGTACATTGCAGGGAGCAACGCATGGACTTACTTGCTAGGCAACCTTGGACACTTATTCAACGAATTGGCCTTGTATTGAAGCCCAAATCTTGGTCATGGCATGTGAATCACTGAGAATGTCTCGTGTTCGAAGAGAGAGAGATGTTGCGAGACTTTTCGGGGCCCCTCCAGTTGGAAGGTAATCGGTATAGAGCAATGGTCCAAGCAAGTAAGATTTGAAAGTGCTTGAATCATTAACCAACACCAATAATTGCGAACCAGAGGAGTTCACAGGGGTTATGTGCGTAGGAATAATAGGTGGGATGTCCAGGCTCACTTGCATTTTCTGCCGCAAGGAACACGCCTTTCCTCTGCGACATCCAGCTTACGAAGGAAGTGATGACGGATATTCGGAACCACCAAGAAAGCATCGTTCGGCTGTATGATCACTTCAATCTGAATCATGAAGTGACAAAGACACTGATGCATCCAACTTATTTTTCCTCATAATCTGTAGGATGCATTTGGACATGGAGTTAGGATTTGCACATCCCCGGTCCTTGAGCAAGCACATAGGGCAAGAATCACCAGCGTAGAGCACAAGGATGCCCAGCCTTCCGCTGCCTGTCTCCTGTGAAAGGCATTCCCAGAGGCAGCGAGCCGGCATTGAAGCGAGGTAATTTTCACACCGTCATTCTGGATCTCGACCAATGTCAAGCGGCCAAACGATATTCTGTCGTCGCTCTGAGAAAAGTCGAGACTCACCGGGACTAGCTCTGCTTCAAGAGGCTGTGTAGCGCCCCGGATGGTTTACGGCTCGCTTAACAGTGCACTGCGATTTCCTTCCTCAGTTCAGCTGTAAATTCCAAATGCCTTCCCCTTCGGTAGAGATCAGATCGTGGGAAAGGATCAATTACCCGAAAGGAAACCTGTCTGTGCGAGACGATTAACACCGAGATCCAGTGAGTCACCAGGCAACCGTGAGATCAGAAAAGCTACCGCTAGTTCTTCGTCTCGAATTTTTGATCTAGGAAGGCGATGATTCAAGATTCCAGATTGTGAGATCGACGGGTGTTGCTCGATCCCCCAAGTGTTTCATCTTTCAAACATGCTGAGTCTGGCATTGGCTAGCCGACCAACACACACAAAACTACAACTTGGAGAACATGAAACACGAATGAAATCAATGCAAATAATGTGCCTGCCTTGGTATCGCCAGGCTTTATGATAATGCAACCGAGATCTGAAGTCTTCGTCCTTACCGACCGTGGCTGAGAAGATCCGTAGTTCCAGGCCCATGCCTCGCAAAGAGTGCGACCATGAGGCATCGAAGCACGGATCGAGGAAGTCTATTCGCTGCGTATTTTGACCTTTCGCTCCCCTTAATCCTCCTTCTTTGCTCGCTTCCTGCCGACTTTGCTCTTGGACGGGGCCGCAAGGGGGAGAGTCGTTTAGTAGGAAGTGCCAAAGTTCGGCTGATAGGGAAACGCTCGTACTGACGGCCCATCAACAACAAAGGGGAACTTTACGTGATGCGAAATGCTGGGGGGCTGTTGAGAATAGCTCCTAGATGGTCCGATCTCTCGGATGTGATTTCTTCGATGGTGACTTGCAAGTTACGAGCAGCAGGCCCCGGGGCGCAAAAGGAAGCTAACAGGCCTTGTGTGCAAAACCTGTCATGGTACATACCTATATCCGGAGCGAAGGCAAGTCAATCACGCATAGACTTCGGATGCATGCCCCCCTGGACCAAGGAAAAAAACACACAAGAAGCAAGGGCGCTGGCAAGTCCACCCACCCACCCAGTCCATATGCTACTTTGGGCAGCAATGCATGTAAGCGCTGAATTCACGAAGAGAAAGGAGGCAAATCGGGCAACAGCTTCTTTCTTTTGCCCAGGCTTTTCTCCCGGTTTCTACGTGTCCACCACTCCACTAGTTAGTTAATTTTCCCTCCCTGGCATGCTTTGCAGTTTCCGCACTTTTCCAGGGCGGAAGAGTCTAAGTCGAGTCCAAAAGAATTCTCCCATATGGAAAGTACAAAGCATAAGGCATACATTAGTTTGTTTATCGCTGATCTGCATAAAAAAAAGGACCCGGCATAGCGCAATGCTGATATAAAGCAAGAGGGCTTGCGAGCATGTAGATCCTGACTTCATCAACCAGGGCAGTCCTGGGAATACACACATCGACGAGTTGACCAAGGCGGGCGGGCAGCGCCCATCATTCCAGATCACCCTCGCGGAGACCTTGCTGTCGTTAGCCTTTTTGGGCTCCAACCTCTTCCGTCCTGCTCGCCTGCGTCTCCCCGCCAGCTCTCGTCTAGCGAACGCCCAGGACCCTCCGTGTATCTATCTATCTAGTATTGGATGTCGTGGCTTCATAAACGTCGGGCAGAACCAGCACGCCCTCGACGCAGCCCAAAGCAAGAGAAAGCTCGTGTAAAGCGTATATCTTGCCCCTCTAATAAGGCATTTCGTAAGGTCTAGCGTCCATGGCATATATGCGTGGACACCAACCAGTCAACAAAGGCGCTTTTGCCGTTGCTGTCAGTTGGCAGCAAGCTGGGAAAGCTCGCCCAACTCCCAGTAGGCCCATTGTGGGCGATATCATTTTCTTTTGACCTCGGATGCATTTGACTTTTGTTCTCTCGCTATTATTCTCCTTCTTGACCCTGCTCTTGACAATGGGCAAAGGGTCTCACGTCAAATCGGACAATATGGTGAGCGGGGCACAGTAGGTCGATGGTGCGGATATAGAGGGCCTTGTCGCTCTCGGGATTTCTTTTGGCTGAGGCGAACAGCTGCATTAAAGGAAGGGTTCCGTCCTCGTATAGAAATCCACACGGTCGAAGGTCGGGAGAAATCTCTCCTTCCTGCTCAGACCGTTTCGGAATGGTTCGTCGAAGGTTGTCTCAGTAGTCGGCAAAGTTCTCGTCATCTAGACGACTGGCCTGTTGGTCAGTCTTCTTGCCAATGATGGCTTGCTTGCGAGATGGGGCAATGCACTTGCTTCTCCTCCTCCTCTGCTGGCTTCCCTCTGTTCCCCTCGTCCCTTGCCCATCATCCAAGCCCGAATGCAAGTGAAGACATGGGAGTACATTCATTGAAGAGAAGGCAGCTAGGCGGCCAGAAAACTTATTCATCTTCATGCAGAAGTTCTTGTATCCAACAGGACTGCTGGATCGCCCGCCCCCCCACAATCGCTGCTCTATGGCGGGACGCCCGAGGAGTTGGATCGCGCAGTTGGTTGCCATTGTTTGCGTTCGGCGTGGTGGGAACATCCCAAGCGCCAATGACTTGATGTGATCCGGGATGCAATCTCTTGAATAAAGAGGTTCCGAAACTCCCAAGTCTACCTAGGTAGAAATTGCGGCAATTGAATTGGTTGTCGGAAAGATAGAGGGGGGCGGTCTGGAAGTGAGGCTAGGACTCGACTAAATCAAGTTTTGCCTTACGATAGGTCTGTTCTGTGTTGTCAGGCTCAAAGACCCAACACCATTCCATTAGTGCGTTCACCATCTCCGAAAGTTGGTCCCGAGTGAGTGAAGAATACATGCAATTGATGAGTACATAGTACTTGCACCGCTTTTTGGTTCGTAATGTGAGTGTGGCATATGAGCATCCATTGGCATGCAATTAACAGCAATGGGATCAAAATTCCACGAGTAGAGTATATGGGTTCAAGAGTTTCAAGAAGAACCAAAGTCTTCCACATCCATAGCTTGCAAAAACGATAAAAAGCCCGAAATTTGGTCGCGTAAAAGACTTCTTCACTGGAATCCAAGCCCTCTGAGTCTGGCTCTCCTTTCGAGGATCACGCTCTCAGTCTGTCTATAAAGAGCATCGAGTTGTTCCATAGACAACGAATCCATCAAAATTCTTGCAACTTGCGTGCCTGCACTGATGAGTTGCAACATGTACCGGTCGTCCTTGGGGGCTCTGGTTTGCTGATCTCCCCTGTTGCTCTGCCTGACGGCAATCGAGTTCTCTAAAGTCGTAACAAACTGCTTAATCTGGTTGTCGTAGAGGACCCGTGCGGGAATCCTCCGCTTTGTGGCCAGTCTCTTTAGTAGATAGGCCCATTCGGTCCATTCACGGTCCGCTGCGGTTCGGACTCGTGGCTTGTCTCGCTCCAAGGGGATGGGGAATTGGTATTTGGCTACAAAATGAAAGGCGCACCGGGAAAGAATGTCGTTGACATGGAGAATGATCTCATCCTGTTCTTCCAGTTCTAGGTGAACAGGAAGTGTCGGAAGGGTCTGGGATCGAGCGAGCTCTTGCTGTGGCACTGGGAGAGGAAGTAGTTGTGATGGGCCATCGAATTCATCCTGATTGAAGGGCCTCCGTCGAGTATGGTAGCGAGTTGCTCTGCCCATCTCAGTGCCTCTTCGATTCTGCGTTTCCAGGTCGTAGTCTGCATATCCTTGGCTGGTTGGTGAGCCAGTCTGAAGCACAAAACTGTCCTGGCTCTGTCTGCGGAGTGCCATGGTCTCAGCGTCCGGGTTTGACCTAGGTGGGGGTCCGTATTGATACGACCCAGCATCAGAAGTGAAGGCTGAAGATTGGGATCCAAATGATAGCGGACGGAAGGGTTCGCCCACTGCGGACGTCGGTCCACGGCTTGCACTGTGAATCTCTGGAGGCAGTCGTCCTCGTAGTCTTTCTGCTACTTCTGGCGAATTGCGCCCAGTCGTGGGATCACCCGCGAAAGGATCGTATGCTGCGGTGGACCACGGCGTAAACCTGCTGTGGGTGAGATATTAGCGACGAATCGTCACATGGCGTCTCGTAACCCCCTGGGGACTTACCTTTGGAGGGAAAAGGGAGAGGAACTATCGACGATAGGTCGCAAGGTGGCGGTGTCTGGTGGCCTGGACAGTAAGAATTCTTCGTGGTCGGACATGCCCATGTTATTGTCTGTCAAGTCAAGTGCAAACTGGACCCCAGGAGCGAGTCCAGCAGAGTAGGATGTATGTAGGTTGCTGATCGGAGAGGTCAATGCCAACATTCTCAGGATTGACCGAAGTGCTGTACAGGTTGGAGGAAAGCGACGGACACGGAGGGTCACAAATAGAATGAATGGGTGTCGCTTGTCTTGAGATCTGATAGGAGAGGAATTGGCTCGGGTTGCAAGGGGGTTTGAGTCAGGCACCACATTAAGTATTGGGCATTGATATTTGATACTGGACAGATCACAGAGATGAACAACCAGGTGAAATCCAATAGTGATATTGCATTCGTCATGTGGGCACGTGGAGTTAACAGGAAGCGATTTTGGCCCTTTAAGCCCATAAAAAAACGCTATTCTGGAAGTTGTCTGATGCCCACCATTCCGTATCCCGGGGGGTAGGCTACTAGTTTCTTACAGAGATCCACCTTTAGTACAGGGGCTGAAACAGAAGTTCCTGACGTTTGGCCCCGGGACTGTTGCCGACACCTAGGAACACCTAGGTTGAATTGTTAAGGCTTCTCCCGCTCTCACCTTGCACTTTTTGGCAGATTATCATGTTGCCTTAGACCCTGACCATGAACGCCACAAGCAAGATGGAGTCTTGATGGCGTCGAAACCAAGTTTTTCTAGAAGCTCTTTAATTTCTTCTAGGATGTTTGCGCACGTCACGGCCAGCGGCACGTCACTGAGCCGATGTCATCCAGGGCCCATGGGACCATGGGACCATGTCAAGGCTCGACGGAGGCTGGCACAAGCAAGATTGATGCCCGAAAGTCGTTGAATGGACGACTTTTGGTTCTTGTCTGGAGGAGGGCGCAGATGCCATCAGTCACGAGTTTGACCAACAAGGACATGCACAGCGGCAATAAGCGCCAACTGCCAATTGAGTTATGCTCTTCATCATGGCTCACGAACCTACTGGGAAGCATTGACATGCTCACAATGCTCACAACGCTCACAATGCGAAGTTCTGTGATGGTCTAGGCTCGAGTGCCGAGTAGACTATTTGCGTAGGGTACCGTTTCGAGAGCGCAACACCAATTCATTGGATGCGGTGGGTCGGACGGGTGATGAGCGTAGGAGGCGTTCCTAGCGAGTTCGGGTGGCAGGCATTGCATCTTGGACCAACAGCAGCAATGCTTGCCCAGATAACCGTCTGACGGGATAGTGTCTCGAGATTTGTGTGAGGCACCTCATTAGCAGATCAATCTCCCTTCAAACTTGGAAGGGTATTGCCAGTCCCCGAGTGCCGATTTTCGCCCAAGCCACTATGGGGATCCCGTTTCTGCTTTAAAAAGATGACAAACTAGAAGGCGAGAGGCACCAGCAAAGCACCGAGTGAGAACAGAGTTTGGCCGTTAACTAGGCACTTGTTCCCGCGACTAAAGTCGCCAGGCCCAGGATTGTGGAGATGGTCGACGACGGAGTTCGAGGCAAGGTACGAGGGCACCATGACCGATTGGGACGAAAGATGATGCCCAAACCGAAAGGGTGGCAGTTCGCCGATCACTACTGCACGATCTACACAGGCCTTGAGGCTTGGGTGAGGCGTTAAGGCGGTAATTGTCGAGGGCATGATCCCAGCAGAGCAGCGTCGAGGGGGATAACGGACAGAACAGCGCTGATGCTGGCGAAGAACGAAAGCAAGGTAGACCTTGAATCGCTTACGCACGGGGAAGACGGATGAGCTGTGGTAATAGTGTAGGTAGCAAACGTAACAACCTTCGCGGGGTCAGATGAGCAGCGAGTGCCAGTAAGTGGCAGCGAACAAGCTGGAAGTTTGCGAAATGAGTTTCGGGGAAGAGGTAGATCTGGGAAGCTCAGACTGGAGGCGCTGGAGCAGCTCCTCAGCAAACAAAGTTGAGGGATCCAGACTGAGAAGGGCCATTGGGGTACCTCGCCCAAATTGGACAATTTGTAGATTGGAGGGCAGGGTTGCGCCTCATGGGTACCACTGTACTCCGTACGGTCCAGAGGTACGGACAAGCGGTGGTCCGACGGGGTCACAACTGACGATGGATGATGATTGACTGGGAGATCTCGACTGAAGTGAAGCGAAAGAGCAGAATGGGGCTAGCGAGAGCGAAGGAAGCTCGAAAGAAGGCGGAAGAACATTGGAGTGGACAAGCGTTGGGTGCACGGCCACTTTCGCATCCAGGGCCCAGGGCCCAGGGCCCGGGATGGCGAGGATTGAGGAGGACCAGGGAGAGGGAGAGTGGAGGGGATGGGATGGGAGGAGCAGCCAGAAGCCAGCAGCCAGAAGTGAGAAGTTGGGAGTTCAGTGGAAGAAGTTAGAGAAGAATAGAGGATGCGGGAAATGAGAAAAAAGGGGTGATACAAGGAGAGTATCGGAGAGTATAGCCCCACATTGGGAGGCCCGTTCTGCACCATGATTGGCTGACCAAGGCCCCATCGACGTCATCCTGCTAACAACGGCACAAACATGAGACGCCCATTGAAAACCTCCCTCCTTGCCAGCTTCTCCCATCGCCCTTCTATCCAATGCCGTCAATGCCGTCATCAGCCACCGATGTGCCACAGAACTAAGCACTGCTCGTATGTGGGTGGGTTGACATGAATACGGTCCATGCGCAGTGTAATGTCCACTGCCACCATCTCATTGCTTCCATCCAAACACACCTAATCTTCCCATATCAACTCCCAGCTCCAGATCCAGCTCCAACACCAGGCACCCGCTACAGCTCCCGTTAGCCTATCTACAAGACTTACGTGGCAGGAGCTGCGACAGCTTACGGAGGACAAGCTTGTCCATCCCGCTGGTGTGCTCCATAAGGAGGTCGAGGTACCTCGTAATTACTGCCGAGTGCTACTCCGTACTACCACAACAGAGCATGATTCCCTTGGATACGGCCCCCAGTGCTAATGTCCTCATGTCCTCTGGTCCTCGGCTCATCAAGCAAGCATCACGCTTGCTGACCTGAAGTCTGCTCAACTCCCCCGAATCTCGAGCATCGCCAACGGCCCCTCAAAGGCTAGAACCCAAATTTGTTCCCACTCGAGCGGGTTCATGCTCTTGCTCCCCGGTCTCACAAAACAATCATCGACCAGTCCAGGACTTCAGGCAGCCGTGTTTGCAAGCACTTGGTTTTCTTGTGCTGATCCATTGCTTCCTGGATACCTTCCTGGATACCTTCAAGTTCCCGCTGCTCGCACGAGCCATGTCGCCCACGGCGCGAGCATACCAAAATGGAGTAGCCAGGCAAGATGGGCCGTGTCCCCGTGACCACCTTCCAGTCCCTAGTGGCCTCCCATACCCGCACACACACCAGCAAGTTGGAAACACTAACCGACTCTCCGTAATGACAATCTCCGACGTCTTGGGTTTCTTGCGACACATTTTATGCTTGACTAGACTTACGCCTCTGATACCGTTGTTCATACTCCTGATCAGCGTTGCATTAATTAGTGCATGGCCCAAATTTAGTCGACATTGCCAATGCAGCCTCGCGCAGCAACCTCACCCCTCCAGGTGCTCCACTAAGATTGGAATTTAGAACAAAGGGACGACTCACCCGACAGCTTCTTCTTAGGCCCACTTCCAGCCCTATTCGAGGACGATAGCCGAGTATCTTTCGAGCCTTGTCACCAGAGGCATACCGCATCGCACAAGCGTCTCTGACGCTTCCGCGGCACAGGGTCGTCGCTTGTCCCGACACTCGCGTGAAGGCTTCCGCGAAGAGACCCAGTATCCAACCCAATCCTTCTGGGATGGGAATCTCCATCCCTGGTGGAATATGTCCAAACTCTTTCCAAACGGCAAGGCTGAAGTCCCGAAACGGAATCGGTTCGTTGTTCTGTATGAAAAACGTCTCGCCAGCGGCTCTACCGTGTTCAATGTTACCACCGCCCCGACCGTCGACTCCAGGGTTACTCTTGTCCCCTCTTGGCTGATGAAATAACAGGTTTTCCACTGCAAGTACATGTGCGTCAGCCACGTTGCCGACGTACACAGTGTCCCACATGTTGTGTCCGTCACCGAGTCTGTAACGGGTCTCCCCTTTCTCGATACAAGCGTGGATAGAAGGTATGAGTTGATTGTCCCCTTCGCCGAAGATCACTGATGGTCTGAGCACACATGTGGAGATGGAATGTTCCAGAAGGAAATTAGGGTCATTGTCATGATTACCAAATCTGTCCTTCTGACCTGATTCATCGGTGGTCGGCGTATAGTTCGCGCTGAGCACAATCTCTTCGGCTTCCACTTTACTCTCGCCGTAGATTAACGATGTTTTGGACACAGGCCAACGTTCGTCGATGTTCGCATACCTTCCGTTCAGATCATCGGTTACGACAGTGCAGCTGCTTGTGTAGACCAGCGCTCTACAACCATGGTCCCTCGCCGCATCTACCACATTTCGAGTTCCGCTGACGTTGATCTTTTTGACAACAGCCTCGAGGCGTCGCGAGTATCTGTCGCATAATTGTAGTTAGCAACCCACAGTTCATTGGTTCATCGGTTCATCGACCAATCATCCTCCACTCCTTGGCGAATGCTTCCAGCACTGCGAACATTGGCGGTGCGAGGCCCCAGAAACAAAACAGTCCACATTGCAGGCGTGCCTCGGTCCCTCGGAAGTGTATTCACATTCACATGTCATGGTGTGGGACGTGAACACATGAGCATTAAACGACGAGCAAGGAAAGGACCAACCAACCGTTCACTCAATGCAGGGACCATTCCTGCCGTATGCACAACAACCTGAGGCTTTGATTTCTCAAACGCTTTTCTCACCTGCTCGTGGTCTGTGATGTCCCCCTGCAGATACACGAACTTGCAACCGCGCAGGGGATGGAACCCATCGTCTCTGTCATTCTCATCTTCATCATGTGCCCTTGGATGAGGCCTAGGAGAGCGTGGGCCCTCTTTATCGAGAACATGTAGATCCCATTCTGGATGTTGCTCTGTCAGAGCCCGTATGATCGCGGAGCCCACGAATCCGAGTCCTCCCGTCACAAGAACCCTAAGCGGTGTAGTATTACCAGGAATAGTGGCAGCAGCAGTTGACTCGTCGCTCACGGATGCTGCGCCGCTCGTTGTGCCAGATGTAGCCATGGAGGGATCTGGAATCCGCCAGCATGTGATCGCCTTGACCGTCGTGCCAATCTATCACACTATCGATCGGAGTGGCTTTCGACGGGGCCACTCCAATATCCAATATCCCTACCGATATCGATACCGGGATGTTTCTCTCAAGATGTGATTTTGGCCCTCCGTGCGCAAGACAGTAATAGTAGATAACACCCAGGCTCCAGCTCAAGCGTTGACTCACAGACTAGCGACTCGGAACTTCGAATTTGGGATTCATGAAGTCACCGAGTTAGCCTAGCATGACGTCTGAAGACAATTCCCCTGCCGAAAGCCTAGCACGCGAGATGAATCAATCACCAGGGCTTGCCGCAGTCCCACAGGCAGAAAAAAATCAAGGTCGGTCTGCCTGGCCTCGTGATCGCTTGCTCATCCAGGCGTAAGAGATGAGAAAAGTAATTACTCCGCTTTGGTGTCGAAGTGGATGAAGACTCATGGATTGCAACTTAGCAGGTCAGCAAGTTGGAATCACAATGAAGATTGAAGTCCAAAATCGCAAATGCACTTTCGCGGGTTTCGGAGCTATTCCCCAATCGAGATCGGCAAGGTGGTTGTATTAATACGAGGTGGGCTTGGGATATTCCATGGAGTCATGGAGTCATGGATATCACATAACCCCCCCAAAACACGACAACAAACCCTGGCGTCGCGACCTCAAACCTCTCCCAGTAGTCGATGTCAAGAACAATAACAGACAACGCAAAAGCCAAAGAAAAAGTTGGCAGAAGCAGACCCTCGCTGTCCACCTCGTACCAGCCTAACTGCGAGCAAGGCAACTAGCCAGGATGCGCACCCTGGATGGCGCCCGAGGGTCCCCCTCGACCCTCAAAGAGTCCCTACAAGGGTCATCGAGAATGGAGACTGGAGACTGGAGACTGGAGAATGTTCCTTCGTATGTATGTATGTGTCATTCATGAACGACCTGCCTAACTGGCCCTGGAGACGCTGTTAATACCGAGAAACTCGAGGTTCAATCAATCAATCAATCAACCTTGCGCAAAGCCAAACAAAATACCCGAACCCATGTCCTAACCTGCCCATTTCATCTTCCATTTTATCCATGGGACCATCCATCATCCTGACGGGAGCACCAGATGCACAAGCGAGAACACTCTTTTTGGCACAAATGGGAAAAAAAGATCATCCACTCTCCCAAGGACGATGGACCCCTGGTTCCGAAGTTCACTTCGAAGCACCCTTGGGTTCCGAACTTTGTATTGTTCGTCTGTCCACTGGGCACCACCCACAACATAATTAACCCACCCCAAGGTTCCCAAGTTTACCAAAGTGGCCCAGCATCGTTCGCTCGCGTCGCACGCCTAATTAATTCTTCATTATTACTTTCCAATTAAATTCTCCCGGTTTCTCGCTTCGAGCGAAGAGGATCCTACAGTTTCCCGGGTTTTTCTTGGTTTGGAGGCGACCCTGATGGACCATGCATGGGCTGGGAGAAGAGCCAAGACCCCCGGTCTACTATCATGCGGTCCTTGAGTCCTTGATGGGCGCCGTGGATGTTTGGTACCTATTCCCTGCCTTCGCAGACTTTCTTTTGATGAGCCCTTCGCCGTATACCCTGCCTGGTCTATGTCCGTGGGGCAATTGAATCTCCTGTGAGTCCCCTTGACAATTACTTACTTAGGATCACATATCCCCCCCGGCTGGCAGTTGCCTGGGATTCACATGCTTTGATTGAGGCTATCTCGTGAGCGGTCATGGACTGGACTCATGCCCCCTGCCTGTCTTCCCTGCCAGGTACCGACCGGGTCGTCGAAGGAAGAGGGGCCGAATGCCACCCGACATTCTAGCTAAAGTCTTAATAACGGGCATTTGCATTTCTACTAATATGTAATATGCATCCGAAAAGAACCAGGGGTGCGAGGTACCGAGTACATGGGTTTTGTAGGGGCGGAGGGTAGCTTTACCCGATGCTGCTAAGTATTCGGTACCTGGGGCCTCGTACCGTCCGCGGATTCAACTCACGCGGGGACCCTAAACACTGTCGGGCAAACAGACAAACAAACAAGCGAACGCGGGACGTTTTGGCGCCTACACGCTACGAGAACGAGAATCGATAGTGTGGACGGAGTATTATTCGCTCTTGTTCTCGTCAGGAGAATATCCAGGGCCCGCGCCGACGAACATGGCTCCTAGACTAGGAGAGAAGGAAAACAAATTCCCTGGTTGTGTGGGCTTGCCTATCTCCTACTAACTGACTCCCCCGATGATCTAACAATGAGAGGCGACGCGGAATTTTTTCTTTTAATTTTCCTTGGATAGAAACGAACGAACATGGACCCCAGTGGTGGGCTCGCTTCTGCTCTGCCTACAATTCCTCCTGCCGACTCACCGGCCACCCTCGTCCACACAACCGATCCGCTGGGTCCAACAAAACAACAACAAAATGCGGCCCGGAAAACCTCTAGTTAGTTAGTTGGCATGTGGGAACATTTCGATAGTGTACCCTGAACCCCAGACGAGTACGAGTACACACATACTAATTACCATGTATCATCTCTGTAAAGGAGAATACCCAGAACGGAATACGGAGTGGAGTGCTACATATGATGATGGACATGGATCCAAGGTCAAAGACCCCCTGGTTGTAGACTGCAGGCTGCAACGTAATGAATCAAGACTCGCTCGTAAATAATTCCAGAGTAGTTGTTTCCAAACGGGGATCCGACACCAGGACGTCTTTGAACCAGGGGCGTGAAGGAGAAACTTGTTCCTTGGGCTGTGTCGCGCTGTCAGGGTCGCTGCGAGCCTTCGCTGGGCAGGCGTGAGGACATGCCTTGCTAAGGGGTGCGCGACCAAGGGGTGAAGGATCGCAGGGTGCCTACGATCGAGTCTAGGACTGGTGGTTGAGGCCGTGCCCTGTAAGGAGAACTCGGATGGTGTCCTCGGTCGCGAGTCATGTAACAGTAGACCCAAAGGACTTGGGTCAAACGAAAACGGGCGTTGGAGCCATTATTGCAATGCAGGCGTCAAGAAGGCCGCGGTCACAGACCGACAATCACGGAGCGCTTTTGTATAGAATTTTTGCTAGGGGGAATCCCTTCAGAAATCAGCGCATGTGCTGGCTAAGATGATTAAAAGTACAAAATTCTCCTTTTTGTGACCATCACCCGATCGCGAGTTCCAAAGCACTGGAGATGCATCGTCGCAATGCTAAGTAGATGGATGCAATCGAAGCGAGGCCAATTGCATCAAAGGGTTTCCCGCGCGGAGGACCTGCCCAGGCGAAGCGTTTTGGTTCTAGTCATCGTCATCATCGTCATCGACGTACCGCGGACCACCAGCCGCCGGCGTTGGCGCGTCAAAGAAGGCACCAGAGGCGTAGGGTGTTGGAGCGCTAGCGGCGGGTGTTGGTGCATCGAAGGCTGCAAGTCGGTTGTGTTTGAGGGGTTCTTTGTTTGCATTTTTCAAGAAGTTGGGCGCTGGTGTCGGTGCATCTTGAGCGGCTCCAGGGGTTGGGGCTGCAAGGTAAGGTGTGTATGCTTCATCGCCAAACGGTGCTGGCGTCGGTGCAGATACTGCTGGAGTCGGAGCGTCGTAGGGGCGTGCACCAGGTGTGGGTGCCGAAGCAGCATTCCCAGGTCCGTTCCATGCTGGAGTACGTGAAGAGGTGGGATTGTAGGCTGGTGTTCTGGAGCCTGCCCCAAAGGCGTCAAATCCAGAGTTTCCAAACCCATCACCGCCGCTTCCACCATAAGGTGTCTTTGCTCCCGTAGTCCATGCTGGAGTGCGGCTGCCTGTCGTGGTACCGAAGTTTCCAGCACCTCCGTAAGAAGTCATACCACCTCCTCCGTATGAAGTCTGAGCGCCCGATGGACCCTTCCAAGCTGGAGTGCGGCCCGAGTCGAGTCCTGAACCACCAGCTCCACTCCAAGCTGGCGTTCGAGAAGCTGTTCCCCAAGCTGGAGTACGCCCTCCATCTGCTGGAACCATAGGTGTACGTCCGCCAAAGCCGCCGTCGGGGACACGAGAACCTGGAACACTTTGACCAGTACGCATAGCTGGCAAGCCGCCTCTATTTCTGATCCAATCATCATATCGAGTTTTGTTTTGGGTATTGGGGCTGTAATACTCGTTAGCTCATAGCCAAAATGCGTAGAAGTGTAACTTACTCAATGATTGAAAGTTGGCTCTTAGGAGCATTGATGACCTTGTTCTTGGTCTGCAATTCAAGTCTGGCCTCCGTAACAGTGGTGTCCTTGACGATGGCACGGTGTCCTTTGTACGTCCCCTTATTGATATGGACCAATCTGCCTTGAAGCGGATCGCGTCCAGGACGCTGAGGGGGTGCCATTGATGCATCAGGTCGATTTCGCATTTGAAGGGCAGGATTCATCTTGGTAAGATCTGTTGTCGGAGCTGTGATACGGCCGCCCTTGGCCGCGGTCGTTATGACATTACTGCACCGATTGACCCAGAGACCGGAATTCTCGATACCCAATTTGTTATGGGCGAATACATAGCCTCGGTGAAGGTGCAGGATGGTACCATTTTTGCCCTCTCCACCTGACTCTTTCACAACGTCGCCGACGCGAATTTCTGCGCCATTCTTGTCAGTGGCAACAGTATTTTTGCGGGCATCAATCTTCGAAATTTGTGAAGGGATCCGAGTTGCGACAGAGCCATTCTGATCGAGAATCCGGACGGATTCGCGGTCTGCTCTGACCACAATTCCCACAGTCGTCGCGCTATCAACTTGTTAGCATCTTCTGAACCATAGAAAGGAATTACTTACTCGACTTGGACCAATTCCTGCACGTCGAATTTACTACTGCCCGCTCCACCCCCACCAGCATCAGTGGCTTCCCTCAAATCTTTGCTAAAAACGGTGATCTCCTCATTGCTTGTATTGGTCAGAACCGTGACCTTGTCGTCTTTGATTCGTAGAACCATGCCGACCTCGTCTCGGTACTTACTGCCGCCAACAATCTTCACGTTGTCACCCTCCTGGAATCGTTTACGCAACCCTTTGACCGGGACTTCAACCAACTGTCCAGTGAGTTCGCCTTCAGAAACCATGATTGAGATGATGTTGCCAGTCACAGCTTCAATTCTGCCAATAGTACCTCTCTGTTCGCCCTCATAGACTTCAATTTCATCTCCCGGAAGATAGCTGCCGTCTCCAGTGGTGTTTCGGAGACTATGAGCCAAGGTCTCTAGGTCGAGGTGTTCAGAGCCGTCGTCAGCAGTCCTGGTGAGTTTGGTGATTTCATCGAGTCTAGGATTAACGTTTTCTGTAGTCAGGTGTTGCAGCTTGAAGTCCTTTACCAAGAAACCGTCCACATAGGTGTCGCCCTTGTATATCCAGTTTCTTTTGCTCAGGCCGCGATTTTGTTGTAGAAATCTCTCGTGCCGTTTCTTGGCTTCATTTTCATTGAAGAGGCGCTGAGGAGGTCTATTGGCGAGATTGATTCCGGGGGTGTTGAAAGCATTTGGCCGTTTTCGCTTCACATCAGCGCCCGGCCGTCTTTGATCTTCCTCCATACCGTAGGTCAAACGTGGGACCAAGCGAACGCTAACGTCAAGCCCATTCAACTCAAACTCTTCAATCATCCCCAAATCTCCAGTGTAGATTCCTTTCTTGATGCGAACGTAACCTCCAACCTCCAATTCCTTGCCCTTGGTAACCCTCAGCAGATCAGGCATTTCTTTGACTGGAACAAGATTCATTTTTCCTCGAGGATATACGTCCGATACGCCGTTGAGCGCCTCGTCCACGTCAATCTTTCTTCTGGCTTCAACGAAAATGTAGCCGGCCATAGCCCCTTCACCTCGTTCAAAGAAGGAGCAAACCCGCATTGGGGTTCGACTTCTTAAAGAGTCGGTGTATTTCTTGTGGAGGCGAACAATAATCTCCTTTTCCTTTCCAGGCTTGCACTTAACACCCCAGATGCTTGGATCATTGACATCTGGCATAAGCAGATTTTGTGGCACGAAGGAAGTGTTATTGAGGGCCGCATTTGTCCTTCGACCATATCTTTCTCTGTATGCCGCGGCCTGTTTCTCTGCGTCCATGGAAGCTTCCATTTGTCGTTGACGATCCAGTTCTCGATGTCTTCGATCATCGTGATCGGCTTCGGGAGGGAGATCGTCATCAGGATGTGTGTCTTGGATGAATTCGGGCCCCAGTTCTTCTTCCTCGGCTTCCAAGTCATCATCATCCTCGTCAACTTCGGCTTCCTCTTCGAAGAATTGGTTCAGACCTCTCCTCCTGCGCTTGCGAGGCCTGTTCGTGATTTCTTCGTCTTCATCCTCTTCCTCGTCCTCGTCTTCATCACCATCTCCGTCATCCATGTCCTCTTTAGCATCATCTTCATCGTCGAGGTCGCGGGCTCCGTTTTCGGCACGGTTGTCATCATCGTCATCATCGTCCTCGATGTCACGCTTAGAATTCCTGGGCGAGGCAGATGGGCGACGAGGTGAGGAAGAAGAGCGTCGCTTAGGCGCGGAAGGTTTGGAGCCTTCATTGCCCTCATCATCAGAGCCAACACCAGCGACGGGGTTGAACTCATTGTCGGACTCGTCATCATCGTCCCCGAAATCCTGGTTAAGCCAGGATGCCATGGTAGCTGTGCAGGTTGGCCAAGCTCAAACGTCGAAAACAGAGGTGGGACAATCAGTTCAAGACATTGAGGTGAAGACAGATATTAGAAAAGAAGGGCGGAGGAGTGACATGTAAAGGGGTTGATAGAGAGGATGAGGAATGTTTGGTATTGTCAAGCAGCGCAACTTTTGTCGATGAATGCCATCTGAGCTTTGCCAAGCCTCGGACTTTTGATATCGCGTCTGACGGGAAAACTTATCCCCGATTATGGTCAGTGTTGCGGACAAAACATCGTCTGACCACTCATATCTACCCCCTACTCCATGCTGCGTCCTACATATTAGCCAGAGGATTTATTGCAGGGCCTAAGGATACCTTTGCTACACTTCCACTGTTTGAACATTATCTATTGAAATTTAGAAAATCCCCGAATTATATCACAGATTCATGATAGCATATCAAGCACTCATCGTATAGTACAGTACAATTCATAACCGAAGACGAAGCGCTGGCTTCTTCTATATCAAGGAAATGAACAGCGGGCTCAAGAGATGGAAATTGATTCCCTCATAAAAGAGCTATTCCTTCACATGTTTTAACGCGGAGCCGGCATAGATGCCAACGATGTTTCCATTTCAGATAAAATTGCCTTTAGTTTCATCTTCGCTGCGTTGCATCCGAGCTTGTTTATCATAATACTGGCCGTTTGTAGTGCTGGGACCAGACATGGCTCCTGGGCTTTCATCTACCCCAAAATATAGGTCATGGAGGTTTGGGTCGCGGACTTGATTCGTGCCAGGGCCAACTTCATCGTTTTGGAAACTGTTTCTCAAAGGAGTACCTTGCTCGGAACCTCCCGCATTATGACTCCATCTCCCCTGTGCTAGTCCTGGGCTAGGATGTTTGGCATGTAGCAGCGTTGGACTGATGGCGTGCATTTCTCGTGGTGGCTCGCTTACTCCCCACATATCAGCGTTCTTAATGCTGGGCGACACTGGGGTGTACATTGAGTCGGCATTCGCGTCGTGTACCTTGCTCATCCGACCAGTTGCAGCCATCTTCTGGCGTCGCTTGCGAGTGAACAGAAAACAGCACCAACATGTACCGCTGATGATTAGGATACCTCCCACAATTGGTAATGCAATCGCCAGTGCGAGCTGGGAGCCATGCAGACCTCCACCCGAAGACGAACCACTCGAAGGTGGTGCAGGTCCAGCGATCAACGTCTCGTTGAATATGGCATCTGCGTCTGGGAAGAAAGGCTTGCCGGCCACGTGCGGCTGGACACAGACGATGTGAAGCGCTTGTAGGACTACACCATCATTAGTCACGCCACCCTGTCAAATCGGTGTTATCAGTTTACGCACAATTGGCCAAAAACAGCTGCTGAGGAATAAAGCTGTAGCAGAAGGCACAAGTATTGATCACGTTGTCAGGAAAGCTGCCGGCGTGACAAAAATCGTTGTTAGGGCTGGTGGTCGAGCTGTCGTTTGTAATCTGATAGCCAATCGAGGAATTCAGTGATGCGCAGCTCACTTGACAAGGACTGCTAATTGATATATATGGCTGAGGTATTGCAAACATGCATCCCGCCAACGTATACCGGAGGGCCACTGGATAATTCTTAGCAATGTCAACAGTATAGCGGTATCATCATTTTCCCATAACATACACAACCCGTATTCCACATCTGTCTCATTCTTTTCAGTATCCACGGCCGTTGAATTCAGTTGGCATGATACACATTTCTGAAAAGCGCGGCCATTCTCGAGGTTCTGATAGTCCGCATCTAAGCAGACGACATCTTCTACTAGATCACCAGCATTGGCGCAAACTGGTTCGCAGGGTGAGCCAGCGACTGTGGGAAGGCCGGATGTGAGACGGGCAGTGAATACCAGCAGACAAATAGCAAGATAGAGGGCAGCGGTCGCAGGACGGTCATGCCAGTTGGCCATGACAGAGACGGTGAGGCAGCGACATATGAAACCGGCGCAACACAGACACAGAGGTCGGGTAGGCAGATTACTCTTGTACTGTACGAGTAGTATCGCACGCAATTTAAGGCAATCAAGAGTGTCAGGGTGTGACGCTGAATGGGACTCGGACGGGACTCTGCCCAGCAGTTCGAGTGGATTTGATGGCGAACCGCATGCATCCTGACCTTGGAGGCATGCAAGTTTCTTTGGGCGGCTACAGCTCACCTATCTACCAGTCAGCAATCATGCATGAGGTTAGAGATATGTGGGGTGATTGGATCAACAGTGTGATTCAGTCGATTTGGGGCTGTGAGTGGTGGGATGGAGGGAAGCTTAGTGGCATGGCCCGCATAGGCCCCTGGTCCAAGTTTCTTGTACTAAGACCAAGGCGTCAGAGAGGGGGAGTTCCCGGTGCCAATAGGCACGAGCGATCCCCCTTAGGAGCCCCAAGAGCACCCCCGCAGAGGTAGGGTTGTGCCCACTTGGAGCCCCGAGGAAGCCCGCAGGCGATGCTCAGTGCCATGTCCTCCTCTCACCAGCCAGAGTTCAAGTGATATTGCTTGAATATCACCGCCTTATGCACCTCCCCTGGTCTCGTTCCACAATTGCAATTGTTGCCAACACAATCCTAAGACTCGGATTCAACTCCTGAGCCAAGCCAAGCCATGCTATAGTATCGGATCATGAGCCCTTTTGCACAGCACACTGCATCCCTCAATTACCAGTGCTTTGCTATGCGCCAGCCACCGAGAAATTGAAACCATTCCCTCGGGACGCCGTGATATCAAGGTGACGTTCTCCTTGCTAACAACAAAGCGAGCGCTACACATGATGCTCGCTGCGGAATCTGAAGTGCTTAACCTCTTCCTCAATGCGAAGGTGAAGTATTAAGATTATGTTGTACAGAGCCCAAAGGCCTTTCGGATCTAGTCAGGAGATCTGTTATCCAAATCCCACTCGCAAGCGCCTATGCTTGCAGAAATTCGGTCTATGCTCAAGTAATGTTGTGATATGAAGTAGCGGCGAGTCTCGTGGCTCCAGATATTGGCTTCTCAGAAAGCGAAGGAAATCACCATGTCTCCTGAGGGTGCAGCAGACTCAAGGAACGTCACACCCTTCCTGAAGTGTTATTACACACTCTCTCTTACGTTAAGTGTCGGTCTAGCACTCCTTTTTCTGCAGCTCTGCCACCCTTTTCTCGAAGGCGTAAATCATGGAGCTTGCAACTTTGCTCTCCACCTGGGAGAACATCTGGTCATAGACTGGGTTGCGAAACTTCACATCAACGGTCAGATGGACAGATGTTTGGTCATCGCTCGGAGTTGGGAATGCCTTGATATGCCACTTGGTGTTGAGAACTTCAAAAAGTCCATTGCTAGTCTCCTCGCTGCTCCTTGCTTCGATCACTCCATTCTTGGGGTCACAGCGGACAACGCTGTCCCAATCTTCTTCGAGACCAAGCGTCGCGTAGCCAACCTTTAGCCTCGCCCGAGTCGGATAACCTTCTTTGTCTCTAGTCGTGACATTCGAAGATATTGTGAAGGGCAGAAATGTTGGATAACCAGAAACATCAGACACAGCCTTGAAGATTGTCGTTGATGGGTAGGCTAGAGTTTTGGTATGAGTCAAGGACCTTAATGGACATGGTCCTAGAGCTGAACTGAGTAATGAGTCGAAGAAAGACCTCTTCCCATGGCAAGTATCGGTCCAAATCGGGGGTAATGCTGGTCTCGACCACGCGTTGGCAGGGGGCTGGCGTAGGACGATTGATGGTGATCGCCTTACAATCATGTCGCCCTGCGCATTCGATCCCCACTTGAATTGGTGGGAATAAGCGCAACAAGGTGTTATTGAACTATCATATTTGAATAAACAATTTGATGAAGAAGCGATTGTCGTAAGTTTTCGAGTGGGTGGCGATGGTGGAAATTATCACAGCCTGGTGAGGGGAGCTGAGTCATGCGATGATGCTCCATGCCGAGACATGACTCACGCACATGAATTTCCAAGTTGGACCCCCGTGTCCTCAAAGTGCTATTTCTATATGTGAGGCTACCTGTCCTCCAGAACATCGACTGTCGTCGCTATGGACTGATATCTACGCCTGAATCACTCCGCATGCCTCTTGTGACGGCTTTGGACCATGGAACCACCTGCAGATGCCAAAGCTGCGACCACCGCCCCTAAACAACCACCACCGGAGAAACCAGAGGCAATCCGGCTACGGACCAAAGTTGTCTTCTCATTCTGGGCTGTTATTTTGTTACTGGGGCTCCCAACATGGTGGAGGACCACGTCCATCTACAGGGCAGAGCTTCCACTCCAGGAAATGCTAAACTGGGCGGAGGGATCGGTGCGTCGCCATCCATTCTTCCAATTTGTTCGGATACTGACCCAACTTCCAGAACGCTCCTTCTGCCTACCCGTTGCATATCTGGATCAGCGCTCCCGACTTCCCTTGCGACGAGGCAAGGATTATCGTACACGAAACCCAGAAGATTCTCGACGACTTGAATGAGTATCCTACACTCCACCAACGATTACATCTAGTCGATCCATTCCCCGTTTCTCATGGGAAAGTAGATGGCACAGGGTTGACAAGTCAAAGGTGCGGTGAAGATCGGAGAGACTTCGACCTAGGCGAACCCGCCCTAAAACTCCTCGTTGAGCCGGCCTCTACGTTCAAATTCGATCTAGAAACACATACCACAACCGCGCTTGCCCATATCCCACCCAACGCTGTGGCTGGGGGAACGAAAGATCTTGCACAAGCGTTGTTTCAAACCTTCAGATTTGAACAAATAGCAGCTGCGCTTCATACTGTAACTTCCACGACGCAAAATAAAAATGCCCTAGCATTTTTGAAATCCCAGCCTTACGAAGTTGTGACGAGTATCGAGAAGCAATTAAATCGTGCTTATAAATCATCCCCTGATTTCCATCTGACTTTCTCATTGTTTGCCGCAAGTGGAGCACCGTCCAGCTGGGAAATACAGGCGGCTTTGCACAGCCATATTCAACCTCTAATTCGAGCATTATCCAAGACTGCAAATTTTGAGGTCACTACCCAAGTCCAGTTGTACTCCGCTTATTCACCGGCAATCCAGCCGATCATTGACGAATCTCGAAATGGCACTTTCCTTCAACAACAAGATCTTACTGCCTTCGTAAACGCCGCGGAGTGGCCTTTGTCTCCCTCGATTGGGGATGGCCCGACGATCAACTTCATCCTCTACGTTCCCTCAAGAGATCAAGTGCCTTTGGGCATTGCAGGTCTTGATACCACGTCGTGGCTAATTCCACAGTGGGGGGGTATTCAGATCTTGAATCCCACCCTGGTCGCCAGTTCAGTGAAAGATGATTTGGTTCTGCCACGTCATTTGAGCACAAATGTTCTTGATAAACCATTTGAGATCTTTGCAGCGCAACTTTTATCTCTGCTGGGGATCTCCCATACAGATGAACTCGGTAGCACCTTACCTCTTCATCTCCGATTGGATGCATACACTAGACTCTCCGCTCTTACCTTGTATTTCAGAGCAGCGTCAAGTCTGGGTTCTTTATCTCGTCTGGCTCAGCATCTCAGTAATATCCCGATCCCAAAGAACGTTGCACAACTAGTCGACGATACCATTGGAAACCTTACAGCTTGTAGCCATGCTTTTCAAGGGAGCCAGTGGCAATCAGCCCTTGCTCACGCCAAGTCAGCATACATGGACAGTGACAAAGCATTTTTTGATAAATCCATGGTTGGGCAAGTGTACTTTCCAGACGAGCACAAAATTGCAGTTTATCTGCCTCTTTTGGGCCCTATTGGTCTACCGCTACTTGTTGGACTCCTGAGGGAAATCAAACGACTTGCGACCAAGAAGAAGCCAGTCAACAGTTAAACACCTTAGGCTAGTTCAGATTTTGGTGATATCGACTTGAATCATGCAGTACTCCCAGGTTGCCCATGGGACAAAAGGGTCTCAGACTCTGCAAACATTCTTATCGCCATCAATAGCCATCCCTTCCGGCAGATGCTGTTTACCAACGTGTCATGGAGCGTCTTGGCTGAACCGCGATAAAGAGGCTGCTGATATGCAGGGCAGGGGAATTGGAGATCACAGGTCCAACCAAGATACCCCACCTTTTCTTGACGACCTTCCAAGTGTGTCGCCAGGCAGCAAAACGCTCCACAATGATCTGCAAGTCAGTGCATTGTTTTGAATGATAATGCAAGCATCAACCTGATTTAGATTCTACTCACCTTCCCCTCACGGACAAGTATGATCTTCATTCTGGCGCGAAGGCCCAGACGACATCACTATCTTATGGCGTATCAGCATATACAAATACTCTCTTTATCAAGCTCCCGGGCCCGATACCTTCAATCAGTCTTACGCCTGCTCATCCTTGGTCTGGCATTACTTTCGCTGAGCACAATGGCATTTTCAGGTGGAAATCTGTTGACGACCAGCATTGTTACCTGCTATTTGCTAAGTCAAGCAGACACAGCCAGGGCAGGCATTGGATGGAATTCGAGCACTGCTATTGACAGCAGAGCATTCCCACCGCTTATCGAAGCTACAATAGAGCATCTTATTCATGGCTATGAGAAGTCTTGGTTTACGAGTGTAGATGTGGTCCAAGTATTGATACTATCACTGCAAATACCTGCATTTGGCTGATGAATCCAGGCATATATTTCGAGAATCATTGAAGTCAATGAAACTTTACATGTAGTGACTCAGGTCAATCCAGCTGCACTTGCGATTGCTGCAGATCTTGATGCTCAACGAACACAAGGAAAAATCCTTGGCCATTTACACGGAATACCAATTCTGCTGAAAAATAACATTGCCACAGCGGACGAGATGGCAAACACCGCCGGATCTTATGCTTTGGCCGGAGCGAAAGTTCCTAGAGACAGCACAATGGCTGCGAAACTCCGCAAAGCAGGAGCGATCCTTTTGGGCAAGACAAATTTATCGCAGTGGGCGAACTACAGAAGCTTCAATACAAGTAACGGCTGGTCTGCATCAGGAGGCCAAACTCAGGGAGCATATTATCCTGGCCAGGATCCATCCGGTTCCTCTTCAGGAAGTGGTGTGGCAAGCTCATTAGGTCTTGCCCTAGCATGTCTGGGGACCGAGACTGATGGCTCCATCATCTCACCATCCAATAAAAACAACATTGTAGGCATCAAACCAACCGTTGGACTAACATCAAGGGATCTCGTCGTACCGATATCGGAACACCAAGATACAGTTGGCCCAATGGCCCGCACTGTATTAGATGCAGCTTACTTACTGGCAGCAATCGCAGGGAAATCCCCCTACGACAATTATACTGATGCCATTCCGTTTGAAAATATTCCAGACTATGTGGCTGCCTGCAGATTATCTGCCCTTCATGGAAAACGCATTGGAGTTCCACGCAACGTGATTGATCTGCAGAGCGATGATTCCAACGCACCAGTGATTACCGCTTTCGATGCTGCACTTGACATTCTGCGATCAGGCGGCGCGACAATAATTGACAATGCCAATTTCACTGGTTTCGAGGCTGCTCGTGATAATCCGTACAGCAGCGTCGTGCTCGAAGCGGATTTCATAAGTGATCTTCCGAAAGAGTACCTCTCTCAGCTTTCAACAAACCCCAATAATGTATCCTCTGTGGCAGATTTACGGAACTTCACCCAAACAGACCCTCGTGAAGACTTCCCCGAACGGGATACTATGATCTGGGACGAAGCAATTGAGCAACAAGCACTTGGCAACACATCTCCCGAATTCTGGTCGAATTATACCCTCAACCAATATCTCGCTGGACCACTTGGCGTGACCGGAGCTTTGCAGAACTATTCACTAGACGCCCTCGTCCTGCCAACGAGCTTTGCTTCCCATTTCCCTGCCATGATCGGATCACCGGTCATCAGCGTTCCGTTGGGAGCATATCCTGCCGACACCAAAGTCATAACCAATAGATTCGGAAATCTCAACACTACGGCGCCGAATATCCCGTTCGGTATTAGTTTCCTAGGAGCACACTTCAGCGAGGAACTGTTGATTGGCCTTGCTTATGCATTCGAGCAAAAGACGCTAGTCAGAAACAAAATCAAACCTTACATTCAGCCGACCACGGAGCTGGCTGATATCGTCAATACAAGGAGGGAAAAGGCGAGAGCTTAACATTACAGAATGTTTGGATTGAACATAGGAATTGGTTCGCATCTAGATCATTCTTCGCGCCATGAGTGACGAAGCAGGGTAGTTGGGCGTCGTACACCAATATAGCCTCAGTCTATCCATAGAGTTATCGATATTAAGAACTCGACATATGATTCATGAGCGTTCCTAAGCGTCTAACAACCGAATGGCTAAATCTGCTTGGTGGAATAAATCCAGTGGTCGAACTGAACAAGTTGTTAATTGAAAGACCATCGCGACCATCCCAAATATCGCTCGGTATTTATTGTCAAATAAGATATCAGCAATCCGAATACGAAGCACAAGGGGCTGGAATAATTATATTAATGAGTAAAATACTACGTGCCCCGTACCGCCAACCAGCCTGCTCCACCTCACTTATAAAAAGCTCCATCACTCTACACTCAGCGACGCAGGCATTCATTACCCTTGAACCCCAACACCCGAATACATTCTAGTCCCCTATCGAATTCTAACCAGCATTGCCCAAATGGCCCAACCACAACGAGCGCCAACCGTTGTAGCAGTCGCAGGCGGCACGGGCGGGGTGGGCAAGACAATCGTGCAACAGCTGCAGCTGCACCGCGAGCGGTTCAAGGTTGTTGTATTTACCCGGAGTGTAAGTCAAAGTACTTGAGTTTTTCTATTCGAAGAACCTTGAGTACTACAGAAGTATTCCCCGGGGGGGGGGTGAAGGTGGTTGTTTGTATGGTGTGAGGAGATGAAGCATGGCGGATTTGATATGGATTTATTCCCCCTCCAAAAGGCTGACCAGTACTATCATTTGAAAATATACAATGGGACGAGGAACCGAGCATGGCAAACATCTTATATCACCTATGCACATCCCATCCCCAACTACCCAGCAGCCACTCACTCACTCACACCCCCCCTTTCTTCTCGCTACATAGGAACCCCCCTCTCCCATCGACGCACACGGCACAGAATACGTACGGGTAGATTACTCCACCTCCAACATCTCGGGGCTTGCGAACCTTCTCCGCGAGCGACAGGTCAAAACGGTGATCTCGACGATCACAATCGGCGAGCGGACGCGCGAGGCGCAAATGAATCTGATTCGTGCGGCAATCGAGGCGAGCGATGTTACGAAGAGGTTTATACCCAGTGAGTTTGGGTATGTCAATGTTGAGGGGTGAGTGTGTGCTTTCCCTTGGTTGTTTGCTTACGTGAATTCCTTTTGGGAAGCAGCGGAGCCGGGATGATGAAATGCTGCTAGGGGGCTATGTCGAGGAAGTGAGAGGGGAGGGAGGGTTAAGCTGAAAGACAAAGAAGAGGACCTGCAAGACACCAACATTCTATACTTGGCCTTTCCTCCCACGCGCTTACTTACCCTCCCAACAGAATCCTCCAGTACGACCCTTCCGTGCAGTATTGGATCGACGCGGCCTCACTGCTCGCGTCCAGCCCACTGGCATACACGCGGATCGCGAATGGATTCTTCGTGGACTACCTGGGCATGCCGTACACGGCGACGAACATGGCGCCATTCACCTGGGCGATCGACGTTTACGGTCGAAAAGCCGCCGTCCCGGGGGACGGCAACCAGCTCATCAGCCTGACGCATTCGGACGATCTGGCTCGCTACGTGGTTAAGTTGCTCGATGTGGCGGAGGAAGGGGGAAGCTGGGATGAGTGGAGTGTAGTGGTGGGCGAGGATGTTAGTTTGAATGAGGTTGTCAGGATTGCGGAGAGGGTGCGAGGCGCTGGTGAGGGTGAGAGGAGCGAGTTCCAGGTTACGTATGATCCGATCGAGGAGCTTGAGAATGGGAATGCAACCGTCTTGCCTATGCCGGGCAAGACGGAGGTTGAGGGAGAAGACGACACAGTCAGGGAGCTGTGTGCACTGTTCGGGAGGCTCTATCACTATGGTGTGTTGCATATGCCAACAGAAAATAGGTTGACAGACCGTCTCAGGGATGAGATTGAGGTGTTGGGCGTTGAAGAATTCCTTGTTGATGCTTGGAAGGGGAGGCCTTGAGGGTTACTTTACCCTTGCCTGTTCGATGGCTCTATCGCTCCCAGTGTTCCTATCGGCATACCGCTGGTGACAGGTTTAAGAATGACGGCGGTGCATGCCTTGTGTTGTCAAGGGTTTTGCAACGAATTACCATCGATGGACTCCCTCGCGCAGGGTATTCTCGGATCATGTACTCCGTACTCCGTACAATACATCGCCGAATTAGGTCGGAAGGCTGAGAGCCCTGTCGCTTGCCAAACCCGTGAAAAGTCCGAATGGGGGCATCATACCACCCTTAGGCGAGACAGCTGAGTCTGAGCAACTCAGCAGCAAGGATAATACTCCGTACTTGAAGGGAGGGAAGGCAGCTGGAGCACTCCGTGCGAGTAATAACCGAACGATATCCCAGCCGTCGACCAGTGTATCAATGACTTGGGCGACAGCCCACCAATAATATCACTGGGAATTCAAAGCTTCCCTGGCAAGCCCCCTTGTAATCTGGAATTGGGATATGCCTCGGCTTAAACGTTGGCCTGGGCTGTTTGGTGCGCCGAACCAATGTGGAGGGGAGGGAAATACTCGAATAACAACAACAATAATAACAATGTTGGACTAAGCTCCTATTTACAGTTCGTGGTCGGCTCCGATCCTGTGAAGAGAGGAACTATACATATTGGCTTTACGGGTGCTGCGTTCTTCTCGGTCTAGTCGATCCTCAGCTGACTGCTTTTGTCGAGTTTGGGATAATCAATCAGTAATCGACGGACGTGCCGACTGATCGCAGGGGATCAGATTACTCTTCTTCCCCGAGTTCAGCTTTACTTGATTCACTGAAGACCTTGTCGATCTCCCCAGACCTCCACCTTCCTCTCCTCAGGTATCATAGGCGAAGTGAAAACAAGAAGCCAACGCTACAGACACGATGACGGAGCCGCTGAAAACATACACACGGGAGGAAGTGGCGGAGAACAACACAGAGGACAGCCTATGGTGCATCATCGACCACCAAGTATACGACCTGACGGATTTCCTGGATGCGCATCCAGGAGGCAATGTGGTGCTGCAACAGATCGCGGGGACGGACGCTACGGGGGCGTTCTACAACCTGCACCGACACGAGGTCCTGCAGAAGTACTCGTCGCTGAAGATCGGGACGATCAAGGGCGAGAAGCCCGAGGTCATTGATCCCAAGCCCGGGGACTTGAGCCAGGTGCCCTATGCGGAGCCTCTCTGGTTGACGCCGGCCTACTCAAGCCCGTACTACAATGACAGCCATCGGAGGCTGCAGAAGGCGTTGAGGGAGTTCGTTGATCGGGATGTCTACCCTGAGGCGCAGCAGAAGGAGGAGGATGGAACGTATGTCTCGCAGGAGTTGACGGACAAGATGGCGGCGAATAATACGCTGGCTATGCGTCTTGGACCTGGGAAGCATCTGCATGGGAGAGAGTTGCTGGGTGGAGTCAAGGGCGAGGAGTTTGACTACTTCCATGATTTGATCAGCGCACAGGAGCTTTCCAGGGCCGTGGCGAGAGGTTTCCAGGATGGGAACATGTCCGGCTTGATGATTTCCTTGACTGCTGTTAGGCAGTGGCTAGGTGATGCTGAGTTGAGGGACAAAGTCACCGAAGAATGTCTTTCGGGCAAGAAGTTCATGTGCCTTGCCGTCACCGAAGCGTTTGCTGGATCAGATGTTGCTGGTATCAGGACGACGGCGACGAAGACCCCAGATGGGAAGCATTATATCATCAATGGTAAGTTCTCGGCCAGTGTAAAGTGGGATATTGCCTTGGTATATACTAACATCTCCCACCAGGTACCAAGAAATGGATCACCAACGGTATGTTTGCCGACTATTTTGTTACCGGCTGTAAGACAGAAAAGGGCTTCTCCGTGATTCTTATTCCACGAGACGACAATGTCGAGTGCAAGCGCATCAAGACATCCTATTCGACGGCCGCGGCGACCACCTTCATTCAATTTGACAACGTCAAGGTACCGGTGAACCATCTGCTTGGAAAGGAGCACAATGGATTCATTGTTATAATGAGCAATTTCAACCACGAGCGATGGGCTATGGCGTCTGCCGTGATCCGCTGGATGCGTACTGTCACGGAAGAATGCATGAAATGGAGCCATCAACGTATTGTATTTGGGAAACCACTCATCTCTCAACCCGTCATCCGGCAGAAACTGGCCAAGATGATCTCTCTAACCGAGGCGTGTCAATCGTGGCTTGAGACCATTACGTACCAGATGAACAACATGGACTACCCAACACAATCGAAGCTACTTGGCGGTCCAATTGGTCTGCTCAAGTCATATGCCACGAGATGCGCTCATGAGGTTGCGGATGACGCAGTCAACATCTTTGGTGGAAGAGGTCTCACTCAGTCCGGCATGGGTAGAGTTGTTGAGCAATTCCATCGTACATACAAATTTGATGCGATCCTTGGCGGCGCGGAAGAAGTCCTGGCAGATTTGGGCGTCAGGCAAGCCATGAAGTTTATGCCCAAGGCCATGCTTTGATTTAGGCTTAGTGGGTCTTTGGCAGTTGCAACAATGATCGAGTCATCACCTTACATGTTTCAGCCTGCACGCCGAGGTGGAAACAGAACGACGCGATTCGAAACGACACAAATCATCCCAATCCGGTACCATGTGGCGAGCGAGACGACTAAAGCGGGTAGCCTATGGTGGAGCTATTGGCAAAGATCCTGGTACTTGTCGACATGACGATAGTGACGGCCGTCGAGAATACGGAGGACACGCCAATCGCCTTGCGGCATAGAGATTCAAGCTGCCCTCTTGACCCGTTCCAACACTTTGCCGTCGGCTCGCGCACTCTCAACAGAGTAGCTGCAAAAGGAAACTGTATTTCCATATTCAGTAGCTAGATTAAATCAGTGTCAGCCTAAATACTCAACTGGGCTAGAGGTATTTGAGAGACTGTCAATTCGTATTCGGTCTCAGATAGTGTTTGTTTTGAAGTCAGCTAGACTTGCTCGTCAGATGATCAAGGCCTTCTTGACAAATTGTCAATGCAACGGCAACGGGGATGGTTGTGTTTGAGAGGAAGACTGACTCCGGGTTCACCCCTGGCAAATGCGACAGATCGCATGAAGGTAAGCGGCCAATGTCAAGCTCCAGGACCACAATCAGGACCGTGAGTCGTTTCTGCAGGGGTCAGGCAAGTCGTAAAATCATGACATTCTCTTCCAGGTGATTGAACACGAGCATTGGTGTGGGTGGGATTAATCGTTCATCCTCCATCATTCTACCAACATTAACATCTTGCTTCTTCAGTGTGCCCGAGACGTCGGGGAAGCGTTCAGGCGGAATAACCTCTCTCTATGTAGTTTCGCCAAAATCGCCCATGTAGCTTATGCCATGCTTCTTACTGTTCCGATCACTGCCACCCACTCAGCATATAGAGGGTATGGACCGGAATAAGATGAGGCTGATGGTCAGTCTCTTTATAGCACAGCATGACAAACTCCACGCTGCCCATAGCCCAGCCCTCAGACGCGTCGTGTTCGTCGGTCAGTTTGGCGAGAAAGAGACTCGGTATGGCCGAAGCACGATAGTGGTCTAATTCGGTTCTATTTCGCGATTGAGCCTCTCTTCTGTCTTCTGACTGCCCTTAATGTAATTTATTTTGATATGAGGCGCCTTCTTGGCCCAAGCCTCCAGCTATATATGACTGGGAGCGGGTTCCATCACTCAGGTTGGGTCGCTAAGTTGAGCAGAGCTGAAAATAGCTGACAGAAGCGATAGGAGGGGCTATAGTTTTCATTCGTCTACTCTAAGGTGCTGTTGCCGCATGTGCGATATCATCAAAGGGTCCTCCCAGTGCGATGTACAACTTCAACAACGGGAGTGGCGTGGACCATTCGAAACCAAAGGATATACAACCTAGGAAAGGCCGTGGAGCAGAGAAGGATTCCGGATCAACAATTCATCTTCTGACGCTCCCGTCAGAGGTTCGATGTCGCATCTTTGAATTGGTGCTGCAGGCCGGTATCGATACCCCTTTCCCGCCACAAGAGCGAACTGGAACTGTGGAAAACATTCGTTCGTGGCTTTCTGGGTCAACAAAGGCGCCATGTGGAAGATGCTGCGTGACAGGACCGGACAATGGACCTCAACCAAGGAATAAATTTGTGGACATGCCGCTTGTTTGTCGGCAAATATACCACGAAGTTCGCAACTTAGCCTTTGAGCTCAACACAGTGAGACTGCTGGCTCCCTACGGGTCCAACGTTTCCGCTACGATGAACTTCCTAGGGAGACTATCTCAGGGTCAACGGGATGCAGTACGAGATTTGGAAGTTCATTTGGCTGCAAGCCCAACGGAAGGCTGGTGGCTGCGGAACATACTGAAGTCGGTAGGTGGAGTTGATGGGAACGGAGGGGCAAGCCCTGGTTGCGACGAAACCGACGGCGGCGTGCAGTACTCCTGTTTCCCATATAAACAGGGTCTGCGATCGTTGAAGCTGCACATCAAAACGAATGACTTGCTGCTCCCCGGTGCGGAGTCAATATCAGGTTTGATGCATTTCTTAGCAAGTGGGACTCGACTAGATTATGTGGGTTTGAACCAGTCATGGATGGAAGACGGCCTGGTCCACCTGAAATGTCTTGAAAACGTTGATATTGAAATGAAGATGAGCACTGGGGTAGCGAGCAAGATATTGTCGTCTCATAAAAGTTCCTTCGAGCAAAGAGTGCGGAGCATAGCCCCAAGAATGTGCGACGTACAGGTCAGGTGGCATAGTCAGGAGGGCATTGGTAGGGAGCTGGATGCGTATCGGTGGACGGATTTCCTATGGATGAATTCTTGCATGCCGGCCGATGTCAAGGCTTAGGATCAAAGAGGGGGCCAGAGGTCTTCCTATCGACCAGTTGTCATGAATTTATGTAAGGTGGCAAGTGGCATTTGGGTGGGCTGTAGTGATGGAGGCAGTTTTGTTTCTGTAGTTGTCCTGGGTTCGGGTTCGGCTTGTTCGAGATCCATTTTGTCTTCTGTTTCGTCCTCATCATCGGTAACTTCGTCATATTCTTCTTCATCCTCTTCGTCATCGGCACCGTCATCATCGAGCGGCTCGAGTAGTTCCCTGCGTAAACCCGTCCTGACATGTTCAATCCCATTCTGCTTCTCCTCCAGGGTATAATCAGCGCCCCATTTCTGTTTCCTTGCTTCGGCATTTGCAGCGCCAGGAGCCCATTGCCAAAGGGCATCTCGGTCAACATCCGTGAGACCACGGTGAGCTGGTCTGTTCTGTCGAGTGGCTACAGCCTCGCCCTCCTCAACCCATTCTTCGATATTAGGTTCGAGTTTGGTGCGCAGGAGAGTCTCTAGGATGAATGCGCGCTCCTTGGCTGGGAATTGGGGGAGAGGGTTAACAACAGCTGAGGAGAAAGCCTCTCGATGCCTGGACAGACCATCGGTAATCGTTTGTAGGCTACTGGATATCAGGTTGGCGTGGGTTTGCAGTGCGGGCCACAACGGGAGTTGGGGATTCTGGGAGATGTCGGATCGAAGGGCGACAAGCGAAGTATGAAGAGAGAGAAGACGCTGGCGAGTTTGGTCGAGAGACCGCACCTGGTCCGAGTCTAGAGCAGCCATTACTATTGAGAGAGCGTAAAGAGACGAGGGAGGTTGTGGTTATGGAAAATAACTGTATAAATAAATGTACTGTAGTATGTAGTACTCCTTCAATATGTCCCGCAGTTGTACCCTCCCGATATTGAATGCCAGGGATCGTGCCTTCTCCAATTCTATGCCCGTAGGTCCACCGCACCTTCCTGGACTCCGCACTGGGCCACACCTGCCAATAGCGATTCGTGAGATGTGACCTGACTTCTGCCTTTGACTTTGAAGCTCCAAAACACCATCATCAGATTTCTATCCATGGGTGCTTCACTCTCTGTACAAAGTATCCTTCGACAAACTGCCCGGATGCCCCTCCTCTTCAACAGCCTGCCTGCTTAGGCACTCCATCAATGGCTGCTCCGGCAGTCGCCCGACTCTCAAGCTCTGCCGTCTGTGCAGCTTGTCTGGCTCGGACTGTCAGGATATCACCACTACCGATAACCTCTATCCAAGCCAATAGAAAGCTGCACCGTGCCTTTCCTCGTTCTGATCGCCAACGGACCCAAAGAACTCCTGTTTGTTCAACCGCATTTATCAAAAATTACTTTTCCGCAAACACTTACGCAGAAGGACAATGGCTCAACAATGGCCTCACGGCTGCTGTCCGTACTGTCGCTGAGAGACCCGCCAGCACTATCGCCGCACAGCACCATCCTCAGCTCAATAAGGATGAAAAGATAGCGATACCACAGCCCAAAAAGACCGAACCGTCGCAAGCACCCCAAGACTTGCCCCATCGAAGAAGACAACGCCGGAAAACAGCAGCAGAAGCACAAGCACAAGCAGAAGCACAGGCTATAGTACAAGCGGAAGCCTCAACCCCAGCAACCTCACCCGAGGAATCCCTACCACTCGATGCTTCATCTCAATTAACAACAGCCGCCACTTCGCTACCGACATCGGCCACATTTCGAAGGAGGGCTGCCACATATTTGTCCCTCACAAAGCCGCGCTTGTCCTTCTTAATCCTCCTCACCACGACTTCTGCATATTCCTTATATCCTATACCAGACATTCTCTCAACCACGGCTTCCTCCGTTGAAACCTCCTTCTCCACCTCCACCATCACTCTCCTCTTCCTTACCACTGGCACATTCCTATCATGTGCCTGTGCAAACACTTTTAATATGCTTTTCGAACCCAAATACGATGCCCTGATGACCCGTACAAGAAACAGACCGCTTGTGCGAAAGTTGGTGTCTCCTCGAGCTGCTACCGCTTTTGCTTTACTCTGTGGAGCTTCTGGCTTGCTCTTACTCGGTCTTGGAACCAATCCTACAGTCGCAGGGCTCTCGGCTCTCAATATATTTCTCTATGCTGGTGTGTATACACCCATGAAGCGACTATCACCAGCCAATACCTGGGTTGGCGCTATAGTCGGAGGGATCCCTCCTCTAATGGGATGGTGTGCTGCAGCAGGTCAAGCTGCCACTTCCGAACACCATTCCTGGCAAGATTTACTCCTTTCAGAGGACGCTTTTGGTGGCTGGGCCTTGGCTGCTTTGTTGTTTGCCTGGCAATTCCCCCACTTCATGTCTTTATCCCATACAATTCGTGACGACTATCGCAATGCTGGCCATAAAATGTTGGCATGGACAAATCCTGCAAGGAATGCCCGTGTCGCTCTTCGCTATTCCTTTGCCATGTTCCCCATTTGTGGCTTTCTGTACTGGTCCGGCTACGTCAATCCTGGTTTCCTGGCCATTAGCACCGCCTGTAACGTGTGGATGACTCGAGAAGCCATTCGCTTCTGGAGAAAACAAGGTGCCGGTGGCAGTGCACGAGGTCTCTTCTGGGCCAGTGTCTGGCAACTCCCACTTGTTTTGGTTGGTGCCTTGGTATGCAAGAAAGGCATATGGGATGGTTTCTTTGGCCCCAACGAGCCCGTCAGTCTATATGACGAGAGTCAATCAGAAGAGGATGGGGATGATTTGGGAATGAGGACACCAACCGTGCAAAAGAAACAGAGTCCTCCAGACGACATTAATCTAGCAATGATAGGTTTCAAAAGACCTACTTGAACAATACGGACCAAACTTGGATGTCTATCAAAGAATATACACCTCGGAGTCATCTAGCTTTCACAATAGCCCGCTAGATTGGTGAGTCCCTGCGAGGCGCAATCTTCCGCCAGCTTCGTCTTGAAGATGGCTTCATTTGACTATCCGGACAGTGAGAGATGTGAGCGCGACTCAAAAAATTATCCGGCCTTTTACCCGATATACAAATCGAATACAATAACTGGGTGGATTAAGCTTATTCCGCCGCCCGCCCGGGTGTTTGATATTGCTGTTCGTTGACTCTAGTCCGTACAATCCATGCAAGGTAGCCAACAGACAAGCATCGTGCGGGAAACTAAGACAGTTTTCCGCAAAATGATCAGCAAGGCACAAGCAACAATTTGTGCATCCGTGGCGTCATCCATCTGGAAGATCGCCAGAGGGCTATACTACCTCCAGCAAGAAATGCGGGGAATGTTTCGATGTCCCTCGAAGCTCTACAATTGTAGAAAACTCAATCGACTATGATTGTCCGAATCTCACATCTGGCGATGCAGAAATGTAAAATATACGATGGCTAAGCATGCATATATATTCAATCAACTTCTATTTGGACACATCCTTCATCAGCTTGTTTCCTACCAAGCTTTAAATGTGTACAGACTTGTATTTTTCTTCGCTATTATCCAGAGTCCCAATTGAACCACAAATACATCTGCGAGCGCAGCCCCTCGTCCAATATGACGATATCAATTTCAACAATATTGAAGTGGATGAGCCTAATGACTCCGCTGAAGTCCGTGCGGGCAGCATCAGGGCTCAGTTATAACGGTCTGGCACAAACACCCCAGATGGGCTGGGTGAGTGGCAAAGCCTCGTCTGTTTGAATCCACCCCCACTCCCCCGACAAGAGAAGTCTTAGTCGTAAATATTTGAGCCGACAGTCCCTTGGGAGAACTCAATCTAACTTCTTCCTACAACTGTCCAGGATACATACAATGCTTACGCCCTGGACTATAATGAGACAATCATCGCCACAAATGCAGACAAATTGGTAGACCTAGGCTTTCGAGACTTGGGATACAATGTGGTTATTTTCGACGATGCTATGACCGAACGGACGCGGAGTGAGAATGGTTCACTCATAGAAAACGCTGCTAAGTTCCCCTCCGGCCTCGCCACCATAGTCGACACACTCCATCGTGATGGGCTTCTCTTTGGTGTATACAGCTCTGCCGGTCGCTTTACTTGTGGCGGATATCCCGGCAGCTTGGGATATGAAACAATTGATGCTGAGTGGTGGAGTAGCTTGGGAGCTGACTATCTCAAGTATGATAACTGTTACAACGAGGGATTGTCAGGAACACCGAAGCTGAGTCAAGATCGCTATGCTGCCATGTCGAACGCATTAAACTCCACTAGCCGTCAGATCACATACAGCCTATGCAATTGGGGGGACGACAAGCCGTGGGAGTGGGCATCAACCATCTCAAACTCAGCACGCATAAGTGGAGACATCAGCGATTCCTTCGATATGCCCACCACCAGCTGTCCATGTGGTCCCGATGAGTATTATTGCCAGCTACCTGGATATGGCTGCAGTATTGTCAATATCTTGGGCAAGGCCAGTCATATTGTTAGTAAAAATCAGCCGGGGTATTGGAATGACCTCGACATGCTGGAGGTCGGGAATGGAGGCATGGACCACGAAGAATATAAAATGCATTTCAGTATGTGGGCAGCTATAAAAAGTCCATTGATCATGGGCAACAAGCTCGACCAGCTAAGCCCCGAGGATTATGCCATCCTAATCAATCCCGCTGTGCTCGCAATCAGCCAGGATCCAAGTGGAAGCGCTATTTCGCGGAAGCTGGTGCAGCAAGTGGACGAGAAAGACGAGCACGGATTCGGCGAAGTGCAGGTTTGGTCGGGCGGACTGAACAATAGCGACCAAGTTGTGGCATTCCTCAACATCGGAAATGCATCCCGGACGATGAAGTTCTCACTGGTGGACATCTTCGGCGGAATCAAGACAAACGAGAACGCACAGCGGAGCTGGGACCTGTTCGACGTCTGGGGAAACGAGACCGTCATGAGCAATGATGTCGCGAGCCAGGTCCTCAATGGGACACTTGCGGTTGGCAATGCTACTGGGTATTATAATGCGAGTGCTAAAAGCTGGGCACAGGGTCTCAATCAGAGTGAGTCATTGCTGCTTGGAACACCTGCTGGTTCGGTTCAGGGGGGTGGGAGCATCTCGGCCGAGGTTCCAAGACACGGGATTCAGATGTGGAGGTTGAGAGAAGCGGGTGGTGGCGAGCAGAAGAGGGATGAACTGTGAAAGATGTTGAATAATTGTATTTTCAAAAAGAGAGAGATGCATTCGTGTGGTATGGAACTTGGTTAACATAACCAGTTTACTTCTTTTGGTTGTACGGAGTATATGCCCAGTAGCGTCAAGAGCAGAAGTTGCTACTATCCCGACTATGATTGAGTCTGGCCATGTCTTTCCACAGGCTGCCCTATCCTATACTTATGTATCATCCCTTACCATGCACCCACCAATGAATGCTTGCCTCGTTACTAAGGTATTCATAGTTCATAAATTCATTTTCAGAGGTCCATCCTTCCAGACCATAAGCATACGAGTACACGCCACTCCCTGAAAATTGTCTCCATACCCTCCTTCTCCTCCCTCCTCACCCTTCTCAGCCAATCTTTGCGCCACTAAAATCCATCTCCGGATGCTCAGCCATGAACTTTTTCAGCAAGTCTTGCTTCTTCTGCTCATCGCTGGAGGGTTTACCCTGCCGCTTCATCTCCTGGTCATACATCATTTTCTCAACCATCCCCCTAGTTTCTCCGTCTAGGTCTGACAGCTTGGAGTTCTCTGGCTGGATCTTGGTTACGTCGATGGCTGGTGCGGAAGTGACAATGTGCGCCCACCAGTTCGAGCCGCGCGTTTTGGCGAGGTTGATGTTGATTGTCTTGCTTGAGTCGGCGTTGGTCGACAGCAGCCAGGTTGAGTCGTCGACGAGGATGGGGTGTGGGAAGTCACCCTGTTTGAGGGCGAAGAGTCGTTCGTTAGCTTTTGTCATCACCTGATAGTTTGGAGTTGTAGAAATCTAGCGGGAGAGGGCAGCCCCCTCCTTCGTCCATCTTTGACTGTCTGACAGAGTGACCCCTTCCAATGGGGAAGCATTAACATGAACTCACCTCAAGAATAGGTTCTTGACCTTTGATAGCGACTTTGATGTGCGTCTTCTTAAGCTCGACGATCAGATCGCGTGCCTTCAAGTTGCCCGGTATGGGGATGATCACGTCGGCCTCTTCTAGCGTTTGTGTCCATTTATACGGTAGCTTGGACTGTTCCTCTTCTTCTCTTGCTCGCTGCTCCGCGTCCTTGCGTCGTTGCTCCGACGGTGTAGGCGATGGAGGGCGGGACATAGTTTTTTGCGAGGGCGAGGAGGGGTAAGGAAGAGCGCGGGGAGTGAGGAAGGGTGTGTGGTGGGCTGGTGGCCTTGGATATGGGTTTTGGACAGAATTCCTAGAGCAGTGGTTCTGGGGAATCGGTAGTGCGCTCAAATCGGCACCAGGTTTTTGTCAGTTGTTGTAGATTTAGTTGTGTTCAAGTTCAAGTTGGAGAGACAATTTGGGAAAACGCCTTGAAGGACGTCATGCAAGGCTGAGACTCTCAGGTCTTGGCTCTCAGCCTTGCGATAGTGGGCTGGAATCACCATTTCCCTTTTTCACACTTGTAATCTTCATTCACTCCAGCTGCCCACATGAACAATATATTTTGGGCACCCAAACTTTAGATTTAAAAATTTCACTGAAATCCACCTGATTTCTTTTTGGCTGGTGCGGTGGGGTGAAATTTGGACGGTGGCTTTTACTTGACCTTTTCATCCTAGACTTCTTCAAGATGATTGACACCGGGAAGGCAACAGTAGGTAGCAATTTCCTTCCCCATATGCCCATGAAATCCAAGATGTGATCGAGTTGTGGGTTCAATCCGACTCAGATCCAAGATCTTTGACCAAAACACAACCAATATTTCGGTCGCGTGGGCTTATGTGGTACCACCCCTTCGGACATCGCCAGCCGTTCTTTTCGCCGGAGGCCGCCAACCTCAACGGGCAATCGCACAGCAGCAATGTTTATTCCTTCGTGGTATTCAGATTCTAATCCATTACCTGTGCATGTCCCATCCCACACAACGAGTCGGCGCTCTCGCAATCCATCGAATATGATCGATATGTTACAAGTCATCGCCTTCCTTCACGAGCTTATGCTTGGCTGTCTGAGAGTATATCCACTATATACACGCTTTAATATCCATCCGGAGCTGCGAAAATCAAACCCTGCTTGATCGATCACTCCCTCCCGTCCAGCAAGGCTGAAAGGCTCAGGGATTTCAGGGGCGGAATATCGTCCAAGCATTTCTCCCTTCACCTAGTTTCGACGAAGGCTATTGTTGCCACTGCTCTATTCCCCTCCAGCGTCAATCGTGTGGTTCTTTTTCTGGCATTCTATCCTAAATATTCAGGATTAAACACCTCCACTGGACTGTGTCTCTATCAATCCAAAAGGGGAACCCGAGCGCAGTTCTGGAAGGGCGGCCCCACACATCTTTAGTCAGCCGTATTTTCTTACCTAACTGCTCCACGTTCAGACTGTTTACAAAGGCTTGACGATGCTTGACCACTCGCTCAGACCGGCTATGCTTCAATGTCTGCTGGCGTGTTGAGGAGGATATCCTCTGACTAACGACCCGGAACCTTATTGAGATGTCCGAGCAATCGGGCAGTCGACTGAAGGCTGGAATCCAAAGGTCGAAACGGTGAGTGAGCTTCGAGGGCAGATTGTCGTGGCAAGCGAGAGTTTCCATAACGCCTCGCGAGCTTACATGAAAACACTGAATCCATTATCCCAATTACGATAAAGTGCAAGTGTTGGGTTTCGTATAAATGAACAGGCCACTTGAGCGTGTTCCTTCTGGCACCAGCGCCAGTCTTCTTACTTCCAAATACCCTTGAAGTGATACCCTCGACTCATATTCACTCCGGCACGACATTCATTAAGATGAGTTTCCAACGTATGCCCTGACTAGGACCTATGTAATGCTTCTCAAGCTGACATGCTCCAGCGAAATACCAATTCGAGCGACTCGACAAGGACAAAGCTGGTGCGATCTTACCCTTCCACGAACCAATTTACTCAAATCATATTCCCAACAGTAACTAACCGCCCATCCATGTACGATAGTTCTCCTAGTTGTCGACCATCAACTGGGCCTCCTCCAACTTGTCAAAGACTACACGACCGCTGAATTCCGCAACAATGTACTCGCCCACGCTGAGCTGGGTAAACTCTTCTCCCTGCCCGTGATAATGACCACTTCCGCCGAAACAGGTCCCAACGGCCCCTTGCCGAAGGAAATAACGCAGATGTATCCCGACGCACCGCTGATCAAACGCAACGGCGAGGTCAATGCGTGGGATAACCCGGAGTTCAGGGCTGCTGTGGAGGCGACCGGGCGGAAGCAGATTATCCTGGGTGGGATTGTGACCGAAGTGTGTACGATGTTTCTGGCGTTGAGTCTGAGGCAGGCCGGGTATAGTGTCTGGGCGAATACTGAGGCGAGTGGTACGGCGACGCCCAAGTTGGCAGAGGATGCGAATCGTAGGATGGAGGGTGCAGGCGTGCATTTGGTAAGTTCTGTTCTGCTTTACGAACGTCGATATTGGTTCAGTTTGATGGATGAAGATTGGACTGATTTCATCGCATCTAGACTGGAATGTTCGGCATTGCGATGTTCTTGATGAAGGACTGGCGGAATACACCCGGCACGGCTGAGGTGCTGCCTTACTTGGACAAGGTACGAGGTCCTGAGATCCTAAGGAAGCCTATCGTGCTAACGACAAGACACAGTATTTCCCTGCATATGGTGTAGTAGCGAGAGCACATGGCGCAGCAAAACAATCCGGGGATATCGTTCCTGGTGAGCAGGAGTTACTAGGATGAACCACGAAAACCATATCCATGACACAAAGGAAACAATTAAGTCGGTTAATGATCAGCACGTGGAATGGAAAGTATCTTCGGAGCCTGTCTCAAACAAGTGATGACATACATGTTTGATAATATCTATCTGTCTGGTGGAATATGATGATCCAACATGTGGAACCCCCAAGGGGGCACCGCTAAATAGAACGTGATAGGACATTCATGCATCTCAAATGCATCCATGTGGCATTAAATAAACAGACAAGCCCCAGATTCCCGCATCTTATACCATTTCTTGGGAAGCATGATATCTCCAAGAGTTCCACCTTCTTTCCCGATCACGCCAGGCACAAAGCCCACGCCATCATAGAACGCGGCGATTCGATTAATCTCTCACTCATTCATTATTAATATAGTAGGAACAAATACTAGTACGGAGCTCTCCGTTTTCCCCCATCATAATTTATGTTCATCATAACATCATCGCCGCGAGCTATATCCATTGGGGATCTTGGGCACATCAGGTGTGACCTGATAAACGTCGGGGAAGCCGGCTTCGTGCAGCATCTCCGTGAAGCCGGTGGTAGGGCGACTTTTCTCCCCGGCACTTGTTGATCGCATGCGTTTTGTAACTGTGTAGTCGGTGCCCCCTCCACCACCGTCGTATCGGGCTGGTGTCAAGACTTCGTGGTCGTGTAGAGATGATACGGCGGAGTAAGTGCTTACAGTTCTCTCGTTCGTAGCTTGGTGGGGGTTGCTGACTCGAAAGCTGCTGTGTTTGTTGTTAGCTGCTAATTTGGTGTTCGGGGGTGTCTCGAATGGGCTACCCATTGTATTGTTATTTTGAGTATTGCTACTGCTGCCATGGCCCATGTACCGTTGGGCGTTCATCCCTCGAAGAGGGGCTATATTTGGTGGATACGCTGGCATTGCAGGTCGGCTGTCTGGACCGCTGGGTGGTGAGTAGACATTGATGGTCTCGGTGCCGGATTCCCGGGGAATCCGGCGGTCTGGTGTTACGGGGACGCCACTTGGGACAGGAGGAATGTTGTTGACCACCGGAGGAGTGGGCATTTTCCAGTTGTCTCGTATGCCAACCGTAGGACTTTGCCCGCTCCTAGCGGAGAACATCGACCTGGCACGCCCCGTGGTTCGGCGTAGAAAGTCGGTCCTGAGACCTCCTGGCTGCAGAGGTATGGGATCGGAAATGTGAGGCTTGTAAAGGGATGAACCCGTAGAGTTCCTCTGAGGAGGTTTTCGATGACGCCCTGAGCAAATAACCCAGGCAAGCATCATGAAGGCTCCAATAAACATACCAGGGAATAGGCCTGCGAGGAAGACAGTGGGAGGGAATTTGTTGCAGGTATTTTCCAGTTGTGCAGAGTTAGCACTTGCCCCAGAGGTGGCGGTGGAAGTTGAACTTGAAGTTGGGCTCTTCGACGTGGAGGGTTTCGAAGAAGAGCCCGAACTTTGTGTGGATGATGCGCTTGAACCACTTGAAGAACTGGGAGAAGAGGGAGATGTATCTGAAGTTCCGGACTTACTAGAGGCCGTAAGGAGACTGCAGACCGGACTTAGATTTGGCTGATTTTTAGGGGTGTCAAGACAAGCGTAGCCGAAAGGACAACAGCTATCCCCGCAAGTTGGCAGTTTGTCGCCCAGCTTGGTTGTAAGTATACTGGCAGTTGGATTGCGTGTGGCATTCTGCGCTTGAATATCGCAAGGGATTACCGAGATATTATCGCAGGCATTGCCTTCCGGGCAGCAGAGAGCGGAGGAGCCGTTGTCAAGTGAAATGCAATTTGAGCCTTCCGAACACTTGAAATTGTCAGGTAGCCGAGAATCGACGGCTTTGCAAGAGAGATCATCCCTCCGCGAGAGAACCGGTAAGTCTGTCGAGGAGGGAGAGGTTACTTGATAGGCGTTCGTAGATGACATATAGATTAGAGAGAGGAGTGCCAGGCGCCGCCTTCCTATCTTGGAGGACATGGCGGACATATGTGTAGATGGTAGGGTTAAATATTGGGTACAATAGTATCGATGGAGGGTTGTACTTGTGGCAGTTGGTGGGTAAGCGCAGTTATATTCTTTCGTTTGTCTAGACAATGACCATGTCGCCAGGACGAGTCACTTGGATGGGTGCCAAATTAAGAGCATGCAGGAAACGGACAAAGGAAGGGTATTAGAGGTTGACAAAGGAAAGGAGAAGTGAGTCTTCACCTTCAAGATCTCACAAAGGAAAGAACTATTGCAGAGCAGAAAGTGGCATTGTAAGACGCGTGCCTGGAAACAGCCTGAAAGGCATTGGACCACGAGCTGAAGAAGCATCGAACGACGAACGGTTGGGCATGCATTGAATATAGAAACTCCATCATGAGGTGGGCGAGAAATGGCCCGAGCATAGCCAGTGAAATGTGGGTTCAAACCATGTGTTGCGACCTTGTGATCTGAAGCAGGCGCGGACATGCATCGAAAGGGTGGCAAAGGGTGAAACGAGTGGTTGAGAAGGGTTGAAACTTGTAGAGGGACGATAGAGACGGATGAGGTGGAAGAGATGGAAGATGGAGGGTGGAGGTGGCTTGGACTTGCATTGTTTCAAACGCGAGGCTCAGCAGCAAACCCTATGGATATCATTGGCCAGCCTTGCTAGACATGCGCTAGTCCCAAAATGGAACGTGTCGCAGGTCGATTTCCGCAGCTGCACCTCCATTCACCACAAATTTGTCGCCGGGTTGATCGCTCCCTATACATGCCCATACTGCAGACGCCGTCCTCGGTACTGCACTGAAAATCCCTTCATTGATGATTACCCGACCTCCGACGAGGCCGCAGTCCTTCCTGCGAGCCTTCGTCAAGCAAACTCAGAGTGTATGCAACAAATCCACCCAACCCTGCTCAAATCTTCAACCGAGAATCTAGCATTGACATTTTGATTGAAACAGCCCCAATGCCGTCGCCTGCACGCCCCTCCTCAAGACTGGAAGCTCATGAAGAGCCCTTCATGGCAAAACCAAAGGAAGAAGCAAGTTTTTGATAAACACGGTGTCCCTGGTTTCCTGTCCAAAGACTGTTTCAATACCTCGTACACCAAGTACATAGAGCATCTCGCGGCTCGATTAAATGAGTTCGTCGCTGGTATGTCATAGAATCAAGGCTTTCGCCTCTATTCAAGATTTGTTCCTAACGGACATCTGTAGGCACTGCCGATGAAGGTGCCTCCGCCATGGACCTACACAAACGGTACGCCCATGTCGCTCAGAAAGCTGCCCTCTACAATCACGCCGCCATGGCCATCCACACCCAATACTTCTTCGAAGGTCTCGCACATGCTCCCGCCACCGCCATACCTCGAAGCCCCGGCATCAACACCAAGAAGGCTATCGAAAAGCACTTCGACTCGGTCGACCAGCTGCGCACCGAATTCCTCGACATTGCTGATTCAGTCTTCGGCAACGGCTTCGTCTGGCTGATGCTTACACGAGACGCCGGTGGTCTCAGCGTCCTCGCCACCTACAATGCAGGTTCACCTTGGCCCGGCGCCGCGCCTCGCCGCGACAACCGCGATATGGCTACCATCGACGCCCGCCAGCTGGCCGAGGAGCTCCAGGACCCACGAAAGCATGCAGGTTATTACAGCGGCGACCTCTCTTCACATATGGCTGGCTCCTTCGGCAATTTCAGCGCCAACAGGGCCCGTTTCTACGAGGATCACTTGGATGCGGAGCCGCTCCTCTGTGTGAATCTTTGGCAGCACCAGTGGCTACCAGACTACGGTCAGTTCGGCCGGAGAGAGTACCTGACGGCATGGTGGGACTCGATAGACTGGGCTGAGGTCGAACATCGGTATTCACTAGGTGCGCCCGTCAATGCTACGAGATTGCGTCCATCCCTGTACGAGCCTTTGATGAACAAAGTCGAAAAAGACCTGCCTGTCGAGTAAGGCTGGAGATCCCATTTGTAACCACTCTCCTTCCCCAACCGGCTTCGAGCAGCAGATCACATGTGCCCTCATCTCGCCAATTTGGAAAGAGATCTAGTGGCCGCGAAGAACTTCCTGTACGCCCTTGTCAGAGTTTCGAGGATATATTATACCCTGAATGCTACTTTCGTGACCGACGAGCGTGCATGTATGCATGTGTGGGATGCACGGCGCCGTCTTCATGTGTTTGCCTTTGAGCAGCCAGGAGGGACAAGGGCATAAGACAGGCATAAAATGTATTATTACATATATACCACTGGCAAAACCAATCAATAATAAAATTGATCGATCCAATAAAATCATGCCACTCCTGGGTCAAGGAAATCTAACCTGAATTGATGTATAGGATATTCAATCAATAGACTAGCTTCTGCTTCTGCAACGCAGCCCTTGTTCTATCATTGCCTACTCGTAGGTGCTTGAGTTTCACGGAGTGGTTTAATGATGCTTGAATTCCGCGCCTGCACGCTCCGTCTCGTACATTATCGTCTCCAGTTGAGAGGAGAAAGACGTGTTATGCGGGGTGACGCCCTGGAAGACGTTCCGGTTCCCATCTTCCAACCTCGTCACCTTACTAGCCTCCACAGTCTTGGAGATCGTCACAGCGCGATCACTAGAGCTGGTGTAGGCATGGCCCGCTGTCGCCTTACTTTGGCTGTGGGTGTTGGGTGTTGGGCCTTGGGACAGATGTCTGCGTGGATTTGCGGGATCTCTCGAGAGTGGCAGCTCGAGCCGTGTGACATTGTCAAATGGTTGTCGAAGGACCAAGTGTCTATGACAAGAATACAAGGCACTTAAGACATGGTGTGCTTCTTTCAATCCCAGTATCTGATAATGCCGTCTAGGCCACCAGTGGCAACTTTACTAGTCTCTTGACTATGCCAGGCAACACATGTGACGGCACCACATCCTTCTCCTCCAGCTTGCACCTTGTGCCACATCTTACCAGTCTTCCAGTCCCAGAAGCACACAAATCCACCAGTGTCACCGGATGCAATAATACCTCCATCTGGACTGATGGCAACGTCAATTGCGTAGCCCGAAGTATTCATGCCACGGAATCCCTTCTTGCGATTCTGTCGGAACTTGTCACCAGCAGCGTAGACGACAATCTGGTTATCGGCACTCTGGAAGGCGACATATTTCCCACTGGGGTGTGGTGCCGAGCGGACGAGGGCGTACATGGATGGGTCTGCAATGAATTTGATAGGCACCGGGATTCCATATTCCCACGCTCTCAGAGACTTATCGTCCGAGGTGGAGATGAACCTTCTTCCTTCGTCCACAAAGGTCAGTGTGTTGATAGGGCCCAGATGATGGTCATATTCCTGTGTCAACTCTCCACTCCGCGTATCAAATTGAACAATCTTCTTGTCCGACATGCCTGCAATAAACTCGTTGCCTTCTGGGTGGAAACGGAGTGTATGGGGGGTTTTCCCAGTGGTAAAGCGTGATATGCATTTTCCTGTTTCTGTGTCCCATAATTTCATTTGCCGGTCATATGATGCGGAAAGGAATGTGCGCCCAGTATGGTGGAAGTCGGTGTCTGTGACGGATTTACTGTGGCCGGAGAACGTCCTTAGCAGTGTCCTGTCATGGTGTGCATCCCACAAAGCGATCTTGCCATCGGCGGCAGACGATAGAAGTAGATGTGATGATCGTGGAATGAAACGGAGTGAAGTGATGGGTTTCGTGTGATATTTGTAGACATGGATAAGTTTCTTTGGCACATAGTTTTGTTGTGATCCGGGTTCCTTATGAAGGTCGATGTCGAGATCTTGAGGAACATGCATGTAGGTTCGTCCTTGGTAATCGAACTCCGAGACGCCATGGAACTCCGTGGTTTCTGTGAGACTTGAGTCTTCTCCGTATCCGGTTGCCTCCTTTGGCGGCGCAGGTAATGGAGTACGCACTATGCCTTCCTCCACCCATTCTTCATCCGAAGCGAGTTCCTGGTCCGCAGCTGCCTCTGCCTGCTCGTACGCGACATCGTCACTTGTGTACTTCGCCCAGGGTCCTAGGTATGCACCTTCGCCGTCAACGATACTGCTATCACCCTTCTTTTGTCGCTTCGCTCGAATGGCTTCGCTGTCTGCCTTGGAGTGACGTAGTTGAACCACATCTCGTCCACCATACTTTGCGATCGCAGCTTGATTCCCCACTAATGCGCCGTTGACGCTGGGATCTTTGGTGTAACCCAGACTTTGAAATGTTCGATGCTGCGTCTTGAAAGTTGCCTCGGACATGGTGGTCTCTTCAGCGTTGCCCGTGAGGACATTCTTGCGTTTCAGGGCATTTCCAGAGGTGGATTTGAACGGGTTTATGGGACCTTCCACAGGCCGAGCTAGGTTGTCGTAGGTAACATTATATGTCAAGGCGGTACTCGAAGGATTCGCAAGTGCTATTTGTAACTGCGACGAGTCCTGTTGAATGTTAGACCGACCAGAGCCTTGCGCTAATTGTAGAGACCAAACCTCTATTGATACATCTGGGGCAGCCTGCACAGACTTGGGAAGTGCTGATGTGCTTTTTGAGAGCGCGCCGTCATCGTCGCTAGAATCGTAAGCCAGCCCCAGTAGACCGGACATTTCGATTTGTTGGCGACAAGGTGAAAGGCTGGCCGATTTCGCTGGGTTGGACCAGGGATCAAATTAGTAGGAAGCAGAAACTGAGGGACGGCCTATGATGCAAGGTCAGGCTGGGGGGCGAAGGAATCTTGAATTATATTATTAACACGTGATTGATTACGTAAAACGGAAATATTTTCTCCGTCCCGTCAGTTTTGTACCATAATTACCCTCTTGCAGCTATTAGCTGGACCACTCCGAGTACTCTCCTAAGTAATGTCTTTCTTGTGCTTTCAACCACATGGAAATTCTTCTGTCTTGCTATGTTCCGGTACATGGACGAATGCTCTCAAACTACACTATCTCAAAGCCTGTCTACATCCGGGTAGCCTCTCAATCTCAGAGGTAGCAGAGACGACAGCATAAGCAAACAGGGACAGCAGGACGTCCCCTTGAATCTCTCTGCTGACCATCCTATGTAGCCTGCTCCCCGCCTTCAAAACCCACCGCATCAAAAAGCTCAGATTCTCTTTCGAGCTCCCTTATTTGTGGAGGTAATGCCGGCTCGCACACCATTAAGTCTTGGTGGGGGAAGCTCCGAAAACCCTCGGTTTTGGGATTGACCTCAGCTCGCAGGCACCGAAACTGGCACAGTACGAGAAAAGCTATGACCAGTTCAGAACCTCCAAAGCTTAAGGTAGGAACTTCCCCAATGAGATTGATCTCGACAGCAGTGTTTGGCGGACTCGTCGGGTCCCTAGGCGAGTAGGTAACTTCTCAGTGCCGCCAGCAGTATATAGTACCACCGCCATGACCTTCCAGAGCTTTGGCTTTTTCCCTCCTCTGAGTTGGACTTGGTAGTACTCTTTTTCCATTCACATACCGATCGAGTGAATCCGAAAAGATGGCGAGCATACCAGTATCACCTGGTTCACTATCCCTCTTCATATCTTTCTTGATACTTGTTGTTCACTTGGTAGAAGCCATCAATGAGACCGACGTGCGGAACGCCGTTGCCAGGTTAGACGACTACATGCAAGCAGTTCTCAACCAAACAGGCATACCCAGCATAGCGGCAGCCGTCGTCTACAACGACTCTGTTCTCTACTCCAACGCGTTCGGCGTCCGCACAGTCGGAGGAAACGAGTCTGCCACGCCAGAGACAGTGTATCAGATCGCCTCCCTCTCCAAATCCATCTCCTCGACCATAATCGCCGGGCTCGTCAGTGACGGCTACCTGAACTGGACGTCCCACGCAAACGAGCTCGACCCGCTGATCGAGCTGTCCGACCCATGGATCACGCGAGAAGTCGCAGTCCAGGATTTCTTCTGCCACCGCAGCGGCCTCTACGGGGGTGCGGGCGACGACCTCGAGATGTTCGGCTACAACCGCTCGGAGATCCTGTCCAAGCTGAAGTATCTGGCCCCGACGGGTCCATTCCGAGCCGCTTACCAGTACAGCAATTACGGTATCACCAGCGGCGCCGAGGCCGCCGCGGCCGCTGCTGGAGGCTCCTGGGATGACTTGGCCCAGTCGCGACTATACGACCGGTGCAACATGAGCTCGACGAGCTCGCGCAACGCGGACTTCATGGGTGAAGCGAACCGCGCGTCTCTGCACGTCCTCGCACCGAACGTCACCACCGCGAACTCGAGCGAACCGTGGATAGAAGCCCCGCTCCGGAACCCAGACGCGCAAGCCCCCGCGGGAGGCGTCTCCTCCAGTGTGGCCGACTTGGCACAATGGATGCGACTTGTGCTCAACAACGGAACGTACGACGGCCAAGCCGTGATCGACGCCGCCGACATACTCTACACACACCTGCCGCAGATCGTGCGCGGGCCGGACCCAGCAACGGGGATGCCAGGCTTCTACGCGCTGGGATGGACGGTGGACTACGAGGCCCCCAACTCCGGGCGTGTCTTCATCGGGCACGCGGGCGCCTTCTCGTCCGGGACACGCAGCTTCGCGCGCCTCAACGTCGCGGACGGGCTGGGCATCGTGGTGCTCTCGAACTGTTTCCCAACGGGCGCGCCCGACGCCGTGGCGTTCGCGTTTATGGACTGGGTGTATTACGGCAATGCGACGCGGGACTGGCTTGACTTCTGGGACGGCATGTACAATGAGTTGAATGCGGAGATCTCTGCCACGGATCCGGGCTTCGACGTCTCGCCCAGTGGCAATGGCAATAGCAGTGGCCCACTCCCCGACCCGACCGCCTACGCGGGGGTATACAGCAACGAGTACGTGGGGCGCGTCAGCATCACCACCACCAACTCGACATCGAACCTCAACCTCAACCTCACCCTCGAAATCGGCAACAGGTCCCTGCCGCTGACTTACTGGGCCAACAACGTGTACGTGGCCCGGGTATTTGCCGAGGCACCGGAGTCGCCGTCGGCGGTGACGTTCGTGCTGGGTCCCGGGGGAACTGCTACACAGGTCATTGTTGACGTGTTGAATGGTGACGGTGGAGGGGTTCTGGATCGGGAATCTTGACTCTGTATTGGGTTCCTAAGGAGTCTGGGATAAATAAATGGGTGGGAAACGAGGGGCAAACGTGGATTAAGTGGACTGGATGGCCTCTTCTGGCAGGGTACGGTCCTGGCTGGTTTGGTTGTGGTATCAGTATAATTAGCAAGTATATCAGAACCAGCTTGTGTCAAGTCGAGGATTACGATCTGCTCAGACTACCACACATACAGGGCGAAAATCACCATTTACTCTACGAGTTTTTGCAGGATGGGTCACGTCTAATCTAGTCTTTTGTCATACTCATTAAGATTTATCACAGATAGGATATGCATCATTTAAGTAGGTGCTGTACTTCTGGGGCCCCATCCCATCCTTTTGCATGAAGGGATATTTGATCGCAAAATGCCGTGCCATAAGTTCGTTCCCCTCTTTCAAAAATGCGATCGATATCCAAACATCAGATTCAACTACATCAACACATCAATCATATCATGTCAGTCCGTTCTTTAGTATCTGCGTTTAAAGGCTTGAACACCGCTTTCCCAATGTTTCCCGGCTTCAGGTTACTGGATGAGAAGAACACAAGGGAAGTGATATCAAAACATCCTCTGCCATGCAAGGGGCCGAAGGCGATCCGTTTGTTCGTCCTTATCCCGGGTAGAAAAGAGAACATTGTGAGGGGTCGCGACCAATATGACACCGTCCGTCGACCCTTCTGCTGAGTCATACCATCCTCCTTTTCGATTTGACTTCCTTCTTTCGTTTGGGGCAAGTTGTAGAGTCCCAGTCTCTCGTTCATGATCCACCACCCAATAATTCCGCTTCTGGAGTTCCTTGAGGCCATATGTCCGCTACTTCCGGTCGAGCCGAAGAATGAATTGTCTTCGGCGGAAAGCGATCTGAGGCGCATCAAGAGCCGATGCTCAAACTAGGCATAGCTTCCGTGCTCCATTGCATGCACGACTCGGCCACGCAGTCAGTTAGATTCGTCCCGAATGAGTGCGACGATCATGCTGTAGAGGTAGAAGAAGAACATGATAAGATGAAAGCCGAGTTTGATGAAGGATTCCTGCCCAAGTCCATGTCAGTAAGTGAGGTTGATTGGTATGCAATGGTGGATTTGGAGTATCCCACCTTCTTGTGTACATTCAATTTTCGGAAGATCTCGGTAGCATCGAGCAGATGTTGATTCTCAAGTATCCTGCAGTAGAGGTGTTGGTCAGTCGCAGGCCTCGCACATCTTTGGCATGAAGACTTGACAACTCACTTCTTTGCATTGAAGGCTAGCAGAGGCAGATTCAGTAAGAGAGCCAGCCAGTATCCATTGATGAGGAAGAGACCCGTCAAGAATGCGTGAACAGCGGCTTCTGGGACAATGTAGGTGTTGAGACGGTTGCAGAGGTCGATGGGGTTGATGTAGTCACTGTTCAGGATATGTAAGTAGCCGTCGGTGGTGGTGTTATATTAGACTGCGCTACTCACCATTCTAGATCGCTGTACATGATAGTGAAGAAGACCTGGAGGAAGAGATTGACAGCATTTATGAGGACGGCGAGCAGGTATAACCACGCTTCTCCCGACATCTTGAAGTTGTGTATTGACCGATCACAGGAGCCAAGGTGTTATTCAACAAGCGAGTGATGAAACCTCCCAAATATGTAGGAACTGGTCGTAGTGGTCTTGGTGGAAGGCTGGGGTTGATAGTGCAGAGGGAGACGTGAGGGTGGGAGGGAACCACAAGGTCAACGGTGAAGAGTTGAGGAAAGGGTGTCCAATGTTGCCGGCCAAAGAAGAAGTAGAACGTAAGGTAGCTTTTAGCAGGAGTAAAACCAAGCTGTCCTTGTCTGGCTATCTATCTAATCAGGGTAAGGTGGCAGGTTGTAATTAGTATGTGCCTAGGTCGTATGTACGGAGCAGTGGTCGGGAATGATAGAGGAGGTGTTGGTGCTGCTCGGAGTGAATTGGCATCGTGGGGGAATGAAATTGTTGGCAGGCACGAGTGCGGCCAGAGGCTGGTGGAGGCACTTGCCAGTTCAAGTTGGTGGGCAAAATTGTGCTTGGGCAGGCACCCACCAGGAAGGACCCCTCGGCCACGAAGCAAGCACGATCCGATCCAGCGTCACATCACATGCCAGCGCTTTCCCCTCCTCCACCGTCACGTGGTACTGGTACGTATCAAAGTTATCAACACCTCTTCTCTCCAACGACAAGGATGGTATTACGATATATTGATCAATGGCCTCAAATCTAGACTCCTGATTGAACTTGACAGCGTCCTAATCTCGCCGCTCTCAGATATGTGCAGTTGACACCTGCGCAAGCTCCTTGTGTAATGACTCACCCCCCTATTATGAACCCGAGGAAAGACTGAATAGCCGTGACAGGTCTGCGCCAGTGCAAAGCCATCTGAGATCTCTTTGGAGATCAACTCTACCTATCTCATATGGCTGTCGCTGGTTAGTCTACGCTTTGTGCGAAATGTATAAAGTATGCCATGGGCCGCTACGCGCTGCCAGGCGATACTCTGACGACCGCCCTTGGTCATTCTTCTTCCCCTCTCTCCTCCATCACGCACAAAAAGATCGGTTCAACTATCGAGAGATTGGAAATCCATGATCAGATTATGGGAGAACTAATCAACTGCTTAGGATAGTCTCTCTGTCCTCAGAAATCCTGAGCCTTTTTCTCCCCAGTTGGCGGTATGTCCACTTAACCTGACTGACATGGCTTGTAAGCCTTCGTGGTTCGCATCGATCAAACTCCATAATCCAGATAGTAGTACTCAGACAAATTGCGGACACCCGTGCCCGATCATCGATGCCCGTACTCCGTAGCGACTGCATGCGGGTTTCCCGCGCGGCCAGATCAACCTAGGATTTTTGAAAACCCAAGAGCATTTTTGTACTCCTAGAAGACGCCAATATCCAAGTCGCTCTGTATGCTCCCATCGACTGACTAAACTTTGTCATAAGTTGCTCGATGGCCAATTTGTTCTCATCCACCCCCCAAATTACCAAAACCGGAACCCCCATGTCGAAATTCAGTCGTCCTGCGCATCAGGCCGTATCCGTAACCCGTCCGGAAATCTCAGTAAGCTTGTACAAGAAGGCTCACAGCCAAAGGTGAGATGATACGCTCTTGAAGTCTCAATAGCCCACAACTGCTGCTGCAGCGTCGGATTGTGGGCAAATGCGTTGATTCCACCACGCTGAGCCACCATGGTGCGCAGAGCGTCTTCATGGAGCCGGACTTCATTCGGTTGCCCGAAATCTGCGGTGTACACCAGTAGAAGGAGGACCGCTTGGATGATGGTGTCGCTAGCTGCGTGTCCGGACGACCGTAGTCGATTCCACAATGCATTCGTCCCCCTGCTGAGATGTGATTGTGCGTCTACCTGGTCCTGTACAGTTTCTGGACTGGCGTGTAACTTCCACCGCATGGCGTATGCGTATGCGAGAAGAAGGTGCCGTGATGCTTCATGGTCAAGCATGAATGCTACCGCCGCATCAATGACGCCTCTGGCGGTGTTGTGGTGGCAGAATGTGCTGGAAACTAGAATTGGCAACCCTTAGCATATCGGCTTGTGAGGGGAATATTGGGCTCAGCTTTCGTACAGTAATGTGATTTCTTGATCCCAGCATAGTACTTACAAAATTGGAGTATTGCATCATCCTCCGGCATCGACTTCGAGGAAGGTAGGGGCGCCTCCATCTCTGTGATCGAAGCTGACTGGCTTTGTGATGTCTCAGACTCTTGGTCTGTCAGGTTGCTTGCTGTTCGGTCCTGCCGAGGCCTTTCTGTTGACGGTGCTGGCGATATACTGGCGCTGCTCGCGGATGAGGTGGTCGTTGTGTCGGCCTCTGCCCGAGGAGGACGTCTTCCCCATTCTAGATACCGACTTTGACTGGATCGCCGTAGCAGTTTTGACCGCGCATCTCGTCTTTGAGCTGCAGAGTGATATGCTGTATGCCTCTGTATGGCACTCCTGACATTGGGGTCCTGGCTGTTCACAAATTCGATGATTTTGGGGGGCCCTGTACCCCCTGCGTCGTTTCTCTGACTTGGTTCATCCCTTGATGGATCATCCTCGAGGGGAGGGTCACCACTTGCTGACATGTATGGTTAAGGATAGATATCGTTGTTACCAACAAGGGCAGACTGTAATACAGTGAAGGTCTTTCTTTGGATGGAGATTAGTTTCTCCCTCGAGTGGACTGACGCCACTGTTTAATGGTCCACCACTTCAATCATGAGATGTCTCGCCTTTGTCTGGTTGACAGGATTCATTGGAGAAGTAAGGCTTAGAGAGGGACTTATGCCAGGGACAATTGGGAGGTAGCGCGCCTTCCACAGGTCCAAGCAGGGGGCTACTAAGCGAAGGTCAGGAAGCAGGGCTGAGGCTGGGGATATAAGAGTAGGATGCCTCGCCGGCTATCCCGTGCCATTAATATAACCATTCTAGAATCCTGGAGAATGACCCTGATCCGTATGGAAGATTCGCTCCGTCATACTGGGACAGGGTGCCATGAGTCTCAGTCAGAGCCTGGCCAGGGCCTGTTCCGGCCTTTGAAGGAGTTAGATATGATGGGCTCCGCTATGATCGGGTATCCACGTTCCTCAGCCTGTCATACATATTACAGGATTCGGCGTTGGGCTGTAGCGGTAGACCCCGGTTCGAAGAGAATATAGACTCTTGAAGGGCCATTGGGCCTTAAGCTTGTAGATCTCATTGGGATTGAGCGACTTTCGGACTTCTGGAGTAACGAGAGATTGGCCCATCATGAGTGAGGCATTAGTAGGAGTGCACAAAAAAAAGCAGTGCAAACTCGCACGCTTCAATGTCCGAAGTCGTGTAGAAGCTTCGAATCTTAGCAATTGACTTGATATCTGCAGGATGATTCGGTACCGGTGGTCGTCTCAGCCCTAGAGCACTTGAAGAGTCGTCAAACCTGGTCTCCCGCACGTCGAGGTTCCGAATCCCGCGCCCGGTTATTAGCGAATAACGAATAGCGACGAGCGACCCTTGGCGCGTCAAGCGATCTCATCATCAAATGAGGAATCCCGGCCAATCCAATCACGCGCTCGGTCTGCTGACCTTGCCACCGAGAAAGACGATCAACAAGCCGACCTAACCTTCATTCTCCAAAGTGCAACAGAGTTCTCTCATATCGCTCAGATCGACATGTGCTGCAACTTAAGTATTGCTGTAACCTTCTACGCACCGCGTTGCTTGTGGCGCAATACCAGCCTACCTCCCTCCCATGTACTCATCGTCCTAGACTTTTTGCACAGGAAGCAGCACTCCTGGGTATCGAGACCACGGTCCGGTGGACCATGTACTCCTGGATGCCTGTCATTTGACTCGGGTGGTACTATATTCAGCAGTCAATATCTTGAATTCTTGAGGTGATCTCGACTTGCGACGTGGGATCGCATGTCGTCCGCGCAAACCCGAGGTTCGTATTGGGTTGCAAACTGTTGTTAATCAGAAATGACCGAGAACTGGCCTGATGAATCCAATTGGGGCTCATGAGGAAGGGGACAGCACAGGTTGTAGGCCTGCGCCTCCAAATGTTTTCAGCTGTATCATGTGACCAAACACCTGATACCAATGATCATGTGTCTCAGCAAGGCTGAGCTGAGCCTACGCCTGACTACCCTGATGAGCCCTGATGATCGAGATCGACGATGATCTGCGTAATATTCCTTTCTATAGACCTCGTGTCCGGATATGCAATGCATCGACTTGATCATAAGAGGCAGACTCTTCAAAAGGACACCCATATGGACCCTGGGCCTGGGTTCGTGATACTCATGCAGTCATCTATACGAAGGACAGCGATCCCTAGCAAGCTGCCCTAACTTCTAAAAAAACCCAATGCTACGTATCCAGCAAATGCTGAGAGGAACAAGCAAAGATCAGACATAATCTTGATGCGCTGCCAACTTGCAGAGTGGAAGTGGACGGTTGAGCAAATGCAATTGATTCAATACTTTTAAACATTACGCGAGATCTAAGCACAACTAATCCGAGCTGAACGTAACATCCCTTTCTGGCCTGATTCCCTTGAGAACCTCTAACGTCTTCGAGCTTTGCCAGCTGCCTTCTTACTCGCCCCATTCTTTGCTTTGCTGCCTAGGGTAGATGTTGCACTTCGAGTCTGTATCGCGTACTCTCCTCCCGGCCGCTCAGAAACATCAACTTGAACGCCTTCTTCGTAGTCGCTATCATCGTCGTCGTCTTCCTCCTCAGACCCACCTGGAGCGAGATATCGCGCGACGTCATTGGAATCATTGGGCAGAAAGAGATCATCTTGTGGGCGACGGTATGTGACAGGTGAATGTTGGTGTGCAGAAGGCGGCCCTGAGGCGACACGTCGCTGGGGAGAGGCGTAACGAGGATCCGAAGGGTCGAAACGTGGCGCCCTTGCTGTGTTTGTCTGGTAAGGCAATTGATCTAGCGGCACGTTTATAAGACTGGAGGTGGATCGAGCTCGAGGCTCCCAATCTGGTTCGGAAGGATCAGGCCGGGAAGCACGTGACGAGTTGGAACCGGGCCTCGGCAAGTAAATTGCATCTGGGTTTGAAGCATAACGAGCACCGTAATAAGGATGCTGATATGGGGGGGGTTGTTGCATTTGCTGCAATTGCTGCAACTGTTGTTGTTGACGAAGAGATTGGGTAGAGTTGGTTCGTGACCCTTGACGTGACGATTCGGCCTGCCGTGGGCCAGCAATGTAATGGCCTTGAGGGTAAGGCAGTCGGCGGCCGACATGGCTATAGTCTTGGTCGACAGGATAGGTCTGGTATGCGGCCAGAGGGTCATCCCGATCTCCACGGCTAGAGGTACTAGAAGCGATACTTGGTCCACGGTCTCGAGTTTCAACAGGCTTGCGCCTCGGAGAGTTGCTGGCCGATTTGCTGTCGTTCCTGTCTGACTTTTTACGTACCTCGACAGGCTTGCGCTTAACTGGAGCCTCTTTCTTGCTTTTGACCATCTGTGGGGCTGCTGAGGACCGAGGAGGGTTCTGGTTCCGCTCTAATCGACCCAAAGCATCAATTTCAGCTCGACTCAACTTGACGTTGGCCTTACCCAGCGCCTTGGCACGTGCAATCCTCTCTAGAGCCCTCTCTACAAGTAGATCCTCTTTCTCCTTGTACACCATTTGTAATTCTTGTCGAGGGACGAGACTTGAGTTTGGATCGTAGTCATCTTCATCATCCGAAGGGGTAAAATCATTGTAATCATCACCTGAACGCCGGCGGCGAAGTGCGCCAGTCCCCATGTCTATGCCAGTAAATCGAAGTTCATCTGAAACAAAACGTTTTTCGCCATAATCTTGGTCGAGCTCAACACCTTGTGAAATGTCATCATCGGTATCAAGTTCTTCCACACGATCATCATACGCCCACGACCGGCGGAGATCGCGTTGTCTGTCGTTCCTCCTCCCCGGTCGTCCCCCTGGTGGTCTTCCCCAAGGGGGCACATCGTAAGGAGTTCGCGGCCGACCACCTAGACCGCCTCCTCGGAAAAAGCATTCTCGATAGGTCTATCCATGAGGGAAGCGTGCCCGAGAATGGTGACGCCTGAGGCGCCAATCAACCACAAAAAGGTGGTGATGGGTGAAGAAATGAAAGCGACGGGGACAGCAATACAGGCGAGACCGGTGTAGAGCTGAGAAGAGGTGGCGCGGAGAGTGCCTATCTCAAGATCGCTGCCACCGAGTTTGCCAATAGCCCACATGCCACCGACGACAAGAATGATGTCGAAAAGCAGCCAAAGATTGGTGAGCAGGCTGTAGACACTGAGCATGACAAAAACGACGGCATAGTTGGAGGAGAAGTAAGCGAGGTTATAATTGACACGGCTCTGAACTTCGCCAAAGTTGTTGGGCTTCGACAGTCGCTTGAGGTCAAGGAACTCGGAGATGGGTTTGATGTTAGCAAAGCGAGAGGCGATAGACTGAGATCGGACGCTGCTGAAGCGATCGGAGAGATTGAGGCGCGAGGTGATGGCGTCGAGAGGGATGCTGATTCTTGCCATTTTTGGTGGTAGGTGAGACGAGATACGGATGTGAGGTGATTGAGAAGATTAAGGAAGGGTTTGATTCTGGTTGCAAGTTAGGAGGGGGTTATAATGATTGTGATGAGAGAGAGTCGAAGATGCGCAGGAAGGGAAGGGGATGAAGTCACGTACTGGTAGTAGTGATGATAGGCCTTGGTTGGATTTGGAAGGAGGTTGCGATGTTGCAATGAAGATACGAGGTAACGAACTCTGGAATGAATGAGTGAAGGCGTCAAAGAGACAATTGTGTAGACTAATAAGGACAAAGGATGGATGATGAAGGGAACTCCTCACAGGCAACGATGATTTCTCGAAAGCTGAGCAGATGGAATTTTTTGGTTGGGATGGGGCGTGGTTACGTCTTCCAAGTTGCCCCTATGCAAGCCGTGGCTTGTGAAATTTCGGGGAGACTGATTAAGCCGTTAGGGCCCGTAGGGAGGCGGGAGGTGGTACCGAAGATGGCTGAGCTGAATGGTTGAGGGGGGGTCTGCTCGCCTCTTTGACGGCTTTAAGCGGCAGTGGAGTGCCCTTTTGGGGGGAGGAGGGGGGAGGGGGGGCGAGCTAGCGGCCCAGGACTCGAAGGCTCCAGGGCTCCAGGAGTGCCCCTTGCCCCTGTTGGAACTGCGAACTTGGAATTGGACGATCTGACAGGCACCACTCAAAGTGACCAGTGACCAGTGACCACACCAGGCCTGGAGGTCTGGTCTGTGGTCGTGGTCGTGGCCCTGGTCCTGGTCTTGGTGCCAGGCTTCGTTCCTCGCTTCTCACAGCCTAAGGGAGCTCGACCTCAGCCACACCCAATTTTGGATCTTTGATAAGTGATTTCGAATGTGTGGGGACGGGGGACGTGAGACTGGCACAGACACCAGCACACACTGGCAGGGCACAGGGCAGAAGATGCTGTACAGACTGTTACTCACCTTGCGCTCCCTCGACCTGCCCACTGCAGGCTCAAGGGTTGGTGGCTATCATTGACCTGAATCTGATGGTTTTCGAGGTTTAGGTCTGAAGGAAGGGAAGAGAGAAGGAAAGGATGGAGAGATCAGACTATGTATGTAAGAAAAGCGGGAAGAGGGAAGTGGGAAGAGAAACTTGTATGCCAGCCAGCCAACTACGCGGGGAAGAAGCCACCCGTTTGCTCGATGATACGAGTACAGGTTCCCTTCCGAGCTTTTGAGGACTGACACAAATCACTAGTTACATTAATGTACATATCTACATAGTTGGAAGTGTCAGTGCAGCATAGTCACCCAACGGTAGAATATTCCGCAGTGCCAACTGGCTGCGAGGTCGGCTACGGAGTAGTTAGGGAGTAGGGAGCACTGTCTGCCTACTTGTAGGCGGTTGGCCACGCCCGAGGCCTGCTCCATCGGCTCTGACTGGCAAACTATCGCCTCGATCGACCCCATCCCCCATCTGGCCTCCATCCATCTCTGTTGTGTACCTTGTCCATTGGCTCCACGTTTTCCCTTGGGCACCCATCGCACCACCGACCGTTTTCTACATCCCGCATCTGCCTGTGCCTCATTCTTCTCTTCCAAGGTACTCTTCCGCCTCGGAATTCCATCCCTACTCGTCCTGGAAATCCCGTCTTTGCTCTTTTTCCCTCCCACTTGGTACCGCCTGGTGGGGGGTACCGGTTGAAGATGAGGCCACGAATCCTACACTTCCTCGCCTTCTGCACCCTCCTGTGTCTGGTCGCCGCCTGGTCCAAGGAGGATTATGAAATATTCAAGCTCAAGGATGAAGTCGATGCCTCTGAAGGCCCGGACGTGACTTTCTACGACTTTCTTGGTGTCAAATCTTCATCCACCGTCGAAGAAATCAGCAAAGCCTTTCGCAAGAAGTCACGCGCCCTCCACCCTGACAAAGTCAAACACTCCTTTGTTGCCTCTCGCTCCACCACCAAGCCAACCCAGAAGCCCGGTGAGAAGAAGAAACCTGGCGTCCATGTCTCCAAGGGTCCCTCCGACCGAGAGCTCCAAAGATTCCTCAAAAAAGCCACCGAAAGATACCAACGGCTAGGGGTGGTTGCCAATATCCTCAAAGGTCCCGAAAGAGAGAGATATGATTTCTTCCTACAACATGGCTTTCCCACCTGGCGTGGTACCGGCTACTACTATTCAAGATACAGACCCGGCCTTGGTACTGTCTTGACGGGGCTGTTCCTGTTTGGTGGCGGTGCTGCCCACTACTTTGCCCTGATCACCAGTTATAAGAGACAACGAGAATTCATGGAGAGATACATCAAGCACGCACGAAAGACCGCTTGGGGTGATGAATCAGGAATCAGTGCCTTTGCTGCGATCGGCCAACCGACAAACGTACCTCCACCCCAGACCGAGCCTGAAGCCGATCCAATGGCCAATCTGAACCGACGCCAGAAGAGAGAAATGGAGAGACAAAACAAAAAGGATAAATCCACCAAAAGCAAGCCGGCCAAGCCTGCCCCTGTCCAAACCTCTTCCACCTCAGGAGAAAGACGACGTGTTACAGCCGAGAACGGCAAGGTCCTCATCGTGGACTCAGTGGGAAATGTCTTCCTCGAGGAAGAGGATGAAGATGGAGAGATCCAAGAATATCTCCTCGACCTTGATGAAATTCACAAACCTACATTCCGAGACACCGCGGTGATTCGCCTCCCTGTATGGCTTTTCCGCAAGGCCTTCAACCCGTTCCTGAAAAAGACCGAACCAATCCCTATCAATGATACTCTGGACTCGGAGGAGGCGCACCCAGCGAGCACAACCCCAGAAATTGTCGTACCTCGTAAGGCCACGCCACCCCGGGCCTCAGATCTGAGCGCAAGTCAGATTTCTGACTCAGGATTCGAGATCGTTGACTCGACTGGCATCGACAGTGACATTGCCAATGCCCCTAACGTGAAGAAAAGAGGTAAGAAAGGTAAAAAGTGACCGAATTCAAGAGATAGATGCATTTCACGGGAGTTATGGAATTGTACATTAGAGCGCTGGCGCTTACATAGAGCAGAAGAGCCTGAGAATGAAAAGAGCCAAGTTCATAGCATTCATTTACGTTCGTCCCAAATTTGGTGTGCTCCCAAGTATGATGCACCGGAGTGCGCGACTATGGAACCTCGTGCCCCAGTGGATCGGTGTAGATATGTGTGTGTGTGTGTGTGTGTGTGTGTGTGTATAGATATTACATGAACATTTTCGCAATGGTCATCAACGAACCAAGACTCTCGCCGACGCCACCACCCATGCCCGGCAGGGCCGATCCGCCAGGAAAGTCCCTGGCGCCACCTCTGGCATAGAACCTCTCAGCCTGGGATCTCTGCGCCCCGCCGGCCAGATTCTCAAGACTGCGGGGCAGACGCACGCCGAACTGGGCGAGCAGCTTCGTCAGCGCGCCGCCCGTGATCAGCGGCATGATGACCAGGAAAAACACCTTGACGGGGTGGCGCCGCATGTACTCGTATATCTGGCGGAGGAAATGGCGGATGCGGTTGATGAAGCCCGAGCGAGGGCGGGCGCGCGACGAGTGTCCGCCGCTGCGTGAGGCGCGGCTGCCACCGCCGCCCAGCGAGAAGAAGGACGACGCGCTCCGTGAGTAGGATGGCCGCGAGGCGTAGTAGCCGCCTAGGTTGGAGCGGCGTGAGGGTGAGCGGCTCCGGCTGCGCGACCGGATGCCGTCGTTCCAGAATCCCATGGTTTTGGGATTGGGTGGGTAGGTGGGATGGAGAGATGGAGAGATGGGTTTGAGGGGGGTGGAGGAGGATGAGACAGTGGTGGTGGTGGTGGTGGTGGTGAGTGGTTTGTCTCTTTGCTCAAGTCGAGCTCATAGGGTGCCCCGTGCCCTGAGACTGGGACTCGTGGTGCAGCGACTGACAGATGTTTCTCGAGGCGGAGTTGATGTGCAACGGTGAGAAAGAGAGCGGTGGTGCCCTTTTTCCGCTTGGGTGGTATATCCAGAGGTTTGCGATCACCAGTCTTTTGTCTGTACTGTATCTCTCTCGTGTACCTTCCAACACTGCCTAGCAACTAATATGCACCTGTCCGTTCAGATCCCGAAAGATTACATCTCCAAAGGAACACAAGGGATTCAATTTCTGGGATTTCATAAATCGCAACTCCGCAGGCAATTGGAGTGGCTGGGCTGTGAATCGGGGTCCCAGTCCCCGAGTATCAGGCTGGCACCCAGCTGGAAGGGGTGAGATTTGCTTCCGTCAACGCTAGGCCGAAAGTAGCATAGACCTGCCACTAGCCACTACGAGTAAGCGGCGGTTCCTGACTGTCCTCGTAGCCTCGCCGCCTGCCCAGTGCTTTGATAGTGGACACAGCCACGGCTTAGTTAGGCGTCCAGTTTCGCCGCTTTATCCTCGTTCCCACCCCTATCCCTTTTGCAGATGGGGTGTGGGACCAGTGCCTCTGGGCAGTTTTGATCTCGAATTTATTCCTCTTATTTCTCAAGATATCCTCAGTGTAACCCTAGTGACAATTGAACTTGCGTCGGGGCATTCCTCGCCAACACAGAAGTTACGCAAGCATGATTCAGGAACCCATGAGCCAGGCTCTCCTGGCCAGCACGTCTCCAGAAACACCTAGAAACCAATCCTTCATGCCAGTCCCCTTGGAACCAACAGGATACCTTCACAACCGCGAAGAAGCTGACAGGTGCATGGCGGAAAGCGAAAAGAATGGTTCATTTAAAAGTATAAAGGCGCAGGGCAGATACAATTCCTTACGTCTCTTGACATTCTCCTACGTACAAAGACTCAAGGGAGGTTGAAGCCAGGCGTATCTTACCCGTCTTGATGCAAAAGCTTGCATGGACAGTATTATGGGGTGACTTGAACGTATGTACATGTAGGTCCACCTGGTGGGTTCATGGCGAATTTCTTTGCGCGCGGTGGAAGCTCAGTTGACCGCGCAGCCCTTCTCATGCATCAGGTTTGATTGTAAATGGAGGAGGTATTGTTTGCTCTACTGCTGGTCAGTTACCGAGATCAGTTTGTTGCAAGCAACGGGCTTGAGAATTTTGAACCCAGCTATACTTCCAGCTTGCGAGATGCATTATGCGTACGGTGAACTGTCAACATCAATCCGACGAACGGCCTATTTTGGTGAACAACTAAGTCGCCGTCGCTTTACTGTTTACACAACGGCCCGAGTCGCCTGGATCTAAACGTACCTCGTCCTGTCCTTACGAATGAACTGCGCGCAGCGAAATTGAATTCCTCAAACCCCATACTTAAGACATTCTGGATGCGCCTATTAAGGCTATAATCTATTGGCTCCTCTCCGCCCCAGTCGTCTTGTATCAGCACATAGTCTTCGAAAGGGGGCGGCCGGAAGATGGTTATTGTCCCCTAGACGAAATACTGCGACAGTTAAACGAAGTTCCATGAGACACCTGTCGTTTGTACGAATAGAGACGGCTGTAACTGTTCAGTGACTACTGTCTCTGCCAGCAATGGGACTGTGTTCGAAATCTGTTCGGCATCTATCTCTAATTTCGTGGTTTTCCCTCCTAAAGCAGCATCTATCTCTGTATCTCTGTAAGTGACATCAAAATCTGTGGGATAAATTCTTTCTTTGTCTCAAAGCAGGGAATCGACAGAAGAATAAGATGTCTGACAGTGCGGACAAAGTCACTTGCCAACTTCAGCCAAGGTGTCACACTAAAGGTGAGACGGTGCTTTGGTGAGACGGTTTTGGTGAACTTTGGCTGTTCAATATTGAGGTCCGATGGCAGTATCAGCGCAAACTCCTTTCGATGTTGTGGTTCTAAATAGCTTTTCTTTCTGCTAGGCTTGTTTCCTGGGTCTGTATCGACACCATTGTCCTATTGTCATTGTTTACTAGCTTCATCCTTGCTAATATGGCCTTTTTCCATTAGCTATTGACTTCTCAGCATCTTACGTGGACTCATTGAAAAGGTCGTTGCTCTTTGTTTAACGTTGAATCATGTCCCAGTTCTGATTCATGCCTGAGTCCATTTACGTGATGGATGTTTCTCCCCAGCAAAGGAACGGTTAAAGAAGATACTCAATCAGTTCGCCCAGGGACAATCCATAGTGCGTATTGAGGGAGCATAAGAAGCGAGGGATATCACCTTAGACATGTTGCTGGACCTGATCATTCAATACCCTGCTATTAGCGTCTGCGAATATTATTTCTCCTTGGAAGCAAACACCACCGAAACAAAGGGACAAATGGCTCAGCAACAAGAAACACCACGTGCACGCCACCAGTGTGTATTCTGTAAATACAGCAATACATCCCGGGCAACACGCTGCGAAGCATGCCGAGGCTTGACTTTGCCAACCAAAGACTCGTCGTTCAATCAGCTTGACTGGAAAATCTTCACATTCGACTCGACACCCCCTGCCTTCGAGACAACCACCTTTGACTACTTGGTCAGCAATTTTCCCGCAGTCCTTCATCGCTCTTCCAGAGCGGCTGTCTTCGCCGGAAATGAAGCTCAGAAAGTCTTACTTGTCATAGTTCCTGGCCAACAAATGAAGTTTCTTATCAAGCTTAACGACCCACGACCGCAAAACATGCGATGGGACAACGGCTCTCGGCAGCGATTTTACGATGTGGCGCAGAACATTCTAGGGGCCTCAAATATCCTTTTGGGTAAGTATTGCCTGTCTTGGTCCTTCTTTTTTTCCGGGGCTTGCTCCCTTTCCCGCTTTCTGAGTTGGACCCTGACATCAGGAAGAAATTGCGTAACACGAATGCGAACTAAGTATGTCGCCTTTGAAATGTGGATGGGGCCACACGCGGAAAACAGGTGGTCGTCGGTGAATAGGAGGCGGAACAATGGGAAATCATGTATTAACTTTAGAACAAGGAGGGAGTGAATATTCATTGATAAATGGGGACAAAGACTCAGACACGCAGCGCAGATAGACATTCTAAGATCTTACTCGATCAAAGAAAGCAGCAGTGAAGCTTTCCGAAACTCTGCAACATACCCTCAATCCTCTTTATCCGCTGCCTCTGCTTCCCTCACAGCAGTCGGAGACGTGGTTGTCCTCAGAGTCGAGTTTTCCGCAAATACAAAGATTATTTCGCGATTTGGTATCGCGAATGCAGACACACCCTTCTGGGCTTATTTCTGCAAGCCTGCCTCCTTCTCTCTAGCCTCCTTCTTTCTGGCCTCCTTCTCTCTCGACTGACGCAGACTCAACTGATGCTGCTTGTCCCACGCCGCCATGCAATCTCGGTACTTTTTATCCTCGAGGTCTTGATAATCCTTGGCCTTATGCTTAGCCACGAGTCCAAGGGATGTATGCTGGATTTTTGCACCAAAAGGCTGACATTTGCAAAATTGAGGGCGCCAGAAACCAGTCTCTGCCGCGTCCTCAGGCCGGATGTGCTCTGCCCTGATTGTTGTCCTTTCAAATGTCTCAACAACTGGCACCAACCCTTCCATAACCTTTTTAAAAGCAGGGCCGTTTCTGTCTAAGCCTGGGATTTTTGCCCAGACGCCATTACCGCCGCCGAAGAACTCTGTCTCCCGATAGTCGCCGCTCAGTCCTTCGGCGAAAGATTCTGCCCACCAAGGATAGTACCCTGCCATTTCCCAGTCGATGATGGCTTCGATCTTGTTGTCCTTGACGATAATATTGGTCAAGTTTAGATCTCCATGAGTGAGTACATAAGGCCCTCCACTTGGAAAGTTGTCTTTAAGTTCTTGCAGTTTCTCTTCGATTACCTTCGGGTCCGTGGTTTCATGAACAAGACTGAGGCCATAGCGAAGGTCTTCAGACATATTCTCAAGCCATTCTTCTGTGCTGAACCCCATTTTGATACAAGTGGGTGAGTGACGCCTTTGGCAGAGACCCACGAGATGGTCGTCAAGTTGATCTCCATTGACCCTCTGGGGAAACGGGGCGGTGAACTGTCGTAGTTGTGTCAGGATATCAACCATTTGCTCCCTATACCTATCCTTTTCTTCGGGAGTTAACGTGTGCCAAATTGCCGAGAGCTGTGTGCCCTGCGCCGAGACATGAGTGTAAATTGTATAGGATCCTTGGGATCACTTAAGAGTTGCATCTTGACCAGTGGGATAGTTAAGCCAGGTTGTTCCTGTAGAAATTTCCAAGTCATATATTCGGCCCCAAGCGTGCGGTCGTTTGGCTGATCGCGGATGAGCCACTTGGATCCAATTGACCATATGCCTATGTTGTCCCGAGCATGCATGATCTTGATCCGTGGTCCATAACAAGAGGTTGTTTGTTCGTACGCGGACCAACCACATGCCCAACATAACACAGTTTTTACGTCCTTATCACTGTTACAATATATTTGGTAGTCTTCGCCAAACTCTTCGGGGACAGTACCTAAGTTGCACTCATCTATGTCAGGTTCGCTGGGCTTGGCGGCAATGAGACCTTTATTGTAACGCTCTGGATGGGTGTAGTCGTGTTCGACAGGAACATTCCCATTTTGGAAGTCAATCATTGTAACGCCCTCACTTTGAACGTTGAATGAACAGAGTCAAGAGTCAGAAGAACACTTCAGGAGTTTGAAGTTAATGGTGGAAGAATAGGATTGCAGAGAGCTCGGTACCTTTATAGAATGAGGAAACCCTAGAGGAGAGAGACTCGGAAAGATAGGAGGATAGGAGCTCTTTCCGCAAGCAGCAGCATTCCAACTTCTAATCTTCTATTCTGATCGACGATACAAAGAGCTCATAGAATGAACAGTGCCCTCGTGGGGCAATTCCGCAAGCAGCGGTATTCCAACTTCTAATCTTCTATTCTGGTCGAGGATACAAAGAGCTCAAAGGATGCTGCCATGGTAGACCTGTTCCGTAACGAGGAGACGCCCGAATAAGGACTGGTATCAGCAAACTGGTGTTTCCATTTTGGGAGGGGCCACACCTTCAAATTATATTAGTAGTACTCCGTACGGAGTACTCTACCTAGGATCTTAATAGCGGCGACGCCCCTCTTCTTCTTCTAGCAGTCGTACTCCACATAAGTGCATTACATCACGTGATGACATCATGGGAAGTGGTTATTATGATGTCATTCCATTCGACCATGCTCGCCACTCATGCTGGTGTTGGAAACCCACCCACCAGTCAGTCAGGCAGAAGTTGAACCGCCGCAATTGAACAACCATTGGGGTTTTGCTCAGTTTCTTTCCTATCGGTATGTGTCCTCGTAGATATACCTAGCTACTCCCACTCCATGTGCTCTGTCGAAAGGCTTTCCACAAAACCAGGACGGTTGTAGCCTCTCCGAACGGAACTTATCCTGCTTCCCCCCCTCCTTGGTAACTAATCTGCGCGACCACCCTATCAAGACAGAGAGAGCCTGGGGGGGCAACTTTGACCAAGATGTCGAACACGCCAGACTACTGTGAGGCTCCTCCTCGTCCCCAATCACCCCGCCAGCTTCTTACTATTACGTTCCAGACTCCGTCCTAGAAGTGTCCCCTACCGCCACCAGCGAGGACATCAAGAAGGCATACAAACGAGCGGCGCTGAAATGGCACCCAGATCGCGTCCCAGCCGATTCGCCAGAAAGACCCAAACGCACCAAGATGTTCCAGAAAATCAACGATGCATACTACACCCTGTCCGAGCCGACCAGACGGCGTGACTACGACGAGGCCCGCTCCTTCTCCGGCGGCACCAGCTCTACCGCGTTCGACGACGATTCTGCCGATGAAGAAGAAGAGGTCCCCCGCCGCCCGGCGGCCGGTGGCACCTCGTGGGCCAACATGTTCGGGTTTGGGACCAAGGCCGAAGGCACAGAAGAGGACGCATTCGCCAACGACCAGTTCCGCGGTGCGTTCGAGGAGATGATGGGCGACGCCGACATGGCCGACCGCGAAGGCGGCACGACCGTCCCGAACAAGAGATTCTGGAGCATCATCGGCGGAATCTCCGGCTTCGCCTTGGGCTTCATCGCGGGAGACATCGTTGGCGCCATCCCGGGTGCTGCGGTCGGTAGTAAGATGGGGGCCATCCGAGACGCGAAGGGCAAGTCGGTGTATGCCGTCTTTCAGTCACTTGATCAGAGCCAGCGGGCCCGTGTTCTGAGTGAGCTTGCTTCGAAGATCTTGAGTGGTGCTATCAGTTGAAAAATAGATGGAGCGACGCCACCCCGATATTTATCGTCGAGGGCCCTGTTTCGAAGTGGGGATGGGAAGTTATTCTGGGCCGGGAGGATAACAGGTAACACAACCAAGCGGGAGGTGTCCAATTGGGGGCGGGGGGGAGTTTTGCATCATCATTTACTTTTGGGTCTTGGATGTGCTTCTTTACACGATCTATGTGTCGGGTCTGCCTCGACTACGCAAGCCCTATCTCAAGGTTATGCCGGGTCCTTTTTTTGGGAGGAGCAAGTAACTCCTGAAAAAGAAAGGGCTTTGTCCGCGAGTTCTTCAAGTTTCTAGATAGATATAGATACATGAATTAAAGCAGATAATTACCACATCTAGAATACTTCTGCAGCCCCCCCCCCCAAGTCTCAGTCATCCTGTGGGAGCGGAAATGTAGCACTTGATTTTTTCATAGGGTATTGATAATAGGTAGACCCGACTGCCCGATCAGTGCCTGCCACCTCGGCGCACACTATAAATTATAGTACATACCTAGTTATAGGGTGGTGGGATACAGCGGTCTCAAAAATCCAAAACACATGTTCAATCCAAGCCAAAAGTTCGCAGTTTGGGCTTCAAGGGCATGGTAATTACCCGCGCCGTGCCATTTATCATGCCACCTCGGCCCTCGGCCTTTCGCTCCAAAGGGTAAAATAAACCAATAAACTCCTCGTGCCCCAGTATTGATGTATTCGTTAAAAAGAAGGCTGGGGAGAAAACAGGGATCGCTCAAGCGCCAAAATATGCTGTCGTTACAAGGAAAGAAGCGGCAAGGCTAGGAAAGGAGTTAAATATGGTGTACAGGTTGGTAACGGGATATGATTTCGTTACAAAGGGACAGAGAGAAAATATTGATAATGGCAATGGAAGCAGAGCGCTTTTCTCTTCAAAAAGGGGAACTTCCCAACCCCCCAGTTATTCTGGCGTCCCATCGCATGGTGATCGACCGGGGGAAGTTAAGGGCCGTTATTGGCGGTTGTCAAGACTCGAGGCATTGTCCGCGTGGTGGTGGTGGTGGTGGTGGGCGCCATGGCCGATGAGATCACCACCGTCGGCGTTCGGGCCCTGGCTATCAGTCGTCACGGGGGTGGAGGCATTGCTGTTACCATTGGTGAGGTTCGCCTTCTCGAGATCCACTTGATTCCTCCAGCCCTGGGGGAGATGGGACCTGCTGCGGATGGAGGGGAGCAGATCGAGCAGGAAGCTCAGGATGTAGCCCGTGAAGACCAGGGCGACGATCCACTCAAAGACGGCGGCGACGTTGCGGTGGCGGGTCCACGAGGTGCCGACGAAGACGGCGGCCAGCACGACCTCGACCAGGATGAAGGCCAGTTTCACCCAGAAGCTGATGCGCAGGATGCGGTGCTCGCGGTAGTGGATGCCGAGCCGCTGGTAGGACGCGCAGATGAAGATGGCGGAGAGGATGTAGCCGGCCAGGAAGAGGAGGAGGAAGCCGTCGTGCAGGTTCGGGTGGTGGTAGGTGTCGAAGATGGAGAGCAGGATGAGGCCTGCGGATCCGCCGACCGCGGACATGATGGCGAGCACGGAGAGGATTTTTTGCGCCCTGGAGGTGTTGGGGACGAGACGACCCGTGTGTCGTAGCCACCGCTCGGCCATGAAGCCTAGGTCGAGAGACACCGTCGTGATGACGCTGCCAGTAATGAAGAGCGGCTTGAGCCCGTAGGCGCCCACGTCAGAGATGTAGGCTATCGTCTGTCCGGCTTCCATTGATGGGTAGATGGGATGGCCAACGACTTCCCACCGGATAAACATGGCGAGGAGCATGCTTAGCCACCTGTTGAAAGGGGGATCGTCAGTAGGTGGCTTGATGGATGGATGGTGGGAGGTGGAAGGCTAAACTTGATACTTACATGCAGGCTGCTACTACTGGGAATATCCAGCTTCCTAGATACCACATGTTGGGAGAGGTATGGTGAGGAATGGCCCGCCCAGGACGATCAGGTGATTGAAAGATGGGGGGGTCTTGGTCTGTCGGAGGTCCGAAGTTGAGACAGGAACACAGGAGGGAGGGAATCCCAAGGGTGAAGTATTGAAGATCGATAAGGATATCTGGTCTGTACAATGGGTTTGCTTGTTTGGTGTAGTATACAAAAGCAAGGAGCAGCAGGATGAGCGGACTGAAGAAGTTGTATATCAAGTCGATGAGGATGCAAGAGTGACAAGTGAAGGAGTTAAGAATGTGGGATTAGTAGTAGGGAGTAACTATACAGAGTTACGACTCACCCCGGGTCGCAGTCAAAAAGAACGGGACTCGACTCCATCCTAGTACATCATAGTACATCATACATCATCCATCATAACCCAAGGTGGCCCAGTGAGGCAATGCAGATGCGATGGGGATTGTGTGCGGAGATAAAAGCTCAGGATCCACGGAGCCGTTTCGGGCAGTGTGTCTGGTGCCTTGGGTGACAAGTACGTACTCTGTACCACGTAAGTAGTCGCCAATCCAGCGTTGCCTCAGCCTGCAGAGACTTAGGCTGCTAGGGCGACAGGTTACTGGGCACCCAGTCAAACACTGTGACTCTGATTCTCTGATATGAGGCATAAAACCCGGGTGGTGGAGATCCGATCATATCCCCGTCCGCGGGCGAAGTGGGATTGACTTCTGACAAAGCCTGGTACGGCCCACGGGCAATAGCTGGGAGCCTGTACCCCAGAAAAAGCTTCAGCGAACCGGAAGATTTGACAATTGGTAATATTACTTGAGTGCGAGGGCATTCGGGAGGGTTTCGGCCTTGGTGTTGTTCGAAGATGGAACTCCAAGATGCCACTTGTGCGGGTGTCGCGATTCGCGTATAGTGTGGCGTCGAGAACAATGCAAGGATAGGAGGAGGAGGAAATACTCTGAGGAAAATATCAAATTGACGTCATGGCTTGGATCCCGAGATCCCGAGCCTTGACGCAACTTGAATGTGGATGTTGCAAGGGTGGATGCAGGCGGTCAGTGGTTACAGGTGGATACAGGCCATGGCATCAATCAAATCCCTCTAAATCCTTGGGTTCCTTCTCAGCTCTCCTCCACCAGGGGGTCGATCTCGAGCGCCACGATTTCAAGGACAAGGCGGAACGTACAGAGTACTCATAATAATACTTTGACATGGCCCAAGAATCAATGTCATTAACTATGGCTATAGCACCAGAAAACTCATACCGAGGACTTCGTCGAGGACTTGACACTTGGGGGTTAGATGCAGCAACCTGCAATATACCCAATGTGGTTGACTAGTACAGACGCAGCAATCGTCTAATTATCTGAGGTGCCATTTGACTCTCGTACACTCTCGTTTTCGTACAGATTTGAATCGCTAATATTAATAGTGCAGCGTGTCCCCCCTGTCAGTCCACTGCTGACTACCAAGCACAGATGCTGACCAAGTGTTGGAACATCAGCCCCATTTCCCAATTCAGGTCGTGGCTTTGCGGAAACGTCTGGGGGGACTGTCTAAATGCCAAACAGTGAGCGTGAGCGGCCTGAAACATGTACAACAAAAAGGGTGAGAAAGTGTGAGATATCTCAATCAATTGCATGTCTTGAGTAGGCGCAGCTGCACAGCTTCTTCTTGGCCCATCCTTGGTGGTATGCTGTCGTCAGAACATCTGCTATCATCTCGAGCCGCTGAGCAGGGACAGGGTCCAACTGAGGCCTTGGTCCTTGGGAGGATCGCAATCAATGCGTAGCAAAGTGCCCACGCCCGCTCATCGCCCTCAAGAAGTCGCGAGTTCGAGTTCCTTCTTGAGCCTTCTCTTGATGCGGTCTTGTTGGCTGTCTCCAATTCCAATGCTTAGAAGATAGCCATTGATACCTCCGTACTTGGCCTCGATGTGCTGGACAATGATTTCACAAAAGTCGGGAGGACAGCGTGCAAAGGACTCATCCAATCCGATGCTGGCGATCTCCTCCATGCGCGCTTCTTTCTCGGACTCGAGCTCCTTCTCGGATAAAATATAATCCTTGGTGATTGCCTGGAGGGGAATATCACACAAGAGGAGGGTCAATAAGACGGTGATGCCAGTGCGATCCTTGCCTTGAGTACAGTGCACCAGGATGGGCCAGGATGTTTCATCGGCAAGAACATCAAAGAACTCCTTGATCTCGGGACCACTGTGATCCAAAGTGTCGATCCCGAGACCCCCGAGGCCACGAGGCAGCATCAACTCTTTCCCCAGGACCGAGATAGCCTGTGTACGGTATCCCAGTGCCATGAGAAAGACCATCTTGGCCAAACTCAGGTATTTCAATTGCCAGACGAGGTGGCGCTCAAAGCCCTTGCCATTCAGATTGATGTTTGCATATTGAACTCCAGGGATCCGGACAGCGGTGGCAGTGGCAGTGGAGGTGGACTGTTCCGCAGCACGCTTCTTCGCAGCATTGATATGTTCTGTGTTGGAGCGGAGATCAATAATTGTCTGGATCTGGTGTTGGTTCACTAGTTGATGTCGATCGGCTGGGGTGGCTTCATCGGGGCGGGCGCTTCGGAACAAAAGGCCAGGTTTCAGGAGGTGTGATCCAGCCACTGAGTTGATGAAAGCTCCCACATCACGGAAATTGAGCAGATTCTCAAAGGGGCTCGGGTTGCTCATGTCCATCCGTCTGGTGACGATGGGGATGTTGTCTGTTGCGCTTAAGATTTGGTACCTGGCAAAGCTACCTAGGTACGAGGGAAGAGCTCTGGTGGGTAGGGGCGCCCGATGTGATTCGAATGGCCACTGCACGGAATTCTCTCTCCATCCTAGTCCCCAGTCCCCACGAGGAACCCAACCCACTTACATCATCCTGGGTAATAACATGCTATTCCCAACAGAGTGCGTACCCTAGGATGACCCTTGTCTTTGCTCTTTCCAGATAACGGATAAGCGAGGACCGCTCCAGAAGCAGAGCGCAGAGTCGGACAAGTGGTACCTAGTGCTCACTTTCTATGTAGGAGGATAGCACCACCAAGGACGAGTTCACGGGGCTTTAGGTACACCATTGCCCCCTAAGTAGGCACCTAAGTAGGCACCTAGGCACCTAGCACCCAGCCTAGGAATTGCAGAGACTGCCTGATGTTTAGGGGCCTCGATTGAGTTTCTTAACTGGACCTCGGCGCCTAGACGACCAGCATGGTCCATGTCCACCAGCCCGCGCCACCAGCGCCCACCCATACCCACCCTCCATCCACCCATCAGCCGATAATGGCCTGGATAGGCTGGCTTGAGGCGGGCGTGTGTGGTTCTGGTGCTCGGCACTGCATGACGTATGTGGAGTTGGATGACATAGACATCTTGCATGATCACCACTTGCTCGTGCTCTACCACAGTAGCACCCACCAGCTATCCGCATTGTTCAGGTTGCTTGCTGCTCATCGTTGCTCATGTGGCTTTGGCATGCCCGACCTTACCTAGCTCCCTTCCATGGCTGCTGATTGATGAGTAGCTCTCTTCTATAGCAAAGTTGTCGTTCTAGATCCTGTACATACCTTTGACTCCTTCAACCCTTCTTGATTTCCATGTTGTGGCTGCTGTGTGCGCATCTTTCTATAGCTTCGTCCCTGCCTTCACCTCCCCTTGATTGCTCTGTTTGATCCTCGGTGGCCAAGATCCACTGAGGGAGTGAGTGGCATTGGGCACTTGGGCATCATGTCGGCCACCACAGCCACTGCAACTACCACCCCAACCCCTTCCTCCAGCTACCACCACCCTCATCACCACCACCACCACCACCACCACCACCAACTTGAACAGCAAGGTCTGTATTCTGCTTCGCGCTCGAATATAATCGCTGATGCTTACTCCACAGCCGCGTCTGCAGCTATCCAATCCTCGAGAGACACTTCTTCCAAGCCGAGTACTTCTTCAGTTCTTGACGAGGACGGTCGGCTATCTTCCGCCAGTATGCTAACCCCACCTACTTTTGCACCACCACCACCACCACCACCACCACCACCACCACCACTCCTCCCACTGCACCTCACCTCCGCCATCACCACGTCTTTGCTTGATCTTTCAGACAGCTAACAGTCCTCTCCAGGTGCTGCCCTCTCCATAAAATACGCTCGCGCCCAAGACCTACCCTCGTTTCCTTCCATTGGTGGAGTTCAGTTGGCCTCGGCTGGCGCTGCCGCAAGTCTAGCAGACTCGAACAAACGATCCTTCGAGCACTGGAAACCTGGCTCCATTCCCGCTGCAAATAAAGCTGCCAGTATCGCGAAGGATTACGAGATGGATCCCATTTGGAAACCCGAGCTGAGCCGCGCTGGTTCCCAAGCTGCTGCCGCCGCTCAGAGGGATGCTGCACCCGTCGATATCTGGAGAGCGACCGAATCAGAGCATGGTCATACTGCTGCTTCTTCCGCCCTACAAAATCAAAAATCCCCACCCGCCATCACCGAAAGAACTGTGTCTTCGGATGCCCGAGAAAAGGCTATGCTCGCAGCTCGAAAATCCTTGTCAGGCGGTCGAAGGCGTGCCGATTCCGCTCCCATACGTCCACTGCCCCAATCCCCCAACCCTCATGCAGGATGGGCACAGAAGGCTGCTCTGTCCTCCCATAAGAGTTCCGGCCCTGGTTCCCCTTCCATGCCAGGAACTGCTAGCTTCGATGCCGCACGCATCCAGAATATGGCCAAGAGCAATGTCTCTCGACAAATGTATACGTCCAATCCCCCTGTCGCCATTGAAGTCGAGGAAAAGAAGAGACAGGACATGTTACGCGCATCTGCAGTCGCAATGGCGCGAAAGATGTATGCCATCCAGCAAGAACAGATAGACTCTGCCAAGGGCATTCACCGATCAGAAAGTCATTTTGCTGCACACAATGCTCGACAGAGAGCCTCCTCCGATGCTGCTGCTCAGCCTTCAAAAACCCAAGAAGTTCCCAAATACGAAAACCTAGAAGACGCTGCTCGGAAGTTGGCACATCAACGTCTTTCCAAAATGCATGACGAAAATGCTGAAT
>Ga0105239_10000034_pt1 | contig 219430 bp, 136 predicted proteins | sample KBSC44metaG_FD_92761 | JGI IMG/M metagenome (GOLD analysis project Ga0105239, IMG submission 92761) | Corn rhizosphere microbial communities from Kellogg Biological Station, Michigan, USA - KBS C4-4 metaG | ecosystem: Host-associated > Plants > Roots > Rhizosphere > Soil | place: Michigan... | reverse complement strand
GCGTTTCGAACGCCTGCCGGCGTCCGAGTCACTTTTTCTTTGCTGGCCCAAAGCAAAAGTAACCAAAAAGAAATGGCCTGTGGATCAAGGGCTCTGAGCAGCATTGAGAGATAAAACCGTTCGGGCCGTCTACTCGAATCGTCAGGGGACACTTCAGGCGCTTCTGAGGTACGCCGGATTTGTGCGCGAGGCGTCGTGGCGGTGAAGACTTAAAGCGTTCGTCCTCTTACCGTTGCCTATCCCTCTCGACATTCCGGCGAAGGCCGGAATCTATCCCCCAGTCTCTCGCTTGTCAGACAAGCTTTCTCATGCAGAAACGCTGAGGGATAGATTCCGGCCTTCGCCGGAATGACGGATAGGTGGAATGAGGTGAGATGTGCGACTGCGCTCTTACTTACTCCTCACTCCTCTCCACTCACTCCTTAACTCCTCCCCACTCACTCCTCAAAATGCTTCTCCGCAACAAAAAATATTGCACCGCCGCAATACCACCACCCCATGCCGCAGTTCTCATTTGTCCTACAAATAATTCTTGACAGGGTAAGCCGCGCGGGCCTAGTTTAATTTGTACTACAAATATACTTTCTACGGGGCGTGGGGACGCTTCGGTGAAAGCCCGCCTGTGGCCGTTTAATACCTAAAGGACGAATTCTTCGATGAATGTCTCTGTATGGGCGCCTCGCGATCCGAACGTAGTCACTCCCGCTGTAAGCAGCCGCAGCCTCTCCCTGCGGCGTGCTGTCAGTTCTCTTTTTCCACGTTGCGCATTGGCGCTTGGCTTGTTCGGCGTTGCTGCGATGGCGAACGCACAGGTCAATGGCGTCGCGCATAAACCTTATCTCGGCTGGAGCAGTTTCAGCCAGCAAACGCTCGACTCGAATTATCTGACCCAGGCCAACATGATCACGCAGTCCGACGCGCTGTTGTCGTCGGGGCTGCAGGCGCATGGCTTCGACTACATCAATATGGATTCGGGGTGGCAGGGGAGCTTTGATGCCAATGGTCGGCCGACGCCCAATCTGGCGATTTTTCCGGATATCAAAGGGCTGATCGATCACATCCACCAGAACGGACAGAAGGCCGGTATCTACTGGATTCCCGGTGTCGAGGAGCCGGCGGTGCTGGCGAACTCGCCGATTCTCGGTACGTCGTATCACATCCAGGACATCCTGACGGTGCCTTATACCGCCGGCAATGCATTCGGCGGCCCAGGCACATCGCCGTATCACTACAAGATCGATTTCAGCAAACCCGGCGCGCAGGAGTACATCGATTCGGTCGTCGCCCTGTTTGCGTCCTGGGGCGTGGATTTCATCAAGCTCGATGGCGTTACGCCGGGTTCGTATAGCGACAACCTGAGCATCAACAACCTCGATGACGTCGCGGCCTGGTCCAAGGCGATCGCCAAGAGCGGACGGCCAATCTGGATGACGGTGTCATGGCAGGTCGATCAGGATTATGTGAGCACTTGGCAGCAGTTTTCCAATGCACGCCGTATCGACGACGATGTCGAGTGCGAAGGGCGTTGCGCGACATTGACCGACTGGCCGCGCATCTACAAACGCTTTCGCGATATTCCCAGCTGGGAGCACGCAACCAACGCGACGCTGGGATGGAACGATCTGGATTCGCTCGATGTCGGCGATGGCACGCTCGATGGTCTGACCAAGGATGAAAAGCGCTCGGCAGTGACGCTATGGGCGATGGCCAATGCACCGATGTATCTGGGTGGCGATCTCACCAAGATCGACGATTTCGGCAAGCGTCTGATGACCAACGACGAGGTGCTTGCCGTCGACCAATCCGGCAAGCCAGCGACACAGGTACGGGGTGGCGATCAGCAGGTATGGGTTTCCGATCTCGGCCATGGCGACTATTACGTTGCCTTGTTCAATATGAATGCGATACCGGCGGTGGTCGAGTTGCCGTGGAATGAGCTCGGCATTAATGGCGCCTGGCGTGTACGCGACTTATGGGCGCATACCGAACTCGGTAGTTCATGGCGTTCGTTCTCGACCCGACTGGAAGGGCATGGTGTGCGCCTGCTCAAGATCTCGGCGACCGGGCATGCCGCATCGACACCGAGCACCAGCTACGAAGCCGAATCGGCGACGTTGGCCGGGTCAGCGGGTGTGGCCAGCTGCAGCGGTTGTTCCGGCGGCAGCAAGGTCGGCGGTCTTGGCCTTGGCGCTGGCAACACCGTTACCTTCAACAATGTCTATGTGAGCCATGCCGGCGTCTATCTGATGCAGATCGACTCGCTGACGTTGAGTCTGCGTTCGTCGCTGTACAAGGTGAATGACGGTCCATTCCAGACTTTCAACTCCGGTGGCGGCAGCTTTCAGATTCCGTCGGCAAGCACGGTGCCGGTCTGTCTGAAGGCCGGTTACAACAGCATCCAGTTCGGCAATCCGACCAGTTATCCGCCGGATATGGATCGCATCGTGATCAGCGGCGATGGTCACGCGCCTTTGCCGGCAGCCACGGTGTACGAGGCTGAGGCGGCTAGCTTGGGCGGTACGGTAACCGCGGGTTTCAGCAACTACGCATCGGGCCTTTCCAAGGCAGGCAATATCGGCAACGGTGCCGCCAACAGCGTGACCTTCACCAACGTGACCGTCCCGGTATCCGGCGTCTATCAGCTGGAAATCGACTACATGACGAGCGGACAGCGCACGTTCTTCGTCACGGTCAACGGCGGTCAGGCGCGGCAGCTGGATCTGAATGGCAGTACGTTCGACGATCCTGTGCCGACGATCATTACCGTACCGCTCAAGGCCGGCACCAACACGATCCAGATCGGTAACCCCAATGCGGGTGGGTATGCGCCCGACCTTGATCGCATCGTGGTGGCACCCGGTGCAGGTCTGGTCGGCGTCAGTACCCAGACTTGCCCCGGTAGCAAGTAGTTGCTGCTAGCCGACGTTATTTCCTTAGAGAGTACTGATGAGTAACGAAGAGCAGCAGGTGCGCCTGGATGAAGAACATGTCGATCTGATGGCCCGGCGCCGGTTCCTGAAAACGACCGGCGCCATGATGGCCATGCTGCCCTGGCTTGGCCTGCCCAGGTTCGCTGAGAGCCGCCCTGTACAACGCCCCGCCGGCCCCATGCCGGCGGGTGCTTCAAAGCACGCGCTTTGGTATCGCACGCCGGCAGCGGAGTCGAACATATTGCGCGAAGGCCTGCCGATCGGTAATGGACGTCTCGGTGCGTTGGTCGGTGGCGATCCCGCGCTGAACTTTCTGTACCTCACCGACGCATCGATGTGGCTGGGCAAGCGCGATGTAGTGCTGGGCGACGACGGCCAGTTTGATTACACCCCGGAGCACTTCGGCAGCCTGGTGATGCTGGCCAAGTTGTATCTGGCGGTGAAAGGACATGAGGCCGCGAACATCACCGAGTATCGTCGCGAGCTGGACCTGGGCCAGGGATGCATTCGCGTTTCGTATCGAAAGGACGGTGTCGCGTATACGTGCGAAATCTTTGCCAGCCATCCGGATGACATGATTGCCATCCACCTGTCGCAAGCTGGCGGTGGCATCTACAACGGTACCGTCGAGTTGTTCGGCATGCACGGCGATACCTCGCGTGCGGAAGCTGGAAACGCAAGCTGCCATTTCGAAGGAACACTGGACAATGGGCTTAAGTACGCTTCGAACATAAAGGCTGTTGCATCGTCCGGCACCGTAACGGCGGATGCCAAAGGTCTTCACTTTGCCAACTGCGAAGCGCTCACGGTCATCTTTTGCGGCGGGACCAATTACACGCCGGAGGGGGCCAAGAGCTATATGGATGCCTCACTCGATCCATTGAAGCTGTCGATCCAAAAAACGGAAGCTGCGGCCAGGCAGACGCCGGCCACGCTGTTGCATACGCACGTGGCTGACTATCGTTCCTTGTTCGACACGATGCGTGTCGACCTGGGTGCGTCGACGAAAGCGCAACGCGAGATGGACTCGTGGGAGCGTCTGCAGGCGCGGGCAGTGGCAGGCTCGCCTGCCGATCCGGAACTGGAAGCCTCCTATTTGCAGTTCGGGCGCTATCTGACGATCGCCGGCTCGCGCGACAGTTTGCCGACCGGCTTGCAAGGCCTCTGGATAAACGACAACTCGCCGCCCTGGATGGCCGACTATCACAGCGACATCAATATCCAGATGAACTACTGGCTGCCCGACCGCGCGGGCTTGCCTTCGTGCTTCGACGCCTTGACCAACTACTGCCTTAGCCAGGTCGCCTCCTGGACGGCGACAACGCATCGGCACTTCAACGATCCGCGCAATGTGTTTCACAACAGCTCGGGCAAGATCGCCGGCTGGACGATGGGCATTTCCACCAATATCTACGGCGGTGGCGGCTGGCGGTGGCACCCGGCCGGGAACGCGTGGCTGTGCAACAACCTGTGGCAGCACTATCAGTACACGCAGGATCGTTCCTACCTTGCGCGGATCTATCCGCTGCTCAAGGGCGCCTGCGAGTTCTGGGAGGCGCGCTTGCTTACCGTCGCCGTGACGGATCCGAAAACGGGTGTCGCGCGCGATGTCCTGATCGACGATGCCGACTGGTCGCCGGAGCAGGGGCCGCTCGATGCCAAGGGCAACACCTATTCGCAGGAATGGGTCTGGGATCTGTTCGAGAACTATCGCCAGGCAAGTTCGCTATTGAGCAAGGACGCGGCCTATGCCGCATCGATAGCGCAGCTGCAGGCGCGTCTGTATCTGCCTGTGGTCAGCCCCAAGAACGGCTGGCTGGAGGAATGGATGAGTCCGGACAATCTCGGTGAACCGGGGCATCGGCATCTGTCGCCGCTGGTGGGCTTCTTTCCTGGCGATCGCATTTGCACCGACACCAGCCCGCCCGCCTTGATCGAAGGCGTTACCAAGCTACTCGAAGACCGAGGCACGGGCGGCTATGGCTGGGCCTGTGCCTGGCGTGCGATGTGCTGGGCGCGTCTCGGCGAGCCGGAAAAGGCCTATCAATTGTTGCTTACCAATCTGTCGCCATCGACGAACCATAGCAACGGCACGGCGCAGAACTTCTTCGACATGTACAAGCTGACCGACGGCAGCGATGCGTTCCAGATCGACGCCAACTTCGGCACACCCACCGCCATGCTGGAAATGTTGATGAATTCGCGCCCCGGCCTGATCGAGCTGTTGCCGGCATTGCCCAAGGCATGGGCGGCATCGGGTAGCGTGACGGGCGTAGGCGCGCGTGGTGGCTTCCAGGTCGACTTGTCCTGGAAGCATGGCAAGATCGCATCGGTCACGGTACGAAGTGTCGGCGGCGAACAGACGCGCTTGAAATGCGGCGCCTGGACGAAGACGATTGCACTTCGCCGTGGTACTTCGGTCACTATCGAGCCCAACGCGTGATACCTATGATCAAGCCGATAACTCGGATCGCACTGACGGCGTTGCTGGTAGCCGCTATCGATGTTGCGTCTGCGGCGCCACAGACCGACCAACGGATAGCGGTCTGGGCTCCCAGCATGACGGCCGGTGGCGCCGCCTTTAACGACAACACCCTTCGGTTGGTTGCGCATCCCAGCGCGGGCGGGTCGCAATTGCGCATTCGTTTGTCGAACCTGCGCGGTACCAGCCCCCTAAATATCGGTGAAGCAACAGTCGCCCTGCAGGTGCACGATGCCATGGCGCTTGCCGGGTCGGTGCATAAGGTGACGGTATCGCACGCAGGCAGCTTCACCATTCCCGCCGGTCAGGAGCTGTGGAGCGATCCGATTCCGATGCAGGTCGCGGCAGAGCAGAACGTATTGGTCAGCCTCTACGTCCCTGGGCAAACCGGCGCGACCTCCTGGCATTCCGATGCCTTCGATACGACCTATATCGCTTCGCAAAATCATGCCGACGAGGTTGATGCGTCCGCATACACGATCTCGAAGACATCCTGGTACGTATTGTCCGGTGTCGATGTCGCTTCCAAGGGCGAAGGCACGCTGGTCGCGTTTGGCGATTCGATTACCGATGGTTACGACACGCCGAAAAGCGCTTACGCGCGCTGGCCTGATTTCCTGGCGCGCAGGCTCGCCAAGGATCATCGCAACGTGGGCGTGGTCGATGCCGGTATCGGTGGCAATCGCGTACTGACCGATGCACCCGTCAGCCAGGGCATCAGCGCGATTCATCGGTTTGGCCATGATGCGCTCGCCTTACCGCAGGTACGAACCGTGATCCTCATGGAGGGCATCAACGATATCGGCAATCACGCCGGTGTCGATGGCAGCGCGCTCACGGCGGAGCAGTTGATCGGCGGTTACCGCGAACTCATCAAGCAGGCACACGCGGCCGGCATTCGCATTATCGGTGGCACCATGCTGCCTTACCGAGGTGCCGGGTACTACTCTGAGGCAGGCGAGGCCATTCGTCAGGCCGGCAATCGCTGGATTCGCGAGAGCGGCGAGTTCGATGGGGTGGTGGATTTCGATCGCGCCCTGCGCGATCCGTCCCATCCCGCGGTTTTAAGCGCGAGCTACGACTCCGGTGATCATCTGCATCCCAATGCGCAAGGCATGCAGGCGATGGCCAACGCGGTCGATCTCAATCTGCTGCGGCAACCTCGGGATAAAGCGCGGCATTGATCGTTTCGGCCATCTGTTGTGCGAGCGCGGCGTAGCTGGCCGCGCGAGGAACGCGGGCACGCTTGGGTGCATGCGTCAACAGGTCGATTTTTTCTTCGCCTTGCGCCGTGACTCGATAGGCGAACAGGCAGGCGCGCGGCGCATCAAGAAAAACGCGCATCTCCACGGCGAAGAACGTTTCGTGTTCCACATCGGGATCCGGGTGCACGAAGATCGACAGCATCCGGCCGCCCGCACGGCGCAATGAGCGCATGCTTTCCTCCAGCTCGATCACCAGACGATGGCCGTCCGGTACATCGAGGCTGTGAAACAGTACGCTGTCGAGCTCCGAGACGGCCTTGCGAACCTCGTTCTCGATGCGACCGAGAAAGCCCACGCGCAGTTCGCTGCGCGTATAACGCAAGGGCATGGTCGCCACCTGCACGGGGCCCTTGTGCACGATGGTCGAGTGATTGATGCGCTGGAGCGTCAGCCCGGATGCTTCGTAGCTCTGCCCCGCGTTGCTTCCGCTGATGCAGGCCAGGGCCGACCAGGCGGCTTTGAGGTAATCCAGATTCGGTGCGGAATTCAGCATGCCTGTCTCGCGTGGGTGGTTCCACCGTGCGGTATCGAACCCCGTGGAACGGGGCTTCGTGCCGGCTCAAGACGGGTTATCGGCAGGGCGCTGGAGAACTTCAACGCGGGGAAAAGAAAGGGCCGCCCAGGGGCGGCCCTCCACGCCGGGTGTTACGGATCTTTCAGGGCGTGACCAGGGCATTGATGAATGCCGGTCCGATCGGGCTGCCCCAACCGGTCACCAGGTCGAACCCGGCGACGGCCTTGAAGCCGGTGCCGCTACCGGCGGCCGGCTTGTTGCTGCCGCTGGTGATGTCATGGAACAGGCTGCTATAGCTGGAGCTCAGCGCCAGCTGGTACAGCTTCGGATTGACGAAGCCGACCGTGCCATGGCCCGCGGCTACCGACTGCTGGTTGGCCAGTGCAAGCAGGCCGGCCCAGCGCGGGGCGGCATAGCTGGTTCCGGCCACGCCAGTTTCCACCGAGCCCTGGCTGACGGTGACGTTGTCGAAGTCCGCTTCCAGCGAGATATCCGGATCGTTGCGCAGCGTGGTCGAGCCCTTGTTGGTCGAGGTGATCACGCCGGCCGCGCTCTGGTACGACGGAATCGAATAGCCGGCCGGCTTGTAGAAGCCGCCGCCGCTGGCACCGTAGAGCCCTTCGAAGGTATCGCCCCAACCGGTCTCCGATACCCATGCGCCGCCCGCACCGCTGGTGGTCAGCGAGGTGCCGCCGACATCCAGAATGTTCGGATCCAGTGACGGCGGATCGAACGTCTGCGAGTTATACGCACCGTCGTCGCCGCTGGCATTGAGATAGGTCTGGCCCTGCGTGGCGAACTGCTTGTAGATCGGATCGTCCGCGCTGCCAAAGTCGCCACCGCCCCAGGAGCTGGTGATCACCTTGGCGGTATTGTCGGTCGCCATCTGGTTGAGCACGTCGGTGGCGCTGTCGCCTTCATAGAACAGCACCTGCTGGAGTCCCGGCGCCATGCCGACGACGTTGCCGATGTCCAGCACCTGCTCGCCGTCGTCGCAGCGCGAATTGCAGGTGCCGCTGAAACCGTTCACCAGAACATTCTTGACCGGTACGGTCGAGGGGGTGCCGGTCTGGCTGTAGAACAGCGTCAGGTCGGCGGCCTTGTACCCTTCGAAGGAGAACACCGCAACGACCTGGCCGGCGCCGTTCAACGAGCCGGAGCCGTAATAGGCTTTACGGATATCGGTCGGTGTGTAGTTGCCGGACGGGCCGGAGCCTTCGGCATGCGCCAGCGCCTTGATCTGCTGGCTGATCGTGCCGCGACGCATATGGTTGTGCGGCAGGCTGACATTGGTCAGGCCGGTGATCTTCAGCAGCGGCACGCCCAGATCCACGGTCGGTTCGCGATCGGGCGCAAAGAAGTTCCGGTTCTCGGTCGGATGCCGATAATTGCTGAGCTTGATGTGCAATGCGCGGTTGATCGTATCGACCGGCGCCTCGACATCGACTAGGCGGCGATTCGATACGGTGCTGGTGACATTGAAACCATTCACCTTGGCCCAGCCTACAACGGCATCATAATCGGCTTGAGTCGGTGCAAAACGCGCGGTGAATTCTTCCGAGGTCAGATAATGATGATAATTCGGGCTGCTCGGATCGTAGATCGACTGAATGAGGCTGTCGAGTTCGGCTTCATTGCGCAGCGGCAAGTTCAGCGCGAGCTTCAATGACTGAGTGCTCGGCGCATCGCCCACGCGTGCGGCCAAGCCAGTACTGACGGCGTCGGGTACCTGCGCCCGCATGATGCGATAAATACCTGCATCGGCGGCCTGTGCGTTGAAGCCGCAAATAAATGCGCTAGCAAAAATAAAGGCGGGGACAAGTGCGCCGAAGCTGGATTTGCCGTTCGGCTTGCGAAAGGGGACGAACTTCATAAGCGTGTTTCTCCAGTAGGTGGGATTATCTATCTGACCTCTTATGGAAAACTCATCGTGCATCCTTGCGAAAATCGAGATGCCTGAAGTTGAATGGCATCGTTTGATATAGACGAGTCGTGATAGAAAATGCCCACCATCTATTGCTCATGTTTTTTGTATAAGCCGACAAATTGTGACGAGGCGATCATATTCGGCGTTTGAATAGTCGATTGCGATATTCAAAAAAGAAGTCGCAAGCTCTATGCAAGCTTGCGACTCTCGAGATATTGACGAACGCTTCACGCAAGTTCTTTCTGCGCTATCGACACACCATTAAAGCTGGCTCATGCCACCGTCGACAATAATTTCCGTACCGACAATAAAGGCGGACTCGCTGGCCGACAGATGCAGGATCGTGCTGGCGAGTTCTTCGGCGGTGCCAAAGCGGCCGACCGGGATTTGCGCCTGGAGCTGCGCGGCGGTGGTTTCATCCATGCCCAGCTTGGTGTGTAGTGGCGTACGGATCGGCCCCGGGCTGACCACATTCACGCGTATGCCGCGAGGGAGCAGCTCGGCCGACAAGGTCTTGGCCAACGAGATCACCGCCGCCTTGCTCGCGGCATACACGGAGGAAGCCGGCATGCCGATATGCGCGTTGATCGAGCCGTTAATGACGATCGATGCGCCCTGGTTGAGCAGCGGCAGCAGCGCCTGGATCTGGAAATAGGCACCCTTGACGTTCACATCGAACGATTGGTCCCACAGCGCCTCGTCGACATCGGCGAAGGCCGCGAACTTGGCCACGCCGGCATTGATGAAGACCGCATCGAGCGTCAGGCCCTTCGCGGTGAGTTCCTGTGCCAGCTGTCTGGCGGCGGGCAGGGAGGCGGCGTCGTTGCCGATGGCCACCGAAGCGGCTCCCAGTTCGGCCTGGGCTTGTGCGAGGGATGTGGTGTCGCGGCCGGTAATGATGACGCGCGCACCTTCGGCGGCGTAAGCCTTGGCCGCAGCCAGGCCGATGCCGCTGTTGCCGCCGGTGACGAGTACGGTCTTGCCTTCGAAACGATTCATGGTGAGGGACTCCGTCGTGGTGGATGTGTCTGGAACTGGTGCTTATGCTGATCCATGGCCGCCGGTTTGCCGTACCATGCTTTCGACGTACTCGTTCGAAAGGTTCGAATATGTTGTCCGACGACGAATTGGCCTTGCTGGAAGCCATTCAGGCCAGTGGAAGCCTTACCCGTGCCGCCGCACGACTGGGAAAAGCGCCCTCGACCGTTTCGCATGCAGCGCGGCAGTTGGAGGCGCGTTTCGACGCGCTGCTGTTCGATCGGCGGCGCTATCGCCTGCAGCTGACCCCCGCCGGCCAATTGCTGGCGCAAGAGGCGGCACGTTTGTCGCTGGACGTATCCCGCCTGACCCGGCGCGTGAAACAGGTGGCGCATGGTTGGGAAGACCGCTTGTGGATCGCGACCGACGAGCTTCTCGAGTATGAAACTTTGTTGCCGGTGGTGCGCGCTTTCGATGCGTTGGAGTCGGGCGTTGCCTTGCGCCTGACACACGAAGTACTTAGCGGCACCTGGGAGGCATTGCGCGACGGACGCGCCGATCTGGTGGTGGGTGCCACCAACGAACCGCCATCGATGCCCAGACTGCGTTGGTTCGAGCTGGGTGTCGTCGAATGGGTATTCGCCATTTCGCCTCGCCACCCGCTGGCCAAGGCCAAGGAGCCGTTGCAGCAGGAGCAGCTAACGCCATACCGGGCGGTGGTTGTCGCCGATTCGTCGCGCAGCGTCGGCGGTCGCGGGTACGGTGTACTTGGTGGTCAAGCCACTTTGGCTGTGCCGAGTATGCGCGCGAAGATCCTGTCACAGCGCGAATCCCTGGGTGTGGGCTGGCTGCCGCGTCATCGTGTATCGGCCTTGCTCCGTAGTGGCGATCTTGTCGAAAAGCGGGTCGCCGAGGAGCGTGAACCCAATACGCTTTATGTGGCGTGGCATAGCGATCATGAGGGCAGGGCGTTGGCGTGGTGGCTGGAGCAACTGCGCAATCCGCGATTGGCCAGGCGCTTGACGCAGGGGATCGGCGTGTTGCCTTAGCCTGCGCGATAGGAGAGGTCCCCGCGAGCACCCGCCCCCTCACCCCAACCCTCTCCCCCGGCAAAGCCAGGGGAGAGGGGGCAGGTTGCGCAAGTGTGAAACGCTGAGGCCCCTCAGTCGGTCCTTCTCCTTCGGCAAAGCCAGTAGAGAGGGGGGCAAGTTGCGCAAGCGTGAAACGCTGAGGCCCCTCAGTCGGTCCTTCTCCTTCGGCAAAGCCAGTAGAGAGGGGGGCAAGTTGCGCAAGTGCGAAACGCTGAGCCCCTCTGTCAGTCCCTCTCCCCAGCAAATCCAGAGAGAGAGGGCAAGTTGCGCGAGCGCGAAACGCTGAGGTTCCCTCAGTCAGTCCCTCTTCCCGGCAAAGCCAGAGAGAGGGGCAAGTTGCGCAAGCGCGAAACACCGAGGTTCCCTCTGTCAGTCCCCTTCCCGGCAAAGCCAGAGAGAGGGGGGCAAGTTGCGCAAGCGCGAAACACTGAGGTTCCCTCAGTCAGTCCCCTCTCCCGGCAAAGCCAGAGAGAGGGGGTCAAGTTGCGCAAGCTCGAAACGCTGAGGTTCCCCTCAGTCAGTCCCCTCTCCCCCGGCTCCGCCGGGGGAGAGGGTTAGGGTGAGGGGGGCTTTAAGTCCTCAGCGGCAGGACCAACTCAAACCCACCCACGCACCCTATAAACCCACATCCCAAGATACTCCCGCAAACACCTCGCACTCAGCGTAAGCGCAGACCTCCGCGGCCACCACGAACTGGACGGCCCCTGATATTCATCAGGCGCAGGCGCAGGAATCACCGTCACCCCTTCTCGCGCAAAGCTCGCCTCGGCACGCGGCATATGAATACCCGACGTCACCAGCAGAACATTTCGCAATTTCCGCTGCCTCATAATGGCGATGGAATAAAGCGCATTCTGATGCGTGTTACGGCTGGCGCCCTCGATGATCAGCGCCGCGTCCGGCACGCCTGCCTGTTGCAGTCGATGTGCCATCTTCAACGCCTGGTCGGCGCCGGACAAAAGCAGCGTGCCGGCACGACCATCCTGAAAAAGCTGCAAGCCAAAACCAAGCCGGGTCGCTTGCATGTCGGGGTTGTCACTGTCCCAATCCGGATCGTTGGACAACTTTCCGCCACCCAGCACGACGATGGCATCGACCTTTGGATAGCCTGATGCGTCGCGTTGCGCATACCGGCGCTCCAGGCCATTTTGTAGCCAGGTGGCGAACGTCGGTGCGGAGCACAGCGCAAGCCACAGCACGCCCAGCGCGATCGCCGACGCGCCTGCGCCATAACGCCGCCGATAGATAAAAAAGATACCGATGACCAACAGGAGCGCCGCGTGCAACGCAGGGTGGGTCAGGCGGCCAAGTTGTTGGACTAAACCCATGGGATCCGTGTCGCCGAAAAGGCGCTGCGGAGTTTCGCAAGGAGCATGCCATTGCCCTATCCGACCAACGGCATAGGCCGGCTAGCTGAGCTTTCTAGAACGTTTGCGATCGTTTTCGTCAAGAGTAACTAGTGTAGTGTGGTTCACAGTTTCAGACATTGGTGTGAGCCCATATGAAGAATCTGCGCAGCTTTCTGATCGTAGGTCTGGCCGCCCTGCTGACCGCATGCGCCACGGGCGGAAGCACCAGTGCGCCACCGAAACCGGCGGGCGATGCGCAGGCCGTCAACACCTATTTGATCGGTGTCGACGATCAGTTGCAGATCACCGTGTGGCACAACCCGGATCTGAGCGTCAGCGTGCCGGTTCGCCCGGACGGCAAGATTACGGTGCCGCTGATCGGCGACGTCGTTGCCGGCGGCAAGACCACCGAAGAAGTTTCCAGTCAGATCAAGGACAGGCTGCAGTCGTTCATTCGCGACCCGCAAGTTGCCGTGATTCTTACCGCGCTGCGCAGCCACGAATATCTATCGCGCGTGCGTGTTACCGGCGCCGTGCGCAGCCCGATTTCGATTCCGTACCGCCAGGGCATGACGGTACTCGATGCCGTATTGGCGGCCGGTGGCACGACGGAATTTGCCGCGCCCGACCGCACCGAGCTGTATCGCAGGAGCAACGATGGCGATAACACGACGTCATACGCGGTGCGCCTGGAAAAAATTCTGCAACAGGGTGACTTGGCCAACAACTATCCGGTGCAGCCCGGCGACGTGATCACGGTGCCGCAGCGAGCTTTCTGATGTCACGGGAGCGGTTTCAAAGGGATTCAAGGGGGATGTCATGAGCGCGGAATTAGTACCTTTCGGCGGGGCGTTGCCCGCCTTGATCAGCGAAGCGCGAAGGCGCCGTGTCGGACTGGCGTTGCTGTTTGCCGTTATTGCGCTGGTCGCGCTGGCCGCCGGCCTGTTGTGGCCGAAGAAATACGAGGCGTCCACCACCATCCTGGCGCAGGAAAGCAGCATCATCACGCCGCTGATGGAAGGGGCCGCATCGCCCACCGCCAACAAGAACCGCGCGGGCATCGCGCGTGACGTGATTTTCAGTCGCAAGGTGATGGGCGAAATACTCGCCATCGGCGGCTGGATGGCGACGAACCCCACGCCCGTCGAGCAGGATCGCCTTATCGAAGGCATCAAGTCGCGCACCATCGTGCAGACCTCGCGCGACAACCTGATCACCATCAGCTATTCCGACTCCGATCCCAGGCGGGCGTTTGACGTCACCCGGCAGCTGGCGCAGCTGTTCATCAGCGAGAGCCTGGCATCCAAGCAGCGCGAGAGCCGCGACGCTTACGAGTTCATCAATAGCCAGGTGGAAACCTACCGTAAAAAGCTCACCGACGCCGAAGACAAGCTGAAGATCTATCGCGACGCCAATGCGGATGCGCGGCCCGGCAGCGAAGCGGATACCAATACCCGGATCAGCCAATTGCGCACGCAGATCGAAAGCACGCGCATGTACATGATGGAGAAGCAATCGCAGCAAGCGGCACTGTCTGCGCAATTGAACGGCGAATCCGAAGTCAATGCGGTGCAGACCACCGGCGGCCTTTATCAGACCCAGCTGGCTGGTCTGCAGAGCCAGCTCGACACCTTGCTGCTGACGTATACCGACGAATACCCGGACGTGATCCGCCTACGGCATCAGATCCAGGATCTGCGCCAGCAGTTGGCGCAATCCGAACAGCTCAAGCAGAGCGCCCAGCGTTCCGGCACGCCGATGCCGCTGGACAACGCCGTGCAGATGAATCCGCTGTATCAGCAGTTGAAGATCCAGTTGGCCGGAGCACGCGGCGACGCCGCCGGCGCCGCGGCGCGGATTGGTGCCAGCGAGTCGATGCTGCAAGCCGAATTGGAACGCAGCAAACGCATCGCCAATTCGGAAAACGTGACCGCCGAACTGACACGCGATTACAACGTCAATCGCGATGTCTACCAGGACCTGCTCAAGCGTCGCGAAAACGCTCGCGTATCGATGAACCTGGACGCCGAGCAGCGTGGTCTCACCTTCCTGATCCAGAACCCGGCCGTGATGCCGCTTACCCCGTCGGGCCTGCGCTTCATGCACTTCAGCGTGGCGGGCCTTGCCATGTCGCTGGCGGTGCCGTTCGGCTTGCTGTTTGTGCTGGTTCGTTTCGATCCGCGCGTACGCTCGGCCTGGCAGCTAGAGCACACCACCGGGTTACCTGTGCTGGCGTCGATTCCGTTCTATCCGACGCCGCGCGATCGCCGGCGCGAGCAACTGAACAATTCGATGCTGTTGCTGATAGTCGTCGGTGTTGCCGCCATCTATCTGGCCCTGTTCTGGCTCCGGATGAAGGGATAGATATGAAGAACGAAGACAGCGAGAAAGTGTTCTCCCATCACATCAGCGATGTGCTGGAGGCCGCGGCCAACAGTATCGAGACGCGCTCGTCGCATAGTCACTCGATCGCGCTGATGAGCGAGCAAGCCGGCGCGCTCGCGCCGCTGCAGCTTGAAGAGCGTCGCATGATTCATCGCGAAGAGTCGGTCCGCCGACACTCCGATGCGTTTCGCGGCATTCGCACGCGGTTGCTCGAACTGGCGGGTCGGCAAAACTTTGTGACGCTGGTGGTTTCGGTCAGTCCGCATTGCGGCGGCAGCTTCGTGGCGCGCAATCTTGCGGCGGCCTTTGCGTTTGATGAAACCAAGACCAGTCTGCTGGTGGATTGCAATATCCGCTATCCCAATCAGCACAAGGAGTTGGGCGTCCTGCCGGTCAATGGCGGCTTGGTCGATCTGCTGGAGCATCAGGCGCGTGGCATCGAATCGATTATCTACCCCACTGGCATTCCGCGGCTGCGCCTGATTCCGTCGGGAAGGGCGCGGGAAAACGGTGGCGAATATTTTTCTTCGTCGCGGATGCGTACCGCCATCGATTCGTTGCGCAGCCGTTACGCCGATCGTTATCTGTTTCTCGACGGCCCGGCCATCAAGGGCTCGCCCGATGCACGCATTCTGTCGGATCTGGCCGATTTCGTGGTGGTGGTTGCCGGTTACGGCCGCGATACACCGGCATCGATCAGCCAGGCCGTCGCCAATTTTGAGCCGGACAAGCTCGCCGGGGTGGTTTTCAATCAGCCGCCATAGAGTGGTTTTCAACGCTGTCGATGCGCAACTTCACGTCGCTAAAGCTACCGGGAAAGGATGATGCCGGCTTCCACTACGCTTGCTCGTGCTCTTTTGCTCGTGTTTGCCGCCGCCCCTGGCGCGGTATGGGCGGGCAAGCTCGACTATTCGCTGTATATGGGCATCGAGCATAGCGACAACATTACGCTGAGCACGACCGACCCGATCAGCCAGAACGTGCTCATTCCGGGGCTCAATTTTACCTATCAGCAGCAAGGGTCCACGTTTCAGGCGAATGTGCTCGGTACGCTCGAGTATCGGGATTATCCGGGGAGCCGCTTCGACAACCAGACCCAGACCCAGCTCGCGGGACAGGCCAATTGGACAGTCTTGCCGCAGCGGCTGGACCTGTCCGTGGAAGACTATGCGGCTGTGCAGCCGGTGGACTCGCTGGCGAGCAATGCGCCCGACAACCAGCAGCAGACCAACGTGCTTTCGGTGGGGCCGACACTGCACCTGCAGTTCGGCGAGGCCATGCGTGGCCAGGCCGAGCTTCGCTACATCAACAGCTATGCATCGAAAGTCAGCGAATTCAACTCTTCGCGCGGCGTTGCGGCGTTTCGTGTGTTTCGTGACATCAGCCCCACCGACCAGCTATCGGCCAATGTCGAGACGCAGCGCGTGAGTTTCGAAAACGGTGCCGATGCCGGTCCGAACTACACGCGCAACGAAGGCTTTCTGCGATACACCAGCAAGCTGGCGAGATTCAATGCTGATGTACTGGTTGGCTGGTCGCAACTGAGCTTCGATCACGCTTCCAGCGATTCCAGTCCGATGGCGCGCGTGACGCTTGGCTGGCAGCCGACCTTGCGCAGTGCGTTCACTGTGTCCGGATCCTACGAATACGCGGATGCGGCGCAGGACATGATGCTCACGCCGGGGCAGACCACGCTTACCGACCTCGGTGGCGGCACTGTCACCGGGAGCGGCATCAGCACAGGTAGTGCCGTCATCGATTCGCAGGTGTATCTGCAGCGATTGCTGGAGGCGACGTATACGTTCAATACCGAACGCTGGACGTTCTCGGTCGCGCCGGTTTATCGGAAGCTGCATTATCTCAACGATCCGACCTTCGATCAGGTGGGACGTGGCGGCAGCCTCAATGCAACCTATCGGCTGCGGCCGACCCTACTGCTTTCGGCGTTCGCCGCCGGCGAGAGGCTCGAATATCAGACGCTCAATCGCACCGATCGAACCCTGCGTTTCGGCCTTGACTTGAACAGTCAGTGGACGCCGCATTGGAGCTGGCATGCATCGGTCATCCGTCAGCGGCGAAACAGCAACGCGGTGGGTCAGAGTTATCGCGAAACCCAGATTTTTTTTGGCGTGGTGTACCGGCGATGATGATTACGAGCCCAGAAGCCGAGCTGCCTTTTTACTTCGGCGACGACGCGGCGCTGTTCGGATTGTTTCATGCCACGGGTGGCCCTGCGCGCCGGGCGGTGCTGCTTTGTCCGCCGTTAGGTCAAGATCATATCCGCTGTCATCGGCTGTATCGCCAGCTGGCCAATGCCTTGGCGGGCGAGGGCATTGCGGCACTTCGTTTCGACTACTACGGTACGGGCGATTCCGCCGGCGAGAGCGCGGATGTCGACTGGGGGCGCTGTGTTGCGGATATCGCCACTGCCGCCGATGAATTGCGCAGGCGCAGCGGCGCCGACCGGGTGATTGCCTTTGGTGCACGCCTGGGCGGCAGCATGGCCATCGCCGCGGCGCCCACGGCTCGCTTTGCCGGTGTGGTGACCTGGGATCCGGTGTTCGACGGCGGAAGCTATGTGTCTCGTCTCGACGCCATGCAGTCGGCATTGCGGCAGGACCGGCAACGATTCACACGCCCACGTTCGGCATCGGATGTTGCCGAGCAATGGTTGGGATTTGCGACCAGCGAGCGCTTGCGCCGCCAGATCACCGAGCTGCAGTTGGACGCCTCGTCGGTGCCCACGCTGGTGCTGGACTCGCTCGGCGACCTGCCTGACAACGGCGTAGCCAATATCTCGGTAAAGAGGCTGGAGCCGGCCGCGCCCTGGGACGATCTGAACCGTCTGGAGGTGGCGATTTTGTCGCACCCGCTCATCCAGACCGTGACCAGTCATGTGAGGGCCGCGGCATGACACGCGAGCAGGCCTTCCGTTTCGGGCGCGCCAGGCATCTGGTGGGTATCGCCGGGGTCCCGGACGAGGCATCCGCCGCCGTCGGTGTAATTGTGTTGAATGCGGGCCTGGTCCATCGCATCGGCCCGTTCCGCCTGCATGTGGAAATGACCCGGCGTCTCAATGCCCATGGCTATCCGACCCTGCGTTTCGATTTATCGACGCTGGGCGACAGCAGCTCCAGCGGCGAATCACAGACGAAAGTGCAGCAGGTCTGTGCCGATGTCGACGATGCGATGACGCTGCTCGGACAGCAGGCGGGCTGCAATCGTTTCGTTCTGATTGGGCTTTGCTCCGGCGCTCAGAACGCCCACAGCGTTGCCTGTAACGACAACAAGGTGGCCGGCGTGGTGTTTCTCGACGGCTATGCGTATCGCACCTTCGGCTATCGCGTGCGGCACTACGTTCCACGCCTGTTCGATATGGAGCGCTGGCGTCGCGCGCTTACGCGCAGCCGTAGCCAGCAGGTTGCGGCACCGCGCAGTCCGGAGCCGGTATTTGCCGTGGCGCCATCGCCGCAAGCAGTCGTCCGCACGGACCTGGCCGGCATGATCGAGCGTGGCATGCGGCTCTGTCTGATCTACAGCGGGGGCATCAGCAACTACTTCAATCATGCGCGCCAGTTTCGCGAATGCTTTGGCAGCGTCATGAGCCATCCCTACGTCAGTACGAGTTTTCTGCGGGAAAGCGACCACACCTATATTTTGACCGGCGATCGCCACCGCTTGCTCGACAACATCGAGCACTGGATAGCAGAGAACTTCCCTATCGTTAAAGCGGGTACGCGAGCATGAACAAGGTTCTTGTTACCGGGGGCGCTGGCTATATAGGCAGCCATGTGGTGCAGCAGCTCGTTGCGCGTGGCGACCGGGTCGTCGTCATCGACAACTTGAGCACCGGCTTTCGCGAAGCGGTACGCGGTGCCGAGCTCGTCGTCGGCAACGTCGGCGACATCTCGCTCGTTTCCCGGGTCATTGCCGAGCATCAGGTCGATGCCGTCCTGCATTTTGCGGCGCACACCGTGGTACCCGAATCGGTGAGCGATCCGCTCAAGTACTACGGCAACAACACCTGCAATACCCGCAATCTTTTGGCCTGCTGCGCCGAGGCTGGCGTAGACAAGTTCATCTTTTCGTCCACGGCAGCGGTGTACGGCTTTACGTCCGATGGCGTTGCCGATGAAGACACGCCGACCCAGCCGATCAATCCGTACGGCACCTCCAAGCTGATGTCCGAAACCATGTTGCGCGATCACTGCGCGACCGGCGCCATGCGGCATGTCATTCTGCGCTACTTCAATGTGGCCGGCTGCGATCCGCAGGGGCGCATCGGGCATTCCACGCCGCAGGCGACCCTGCTCATCAAGGTGGCCTGCGAACACGCGGTCGGCAAGCGCAGCAGCCTCTCGGTGTTCGGTACCGATTACGACACGCCTGATGGGACAGGCATCCGCGACTATATCCACGTCGACGACCTGGCCTCGGCGCATCTGCATGCGCTCGATCATCTGCGCGATGGCGGCGACTCGCTGACGCTCAATTGCGGTTATGGACATGGCTACAGCGTGCGCGAGGTGATCGATGCAGTGGAGCGCGTCGGCGGACAGCCGTTGAACGTGCTCGAGCTGCCGCGCCGCCCAGGAGACCTGCCCAAACTGATTGCCTGCAGCATGCGGCTCAAGCAGGTACTGGGGTGGCAGCCGCAATACGACGATCTGGACTTCATCGTGCGCACGGCGCTGATGTGGGAATGGCAGCTAGCCCGCAAATCGCCATTGACATCGGTGGCCTAGCTGATGGTTTTCGTATGCCAAGGGTACTGATTCTGCTAGCCGCCATCGTCGCCATGACGATGGCGACAGGCGTCGTTGCCAAGGGGAGCGCACCGAAGCCGGCTTCCATGCCGCCGGGTGTCGTGCCCGAGCAAAGCATGGTGTTGCATAGAAACGCCGGGACGGATGCCGATGTGCAGGTGACGGTAGGCATTCCGTTTCCGCCAGGCGTGTTGCGCGATGCACGCCTTGTACGCATCCTCGACGACAAGGGCATGGAAGTGCCCGCGGCTGTCCAGGCGACACTGCTGTGGTATGCCAAGGACGGTAGCGTGCGCGCGGTGCGTGCGCAGTTTCGTGCGCATCTGGACGCCAAGCCATCTACTTATTATTTCGCACTAGGTCAGCCGCGACAGCGTGATCTTGCCGGCTGGCCTTACGCCGAAGGTTTGACCGATGCCGGACAGGGCTTGCGTGCCCCGGCCGTGTTGGCAACGTTGACGCCGAGCTGGCTATGCGCCTCGTTGCTGGCTGGCCCGCAACTGCCGGCCGCACCCGACGAAGCGTATGCCGGCTACGTTGCCGCGCAGTTTCAGTGGGCGAGAAAGCTGCCAGCGAGCGACCCGACGGCCTGGCTATTCGACCGTCCCTCGACGCTTTACAAGGCTTATATACGTACCGGTCGTTTCGACTATCTGCAGGCGGCCGATCTCAGCTATCGCTTCTACATGAAATACATCCGTCGCGATGGGTTGCCTATCAGCCCGCAATGCGCCGGCGGCTGGACCTATGGCGACAAGCCTTGCGACGTGAAATATGTCTACCTGGAACCGATCCTTCTGTCGCTTGCCCTGACCGGCGACGACAGCGAGCACGATGCAGCCACGGTCGACCATATGATGACGCTTTGGCAGAACGGTGGCTGGAATCATCGTGCCGGTCCTTATCTCCATGCTTCGGACTATTTCACTGAACGGCTGGCTGGGCTCGGCTTGCTGGAAACGGTCAGCGGCTACGAGCTGACCGGCGACAAACGCTATCTGGAACGTATCAACGAGCGTGTCGGCTGGCTTTACGATCATCAGCGCAACAATCCGGATCAGCTGGGCAACGACGGCTCGTGGCGCAACAGTTGGAACTTGCACGAGAACGATAGCTGGAACCCCGGTACCGATGTACGCGGCAGCTCGCCGTGGATGACGGAAAACATTATCGACGGGCTGTGGCATGCATGGCTGGTTACCGAAGACCCGCGTATTCCCGAAATGATTACCGGCTTCGGTCGGTATCTCGAAAGCTACGGCTGGATCGCGCAGGAGCGGTTGGTCCATCCGCATGATTGGCGCAATCCCTGTTCCGGCGCCGGCGGCCAGATCGCCTGGTATTGGTCGTCCGCGCATGCGACCGACAAGGCCATCACCGGTATCCAGGAGTCGGAAGGCTGGTACAGCGACGCGCACAACGTCGAACTGGGGCTGCCGATAGCCGCGGCGTATTACTTTGAACGCGACCCGACACAACGGGCCGCCTTGAAACATCGTTTCGATACCCTGGCCAGGTCCTACGACAAGACCTGCGCCGCCGACGACGATACCTTGCGGCGCTTCAACTGGAACAACCGCGGTAGCGGTGTCGCGCAATGGTTGATTCGCCAGCCGCCAGGCAGTGGCACTGCACCCACGATAGCCAGGCGGACTACGCCATGAACCGTCGTCTGGCCGTACTGCGCAGCGTGACCATCGTGTCGGTGTCGAGCTATATCGAGTACGCGCTCGGTCTGGTCGTCAGCATCTGGATTGCGCGAGCGTTGGGGCCGGCCGATTTCGGTCGTTACGCGTTTACCGTGTGGCTGTGCGGCTGGCTGATTACCTGCAGCAACCACGCCTTGACCACATCGTCGACCAAGTTTATCGCCGAAGCCGACGGCTCCGGTGCAACGCGCATTGCCTCGCATATCGCCCATCGCCTGAGCCAGGTGCAGCATCTGAGCTCGCTGATCGTGATGGCGATCTTTCTGCTAGTTGTGTTTATTGTCAGGCCGGACGAGTGGGAGGGGTTCCTCTTGCCGGTGACTGGCCTGGTCGTCATCGCGACGGTAGCCAAGGCCAACTACGGCATGCTGGTGGCCATCGAGAAAGGCCAGGAACACTTCGAGCCCGAGGCGATAGCCGTGGTGGGTGCGGGAGCCATCGGTATCCTGCTGGTGATCGGTGCGACGCTGGCACACGCAGGGCTGTTGGTATTTATCGCACTGTTCGCGATTGCGTCGCTGCTGCTCAATCTGATCAACCGGTTTGCCTATCGTCGTTACTGCCATCCTTATGAAGCCGGGCCCATCCCCGCGGAGATGCGTACGCGATTGTCGCGGCATCTGCGGCTGACAGCGATGCTGGTGCTGCTGGGCTCCTTCAAGGCCGGTACCTTCGAGGTGTTCCTGCTCAATACCTTCAGCGGTTCCACGGCTGTCGGCTTCTTTGCTATCGCGGTGACGCTGACGCGCGGTGCCGTGCAGCTTTTTTCGGTAGGGCTGACCAGCACCTTGCTGCCTTACATGGCCAAGTCATTCGGTGAGCATGGCCACGACCGTACCGCGCATTTCCTGGCCGAGGCAACGCGTTTCTATTGGGCGGTTGGCTTGATCATCGCGGGGCTTGGCTTTGTGACGACACCTGAGATCGTCACCTTGATGTACGGCAACCGTTATGTCGATGCCATTCCGGCGATCGAGTCCTTCCTTGTTCTGGCTGGCTTGTTGCTTATAGGAAATGGCATCGGCGCCTTCCAGACCGTGGTGGATCGACAAGCCGATCGCGTACGGGTGACCATCATCTCGCTTGTCGCCAATGCCGTATTCGGGCTGTTGCTGGTACCTCCACTGGGTCTGCCAGGTGCCGTTCTCGCTTATGCGGCGACGCGACTGACCGAGCTTGGCCTGGCGATTTATTACCTGCGCCGGGCCACCAGCCACGGTCTGCCGGTAGCGGCCATGGCAAAGTTGTTCGCGATCGGTGCGTTGGCCACAGGGGCTGCATGGCTGGTGACGATGTGGACGCCGGGGCACTACGGGTTCCTGCTCGGCAGCGTCGTATTCGTCGCCATTTTTACGCCGGGCAGCGTATGGGTGGGGTATTGGAGCAGTGACGACTTCCGCTTGATGGCTTCGATCGCTGCCCGGCTCGGTCCACCAGGGCGAATGGTGATGCGGGGCTTGAACAACCTGCAGCGGCCTCCCGCGAGTTCCGTGCCATGACCACGCCCCAGGAAGCGCGCTTGTCCTGTATGGTGATAGGCACCACCGTGGCGCTGCATGCATCGCGCGACGAATTGGCGCGGCTGGCCGAAACCACGGGCGCTGCCTCGAGCATCGTCCAGCATCCCGATTGGCTGGCGTTCGAGTTGGCGTGGCGTGGTTCGGAGGCGACTCTGCATCTGGTGGTTGCCAGCAACGGGCTGGGACAAGTGATTGGTTACGCGCCCTTCCTGGTGGAGCAGCACCGCGCCCAACTGGCGCTGGGCAAGTTTCGGGTTTCGATCTATCGCGGCCGGACATGGCGTTTGCTGGGTGCCGGCGTCGTGGCATTGCCCGACGATCGTTCACTGGTCGAGCGGATGATTGCCGACATGTTGCAGCGGGATCGTTCGGTGCGTGTCATGCGGATCCAGGAAACGGAACTGCCTAATCGATTTGCTGCGGCGTTGTCGCAAGGTAAGCGAACATTCGCCACCATCCAATCCAATCTGCTCGATCAACTGAACTGGGTGATCCAGCCGCAAGCCTCATCGGCGGCGTATCTGGCTACGCTCGGTTCGAAGCGGCGTAACGACCTGACTCGGCGGTTGCGCAATGTGTACAAGAAGCTGGGCGACCAGGCCGAGTTGCGCCTGTTTGATCGTGCGGAGCAGGTCGACGAATACGCGGCGCTGATGAACCAGGTCTATGCACGCAGTTGGCATGCGTCCGCGCAGGCGATCGATTGGGAGTTGCCCGCGCGACGCAACCTGTTTCAGCATTTGGCCGCAGGAGGGCAGCTTATCGGTCATATGCTGATGCTGGGTGGGCGTCCGATCGCTTATGTGCATGGTTATCGGCTGGGTGGGCGCTATCTGCTCGACGATACGGGGTATGACGAGGAGTTCGCGTCGCTGGGGGTGGGGTCGGCGCTGGTGTTTCAGGCGGTGCAGGATTTGCTTGATCGCTATCCTGGGGAAGTTATCGATTTTGGGTATGGCGATAATCAGTACAAGCGGGTGCTTGCTGATCGGCAAACCGCATGTGGGTCGCTGTATGTGGTTCGTGGGGTGTTGCCGCGTCTTTGTTTTGGCTTGATTGCGCCTGTGCGGTGGTTGTATCGGCGTGTGCATAGAGCAATGCGTAGTGCAAAGTCCCCCTCACCCCAACCCTCTCCCCCGGCATAGCCAGGGGAGAGGGAGCACGACTGAGGTGACCTCAGTGTTTCGCACTTGCCTAACCTGGCTCCCTCTCCCCAGGCTCAGCCGGGGGAGAGGGTTGGGGTGAGGGGCAGCGATGCGCAGCGAGCCATCCTCACATCAGCGCGCTCTCAACAAACTCCCACGCACCACACGATAAACCGGCCTGGCCCACCGCTTCAGCGGCTTCTTAGCATTCCACGCCAACCATTGCAGTTGCCGGGCGCCTTGCGTACCCAGAGCAAGTGCTACCGCCAGCGATGCCGGTGAGTCCTGCCGAAGGGCGTATCGTCCCAAAACGGTGCAGCCATCCACTTGCCATGTGCTGGTGGAGGGTTCGGAGGTAAACAGGTAACGAATACCCGCCGCTGCTGCCGCTCTTGCCACATCGGTCGAATAAAATCCGCCCGGCACCGAACCGACGGTGACCGGCTCGCCCAGCAGGTGGCTCAGGCGGTCGGTACTCAGGCGCCACTCCGAGGCAAGAACGGTGGGCGACAGCCTGGACATCTCTGCCGGATGCGTATGCGAATGAGTGCCCACGACATGACCGGCTGCGCGTAGCGCGAGCACGTCGCTATACGTGACAAAGCCGGGCGTTCCGATGTGCGCGGTGGTGATGAAAAAGTGCCCGATCATGCCGTGCTCGGCTAGTACGGTAGCTACGGCAGCGGCGCTGACTCCACCATCGTCGAAGGTGAGCAGGCAGCGCATGCTGCCAGGTATCGGCTCGGTCAGGACCGAGTCGAATGACAGGCCCGATTGTGCAAGCGCGGCGAGGTGGCGAGCGAATGCCGTGACGTCGAGCTTGTAGTGAGCGGCAGCCGGGCCGGGAAACCCGCTCGCGTCGCTCGCCCCGGGGACGACGACATCGTGATACATCAGCGTGGCACAGCTCATGACGTCTGGACTCTCATGGCCTCGCGTTGCCAGCGCAGATAGCGCGTCAGCCAGGGTTGCCCCCAGGCAGCGCTGGCGCGGTTGCTGGTGTCCAGCGGTTTCGCGGTGCCGGCCTCGATGTCCTTGAGCCGTGTGGCGATCGCATCGAGGTTTTCCATCACGACACGGTACTGGATCACCACGTACGATTCCTGGCGCTCGTCGAACGAGTAGCGGTAGTAGCCATAGACGGGCCCGGTATCGACGCCGGTGTCGACCTTGAGCAGGGTCATGCCGACCCGGTCGAGATCGCGTTGCGCCAGCGCCCAGAAGCAGCCATGCGCATTGCGATATTCGGGGCATATCCCCGGATGCAGCACAAAGCAGCCCAATCGCGGCAGTTTGATCAGTTTCTTCTTGATCAGCTGCTTGCAGCGGGCAAGTACGAAGTCGGGCCTGGCTTTGCGCAGGAAGGCCATCACTTCGGCATCGTTGACGTCGCTGGCGACAATGACGGGAACCTGCGGCGGTGAGCCGTAGCGATTGTGCATGGCTGTCAAGGCCCACTGCATCCAGTGGCGGTCGCGGGTGGCGAGCGCGAAGCGTTGATAGAGCCGCATCGCCACGACATCCAGGAAACGTAACCAGCCAACCCGGCGGATTTCGCGGCGTACGCGCGCACGTTTCTGCTCGGCATTTTCCTGCAGAACGACGACACCGGCCAGTTGCGAAAACGACGCCAGCCACGCGGCCAGGCCTTCCCGGTCGAAATCGTCACCGGCATGGCAGATCAACACGCTACGCATAGGCCATCCCCTTTGACGGTACCGGCAGCTCGAAATCCCGCCAGGCGTTGGGGTTGCCGTCCTTGCCGGCTTCGGCGGCCTTGATGATGTTGTACATCTCGCGCGCGGTGACGTAATGCAGAATGTGATTTACGCCGTCGTTGTACGCGCGCTCCAGGTGATCGTGCATGGTGTGTGCCGCGGCGCCGAGCAAGGTGTCCATATCCCGCTCCTGCGTCCCGTGCGTGTGCACCTTGATAAAAATCCACTCGGGCCGTCCTTCGACATGGATGCCGGTGCGCACCCAGGCATCCACGCGAGCCGGAGTGGGCGGGCAGGCCCGCCGCACATCGGCATTCTCGATACGGGGGATCAAGCCGAACCGGCGCTCGCGCCAATTCAGTCCGAGCGGCCCCTGCACGATCATCAGATCGCCGGATGGCTTGCCGCCAACGCGAACCGGTACTCCCGTATTGTGCGACTTCGGCCGCAGCGGGTCGTCGGTGGCGTAGTAGATCGAATTGATGGTACGCGTCTGCGTGTCGCTGGGTGCCGAGGGCAGGGTGAAGTCGGCATAGCAGCCCAGTTCGCGCAACAGGATCAACTCGTTGTTGATGCCGCACCAGCGCCCGTCTGCGCGCGAATTGTCCAGGCACCAGTTGCCATGGATAAAGCCGAAGCGCAGCTGTCCGGTTACCGGGTCGCGCGGCAGGGCGCCATGTCGTTCGTGCAGCAGCTCGTTGAAACGCGAAATAGTTTCGCGGAAGTTTTCCGCCGTATCGTTGTCGTGGTGCAGGTGGATCTCAAGCTCGCCATAGCCGTCAGCGCAGAGCGCGGCCACCTTGTCCAGATGTTCCTCGAGATATTCCTCTTCCGGATAAAAGAACGTGTGTTGAGGATGGCGGCCGTCCGCATCGCGGTGAGCGGAGGCCAGCAACCGATAGTCCCGGCACCAGCGGTCGACGCGTGCGCGCTGGGTTTCCAGATCGACCTTGCCCCAGGCCGGTTCGAAGTGATCGACGAAGCAGAACATCACATGGACAGGCCCTTTTGCCGGAGTCGGGCGACGTCGGCGCAAATAGCTACCCAGCCAGATATGCATGTTTCGCGCACGAATCGCCCAGGCCAGCAGACAGACCATGAGTACGGCAAACGCGGCAACCAGTGCGATCAGTATCGTCCACATCAGCGTGACTCCGTTGCCGGCAGCAGCCCAAGCAACTGTTCGGCGTTGTTGCGCCATTGGCGTTCGCGGACGATGTAGTCGCGTGCCGCGGCGCCGACCCGACGGCGTTCTTCCTCCTGTGTGGCCAGGTCGAGTACGCGTTGCACGCAGGCGGCCGTTTCGCCTTGCGGAAACAGCCATCCGGTATGGCCATCGCCGATGACTTCGGCGACCGGTGCGTAATCGGGTGCCACGACAGCCACGCCCATACCCATGAATTCGAACAGCTTCATGGGCGAGCCATAGCGATTGGAATTGGGCAACACGGCGTAATCCATGCAGGCGATCCAGCTGGCGATCTCGTCATGGGCGACGCGGCCGGGTAACAGCACGCGATCGGCCAGTCCGCGTTCGGCGACCAGCGCACGTACGGCGGGCAGGGTGCGTCCATCGCCGACGAAGACCAGGGCCAGCTGCGGTACTTCGGCAAGACGTGCGGCAATCGCTTCCACAAAGGCATCGACGCCATGCCAGTGAGCGAACACACCGATATGGCCGCAGACGATGCGCCCGGTCAGGCCGCGTTCGGCCCGCAGCCCAGCATGGTCGAAACGTGAGGGATCGAAGCGGGCAAGATCTACCGCGTTAGGTGAAATCACCGCGGGGGCAATGTCGCCATAAGCCGTCTCGGCCTGTTCCCGGAAGTAGCTGGAAATAAATACCAGGCCGGTGCATCGCCGCATGCACCAGCCTTCGATGCGGCGCGCCAGCGACTTCAGTCGTAATGGGCGGACGCGTTCGACCAGGGCCGAGTCGTTGATCTCCAGGATGATGGGAATGCGTCGCCAGCGCGCGAGCCACACCGTGGCAAACAGGAATAACGAGTAACGCTCGTAAATGAGCTGTGGGCGCAGGCGACGGATGGCCGCACTCATTCTGAGCAAGGTGACCAGGTTGTAGCCGATCTCCAGGAACTCGAACAGGACGCCCGGCAGACCGGCGACCATCGCGGCAAGCAGTCCACGACGGGTCGGGCTGGCGGTGGCGGCGGGCTCGTGCTCGGGGTCGGCACCCGGAAACGAAATCACCGTGACGTCGTGTTTCAGTTCACGCAGGGCGTGCACCACGCCGCGGATATGCACCCCTTCGACATGCCTGCCACGCGTGCGATGGTGATAAATGATATTCATCCTGCCTCCCCCGGCAGTACGTCGAACAGATGGCCGTCGATCAGCCACTCGGGCAGCAGTACGCTCAACGCCGCACGGGCCCGGTCGCTGTCGTCATGCATCAGGACGATGTCGCCGGCGCGAGGCGGTGAGTTGCGCAGCTGTGCAATCAGGGCGTCGGTCGGTCGTTCCTGATAGTCGAGGCTGTCGTACGACCAATAGGCAAAGCTGCGGCCTTTCTTCGCGAAATGCCAGAGCAAATCGGCGCCGACATAACCATGCGGCGGTCGCATGAGATGGTACGGTCGTCTATCGAACGCCTGAAGCAAGGCATCGGTGCTGTGGATCTCACGGAGCTTCTTCTCGGTCGTCATGTTCTTGAACGACCAATGGCTGTAAGAGTGATTGCCGACCAGATGACCTTCGTCGACGATGCGCCGAACCAGGCGCGGATGGCGCTCGATTTTTTCGCCGACCAGAAAGAAGCTGGCGCGCACGCCATGCTTGGCAAGCAGATCCAGCAGCGGCGGGGTGTAATCCGGATCGGGGCCGTCATCGAAGGTCAGATAGCGTGTGCTTCCCTGGCGAGCACCGTGCGTCATGACCAGCGAGTCGGGCAGCAGCCCCAGCAGTTGTTGTTTTCTCGGCCGCATATTCATACCCGGGCCTCCCATGCCGCGGTGCCATGTACGACGACTTCCTGCAGCACGCGTTCCAGCCGGTCCACATTGTCTTCCCAGCGAAAACCGCCAGCATGCAGTGCAATCTTGCGCGGATCCCAGCGTCGCCCGCTCGCTTCGATCAGTGCCGCGGACAGCGCTGCGCGATCGTGGGGCGGGACAAGGATGCCGGCATAGTCGGGAACGACTTCGGGAATGCCTCCCACGCGCGTCGCCACCACCGGCGTACCGCAGGCCATGGCCTCGAGCACTACGTTCGGCACGCCTTCGTTGTGGCTGGGCAGGCACAACAGATCCGCTGCGCGGAACCAGTCGCCCAGTACGTCGTGGGCCGCCGCGCCGGCAAGTTCGACCTGCGCCTGGCAGCCCAGCGCAACAATGCGAGCGCGCAATGCATCGCGGTCAGGCCCATTGCCCACATAGATCAGTCGGGCTGACGGATGCAAGGCAAGTACCGCCGGAAAGGCTTCGAGCAGATCGAGGCAGCCCTTGCTTGCTTTGAGATTGCCGACATAGAGCAATAACGGTGTTGTTGTGGCGAGCCCCAGCCGCGCTCTTGCCTCACTGCGCAAGCCCGGTGCAAACAACGCCTGATTGACACCGTTGTAGAGCACATGCACTCGGGATGGATCCGCGCCAAGCGCAATGGCCTTGTCCGCCAGAGCCTGGCTGACCGACACGACCGCATCGGCGTGATGCAGGGCGTAGCGAATTTGCGGACGGCGCAGTGCGTATTCGGCCTGCACATTCAGGTCGCTGCCGTGCACCTTCAGCACATATGGAATGCGTAGACGACGGGCCAGCCAACTCACCGCTGCGCCGTCGGGATAGGCCCAGCTCACCAGCATGCAATCGTAGTGCGCCGTGCGCAGCCGGCGGCCGTGCTGCCAGAGCAGGCAAAGCAGCCAGAACAACACATGCAGGAAACGTCCGATGCCCGGCGGATAGACGAAGGTGAAGTGATCGGTGCGGACATGAGGCACGTGTACCGCAGCAGGCGCACGCCGCAGTCGTTCACGGAAATCCACCGCGACCAGCACGTCGACCTCATGGCGTTGTCCGAGTCGTTCGAACTGCTGGCGATTGAATGCGCCGCGCAAGGGATCCCACGGGGTCGGAAACAGGTTGGTGAGCACCAGGATCTTCATCGCGTCGCTCATGAGGGCGAGCCCAGATAGAGTCGGGCATAGCTGCCGGCCATGGCATCCAGCGAACCGTGTTGTTCGACCCAGCTACGCGCCGACTTGCCCAGGGCACGTGCTTCGAATGGATTGCGCAACAGCGAAAGCATGGTCTCGGCCAGCACGATCGGGTCGCCCGCCGGTACCAGTCGTCCGGTTTTGCCATCGCGGATGATTTCGCTATTGCCGCCGACGTCGGTAGCGACGATCGGCAAGGCGGCGGCGCCTGCTTCGAGCAAGGCCAGCGAATAGCCCTCGCTCACGGATGAGAGCACGAACAGGTCCAGGCCTTGCAGCAGCTCGTGCACGTCGTTGCGATCGCCGAGAAAATGCACACGATCGGTGACGCCTTCTTCGGCCGCCCTGACTTCAAGGTCCTTGCGCAGTTCGCCTTCGCCGACCAGCAACAAGGCGGTGTCCGGAAGCTGATCGTTGACATGGCGGAAGGCCCGAATCAGGCTCGCCTGGTCCTTGGCCCAGTTAAGGCGTCCCACGTTACCGATCAGCTGTGTCTGCCCATGCAGGCCGAGTCTGTCCTGCAGGCGTCGACGCATAGTGTTCGACGCCGCCTGGAAGCTGCCGACCTGAATGCCGTTCGGAACGACACGCGTCTTGGCCACCGGTACGATACCGCGCCTGATCGCATCGTCACGTGCCGCTTCGCAGACGGCGACAACCGTGTCGGTACTCGTCAAGGCGCGGCGATAGAGCCATTCGCGTCGGGCCGCGCGCTGGCTGCCGCCCATACCGTGCCGGGTATTGATGATCTGCCGTGTGCCAAGCCCATAGGCCGCCCATACCGCCTGGTAATGCGCTACCGCATTGTGCGTGTGAAGCACTTCGGTGGCGTGGTTGCGTATCAGCTGCCGCGCGCGCGTCAATGCGCGCAGATCCAATCCTTGCCGTTTATCGCAGGCCGTGACCGGAATACCCAGGTCATGGAGCTCATGTGCCTGAGAACCGCGTTCGTACAGACAGACGACCTGGCAGCGATGGCCTTGCCGATGTTGCAGCTTGACCAGTTCGAGCACCATGCGCTCCAGGCCGCCGCGATCGAGATTTTCGACGAAGTGGGTGATATTCATGGCGCCAGCTCGGACACGGTCACGCGCAACTTGCCGCTACGCGTCAGCGGAATGTCGTCGGTAAAGTGACACTGCAACTGGACGCTGTCGCCCAGGACCTTGCCGACTTCGCGCCGGATATAGGCGAGCGAGTTCTCGTCGAAGCCATCGCCGCGGACGATGGTAAGGTCGAGCCGGTCCAGCTCGCGCTGCACCAATTGAAAGCGAGCCAGCCCGGGCACGTCCTTGAGCATGTGCGGGAAGAATTCGCCCGGCAAGGCATGGCCGGCCGGCGTGCGAATAGTATCGAGTACGCGACCGTCGACGCGGGCCAGCATCGGCAAGCCACGGCCGCAGGCGCATTGTTCGTCCGACGCGGTGGCCATGTCGCCATTGAGATAGCGCACGAACGGCATGCCGTAGTTGAAGAGGTCGGTGATGATCACCTCGCCGGCCTGCGTGTTCGGGTGGGTGTCAGCGGACTTGCGCAACTCGACAACCAGGTGATCCGCGTTGACGTGCAGTCCGCGATGCTGCTCGCACTCGGCGGCGACAAGCATGAACTCACGGCAGCCATACGTGTTGTATGCCGGGCAGCCGAAGGCCTGCTCGATGATCGTACGCTGAAAATCGTGCAGCGCTTCGGCGCCGCCGATGATGGCCTGCGGTTGCCAGGTCTTGCGTCCGTTGGCAATCAGCCATTGCGACAAGCGTAACAATGGGCTGACGTAGGCAACGATGATTTCGGGTCGATACTGGTCGATCGCATCGGCGTATCGAGCCATGTTGGCATCGGTCATGTGGAAGGTGTTCAGCACGCGCCGCGCGAAAAGCGCGTTGTACATGCGGTCCTTCAACCGATGCGCACGCGTCGGCTCGCCTACGGCGCCACCCCACAGATACAGCGTACGGCGACCCATCCGCGAGCCGGCCCAATCGTAGCCGCGCCACATCACCGCGACGCGCCGATCGTTGCTCTCGCGCGTATAGCCGAATCGCAGCGGTTCGCCGGTCGAGCCACCCGTGGCCTTATAGAGAAGCTTGTCGCGCAGGGAGTCGGCTTTCAGCTCCTCGAAGTGATCGCGGATATCGGCCTTGGTCAGCACCGGCAGACGCGCATAGTCGGCAAGGCTGTGAATATCGGCCGGCGCGATGTCCAGCGCCTTCCAGCGTTGGCGGTAATAGGGAACCTCGTTATAGCAATGTTCGAGCAAGCGCTTGAGACGCTGCCATTGCAGGGCCGCAATCCGTTCCGGGCTCAGCCACTGGTCGTGCTGATAGTCGTTGAGATAGGCCAGCGTACGTCGCCCGCGCAAGCCGCTTTCATAGGCCGGGTACAGCGCCTTGCGGAACGTCGTTTCGTACCAGCCGCTCATGGCTTGAGCCTCCCTGGAAATTCGATGATCGTCATGTCGTGCGCAGCAGCACGGCAACCAGAACAAACAAGGCCGCGACGCCGCCCGCCGCCGCCGGCACCCAGCGCCATCCGCTATCGGACAGCCGCAGATCCGGCAGGCCTGGATGTCGCTGTCTTGCGCCGATGTAGTAGCCGGTAACCATCGCGGCAAACAGATACAGCACAATCATGTAGCTGCGGCTCAGGAAGAACGCCGCGCAGAACAGTCCGCAGAGCGACAGCAGCAGCGTCAACGCCATCGCGCGTTCGGCCCGCCACGATGTTGCCAGTGCGGGATCGGTCAGGTCCGGCTTGTAGCGCACCACGGCAAGCACCATCCAGAAGCTGTAGCCGACAAAGGCCAGCCACAGCAGAAAGCCGATGAAGCCGGTCTCGGCCAACACCAGCACGAATGAGTTATGAGCGGTGAGCTCGTTGTACTCGGTGAAGTTCCCGGCGCCGACGCCGAAGGTCGGGTGGGACATGAACATGTGGATGCCCGAATACCATGCATCGACACGACCGGCGGCGGATTCCTCTTCGGCATCCAGTTCCTGCATGCGCGACGATAGTATTTTCATGCAGGCCAGGCCGATCACGCCCAGCACGCTGGCGGTGAACAGGCCGCGGCGGTACCAGACATAACATCCGGCGACGACCAGGACGGCGAGCAGGGCGCCGCGCGAATTGGTCAGGTAGGTGCCGTACAGCAGGAGCAACGCACCGGCCAGCCAGAACCATCGGCCGAGCAACCCGCCGCGCCGGCTCAGAAACACGGCCATCGGCAAGGTCGCGGCAAACAGCAGGCCCAGGTCGTTCGGATCGTTGAAGATGCCGACGTATTGAATGCGGCCTTCTTCGCTCAACGGTATGCCGGTCCAACCCATGCCGGTCTTGGCCTGCTCGACGCCGTGCAGTGCCAGGATCATCGAGCAAAGGACGAAGACCGCCATGCCGATGGCGACGCGCCGCTGCGTGGTGCAGCCCGCGGCAAAGATATAGAAGGCGATGACCGTCGGCCCGAACTTGATCAGTTCGTCCTTCATGCCGCCGGCCCAGCCGTTGGTCAGCTGGGAAATCATCAGGACGACCAGGAACGCCGGCAGGAGTAGGAATTGCGGCGCGGCGAACGTCTTGGTGGACGACGCCAGCCAGGCCAGGAACGACAGCACCAGCACCACCGGCAGCAGCGGCACGTTCTCCAGGCCCGGCAGGTAATCCTGCGGGCGGACGATGGTCAATATCAGATAGAGCAGGATCAGGGGGTACATGCGCCCTCGCTCTGCACTACCGGTTCGCGGCTTACCGTCTGGTAGCTCATCAGGCTGGGCAGGGTCAGCATGGTGGCGAACCAGCCCAGGCCCATCATGCGTTCCACCGGCAGGCGATAAAGCGAGAACCGATTCGATGCCGGGGTGGGATTGGTACCGCAGATGTAGCAGCACGCCAGATCGAAACCCGCGTCGCGCGTCGCACGCACGACTCGATCGTTGAAGGCGCGATCGCCGCCGACCGGATAGGACATCAAGCCGGGCATCCTGCCGAGTTCGCGGTCGAGCGTGGCCTTCGATTCGCGTACTTCGCGCTCCATCTCATCGTCCGGCAGCTTGGCCAGCATGCGGTGGTGAACCCCATGCGAGCCCACTTCGAGGCCGGCGGCGCGCATTTCACGCAGCTGCTGCCAGGTCATCGGTCGGCACTCGTCGGGCGTCTCGTCGCTGGGCATGCGCCATTCGTTTTCGAGACGCTGGATCAGCGCCGACTGTGCGAGTGCGCTCAGATCCTTCATTTCAAGCAGGATGCGCCCGGCCAGATCCCGGCGTGCCTGGCGATCGGCAGGCATGGCCATGTCGATGCCCAGCTCGGGCAATTGCAGGCTGGGCGAGCCGGTGCGCAACAGCATGTGCACGAGCCAGTCGTAGGCAAAGGGACGCCCGCTGTCGATATGTCCGGTGGAAACGAAGAACGTGGCGGGAATGCCCAGCTCGGCCAGGATGGGCGCGGCGATGCGGTAGTTATCGTCGTAGCCATCGTCGAAGGTCACCGCTACCGCATCGGGCGGCAGCGGGTCGCCGGCTTCCAGGGCGGCGGCGACATCCGTGAGCCGTACCGGTTGAAAGCGCTGTTTCAACAGGAGCATCTGCTCGCGAAACCGTTCGGGCGTCGTGCTGATCAACTCGAGGTCGAAATCGTAGGTTGCCGGGTCCGGCACCGGCATGATCCGGTGATAGGCCAGGATGCGCAGGTCTTTCTGCCACCAGGAGCGCACGCGCTGCAGCGAATGCAACAGGCCGCTGCTGTAGCAAAGGTCGCCCAGCCGACCGCGGATGCCGGACGCGCGGCCATCGCCTTCCATGTCATTCACCATAAATGAAGCCCTCGGTTGCGGGTAAAGGCGATCAACGCCTGTGCAGCGAACAGATTGAGGTAGTAGAAGGCGACAGCCAGGCGCACCGGCAGCCAGCGCGACAGCCTGGGCAACACGCGTCCGGCCACGACCAGCGAGGCACCGGCAAGCAGCAACAACAGCAGCCATAGATAGGGCAGGTGACGCGTCGCCAGCGCGGCGGTACTGAGCCCGAACAGCAGCAACATCCATGGCGCCATCAGGCGCAGCAGCTTGTGGCTCACGAAGCGGAACCACAGTGGATTGCGCCACGGGTCGACCAGCCAGGGAGCGAGCTGGATCAACTGATAGTTGCCGGCGAGCGTGCGAATCTTGCGCTTGCGCTCCTGCTCGGGAAGTTGCGAAGGCTGGTCCCAGGCAATGGCGCGCGGCTCGAATACCACCCGTCGTCCTGTCGCGGCAACACGCATCGGAACGAGCACGTCGTCGAGCACCGTGCCCGGCGGCAGCGGTTCGAACAGTTCGCGCCGGATTGCGTACAGCGCGCCGCTGACGCCAATGGTGGAGCCTGAGCGGCTTTCCGATTGCCGGATCAGCTTTTCGTAGCGCCAGTAGGCATCCACGCCCTGCGCGAAGCCGGAGCGGACGTTTTCCATCTGCAGTTCACCGCCGACCGCACCCACCGTCGGGTCGGCCAGATTCGCCGTCAGTTCGCGCAGCGCCATCGGCGAAAGCCGTTGCCGAACATCGGTCATCAAGAGCACGTCGCCGCGTGCCAGAGCTACCGCATCGTTCAGGCAGGCCGCCTTGCCGCGGCGTACCGGGAACCGCAGCACGCGGGTATTGGTGCCGCCGAAATGGCGCGCCAGCGCTGGCGTCGCATCGTTGCAGCCGTCGCAGGCAACGATGATGTCGATCAGCTCCGGCGGATAATCCATGCTGTGCAGACTTTTCAGCTTCGCCTTGATGTGGCGGCTGCCTTCATGGACGGCGATGATCACCGTTACTGTCGGTGTCATGCCACGCTTGTGTACCGGACGTGGATGCACGTGCGCCAGCAACCACATCCACAAGGGATAGCCCACGAAAACGTGGGCGAGCAGACCTGCGCAACCCCAACAGGCAAGGATGGCCAGAGACATCATATCGGCTCCCCCCGGACCGAAAGGTTCATATCAGCGTCGCCCGAACAGGTTGCGCAGGCGCAGCCCGTGTTTGGCCGGCGGCTCGGTTTTTGCCGGTGCATGCGCAAGCTCCGCCGCCAGCGTGCCCAGCGTGCTGTTGGCGACATCGAGCAGGTTCAAGCTTGCGCCGAGCTCACGTTGCACGCGCGCAACCATGTCGACCGCCAACAGCGAATGGCCGCCGATATCGAAGAAGTTGTCGCTGGTACGCACCTGGACGACACCCAGCAGTTGGCACCAGATGCCCGCAAGCAGCTTTTCATTGGGCGTCTTCGGCTGCATGGCCAATGCCACGGGCTCGTCGCTCGCACCCCCCTGCGGCACAGGCAGTGCGTCCAGATCCGTGCTGCCGTCAGCCAATCGCGGTAGCTCCTGCAGCGCCACAAGATGCCGTGGCATCTCGCGCGCCGGCAAGGCGTCGGCAAGTTGCTCGCCAAGCGTTTGCGTATCGAGCAACGCGTTGGCACGTGGTACGACGTATGCGTCGATGTGCAGGCCGCTTGCGCGATGTGTACGTGCCACGGCAATGGCCTGGGCAACGCAAGGCAGCGCCGTCAGCTTCGCTTCGATGCCCGCCAGCTCGATGTCCTGTCCTTGGATGTTCACGCGGCGATCGAGGCGGCCCATCGCTTGCAGATGTCCACTGACCAGCCAGCGACCGCGATACCCGGTCCGCAGCCAGGCAGCAGCGGATGATCCGGCCGATGCTGTCGCTCTTGTGCCGAAGGGACGGCTCAGCCCGTCGCCGCGCAGCGCGATCTCGCCGATGGCGCCGATGGGACAGGCCTGTTGCTGCTCGTCCAAGACCCAAGCGCCGGTATTGGCGAGCGGTCGACCGCCATGCAGGCTTTCGGCCGGTTGCTCGACGCGACCGCAGGTGGCCAGGATGGCGCTATCGGCCGAGCCGAAGGTATTCCAGAAGCCGGCGCAGCAGGCGGCCAATTGCACCGCCAGTTCCGGTGAGGGCGCGCCGCCGATGCATACGGCCTTCGTATCGGTCTGCCCAGGCCACTGCGCGGTCAACATGCTTTGCCAGCGCTCCGGCGGCAGCAGTATCGCGGTCGGTTGTGTTGTCTGCGCGAGCTGGGCGAGTACCGTACCGTCCCTGGCTTCGCGTTCGCTGGCCAGGACGAGTTCGGCGCCCGTTGCAAGCGGCAGGAGGGATGTCATCGCCGCGATGCCGCTGGCGGGCGAGGCAGTGGTGAAAATGCGATCGGCGGCAGTCAGGCCGAGTGCGTCCTGCAACCCTTGCAAGGTGTTCGCGACGACCCGGTGAGTCACTGCGCTACCGAGCAGCAAACCCTTTGCGTCGAGCGCATAGACGATCCAGGCGACGCTGTTCGCCGTAGTTTCAGCGGGAGCAGCCTGTCGCTCGGCCGATGCGGCGATGATCTCGTTGTTGTCGGTGTCCAGCCAGAGGCCGCGCACCATCGACCAGCTCATGGTGGTGGCCAGCGTGGACTCTCCGACCAATACCTCGATGCCCGCATCCTGGGCGATGTCTTTTAAACGCGCGGGCGGATCGGAGGGATCCAGCAGGACGCAGGCGCCTCCGGCTTTCCAGACGCCCAGCATGCTGGCGAGTCCGTTGATTCCCGGCTCGACGCCCAGCCCGACGACGCTCCCCGCAACGAGATTCCGTTGGCGCAGGCAGGCAGCTATGCGGTTGGCGCGGTGTTCTATCTCCGCGTAACTCGTGCCCCAGCTGCCGAAGGTCAGCGCGGTCCTGTTCGGTGCACTGTCGACCTGCCGTTCGAACATGGCGGAAATCGAAGCGGGGAGGCGCAGCTCGGCCGTGCCGGCATTCCATGTGCGCAGTTGTTCCAGCTCGGCGTCGCCGATCGCATGGAGCGCGGTAATGGGCAGCGTTGGATCGCCGCTGACGCGCGCCATCATCGCGATGTAGCGACCGCGCAGCAGCCTCGCCGTATCGCCTTGCAGAATATCGGCGTTGTAGGTCACGCCGCCGACCATGCCTTTGGTGCTTTCCAGGAACCATAGCCCAAGGTCTTCGGTAGCGCCGCTCTGGAACAGCAGGATCTGCTCGTGCGCCAGGCCGCCCCAGTTCACGATGCGCTGGCGCGCATCCTGGAACGAGAACAAGGCCTGATAAAGCACGGCGCCGTTACCGTGGCCGATGCGCAGTTCGCGCTGGAGATATTCCAACGGGACGTCCGGATGGCCGAAGCTCTCGATCGCAGTGCGCTTTACGTGCTGCACGAAATCGATGAACGACAGTGTCGGGTCCACGTTGATATGCAGCGGCAGCAGGTTATTGAAATAACCCATCACCGATTCGACTTCGGTCTGGTTGCGGCCACGCACCGGCGTGCCGACCACCAGGTCACGCTGGCCGGCCATGCCGCTCAACAGTACGTAGTACAGCGAGAGCAGGGTCATATTGAGCGTGGCGTCGGCGCGGCGGGCGACGTCGTGCATGGCCTCGGTGGCGTCCTTGGAGATGCGGATCCATTCGGTACGGCCCACGCCTGACATGCCCGGTCGCCGCGGCTGGTCGGTCGGCAAGGCCTTGATATCGCCCATCTGTGCCAGCCGCTCGCGCCAGAACGCCAGCTGGGTCTGGAACTGCGGCCCCTCGAGCCACTGGGTATGCCAGGCAGCGAAGTCGCCATAGCTGACGGGCAGCGGCGCCAGCGGCGAGGCCGCGCCTTCGGCGAACGCGCGATAAAGCTGCGACAGCTCGGCATAAAGAATGTCGAACGACCAGCCGTCCCAGATGATGTGGTGCGGCATGAAAAAGAACGCGTGATCGTCGTCGGCCAGCTTGAACATATGCGCGCGGAACAGTGGAGCGCGAGTCAAATCGAACGGCGTATCGGTCAAGGCTTGCAGCCGTTGCATCAGGGCCGTTTCGCGCTCGGTATCCGGCAGCGCGGAAAGATCCTCGGCCGGGAACAGCGGCAGCTCGACATGCGGCTCCACGATCTGCTCGACCTGTTCGCCGTTGCGTCGAAACGCCGTACGCATGATCGCCTGGCGCTGCATCAGCGCTTGCAGCGCAAGCTGGAAGGCCGCTTCGTCCAGGTGTCCGCGCAGGCGATGGGCCGAGGGTGCGTTATAGGTCACCCGGCCCGGTTGCAGTTCTTCCAGTGCCCACAGACGTTGTTGCATCAACGACAGCGGTGCACGCTCCTGCTGAGCGCGTCGTTCGATCGGTTGCGTCGCCGGTGCCGTGCCGCTGGCAACCTGCTGTGCGATGGCCGCAGCCAGGTCGGCGATGGTCGGCGCATCGAACAGCGTACGGAACGACAACGTGATGCCGAATTCCCGATTGAGACGCGCGGTGAGCTGGGCTGCCAACAGCGAATGGCCGCCCAGGGCAAAGAAGTTGTCGCGCACGTCCAGGTCGGGCAGGGCAAGCACGGTTTCCATCGCCGCCGCGACCCGTCGTTCGTCGTCGTTGCGCGGAGCCAACCGGGTCTCGTGGCTGGCGACGGACTGGATCGACGGTGCGGGCAAGGCCTTGCGATCGATTTTTCCGTTGGGCAGCAACGGAATCGCCGTCAGTTCGATCAGATGTTGCGGCAGCATGTAGTCGGGCAATCGCTGCTGCAGTAGCGCACGCAAGCCCTGTTCATCGAAGCGGGCACCTTCGCGCGGTACGACATAGGCCACCAGCCGAACGTCGCCGGGACGATCCTCTCGCGCCATGACGACGGCGCGCGCCACGGCCGGTGCGTCGGCGAGCACGGATTCGATTTCGCCCAGCTCGATGCGGTAGCCGCGCACCTTGACCTGGAAATCCAGACGGCCCAGATGTTCCAGCATGCCGTTATACAGCCAGCGACCGCGATCGCCTGTGCGATACATGCGCGCATCGCCCACGGCGGAGAATGCATCGGGAAGGAACCGTTCCGTAGTCAGCTCGGGACGATTCAGATAACCCAGCGTGACACCAGCGCCGCCAATATAGATTTCGCCGGGCACGCCCAGGGGACAAGGCATCTGCTGCTCGTTGAGGATATACACGCGCGTGTTGGCGATCGGCGTGCCGATGCAGATACCAGCGCGCGGTTCGGATACGCGCCAATACGTCGAGTACACCGTCGTCTCGGTCGGCCCGTAACCGTTCCAGACTTCGCCACAGCGTTGCAGCAGGGCCTCGGCCAGATCCACCGGCAACGGCTCCCCGCCGGAGACGGCACGAAACGTTGCGTGGCCGTTCCAGCCGGACTCCACCAGAATGCGCCAGCCCGCAGGGGTCGCCTGCATCATCGTCGCCTGGCTGCTTTCCACGAGTTTGCGTAGTGCCGCGCCATCGCGGACGTCGTCGCGATCGGCGATAACGACCTCGGCACCGACACTCAGCGGAAGCATCAGCTCCATGAAGGCGATATCGAAGGACAGCGTGGTCACGGCGAGCAAGCGGTCGTCCGCACTCATGCCGGGCACCCGCTGCATGCTGGTGAGGAAGTTCGACGTGGTGCGATGGGGAACGCGCACGCCCTTAGGGCGACCGGTCGAGCCCGAAGTGAAGATCACATAGGCGGGCGAATCGGGTGTCGCCGCTGTCTCGCTGCGCGACAGCCGGCTTGCGTCCGCAGCCTGGATTTCATCGGCGTCGCGCGTGAGCGAAAGCACGTGCGACGGATCGAACGCAAACGCTGCGGGTACTGTGTCGTCGACGACCAGTGCAGCCAGCGACGCATCCTCGGCCATGAAGGCGAGCCGGTCGGAGGGGAAGCACGGATCCAGTGGCACATAGCCGGCACCGGCCTTGAGCACGGCCAGGACAGCGGCGACCATATCCGTACCGCGTGCGAGTGACAGGCCCACCAGGTCGCCTTGACCCACGCCGCGCGCGCGCAGGCAGCGCGCGAGCCGATTCGCGCGTGCCTCGAGATCGACGTAGCTCAGCTGCACGGCGCCATGCCGTACCGCCGCGCGCGCCGGCGTCCTGTCAACCTGATGCTCGAAATATTCGTGGGCGAGCTGCTGCTCCGGATAGGGCGTGAACGGCGGTTGCAGCGACTCCAGTCCTTGCCGTGCGGACTCGGACAAAAGCTCAAGCGCCTGCGTTGCCTTATCGGGATCGGCTATCGCGCTGCGCAGCAGGGTTTCGTACGCATCGAGCCAACCCTGAACCGTTTCGCCGCGAAACAGATCGCTGTTGTATTGGCATTCCAGACGCAGGCCGCCTTCGACCTGCACGGCATTGACGAACAGCTCGAAGTTTTCGAAGACACGTGCATTGGCCGCGAACTGGAATCGCAGGCCGGGGAACGACACGCTTTGCTCGTCCAGTGCCTGGTCGAGATTGAACAGTACGCTGACCAGGGGCAGGCGACTGGGATCGCGTGGCAGCGCCAGGCGTGCCAGCAAGCTGCCGAGCGTGTATTGCTGGTGCTCGAACGCGTCGAGCAGATCGCCGCGAACGCCGTTCAATACGCTGGCGAAGCTGGCCTGCGTATCGATCGATGCATGCAACGGCAGCACGTTGACGCAATGACCAACCAGGGCGTCGTGACCGCCGGCCGCCTGGCCCGCGGAAGGGATGCCGATGACTACATCGTCCTGACCGCTCAGCCGTTGTAGCAGCACGCCGAATGCGGCAAGCAGCGTGGCATAGAAACTCGCACCGCGCCTGGCGCCCATTTTCTTGATGTCGGCGACGAGGGTGGCGTCGAGCGTGCGATCTTCACGCCGCGACGCGAACGTGCGGCGGCGCTGGCGCGGATGATCGGTCGGCAAGTCGAGCGCCGGTGGAATAGTGGCGAAACGAGCCAGCCAATAGTGCTCGGCTTCGCGGCCCGCATCGGTCTGGGCCAGCAAGACTTGCTCCTGGGCGAAGTCGACATAGGAATCGGCTGCTGCCGGACCGGGACCCTGGCCCAGCTGTTCGGTGTACAGCGCGGCAAGGTCCTGCACGATGACGCCGAACGACCAGCCGTCGCAGACGATATGGTGTGCGGTGAAGATCAACAGATGCCGATCCGACGCCAGACGTAGCAGTTGAGTGCGTACCAGCGGGCCGTGCTCGAGATCGAACGGCTGGTTCACGACCTCGCTGAGCGCCGCGTCGATATCGACCTGGCGTGCCGCCTCGCTGAGCGCGGACAAGTCGCGCAACGGGCAGGGCAGTTCGAGTTGGGCTGCGATGTGCAGTTCTTCGCCATCCTTGCTCAGCGTCGCCCGCAGTATCTCGTGACGATCGACCAGCGCCTGCAGGCTGGTCTGCAAGGCGGCGATATCGAGCGCGCCGGACAAATGCAGCGACACCGATTCGTTATAGGCGAGCGATGCTTCGCGTTCCAGTTTTGCAGCTAGCCAGATTTCGCGCTGCGGCGCGGTGGTAGCGACCACGCGGGCCAGCGGCGCATCGGCGAACGGGTCGTAATCGACGGCTGTCGAGATCCCCATGACCTGATCCGAATTCATGCGCTGACCCTCATGAACTTGCCGGGGACATCCGGATTGGGCACGAACCAGGCGGGGTTGCCCTCCGCATCCTTGCCCAGGCGCGCACCGGTCACCGGCGGCTTGTCGGCGTCCAGCGTGCGTACCTCGGCCTGGCGTCGCCGCGGCAGGAATTCCGCTTCCTGCAATTCGAGCACCGAGTCCTTGAATGCCTTGCCGATGGCAACGAAGTCCGCCTCGCTATGCGCCGTGGTGAAGAAGCAAGGGAAGTTGTCGAGGATGTGAATGCCGCGGCTGCGCATCATGGCGAACAACAGGTCCTGCAGCGGATGCTCCTCGAGGAAGTTGATCTTCCATACGGAGGCGAAGTTGGTGATCTTGATGGGTGCACCCAGTTCGGCGCAGAACGCATTCAGATCGTCGGCATGCAGCGAGGTGCGCGCATTCAGACGCTCCTGTAGTGCGCTGCCTGATGCCTTGAGATGTTTGAGCACGGCATGCGCCGCCGCCAGCGCCAGCGGGTGGCGAACGAAGGTGCCGGCAAAGTAGGTCACGCCGACGGTCGGGATCGAAGCATCGCCGAACTGCCAGCCGCCGCCGTCCAGCGCATCCATGTATTTGCGCTTGCCGGCGATGACCCCGATAGGGAAGCCGCCGCCAACGACCTTGCCATACGATGCGAGGTCCGCATCGATGCCGAGCACGGCTTGCGCGCCGCGAGGGTGCGAACGGAAGCCGGTGACCACTTCGTCGAAGATCAGCAAGGCGCCAGCGTCGCTGGTGATGGCGCGCAACTCCTGCAGGAATTCACGCGGCTGGAAGTCGGGCCGGCGACTCTGCACCGGCTCCACCAGCACGGCGGCGATCGACGAGGCGCGCTCACGGATGATTGCCAGGGATTCAGGCGTGCCGTAATCCAGCACCAGCACGTTCTCGGAGGTATTGCGCAGAATGCCTGGTGCGGCCGGTACCGAGCGCAGCTTCTTGGTGCCGCGCACGATCACTTCGTCGAAGATGCCGTGATACGAGCCGGTAAAGATCACCAGCGTGTCGCGACCGGTAATGGTACGCGCGATGCGCACGGTACCCATCACCGCTTCCGAGCCGGTATTGCACAGCGCGGCACGATCGAATCCGGTGAGCTCGCAGATCTGCTTGGCGACGTGGCCCGCCAGCGGGTGCTGCGGGCCAATCTCGTAGCCGGCGTCGATCTGCTGACGAATCGCATCGACGACAAAATCCGGCTGCCAGCCGAACAGGTTCATGCCGAAGCCGTTGAGCGCATCGACATACTCGTTGCCGTCCAGGTCCCATACCTTGGAGCCCTTCGACCGGTCGACCACGATCTGGTAGATCATTTCCTTCAGCAGCGGCCGGAACCCGTTGACGACGCGTGGATCGGCCAGGTGATCGCGATGTTGCTGGGTATATTCCTTCGAGCGACGGGTGCGCTCGATATAGCGGCGCATGAAGACGTCCAGCCTTGCGCGCTGACGGGTGCTCAGCTCGGTCGAGGTCGAGTGAATGCGGGCGATCGCGCCGAAGGCCTTTTTGACGTCATACGTCGTGTGTGCCAGTGCCGCCTCTTCGTCGGAGCCGCTCGGCTCGGAGGTGGCTGCTTTCGCGGCGGCCTGCGTCACCGAAGGAGTCGCCGTGGGCGCAACCACAGGTGCTGGCGCAACCGGTGCTACAGCAGGAACACCAGCCCCGCCAGCGGCGGCGAGCAAGGCCAGTTGCTGCTGCTTGATCAGCATCTGCTGCTGGATGACATCCTGGACCAGGCCGCCGCTTGCAGCAGGCATCAGGCTTGGCGGCGTGCTCGCGGACACGGTTGCCGCAGGGGCCGGTGCGGTTGGCGTCGCTGCGGCGGGCTGGCTGTCGGGTGGCAGGAGGCGGTCGATATGCATGGCGAGACGCTCAAAGGATGAACACGATTCCATCAACTCGCGGAAGGTGATCTTCAGCGCGAAGGTTTTCTGCAGCTGCAGCGCGACCTGGGTCAGCGCCAGCGAGTCCAGGCCGAGCTCGACGAAGTTCGCATCGGTATCCGCGCCCTCGAATTCGTTGCCGGCGACGTCCTCGAACAATGCCGTCAGTTGCGCGACCAGGCGCGAGGATCGTGCGGATGCGGTATTCGCGGCGGCAGGTTGTACGGGCATGGATACAGGCTCCGGCATGGGGACAAGTGGCGATTCGATCGGTGCGCTGTGGACAGGCAAGGGCAGCACGGTGACGTTGGATAGGGCTGCCGCAGGTGCCGCGACGGCGACAGGGCGGGCTTCGATCCAGTGGCGCTTGCGCTCGAACGGATAGGTCGGCAGACGCACGCGATGCTTGCGTGAGCGTCGGTCCAGCACGTCGATGGCGACCGCGGTGCCGTTGCACCAGAGCTGGCCCAGGGCACCCAGCCACGCGGTGCGCTCGTTGGCAGGCGTGTCGGTCAGCGAGGTAAGTACGATGCGGCCGCGACCTTCCGGATGTTGCCGTGCGAGCAGGCTCAGCGTCGCGCGCGGTCCCACTTCGACAAAGGCATGGCATGGATCGGCGAGCAGCGTGCGCAGTGCGGTGGAGAAGCGCACGGTACCGCGCAGATGACGGGTCCAATAGTCCGGCGATATCGCATCGGCATCGCTCAAGGCTTCGCCGGTCAAGGTCGAAACGATCGGTACGGCGGCCGGCGACAAGGCGATCTGTTCGACCTCCCGGCGGAACGAACTCAATACCGGGTCCATCATGGCCGAATGAAATGCATGCGAGGTTTGCAGCAACCGGCAAGCGATGCCGGCCTTTTCCAGTTCGACACGGAAAGCATCGACAGCATCGGTCTCGCCGGACACGACGCAGGCATTGGGCGAATTTTCCGCGGCCAGCGACAGCGAAACCGGTAGCCGCGCGGCAAGCTGCGCCGCGTCCAGTCGCACCGACAGCATCGAGCCACTGGGCAGCGCCTGCATCATCCGCCCGCGCCGCGCTACGAGCCGGGCGCCGTCGGCCAGGCTCATCACGCCGGCGAGCACCGCCGCGACGAATTCGCCGATGCTATGGCCGATCATCGCAACGGGCTGGATACCCGCGCTCATCCAGAGCCGGGCCAGCGCATACTCGATCGTAAAGGTCGCCGGCTGCGTCAGCGCGGTAGCCCGCAAGGCCTCGGCATCGTCGTCGAACATCCGCTCGCGCAGGTCGAAGCCGAGTTCATCGCGCAGAATTTCCACACATGCGTCGAACGCATCGCGGAAAGCCGGTTCGGTTGCGTACAACTCGCGGCCCATGCCGGCATATTGCGAACCCTGGCCGGGGAACATGAAGACAATGGCAGGCGCAGGCTGTTGTGCGGTCCAGGTGGCCAGTGCCCCGTCGCGAAGCCCGGCCGCTGCGTCCTCGACACTTTGGGCCACCACGCAGGTGCGATGGGTAAAGGCTTTGCGTCCCTTGCTCAAGGTCCAGGCGACGTCGGCGAGGTTGGTCTCGGGATGGGCCGTCAGATGTTCGGCAAGCTGTTTCCCGGCGTTTGCCAGCGCGGACGCGGAACGCGCGGAAAGCACCAGCAGTTGTGCGCCTTTGGCCGGATCGGAGGGTTCGGCGGCGGGTGCTTCTTCGAGCACGACATGGGCATTCGTACCGCCCACGCCAAATGAACTGACGCCGGCGCGAAGCGGGCCCGTTTCGGCATGCCAGGGTTGCAGGCTCGCGTTCACCGTAAATGGCGAATGGGCAAAGTCGATCTTCGGATTGGTCGCGCGCAGGTGCAGCGACGGTGGCAGCGTGCGCTCGTGCAACGACAGCGCCGTCTTGATCACGCCGGCCGCCCCGGCCGCCATGACCAGATGGCCGACATTGCTCTTGACCGAGCCCAACGCGCAGAAGCCGAGTTCGTCGGTGCTTTGGCGAAACGCCTGGGTCAGGCCTTCGATTTCAATGGGATCTCCCAGCGGCGTGGCGGTGCCGTGCGTCTCGATATAGGAGATCGAGCGCGCGTCGACGCCGGCGTTGTCGAGCGCCATGGTGACCACCGCCGCCTGACCGGCGCTGCTCGGTGCCGTGAAACTCGCCTTGAGTCCGCCGTCGTTGTTGACGGCCACGCCGCGAATGACCGCGTAGATCGGATCGCCGTCGCGCTGCGCGTCAGATAGGCGCTTGAGCAGGAGTACCGCCGCACCGTCGCTGAATACCGTACCTTGCGCATCCGCATCGAAACTGCGCGTATGGCCGTCGGGTGACAGCATCGAGCCCTCTTGATATAGATAGCCGCTGCGCGGCGGGCAGGTGATGGCCACGCCGCCCGCCAGCGCCATATCGCACCTGCCGGCACGCAAGGCGTCGAAGGCCTGGCTGATCGCCACCAGCGAGGTCGAGCACGCCGTATTCATGCTGATCGCCGGACCGGTCAGATTGAGCCGGTGCGCGACGCGCGTGGCGAGATAATCCTTTTCGTTGGCCAGCATCACCGGAAACGCGCCGAGCTTCTCGACCAGGTCGGGACGCGTGCTGATGTGCCGCTGGAAATAGGTCGCGTTGTGCATGCCGCCGAATACACCGACAGGCACATCGTGCGCGTCCGGCACATAACCGCCACGCTCCAGGCATTCCCAGCACAGTTCGAGAAAAATACGTTGTTGCGGATCGGTGAGCTCGGCCTCGCGCGGCGAGATGCCAAAAAACGCCGCATCGAAATCTTCCACGCCATCGATCACACCGCGTGCGGCGACATAGGACGGGTCGGTGCGTTCCTCGGCGGCGATGCCGGGATCGAGCTCGTCGGCAGCAAAGAACGTGATCGAATCGCGCCCGGCGCAGAGATTGTCCCAGAACGCTTCGACACTCGACGCGCCGGGGAAACGCCCGGCCATGGCGATGATGGCGACGGGTTCGGCCGCTTCGTGCGTTTGGGCACGAGCGAGTCGCCCGGCCAGTGCGCTGCGGTTTGCGCCGCCTTCAATCAATGCTGCCAGGTCCGCCGGTGTCGGCGTGCCAAAAAAGTCGACGATGGTCGGCAGCGTCGATAGCTCTTCGTGGATGCGAGCGACGGTCTTGACGGCCAGCAGCGAGTTGCCGCCGAGATCGAAGAAGTGGTCGTTACGCCCCACCTGGTCCAGGCCAAGCACATCGGCGAACAAGGCGCAGAACCGCCGTTCCACGACGCCTTGGGGTGGTACGTAGACGTCGACCAGCTCGGGACGGCGATTGTCAGGTGCGGGCAGGGCGCGGCGATCGAGCTTGCCATTGGTGGTAATCGGCAGCGATGCGAGCCCGATATAGATGGCCGGCACCATGAATTCGGGCAAAACCTTCGACAGTTGTTCGCGCAGACTCCGCGCAGTGAGCGTCGTATCGTCCAGGACGTAATAGGCAACCAGGCGTTTCTGCCCAGGCTGATCCTCGCGCACCATCACCGCGCCGGCGCGCACGCCATCAATACGCTGCAAGGCGGCTTCGATTTCGCCGATCTCGATCCGGTAGCCGCGAATTTTCACCTGGCCATCGGCACGGCCGATGAATTCGATCACGCCCTCGGTGAGCCAGCGAACCAGGTCGCCGGTGCGATAAAGCCGCTCGCCGCTTGCGTCGGAAGGATGCGCGATGAAGCGCTCGGCAGTCAGTTCCGGGCGTGCCAGATAGCCGCGTGCAAGACCGGCGCCGCCGATATGCAATTCACCGATGATACCGACAGGTACCGGTTCGCCGCGGGCATTGAGCACATGCAGCGTGGTATCGGCGATCGGTCGGCCGATCGGAATCGAACGTGTATCGGCATCCAGGTCGCGCGGGATGGGGTGGGTCGTGGCGAACGTGGTGCATTCGGTCGGACCGTAGCCATTGATGATGGTGGTATCCGGCAACGCCGCATAGGCCTTGCGCACATGCGCGGGAGAAAGCGCTTCGCCACCGATCAGCAACTGAGAAAGCCCGCGCAGTTTGCTGGCGTCGTCATCCACAATGGCGTTGAACAAGGCCGCGGTCAGCCAGGCGATCTTTGCCTGATGACGGTCGATGGTTTTTGCCAGGCCGCAACCGGTGGGGATGCGTTCGCCGTGAACGACGCAGCATCCGCCGTTGAGCAAGGCGCCCCAGATTTCCAGCGTCGAGGCATCGAATCCCAATGGTGCGGCGTGGAGCAGGCGCGGCTGCGTGCCGAAGTCCACATAGTCCACATCGCGTACCAATCGGATGATCGCCCGATGAAGGATCTGTGCACCCTTGGGGGTGCCGGTGGATCCCGAGGTGTACATGACATAGGCCAGTGCGTCGCTACCCAGGGTCGGTTGCGCCGGCGGCGTGGCATGTCGCTCGAGCTGTTCGAGCTGCATGATCGGAACGTCGACACCCGGGAGGGTGTTGATATCCGCGCTGGCGATGACCAGCGTGGCGCCTGCATCACCGATCACGAAAGCAAGGCGTTCGGCTGGGTACGTAGGATCGAGTGGAAGATAGGCGCCGCCGGCCTTCAGAATGCCGAGCAGGGCGATAATGGCCTCTGCCGAGCGCTCCAGCAGCAGCGCTACCGGCGATCCGTGCTTTACGCCCGCGGCAAGCAACCCTGCGGCAACGCGATCGGCACGCGCATCGAGTTCGGCATAGGACAGCACGACATCGCCAGCCTCGATCGCCGCGCGGGTCGGGTATTGCCGGGCGCACTCGGCGAACAGACCGTGCACGGTATCGCTATCGCGCCTTGGCTTGGCGGTAGCGTTCCATTGCAGCATGCGTTCGCGTTCGAGGGGGTCGATGACATCCAGTGAACCCATGGTTGCATCGCCCGATGTGCACGCTGCGTCCAGCAGGCGCAGTACGCTCTTGGCGAAGAGTTCGATCGAGACCTCGTTGAACGGGGCTCGAAAATCGACGCATAGCCGAGTCGGTCCGGATGTATCCAGATACCAGCGGCTGGCGATCGAAGCACAGAAATCGTCGTCACCGTGGTCCGTGACGCCCCACGCCGCGGGCTGCGGGCTGGTCGGTGCGTCATCGAGCTGCTGACCGAATGCCTGCAGCCAGCTAGCGCGATCGCCCGCTCGCGGCACATCGACAGCAACCTGTTGCAACCGGTCGGCTACGATGCGGCTGGCCAAAACGGTATCGGCGCCGGTCAACCGCGATTCGGCCACGGCCAATACGGCACACAGCAATGTCGAGACATTTGGTTGGCTCGAGAAGTCCATCGTGCCGAGTATGTATTCGCGATGCGCGCATTCGTTCGTTGCGCCGGTTCGCGACGGCAATACATCGAACAAGCGCAGGCTCAGGCCGGCATCGTCCTTGCTGGTATCCATGCACGCGTTCATCAGGCTTTCGCAGTCTCCCCACAGACGATGGCAGCGATGTTTGTCTTGTTCGGTTTTCTTTCGAGGTATTCGGTTATCAATCCGCTATGGCGTAAGCGCTGTGGCGGGCGAGCGACGGGCATGCCGGCGGACGGCTTCCCGTGCCGTGTGCCGCCACCAGGGCCGAAGCCGCGGTATAGGTGAAGCGATCGAACAGGCGCCGCTTCCCTACCGGCGGCGTCTGCAGGCCAATGCGATGGAGCAGGTCGTTGACGACATGCTGCATCGCGTTCTTGCGCGTGGCGCGCGTGCTGTAGGTCAGGCTGATGGTGATCGACGGTTCGTCGTTAGTTTCGACCATATGCGGGCTGGTCAGCGGCATGTAGACCCCCATGCCCGGACCCAGGTCGAACACCTTCGCGCGACTGCGGAATGCCTCGTTCCATTGCACCAGGTCCAGCTCATGGCGCGCGTGGAAGCAATCGCGTGCGCGGTCGCTGACCACCTCGGTATCGGCCGCGTCCCATACGTACACTTTCTTGTGCCCGCGGACTTGCAGAAGAATCCCGTGATTCCTGTCGATATGAAACGGCGTAGTCGTGTGCGGCGAGGCGACGAAAATCCATCCCGCCCGGTAATACACGCCGGGGTCCTTGCGCTCGATATACGGCTGGATCGGGTCGAAGGCCAGGTCGATCAATTCGCGGTAGGTCTCGTCGGCCTGCACGTGGCGCAGCAGCATCCATGCCTTGGCATCGCTGATGCGCTGCAGGGTCTCGGCGACCGGTTTGCGATTGGGATAAAGCCGGCTTACCGCATCGAAATTGGTCCCCGCACTGGCGTCGCTATTGAACGTAAACACGCGCGTGCTGCCCTGCAGACGCTTGCCCAGCGCGACCAGCTGGTCGGGCTGCAGGAGCGGGTGATCGGACAACTCATGTGTCACCGACTGGATGCGCCACGGATCGAAATTTTCCCAACCGATATCGATTAGTGGGCGCGCATTGGCATTCATGACTTCGGTTCTCTGGCATCACGCGGACACGTGTAGTGTCGGGCTCGATGCCACCTCGCTTCCATAGACTCTATGGTCGAGACCTTTGCGACGAATGCATGACTTGACCGCTGTTTTTCAGGTATTTCGCGCAGGTCGAAGTCCTCGGCGTGTTTTGCCGATATTCGACTAGGGCATTTGGCCTATCCCCGTCGCCATACTTGGCAAAGTCGGCGAAACAGTGGCCGTTGGCTGGCTTTCGCTCAGTCTGTTTTTATCGGTTTGCGCCGCACGCGCTGGCCGATGCGCGCCAACTCAGATTTAGCACGGTCCACGAAAAAGTTGTGGCCCACCGCACCGGGTTCCATTCCGAGCCGGCGCATGCGCGCGTTGAAACGATGTGCGTCGGTCCAGATATCCGAGTGGCGTGTGCGAAACGTCACCGCCAGCGAGATCGACAATTCCGGGCCGGTGTGCACCCGATGCGGCGCGATGAACGGATGGTGCACACCCAACCCCGGCTTGAGCTGATAGGTCATGGCTTTCGCCTCGAACGACGGCTTGTACGTCGGGCGATCGCCGGTTCGCGACAGCAGCAGGTCTTTCTCTTCGTCCGACATGATTTCCTGGTCGGCCGGGTCCCACAGATGCACGGTTTTCGTGCCCTGGATCTGCAACAGGAAATTCATTTCGCGATCCATGTGGTACGGCGTGACCGAATCGCGCGAGGAAATAAAGACGTAGGTCGAGTACCAGCTGATTTCCGAGTCGATCGGGTCGGTTTTTGCCGCGATTTCGCCAAGCAGGCCTTCGATGACTGGCCTGTACCAGGCGTCGAGTTCGGGATTGTTGATGCAGATATAGGCCTGCCGTTCTTCGAAATGATTCAACACGTCATCGAGCGTCAGGTCGCGCTTGTAGCGGTCATAGGACGAGTCGAGCTCGGCATCACCGGGAATCTTGCCGATCCGGTAAAGGATTTTTTCCGTGGGCATGCGACGGCATAGCGCGAACAGCGAGGGCAAGGCGAAGGACGGGTGCGCGACCAGCCGGTGGCCGACCAGAAACGGTTGGCGGTTGTAATAGGCACGCAGGATCGACGGCTCCAGGGTGAGCAAAGGCTCGGTCTCCGAGCGTCCTCGCGCCAGGATATCGGCGTAGCGTTTGGTCGAGAGAAAAGTGCCCAGCATGGTCGTTCTCCTTCAAATGCAGGCCTTGCGTCGAATCAATCCGCGGACTGAAATGCGAACAGCCACAGGATGGCGCCCTGAATAGGCGCACCTATCCAGCTGACGTCATAGGTGCCTGCGGCATCCACCTGCTTGAATGCCACGGCACACTGCACGCCACTGTTGTCGGGAAGCTTGAGAAAGCTGTCGATCACGGTAAAGCCGTTGTTGGGTACGGCTGTCATGCGTTTGACACCGCCATCGCCCCACCATACGGCGATGAGCGTGGCCGGGCCGGTGGTTGTGACGGTGCCACTACGCAATGTCAGGGCGGCAGGTGCGTAGTTCTGGGCAACGTCTTTCAGAACACCGGCTTGTTTGATCTCGATAAACGGGACCGACATTTCACCGATGGCGTTGCCCGGCTTGGCAAAGCTGACGGTGTGGTTGGCGCCGCCTTTGGCCGCAAGCGCGATGTACGCCTTGACGTCGAAGCGGTCGCCGTAGCCATTGCCATAGGGGACCGTAGAACCGAGCTGTTTCCAGCGATTCGCGTAGCTATCCACCGGGCGGGCATCGTTGGACGAATACCCGCCGTTGAAGACGATCAGCGTGCTGCCGCTGCGCTGGGTGTCGAGTGGTTCGGTGATGGCGGGGCTGACCCCAAGCCCCTCGGACTGGGCCAGCAGCGTATGCCCGCCAAGAGCGGGGATGACCTTGATCGGCGAACCCATGGATGGAGACTCCGTCGGCTGAGCCGATAGGGGCCGGGCTACCAGGAGCAGGGGCGCAAAAAGCAGCACCAGCGCCATGTCGACGAGGCGGCGGTCAGCCCGAAGGCGTCGACGGCTGGCCATGGAAGTGCTCCCCCTTGATGATTTGATAGTGAGAACTACGTCACACCAAGTCAAGCGAAAAATGTGCTTGCGAACCGTCTCGGGTTGCGCCAATCTTGACCCCCCGCAAGACCGAACCGACCACCCGCAGGGGGTGGCCGCAACCGGCAGCCGACGGGGCCGTGACTGGCGATGGCATGGCGCACCAAGGGGGATGGCTTGGCTAACGAGACCGATTTCCTTGAGCTCTATCGGGAGCTGGGCGTGAGCCCGGGTTGCTGCCTGCTGGATTTCAAGCGGGCGTACCGGCGCCATGTGGCGCGGCTCCACCCCGACCGCCCGGGCGATGGGCAGCCACGTGTCGGCGATCAGCTGCAACAGCTGACCGCCCAATACAGTGCCGCGATGGAATTTCAGCGCCGTCATGGACGCCTGCCGGGAGCCCAGGCGGAGGACATCCGGGCCAGTACGCACGAGCCTATCCTCCGATCGACGCTTCCTACGCTTACGCCGATGCGCGAACCGAGACGCGGACCGTCCAAAGTCACTATCTTGTTTGCCCTGTCCGTGACGGCGGCATTGTTCTGGTGCACCGACCCGCTACCGTTCTTGCCGGAAGTCAGCCACGCGCCGTACATCGCCCCAAGCACGGCGGAGATTCCGGAAAAGCCGGTCGTGCCGGCGCTTGCATTGGGCATGTCACCGGAAAACGTGCGTGCCATCGAGGGCGAGCCGACGCTGGTTCGAGACGATCGCTGGGAATACGGCCCGTCCTGGATCCGTTTTGAGAATGGCGAAGTCGCGGACTGGTATAGCTCGCCGCTGCAATCGCTCAGGACGCCCACGGGTCGCCCCAATCGCCATTGAAATCGGCGCCATGGAAACCGACGCGATTTAAGGAAATCTCGAATAACCTTCTGTTCGTCATCCCGGCGAAGGCCGGGATCCAGTGGCTTCGGTTGTCGGTTTTCGCGGGCATATTCAGGACTTTTTGCGACAACCCAACGAGACGCCACTGGATTACTCGCTTCGCTCGTCCCTTCCGGACCGCCCCACGGGCGTTCTGCGCGCGAGGCGCTTGTCCGGCCTTCGCCGGAATGACGATAGGAGGAACTGAGGTTATTCGAGGTTCCCTGAAATCGGCGCCATCTCGGCTGGACGCTCATGTGTGTGTGCTCGGAATCGGGGCCCGCTATGGTCGCCAGGCGGCGCGTTTGACCTCGACCCGGTGTGTATTCCACCGAGCACCGGGCCTTGCGCCGCCACCCGGCGGCCATAACGGGCCAGGGCGACGTTTCAGCGCGCACCGCGGCCAAACAGCACCACTTCTACCGTCTGCACGAGAATCAGCAGATCGAGCATCAGGTTGTGATTCTTGACGTAGAACAGGTCGTACTTGAGTTTCTCGGCGGCGTCCTCTTCAGAGGCGCCATACGGGTAACTCAATTGCGCCCAGCCGGCGAGCCCGGGCTTCAGGCAATGGCGCAAGCTGTAGTAGCGAATCTTTGGCTCGAGATCGGCGACAAACTGCGGGCGCTCCGGGCGTGGCCCGACGATGCTCATCTCGCCCTTGAGCACGTTCCATAGTTGTGGCAGTTCATCGAAACGCAATTTGCGCGCGATGCGGCCCACACGCGTGACGCGGTCGTCATGCTTGCTGGCCCAGCGTGCTACGCCATCAAGCTCCGCATCGGTGCGCATGCTGCGAAACTTGAGCAGCCAGAACGTCTTGCCGCGTTCGCCGACGCGTTCCTGGCGATAGAGAATGGGTTGGCCGGCACCCGACTCCATGCGGATGGCAAGCACCATCGCCAGCATCAGCGGCCAGGTCAGCACCATCAGCACCACGGCGGCCGCCAGATCGAAGCAACGCTTGCTCAACCGACGTAATGGCGTGGCATTGAAACCACCGGAAAAGACCAGCCAGGAGGGGTCGAGCAACGATAGCTGGACGCGGCCCGATTCGCGTTCGCAGAACGTGGTGAGCTCGGTAATGGTCACGCCCAGTTGCCGGCATTCGAGCAGGTCGTCCATCGGCAGGCTGCCGCGGCGGTCGTCGACACCGACGACGATCTCGTCGACCTGTCGGCGCAGCACCAGCGATGGCAGCGGCACGTTCAAGTTCAGCAGCTGATCGGCGGGGACGACGGTTATTTCGTTCGGGCATGGCACGTAACCGACGATGCGAAAGCCGCGTCGATCGGAGCGGCGGCGCATGCGATTGTGGATCTGCGCGGCGCGTTGCCCGGCGCCCAGGATCAGCACCTGCCGCTTGAGCGCCTCGATCTCCACCAGCCGCATGAATACCGAGCGGAAGGCCATGATCAGAACCAGGCCAAGCAACAGCGCAATACCCATCACTCCACGGCCGACATAGGCTTGCGGCACGACGTAGTACGCCACGATCAGGCCGACGCCGCCGAGCGCAAACGCCACGACCTGCCTGGCCAACAGGCCGAACCAGCTGCTGCGCATATGCGTTTGATACTGCCCCAGTGCCGCCATGCCCAACATGATGACCAGCGCAAACAGCAACGACCTTTCCAGCAGGTGGCGAGAGAACTCGGCCAGCTCGTCCGGTGCATTGAAATAGCGCAGGTACATCGCCAGGCTCAACGAGCCGGCCAGCAAGAGCGACTCGCAAAATCCGAGCAGCAGGAGCCAGCGTACGGCCTGCCTTCGTAGAAAACGAAGCATTCGGATTCCCCCAAGTTGGCTGCCACTCCGTGGGCAGAGCTTGAGGCTACGCTGGTGTATCGCAGCCCGCGATACGACAGACGGTGGGTTTTGCGTAGTCCGAATGGGCGTTACAGGGATGTAACAGGGGGAGGCGCGGTCGCGACTGAAGTCGCTCCTACAAGCTAGCTATGCTTACTTGACCTTGGAGCCACGTCGGGGGACCTCTAAAAACCTCTCCTATCCGTCATTCCGGCGAAGGCCGGAATCCATTCCTCGAGGCAGATGCTTGCCACAGGCTGCCTGACAAGCGATAACTGAGGAGTAGATCCCGGCCTTCGCCGGGATGACGATGAAAACTGAGGTTATTCGAGCTTCCTTTCAGTCGCGACAAGCTTCAACGTAACCGCGATAGATGTCTTTCGACATCTCTCAGCCACCTAGTGAAGCCGCATCTCATCAAGCCAATGCAGTCGGCAGGCGGTAATGGTCGACGGCGCGGCCAGCGCTCCAATAAGCCCGGCAGGCAGGTCGATATCGCGCACGCGGCAAGGTACGCGACTGATAGCCGAGGCGGGTGGCGCGACCAGCGCCGTGGTGGTGGCCTTCATGCGTGAGGGTTCCTCGCTCAGCCCGGTGCCGAACGCCTTGAGCAACGCCTCCTTGCGTGTCCACAACGACAGCAGCGCCGATTCGCGCAAGAGTGGATGCAGCGGCAGCACTTCGGCTATTTCCTCGGTGGTACAGAAGCTCGGCATCAACTCGGTCAAGGTCATGTGCGAGGGCGAGCGCTCGATGTCGACACCGACGGTTTCAGCCGCGCAGACGGCAATCGCCACCCAACTGCCGCTATGGCTGAGGCTGGTGGCAAGTTGCGTTCCCGAGACGTATGGCTGTCCGGCCGATGTGTTGCCGAGGGGAACGTCGCATGCATCGACGCCCAGACAGACGCCAAGCGCCGCACGCCATAACGCGTGTGCGACGACATAGGGCTCGCGATCGCGCTCGAACCGAAACCTCGCAGCTCTGGCGCGTTCGCCCGGATCGAGCAGGCTTTCGGCCGATTCGGTATGTAACCCCCACAGCGCGCTATCGAACAGCAGTACGCTCGCCGCACCTGGCGACAGCATGGAAAATTGCGCGCGCGCCAGGGCGCATTTCACCGTATGAAGGAAGTCGTCTGCGACGAAGTTGGCGCGCCCGTTCTGCATGGATATCTCAAAGCATCCCGGTAGTGCCGCAGGCCAACAGCAGGTCGCGCAGGTCTTCGGCCAGCCGCAGGCTCAGGGCAATGATGGTGAAGGTCGGGAACGCCCAGCCACCGGCAGGAAAGACCGAGCTGCCAGCGATATGAAGATTGTCCACGCCGTGCACGCGGCAATGGCGATCGACCACGCCTTGGTTCGGGTCGGCGGACATCCGTGTCGTGCCCAGGTGATGGGCGGTGCCGCGAACCTGGGGCATGTCGTCTCCGCTTCCGCCCACCCATGCCGCCGGTTCGTAACGGCCGCCACACGCCTGCGCCAACTCGTTGCCGAACAAGATCGCCGCGGTCCGGTAGGAATGCTTGTCCAGCGGCGTCAGCTGCCAGTCGACGCAGATCTTGCGCTGCCCGAGCGCATCGACCTCCGTGCCGAGGGTAATTCGGCTGTGCGGGTTCGGCGCCTGTTCGAAGTAGCCGATCAGCTCTACGTGGTTGCTCTTGACGGTCGACTTGTCGGCCAGCTTTCGCACGAACGCCTTGGCGATGTCGCCCGCACCCAGGCCTACCCGCAATGCGAGCTTGCCGACGCCCTGTTTGGTCGGTATGAGATCGTCACCAGGTGAAGGCCCATTTTTCATCGCCGCGCATAGCCGGGCTTCCAGCTCCGCGTTCTCATCGCGCGTCATAGGCCGCAAGGCTGCCCTGAATTCCCGCAGCGCCCGAATGCCTTTGGGGACTTCCGCTTCGACAGGGAAGGGATGCACCCGTCCGCTGAGCAGGCGGTGGGTTCGTTGCGCCTTATCGGACAGGCCGATTTCAGGGAACACCGGCGCGGAGCCGTTATGGCCCAGATTGCGATCGTACGGGCGAGTAAGATGCTCCGGCGTATCGGTCACTACACGACCGAGGCTGCCACTGGGATGGTCCATAAAATAGCGACCCACCAGATCGTGCGTGTTGCCCAGACCTTGGGGTACCACGGAATTGGATAGCAACAGCAGCCGTGCGTTTTCGATGCCGCCTGAGGCAAGCACATAGTGCCGCGCCGTGACGAAGCCGGAGCGTCCACCCAGCGCAGCGATGCGCGCGCGACGCACGGACGTGCCATCGGGAGCAGCTTCGAGTTCCATCAGGTTGGCATGCACAAGCACCTTGATGTTGTCCGCCTTTTCAAGTTCCGTGCGGTAAGCAGCGCCGAAGAAGATCGGACTGCGTGCGAAGATCTGGTTGACCAGCTTGTCCGCATCGAACGGAATGGGTGTGCGTGGCAACGGGCCAATGAACGATCCATCGGCAAAGTCCTGCACGTCGATCTGGCAATAGGCCAGCGCGCGCGCGTAATAGGGCTCGAGATCGTCATAGGAGAGCGGCCAGCCGCTATGCGGAACCCAATGGCGTTCTCCCAGATCATGCTTGCTGAACGTGATGCAGCCGCCACCCCACAGATTGCAGCTGCCGCCAAAAACGCGCATACGCGACACGCTAGGGTCAAACGGCGGATTGCCGACCGACGTGCCCTGATACAGCGCCTGGCTCTTTTCCTCGCCCGCCAGGCCGCCGCCCTCGATGAGGCAGACCGATAGCGACGTGCCGATAAACGAGCGGGCAATCGCAATACCAGCAGCCCCCGCGCCGATGATGCAGAGATCCGCTTCGACGTCGGTGGGCGACGATCCATCCAGGTAGTCGATGATCATTTCGCCTCCAAACCATGACGCTGGCCATTCCAGCCGCTACGCACGTTATGCAACGCGTTCATCTTGCAGAGTCTCGTAATAGGTCCGATACCAGCGGACGAATTGAGCCACACCGGTTTCGACCGGCACCTTGGGGACATAGCCGACAGCATCTCTGAGCAAGGTCATATTCGCGGCCGTATCGGGCACATCACCGGCTTGCATCGGCAACAGTTCCATCTCCGCCTTGCGCCCCAGGCACTCTTCCAACACCTCGATGTAGCGCAACAGCGCTACCGGCTGCTCGTTGCCGATGTTGTAGATGCGGTAGGGCGCCACGCTGCTGCTTTGCGGGTCGGGAAGATAGGCGTTCCACGCGGCGTCCTTGACCGGCACGGTATCGAGTACGCGAATCACGCCTTCGGCGATATCGTCGACGTAGGTGAAGCTGCGCTGGTGCTTGCCGTAGTTGAAAACCCGAATGGGTTCGCCGGCGAGAATCGCCTTGGTGAAAAGGAACAGCGCCATATCCGGGCGACCCCAGGGGCCATAGACCGTGAAGAAGCGCAGCCCCGTACACGGGATGCCGTAGAGATGCGCATAGCTATGCGCCATCTGCTCGTTGGCTTTTTTCGACGCGGCGTACAGCGTCAGCGGGTGCTCGGTGGACTGGTGTTCGGAAAACGGCAGCGTGCCGTTGGCGCCATAGACCGAGCTGGTGGAGGCGAATACCAGATGCTCCACGCCATGGCGGCGGCAGCCTTCCAATACATGCAGGAAGCCAGTGACATTGCTGGAAATATAGACGTGCGGATTCTCGGCCGCGTAACGTACGCCGGCCTGAGCCGCCAGGTGAATCACGCGCTGCGGCCGATGCCGGGAAAAGGCCTGTTCCATCGCGGCGCGGTTGGACAGGTCGGCATGCACATGCGTATAGCCGTCGTGCCGCATCAGGCGGCTCAGGCGGGCTTTTTTCAATCTGACATCGTAATAGTCGTTGAGATTGTCCAGGCCGATCACTTGATCGCCTCGCTTGAGCAACTGCAAGGCGACGTGCGATCCGATGAAGCCGGCGGTTCCGGTAACCAGCACTTTCATGGCATGCGATCTCGTAAGGTGAGCTGGTTCATAGGCGACCGTCGACGGCTTCGCGCGGCAATACGTATTTCACGTCGTAGACGACCGACGACGGTTTGCCGAACCGACGCACGCCTTCGGCGCCCATCGCGACGAATTGCCGGTGACCGACCGCGACGATGACGGCGTCATAGCCGCCCGATGCCGGTTCGGCGACCGGTGTGATGGCGTATTCGTGTTCGGCTTCGGCGGCACTGACCCAGGGATCGTGGATATCGACCGCAGCGTTATAGGCCTGCAGCGCATGCACGATATCGACCACGCGGGTATTGCGCAGGTCCGGGCAGTTCTCCTTGAATGCCAGGCCCAGGATCAGGATGCGCGCCTGCACCGGATTGATGCCCTTGCGTACCATCAGGCGTATCACTTCGCTGGCGATGTACGGGCCCATGCCGTCGTTGGTGCGACGGCCGGCCAGGATCACATCCGGGTGGTGCCCGACTTCCTGCGCCTTGTGCGTGAGGTAATACGGGTCCACACCGATGCAATGGCCGCCGACCAGCCCAGGCCGGAAAGGCAGGAAATTCCATTTCGTTCCCGCCGCCTGCAATACGTCGAGCGTGTCGATGCCAAGCTTGTTGAACAGGATGGCCAGGTCGTTGACCAGGGCGATATTGAGGTCGCGCTGGGTGTTTTCGATCACCTTGGCCGCTTCGGCCACTTTCAGGCAGCTGGCCTTGTGCGTCCCGGCGACGATGACCGAACCATAGAGGCGGTCGACAAAATCGGCCGTCTCCGGTGTCGAGCCCGACGTGACCTTGAGGATGGTTGTCACGCGGTGTTGTTTGTCGCCGGGGTTGATACGTTCGGGGCTGTAGCCGGCAAAGAAGTCGCGGTTGTACACCAGGCCCGATACCCGCTCGAGGATTGGCACGCAGACATCTTCGGTGCAGCCCGGATAGACCGTGGATTCGTACACCACGATGTCACCCGGCTTCAGCACCTTGCCCAGCGTTTCGCTGGCCTTGACCAGCGGCGTCAGGTCGGGGCGTTTGGCCAGGTCGATCGGGGTGGGCACGGTGACGATGTAGACGTTGCAGTCGCGGATATTGTCCAGCTCGGCGCTGAAGCGCAGATGGGGGATACCGGCGAGCTCCTCGGCATCGACTTCCAGCGTGCTGTCATGGCCGGCACGCAATTGTTCGATGCGCTTCTCGTTGATATCGAAACCGACCGTTTGGTAACGCTTGCCGAATTCCACCGCGAGCGGCAGGCCGACGTAGCCGAGGCCGACAATGGCAAGCTTGGTGTCTTCCAGGCGCCGCATACGATCATCCTTGTCGTTTGGTTTCGGATACAAGGCACAACGCAGGTGCCGCGACGGCAAGCGCAAAGCATCGGTCGCCCGTGGCACCTGAGGGCGGGGCAAGCAAGCAGGCCATCGTATTTCCCCCGTGTTCGGCCAGGGCGACGTTAACAGGGTGTGGCGTCGTTTCCCCTATCACGGACGACTGTAGGTCGAACGGCCGATCGACTTTGGAAACCTCTAGAGACCTTTTCTACTTCGTCATCCCGGCGCAGGCCGGGATCCACTCCTCAGCCCTCGCTCGTCAGACAACTTTTGGCAAGCGGCCACGTTGAGGAATGGATCCCGGCCTGCGCCGGGATGACGACAACAACCGAGGTTATTCCAAGCTCACTGCGGTCGGCGGAGCGCTGCTTTGATGCAATGAATATGCTCGGACGCCCCCACTGACATATGCTATCCAGACCAGCGTCAGACCGACGCGATTCCCAGGGCTTCTCCATGCCGGATCCGATCGTCTATCCCATGCCTGAGTTACCCGAGATAGACGGCAGCGATCTGCACGAGCGCGATGCCCAGCGATTCCCTCGGCTCAATGACGATATGGCACAGCGCATCGTGACCTACGGTAGCGAAGAAAACGTGCCCGCCGGTACGCTGCTGTTCGAGCAAGGCCAACGCGTCGTCGATTTTTTCTTCGTGCTCGAAGGCAGCATCCAGGTCTTCGACCTTGGCAGCGATGGCCAGCCGCGTACGGTGGCGATGCACTCGACGCACCAGTTCAGCGGCGAACTGGATCACCTCAATCAGCGACGCATCCTTGTCTCCGGCCTGGCTGTCGTCCCGACTCGGCTTATTCGTATCAAGCGTCAAAATTTCGCGCGCCTGATTGCCGCCGAGACCGACATCGGCGAAATCATCATGCGCGCGTTTATCCTGCGGCGCGTCGGTCTTATCCGCATGGGCAGCGGTGGCGTGGTTGTCGTAGGGCCGGTGCATGGCGCCGATACTCTGCGACTGCAGCGGTTCCTGATTCGAAACGGTTATCCGCACCGCCTGCTCGACACCGAGTCGGAGAGCGGTGCGGCCGAATGGATGCGCAGCTTCGAGTTGACGCCGGACGTGCTTCCGGTGGTTATTACGCCGGACCACAAACTGCTGAGGAATCCATCGACAGCGGAGCTGGCCGACAACCTTGGCTTGACCGAAACCATCGAACCCGATCATGTACATGATGTCGCCGTCGTCGGTGCCGGCCCGTCGGGCCTGGCTGCCGCGGTCTATGCGGCCTCGGAAGGCCTGAATACGATCGTGATCGAAGGCATGGCACCCGGCGGTCAAGCGGGCACCTCATCGAAGATCGAAAACTATCTGGGTTTTCCTACCGGTATCTCGGGTCAGGCATTGGCTGGCCGCGCACAAGTTCAGGCGCAGAAGTTCGGTGCGCGCCTGGCCATATCCCGTCATGTTGTCGGTATCGATTGCTCGGCGCGGCCCTATCGACTGCATCTGGAAGACGGCCAGGCGATTCAGGCACGCGCCATCATCGTTGCCACCGGCGCGCGTTATCGCAAACTGGACGTACCCGATTACGACCGATACGAAGGGCAGGGCATTCACTACGCCGCTACACCCATGGAGGGGCAGCTCTGCACCGACGAGGAAGTCGTCGTGGTCGGCGGCGGCAATTCGGCCGGCCAGGCCGCGATGTTCCTCTCCCGCATCGCGGCCCATGTGCATATCCTCGTGCGTAGCACCGGATTGGCAGCGACCATGTCCGACTATCTGGTGCAGCGTATTCGCCAGTCGGCAAGGATCAGTCTGCACACCGAAACGGAAATCGTCGCCTTCGAGGGCAACGACCGGCTGCAAGGCGTCAGCTGGAAACATCGCCCTAGCGGAAAGCTGGTGACCCGGCCCGTAGCGAATGTTTTCGTGATGGTCGGTGCCGAACCGAACACCGACTGGCTCGGCGGGTGCTTGCAATTGGATGCCAAGGGTTTCATTTGCACCGGTGTGGATGCCAATGGCCCAACCGCTACATCGCTATATGCCACTTCCAAGGTCGGTATTTTCGCAGTCGGTGATGTACGTGCCGGTTCGGTCAAACGAGTTGCAGCAGGTGTGGGTGAAGGCGCGGCGGTGATTCAGGCGGTGCACAAATCGCTTGATCCTGAGTCGCTTTGACACGAATAACGCCCTGGTTTTTGTAGGAGCGACTTCGGCGCACCTCTAAAAACCCCTCCCTACTCGTCATCCCGGCGCAGGCCGGGATCCAGTGGCTTCGGTTTTCGGTCTTCGCGATAAAGCAAATGCTTGAACGTTCTGGCGATAACCGATCGCAAAGTCACTGGATCCCGGCCTGCGCCGGGATGACGAGTAGGAGGTTTTTCGAAGTTCCCTGAAGTCGCTCCTACAAAAAACTGGCAAGCTTTTCGAAGCACTCATTGAGTCCGGGGGACGCAATGGCAAGGATCTATCAGACACAGACCATGGGAGAGGCCCGGGTCAAGGTAGCCATAGTCACCGATCGCGGGCAGGCCGATCTGTGGGTGAACCGCGTAAGCAGTTGGGGCCTGGCATCGGGTGACGCGCTCTGGTTCATGGTGCCCGATCGTGGCGATGCGACGGCCACGGTGTTTTTCACGAGTATCGGTTTTGCCCAGATCAAGGTGTGCTTTGTCGATACGCGCGGCGAAGCCGGCTGGCGCGATCCGGCGGTCGCGCGCCGGGGCCTGTTTTCAGGTCGCTGACTTGGCGGGTGGCGGCAGGCGGATCACCGGGGTGCTCGGTAGCTTGAGCATGGCCTGTACGCGTACGGCGGCATCCTGTGCTTCCGCTTGCGTGGCAAACCGCCCGGCCGCCAGCACTGTCCAGGGCGCCTTGTCGGCGTCGATGACCTGCAAGTGGGTCAGCGGCAAACCGATGGCCTGCGCATGCTGTTCGGCCTCGGTGGCTTCATCGTCGGTGACGAATTGCCCCAGTTGCAGTGCGTAGGCCGGTTGTCCGGCTGCCGGTGCTGCAGCGCCCACCTCGGTAGTCACCAGCAGGGAGTCGATCTTGAGTGGCGCTGCTGCAGTTGCAGCAACGGAGGCATGGCTTGGCGATGGCGTTTTGGCGGCGGGGCCGGGCGGGGCGACCGCGGGTTTAATCGATAACAGCCTGTTGCCGAAGGCGGTTACCGGTGCTCGCCAATTATCGGGCGCCATCATGCCGCCGGTAAATGCCAGCGCCCCGAACAGCAAAACCAGCAGGGTAAATCCGAACTTGGCGAACATAATTTGACGTCCCGCAAAGAAAACGAGTGTCGGCGTCATAATCATGACACCGATTAGCTCTTGCGCACATTTTCAAATGCTTATCTGCTCCGCATGAATTTACTTGGTCCTGGCATATTGCGATAACGATGCGGTGAACGCTACATTCGCCCCCCTGGGGGAAGCCAATGCCATAGATTCGGATATGCGGCAAATGGATGCCGTTGTCCGGTCGAGGCGAACACCCCCATTTTCAGGGGGTCATCATGGTCGATATGTTGGAGTCCAACTTGCTTGGCTCCTCCCCACAATTTGCTCATGTGGTGGCGCAGATTCGCCGAATTGCAAAATTCGACGTCACGGTGCTTATCGGCGGAGAAACCGGCACCGGCAAAGAGCTGGGCGCAAGAGCGGTGCATTATCTCAGCGCTCGGGCGGCACAGCCGTTTATTCCGGTCAATTGCGGCGCCCTGGCCGAATCGCTGGTGGAAAGCGAGTTATTCGGGCATGAGCGCGGGGCATTTACCGATGCGCGCCAGGCAGCACCGGGGTTAATCAGCGAAGCCGAAGGCGGGACGCTATTCCTGGATGAAATCGACACCTTGTCGGCCAAAGCCCAGGCGGCGCTTTTGCGTTTTCTGCAGGACCGCACTTATCGCCGCGTCGGTGGCACCCAGACCCGGCAGACCAATGTGCGGCTGATTGCGGCAAGCAATGCCAACCTGGACGAGCTGGTCAAGGCCCGGCAGTTTCGTCGCGACCTGCTTTACCGGCTCAAGGTGATGCCGCTGATCATGCCGCCGTTGCGCGAGCGTGGCAGCGATGTGGTTGAGCTGGCCAGGATATTTCTCGATCGCCTCAACCGCGAGTATCAGGGCCAGACCGCACCCAAGCGCTTCCATCCCGAGCTGTCCGCTGCCCTTACGCGCTATAGCTGGCCCGGCAATATCCGCGAGCTGGAGCATTTCATCCAGCGCGAATACCTGATGTGCGAAGGCGAAGTGATCCATGCGGCGCTGCCGCAGGACGGCCAGATGCCCAACCCATCGATCGATCGATACAACGCAGCCTTCAAACAGGCAAAAGCCCGGGTGATCGCCGACTTCGAGCGCAGCTATGTCACCTCGGCCATGGCCCGTGCGCGCGGCAATATTTCCCATGCCGCCCGCATCGCGGGGCAGGACCGCAGTGCTTTCAGCAAACTGGTAAGCAAGTACAGGGTCGCTTCTACCGCCGAGCAGGAGCAAGATTCGGCGGAATGAAGCATCGAAGCGAGCCATTGCCGTGAACGGCTACTCCGTGCGTGACGTTGCAGATGCCATTGCGCGCGTCCTGGCTGCGCAACCTGCCTGCGCCGATACGATCGAAGGCATACAGCAATGGTGGCTGCGGCCATCGGGTATCGACGCGCCTCGCGATGTCATTGCCAGCGCGCTCGAGCTGCTGGAAATGGAGCAGCACATCGAACGCCGCCGGGTAGGTACACGCGAAATCTGGCGCCTGCGGCGCAGCCCTTAGCCGGTATCCCAGTAGTTCTTTTTCAAGAATCGATCCGGCGCGCCTGGAGGTACAGGTGCGCCTTCCGTATGTGCTGCGTTGTTTTCTACACAGCGTGAAAAATTCCACACGATGCGATTGAGCCATGCGTTATCGCGGTCATCCGATGCATCGTCAATCATTTATGCGACGCATCTCGATGCGATTGCATGGTTGCCGCCGTGAGAAAAAATACACGGTGCGCCATGCGCTGGCGCAACGAAAAGCCGTACAAACGTTGCAGCTGCCACGTTTTCGCCGGTTGGCACGACTCTTGATTCTGCTGCTTCGTAACGCGAGCGGCAGCGTTCGAATTGAAGAATCTTGCAGCCGCCTACTCAACGAGGCCCGTTCATGACTGTCGAGAGCATTCAACAAAAGCTATTGCGTGTGCGGCCGCCGCGCGTACGCATTACCTACGACGTCGAGACCGGCGGTTCGAGCGAAAAGGTGGAGCTGGCATTTATCGTCGGCATGTTCGCCAACCTGTCCGGCGAACTCAGTGCGAATGCGCTGCCCGCCTTGAAAGATCGGCGCATGCGCGATATCGACGCGGAATCGTTCGACAAAATCCTGGCGGAAAGTACGCCGACGATCAGCTTGAACGCTATCCCCGATACGATCACCGGTGGCAGAAACCTTACCGGGACATTGGGCTTCACCTGCCTGGCCGATTTCGAACCCCTGGCGGTGGTCAATGCCGTACCGAGCCTGAAGCAGCGCTACGACGCACGGGCGGACTTGCGTGCTCTGCAGTCGATGGCCGAATGCAACGATGCATTGGCCGCGGCGCTGGATCGCTCCACGCTTGATGCGGATGCGATGGGTGCGTTGAAGACCACGTTTTCGACGGCGACACCTGGCGACTGGGTCAATGTGGCCACCAGTCCGGTCGACCCGCTGCCGACGTCGCCCACGGGCGCCGATATACCCACCATCCTGGTAACCCTGCTCGCGGCGCAGATGGCAGCCAACGCACAGGCCGCCGCTGCCGCCAAGCAGGCGGCGACTGCAGCGGCTACCGCAGCGGAAAACGCCAAGACAGCCGCGGCAACGGCCAGTACGGCAAGAGACAACGCGCAGAAAGCCGCGACCGATGCGTCGACGGCGCTGGATAAAGCCAAGGATGCCGCGAAGAAGGCGACAAAGGACCAGGATATTGCCGCGGCCAATACCGCCCTGGTTGCCGCGCAAAAAGCCAAGGACGATGCCGATGCCGCCGCGCTTGCCGCGCAGGCACAGGCTTCCGCGGCCGATGAACTCAATACTCGTCAGGCCCAGCTTGCCGCCGATCGCCAGCAGGCTTTCCTGTCCATCGACCCATTGTCCAAGGCACGCCGCCTGAGCGGTCGCTTTGCCAACGAAATCATCGTGCCGATGGGCAACAAGGAACTGACCCAGGTGGCATTGGGCTCCAGTGGCCTGATCGACGAACGCGCACTCGCTATCGATACGCAGATCGGTTTTCAGCTGGACGCCATCCTGCATGCCCGTGCGTTCCAGGAGCTTGAGGCGACCTGGCGCGGCCTGTTCTATGTGGTGTCGCGTACCGAGAGCGGCCAGTTGCTGAAGCTGCGTGTGTTCAATGCCGGCATGGATGAACTGCGCAAGGAACTGGAGAAGGCGGCCGATTTCGATCAGAGCTGCATCTTCAAGATGATCTACGAGGCGGAGTTCGGCACCTATGGCGGTTCGCCGTATAGCCTGCTGCTTGGCGGCTACGAATTCGACCATTCGCCCAACCATATGTCCTTGCTCAACAACCTGACCAAGGTGGCCGCATCCGCGCATGCGCCCTTTATCGCGGCGGCCGCGCCGGGACTGTTTGGCCTGGACAGCTTCGACAAGCTGGCCAAACCGCGCGATCTGGGGCAGCTGTTCGAGTCGCCCGAAATGGCACAGTGGGTGGAGTTTCGCAATAGCGAGGATTCCCGTTACGTTGCATTGGCGTTGCCGCATGTCCTGCTGCGCCTGCCGTACGGCAAGGACTCGCGTCCGGCCGAAGGCCTGCGTTATGAGGAAACCGTCAACGGCGAGCAGGGGCCCGATCACAACGCGTTCCTGTGGGGCAACGCGGCCTATGCCCTGGCCGAGCGCATCACGCATTCGTTCGCCCTGTATCACTGGACGGCGGCGATTCGTGGCGTGGAAGGCGGCGGTCTGGTCGATGGCCTGCCGGTGTTCACCTATCGCGACGATGCCGATCTGGTGAACATGATCTGCCCGACCGAGGTGTCGATCACCGACCGTCGCGAAAAAGAGTTGAACGATCTCGGCTTTATCGCGCTGTGCAATTGCAAGGGAACCGGTCAGGCAGCGTTCTTCGGCGGTCAGACCACCAACCTGCCACGGCAGTACATCAGCGACGAGGCCAATGCGAATGCCAAGCTGTCGGCCATGCTGCCGTACATCCTGGCTGCCTCGCGCTTTGCCCACTACATCAAGGTGATCATGCGCAAGAAGATCGGCGCATTCCTCACCCGCGGCAATATCGAGGCATACCTCAATACCTGGATCGCGCAATACGTCCTGCTGGACGACAACGCCTCGCAGGATGTGAAGGCCAGCTATCCGTTGCGCGCCGCCCAGATCAACGTGACCGACGTACCCGGGTCGCCCGGTTCGTACAAGGCGACGGTATTCATCAAGCCGCACTTCCAATTGGAAGAACTGACCACTTCGATTCGCCTGGTGGCGGATCTGCCTGCGGGCTGATGCATTCGACGCATAGCCCATAGATCACACCCAGGAGCGAACATGGACCTGATTCTTTTGCAACCCGGCGATTCATCGATTTTCGGCGGACCCAACACCTGGAAAAACGGCGGCAGCCTGATCGACGACGTGTGGCGTGACGAAGTGCTCAAGCTCGGTCAGTGTCTCGAGCTGGTGTCCGTGCATCAGGGCATGAAGCAGCAGATCACGACCGATGTCAGCAACTCGGCGCGCACCTCCGGTCGCCCGATCATTACCGAATTCACCTGCGTGAAATACGTGGACAAGACCTCGGTGAAGTTCTACGAGTACTGCTTGCGCGCGCAGCCGCTGGGCAAGGGCGACAAGAATCCGACCAAGATCTATATCGCGCGCAACTCCGGCGAAAAGACCGCCAATATTCTCACCATCGAATTGCGTGACGCGATCATCAGCGAAATCCAGTTCCAGTCCAATCCGGACGACATGCCCACCGAGCAGTTCAAGCTCAACTTCACCGAAGTACTGTGGACATACACCGTGCAGGCTGCCGATACGTCGACTTCTGGCAATCTGGCATCCGGCTGGAGTATTGCGCGCAATCGTCCGATCGGACAGTTCACCCCCTTATCGCAATAAGCAAACGGCGGCTCCGACGGGGAGGGCATGACGTGCAGTTCTTGATGGAGCGGCTGGTCAATCGAACGGAATCCAGCATGGGGCTGGCGCCGCCGTTCGATCTCGCCTCGGCGGTGGCCGCGCAGATACAGCGCATCGTGGAGTGCCGGCCCTACATCGGCCCTCGCGGTGCGCGCATCTGCGATTTCGGCATGCCGACCATTGTCGATACCAGCATCGGCATGTCCGATCACGAGCGCTACGGTGTACGCCTGCTTGATGCCATCGCGCGTTACGAACCGCGCCTGCACGCCCCGCGACTGGAATGGCTGTCGACCGGTAAGGCATTGCGTCCGTATGCGCTCGTCGTACATGGCGGTCTGGTGCAGGACAACGAGCCGATCGTGTTTCGTTTCGAGCTGCCTTGTCCGGACGATCTGGCATGAACGCCGACTCGCCACGCCTGAAAATCTGGTTCGAGCAGGAGTTGGCGTCGCTGCGAAACGAGGCCGTCGACTTCGGTGCGTCGTACCCGGCGATCGCCAAGGCGCTGGAACTCAGCGGCGGGCGCAGCAGCGATCCGCACGTGGAAATGCTGATGCAGTCGTTCGCCTGGTTGGCCGGGCGGCTGCGCTATCAGCTGGAGACCGATCAGGCAGTGCTGCCCAATGCGCTGCTGGGTCTTCTGTACCCGCATCTTGAAGCGCCGTTGCCGTCGATGATGATCGGTGAAGTCGAGGTGCGTCCGGATGGCGCCAATTTCGCGCATGGAGCGACCCTGGAGCGTGGCCGTTATGTCTACGCGCTGGCCAGCAACGACCTGGGCCAGCAGGTGCGATGCAGGTTCCGTACCTGTTATGCCACGCCCCTGTGGCCGCTGAAAGTGACGCATCTCGACGTGATGGCAGCGAACGCCTATCCGCTGGATCCGTCCGATACGCGTACCGCATCGATCGTGCGTGCCACCGTGACTCGCCTGGGCAAGGAGCCGGTCCATGCGATGAAGATGCCGATGCTGCGGTTTTGCATCAACGCGGAAAACAAGCAGGCGTATTCGCTTTACGACGCGCTTGCGCTGCACCTGGTGCGCATGGCGGTACGCATACCCGATACAGGGGAGCTACGCTACCTGGACGCGGATCAGTTGCAATGGTGCGGCTTCGGCAAGGACGAGGCGGTGCTGTGCACCAATCCGTTGACACACCCCGGCTATCGGTTGTTGCAGGAATATTTTGCGTTTCCGCAGAAATTCCTGTTCTTCGAGGTGGCCGGACTCGACCTCACCGGCGTGGACACGCAGTTCGAGCTGCTGTTCCTGCTGGATGTGCCGCCGTCCAAGGAAAACGCCTACGATCATCATCTGCTGCGGCTCAACTGCCTGCCACTGATCAACCTGTTTCCGCAACGCATCGAGCCGTTCGCGCTGGACCAGCGCCACTACGAATATCGCTTGATCGGCGATGAGCAGAATCATCGCTATTGCGAGATCTATAGCCTCGAACAGCTGGTGTCGATTCGCCCGGATCGCAGCCCGCGTCCGATCGCACCGTACTTTTCGCTGGACGATCTGCAGCAGATGGACAAGCTGGATTACTTCTATGCCACTCGGCGCGAGGTCAACCAGACGGGTGCGGTACACGGCACGGAAACCTATGTTTCGTTTCTCGATCCGGAATTCGACGTATTGCAGCCGGCCGAGGAAATGATCGGCGGCACCGCGTTGTGCACCAACCGCCGCCTGCCGTCGCAACTCCTGGTCGGCAGCGTGCTGTACCTGGAGGGTGCCGGCCCGGTCACTTCGCTCAAGGTGGCCAGCAAACCCACGCCCAATCAGCCGCCGCAGATGGTCGGCGAACGGCCCTGGGCGCTGGCGTCGCAGCTTTGCCTGAATCACCTGTCGCTGGTCGACGGGCATCGTGGTCCGCCGGTGCTCAAGAACATGCTGCGGCTGCATGTGGGGCCGGCCAGTCTCACCGGTTACCGGCAGATCGACGGGCTGCGTGCACTCAGCAGCCGGCGCATTCAAAAGCGCATGCCGCGGCGTGAAGTGTGGCGTGGGTTTGTCGATTGCCTGCAGGTGCGGGCGCAAGTGGATCTAGGGCATTTCGAAGGTGGCAGCGCGGTGTTGTTCGGCAGCGTGCTGCATCACTTCCTGGCGCTTTATGCGGAGGTCAATACCGTCGTCGAACTGATACTCGAATCTTCCGACCGCCGAGGAGAGCTCAAGTCATGGCAACCCCTGACTGGCGCACAGGTGAACCTCTAGACGACCGGCTGCGTGCACGTCCAGCCAGTTTCGATTTCTTCCAGTGGGTGCGCCTGCAATCGTGGCCGGCGCTCACGGATGCGGCCGGGCGTCGGCGTGGAGCGCGCCAGGTATCGTCGCAGCTGCGCTTCCGCAGCGAGATGTCGTCGGTGTTTCCGGGCAGCGAGATCTCCAGCGGACGGTTGCGAATGGAGCGGCGCCGTGCGGCCACCGACCATCGCACCGAATTGTTCGTGTCGAACTTCGTCTTGTCAGGCGTGCTGGGTCCGTTACCGGACAGCTTTGCCGAATGGATAAGGCAGCGCCTGGCCGAGCGGGATCCGGCGATGGCCGAGTTCCTGGATATCTTCAATCATCGCCTGAGCACGCTGCGTTACGAGTTGAAGGCCGCGAGTGTGCCGGCTTTCGACGCGTCGCGGCCCGAGTACACCGGTTACGCCGATGCGGTGGGTGCGCTGATGGGATTGACCGCCTTCGAAGGAGAAGGCGCGGCGATCCTCGCGCGCCGCATACCGATTCCGAAGCGTGCGTTGCTGGCGCTGGCCGGTCTGGTCGGCAATGGTCGCAAGAGTGCGGTGCAGGCGCAGATCGTGCTCGGCATCTATCTGCGCGCCGAGGTGCGGGTCGAAGAATGGCTGGGTGCGTGGCGCGATATCGAGCCGCGGGATCAAACGCGATTGGGCCAGCGCACCCTCAGGGACACCGCGCCGCTGGGTCAGCGCGTATGGGTCAATCACGCCGCGGTGGGGCTGCATATCGGGCCGGTATCGTACGCCCGTCTGTGCGTGCTGCTGGACGACCGCGCACATCTTGACGATAGCGCCCACGAGAACGGCTTCGGTCATGGCTATCGCGGTCTCGCGGCGATGGTGCATTACCTGTTCGACCGGCATGTGGACGTAGTCGTCGATATTACGGTGCAGGATGATGACGTTCCGGCGGCATGGCTGGGTCGACCGCGCCGCCTGGCTGGCTTTGGCGGCAGCCATGGCCTGCGTCTGGGACAGACCGCATGGCTCGATGGAAAGCAGGCGCAGCCGCGTCATGTGCGTTTCACCATCCGCGCCGATGCCATGCAGGAGGTCGCATGAGCGCCTTGCCGACCGATAGCGTTGGCAGCACCGCGATCAAGCCGATCGGCCAGGCGGGCAGTACCGACTCGCCGCTGCTCTACCTGCACTGCGCCGTGGCGCTTGCGGGTAATCAATGGCTGGGCGATGAAACCTTCCGGCTGGTTTCGTTCGAAGGGCAGGAGACGATCTCCGAACCGTTCGACTATCAGTTGCAGCTACGCGGCAACACCTCGCCACGGCAAGGACGGTCGCTCAATTTCGACGCCATCATCGGGCGGCCGGTCACCGTAGGCCTGAACCTGCCCAATGACGGCGGCGCCCCGGATGCCTCGGCGCGGTTCGTGCAGGCACTGCGCAACGGTTCGGCACCGGACATGACCTTGTACAACGGCCTGGTGACCTCGTTCGCGATGGACGAGCCCGGCGTCTATCGCATCGGCATGAAGCCCGCGCTGTGGAAGATGACCCTCACCAACCGGTACTGCGTGCATGCGCAGATGAATGTGCATGACGTCATCGCAAAATTGATGCGCCTGCATTATCTGGACTACTCGCTGGACGCGGTATCCGGCGAAGACAACATCGCCATCGCGCGCGTGCAGGATTGGCTGCAGGCCGGCGAGAGCGATTTCGAGTTTCTGCGCCGCATGATGTCCAAGGCGCACATCTACTACTACTTCAAACACACGGGTAACAGCCATACCGTGGTGTTCGCCAATCGGCCGGCCTATCCCAAGGCGTTCGGCGATCGACCCTTGCGCTACACGCATACCTCGCTTGACGAGTTAGGGGCGCAGCAGAACGACGTGGTATTTCAGTACAGCTACCAGCAGTCGCTGACCAGCAGCGGCGTCAACGGACGGTTCGCGCATCAGGAGAATGCTGCCGACCAGGATCCTGTGCCCACCTTTCAGACCTTCGCCTCGTATACCCCCGCCGATACGGGCGAGCTGCCGTTCAATCAATATCGCAGCTACCAGTACGGCATGAGCAGCTCGACCGTGCGCGAATATGTGCGCACGACCGCATCGAGCATGGCCGGTTCCGCGCGGCAACTCTCCGGCGGCAGCACCTGCTCGGGATTTCGCGTCGGTTACCAGTTCACGCTCAATGGCGAGGTGGCGCAGGGCATGCACCCTTCGCCCGTGCGGCCGTCGCTCGAAGGCAAGGCCTTCGTGTTGAACAAGGTGCAGCACAAGGCCAGCGCCGATGGCGGCTATACCAATAGCTTCGAATCGACCGACGCGGCTGCGATGCTTACGCCGTTCTCGGTGGCCGACACGCAGCAGGGCGCGATTCTCGCCAAAGTGGTCGACATCGCGGGGCAGGGGCCGACCGATTGGCGCTTTTACGAGCCAAGCAACTTCGACCCGGAGCTGAGCCGCCTGCGCGATACCCAGGCGGCGCCGCCCAACCTGATGGCCAAGGGCGTATACGTGCAGTTCTCCAGTCCGGGAGCGACCAGCGCGCCGGTGTGGATCAAGCTCTCGGCGAGTATGCAGACGGTGCCCGAGATCGGCGTGACCGTGCTGGTGGCGCGCGCCAATGACGAGTCCGAGCTGCCTGAAGTGCAGAACATCGTGCAGGCGAACGGCAGCCTGGTGGTGACGCCGTCGGGTTGGACCGCCAATACGCATGTGGGCAGCAACTACTCGACCAGCTATGGCGACGGGCAGAGCATTCGCTTCGGCCGCACCTCCGCCTACGATCTGGACCGTGCCGTCGGCATCGTCAACTCGACTTACGAAAGCGGTCAGTATCGAGACACCAGTTATTCGCAGGGTGCCAGTTACAGCTACTCCACCTCCGAAGACGGCGCCAACGGCCTGCTCAGCCGCTCCGATTCGTTCGGCAGCACCTACAGCACGCAGGAAGCCAAGGAGGTGTGGAGCAAGAGCACGCTGGGCGGAACGACCAGTTATTCCACGGTCAATGGCGACACCTATGGCGAAGACGTCGTCACCGGTACGGCCACGCGCTTGTCGACGCAGAACATCGTGGTCGGCCAGTCGACCACCAACCAGCAAAGCAACATCAACACGATCGGCATGAACAGCTCGATCGACACGATCGGCATGACGACGTCGGTGTCGTCGACCGGTTTGAGCATGGGCACCGCCACGACGGGCCTGGCCGCGCAAATTGCCTTGACCGGTGCGCGCACCGATGCCTCGATTACCGGCATAAGCGACAGCACCTCGGTCACCGGTATCGCGCAGTCGATCTCCGCCACCGGCAGCAGCGAGATGACATCGGCGACCGGCAGCAGCATCCAGACCAATCTCACGGGTGCAAGCACCGGCATGTCGATCACCGGCGTGTCGTCGCAGATGAACATTACCGGCAGCAGCAACGACCTGAGCGTCGTCGGCAGCAGCGCGCGGCTGAGCGTGACCGGCAGCAACAGCAGTATTTCGGTCACCGGCGATACCACCGATGTCAGCGTGACCGGCAGCGAGACGCGCGTGGGTATCCATGGCTCATCGACCGCGGTGGACATTACCGGAGTGGGTGCATCGCTGACGATCGCGGGCGCACGCCTGTCGATGGAAATCGTCGGCCTGAGTGTCTCGATTCCGACCATCTATATCTACGTATGAGGCGCGCATGAAGATCGTCAAACCAATGACGCTGGGTCTGATGCATCGCCCTTACCGCTGGCAGGGCAGGCACCGGCTGCTGGTCGCGACCTTGAGTTTCTTCACGCTGGGCGGTCGTGTCGACAGCCTGCTGCGCGACAACCTGCAATGGCGCAAGGTGATGGCGGCGCTGCCGTCGGGCCGGCCGCTCGATGAGTTGATGCCCAAGGCACGTGGCGAGGTATTGCTTGCCGGGAGCGCGTACGCCGCGCATGGGCTGGCAACCACCGAGCAGCTGGTGCGATTGAAGCTGGGCAAGATCGACAAGTCATTGCGTGTGCTGGGCGATCGCGAATGGATGTACGGCATGCTGCCGTTCTTCCGGATCACCGAGCCGTCGCCGTTCACCCAGATGCCGTTGAGTTGGAGCCGAGCGTATGGCGGACAGCGGCATCCGGCCAATCCCGAGGGTTGCGGCTACGATCCCAATCCGCTTGCCGCGCTGTTCGGCCGCAACCAGGGGCGCATGCCGAATATCGAGAACCCCGATCGTCCGGTGCGGGGGCATCGACGCCGTTATGCACCGGCCGGCTTCGGCCAGCTTGACGTTGGCTGGTTGCCGCGTCGTCAATGGATCGGCACCTATGGGCGACGCTGGCAGAGCGAACCTTATCCTGGACTGGCCGACGATACGCATAGCGAATTTTTCAATGCGGCGCCGCTGGATCAGCGTGTCGCCGGCTTTTTCGAAGGTGGCGAAAGCTATCGCCTCGAAGGCATGCATCCGACGTTGCCGGTCATCGAAGGGCAGCTGCCGGAATTTCGTCCGCGTGCATTCGCGCATCGTGCCGGCCATCCCGCCGATGCGGTCGAAGAAGTGGCGCTCGCATTCGATACGGTGTGGTTCTTCCCGGATGCGGAGCTCGGGATAGCGATTCATCGTGGCGAGATCGACGTCGAAGACAGTCTCGCCTTGGACGTGGAAGCGTTGATGGTCGCGTACGAGCATGCCGGCGATCCGCCGCGTTCGCTCTCGCACTACGGCCAGGTGCTTGCCCTGCGCCTCAATCGCGATACCGCTGCACGGCATGTCTTCAACGAAGCTCAGCTGACACCGGAGCCGGATGCCGGCGTTCGCGCCACGCGCCAGGCCGAGGAACTCGAAGAACTCGCCCATCGCCAAGCCGCACAGGCCGAGCGCGATGCCGGACTTGCCGCCGAGTTCGAGGCAAGCAGCGGCATGCCCGCACCGCCGGCCGCCGCAAGCCTGGTACCGCCGTTGCCTGTACCCAGCAACGCGGCGATAAAGCGCGGCGATTTCGACCTGGGTGCTTTGCTCGATGCCGCCGAGCAGGTTGGTGCACAGGCCAGCGAACAAGCGCAGGCGCGTCGCAAGGAAGCGGCCGAACAGTTGGCCGAACTGCCAGCCGCAGCGCCGCAGGCCGCAACCACGGCCGAGCAGGCATTGGCACGAGCGACCGGTAAGGGCGAGCCTGGACTTTCGTTGGCGGAATTCGGCGCGATGTTTGGCGTACCGAGCATATCGATCGAACAGGTCCAGGACCTGCAGCGACGAGGCCGGCTGGCTGCACCGCAGCCCAGCGCACCGGGTTTGCCGCTGACCGCGGAAGCCGCCGCGGCGATCGGACAGTGGATTTTGCTGCGGCTGCGCGAGGGCGGCTCGCTGCATGGCTGCGACCTGGCCGGCGCCAACCTGCGCGGCGCCATGCTCTCGGGTGCGGATTTGCGTGGCGCCTTGCTCGAGGCATCCGATCTGAGCGGCGCGCAACTGGACGGTGCCGATCTCAGCGACGTCGCCTTGACCGGCGCCACCATGGATCAAGCCAACTGCGCGGCTGCCTGTTTCGACGGCGCCAATCTGGCGCGCACACGGGCGCATCGCGCGATCTTTCGTGGCGCTCGCTTCACCGGCACGCAAGCCACCGACGCCGATTGGCGCGGCGCGGATCTGGTCGGCGCACGCTTCGAACAGTGGGTGGCACCGAACATCGTGCTGGACGAGGCCAACCTGGAGCACGCCACCTTGAGCGATTGCGTGCTGCTGCATGCCAAGGGCGACGGTAGCCGCTGGGCGCATTCGGTCTGGCAGCGCACGGTCGCGCTCGGGTCGAGTTTCCTCAATAGCGATTGGCAGGAAGCAGCACTAAGCCGCAGCGTGCTGATGGAATGCCGTTTGAACGACAGTGTGTGGACCGGTGCCGAGTTGAGCCGCGTCCAAGGTGGCGGCGGTGCCGATTGGTCACGTGCCGATCTGCGACGCGTGCATGCCGGTCATAGCAGCTGGCGCGATGCGACGCTGGTCGATGCCAACCTGAGCGAAGGCGAGTTCCGCGAATGCGACTTCAGCGGCACGCGGCTCAATCACGCCATGCTCGAGCACACATTGTTCTATCGCTCGTTGTTCATGGGCGGCGTGCTCACCTCGTGTCATGCCGAATCGGCGGATTTCTTCCAGGCCATGTGCCGGCGCGCGGATTTTCGTCTGGCCAACCTGCGCGACGCCAACTTCGTGCAAGCCGAATGCACCGAAGCCTTGTTCGATCATGCCTGCCTCGATGGCGTACGTATCGAGCCGGGCCGGAGTCTGCGCGGATGATCCAGTGGAGCGACATCGAGCATCTGCAACGCCTGGGGCGGCCGCTGCATGCGGTGGATCTGGGCGCGCTCAATGGTAGTGGCCGGCAGATCGACAACCTTGTCCTCAGCCGGGTGACCTGGATCGGCGCCGGCTTGCGTCAGAGCCGTCTCAGCGGCGTGGCTTTCGTGGATTGCGACCTGAGTGGCGCGGATCTTCGCGGCGCCGTACTCGACAGCTGCAGCTTCACCCGTTGCCAACTCGGACAGTCGCGCTGGGAAGGCGCCACGTTGAATCAGACAGCGATCACTCAGGGAACGTTATGCGACAGCGCCTGGGGTGCAAGTCATATCGCCTTGAGTGCGTTCACCCAGGTGGACATGCACCGGATCGACTTCAGCAAGGCAAACCTGCATCGCGCCGTGATCGCGCAAAGCCAGCTCGATGGTGCGGTGTTCGAGCACGCTGTCCTGTCGCAAACGGTGATGCCCGATGTGGACTTTCGCGGTCTTCGGTTGAGCGGCCTGGTCGCGCAGGCATCGGTGATGCGCGCGGGACGGTTTGACGGCATGGATCTGAGCGGACTGTGTCTGCAGCGCTGCATGCTCGAAGCGGCAAGCTTTGTCGACGTCGACCTGCATGGCGCCGACCTGCGCGAAGCCAACTGTCGCCAGGCCAGGTTCGAGCGCTGCAACCTGCGTGGTGCAAACCTGGGCAATGCTCTGCTGCTGGAATCGACATGGATCGATGTCGACGCCGATGCGGCGTTGTGCGAAGGCAGCCTGTTCCAGTCGGCATCGATGCAGCGTGTCTCGCTACACAAGGCGCACGCGGGCGGCAGCGTCTGGGACCACAGCCGATTGCAACAGGTCGAGCTGGGTGGCGCGGATCTACGCTACGCGCGCTTCGACCATGCCCAAGGCGAAGACATCGGCCTGCAGCACGCCAACCTCGCCCATAGCAGTCATCACAACACCCGTTTTGTCGATGTCGATCTGCGCGGCGCCCAAAGTCGACACCTGCGCGGTACGTCACCTGCACGCCTGGCTTCCGAGGCGCGCTCACTTTCCTTGGAGATGCACTGATGTTCGCTGCCCATCGCCCCAAACCCTCGCGTCATGCGCCGTACTGGTTCGAAGCCGTCATCCATGAAGCTCTTGGCGGCGATTCCTGGCGCCTGGACGACGGCCGGCCGGCACGCCAGGCCGTGTCCTGCCTGGTGACGCCACAGGCCGGCGATCGCGTGTTGCTGATCAGCGCCGCCGGCGGCGAACATTTCGTGCTTCATGTGCTCTCGCGCGAGGACGGCGGTCGCGCCACCCTGGCGGTGCCGGGGGCCGATAGCGTGTCGATTCGTCAGGCCAACGTGGATATCTCCAGCCAGACCATCGCCTTGCGGGCCAGCAACGAGATCGAACTGACCGCGGTGCAGGGGCCGTTGTCGCTGAACGCCAGGCAGATATTTACCAACGCATCGGAATCGCTGGTACAAACCGCGCGCAGCTACATCGGCCAGGTCGAGCAATTTCTGCTCAATGCCCGGCAACTGCTGCGCCTGCATGGCGAGCAAACGATGATCACCGCGCGGCAGGATGCCAAGATCGATGCCGAACGCATCAGCCTGGGTTGAGCCATGTTCGTCAACACCAACCTTGGCGTGCTGAACTTCGCTTTTCCGGACGTGTGCTTCGTGCCGGTGCTGGGCATTCCCACGCCGATACCGTTTCCGAATATCGCCTTGTCGTTTGCCGATATTCCCGCGCAGTTCGAGGTGATCATCGGCGGTGGCCTGGCCGAGAATCTCGTCACCATCGGTGCGATCAGTAATGGCGATCAACCCGGTGCGGAAGGTGGCGTGGTGTCGCATTTGTTCATGGGGCCGTTCCGTTCGCTGCTCGGCAGCTTCAAGGTGTTCATGGGCTGCATCCCCTGCACGCATATGCTGGGCGTCGTGGGGCAGAACGGCTTGTTGCCGAATATGGTCGGCGTGTCGTTGACGCCGGCGCAGGTCACCGTGGTGGTGCTCAGCTGATGCGCGGCCGTGCCCGCATTGCGTGCATCGTGCTGGCGCTGACCGCGCTTTCCGGCTGCAGCACGATCGCCAGTTTGCTGCCCGGCCATCAGAAGACGACGAGTCTGAGCAGCGTGCGCGTGGCGGCGCCGCCCGGTGCCAATCTCAATTCGGCAACGATGCTCGATATTGTCTTTGTCTATGACACGACCAGCGTGGCCATGCTGCCCAAGAGCGGCCCGGACTGGTTTGCGCAGAAGGCAGCCTTGTTGAGCGGCCTGGGTAAAAACATCGATGTCGTATCGCTGCAGGTCCCGCCGGCCACGGTGATCGACCCGGTGTCCTTGCCAAGCAAGGCCGGCAAGGCCATCGCCGTCTACGGCTTCGCCAATTACCAGGCCAAGGACGGGCAGGCGCGCAGCGACATCACCGCGTACCGGCATGCCGTGGTGTGGCTGGCCGCAACCCAAATCACTGTGACCGAGCAATAGGGCAAGCCATGAACGCCGTCGTCGATACCTTGCCGTCGCTACCCGAGGCCGTTTCCTGGTCCGAAGGCATGCTGCTTTCGCCGCAACATTTTCAGCAGAACGACATCTACTGGAATCAACTGCTGCAGCAGCGCCTGGCCATACTCCAGCCGTCTGGCTGGGGTGTGCTGGACATGGCGCTCGACCCGACCGAGCTGGTCAAGGGACGGGTAGTGATTCAGCGCTTGCGTTGTGTCATGCCCGATGGCTTGCTGATCGAGTATCCAGGGCACTTCGCTCCGCTCGATCTGTCGATCGATCTGTCCAAAAACGACTGGACCACCCAGCCGCGCGTCATGGTGCACCTGCGCGTTCCCGTGCGCGGCAAGGGGGCGGCCAGCGATATCGGCGACATGCAGCGCTATACGATCGAACGGGGCAGCATGGAGGCGGACGAAAACACCGGCAAGGACGATATCGTCGTCGATCGCATGCGTCCGAAGATGACCCTGGCGGCGGGCGCCTCGGTAGCCAAGAGCTACTGTTCGTTTCCCTTGCTGGAGTTGTTCGGCGACGCGCGTGGCGTACATCTGACGAGCTACCACCCGCCGATGATGCGCACCGACGCCTCGGCCTTCCAGGGCGATGCGGGTCTGCAGCGACAGTTGGCGACATTGTCGGAGGCGCTCTGGCAGAAGTACCGCGAGCTTCTGGGTGTGCGCCTGGACGACCAGGGGCAGGCGCGTTACGACGCCGAAACCGGTGCGCAGGTGCATGCCGCGCGGTATCTGGTGATGGCACTGCCGGCGTTCGACGTCATGCTGCAGGCAGGCACGAATCATCCCAGCCAGATGTATCTGGCGCTGGCTCAACTGGTTGGGTGTGTGGCGGCGACCTCGGGTGCGCCGCAGCCGCCGGCCATGAAAGCTTATGATCACGGCGACTGCCTGCCGCAATTCCAGCTGGCGATCACCTACGTGCGCGATCAGCTCAGCCGCCTCAACGCGGATTATCGCGTACTCGAATTCCAGCGCGTCGGCGCGTCGGGTTTCCGTTGCGTGTTGCCGCAGGGCATTGCCACGACCAGCCTGCTGATCGAGCTGCGCCCGCGGGCGGGGCAGAACGTGCAAGGCCTCACGCAATGGCTGGACAGCGCACGCACCGCGACGGAGGAGTTGATCTATCTGCTGGTGCGCCGTCGCTACCCCGGTGCGACGGTGCGTGCGGCGACGCCGGCTCAGGTCGCTGCACTCAACCTGCGACCCGGCGCCTTCGTCTACGAGGTAAGCAACGGCAGTATCGAGGTGGATACCGGCATGACGCGGCCGTTGATTGCCGATGGCCACACGCTGGTCATTCTTGGCGAACCCGACGAGAACGTGCCGGCGGCCATCACGTTGTATCTGCCGCGCGAGGCTGCGCGCTGACTCATGAGCACCAACGATGCCGCCCCGAGTTTCCTGCTGGCACGCTTCTCCGCGTTCTACGAGGAAGTTGCGCGGATCAAGCTTGCCGCGCAAAAAGGGGAGCTCGCGCGGATGCTGCAACCGGCCGAGCCGCATGAGCAGATCGAGCCGCACCAGATGGCCGAACGCGTATCGCGCCGCCTGCTGGCAGTGCTCGACCGTCAATCGCGCGATGTCGTCGCCGCGGCGACCGAAGCCGAACTGCAGGCCTATCGGCGTGCGCGTTACGTGATGGTCGCCCTGGCCGACGAGGTCTTTATCCTGGACCTGTCGTGGCCGGGTGCCGATCATTGGCCGGAGTACCTGCTGGAATACGCCGTCGAGCGGACGCGCATCGCCGGGCGTCGTTTTTTCGATTATGTCCAGGACCTGATGGGCGTGAGCGAACGCACCGCGCTGGACGCCGACCTGGCGGCCGTGTTGCTGCTTGCCCTGCAGCTCGGCTTTCAGGGTATGTATCGCAGCCACGAAGGACGCCAGAACCCGAAGCTGCGCGAATGTCGAGCGCGGCTCTATCCACTGGCAAGCGGGAAGAAGCTCGGCACAGCGGTGGCGCACGCTTTTCCACAGGCTTATGAGTACACCGTCGTGTCCGATCGCGACAACACGCGCATCGCGTTGGCGCCCTGGTTGCGCGGGGCCGCGTATGGCGCGATCGGATACCTGGTGTTGTCGTCGCTCATCTGGCTGCTGTTGACCTGGTCGCTGCTCGATGCGATCGGCGGTGCGAAATGAGCGGCGTTGCCGTGTTCTGCGCTAACGCGCCGCCCGTTCGGTGGGGGTGGCGATGACGTCACTGTTTACCGCTGCGGTAGTGCTGGCTGCGATCGCCTTCGTGCTGATTGCGTGGCTGATGTGGCGTGCCCGTTCGAAACCGATGGCGGCACGACCGCCGCAGAATCGTGCCGGCCAGAGTCGCTGGGTACTGCTGCGCGACAACCTGCGCCGGCGCTATGCGGTGATCGATCGCGCTTTCCGTTACGTCACCGCGCGCCGCGATTGGCGCTACAGCAGCTCCTGGCTGTTGCTGATGGGATTCCCCGGTGACGGCAAGAGCAGCATCGCCGCGTCGATGCCCGACAACATGCTGCGTGCCTCGCAGCGCAGGGACGCCCGGCAGGAGGCCTATCTCAATGCCGCCGCACCGAATACGCGATGGCGCTTTCTCGAAAAAGGCATCCTGATCGATCCCGATCGCGTGATGGGCGAGCCACCCGCCACCTCGGCGACCGATCCGCGCTGGCCGGCGATCATTGCCGATCTCGACAGCCTGCGCCCGGATCGTGCGATCGACGGCATTGTCTGGGTCATTTCCGCGGCCCGTCTTCAGGCGGCGACCGAGGCCGAACGCCAGGCATTGGGGCGCTACGCCTATGCGCGTGTGCATGAGCTGCAGGATGCGTTCGCCTATGCCTTACCGGTCTACGTGGTCGTCAGCCAGTGCGACAGCCTGGTCGGATTCGATGCGTTCTGGCAGGCGCAGGACGTACGGCTACGCAATGAAATCGTCGGCTGGTCGAGTCCAAGCATCGACGACAACGGCTTGCCGGCCGAATGGGTGCCCAAGGTATTCAACAAGCTGATCGAAAGCATGCGCGCGCTGGTGCTGGCCACGGCGACCAGCAAGGACGAGATCAAGGACGTCGACGATTTTTTCCTGTTCCCGCAGCACATGCGCAGCCTGGAAAAGCCGTTGCTGAGTTTTCTGGAGGCCTTGTTCAAGCCCAACGTCTACGAAACACGCTCGTTCTGCCGTGGCGTCTATTTCACCGGTGCCATCGGTGCGAGCTCGGGAGCCAAGAGTGCCTTGCCACGCAAGGACATCGCCTTTGCTGCCGGGCTGATCGAGGACAAGGCGTTGGCCGAGCAGCGCCTGGCCCAACGTACGCAGAAAGGGCTGCTTGCGCGCAACCGTCTGATCCGGCGACTGCAACTGAGCCTGATCGGCATAGCGATCGCGCTGGCCATTGCCTTGCCGTGGAGTGCGGCCCAGGTCAATCACCATGCGCAGACCTTGCGCGATACGTTGCTCAATATTTCCGTCAACAGCAAATCGTTGAGCCAGCACAGCTGTCTGGACCAGGAGCGCATCTACAAGCTGGTCGGGCAGATATCGTCGCTCAACGAGCGCACGCGATACTCCGCCATCCCGTTGTCGTGGGTCGATCGACGGATCAATCACGGCGTGACCGATGTGCTGTCGGGCAACGCCTTGCAGCAAGTCGTGCTGCCGTCGCTCGCTTGCAAGCTGCAGCAGAAAATCGATGCGCTTTCGGCTGCGTCGCTGCAGATCTCCGAATCCCTGTCGACGCCGGATGCCGCTTATGCCAACGACCAGAAGCAGCTGAAGCATCAGCTCAGCGAACTGGCCGTACTGGAGGAGAACCTGCAGCGCTTTGCCAATATCGCGCAGCCGGGCATGGTCGATGAGCGCCGTCTATTGCTGGATTTCGGCACGCTGACCGATTACGTGTATGGCAAGCCGTTGCCCGAGGACACGCTCAAGCACGACAGCCCTCTGGCCGATGCGCTGCTGGAGGCCACCTATGCCAATGCGCCCGCGGTCACACCCGAGATACGCCAGCACATGGTGAAGCAGTTCGACAGCATGGCGGCACAGGCGCAGGGGGATTTGCTACGGCGTACCGGTGCGGGCGTACCGTTGCTTTCCTCGTTGCAGGAGGGCAAGCCGCCGCTGCTCGATACCTTGCGCAGTTTCAACGGCTGGCTCGACTGGGTCCATATCGCCTGGCTGCACAGTACGCCCACCGACAACCCGTGCACCCGCATGGGAGCGGAGATTGCACCGGGTATCGAGGACCTGATTCGCGATCATCATTACGATCCCAGCCTGCGCAATACGCTGGCGCGCTTCGACAGTACCTCATGCTATCAACCGGCCGTCGATGAGTTGCGCAGCGCAACGCTGCCGCCGTACGGTGCCTTGTTCGTGGTCAATCCGACCAATCACGAGCTGGAGGGCATCAGTCCGGGGCTCAGTGGCGAGGCCAGCGGCCTGCGCGCATTGGCCCAGGTGGGCTTCATGCAACTCAAGTCACCGCAGTCGTACAGTTGCAACGGTGCCGCCGGTGGTTGGAAGCCAAGTACGTTCGACCAGCTGCTGGCGCAGCTTCGCGAATACCAGGTTTTCGCAAGCCAGGAAAAGATCAGCCAGCTGACCCCGGCGGCCAAGCAGCCCTTGTACGACCGGCTCGCGCGCATTCAATTGCAGCTTGCCTTGCAGGACAGCCTGGCGCGCAACCAGCGTGCGCAAGTAGAGCCGATCGATACCGGCCTGGACGCGAGTTCGCAGCTCGATCGCGAACTTTCCGACGAAAGCGCTAACCTGGCTGCCGCGCTCGATCCATTGCTGCAGTCGCAGCAGCGCATGCGTCAGCTGGGACTGGGCACCGTTGCCGATGAGGTGGGGCAGTGCGCGCAAAACTATGGATCGAGCATGTTGCTCGACGTGTCGGCGCTGGCATCGTCCAGCCATCTCTACGATCCGGCGATACAGCCCGGGGAGGACGACACCGTTCCCTTGTTCGATCTGGGCACGACACCGGTACTGCAAGGGTATCTCGACCGGCAACTGCAGCGGGTGCAGGTGCTTTCGCGTTATGCGGCGCCGTTCGTCACCCTGCTCAAGCAGACGCAGGGCGTCAATAACAGCCAGCGCGTCAACGCCCAGACGGATACCTACTGGGGCAATACGATCAGCGAGCTCAATCGCGCTGTGCAGTTTGCCGACCCGGCCGGGCAGGCGGCGCACTTGAACGATTTCTTCCTCAAGCAGCTCGGTGCGTTGAGCTACGCCAATTGCGATGCCACGCTCAACGGCTACGTATCGGCCGCGACCGGAAACGACCTGTTCTCGATGCGCCGCACCGCGATGGAAAAAATCGCGCATGCCGCATGCACCGGGCATGGCCAATCCGGTTCGGATCTGCATTACATGCGGATCGGCATGCTGTTCAACAGCCAGGTCGCGGGGCGTTATCCGTTCGGGCCAGCCGATTCGCGCGAGGTTTCGCCAGCGGTCGTCAAAGCATTCTTTGCCTATTACGCCAAGGAAAAACCGGAACTCGAAACCTGGCTGGTGAACGCCAAGGGCAGCAAGGCCGCACAGATGAAGGCGTTCATTACCCAGCTCGATGCTGTGCAGGCATTTTTTGCGGGCAATCTTTCGGCGACGCCGCAGAGCGCGCCGATCAGCCTGGATATTGGTTTCCGCGCGCTGCCGGGTGATTCACCGGTGAGCAATCAGCTGATCGGCTGGACGGTACGCGCTGGCGACAACCAGACCGTTACCTGGCCGGGGTCCAGTACCACGCTGAGCTGGAACTTCGGCGATCCGGCCACCCTGGATCTGCAATGGGCCGATCGCTCGCACTACACGCCGTTACCCGATGGTACGCAAGGCGATTTGAGCGTGAGCGGCTACCACGCGGTGTTCCAGGCCGGTGGCGCATGGGCCGTGTTGCGTTGGCTCGACGCCCATGCCGCGCCGGCGTCGGTCAGTCCGCTGGATCCGAATCAGCGCCTGCTGCGGTTCCAGGTGCCGGTGCTGGACAACACCGCGCCAGCGAGTGCGGGCAGGGGAGCGGCGTCGACCGGCAACGCCGACTTCTATCTCACGGTGAAGTTTTCCGGTGTCGACCCGACCACCAAGGCACCCGTATCGCTGGAACCGCCGACATTTCCGCGGGAGGCGCCCGTCCTGTGGTGAATCTCGCTGCCAGAGAAGGAATCGAAACCATGAGCCTGCACGCCCTCGCGATGCCGACCGCGCCCGACGATACGGCCGTCTTGCCGGACGACGGCGGGTATTTTCATCGTTACCACGGCATCCCGCTGGCGCGTCTGCTGGCGCCGCTGGAGGGCACGTTTCCGACCGGCCTGCCGATGCGCGGCACGATGAGTTATCGCATGGTGGAGCAGGCGCGCCATAGCGACGATGCCACCTTGCCGATGGGTTCCTGGGCGGTCGAACTCAAGCGTGCCAACTGGCCGAAAACATCGGCCTTGATCGTCAATGCGCTTGATGGGGTCGGCAAGGACTTGCAGTTTGCTTCATGGCTGTTCGAGGCCGAACTGAATCAGCGCGGCTTCGCCGCCATCGCGCCATGCTTCATCTTGTTGCGCGGCCTGTGCGAAACGTGGTGGAACGAGCTGCATCCGCAGGGCGACAACGGAGACTTCGACGCACGTTGCAATATCGTGCGTTGGCTCAACGAAAAGCTGCTTACCACCTTGTCGCTGCTGCCGCTGGTCGACGACGGGGATCGTGCCGCCAGCTGGTCGCATTGGGAACTGGCGCATTACTACGAGCGCCTGCGCGCCGTGCACGGCGATCTGCCGGAAGAGGCGCGGGACGCGGCGACGCTGGACGATCTGCACGGGCTGCTGGCGGCAAGCAATGCGGAGGCATTGCGCGAACGACACGCGGAACTTCAACAGGGGCGTGAGGCGATCGCCGCCTTCGAACGTTTTCTGCGCAGGCAACTCGGCCACGACGCACCGTCACTGAACAAGCTGGACGACATGCTCGCCAAGGTCCAGGCGCCGCTGCGTGGCGAAATGGCCAGGCGAGGCGAGGGCATGGAGCGTGTGTCTGCAGCGGCGCCGGCACATGCAGCGGGCATCGACGAATCGGTGAATGACGATGTCGAAGAAGTCGACGACACGGCTGAAGCTACGAATTCGCTGGCTCAGTTGCTTGGCGATCGCGAGCACGCCTATCGCGTCCTCGCCGAGATCAGCGACTACCTCATGCAAGTCGAACCGCATAGCCCAGTGCCCTATCTGATCCGACGTGCCGTGGCGTGGGGGCAACTCAATGCGGTCGAGTTGTATCAGGAGGTATTTCAAAAGTCCGGCGGCCGGATCGATGTCTTCGATCTGCTTGCTCATGATGCCGATCCATCGTGAATCAACCTATGGGGGTGAACCATGCCTAAGCAAAAGAAGCGAAAAAGCGATTGGAGTCGTTTCGAAGTCAAGGAAAATGGTGTCAAAAGAGCGCGTGTTATTTACTCTGCCAGCGACAGTAATAAGTACCAGGCGTTCAAGACGAGGGCAAACGTGACGCGCACTCAGGGCTTCGGTCATCGACAGGAGAAGGTCGCAGGCAATGTCAAGCGAGCGCTTGTCTCAGGTACGCTGCGCCGCCGGAACCCTGGCGCCGACCGCGATGTGCTAACTAACATCGGCGTGCTCAATCCGCTCTTTGTGCCGGCGATCAACAACAAGTCGCACTTGTTGCCGGACATCCTTGGTGGGCCAAGCATTCAGCAGAATCTGATCAACGAGCACCAAAGCATTAACCTCAGTGCGCATAAGCCGGTCGAAAATCGGATCGACCGGTTCATCGCGGCCGCCACGCCGGCCGGCGAAAGAAAGCCATTGAAGCGCCGCGGCAGCATCGTGATTGTCGACTCGTTCCACCCGACAACGGGGGTGCCGATACAACGCGACTACCACGTTCACACCGACGCCGGTAACGGTGTTGCGGAACGGTTCGACAAATTCACCGTCAAGCACTTGTAGGTTCTTGCAGTGAGCGGGATGCGCCCATCCGACCGGGTTCGACCGATAACCACTTGAGGGGAATGTCATGCCTGCCTGGACAAGGTTCAACGTAAAGGACAACGCGACCAACACCACGGTGGGTCGCGTGCACTATTCGGCAAGCAACCAGGCGGCGTATCGCGCTTTCAAGACGAAGGCCAATCTGGTGCGCGTCAACCGTTTTGCCCAGCGCCAATCCAATTATCCGGGTGTGGGTGGCGGCATCAAGAAAACCTATGTATCGGCCAAGCTGCGCCAGCGTCGGCCCGGTGCCGCTCGCCAGGCCCTTGCAGCTGTGGCAGTGCTCAATCCGGGCTTTGCGCCAGTCACGCCGCACAAGTCGCATCTGGTGCCTGATACCCACGGAGGACCGAGTATCCCGACCAACCTGGTCAACGAGGAGCGAACCGTCAACCTTCGTGCGCATAAGCGCATCGAGAACCGTATTGGCGCGTTTATAAAGGCCGTCACCGCGCCGGGCGATACCAATCCCAACAGGCACCGCGGTGGCTTGATCATACGTGAGGCATTCAACGCCGCCGGGCAGCCGCGACAGCGCATTTATTTCGCGAGCATCAAGAATCTGACCAACAACACCCGGACGTATCACAAGTTCACTTTCAATCGGATATGAGACCGGTTCTTTGGGGCTGGGGTCGCGACTGAAGTCGCTCCTACAAGCTAGCCGTGCCTGCCTGAGCTTGTAGGAGCGACTTCAGTCGCGACCATCCCCCACGTAGGACTCAGAGGTCCGTCAGGCAGCGCAACCGCCTCTTTCATGAATCCAAGCCTTCACGAAACTGTCTGCTGCGACGCGACTTGCCTCGATCTAAACAGGAATCCTAAGCTTTTGAATCGACCTGACAGCGGACCGGGCACGCCGGCCTGAAGGACTGCCACGGCGAAACCGTCAATGGGGACATGCCCCGACCCTTTCGAGTCGGGCCCCCAGCCTGCCTTATGTTTACATATAAAGTACGAGTTTATGAATGAACAGTACATCGCCCGCGACCTCTCCAGAATTCCTGTTGCAATGCGACTTGCATCGATTTAAATTCGGGCTATAAGGTGCCTTTCAAGATAAATATGAACTTTAAGTTCGTATATGAATGATCTCTCGCGGGGGCGAGTGAGCTAAGGGCGCACCAAGGTGGCCGGGAAAGACGGGGTATGCGGAGCATGAGCTCGATACAGCTAAGTAGCGGTACAGCGGTGCAGCCAACGTGGCCTGCACGACGGTTGTGCGCATGAAAGACGCGGACTGTGGCTTGGGCGAAGTCGGCAACGCTTGTGTCCGGACTTTGCTGGTTGCCGGAGTCACGCTCGGATTCGCCGCGACTGCCGCCGCTGCTCAACAGACTGTCACTCCACTGGATGCGGCCACGATCGAACGGCAATGGGTCAACGCGAACCGCCCATACGACGAAGCACGCAGGAGCATTCTTGCGCAGGTACAGAAGACGGCCTGGCAGGGGCCGATGCGGCCGAATTGGCGGAGCCTGACTGCCTATAGCACGCCCGAATGGTATCGGGATGCCAAGTTCGGCATCTTCATTCGAGCCGACGCTGAAAGTGACGGCGGTGACCTTGCTGGCGACCGGCAAACCGGTGCCTTACAAGCAGCAGCCCGATGGCCTTCATCTGGACCTGCCGGCACAGCCGGCGGGTGTACATGCCTACGCCTATCGCATCGGTCTGGATGCGCGTGGGAAGGAAGCGAAAACAACAGGGACGACATCGCTAGCGGATGGCATGGAGAAACATCGATAAAGCCGTTACACCGCTTTGTCACAAGTAGGAAAGCTTGAAGCGTCTGTTCCGTGCAGGGGAGAGCAACAACGGATCGGTGCAGGTGAACGAACGCGATATTTAAAAGCAATCACAACATTGAAGGTTTCACGGGGAGAGGTAACCATGAACAAAATCTTTTTGCGACACAGCGTACTGGCCAGTTCTCTGGCGCTGGCGCTTTTCACGCCACACGCTTTCGCGCAGTCGGCGTCGTCCGGTAGCGATCAATCATCCACACAGCAGGACGCGCAATCGTCCAGCAAGCCGGACAAGGCGGTCGAGCTGAAGGAGGTCACGGTCACCGGTTCGATGATCCCGCGCGTGCAGGTCGAGGGGCCGGCTCCCGTGATCAGCCTCACCGGCGAGCAGATCAAGCAGCAGGGCTTCACTACCCTGTGGGAATTCCTCGATTCGCTGCCGCAGGTGGGCCAGCAGATTCAGGACTCGGCCGCCTGGGGTTCCAGCTCGGTCAATGCGCGTTCGGTCAACCTGCGCGGCCTGGGGCCTGGCTTCAGCCTGCTGATGATCGACGGCCATCGCGTGGTGGATTACCCGCAGCCGTTGAGCAAGCAGAGCAACTTCCAGAACTACAACAACATCCCCACCGGCATGATCGACCATGTCGAAATCCTGGCCTCCGGCGCCTCGTCGATCTACGGTTCGGACGCGGTAGCAGGCGTGGTCAACATCATCCTGAAGAAGAACTACCAGGGTGACGAACTGCAGGTCACCGGCGGCGGTGCCACCCGTGGCGGTCGCACCTATGGCGACGTCAACTTCTTCGGTGGCAAGTCCGGCGACAACTGGCACATCATCTACAACCTGGAGAAGTCCAACCGCACGGCATTGTGGGGCATGGATCGTCCGTATCAGGACTCGGTGTCCGATGCGGGCTACGGTGCCTGGGGCCCAGCTGCCCGCATGTTCGGTTACCAGTATGACGGGGCTGGCGCCGTCGCCCTTTCCGCGATGAACGGCAACGGCCAGTACCTCACGCCGCCGACGGGCACCTGCGGGAAGTTCACCAACTCGCAGTTGAGCCAGTCGCATAGCGTTACCACCAATGGCGCGCAGATCACCGGCGTGACCGACAACGGTTACTACTGTTCGCAGCCCGCCCTGTTCCAGAACTGGGTGCTGACCCCCGGCAGCCGCAGCAACAATGGTTTCATCGCCGGCGAGTATGACCTCAAGAACGGCCTGCAGCTCTATGGGTCGGCGGCCCTGTATCAGACGGTAGGTATCTCCAATACGCAGTTGAACGCCTTCGGTACCGGCAAGTTCTACGACCAGGCCACGGGGCAGGTGATCAACCAGGCCATCCGCCAGTTGACCGCGCAGGAAATGGGCACGTCGGCCAATACCCACGACCGTGAAGTGAACTGGAATCTGCAGGCGGGCGTGCGCGGCACGATATTCGACGGCAAGTTCAACTGGGATGTGAACCTCAACAGCCAGAAGTACATCGTCCGCGAGGATTACACTGCCTACAACAGCCAGGGCATGCAGGACTTCTTCCTTGGCAAGCAGCAGGGCACCACCGCCGATGGCTTGCCCATTTACAACATGAACTGGCAGCAGTGGTGGAATCCGATCACGCCGCAGCAATACAGCCAGTTCGCGGTCAATGGCGAGAACACGGCGTCATCGTGGCTGGACCAGGCACAGTTCCGCATCAACGGCGATCTGTTCAAGTTGCCGTGGGTGGACGAATCGGTGGGTTGGGCGGCGGTGCTGGAAGCTGCGCACAACGGCTTCCTGCTCTCGCCCGACTCGCGCGGTACCGACCCGAGCACGTTCCAGAACCCGTTCGGCGCGTATCTCACCGGCGGCGGCACCCGCCAGCGTTATTCGCTCGGCACCGAGTTCCGCGTGCCGGTGCTCGACACGGTCACCTGGACCATTTCCGGCCGCCTGGACAAGTACCACGATGCCAGCAACGCCGATATCGCCCGCACCTGGGGCACCGGCCTCGAATGGCGTCCGCTTGATAGCCTGCTGCTTCGTGGCAGCTACGGCACCAACTTCAAGGCGCCGGACATGCAGGCGATCTACCTGACCGGCTCTACCTCGCCGGTGGGTGATTACATCGATCCGTTGCAGTGTATCAACGCCATCAAGGGTGGCCAGACCAACAACACGTGGTGCAACCTGGTGCAGCGTCCGACCTCGCAGTACTACACCTTGTACACGAATGGTAGCCGCCTGCTGCTGCCGCAGACCGGCCACTCCTGGACCTACGGTTTCGTGTGGCAGATTCCGGGCGTGCAGGGTCTGTCGTTCTCCGCCGACTACTGGCACATGGGCGTAGACAACGCCATCCAGTACCTCGATCAAAACACCGTGCTGAACGACGAGGCCGGCTGTCTTACCGGCGTGAAGCCAAACGGTACGTCGGGTTTGTCGCCGTACACGGCGCACGTGCCGGGTTCGGCGTATTGCGCGATGGTGACCCAGATGGTCACGCGTAACTCGGCTGGGCAGATCGTCACGGTGCAGTCGGGCCCGATCAACGAGGCCTCGCTGTACGTGAGCGGTGTGGATGCTTCGCTGGACTACAAGTTCCACACCGACAACCTCGGTGATTTCCGCGCCAACATCAACTACACCAACAACCTCTCGTACAAGCAGCGCGTGCTGGCTTCCGACCCGTTGCAGAACACCCGTTATAACAACGTGGCGAGCAGGGTTACGTGGATCGCCGACTGGAACAAGGGCGACTGGAACGTATCCGTCTCCGGCGTGCGCGACGGCAGCATGCGCGCTCCGAACTACGGCGGTTGCGATGTGTTGCCCAACGGCATCCAGCCGGGCATGGTGACCGTGCCCAATGGTGGCGAGTCGGTCAGTACCGGTATTTGCCAGGTGATTCAGGATGGCAACCCGGTGACCGTTGCCGACACCATGTACAAGGGCAGGACGCCGGTGTGGATCACCTGGAACACCGCGGTCGGCTGGCAGATCAATCCGGACACCAAGCTGAAGCTCACCGTGTCCAACATCTTCGACAAGGTCGGTACGATCCCGTACTACGCCGGCGGTTTCGAATTCGTCACGACGGGTCAGACCGCCAGCGAATACAACGGTCGCGAAGTGTTCCTCACGTTCGATTACAAGCTCGATTGAGGCTGGCTTGATTGAGCTGGCTTGAACGGCTCTGCTTCACCCTCCCTCGGACTAAGTCCGGGGGAGGGGTGATTTTGTAATCATTTATTCCCAATCGTCGGAACGACACATTCGTTTACAAAAGCGAGAGTGTCCCTGTTTAAACTTGTGCGACCCGAGGTCACGCCTCGATCACAACGACAGGCAAGGTGCGGCGATGTCACGAGCGATCCAAGACGGCACGTCCGTGCCCAATCGATCCATGCCGCGGGGCGGAATCATCCCTGTGCTCGGCTATCCCGACGTTCGCGCAGCGGCGGAGTGGCTATGCACGGTGTTTGGCTTTCGCGAGCAACTGCGTATCGGCGATCATCGAGCACAACTTTGCATCGGTGGGACTGATAGCGTTGTCGTCGCGCAAGGTCTGGGCGATCCTCCTGCCACCGGCTGGCCCACTCATTCGGTGATGCTCCGCATTGCCGATGTCGATGCGCACCATCGACACTCGGTGGCATGCAGGGCACGCGTGGTCAGCGACCCCGCGACATACCCCTATGGCGAGCGCCAATACACCGTCATCGACCTCGGTGGCCATGTGTGGACGTTTTCGCAAACGGTCGCCGATGTCGATCCGGTATCGTGGGGCGGCACTCCCGTGGAGCCGGCGCGGTAAGTTCAAGGGCGAACGGCGATGACCTCGATTTCCACGCGAAAGCCGGGGTTGCCCAATGCGGCGACCTGGAAGGCCGAACGCGCTGGTAGATTCGGCTGGTCCTTGGTACCGAAGAACTGCGTGTAGCCCGCCATGAAGCCGGCGAAATCCATGTGGCCACCATGGCTTTCGTCGCCGACCAGAAAGGCCTGCATCTTCACGACATTGCCTAGCCCCAAGTGCATGCTCTTGAGCTGTTTGTCGATAGCGGTCAGTACGCCGATGGTCTGCGTCTTGGTATCGCCATAGGCGGCCACCGAGTCCTTGGGGGCTTTCGGGTCGACGACCGGAGGCACGTTGCCACTGACGTAGATCGTCGCTTTGCCGGCCGGGACTTCGACGGCGGCGGAAATAGGGAAGGTGCTATCGGGGATTTTGTAACGCACGACATCGTCGGCGAGAACGTTCAAAGAGGCCGTAGCCAAAGCAGCAAGAAAAACAGCACGTCCGATCGTAAGCATGGAAGGTTTTCTCCAGGGGAAGGTGATGAATGGGGGGATATCTAAGGATGCATGGCTGAGACTTCTTGTGCACTGATGCGGTCGTCGTATCGATTGCCGAAGTGTGTGCGAATGTAGTTGATCACGCCGGCAATCTGCTCGTCGGTAAGCGTCGCATCGTCAAAGAAGCGATCCTTTGGGCCCGGTTTCGGCGCAAACGACGGCATATCGCGGCGGCCGTTCAAGATGACGGCGGCCATATAGTTCGGCGAAGCGAGTCTCGGGTTGTCGGTCAGGGCAGGATACGTGCCGGCGCCCTTCGCCCCCTTGGCGTCGGGCATGTGGCAACCCTGGCAGATGCTGCGAAAGACGACTTCGCCGTTGGCCGAGCTGAAAGAGGTACGCGAGTAGGACGCATTGTCGGACGACTGGGCATGTGCTGGCGCCAGGCAACACCACAGCAAAACGCCGCAAAGCATCTGCCGCAATACTTTATTCGTCTTGCTGCTCATGCCCTGGCCCCCGTGACAGCACGCTGATGAATGCGGCCGATCGCATCGATCGCCGACGTGACGGCACCTTCCTGCCACGCCGGCAGATAGGATGCGTGCTCTCCGGCAAGCGCAATACGTCCATCGATCTGGCACAGATTGTCGTAGTGCTGGCTGCGCGCTTCTTCCGACCACACGCCGAAGCAGCCCATGGTGAAAGGGGAGCGGTGCCAGCCGACCGCCACGCCGGACTCGAATTCCCTGGAATACTGCGGATGAATCTGGCTGCCGTACTCCACGGCTTTGCGTATCCGTTGCTCGGGCGTCATCGCGGTAAATTCAAAGGCATTGAGACCCCAGATGTAGGCGCCCAGCAGCACACCCTTGCCGCTGCTATGAAAGCCTGTACTCGGATAGCTGATGTTGCTGATCGGCAGATCGGTGTAGCTGATGCCGCCATAGATATGCTCGTCCTCCTCCCAGAACCGGCGTTTGAACTGCAGGCCGATCTTTACCGCGGCGGCGTAAGGGACGGCGGCGATGGCATCGGACATGGCCTGGCTGACGTTGATCGGCAGCTGGCTGAGAATGGATAACGGGATCGTGCACAGGCACCAGTCGCCGCGCGCAACATGCGCATGGCCCGGTGACGTGGTGTCCTCGTAAGTCACATTGACGCCGTGGTCGTCCTGTTGAATCGAAGTGACCTTGGCGTTGTAGCGAATAAGCCCCTTCAGCTCGCGTCCAAACGCCTCGCCGATACGACCCATGCCACCGACGGGCTGAAACAAGGTGGTCTGAAATTCATAGATTTCACCCGCCGCCAGATTGGCCCATAAGCGTGAACCGAGGACATCCTTGGCGCTCAACGGCTCGGAAGGAACCGGTTTGGCCGACAAGCCGCCGCCGGGATCCTGCTCGTAACCGCGACGGTCGCTGCTGGTCGCTCCGCGCACGTAGCCGAGATTCTTATCGAGCGCGCCCCACTCACGCAGGGATTCGAGCAGCAGCTCCTGGTCCTCCTTGCTGACCTGCGCATCCAGCTTGCCTTGCTGCGTCGTCTTGGCCAGCAACTCGGCCACATGCCCGCGATAGTCGGCGTTGATGGTGCGGTAGCGCTGGGGCTTTCCTCCAAAGGCGTTGGCACTGTGCAGGTAGGCGTTGTGATTGACCTGCACATAGGCTTCCAGCGGCACGCCGAGCTTCTTGCAATAGCTGAGGATGCCGTGGTGGTGATGCGGGAGGCGCCAGGGGCCCGGGTTGATGTACAGGCCGGGATCGAACCGGCAGTGCTGGGTGAATCCGCCCAGCTCGGTGAAGGTATCGCCGCCGCGTAGCGACCAGTTGCGGCCGCCGGGGCGATGGTTGTATTCCAGCACCTGCACTTTGTAACCGGCCTGGCGCAGCTCATAGGCCGCCACCATGCCCGCAATGCCGGCACCAAGAATCAGCACCGATGCGCCCTTCGGAGCGCCCTGCAACTGCGGCGATTGTTTGAACGTGGATTCGGCGGCGAACCCCAGGCTGCTCATGGCCTGATACATCGCCGCCGTGCCTGCGGTGAGACCGATCATGCGCAGCAGATCGCGCCGTTTCATCGAAAATTTACAGCCATCGTCTTCCATCAAATACCCCAGCCGAGTCAAGGCGAATACGCGAGCCAAGCCTCGTTTCGGCTCAAGCCGAAACGAGGCGATTGAGCCCATCAGAAGTGGTACGTCACCTTGCCGTACCAATAGCGCCCGTTGAACCCGAAGGGCGACAACGCGGAGTACTGCAAGCCATCCGCGCGGTCTTCATAGACGTTATTGAGTGCGGCCTTGGTCGGGTATTGATTGGTGAGGTTGTCGCCGCCCACGGTGAACGACCAGTCGCGAAAGTTGTAACTCGCTGCCAAATCCAGCAGCCAACGTGCGGCGAAGGTTTGATCCTCGCTGCCATCGTTCAAGTCGCCACGGCGGGTTACCGAACCGTAACGGGTCAGATTCGCGTGCAGGTCGAAATCGTGGATCAGCCAGTCGCCGCCGAACACGTATTTCGTATGCGGCGTGGCGTCGGTAAGCAGGCCTTCGCTGGCCCGGCCGAACGCCGGCGTAGATACGCTGAGCACCTTCGTATTGTTGTAATTGCCGCTGAAGGTCAGATTGACTTTGCCGTAGTCGTTGAAATCCAGGCGATAGCTGGTAATCAGGTCGGCACCGCGAGTGCGCGTGCTGGCACCGTTGACGAAGAACTGGGCACCGGTGACCTGGCTGGTCGGTGTGGGCGTGACGGCGATCTGATCGGAATAGAGAATCTGGTTGCCGATGCGTATCTGGTACAGGTCGAGCGTCGCGTTGAAGTTGTCGAGCGGTTGCCATACGGCGCCCAGGCCATAGTTGGTCGATTTCTCCGGTTTGAGCGGTTTGGCACCGAGCGCGATGGCGGCCGGGTCGGAGGTGCGGAAGGTGCCGATTTGCGCGAGCTGGCCGTTCTGGATCAGCGTCACTACCGATTCGTAGTTCTGCTGCGCCAATGACGGTGCACGAAAACCATTCGACACCGTGCCGCGTAGCGCGAAACTATCGGTGAACTGATAGCGCAGGGAGATCTTGCCCGATCGTGTTGCGCCCGCATCGCTATAGTCCTCGTAGCGAGCGGCCACACCCGCGGACAACTTGCTGGTGAGATCCGTTTCCAGATCCACATAGGCCGCTTCGCTATGCCTGCCAAAACTTCCGGCTACGCTGGGGGTAAGGCCCGGATACACCTGCGAACCACCCGCGTACGGTGTGGTGGTTCCAGGGATGAGCGTGGTGGGAGAGAAGAAATACGAGTCGGGGTCCCCCGAATCGATGACATAAGTTTCTTTGCGATATTCCCCGCCGAATGCGACCGTGACCGGATTGGGTAGAAAGCCCCAATGGAAGTCCTTGCTGAGGTCGAGGTTGACCACGCCCTGCTTGTTTCGAAACGTGCCGGCATTGAAGTAAGTGGGCGAGTAGCCAAGCGTGTTGTACAGATTGACGTTGACGCTGTTCTGGATATCGAAATCCAGATTGTTCTCGCCATAGTCCGCCGACAGATCCCAATGCCAGCCGCCGTCGGTATTGCCCTTGATGCCCAATACCGTAGCGATATCGTTGCTGTGATTGACGATCTGCGGCAGGAAACCGTTGGGATAGATCTGCACGACATTGCGGGCCGAATCGAATGCACGGTAATAGCCGTTCGATGTGACATCGCGCTTGCTGCCATTGAGATAGCCATACAGCTCGATATTCGGCGTGATCTGATAACCGAAATTGAGCAAGGTCTGATAGGTCTTTACGGCCGGGTCGCCATAACGTTCATAGGGAATGCCGCTGGGGTTGGGCGCACCGGCAATCGTGGTCGAGATGTCCTTGTTCTCGGCGCGATTGGTGTTCATCGCATTCTGGTAATTCCAGGCCAGTCGAGCCCAGCCTGGTGCATTGTCGCCAGTGCCGCCGAGCGGAATGCCGACCGATCCCTGCACGCCATTTTGCGCACCATCCCCCTTGTCCATGATGCCGCCGTTGACGGTAATGCTGTTGCCGCCCGATACGCTGCCGTGCTTCAGCACCACGTTGATAACGCCGGCAATGGCATCGGAGCCGTACTGTGCGGCGGCGCCGTCGCGCAGCACTTCGATGTGATCGATGGCGGAGATCGGGATCGAATTCAGATCGACCGGTGCCGATCCGCGTCCCACGGAGGAGTTGTAATTGACCAGGCTGGTCGTGTGATAACGCTTGCCATCGACCAGAACCAGTACCTGATCGGGCGACAGGCCACGCAGTGTCGCCGGACGGATCGCATCGTTACCGTCATTGATGGCAGGGCGGGGGAAGTCCAGCGAGGGCAGCAGAGTGTTCAGTGCGCTGGCCAGATCGGTGCTACCGCTTGCGGTGAGATCCGCGGGAGTCAGCACGTCGATGGGAGAGAGAGACTCGGCAGCGGTGCGGTCGGTAGCACGGGTGCCGGTAACGACGACTTGTTGTAATTGTTTGGCTTTTTCGGGCGTAGCGGGATCGGTAGTGTCTTCGGCCCATGCCACCGAGGTGGCCAGGGCTAAATTTAGGCCGAGCAAAGGCAGCAACGCGGCTGCCAGCGGGCGTCGCAGAAGTCGGTCTTTCATTGTGTCTCCCCAGATCAGACAGTTAGAGCTATAGAAATTCCTCTCATGGATGGCATGTCCTTAACCTGTTCATGCAGCGCAACAACTTCCCTAAAAACGAGCTGCAAATTCAGGCTATGACATATGTTGCACTGCGTCAACATGGCGACACGCAATTGTCTTGAGGCGGTCACGCTTTTGAGGGCGGCTCCCATCGGGCCATCCGATTTCCCCGTCCTGCCGCATGTCGGCTATCGTGTTTGGCCAGGAAGCAAACGCGCCGGAGATCTGATGAAAGGCCAGGCAGGTATGACGATGTTGCGATATGCATTGGCGATAAGCCTTGGCGCCTGCGCGGCCATGGCACATGCGCAGACCACGACGGCCGAGCCCTGGAAAGACGCACGACTATCGCCTGACGTACGCGCCACGCAGCTCGCGGCGCAACTGACCCAGGACGAAAAATTTCAGCTGATCCGCAGCTATTACGCGGCGCAGAGCAAGCCAGGCGACAAGCCGAGACCACCCGGCGCCATCGGCTCGGCGGGCTATGTGCCGGCGATCGCGCGGCTAGGCATTCCCGCGCTGCAAGAGAGTGACGCTGGATTGGGCGTCGCCAACTCTGACAAGTTTCGTCCCGGCGATACCGCAACGCCGCTTCCAGCCGGCCCGGTGACCGCGGCCAGCTGGGATCCGCAAGTCGCTTACCGCGGCGGCGCGATGATCGGCGCGGAAGCGCGCAGCAAGGGCTTCAATGTTCTGCTTGCGGGCGGCATCAACCTGATGCGCGAGCCTCGCAATGGCCGTAACTTCGAATATGCCGGCGAAGATCCGTTGCTGGCCGGCACGATCGTCGGCGAGGCCATCAAGGGCATACAGAGCCAAGGGATCATCTCGACCATCAAGCACTATGCAGTCAACGATCAGGAAACCGGGCGCAACACCATCAATGCGCTGTTGAACGAACAGGCCATGCGCGAATCCGATCTGCTGGCGTTCGAGCTGGCCATCGAGCGCGGCAAGCCTGGTTCGGTGATGTGCTCTTACAACAAGATCAATGGCGACTGGGCTTGCGAAAACGACTATCTGATGAATCAGGTGCTCAAGCGCGATTGGCATTACCCGGGTTTCGTGATGTCCGACTGGGGTGGCGTGCATAGCGCTGCCAAGGCGGTCAACGCCGGATTGGATCAGGAATCCGCTGGCGAGACATTCGACCAGGAAGTTTATTTCGATGCCTCGTTGCGGCAGGCCTTGGCCAAGGGCGAAGTAAAGCAGCAGCGTTTGAACGACATGGTTCAACGCATTTTGCGCAGCATGTTCGCGACCGGTTTGTTCGATCAGCCCAAGCAGAAAAAAATCATCGACCAGAAGGCCGACCTGGCGGTGGCGCGCTCGACGCTGGAGGCAGGTGCCGTCTTGTTGCGTAACGAGGGCGAACTGTTGCCGCTGGATGCAACAAGCCTCAAGTCGGTAGCGGTCATCGGAGCCCATGCCGACAAGGGCGTATTGGCCGGCGGCGGTTCGTCGGTGGTCACGGCCAAAGGCGGCAATGCCGTGCCGGGGTTGGCCCCTGTCGATTGGCCCGGTCCCGTGATGTATCACCCGTTCGCGCCATTGAAAGCCATTCGCGCTGCGGCGCCGTCGGCCGACGTGCAATTCGCCGAAGGCAAGGATGTAGCCGCAGCGGCGGAGCTTGCCAGCCATGCGCAGGTAGCGATGGTTTTTGTGCAGAAGTGGGCGACCGAATCGGTCGATGCGCCCGATCTGAGTTTGCCTGACGGGCAGGACGCACTGGTGGCGGCAGTGGCGAAAGCCAATCCGCATACCATCGTCGTGCTGGAGAATGGCGGTCCGGTGGCGATGCCCTGGTTGAATCAAACTGCGGCAGTGTTGGAAACCTGGTATCCCGGCGGTGATGGTGGCGAAGCTATCGCCCACCTGCTGTTCGGCAAGGTCAATCCGTCAGGGCGTCTGCCTTTCAGCTGGCCGCGCGATGTATCGCAGCTTCCGCGCGCCGATATGCCCGGTGCCACCGGCGGCACGCCTCCCGCATCGGTCGACTACAACATCGAAGGCGCCAACATCGGTTACCGCTGGTATCAGGCGCGCGGTATCCAGCCGCTGTTCGCCTTTGGCTATGGGTTGTCCTATACGCGCTTTCAGCATGGCGATCTGAAAGTCGTCACGCGCGACGGCCGTGTCCAGGCCACCGTGCAGATACAAAACACCGGCAAGCGTGCTGGCGCGGATGTCGCGCAGATTTACGTGCAGGGTCCGGGTGGCAAAGTGCGTCGCCTGTGCGGTTACGCCAAGGTCTTCCTGCAACCGGGCGAACGGCGCGAGGTGAGCATTCCATTGGAGCGTCGCCTGCTGGCGGACTTCGATCCGGCGCAGCATCGCTGGATCGTGCGCGGCGGATCCTACGCGTTTTTCGATGGACGCTCCGCCGAAGAGCTTGGTCAGCCCGTCACGCTGGTACTGCCCGCGCAAAAGCTCTAGGGCCTGTTAACGCTATTTACGTAGCCCGCGTTGCTGTCGAGTGGTCGTCAGGTGGTAGCGCGCGGCGCCGCGCCTGGCTCATTGCCAGGTCAAGCCGTGGGCTGCCGGCTGGCGGCCACTCGGCAGCAACCCGAAGGGCCGGGTCTGTTTGCCCGCCAGCCGGCGTCATCCCTCGGTCGTGTACGGACGTACACTCGCTCGCTCTTCCTTGGCTGACGGGCAAACAGATCCCGGCGCGGGCCACGTAAATAGCGTTAACAGGCCCTAGAACGCGAGATTGAGCCCGACCGTCAACCAGTGGTCGGGCCCCGACATGCCGGCGATCAGGTCGACGCTGTCGTTGCCGAAAACGTAGCGGCCGCCGATCTGCTCTTCGTTGCGGCCGTTGATCGGCCACAAGTGTTCGGCCAATAGCGTGATGCGCGACGACAGGGTGTATTCGGCTTCCTGACCGATCAAAAGGTGCGAGGCATGTCCCGGCGTGCGCGTCATGCCGACATTGAAATTCACCGCCCAGCGCTGATCGCTTTCGAGGATGCGCGAGAACGAAGCGTATGCGATCTCGTTGTCCCAATGCCCTTGCGCATGGGTCGCGCCGACATCGAGTGCGATACCCCAACGATCGCCCGCATCGCCATTGCGTAGCTGCCATTTGATCGCGGGACTGACCAGGCTTGCATGAGGGTTCCGTTGAACTCCCAGCGCAGCAGACCATTCGACAGGCCCGGTACTGCAGGCGGGCGCCGCCTCGATCAGGCTCGCGCCAGACGAAAACGTCTGCAGCCAGCTTTCCAGCTGGCATCGCCCAGGCGTGGTGATCGAGGCATCGTCGACCAGGTAGCTACCCCCGGCGGCGAAGGACGCGCGGCCCATCACGCCAAGGGTGAGCCCCAGCAGGCAGTACGCGGTTCGCCTGAGATGGCGCCACCGGTGTTGCACGGACATCCCCTTGCAGTCGCTTTACCGAGTGACTTTGGGAGGCAAATGTGACAAACCGAGCGGCGTCGCGATGACGGGGCAAGCGCTGCCGGCTATCGATCAAAGATCAGCACGTCATTGGCATCCGGCCATTCGGCAACACGGTCAGCGGTCTGGCCCGTGGATAGTGGCACCCAGGGCGTTCCAAGCTTGGCGATATCCGGATAGCTACCTAATACGCGGAATCGCCGGATCTCGAAGGGCAGACCTTCGGCATCGAGCGGCGAGTTGCCGTTTGCCACGTGAAAGTGCAGATGCGGCCCGGTGGACTCACCGGAAAACCCCAATGATCCGATGACATTGCCGGTGGCGACTCTGTCGCCAACCGCGACTTTGACACTGCCTTTCTTCAGGTGTTCGTAAAAAGCGAAACGGCCATCGGGAAGCTTTAGCGCGACATAGTTGCCGGCATCGTCGGCAGGTTGATGCGTCGTGCGTTGCGAGATGCGCACGGGCTCGTCCATGCCATCGTGCACGGCGGCGACCGTGGCATCGGCTACCGCCAGTACGTCATCGCCGTAGCCGTAGGCTTGGTCGGCGACGTCGGGATCGCCCTTGGTCATGCGACCGCTGTCGTCAAGCTTGACCCAGTCGACCGCAAATCGTCCCGGCAACCTTGCGTGGCCGGCCACTGTGTAGAACACGCGGCGATGCCCGCGCGGCCATGCCGCATTATGGATCGCTACCCATGGGCCACCGCGAAGCGGAGGGGCGATCAGCGAAGGCCTGGCGTTGTTCATCAGTGGCGTGTCGCCGAGCTGCGTGGTGTTGGCGCCGCCATCGGCGGCCGCATAGTCGACGCGCTGCCTGATCGTGGCCACCATTGCGTTTATCGGCACGGTGAAATCCATGAACAATACCGCTCGTTGGCCGGGTTCGACCTCGAGCTGCTTTCCCTTGAAGGGAGTGGAGGAGCCTATGAGGGCCGCGTTGTCCATCAAGCGCCGACCCGAGAGCGAGGTGATCGTATGACCATCACGCGTATCGCTTACAGTGAAACCTGTGACGGTAAGCCGCTCGGCGGAGAAATTGGTGAGATGAATTTCATAGCTCACCTGCCAATGGTCGCCGACGCGTACGGGAGCGGGAGGTGCCGGCATGTTCACGTCGAAGCCGTTGCGGAGGGCTGCGTTCTGTGCGGATGTGTTGCTGGTGATAAGGCAGGACGCGAACAGGGCGAGCGTCATGAGTAACCGGGTCAAGGTGTTGCCCCTTGCAGTCAGGTCGATGCGTCACAGCTTGCGCTTGTGTCGAAGGTCGCACCTGTACCAGAAGTCTCTATGGCTTCCCTAGTTTTTGTAGGAGCGGCTTTAGCCGCGACCCCACGGTTACATCACGGCTTGTCGCGATTGAAGGGAACCTCGAATAACCTCAGTTTTTATCGTCATCCCGGCGAAGGCCGGGATCCATTCCTCAGCGTCGATGCTTGCCACAGGCTGCCTGACAGGCAACGACTGAGGAATGGATTCCGGCCTTCGCCGGAATGACGAATAGGGAGGCCTGGTTCTAGAGTCGGTTTAGTGAAAACTAACGATCCCCCGAATTATCCGTCAACCGCTCCTTATGCAACTGCAACTTGCCACGCAGCTTCGCCACCTGCGATGCGCTTACCGCCGATGCCCGATTACCCCAGCTGTTACGCACATAGGTACTCACGTCGGCAACTTGCTGGTCAGTGAGCTTCCACGCAAAACTCGGCATGGTCAGCGGCGATGGCCGTGTTGGCGATGGCCCGACACGTACCCCGGCCAGGATGATATGCAACACACTGGTGGGATCGTTCTGCTGCGCTACCGCGTTGTTGCCCAGCGGAGGAAAGATCGTCGGCTGGCCGACGGCATTTTCGAGATGGCAGGCCGTGCAGGCGTCGGAGAAGATCGCCGCGCCGCGTTTCATCGATGCCGCATCGGGCGCAGCTACGTCGACATCGGCGCTGGCAGGCAGACTCTTCAGATAAACAGCAATGGCACGCCGATCCTCATCCGTGATCAACGAGGTCGAATAGGTGACGACGTCGCCCATCGGGCCTCCGGCCGCGGCGCGAGCATTTCGTCCGGTACGCAGGTATTCGGTAATGTCGTCAACGCTCCACCGGCCCAGGCCCGTGCGCATATTGCCGGTAAGGTCCGGTGCCACGAAGTTGTCCAGCAGACCGCCCTGGAAGTCGTGGCTTTTCTTGTCAGCGCCCAACAGATTCCGGGGCGTATGGCACGCGCTGCAATGCCCAGGACCGCGTACCAGTGCTTCACCATGACTCCATTCGGGCGGTGCGCCTTGTGGCGGCTGTGCCGCGGGTTCTTGCCGAAGCGACAGCAGATTCCACACGGATACCGACGCGCGGATATTCATCGGGAAGATCAACTGATTGCCGGGCGGATCGTAGGCCGCCGGCGGCGTGGTTTTCAGATAGGCGAGCAAGGCGTCGTCGTCATCGCGGCTGAGATTGCGAAACCACGGATAAGGGAAGGCTGGATACAGGTGCTGGCCATGACCGCCGATACCATCGTGCATGGCGCGGTAGAACTGATCGGGTGTCCAGTTGCCGATGCCGTGATTCGGATCCGATGAAATATTCGAGGAGTAGATCACGCCGAAGGGCGTGTTCAGCCCCAGCCCGCCGGCAAACGGCTCGCCGTCCGCGCGCAGGTGGCACGAAAGGCAGTCGCCCATGCGCACGAGGTACTGTCCATGTCGCAATTGCGCCGCGTTGGGTCCATCGACGATCGGGTCCAGCAATATCCTGGCCGCGGCCACCGACGTGACCGGCCCTGCAGGCAGGCTCGAAGCGCGGCTCATGCTCCAGGCGACAAACGCGCCGGCGAGCAGGCCGAGCACCAGCAACACCCCTATGATACGAAACAGCATGCGCATGGCGTTTACGCCTGTACCAGTGGACCGGGATGCTTCAAGTATTGCTGCACGATCGCCTGCGCCGAGTAATACGCCAGCGCGGCGACGGTACCGGTGGGGTTGTAGCCGGCGTTTTGCGGAAAGGCACCGGCACCCATCGAAAACACATTCGAGACATCCCAGCTCTGCAGGTATTTGTTGACGACGCTGCTGGCCGGACTGTCGCCCATGATCGCGCCGCCCGTATTGTGCGTGGTCTGGTAGGGCACGACGCTCCACGAGCCAACACGTCGATTGAGCTTGATCTCACGCGGATTCATCGCCTTGGCGATTTCCGCGGCGCGATCGGTGAGGTAGTCGGACATCTTGTGTTCGTTGTCGGTAAAGTCGAAGGTCATGCGCAACATCGGCCGGCCATGGATGTCGCGGTAGGTCGGGTCCAGATCCAGATAGTTGCCGCGATGGCTCATGCATGAGCCGTGCACGCTCAGGCTGAAGGAGCGCAGATAGTTCTTCGCCGCGGCATGTTTCCAGGCCATGCCCCAGGCCGGCGTGCCCTGCGGGGTGTAGATCATTTCGATCGGGCGTCCGCCGGTGATCATGCCGGCGATATAGGCACCGCCGATAAAGCCCAGCCCCGAGTGATCGAAATTGTCGCCGTTGAAATCGTCGACCACGGTCGCGAGCGCACCCGCGCCGATAAAGGGATTGATCAGCTTGTCGTCGAAGAACACGTTCACCGACGACATGGTCTGATAGGCATAGTTTTTACCCACCACGCCCTGGCCGGTCTGCGGGTCATATGGCGTGCCGATGCCCGAGAGCAACAGCAGGCGCACGTTCTGCAGGATGTAGGACGACAGGATCACGATCGACGCGGGCTGAAAGAATTCTTCGCCTGCGCTGTTGACGTAGGTGACGCCGGTGGCGTGCTTGCGATCGGGCGACAGCTCCACTTTCAGCACTTCGCTTTCGGTGCGCAGGGTGAAATTGGGCTTGGCCATCACATAGGGCAGGAGGGTCGTCTGCGGGCTGGCCTTGGAGTAGTTGCCGCACCCGAACTTTTCGCAGAAGCCGCAGTAGGTGCAAGCGCCCAGCTGCGCGCCGAAGTTATTGACGTAGGGTTGCGAAAGATTGCCGGTGGGGTGGGGAAACGGATGCCTTCCCAGTTCGGTCGCGGCCTTGCCGAACAGCGTGGGTCCATACGTTTGCGGCATCGGGGGCGTTGGGTATTCCGCAGAACGCGCGCCCTCGAACGGATTGCCGCCGGGCTGAATCGTGCCGTTGAGGTTGCCGGCCTTGCCGCTGGTTCCGCACAGTACGTCGAACTGGTTGTAGTACGGCTCGAGCTCCTCGTAGGTCACGCCCCAGTCCTGCACGGTCAGGTCGTAGTCGGTGACTGCTTTCTTGCCGTAGCGCTGCTCGTTGTGACTCCTGGTCAGGAAGTCCGAAGGCAGGAAGCGCCAGATCTGGCCGTTCCAGTGCACGCCGCCGCTGCCGACACCCGTGCCGAGCAGGAACGAACCCAGGTGCCGCATCGGCAACGCTGTCTGGCTGGTGTTGTTGCGGACCGTCAGGGTGTCGTCGGAGACGTTCTGAAACAGATGATGCCGCCACATGTAGCGCAGTTCGTCCTGCGCAAAACCGGTGGCGAAGTCGGTGGACGTGTCGCGCCAGGGGCCGCGTTCCAACGCGAGTACTTCAAGCCCCGCGTCGGCCAGTTGCTGCGCCATGATCGCGCCGGTCCAGCCAAAGCCGACGATCACCGCATCGACGGGTTTCAAAGTCGTCGCCATGCTCAGCTCTCCCCGTTCCAGCCGGGACGGCCCTTGAAACTCACGGGCGGAAAGGGCACGGGCTCGCCGTGGCGCGTCACCCATTCGCGATAGTCGTAATGCGCGCCGGGGAAGCCGATCATTTTCCAGGCCGCCATGTCCTTGTTGCCGCCATAGATCGGATCGGAGAAGTAACCCTCCTTGGTGTTCTGCAGCAGCATGGCGAAAAAGGTCTTGGCGTCGACGCCGTCCTCCAACGGGATGGAGCCGCTTTCCATGCCCTTCAGCAGCTTGTCGCGATCGTCGTCGGATAACTTCGCGAAGTCCGCGCCGTTGAAATTCGCATGCGCATACTTGTCGATCGCCGCGATGGCCGCCCGATACATCTGCGCCGGCGAGAAACGGCTTTGATAGCCCTGTTCCGGTGCGCCCTTGGGCCACGGCCCGCCCAGGTAGTAGTGATCGCCGCGGCCAAACGGGCCGGCCAGTTGCCGATCCAGAAAGAACGGGACGTTCGCTTCGACGGCACCCGGCCCGACCTCGTCGTTGGGAATCAGGCGGCTGACCGCGGCTTCGATAAAGGCACGCTCGGCTGGAGTGAAGAACTTGAAGTCGGTGCCCGAGACTCCCGGCGGTTGATCCGCCAATCCTTCGGTCCAGGGCACGCCGCCTTTGTAGGTGCGCGGCGGCGCCCCGAGTTCGCCATCATGGACTTTCGCGCCGAGTGAACCGGCTACACCGGCACCGGCTGCAACGGCGGTGCTGATCAGGAAATGACGCCGACCGGGAACTGGCTTATCCATGGGACCCCTCGCGTTGACGCAAGACACCGCTTCAATACTTCTCTCGGTTCGGTGATGTCTTGGTGAAGCGGGGTTGTTTTGCTTTAAATATCAATTAAATCATCTAATTGTAGTAATAATGTGATGTAAAATATCACTGAGCGAAGAAGCCCGTTCAGAGTCTCGAAAAACCACCCAAGTTTGTAGGAGCGACTTCAGTCGCGACCCACGGTGACGTCACGGCCTGTCGCGACTGAAGTCGCTCCTACAAGATCAGGTGGTCAGTCGAAGTTTGGCGTAAACGTTTTAAGACCAAAGGCGCATGGCGCATCGCTTGCGAGCCGCATCACAATTTCATACGGATGAGTGGCATCATGTCGCGCTAAAGAGCGCGGGCCATGTCGAAGCCGTGCAAGTGCCGGTTATGCTTGCAAGTCGATGCGCAACTGACGCGTCACGCCGTTCCCGATGACTGGCCACTTGCCCTGGCATGAGAGGTCGCGGGAGCCAAGACTCAAGTGGGTGTTTTTTAATCAGGGGAAAGTCATGTTTCAACGCTCGCTGCGGGTGCGCCTGCTGCTGCCGGTATTGGCCTTGGTGCTGATTGCCGTCATCGCCTCTACCTTCGTTCTCGCTACGACCGAGGCCAGCCGGATCCGGGACGACGCAGACGCATCGATCGGCCGCCAGACCACCGCGCTGCAGAGCCTGCTGGCGGTGACCCGGTCGATCATGCTGGACCAGGTCAAAAGCTCCATGCGCCTGCTGCGCACCGAGAGCGACCGGCTGGGCAATCCGAGCGCCGGTCCGGAGGTGGATGTGGCCGGGCATCAGGCCAGCGATCTGCAGTTTGGATCGACTCGCCAGGCCAACCATTTCGATCTGGTCGATCAGGTGACCCAGATCGCCGGGGGCACGGCCACGATCTTTTCGCGTTCGGGCAACGACTATGTGCGTATCGCCACGAATGTGAAGAAGGACGACGGCAGTCGCGCCGTCGGTACCCAGCTGGACCCGAACGGCCCGGTGATCGCCAATATCCGCAAGGACACCAATTTCTACGGTGTGGTGGACATCCTTGGCAGCCCCTATGTGACCGGCTACGAGCCCATCTACAACGCGGGCAACAGCAGCGTGATCGGCATCTGGTACGTGGGCTACAAGACCGATCTGGATTCGCTCGATCGCGTCATCAGCCAGTCCAGCGTGCTCAATTCGGGTTTTGTGGCCTTGTTCGACGGCAAGGGCAAGCTGCGCTTCCACTCCAAGACCGGCGCTACCCAGGCACCCGAAGCGATGGACGCCATCGTCAAGCAGAATCCTGGCGACTGGGTGATCAACAAACAGGACGTGCCTGGCTGGGGCTTTACCCTGGTGGCGGCCTACCCCAAGAGCGACGTGAACGGCCAGATTCATCGCCAGTCGATGTGGATCGCCGGTTTTGGCCTGCTTATCTGCGCGCTGCTGCTGGGGCTGCAGTCGGCATTGATCTGGAACCGCGTGCTCAAGCCGGTGCAGCGCCTGACCGCCGTTGCCGACGAGCTGAGCCTGGGCAAATGGGATAACACGATCGACGAGGTCAACCTCAAGGATGAAATCGGTACGCTGGCCCGCGCCATCGCACGCCTTTCCAACAGCGTAAGATTGGCGATGGAGCGTTTGAGTAAACGTTGAGCCGCCCGTGAAAGGACACCACACGACAGTCGCAGGCAGGAACCCGCATGGCCAATGAGTCTCGAAGCCTGATCGACATCTTGCGCGAGTTGCACGCGCTGGCGATAAAGAAGTCCTCCGGGTTCTTCTTTATCGCCACCACGGACAATCATTCCTGCACGATCCGTATGCGCGGCGGGATGATCGAGGATGTCATCTACAGCCGTCTGCGCGGCGATGACGCCGTGCAACAGCTCTCCCATACCCAGGGCGGGCGCGGGCGTTTTCAGCCTGATCCGGGCAGCAATGCCTCGGGCCGCAGCACGCTGAGCCAGGCCGCGCAGAGTTGGCTGCTGGGCGGTTTCGAATCGGGCCCGCCCAGGGGGCTCGGCGGTACGCAGGAGCCGCGTTCCGCTCCGGCACCGGCGGTCAGCGCGCCCGCCGGGCCGCCGGCTAAAGCGACTTCCGGCGGTCACACCGCAAAGATCATTGAACGGGTTGCGCTCAACTACCTCGGTCCCATAGCCGGCATCATCTGCGAAGAAGCGTTCGAGGCATCCAGCGACGTCGAAGAAATTCTCGAACTGATCGGCAAGAACCTTATCTCGGGCGACGAGATACTGCGCTTCAAGAAAGAGGTTCGGGCAGCGCTTGCTGCCGGCTGAGCATAGGGACAGCCTATCCCCGGCATCCAAACAAGCGATTGGATTTGCCGACCGCACTCCCGGAAGCTATCTCCACATTATGTGGAGAATCGACATGGCGGGCTTCAATACTTCCCGAACCGGCTTGCTGTCGCACCTGGCGTCAGTGGCTGCGTTGGCTTGCACCGTTGCCGTAGGCGTAGCGCAAAGCGGCGCGTTTTAAAGCGCCGCTTTGCGGACTCATGCGGCTGCGCTAGAGCTTGTAATTGACGCCGAACATCACCGTACGGCCATAGGTGTCGTATTCGAGTGGACGGGTAGTACTGACACCGTTCGGCAGGGCCGAGATCTGCACGGTCTTCATCGGTGAATTGGTCAGATTGTTGACCTGCAACAGAATCGACAGTCCGCTCCAGCGCCCTTCGTCGAAGGCATATCCGAGCTGAAAGTCCGTCTGCTTGTCGGCCAGTATCTTGGTATAGCCCAGCTGATCGAATAGCGCGACCGCCTCGCCGGTAAACGACGAGCGATAACGTTCCGCAATACGCACCGACCAGCCGTACTTTTCATAGTAGAGGGCCAGGTTGGCGACCTTGCGCGACAGGCCGGGCAGGGTGGACGGACTCCCGGGAATGGTCGATACCGCGCTGACCGGTAGCGTGGTGTTGGTCAGCGAGAAATTCGCCTGCACGCCAAAGCCATCCAGTGCATGCGTGATGAGCGCGCCTTCGAGTGCGCCCGATAGCTCCAGCCCCTGCATCTTGCCGCCGGAGCTGTTCTCAGGCCGCGTGAACGAGCCGATGTTGCTGGTCGGCTTCAGTGTCGGGTTGTCGTTGATGTAGTTCGAGAAGTCGTAATCGAGCGTGGTCAGGTTATAGATGTAGTTCAGCAGATTCTTGTTGAACACGGCGGCAGCCACGTAGCTGGATGTGCCGAAGTATTTTTCCCAGGACAAATCCGCGCCCACGGCGATATAGGGTTTGAGTTTGGGATTGCCGCCCGAACCGGACCATAGCGCTTGTCCTGCGGCCGGGCCGTCGGTGACGACGGCGACGCTCGCCGAGGTGGCGATTTTCTCATCGTCAATGCGGCCACGTGCCATGGTCTTGGCCAATCCAAAGCGCAGGTACTGCTTATCGGCGATTTCCGCGACCAGGTTGAGGCTGGGCAGTACCTTGGTGTAGCTCGTCCCGCCGGAAATGAGGCCCACGAGTGTATCGCCATTGGTCTGCAATGCGTCGGACGACTGATCGGTATGGACGACCTGCACGCCCACATTGCCGCGCAGCGGTATGCCATCCATGTTGGTGTCGATATTGAGCTTGAAGTAGGCCACCGGGACCTTCTCTTCGACGACGTAGTTGCGGCTCCAATCGCCTTGCTTGTTGCGCTGGGTCAGGTAGTACTGCTGAGACAGTGCGCCGAGCACGTCGTAATTGACGATGCCCGGAATACCGCCGTAGCTCAGGTCGGTATGGCCGCTAAGGAACGACGGATCGATCGGCAGGGCGAAACCGGGTTGGTAGGTGCTATCGGTGGAACCGTTGCCGTTCAACCAGGCAAAGTAGACATCAGCCTGCTTGGTCTTCTGCCGGTCGGAGTAGTTCACGCCGAGATTGAAGTCGCTGAAAATCCATCCGACCGGATGGCTCACTTCCAATCGAATCGCCTTGATCGTGTCTTTCTGCCGATCGAATTCTTCGCGACCGTCATAGCCATAGTCGTTCGGATCGGTGAGAAAGATCGTCGCCGGATCACCGAAATTCACGCCCGGCTGAAAGTTCGGAAAGCCCTGATTGAGCGGCGTGGCGAAATCGGTGGAGCTGGTCGCCTGGCCGGGCAGGCCGGCAAACAGATAGGCATCATGCAGGCGTCGCTTGGCGCTTGAATACGAAAGATCCGACGTGATTACCCAGCCGTTGCCAAAGTCGTACTGGTTATTCCAGCCGGCGGAAAACAGCTTGTCCTTTTCCTTGGTGTACTCGTTCTGCAGGACAGTCTTCAGTCCGTCGATATGCCCGGTGGTGACGATCGGATAGGGCAGCGCCGGCACGACGCCCACATTGCTATAGGAGACGTTGTCGTAAGGGCTGCTCGACCATTGCGCACCATTCAGGTACGTCTTCTGGTTGAACGTGGAGTAGTACAGATCCAGTGTCGAGTGATAGTGCTCGTTCGGTGCCCATTCGATCACCGTCATCAAGCCATTGCGCAATTGGTTTTCGGACTTGGCGCGCAGTTGTGCGCCTTCCTGAGAAATTACGTTGTCCGGCAGGCCAGGCGTATGCGCCGCGCCCCAATTGCCCTCGGCACCCTGCGGCCCGTTGTTCAGGCTCCACCACCATGCCTGGTACTGTTTCTCTTGCACCGGCGAATCGAGCTGCGCAAAACCTACTGCAATGCCCAGGGTGTGATTGAAGAACTGGTCGATGTACGAAAAGCTGGCACGGTGTCCGGTATCGCCAACATTCGAGCCGTGATTGAGACTTCCATTGGACGTGTTTTCGCCACGCAGGTTGGCGGCCAGCGCGCGTTGCGGCAGGTCGAGTGGGCGGATCGTGTGCAGATCGACGGTGCCCGAAAGGCCCTGGCCGATCAGGCTCGCATCGGGCGTCTTGTAAACGGCGGCACCGCTGATCAGTTCGGACGGATATTGATCGAAGTCGACGCCGCGGTTTTCGCCGATGGTCGCCTGCTCACGCCCATTCAAGGTGGTGCCGGTGAAATCCGGCGACAGACCGCGAATCGAAATCTGATTCGCCCGCCCGTCGACGCGCTGAGTTGCAAGTCCGGAAAGCCTGGCCAGGCTCTCGGCAATGCTGCTATCGGGTAGTTTGCCGATGTCCTCGGCAGATATCGCCTCGATGATGTTGTCGGAGTTCTGTTTCGCTTTCAGCGAATTTTGTATGGATGCCTGGATACCGGTCACGGTAATCGTGTCCAGGTTGCTGACCGAATCCGGATTAGCGGGGCGCTTATCCTTGGTCGCGGTCGCTGGCGGTGTTGTTGATGCAGGCTTCGAATTGTCCTGGGGCTGCTCCTGCGCATAGACCGCACCGGCACTCCAGAAGAACATGGACACCGTGGCACATGCAGCGGCCAACGGACGTAGACGAAAAGCTGGCGCAAGCATGGACAGCGCCGAATGGCGACGGCTCATTAAATTTTCCCCAGGGCGGTTGAACGACTAGCAAGTCCCCACAAACTTGCGGCGCGAGAATGGGGGAGCGAAATCTTGCTGTCATCCTGCGGCGCAACAGATTTGACGCGAGCGTTCAGCTAAAACAGCGAAATGTGTGACGGAATCGTCGGATCGACGTCATTGATTCGTATGCATGAATGGCCCATATTTCGTGCTCGTCGCGCTATCCATTCAGGCCGGCACGCGACCTCTACCAGGGTTTCGACCATTCAATGAAGTTCGTAACTTCCGACAGTAGTGCGCCGGCGATTGACAATGATTCGGCCGCATTGCACGACATGCGGTGCCTCTCGGTAAGTACGCCCAAGGGTGTGCCGTTGAGCGTTTATCTGGGTACCTTCGATGTCGAGAAATTTTCTATGGCAGCTTTTGCTGCCGCTGGTATTGCTTGCCCGCCGGGTGTTGCGCGCAGCGTTCACAAGCGCCAGGCGGAGTTCTATTTCGGTCGACTGGCCGCGCGCCAGGCCCTCAATGCATTGGGCATCTCAGGCTTCGACGTTCGTGTCGGTGAGGCACGCCAGCCGATGTGGCCAGTCGACGTCATAGGCAGCATTTCGCACACGCATACCTACGCCGCCGCCGTGGCCTTGCGCCGTGGCGAATGCTCGGGAGTGGGTATCGACCTGGAACACATGGCCGGGCCGGATGCGGCGGCAGCGCTAGCGTCAACCATCATCGATGCGGAGGAACTCCGCTATTTGCAGACGCTTAACCGGGTATTGCCAATAAATACCCTGCTTACAGCCGTATTCTCCGCGAAGGAGAGCTTGTTCAAGGCTGCATTCAATGAGGTGGGGCGGTACTTCGATTTCAGTGCCGTACGTGTATTTCTGATTGATCCAGAAGCGGGGTTTATCCGGTTAAGACTGACGGAGACCCTGTGCGGCGCATTTGTCGATGGGCAGGTCTGTGAAATCGGCTTTTGTTTTCCCGAAGCGGGGACCGTGTTGACCAGCTTCGTCTGGTAAGCGGATTCAAGAAATTGCGCCTCGCATTAACGTCAGTTTCGCAAGGTTCGCGAAATATGCGTTCAGGCAGGAAAGGGAGTGCCGCTCATCAGGGCAGCCGCTTCCCAGGCAGATTAGATACTTGGGTAACTTTCAAGATCTTGCGATTAATCGCAAGATCGTGCTTATTGACAAATAGACCCATATTCTCCGAAGTATATGAGCGGCAAGAAAGGGGAATTGCCGTGGCATGGAACTACTTCAAGCATGTTCGATCAATGACTTAACGAGATCGAATCGATGCATGTCGGGTAGATAACGAAGTCGTTGCTTTCGAGGCGACGATGCGGTGCCAGGTCGGGAACTCAGGGCGAGGGGTACATGGAGAACACAGGGACTGATGCGTCGGCGGCCTTCGGGCTGCCACGCTGGACACGGCAGCAGCGCGGACAGACGCGTCGCGTTCGATTGTGCCGTCTCCACAAAGGGCTTATCCCCAGCACAAGCGGGTTCGGCAGCCCCACCCAAAGTACGGCGCGAAATCAACTTTCCGTGTAGCGATCGGCTTGCCGTGACGGGCGGCTGGCCCGTTGCGGCGATGACGTCTTTTTTGCACAGGAGCATGCATGTCCACCAGCTCGGGTCAGTCGGAGGCGATGTATGAAGTGGTTGTCAATCAAGAAGGCCAGTATTCAATCTGGTTGGTGAGCAAGGCTTTGCCGAACGGGTGGACGAAAGCTGGCAAGCAAGGCTCGAAAGAAGCCTGCCTGGCATTTATCAGCGAGGTATGGACGGATATGCGCCCGCGCTCGCTGCGCGCATAAATGCAGGCCAATCAACCAGCGCCGTAAGCGGCGAAATGAAATAAAACAGCGCCATCCTTTCTGGACAAGTGATATGCCAGATGAGCGTGGCCGGTTTCTTTGTGCGCGATTTTCAAGGCTAGCCGCCAAATTGCGTACGCTTCAGGAGGCTGTTTGTACGGTCTGCCACATACCCCCAATGCACTCGCTCGCTCCGGCCCCGATGGGTCGCGTGACTCCGAGGTTGAGTCGCGCGCGTTAATGCGTGCACGAAACGTGAAAAGCGTATTTCTATTTTCGGGACAGGGTTCACAGCATTTTCAAATGGGTCGGGAGTTGTTTGAGCGCGACGATGGTTTTCGCGCCACCATGCAGCGCGCCGATCGGATAGTGCAGGAGCGCTGCGGCGAGTCGGTGCTGGCAACGTTATTTGCCGGACACAACACCCGCAGCATTCCGTTCAATCGTCTCTTGCACAGCCATGCCGCCATTTTCATGGTCGAACATGCATTGGCGACGACCTTGATCGACCGGGGTATCCAGCCTGATATGGTTCTGGGTGCAAGCCTGGGAACATTCGCGGCGGCTGCCGTGACAGGTTGTCTGGATCCCGACACGGCATTATTGGCGGTGATCGAGCAGGCGCTTGCCGTGGAAAACCATTGCGAGCCTGGCTGCATGATCGCGGTGCTGGGCGAGCCGGCGCGCTACATCACCCCCGAGCTGCTCGCGCTGTGCGAACTCGGAGCGAGTCATTTCGCCACCCATAAAGTGCTCTCGTTACCGCGGACGAACATTGCGACGGTGGAAGCCCATCTCCGCCGGCAAGGCATGGCCTTTCAGCGCCTGCCGATCGACTTTGCTTTTCATTCGCGCTGGATCGATGCCGGCGAGAGACCGTACGAGACCTTTCTGCAAACGCTTCGGCCGCGCGAGGGCGATGTTCCCATCGCGTGTTGCGCTAGTGGCGAACTATCGCATTCGTTGCCAGGCAGCCGTTTCTGGTCGGTCGTGCGCGAGCCGATTCTCTTTCAGCAGGTCATCGGCCTGCTCGAGTCGCAGGGTAGCTATCGCTATATCGATGTCGGTCCCGGCGGGACGATGGCGACCTTTCTGAAATACGGCTTATCCGTCGATTCGAACTCTCGGACATATCACGTCATGTCGCCCTCCGGTGGCGATATGGAGCGGTTGACGCAATTGACGGAGTTGTCGTTAACGGCAACCCCGGCCACGAAGCAGGCCGAGAAATCTGCCATGCCGGCGCACCGGGACACCCATACAACAGGCGAGCGCAAACTGGAGTCGCGAAAAATGAAGGCAATCATCTTCCCCGGCCAGGGCTCCCAGTACAAAGGCATGGGCAAGGATCTCTTCCCGCTCTTTCCGGAGCTGGTCAAGAGCGCATCGGACATTCTTGGCTATTCGCTCGAAGAGCTCTGTCTGACGGATGCACAGGGACGTCTTTCGCAAACGCAGTACACCCAGCCCGCGCTGTTCGTAGTCAATGCGCTGCACTATTTGCGACAACGCGATCTGCATGTTGCTGGCGACACCCCATGGCAGCCCGATTTCCTGGCGGGTCACAGCCTGGGCGAATACAACGCGCTGCTCGCGGCCAGCGTGTTCTCGTTCGAGACGGGATTGCGCCTGGTCAAAAAGCGTGGCGAACTGATGGGCGCGGCCAATGGCAGCGGAATGGCCGCGGTGCTTGGCATTCCGGGCTATGAAATCAGGACGATCCTCGATGAGCACAAGCTTGAGCACATCGATGTCGCCAACTTCAATACGCCGACGCAGACCGTTATCGCAGGTGAGAAAAGCGCGCTCGCCGCGGCGGCTGATCTGTTTGCGCAGAGAAATCTACGCTGCGTGATGCTGAATGTCAGTGCGGCGTTCCACTCCCGCCACATGCAATCGGCTCAAGCGGAGTTTGCCCAGTTCCTGCAGCAGTTCACGTTTGAGGCGCCCCGCATCACGGTGATCGCCAATGCCACGGCTCGCCCGTACGAGCGGGCCCGCATCGCCGAGACCCTGGCGAGACAGATCGCGGCACCGGTGCAGTGGGTGGATTCGATCCGCTACGTGATGGGCCGCGGCGACATCGAGTTCCAGGAGATAGGCGCAAGCGTGTTATCTAAAATGGTGCAGGAGATACGCGCCAAGGAGACGGCGATCGTCGACGATGCGCCGGCAGACCGGATTTGGGACGAGCAGGATACGGAAGAGACGGTATCCGACGACCGCGCCCCCTCGGTTGCGAGTGCGAACCACGTCGGAGCGCGCGTTGCCGAAACGGTCCGCGATATTGGCCGCGTGGCGAACCATGGGGTGCCGCTCCGGATCGAGGCGGCAACGCTCGGCAGCGAAGTGTTCCGACGCAGGTTCGGTCTCAAGTACGCCTATATGGCCGGTGCGATGTATCGCGGTGTGGCCTCCGCCGAACTGGTCATCAAGATGGCACAGTCGGGCTTGCTGAGTTTCTTTGGCGCGGGTGGACTGTCGCCAGGCAAGATCGAGGCAAACATTGTTCGCATCCAGGGTGAGTTGACCCCCGATCAGCCGTACGGAATGAACCTGTTGGCGAACTATGAATACCCCGCCCAGGAAGAGGCCGTTATCGATCTCTATCTCAAGTATGGGATCCGGAATGTCGAAGCGGCCGCTTTCATGCAAATGACTCCGGCCCTGATCAAGTATCGCCTGCAAGGATTGCATGCCGATGCGCACGGCGGGGTCGTTTGTGCGAACCGCATCGTCGCGAAAGTGTCGCGCCCGGAGGTGGCAAAAGCCTTCATGAGTCCGCCACCGCTCGCGATCGTGGAGAAGCTGCTGGAGCGGCATGTGATCACCCCGCTACAGGCCGAGTTGTCGCAAAAGATTCCGGTCAGTCACGATATCTGCGTCGAAGCCGATTCGGGTGGTCATACCGATGGCGGCATCACCGCGGTGATGTTGCCGCCCTTGCTGCGTCTACGCGACGAGATGCAGCAGACACACGCTTATCTGGATCCCATATGTATGGGACTGGCCGGCGGCATCGGCGGGCCGGAGGCTGCTGCGGCTGCCTTGCTGCTGGGCGCCGACTTCATCGCGACGGGGTCGATCAACCAGTGCACCGTCGAAGCGGGCATGAGCCCGGACGGGAAATCCCTGCTACAGGAAATGGATATCCAGGACACCGAGTACGCACCGGCGGGCGACATGTTTGAAATCGGTGCCCAGGTGCAGGTTCTGAAGAAGTCCGTGTTCTTTCCCGCGCGCGCGAACAAGCTGCTGTCGCTCTATCGGCACTACGACAGCCTGGACGACATTCCCTCGCGTACCCGAGCCCAGCTCGAAGGCACGTTCTTCAAAAAGACGTTCGAAGAGATATGGCATGAGACGGCGAACTATTTCAGGTCGGTAAACCTGGAGCATGAAGTCGTCAAGGCCGAGGCCAATGCGAAGCACAAGATGGCGCTCGTGTTTCGCTGGTACTTCGCTTACTGCACGCGCATCGCCATGGAGGGCAAAGGAGACGATCGCGTGAACTATCAGATCCAGACCGGCCCGGCACTGGGCTCGTTCAATCGATGGGTCAAAGGGACGGAGCTGGAGCCCTGGACCAGCCGGCACGTCGACCATATCGCGATCAAGATCATGGATGCGACAGCGGAACATCTGACGCGGTCGTTCGCTCGTTTTTTCAGTAGCTGAAGACAACTTAAAAATCTTTGTAGGAGCGATTTCAGAGAACCTCGAATAACCCCAGTGTTCATCGTCGCCCCGGCGAAAGCCGGGGCCCAGTGTCTTCAGTGCGTTGAAGCGTAAGACGCTGGGTCCCGGCTTTCGCCGGGACGACGGATAGGAGAGGGTTTTTAGAGGTGTCTTTAGTCGCGACAAGCCGTAACCGCTCCTGAAAACTCAGGTTGCGTCCGGAAAACACATCAAAGGATAGGCAAGCTCATGAACGTCCATCAGACCTCACCCAAGGACAACCCATCGCAAGCCGTCGGCGAGGAAGGGAATGGTCACCGTGTCGAGCACCGTGACGGCGGCGATATCGCCATCGTCGGCATGGCCTGCCGTTTCCCTGGTGCGGACAACTACGCCGCATTCTGGGAAAACTTGTGCAACGGCCTGTCAAGCATCAGCGAGGTGCCGGAAAATCGATGGGACAAGGAGGCTTTTTATTCAGCCGATGGGCGAGACAAGAACAAGTCCATCAGCAAGTGGGGCGGCTTCGTCGATGGCGTGGAGTTTTTCGACGCGGATTTCTTTGGCATCTCGGCACGCGAAGCGGAGGTCATGGACCCGCAACAGCGGATCATGCTGGAACAGGCGTGGGCGTGCATGGAAGACGCGGGCTACGATCCCAAGGTTTTGAGCGGCACCAATACCGGCGTCTATATCGGCGTCTTCAACTTCGACTACGAAGACCATCTGAGGCATGCCCTCGATGCCATCGAAGGCCATGTTTCCACGGGCACACACACGGCGCTTATCCCTAATCGGATCTCGTATTTCTTTAATTTGCACGGTCCAAGCCTGCCGATCGATACCGCATGCTCCAGTTCCCTGGTCGCGCTACATAAGGCCGCACACGCGATTCGCCGTGGCGAATGTGACCAGGCGCTGGTCGGCGGCGTGAGCGTGCTGTGCAGTCCCACGCATTTCATTTCATTCTCCAAGACCGGCATGCTATCGCCGGACGGCAGCTGCAAGACCTTCGACGAGCGGGCCAATGGCTACGTGCGCGGCGAAGGCGCGGCGATGGTTCTGATCAAGCCGCTCGACAAGGCGATCCGCGACAAGGATCGGATCGTCGCCGTGCTGCGCGGCACAGCGGTCAATCATGGCGGCCGTGCGCGTACGGTGACCTATCCCGGTTCGATGGCACAGTCGAACGTGATTGCCGCAGCCTTGCGTGAGGCCGGTGTACCCGTAGGCAGTATCGGCTACGTCGAGGCGCACGGGACCGGCACACCCAAGGGCGACCCGATCGAAGTGGAAGGGCTCAAGCTGGCGTTCGCCCGCGTCGCCGCCGATCGCGGCGAGGTCTTGAACGAGCAGGCCTGCGGTATCGCCAGCGTCAAGACCAATATCGGTCACCTCGAATCGGTGGCCGGCTTGGCCGGCATGATCAAGACGATCCTGTGCATGAGGCATCAGACGTTTCCGCCGCTGGTGCACTATCAGAAGCTCAATCCGCGTATTGCGCTGGACGGCAGTCCGTTCTTCATTGTCGACAAGGCGCAGCCGTGGCCGGCCAAGGTCGACGACCACGGCGTGGCCTTGCCGCGCCGTGCCGGCATCAGCTCGTTCGGTTTCGGTGGCGTGAACTCCCACGTCGTTATCGAGGAGTATGTCGAGCCTGTCGAGGCAACCCCAAGCGAAGCGGCATCCGAATCGGTCCTGGTGGTGCTGTCGGCCAAGACGATGGTGGTGTTGCGCGAACGTGTACAGCAGTTGCTTGCGGCCATGGCGTCACCGGAGGTGCGTGGTGCCAGCTTGGCCGATCTCGCCTATACGCTCCAGGTCGGCCGGCAGCCGATGGCGGCACGTTTGGCGTTGGTCGTCGAGTCGTTCGAGGCATTGCAGGGGCGGCTGGAAGACTGGCTGACGGGACGGGCGGAGGGCGTCTTCGCTGGTGAACTTTCGGCGGAGAAACTCTCTCAACCCGAGCCCGCGATGCCAGTGGACGGGAATCTGCAAGCTATCGCGCAGGCGTGGATCGAAGGGCATGCGATCGATGAGGCGAGCTTGTACGAGGCGGGCAAGCATCGACGCCTGGCGTTGCCGACCTATCCGTTTATCAGGGAAAAGCATTGGGTCGAGGCCAAGCCATGGTTGTCGGCGTCGGTACCGGCCGCGATGCATCCGCTCGTGCATCGCAATACGTCGACGATGGCAGGCTTGCGCTTCAGCAGCCGCTTTACTGGTAAAGAGTTCTTTCTTGCCGACCATGTGGTGCAGGGCGCGCCTACGCTGCCGGGTGCCGCGCAGTTGGAAATGTTGCGTTTGGCCGCCGTCCAGGCCGTTGCTGTCAACGGTCAGTACCGCCTGAAAGATATTGTTTGGCTCCGTCCAGTTGTGGCCGGTTCCGAGCCCCTCGAAGTAAACATCGCGCTGTTCCCAGAACGCGCCGGCGAATATAGCTTCGAGCTCTACGACAACGCCGATGGCGATGAAGCCCAGGTCTATAGTCAAGGCTCGGTCGTCCGCCTTGCCGATACGACATCCGACGCCAGAGCAGCGCACGATCTCGACGCCATGCGCCAGCAATGTGCGCAAGCGCATTTGAACGCACCCGAATGCTATGCCACGTTCGACCGTATGGGTTTGAACTATGGACCCGCGCATCGAGGCCTGGGCCAACTTTTCATCGGACAAGGTCAGGCGCTGGCGCGGATTACGCTGCCTGACGCGGTCAAGCCGATGCAGAAGGACTATGTCCTTCACCCCAGCGCGCTCGACGCGGCATTGCAGGCCACGATCGCCTTCCAGGCTCATGCTGCCGGCCATTGGAGCGAAGCGTCGCCCATGTTGCCGTTTGCGTTGGGTTCGCTGGATGTCATCAGCCCCTGCGTCGACAGCATGTGGGCGGTGATACGTCGTAGTGCCGGCACCACGGCGACGGATGTCCTGCAGAAATTCGATATCGATCTATGCGATGACACTGGTGTGGTCTGTGCGCGCCTGGGCGAGTTTTGTGCGCGCACCGTGGCGCAAAAGGAATCCATCGAGCCGGTACGAACGGTTTCGCAACAGCGTGATGAGGTGGCGCGGCCAGTGCCCGCATCGAATGCGCCGGCGGACGAGTTGCAGGAAAAGGCGATACGTTACTTCGTTCGGTTGCTGTCGAGCGCACTGAAGCGTCCGGCTCACAGCATCGATGCTCGCGCGCAAATGGAAGCCTATGGCATCGATTCCATCCTTGTGATGGATCTGACCCGAACCCTGGAGCAAGTCTTCGGTCCACTGTCCAAGACGTTGCTGTTCGAATACCAGACCATTGCGGCGCTGGCCGGTCACTTCGTGGAAAACCACCGTGCGCGACTGAGCGAAGTGCTGGGCGAAACTCCCTACGATGCATCCGAATCGGTGATGCATTCCGAGCCTGACGCGCCGATCGTTGCCGCGTCAGGCTCACGTCGTCCGCGCTTCGGTATCAACCAGCGCAGCTTTCAACCGGCGAACGGCCAGTCCGGCGATATCGAGCGTTTCAACCCAGTGGCAGGCAGGGACGTGGGCGAGATTGCCATTATCGGTGTGGCGGGACGTTATCCGCAGGCAGGCAATCTGGAACAGTTCTGGGCCAACCTGAGCCAGGGCAGGGACAGCATTACCGAGATTCCTTCCGAACGCTGGGACTACAAGCTCTATTACGACCAGGATCGCAACAAGGCCGGCAAGACGTATAGCAAATGGGGCGGCTTTATCGACGGAGTCGATCTGTTCGATCCGCTGTTCTTCAATATCTCGCCGCGCGAAGCGGAGCTGATGGACCCGCAGGAACGTCTGTTCCTGGAATGCGTGCATGCCACGCTGGAGGACGCCGGCTACACCCGTGACAACGTGGCCGAGGATAGTAGCGTCGGCGTATTTGTGGGCGTGATGTACGAGGAATACCAGCTTTACGGAGCACAGGAGCAGGCCCGGGGAAACAACCTCGCGATGCTCAATAGTGCTGCATCCGTGGCGAACCGTATTTCGTACTTCTGCAATTTCAATGGCCCCAGCCTGGCACTGGACACGATGTGCTCGTCATCGCTGACGGCCATCCATCTGGCTTGCCGAAGCCTGCAACGTGGCGACTGCAACGTAGCCGTCGCGGGCGGTGTGAACGTGTCGGTACATCCGAACAAGTACCTGATGCTGGCCCAGGGCAAGTTCATCTCCGGCAAAGGCCGCTGCGAGAGTTTTGGCGAAGGTGGCGAAGGCTATGTGCCGGGCGAAGGTGTGGGCGCCGTATTGCTCAAGCCGCTGTCGCAGGCGATCGCCGATGGTGACCATATCTACGGAGTGATCAAGGCCACCGCGATCAATCACGGTGGCAAGACCAACGGCTATACGGTGCCGAACCCCAACGCACAAGCCAAGGTGATCGAGCGTGCGTTGCGTGAGGGCGGCGTGGACGCGCGCTCGATCAGTTACATCGAAGCGCATGGCACCGGTACCAGCCTGGGCGATCCGATCGAGATCGCCGGGCTGTCCAAGGCATTTCGAAGCTGGACGCAGGACAAGCAGTTCTGCGCGATCGGTTCGGCCAAGTCGAACATCGGGCACTGCGAAAGTGCAGCAGGTATTGCCGGTGTGACCAAGGTGCTGCTGCAGCTCAAGCATGGCCAACTGGCGCCGAGCCTGCATTCGAGCGTGCTCAATCCGAATATCGACTTTGCCGGTACTCCCTTTGTGGTGCAGCAGGAGCTCGCACCCTGGCCAAGGCCGACGAGAGATGGCACGCGCATCGCCGGGATCTCCTCGTTCGGTGCGGGCGGTGCCAATGCGCATGTCGTTATCGAGGAGTATGTCGCTCCCATCGTGTCGCGCACGGCAAACGGACCGGTCCTGGTCGTGCTGTCGGCACGTCATGAAGACCGATTGCGCGAACAAGTGCGACAGCTGCTGGACGCGATCGCCTCGGACGCGACCATCGACCTGGCCGATCTTGCCTACACGCTGCAGGTCGGTCGTGAAGCGATGGAGGAGCGGCTCGGCCTGGTAGTCGGCTCGCTGGCGGAACTAGGCACGAAGCTGAGCGCCTATGTCGCGGGCGAGACGGGGATTGAGGAACTGTACCGGGGCCAGGTGAAACAGACGAAGGGAGCACTTGGTGCGCTGGTCGGCGACGAGGACATGGCCGCCACCGTCGCCGCGTGGATGGCGAAGGGCAAACTGGGCAAGCTGCTCGATCTATGGGTGAAGGGCCTGTCGATCGATTGGGGCAAGCTGTACGGCGAAGCAAAACCGTGCCGGATCAGTCTGCCGACGTACCCGTTCGCGCGTGAACGCTATTGGATACAGGTAAGCAACGATCGTCCGGTCAGCTCATTGGACATCGACAAGGCACTGCATCCGCTGTTGCACCGGAACACATCGAGCTTCTCGGTACAGCGCTTCAGTACACATTTCCGCGGCGACGAATTCGTCCTGGCCGATCACGTGGTGCGTGGTGCACGCATCCTGCCCGGTGTGGCGCAACTGGAGATGGCGCGTTGCGCCGTGAGCGAAGCGATCGAAGAAGATTGCACGCTGCAGTTGCAAGACGTCGCCTGGGCTCGCCCGGTGGTCGTGGATACGGACGGGCTCGATCTGCATATCGCCTTGATGCCGCAAGATGGCGGCACGATCCGTTTCGAGATCTATCGTGACGCCGAAGACGGCGACAGCGTGATCTACAGCCAGGGTTTGGTGATTGCTATCGATGATGCGCAACCTCGCGTCGCGACAACCCACGATCTCGTCGCTTTGCGCGAGCAATGCACCTCATCCATGGCTGCTGCGCAGTGCTATGCCGCATTCGAAACCCTTGGCTTGAACTATGGCCCTGGCTTTCAGGGTTTGAGCGAGTTGCACGCGAGCCCGCAGCAGGCGCTGGCAAGGATCGTATTGCCGACGGCAGTTCAGGCAACGCGAGAAGACTACGTCCTGCATCCCAGCCTGCTGGACGCGGCCCTGCAGGCTACGTTAGGGCTGATGCTGGCAACCGGCGATGCCAATGCACTGTGGCTGCCCGCTACTTTGGGTTCGCTGCACATGTTGGCGCCTGGCGCCGTCGCGTGGGCGATCGTGCGGCATAGTGCCGGCGACACCGTGGGCGATACGTCGCGAATGTTCGATATCGACCTTTGCGATGACAAGGGGGTCGTATGTATTAGCTTCAGTCGCCTTGAGTTGCGTTTGACGACGGGCGTCACCGGGCCGGACAAGACCTTGCAGACTTTGTTGGTGAGCCCGTCATGGCTTACGCAACCGGTCACAAACGACACTGCCGTCCGTACGTTCGCGCAGCACCGTGTCCTGTTGTGCGGCGTGAATCCGGCCGACGCGGATCGCGTGCAGGCGCAGATGCCGGAAGTCATTCGTTTGCCTATTGGCGGTGACCTCTCCCAAGGCTACGAAGCGGCGGCCGTAGCGCTGCTGGAACTCCTCCAGGGCTTGAACAGCCAGCCAGGACAACACCTGATCCAGTTGGTGGTGCCGCGCGAGGGCGAAGGCGCTCTATTGGCCGGCCTGAGCGGCATGTTGCGTACGGCGCAGGTGGAGAACCCGCGTCTGGTCGGCCAGGTTATCGAAGTCGAATCGGGTCAGGATGTGGCGCAGGCGTTGGCGCAGAATCGCGACAGCCTTGCGGCGCACATACGTTACGCCGGTGGGGTGCGTCAGGTCAGTGGCTGGGTCGAACTGCCGGAGACGACACAGGCGACGACCCCGTGGAAGGCACGCGGGGTTTACCTGATCACGGGCGGTGCAGGTGGTCTGGGGTTGATCTTTGCGCGCGACATCGCGCGGCAGGCGAGGGGCGTCACGCTGATTCTGACCGGGCGCTCAGCATTGGACGAACGTATCCAGGCCAAGCTGCGCGAGCTGGAAACCCTGGGCGCGGTGGTGCGGTATCACGCAGTCGATGTCGCCGACAAGGCGGCTATCACGCAGCTGGTGCGCAGCCTTCCGGAAGAGTACGAAAGCCTCGACGGGATCATTCACAGCGCCGGAGTCCTGCGTGACAGCTTCCTGATCAGGAAGACCCGGCAACAGCTGCACGAGGTGTTCAGCGCGAAAGTGGCCGGCACGCTGAACCTGGACGAGGCAAGTGCGGATATCGCGCTGGACTGCTTTATCGTCTTCTCCTCGATTACCGCCGCGATCGGCAATGTGGGGCAGGCGGACTACGCGTCGGCCAATGCATTCATGGATGCGTTTGCCCATTACCGCAGCGGCCTCGTTGCCCAGAATCAACGCCGGGGGCGCACGCTGTCGGTCAATTGGCCGCTATGGGCGGAAGGTGGCATGCAGGTCGACGACGCCACGCGCTCGTATCTGTTGCGGGAAATCGGCATGGCGGCATTGCCCACCGCCACTGGCACTGCATCGTTGGCACAAGCATTGGCGAGCGACTCGCCCCAGGTCCTGGTGGTCGAAGGCCTGCCGCATCGGCTCAAGGCTACGCTGTCGATGGCGGATGCGCCGGTAGCACCCGCTACCGTTGTCGTCCAGACGGATAGCACGGAACGGACATCGGAAGACCTGCGCGAAAGGACGATACGCCATCTGGCACGTACGTTGTCGGCGACGCTCAAATTGCCGGCGTACAAGATCGATACGAGCGCGCAGCTGGACACCTACGGCATCGATTCCGTGATGATCATGGATTTGACCGCCAAGCTGGAAAAGGATTTTGGCTCGCTGCCCAAGACCCTGTTCTTCGAATATCAGACAATCGCGGCGCTGTCCGACTACTTCCTGAAGCACCATCAGGCCACATCGCTCGACCTGCTCGGCGAGAAAGCGACCGTCGCCGCACCGGCGGTCGCGGCGAAACCCGTTAACCAGGCGCGGGTCGCATCGATCCTCCAAAACCGCTCGCGGTTTGCATCGCGTCATGCACGCCCTTTGCCGGATGCGATCGCGATCATCGGATTGGCGGGACGCTACCCGCAGGCTGACGACGTGGAGACGTTCTGGCGGAATCTGAGCGAAGGCAAGGACAGCATTACGGAAATCCCGCCGGAGCGGTGGGATTGGCATCGCTACTACGACGCCGATCGCAGCAAGCTGGGGACGACGTACAGTAAATGGGGCGGGTTCCTGGACGAGGTGGACAAGTTCGATCCGCTGTTCTTCAACATATCCCCGCGCGAAGCGGAGTTGATGGATCCACAGGAGCGGTTGTTCCTGGAATGCGTCCACGCCACGCTGGAGGACGCGGGCTATACCCGTGACAACGTGGCCGAAGAGCGCGGCGTCGGCGTGTTCGTCGGCGTGATGTACGAGGAATACCAGCTGTACGGAGCGCAGGCACAGGCGCGTGGACAGAATGTGTCGGTATCCAACACGGCGGCCTCCATCGCCAACCGTATTTCGTACTACTGCAACTTCAACGGCCCCAGCCTGGCGCTGGATACGATGTGCTCGTCGTCGCTGACGGCGATCCACCTGGCCTGCCAGAGCCTGCAACGCGGCAACTGCACGGTAGCCATCGCCGGCGGTGTGAACGTGTCGATTCACCCGAACAAGTACCTCATGCTGGCCCAGGGCAAGTTCATTTCCGGCAAGGGACGCTGCGAAAGTTTCGGTGAAGGTGGCGAAGGCTACGTGCCCGGCGAAGGCGTGGGCGCGGTGCTGCTCAAGCCACTATCGCAGGCGATTGCCGATGGCGATCATATTTATGGCGTGATCAAGGCCACCGCGATCAACCATGGCGGTAAGACCAACGGCTATACCGTGCCGAACCCGAACGCACAGGCGCAGGTGATCGAACATGCACTGCGCGAGGGTGGCGTGGACGCGCGCTCGATCAGTTACATCGAAGCGCATGGCACCGGCACCAGCCTCGGCGACCCGATCGAAATCGCGGGGTTGAGCAAGGCGTTCGGTCAGTGGACGCAGGACCGTCAGTTCTGCGCGATCGGTTCGGCCAAGTCGAATATCGGGCATTGCGAAAGCGCAGCCGGCATCGCGGGCGTGACGAAAGTGCTGTTGCAGCTGAAGCATCGGCAACTGGCACCGAGTCTGCATTCGAGCGTATTGAATCCGAATATCGACTTTGCTGCCACGCCGTTTGTCGTGCAGCAGACGCTGTCACCATGGGAACGACCGACGCTCGAGCAGGGCGCCGTGAAGCGGACCTACCCGCGGACCGCGGGTATTTCCTCGTTCGGCGCGGGTGGTGCGAACGCGCACGTGGTGATCGAGGAGCACGAACCGCAGTGGCAAACCGAAGCATTCAGCACCGGCCCTGCGCTGGTACTGCTGTCGGCCCGTAGCGAGGAGCGACTGCGCGAGCAGGTGGACCGGCTGCTCGCGTTCCTGGGTACGCGACAGGAAGATACCTCGCTACGACTGCATGACCTGGCCTATACGTTGCAGGTAGGTCGTGAAGCGATGGACGAGCGATTCGCATTGATGGTCAGCTCGCTGGAAGAACTGCGTGAAAAACTCAGTGCCTATGTAGCTGGCGAAGCGGGGATCGAGGAACTGTACCGGGGGCAGGCGAAACGGACCAAGGAGGTGTTGTCCGCCTTTGCCGACGATGAAGAAATCGCCGCCGCTGTCGACACCTGGATCGCGAAGGGCAAGCTAGGGAAACTGCTCGATGTTTGGGTCAAGGGCCTGTCGATCGATTGGGCGAAGCTCTACGGTAGCGCCAGGCCGCGTCGGATCAGTCTGCCGACCTATCCGTTCGTGCGTGAACGCTACTGGATACAGACAGGCGACGACCACGCGGTTATACCGTCCGGTGTGAGCGCGGCGTTGCATCCGCTGCTGCACCGGAACACCTCCGATGTGGCAGGGCTTCGTTTCAGCACGCACCTATCCGGTGACGAGTTTTTCCTGGCCGATCACGTGGTACGCGGCGCGCGTATCCTGCCCGGCGTGGCACAGCTGGAAATGGCGCGTTGCGCGGCGCGCGAAGCGCTCGGCGAAGATAACGGATGGCAACTGCGAGACGTCGCCTGGATACGCCCGGTCATCGTCGGCATCGATGGGCTGGATCTGCATATTGCGCTCTATCCCGAAGAAACTGGCGAGTTGCCCTTCGAGATCTACAGCGAAGGCAAGGATGGCGAGCCGGTGGTGCATAGCCAGGGTGCGATAGCGACCGCAGAAGCGGTTGTTTCCGAGTCGCACGATCTTGCTGCGCTACGGGAAAAGTGTGTCGTTTCCCGTCTGGATGCTGCGCAGTGTTATGCCCTGTTCGAGCAGATGGGTCTGCGTTATGGCCCGACGTTCCAGGGTCTCAGCGACCTGTTTGTCGGATCCGCTCAGGCTGTGGCCCGCATTGTGTTGCCCGAGTCGGCTCCGACGGAGGGTTACGGGTTGCATCCCAGTTTGCTGGACGCGGCACTGCAAGCGACGCTGGGTTTGCAAATAGGCTCAGCATCCGGGACGACCGAGGTAACTCCGCTGTTGCCGTTCGCCCTGGGTGCTTTGGATGTGTTGCACCCGTGCACGCCGTCGATGTGGGCGGTGGTATGCCATAGCGCCGGCAGCAAAGCTGGCGACGCGGTGCAGCAACTCGATATCGATCTTTGCGACGAGCGTGGCACGGTGTGTGTTCGCTTCGGGCGTTTCAGTCTGAGGCCGATGACGGCCGCTGCCGTGCCGAGCGTGCCGAGGACCGCCGAACGGGCGATCGTGGATGGCGCATTGAGCCAGACACTGTTGTTCCGCCCTGTATGGAATACGCTTCCGGCCACAAAAGCAGCCGATCCCGGCTATGCACGGCATGTCGTGCTGGTGGGTGTGGACGCCGACGACGTGGAGCGTCAGTTGCCGGGCGTCGTCTGCGTACGGCTGACGGCTGAAAATGACGTTGCCAGACGTTTTGGCGCGGCGGCGAATGTCCTGCTGGAACAGCTGCAGGCGTTGAATGCTCAGTCCGGAAAGCGGCTGCTGCAAGTCGTGGTGCATGATCGGGACATGCTGCAGGGTTTGGCTGGCATGTTGCGCACCGCGCAGCTGGAAAATCCGAACGTCACCGGTCAGCTTGTCTGTGTCGAGGCAGGCCAGAATATCGCCCAGGTAGTGCTGGAAAACCGCGGTAGCGATGCGCAATGCGTGCGCTACGTTCATGGCGAACGCCAGGTTGCCGGTTGGAGCGAATACACGGAAGCGGCCGAAGCGCGCTCACCATGGAAGTCTCAGGGCGTCTACCTGATCACGGGTGGCGCCGGTGGCCTGGGTCTGATCTTCGCACGCGACATAGCGACCCGGGCTCGGAATCCTGTGCTGATCCTGACGGGTCGTTCTCCGCTGAACGAGCATATCCAGGCAAATATTCGCCAACTGGAAACGCTTGGCGCCGTAGTGCGCTACCACGCCGTCGACGTCACCGATGCTGTCGCCTTGACGCAGCTGGTACAAGGCATTCCGGAAGAGTTCGAAAGCCTGGACGGTATCGTCCACAGCGCCGGCGTGGTGCGTGATGGTTTTATTGTCAAGAAAACGCAGCAGCAGTTGCGCGAGGTGCTGAGCGCCAAAGTAACCGGCACGCTCAATCTCGACGAAGCCAGTCGCGACATGGCGTTGGATTGTTTTATCTGCTTTTCGTCGATAGCCGGTGCCCTGGGCAATGTGGGACAGGCCGACTATGCGGCGGCGAATGCCTTTATGGACGCCTTCGCGCACCATCGCAGCGATCTGGTCGCGCAAGGCCTTCGTCACGGGCGCACGCTATCCGTGAACTGGCCGCTATGGGATGAGGGCGGCATGCAGGTGGATGCCGCCACGCGCACCATGCTGGCTCAGCAGCTGGGCATGCACGCATTGGCGAGCGACAGCGGCGTGCGAGCTCTGCGACAGGCGATGGCCAGCGAACTGAGTCAGCTTCTGGTCGTTGCCGGTGACTCAGCACGCATTCGTCAGGTGCTGCTGGGCAAGCCACAGGAGGCCGTCTCGGTATCGCCGGTTGCGGTGGTCGACAAGCCTGCTTCGGCGGCAAGTCCAGCCGATCAGACGCTGCCGGAAAAGCTCAAGCGCTCACTCGTCGGGACGGTCTCTTCGCTGATCAAGGTCAAGCCGGAGGATATCGACGGCGAGACGCCCTTGATGGAATACGGGTTCGATTCGATCACGCTGACCGAATTCGGTAACGCCCTGAATCGACAATATCGGCTCGAACTGAAGCCCACGATCTTCTTCGAGTATCCGACATTGGCGGGGCTGGTCGATTATTTGCTGCGCGAACATGCAACGTTGCTGGCACCGCAGTTTGAAGTGGTACGCAGCGTATCTCCCGCGAAGGCTTCGGTTGCAGAGATCTCAGCGCCGATATCGATGCTGGCACCGATGCAAAAGCCACGTCGTGCACGTGGATGGAGCCGATCCGGCACAGTGCCAACGAGCGCCCCGGCGATCGCCGCGCGGTTCGACGTGGCCATCATCGGACTTTCCGGTCGTTACCCCGGTGCTGATGACGTCAACAAGTTCTGGGACAACCTTGTCGCGGGACGCAACAGCGTCTCAGAAGTACCCCTGGAACGCTGGGACAACAGCCTGGTTTTCGATGAAAAGCAACAGCCCGGCAAGACTTATAGCAAGTGGGCGGGTCTGCTCGACGATGCCGATTGCTTCGATCGACTGTTCTTCAATATCACGCCAGGCGAAGCACAGCTGATCAGCCCGCAAGAACGGCTGTTCATGCAGGAGGTCTATGCGAGCATCGAAGACGCTGGCTATACGCCGGAGGGCTTGTGCCAGAGCAGGAAGATCGGCACGTTCGTCGGCGTCCTGAACGAAAGCTACGCGACCGGCGTGCGCTTCTGGTCGATCGCCAACCGCATTTCCTATCTGCTCAACTTCCAGGGTCCCAGCATGGCGGTCGACACCGCATGCTCGTCGTCGCTGACGGCGGTGCATCTGGCGATCGAAAGCCTGCGTAGCGGCGACAGCGAAGTGGCCATCGCTGGTGGCGTAAATCTGCTCGTCACGCCGGATCACATGATCGGTCTGTCGGCGTTGACCATGCTGTCGAGCGACAACCAATGCAAGCCGTTTGCCGCCGATGCCGATGGCTTCGTGGACAGCGAAGCGGTGGGTGCGCTTGTGCTCAAGCCGCTGCAGCGTGCGATTGCCGACGGCGATCATATCTATGGCGTGATCAAGGGCAGCGCGATCAACTCGGGCGGCAAGTCGCATGGCTACATGACGCCCAACCCGAACATGCAGGCGCAACTGGTGAGCGACGCGTTGGAGCGTGCAGGTGTCGATGCACGTGCGGTCAGCTACGTGGAGGCGCAAGGTACGGGTAGCCATATGGGCGACCCGATCGAGATCGCCGGCTTGACTCGGGCGTTCCGAAACTGGACGCAGGACAAGCAGTTCTGCGCCATCGGGTCGGCCAAGTCCAACATCGGTCACAGCGAGAGCGCGAGCGGCTTTGTGGGGATCAGCAAGGTGGTGATGCAGATGAAGCACCGCGCTCTGGTGCCGAGCCTGCATGCCGATGCGCTCAACCCGAACATCCCGTTTGCCGATACGCCCTTTGTCGTGCAGCGGAGTCTGGCCGATTGGCCGCGCCCGAGAGTGAACATCGGCGGTCAGGTGCGCGAGTATCCAAGGATCGCCGGCGTCTCTTCATTCGGCGCTGGAGGGGCGAATGCCCATCTGGTGATCGAAGAATACCTTGCGCCGACCGAGGCGGGCCGGGCTATAGCACAGGCGAACCGTGGGCCCGCCATGGTCGTACTGTCTGCGCGCGACTCCGATCGATTGCAGGAGCAGGTGCAACGCTTGCTGTCGGCCATCGCGCCTCCCGTCGACCTGGCGCTTGCCGATGTGGCCTACACGCTGCAAGTGGGCCGTGAAGCGATGGAAGAGCGGCTGGGACTGCTGGTGGATTCGCTTGACGACTTGCGACTCAAGCTTCGTGCCTATGCCGATGGCAAAGCCGACATCGAAGGCGTGTATCGAGGCAAGGCCAAGCGCCATGCCATGGCGCTGTTCTCGGGCGACGAGGACATAAACGATGCAGTCCACGCGTGGGCCGCCAAGGGCAAGTTCGGCAAGTTGCTCGATCTGTGGGTGAGGGGTTTCAACCTCGACTGGAACGCTTTGTATGGGGCAGGCGGCATGGCCCGACCCAGCCGCGTCAGCCTGCCGACCTATCCGTTCGCACGGGAGCGCTACTGGACCGATGTTCCCTATCCGGATGCTCCGGACACGCTTGTCGCCGCGGGTCCGTCATCGACTCGACGTCATGCCTCGGCGCCCGCCGTGCCACCGGCGCATACCTTCTCCAAGGAGCAAAACCCGGCGCCGGAAGCCAGCCACGAACAACGGATGGTCACTATCTGGCAGGAGTTGTTCGGACGCCCCTCCATCGAGATGGACGACGACTTCTTCGAGCTCGGCGGGCATTCCTTGCTGGCAACGCAGTTGATGTCCAGGATATACACCGAGTTCGGCGTCGAGCTGCCGGTCAGTGCGATCTTCGATGCGCCGATCGTCGCAGCACTCGCCGCAACGATAAAGTCGGCCGGCTCGACGGTGGCAGCTCTACAGGAGATGCCTTCGGTAATCCGGCCCATCGGACGCAATGCACCGCTGCCGCTGTCGTTTGCCCAGCAGCGGCTATGGTTCCTCGACCAGTACGAGGCCCGGCGCGAGATATACAACATCCCGGTGACGGCGCATCTGACCGGTCGCATCGATGTGAATGCGCTGTCTTATACGCTCAACGAGATCGTGCGCCGTCATGAAGCGCTGCGCACCGTGTTTGCGATCGTGGACGATGAGCCGGTGCAGCGCGTCCATCCGGGCTTGCCACTGACGCTGGAGGTTGCCGACCTCAGCGGCCTGCTGCCTGCGGAACGCGAGGCGCAGCTGCATCTTCGCGTGCAAGAGGAGACCGTCAAGCCCTTCGATCTGGTCACCGGCCCCTTGATCCGTGCCAGCCTGATCCGGATCACGGAGGTTGATCACACCCTGCTGTTGACGATGCATCACATCGTCTCGGACGGCTGGTCGATGGGCGTCGTGGCGCGGGAAATGGTCGCCTTGTATCGAGCCTTTGTGGAAGGCCTGCCATCGCCTCTACCGGAATTGCCGATCCAGTACGCCGACTTCGCAGGCTGGCAGCGCGATTGGCTGCGTGGCGAGGTACTCGAGCGACAGCTGAGTTACTGGAAGCGTCAGCTGGCCGATAGCCCCAGCCTGCTGGCTCTGCCCACGGATCGACCGCGACCGATGCAGTCGAGCCACATTGGCGCAACGCTGCCGTTCGCATTGCCGGCCGCATTGGTATCGGGCCTGCAGGCACTCGGTCGACAGACGCAGAGCACGCTGTTCATGACGCTGTGCGCGGCCTTCAATGTGTTGCTCGCCCGCTATTCGGGGCAGAGCGACATCTGCATCGGCACGCCGATCGCCAATCGCAACCGCGCCGACATCGAGGACCTGATCGGCTTCTTCGTCAACACGCTGGTGTTGCGCACCCAGGTCGATCTCTCGCTCGATTTCAACGGCCTCTTGCAGCAGGTGCGGCAGCACACCCTGGATGCCTACGCGCACCAGGATGTGCCGTTCGAGCAATTGGTCGAGGTCTTGCAGCCGGAACGACACACCAGTTACACGCCGTTGTTCCAGGTGATGCTGGTGCTGCAGAACATGCCGATGGGCGAGATGGCCATGCCTGGCCTGTCGATGACCATGCTGGAAAGCAAGGGCGCCACGGCCAAGTTCGACCTGACGCTCACTTTGACCGAGGGTGAGGAGGGATTGTTCGGCTGTTTCGAATACAGCACCGAGCTGTTCGAGGCGCGCACGATCGAGCGCATGGCCGGTCACTTCACCCGATTGCTGCAGGCGATCCTGGCAAACCCAGGCTGTGCCGTCGGCCGATTGCCGATGCTGGATGAAACCGAACGCCAGCAACTGCTCCATACCTTCAACGACACCGGCATGGTCTCAGCGGGTATCCATCCCGGTATGCAGACGCTGCACGAGTTGTTCGAGGCACAAGTAGCACGGACACCGGATCGGATCGCGGTGACGTACGAGGATGTCTCGTTGAGTTACGCGGAACTCAATGCGCAGGCCAACCGCCTGGCACGTCATCTGCGCGAACTGGGCGTAGGGCCGGATGTGCTGGTGGGCCTGTGCGTGGAACGTTCGGTAGCGATGATCGTCGGGCTGCTGGGGGTATTGAAGGCCGGTGGTGCCTATGTGCCGCTGGATCCGACCTATCCGGCCGAACGCCTGAGTTACGCCTTGACCGACAGTGCGCCGGTCGCGGTGATCGTCGACGGCAAGGAAAACCTGCAGCAGTCCGTGCAGGATATCTTGCAAACCTCGTCGGCACCCGTGATTGATCTACGCAACGATGCCGCTGCGTGGGCGCATGCGGATGCGAGCAATCTCGCCAACACTTCTATCGGGCTGCAACCGCATCACCTGGCTTACATCATCTATACCTCGGGTTCGACCGGTAAACCCAAGGGCGTCATGGTCGCGCACGGCAACGTGGTGCGGCTGCTCTCGGCCACCGATCACTGGTATGGTTTTGGCGGGGACGATGTGTGGACGTTGTTCCATTCCTATGCCTTCGATTTCTCCGTGTGGGAGATCTGGGGCGCCCTGGCCTATGGTGGAAAGCTGGTGGTCGTTCCACAGGGCGTAACCCGCTCGCCCTCGGACTTCTACGAGTTGTTGTGCACGCAAGGCGTCACGGTACTCAACCAGACACCCAGTGCATTCCGTCAGCTGATCGCAGCGCAGGGCGACAGCACCCGGACGCACTGCTTGCGTTACGTCATCTTCGGCGGAGAGGCGCTCGAACTGAGTACGCTCAAACCGTGGTACGAGCGGCCAGCCAATGCAGCAACGCGCCTGGTCAACATGTACGGCATCACGGAAACGACGGTGCACGTGACCTATCTGCCGATCGAGCCGGCCGATGCCCATCGTGCCGGTCCTAGTCCGATCGGCCGTCAGATTCCCGATCTGCAGATCTATGTGCTGGATACCCATCGCGAACCGGTACCGCTCGGTGTGGCCGGCGAATTGTATGTGGGTGGCGCCGGTGTGGCGCGGGGCTACCTCAACCGACCGGAGCTGACGGCCGAGCGTTTCATGGCCAACCCGTTTGTCGATGATCCGCAGGCGCGTCTCTACAAGACCGGCGATGTCGGCCGTTGGCTGGCCGATGGCAGTATCGAATACCTGGGACGCAACGATGAGCAGGTCAAGATTCGCGGCTTCCGCATCGAGCTGGGCGAAATCGAAGCGCGCATCGCCGATCATCCTGCCGTGAGCGAGGTGGTGGTGCTGGCGCGTGAAGACCAGCCTGGCGACAAGCGACTTGTCGCCTATGTGGTCGCACGGACCGGACAAGTGTTGCCGGATGAAGCGCAGCTACGCGCAACGGTGGGCAGGACGCTGCCCGAGTATATGGTGCCGAATCACTTCGTGATGCTCGAGCACATGCCGTTGACAGCAAACGGCAAGACCGATCGCAAGGCGCTGCCGGTCCCTGGTACGGCGCGTAGCGATGAGAAATACGTCGCGCCGCGCACGTCGACTGAAGAAATCATTGCCGGTATCTGGGCGGAGGTCCTCAAGCTGGACAAGGTCGGGGTCCATGACGACTTCTTCGCATTGGGCGGTCATTCGTTGCTCGCCATTGCCCTGATCCAGCGGATGCGTCGCGTCGATCTTTCGGTCGATATCCGGACTTTCTTTGTCGAGCCGACGGTAGCGGCGCTGGCGCTGGCTACACAAAAAGGTGGCGCCGACATCGTGGTGCCCGCCAATGGTATTCCGCAGGAGTGCGCGCATATCACGCCGGACATGGTGACTCTGGCGACGCTGGATAGCGCGGACATTGCCGCCATCGAAGCGGGCGTGCCGGGAGGCGCCGCCAATATCAAGGACATCTATCCGCTGTCGCCGGCGCAGGAAGGCATTTTCTTCCATCATCTGATGGCCGAAGAGCGCGATGCGTATGTGATGGAAATGCTCTGGGCGTTCGAAACGCGTGGTCATCTGGATGGATTTGCATCGGCGCTGGAAACGGTTATCGCCCGGCACGACGCCTTCCGTACTGCCATCGCGTGGGAGGGGCTGGCCGAACCGATGCAGGTGGTGTGGCGGCAAGCGCCACTGATCCTCGAAGAAGTCGAGCTGGTGCAGGACGACGACGTGGCCGCGCAACTGAGGGCGCGCTACAACCCGCTGAACTATCGCCTCGATGTGCGTCAGGCGCCCTTACTCAGGTGCTTTGTCGCCGAGGATCGGGTGCATGGCCGTTGGCTGATGCAGATCATGTTGCATCATCTGATCGACGACAATACGTCGCTCAAGCTGTTGATGGACGAGCTCAGGACCATCCTGCACGGCCATGAAATCACGTTGCCTGAGCCGCTGCCGTTCCGAAACTTCGTGGCCCAGGCCCGATCCGGCGTAAGCCAGGCGGAGCACGAGTCGTTCTTCCGTTCGATACTGGCGCAGGTCGACGAACCGACCGCACCCTTCGGCCTGTTGAACGTACAGGGAGATGGCGCGGATATTGCCGAAGCACAACAACAGGTCGATCCCGCGCTGGCGCGTCGCTTGCGCCAGTTGGCGCGCAAACTGGGCGTGAGCGCAGCCAGCCTGATGCATCTGGCATGGGCGCAAGTGCTGTCGCAGCTTTCGGGGCGGCAGGATGTAGTGTTCGGTACGGTGCTGTTCGGACGTATGCAAAGCGGCGAAGGTTCGGATCGGGTACTGGGCATATTCATCAATACGTTGCCGGTATGCATACAGACGGGCACGAAGTCCGTGATCGATGGCGTGCGCGACACGCATGTACTGTTGACCCAATTGCTGCGTCACGAACATGCATCGCTGGCGCTGGCTCAGCGCGCTAGCGGTGTGGTGGCGCCGACACCGCTGTTCTCATCGCTTTTCAACTACCGCCATAACGTCGGCGCGGACTCGGTGCTGACCGAGGAACTGCCGGGCATGCAGCTGCTCAACGTCAAGGAGCGCACCAATTACCCCTGCATGATGTCGGTGGACGATGCTGGTGACGGATTTGGCCTGGCCGTTCAGATCTCGGATGTCGAGCGCGCACGACGGGTGTGCCGCTACATGCACACGGTACTGGAATACCTGGCCGATGCGCTGGAGTCCAGCCCGGATGCGTCTATTGAAAGCCTGAAAGTCATGCCGCCGGCGGAACGGGATCAGCTGCTGCATGCATGGAACGACACGGCGACGATCTCCACGGAGACCATCCGTCCGCAGACCCTCCAGGCATTGTTCGAGGCACAGGTGGCACGTACACCGGACAGCATGGCAGTGATGCACAACGGCGTCGCGCTCAGCTATGCGGATCTTAATCGGCAAGCCAATCAGCTGGCCCATCACTTGCGAAGCCTGGGCGTCGGACCGGATGTGCTCGTGGGGGTATGCATGACGCGTACGCCTGATTTGATCGCCTGCCTGCTCGGCGTGTTGAAGGCCGGTGGCGCCTATGTGCCGCTGGATCCTGCCTATCCGGCAGGGCGAATCGCGACCATGCTGGTCGATGCCCAGCCGCGGGTGTTGCTGACACAGCAGCATCTGTCATCGGATCTGCCGTCGGTGGAAGGCATGACAGTGTTCTGCATCGATGCGGAAGCCGCGCTATTGGCCGGCTGTCGCGACGATAACCCTGCCGCTGTCGCTGTCGGCGACCATCTGGCGTACGTGATCTACACGTCCGGCTCGACCGGCAAACCCAAAGGTGTGGCGATCCAGCACCGCAATGCCACCACGTTCATTCATTGGGCTCTGGCCACGTTCGACGGCGACAGTCTCGACAAGGTGCTGGCATCGACCTCGATCTGCTTCGACCTTTCCATCTTCGAGATCTTCGGCCCGTTGAGCCGGGGTGGTTCGTCCTGGCTGGTCGATAATATTCTCGATTTCGCGGAGTGTGCGGACACGCTGCCGGTCACCCTGATCAACACCGTGCCCTCGGCGATGGCGGAAGTGCATCGGAGCAAGACGCTTCCCGCTTCGGTGAAGATCATCAACCTGGCCGGCGAGGCGTTGTCCAACATGCTGGTGCAGTCGCTCTACCGGCAGGCATCGGTCGAGAAGATCTACAACCTGTATGGCCCCTCGGAAGACACAACGTATTCGACCTTCACCCTGGTGGAGCGGGGCTCGACCATGCCAGTGTCGATCGGTCGTCCGATCGCCAATACGCAGACGTACATTCTCGACGCCCGAGGGGAGCCGGTTCCGATGGGCGTCGCCGGTGAGTTGTTCATCGCTGGCGAGGGACTGTCGCGTGGCTATCTGAAACGGCCCGAGCTGACCGCGGAGAAGTTCGTCCCCAACCCCTTCAGCGCCATGCCGGGCGAGCGCATGTATCGCACCGGCGACCTGGTTCAATATCGGGCGGATGGCCAGATCGAGTATCTGGGGCGCATCGATCACCAGGTCAAGATTCGCGGCTTCCGCATCGAACTGGGCGAGATCGAGGCCGCATTGCAAGCCTTGGCTAGCGAGGTCGTGGTGCTGGCGCGCGAGGACAGCGTCGGCGACAAGCGGCTTGTCGCCTACCTGGTTGCGCATGACGGACAACCCCTGCCGGACGAGGCGCACCTGCGCACGATGCTGTCGCAGACGCTTCCCGAGTACATGGTGCCGAGTTATTTCATCACGCTCGACCACATGCCGTTGACACCCAATGGCAAGGTCAATCGTGGCGCGTTGCCGGCCCCGGACATGACGCGAAGCGATGAAGGTTATGTCGCGCCACGCACGCCGGCCGAAGAAATCATGGCAGGCATCTGGGCGGAGGTTTTGAAGCTGGATAAGGTGGGTATCCACGACGACTTCTTCGCGTTGGGCGGCCATTCGCTGTTGGCGACGCAGTTGATGTCGCGGATACGGCGCGCGCTGCAGGTCGATATGCCTTTGCGTGCCTTGTTCGACGCGCCGTCGATCGTCATGTTGATGCGCAAGATGGTCGACGCCGAGGCCGGAATCGGTGCACCACCGCTGCAGCGGGCAAATCGCGACGCACCGCTGGCCTTGTCGTTCGCCCAACAGCGCCTGTGGTTTCTGGATCAACTGGATCGCCAGAGCGCGCTCTACAACATCCCGGTAGCGCTGCGCCTGAAGGGGCATCTCGATGTGGTTGCCCTGGCTCGCACGCTCAACGAGATTCTGCGTCGCCATGAAGCGTTGCGTACCTGTTTTGCCGACGACGATGGATCGCCGGTACAAGTGGTCATGTCCTGCGTGGACTTGCCGTTGGCCATCAGCGACCTGTCGGACCTGCCGGTAAAGGAGCGGGGAGTCGAGGCACAACGATTGCTGATGGAGGAAGCGCAAACGCGGTTCGATCTCGAGGCAGATCTGCTGATTCGCGGTGCCTTGCTGCGACTGGACAAGGAAGAACATGTCCTGCTGCTGACGATGCACCATATCGTCTCGGATGGCTGGTCGATGGGCGTGGTCGTTCGGGAAATGGCTGCGCTGTATCCGGCGTTCACGGAGGGCAGGCCATCGCCGTTGGCGGAACTACCGATCCAGTACGCCGATTTCGCCCAGTGGCAGCGCGAATGGCTGCGAGGCGAGGTACTGGAACGACAGCTGAGCTACTGGAAGCGTCAGCTGGCCGATAGCCCCAGCCTGTTGGCCTTACCGACCGACCGGCCGCGCCCGGCGCAATCGAGCCATATCGGTGCGACGCTGCCGTTCGAGTTGCCGGCGACGCTGGTATCGGGTCTGCAGATGTTCAGCCGGCGGACCCAGAGCACGCTATTCATGACGCTGTGCGCTGCCTTCAATGTGCTGCTGGCCCGTTATTCGGGGCAGAGCGACATCTGCATCGGCACGCCGATCGCCAATCGCAACCGGGCCGAGGTCGAGGACCTGATCGGCTTCTTCGTCAACACGCTGGTGTTGCGCACCCAGGTGGATCTGTCGCTCGATTTCCACAGCCTGTTGCAACAGGTGCGACAGCACACGCTGGATGCCTACGCGCACCAGGATGTGCCGTTCGAGCAACTGGTCGAAGCCTTGCAGCCAGAACGCCATACGAGTTACTCGCCACTGTTCCAGGTGATGCTGGTGCTGCAGAACGTACCGATGGACGAGCTGGCGCTGCCCGGTCTGTCGATGAACCTGCTGGCTCATGAAAGTGCCCTGGCCAAGTTCGACATCACGCTGACCTTGACCGAGGAGCGTGATGGTTTGCACGGCAGTTTCGAATACAGCACCGAGCTGTTCGATGCGCGCACGATCGAACGCATGGCCAGTCACTTCACCCGGTTGCTGCAGGCGATCGTGGCCGAGCCGGATCGTGCCGTCGGTCAGCTGGCCATGTTGGGCGAGGCCGAACGCCATCAACTGGTCGATACCTTCAATGCCACCGATACGGTGTACCCGAATATCCAGACGCTGCACGAGCTGTTCGAGGCACAGGTAGCGAGGACACCCAACCAGGTGGCGGTGATAGCCGAGGACGTGTCATTGAGTTATGCGCAGCTCAATGCCCAGGCCAACCGCGTGGCGCGTCATCTGCGTCAGCTGGGCGTGGGACCGGACCTGCTGGTGGGGCTGTGCGTGGAGCGTTCGGTGGCGATGATCGTCGGTATGCTGGGCATATGGAAAGCCGGCGGCGCCTATGTGCCGCTCGATCCCGCTTATCCGACGGAACGGTTGGCCACGATCCTGGACGATGCCAAACCGGCGGCGGTCCTGACCCAACAGCATGTGCTCGATCGCTTACCGACGTTACCGGGCTCGCCGGTGTTCTGTCTGGATGGCGATGAAGGCACGTTGCGCAGCTATGCGGACGACAATCTGGACAAGCAGACGTCGGCGGCCCATATGGCTTATGTGCTCTACACCTCCGGCTCCACCGGTAAGCCCAAGGGTGTGATGGTGGCACACGGCTCGTTGTCGAACTACGTGTGGCACGCGGTACGCGAGTACCTGAGCGGGGACATCGTCGGCTCGGTGGTGAGTTCGCCGCTGGGCTTCGATGCAACGGTTACGACCTTGCTGCCACCGTTGATGGTGGGTAAGCCGATGCTGCTGCTGGCCGATGACGAGCGGACCTTGCCGCAGCTATCGGCACGTTTGTTTGCCTCGGGCGCACCCTGGTTGTTCAAGATCACCCCGGCACATCTGGAAGCGCTGTCCTATATGGATCGCGCCGAAGCCATGGGTGAGGCGGCCCATTGCATCGTGATCGGCGGCGAGCAGCTCACGCTGGCGACCTTACGTCGCTGGAAGGGTGAATTGCTGCCGGCGGCAACCTTCGTGAACGAGTACGGCCCAACCGAGGCGACAGTGGGCTGCAGCATCTGGCGGCTCTCGGACGTGGCGGTGCTGGAGACGCTAGAGGGTGTGGCAGCACCGATCGGAAGGGCAATCGGCAATACCCGGCTGTATGTGCTGGGCGAGGGCATGCAGTTGCAGCCCATGGGCAGCGTGGGTGAGCTGTATATCGGTGGTGACGGCGTGGCGCTGGGCTATCTCGGTCGCGCAGCACTTACTGAAGAGCGTTTCATCGCGGATCCGTTTACTGACAAACCAGGGGCGCGTCTCTATCGCACGGGCGATCTGGTTCGTTACCGGGCCGACGGCGAGCTGGAATTTCTGGGCCGTGGCGATGATCAGGTCAAGCTGCGCGGTTTCCGGATCGAGCTGGGCGAGATCGAGCAACAACTAGCTGCTCTGGCCGAGGTGCAGGCGGCGACGGTGATGCTGCGTGAAGACGTCCCGGGCGAGAAGCGATTGGTGGCGTACGTAGTGCCGTCGCAGGACCGCGGGCAGGTGGCTGCCTATCGCGCCGGCCTGGCACTACGGCTGCCGGACTACATGCTGCCCAGCAGCTATGTGATCCTGGAGGCGTTGCCGCTTACCGTAAACGGCAAGGTGGATCGCAAGGCGCTTCCGGTACCGGACCTGACGCAAAGCGATGTCGCACATCTCGCCCCGCGTACACCGACCGAGCAGATCATTGCCGATATCTGGATCGATGTGCTGAAGGTGAAGCAGATCAGCGTGTCCGATGATTTCTTCAGGCTCGGCGGACACTCTTTGCTGGCGGTGCAGCTGATGTCGCAGCTGCGCAAGCGGGCTGGCATAGATCTGGAACTGCGCCATCTGTTTACCCATCCGACACTGGGTGCCTTGGCGGCGTTTGTCGATGCAAGCAAGCCGCCGTCCCGGCATCCGAACCTGGTACCCATTCGACCCCACGGTCACGCGACGCCGCTGTTCCTGATTCATCCCATTGGCGGGGAGGTCCAGTACGCGTTCGATCTGGCAAGACATCTGGATGCCGATCAGCCGGTGTATGCCATGGCAGCGAGTGGTATCGCCGCGGGTGAAACACCTCAGGCAAGCATTGTCGATATGGCGCGCACTTACCTGGAAGCCATGCGGCAGGTGCAAGCTTCCGGCCCGTATCTCACTGCGGGCTGGTCGCTGGGCGGGATGATTGCGTACGAGATCGCTCATCAACTGCTTGCGATGGGAGAGACCGTCAACTTTGTAGGCATGATCGATACGGGCAGCAGCCCCTATTTGCGGGCTCAGCTACGCGCGGCAGATATTTCCGAGTTCGACGAATGCAGCGCATTGATGCACTGGGTTGTCGACCTGCATCCGGTGGGCCGCGACGTACGGCAGCATTCCGCTTATGGTGAATTGACCGAACTGGCGGGCCGCAGGGACGTCGACGCCATGGTTGCCCTATGTCAGCGCGAAGCACTACTTCCCGAGCATCTCGATATGCCGCTGGTACGGCGAATCCTGGCTGTCTACCGTGCCGGTGGCAAAGCGGCCGAACAATACGCGGCACCACCGGCGGCGGTCACCGTGACATTCTTTGCCGCCGACCGTAACGAAGGCGAAGACGTGACGTTCGGATGGCGCGATGTGCTGGGGGATCGTCTGGAGGTGATGAGTATCGGTGGCAGCCATCTGTCCATCGTAAAGCCGCCCCTCATCGAAACATTGGCACGCGAGATCTCAGGCCGGCTCAGACGTCGTTCCCAGAGCACGGAATTGTCGCTTGCATAAGTTCACTCTTGCACTTTAGGAAAGCCATCATGAACACGAACGCTGAAGCCTCTGAATTGGATGTGGAAGACGTGGGCGAGCCCAAGTATTCGCGCACGGTCGACGATCTGCCTGGCCCGAAGGGGTTGCCGTTCTTCGGCAACCAGCTGCAGATGCGTGGGCAGCAATGGCATTTGAAGCTTGCGAAGTTCATCCGCGAGTTCGGGCCGATTTATCGCCTGAATGCGTTCGGTATCCCGATCGTCGTCGTCTCGGACCGCGCGGCCATCAGCAGCTTGCTGAAAGAGCGCCCTGACGGCTTCGAGCGCAACCGGGGCCTTCGGGCGCGGATGAACGAGCTGAAGGTGGGCGGCGTGTTTACCGCCGAGGGTGACGACTGGCGCAAGCAGCGCAAGCTGGTCATGGGCGGCCTGAGCTTCGACGTCATCCACAACTTCTTTCCCACCATGGGGGATATGACCGAGCGCATGCTGCAGCGCTGGAAGGCCGCCTTGGCAGCCGGTAAACCCGTTGACCTGCGTCGCGACCTGAAGGCGCTGGCGCTGGACATCATCGTCGGCATCGCCATGGGTTACGACCTTGGCGTGGTCAATGACGACGACAACCAGTTGCAGCACAATCTGGATAACCTGCTGGAGCGTCTTGCCAGCCGCGGCACCGCGCTATACCCGTACTGGCATCATTTCAAGCTGCCGGTGGACCATGCGGCCGACAAGTCCGCGACCGATGTCGAGCAGACGGTACTCGGATTCATTACGAGCACACGCGAACGCCTGAAGCAGCATCCGCATCTGCGCGACAAGCCGGCCAACATGCTGGAGGCCATGATTGTTGCGAGCGAGGACCCCGATTCGGATTTTACCGACCAGGAACTCATCAGCAACGCGATAGCCAGCGTGGTGGGCGGGATCGATACCACGGCCAACTCGATCGCCTGGATGATCAACATGCTGGCGAAAAATCCCGACGCTGCGGCCAAGCTGACGGCCGAAGTCGACGCGGTTCTGGGCGATGCGCTGTTGTCGCGTGAGTGGGAGCAGATGAAACAGCTTCCCTATCTGGATGCGGTGCATAACGAAACCCAGCGGCTAAGGTCGGCGACACCCTTCCTTGGCTTCATCAGCAAAAGCGACTGCGTCATCCTCGATACCTTTATTCCGAAAGGCATGGTGATCTTCGTGCCGACGAACTTCGGTGACGGGTTGGACGACGCACACTTCCCGCAGCACGAACTCTTCCAGCCCGAGCGTTGGATCTTCGAACAGAAGCCGCATCGGGACGACGACCCCTCGCGCAAGGTTTTCCCATTCGGTGGCGGCGCACGCTTGTGCCCCGGTCGCTTCCTGGCCCTGACCGAGATCAAGGTCGTGGTATCGATGATCATGCGTAACTTCGAATTGGAGTTCGATACCAGTGCGCCGCCGGTCCTGCAGGTCATGAATTTCTTCATGGGGCCCAGCGCGGTGCCTGTGCGGTTGAAATCCCGTGTTTAGTGCTGGCGCCGCAGCGCGAGGAATATCGCCTTGAACTCGAATGATGCCGGCCTCTATTTCCGGGTAGCCAGGAAAGTCCTGAATGTCTCGTTCCCCTTGATGGGGGCGATGCTCGGGAACCTGATCATGATGCTTGTCGATCGCATCTGTCTGGCGCGATATTCGAGCGACACCCTGGTCGCCTCCGGTCCGGCCATCCATACCGCGATGGCGATCGTTACCTTCTTTACCGGGTTTGCAGGCTTTTCGAGGTCGTGCGTCGCGCAGGCGTTCGGGCGGTCGGGGCAGGGGCAGGCGGCGTATCAGGCCGCGGTGGGCATTCTGGTTGGCGCCGGGCTGGCCACCATCCTGTTAGTGATGGCACCGCTTATCGAATTGATTCCCTTCCTGAGCAACCGGCCGGCGGCGATTACCCATTTGGAGTCGCAGTTCCTCTACTGGTCGGCCTACTTTGGCAGCGTCATGACGTTGAACATGGCGCTTTCGTCCTATTTCAGCGGGATCGGTAAAACGCGGGTGACCTTGATCGTCGGGCTGATCGGCCAGCTGGTATCCATCTTCATGATTATCGGCCTGGTATTTGGCAAGTACGGCTTGCCCGAGCTCGGCATGCGCGGCTCGGCTCTTGGAACCTTGTCCGGCACGCTGATCATGCTGGTTTGCTATCTGGCCTATATGCCCAGAGACGTCTGGGGTCATCTGAAAGGGTTGATACTCAAACGCACCGACTCGGTCGGGAGCGAGTTTCTCTCACGCGTAAGAAAGGGCTTTACCATCGGTGGTTCGGCTGGCATCACCAATCTTGGAAGCGCGGCATTTGTCTGGATTGTGGCCGGCCTGGGGACGATCGGGCTGGCTGCCAACAACGTCAATTTGACCGTCAACTATATCGGTGGCGTTCCGCTTATTGGCTTAGGCATTGGGTGCAGCGTGTTGTGTGGAAATGCGCTCGGGCAGGAAGACTATCCGCAGATACCCAGAATTCTTTTCGTTACGATGGCGATCGAGTTGACCTACGTCGCCATCATCGCCTTTTTCCAGATAGTGACGCCGACGCTGTTGTTGACGCCGTTCGGACTGCCCGACAAGCCTGAAGAGATCCGGCAGGTATCCGTGGCGACCGCGCGCGTGCTGTGGCTCTATACGGTCGCATTTGCATTCTCGATGACGGGGGGCGCGGTGCTGGAAAGTTTTGGCCTGACGAGATTTCTGTTCAGCACCCGCATCGTGCTGCTGTGGGTACTGAGCATTCCGGTGACCTATGCGATCACCGCGGCTCACCTGGGCAACGCAAGCTTCCTACCGACCTGCTGGGTCGTCGGCTCGATTTTCGAGGCGTCCATTGGGGCTATGTACTTCTGGCGTATCTGGTTGGCGGTAAGAAAGCGTCAGAATGGCATCGTGCTGGCACAGCCGGCGACCCCATGACGTTCGAGACGGAGGTCCGTTTGCAAAACCCTGTGATGTCACCGGAGCGCTGGTTCAAGCGTTATGGCCAAAGCGCCGCTGTACATCGTCGCCTGGTGTGCTTCCACCATGCGGGCGGCGGCCCTTCGTTGTTTCGGGAATGGCACAAGGATTTTCCTCCGCATACCGAAGTGCTGGCCGTGGCCACCCCAGGGAGGGAAACGCGTTTCAAGGAGACGCCGGTCACCGATATGCGTGTCCTGGTGGATATGCTGGTGCAAGTCTTGCCACTGGACCTGCCTTTTGCGTTCTTTGGCCATAGTCTCGGTGCCGTGATCGGTTTCGAATTGGCCCGTCAGCTGCACGAGCGCGGACAGCCCGTTCCAGAACGCCTGTTTGTATCGGCATCGCCCGCGCCGCACCTTTGCCGTAGGGAGATATCGCGCGCGCAACTTGGCGACTCGGAGCTGTTGCAACTGCTGGAACGCTTCGGAGGCACGCCCATGGAGGTGCTCGAACATCCCGAACTTCGTCAGATCGTGTTGTCGACCCTGCGTGCCGATTTCAATCTGATCGACGAATACAGCGTACCGGATGACTGCGCGATGCGTCTTCCCATAACGGCGTACGCAGGCATCGACGACAGCCACATCAGTCTCGACAGGATTCAGGCCTGGGAGCGTTGGGCAACGGATGACTTCAGCTGCCATGCGTTCGCGGGCGATCATTTTTACCTGCTCCGGGACCGCAGGGCGCTGACTGCCAGCATGCTCACAGTCTGGGGGAGATGAGGCAGGATCAGGCTTCGGTAAACGGTGCGCCTTGCCGGCGCCGATAGGCTTGATGAAAGCCTGCCGTGTGGTGCAGTTGTTCGCCTCCCGCCAGGCTTTCATCGGAAACGATGCGGCCGAGGAAAAACATGTGCGAGCCGATCTCCTGGCTGTGCACGATGCTCAGTTCCCGAATACGCAATGCCGTCGCGACTGCGGGAATGGCAAACTCTCGCGACAGTCGAGCGGAAATCGGAAGTGCATTCCAGTCCGCGGACGGCTGCTTATGGTGCTCGCTGAACTGGTAGACGACCTTCTTCATCGTCGCTGGGACGTCCGACAACGCCACCCGGCGTGCCTCGCGCATGACTGACATGGAAACATTGGTGCTACGCAGTCCGAGCGAAAAGAGCCCACTGCGCTGCAGCGGCCCGATCAGATCCATCGGAAAGATATTCCGGTGCCCCGGCGCGTCGACGGAAACAAGAGCGACCGGGCGCGGACACAGATAGGCAATCATCAGCTGCTGTACCGCGGCAGCATCCATGGCCAGGTGATGCGGCGCGCGGCTTTTCGACATGGCACGACTCTGAAGCCAGGCGTTCCACGGGCGTCGCGGCCAGCCGAGGCAGCGTTGTTCGCCGTTGGCGACGTGATACAACGTAAGCGTCGTCTCTTCCGCGTCGACTGATGCCGTACGCACCAGTCGCAATACGCCAAGCAGTTGTCCGGTCGAGCTATCGCGATATTCAAGTACAGGACGTTCGCCCGCATCGAGACTGGTCGCGATCGTCAGCGGCTTGAGCGAAGCGACGGTGTGATCGGCGGTGACATCCGCCGATTGGCCATCCCAATGCAAGGTGGCGGTGACTGCCTGTTGCGGAGGGGCCACGGCAATCGTGGACCATTGCGGCAGAGGGCGAACCAGCGGTCTTATCCAGTCCTTCCACATCTCAGACGCGCCGAAACAGCAGGAACATATAGAGGTCGGTGGCCAGCCCCAAACCCCGTGGGCTGAGCCGTTCCAAGCGGAAGTAGGGTAACGCGGCGCGCGCCACCACGCGCGGGGCAAAGCGATGGATGCGACTTTCGCTCGAAATGGCGTAGCGACCATGCCGCACCAGATTCATGACATTCGCCCGCCACCAGCCGTAGCGCACGTCACCGAGATAGTAGGGGTTGAGCATGCTGGCCAGGACGAACCCGCCCTGGTGCACCACGTGCGACAGATCTTCAAAGAGCGAGGTGTGATCCTCGAAATGATTGAGGACCGCAAAGTTCGCCGTGACCCCTTGCACCTTGCAGGTCAGGGGCGGGGTCGTTGCAATCACCGTCTTGCGGGCGATTTCGTCACGGCAATGCTGCGCCAGATACTCGCCCATCGCTGCCGAAGGTTCATACACGAAGGTCAGGTGACCATTGGCGGCATACGTCTTCGCATCGATACCGGTGCCGGCGCCAAAATCGAGTACATCCGCACCCTCGGGCAGCAGATCCAACGCCATCTTCAGGAACCTGTCGCGTACCGCCTGATCCCGGGGCGAGGTCTGAATGAATTTGTGGTACTGCTCGCCAACATGCATGCGGCCGACTACCTCAAGCGTCTCGTCCGCGTGAGTGCCGGGCAGGCGATGAAAGGTTGCCTCAGGGGCTGGTCATCATTGCCGAGAGGCCTTGATTGAGCGCCGGGTCGTGAACGACAAAGAAGAGGCCGCCACGGCCGTTCTGTGACGCCTTGCAGTTACCGCTGAGCGCGCCGTCCTGGTTCATGTCGCCGAAAATAACCTCGTCGCTGCCGTTGTCGGTGCTTATGCCCACCTTGGCATGATTGTGATTGTCGCTGGCGCCACCCTCCAGGCCGAACGGAACACCGTCCCATTGGCCGCTGGTGGCATTGACCACCGCGCCGGGTTTACCCAGGCTCGCGTCCCAGCAGCCGATCGGCGTCGACGCCGTGGTGTCCGGAATCTGCCCGGGATTCGCCCACCAGTTGGCCACCTTCAGCGAGGTTCCGCCCAGGACGGCGGAGACCATCTGCCATGGCGGCACGTGCAGGGCGGACGGCTTGGAAATCATCTCCACGCCGCTCGACAACATGTCATTGGATACGGCAGTGCTGCTGGACTTCTTGCCAAGCATGGCCACCAGCGACTGGATATCCGCCGGGCCGCCGTTGGAGACGATCTGCGCATCGGTCGGATCGGTCGCCACGCTGGCATTGCCCAGCGCCTTGATAACTTTGGCCAGATCGTCGTGGGTCAGGCGCAGGGCGAAGAAATGCTGGCTGAACTTGATGTTGTTGTCGTTGGATACGCAGCCGAGCGTATTGCCTGCCGCCCGAGGTTGAGCCGCGCTGCCCGAGCCGGGCCATGACGGCGTGGTGACCTGCAGAAGTAATCCGTTGCCGTCGTCGTCCCAGGCCACCATGCCCTTCGAATGCGCCCAGGGTGCCGAGCACTCCTGGTTGCAGCCAGGTATTTGCGGGTCGTTGTAGAACTGGTCGTTCCAGACGACGTAGTAGTACTTACCCGTGTATATCTGCCCGAAGGTGGCGCCCAGCGGATCGTCGGCACTTTGTCCCAGGCAGGTGGCGCCCTTTGTCAGGCTGCCTTCGTCGTCGGTGGCGAATACGAACTGTTGGCCGACGTCGCGCGTGGATGGCGTGCCGCCGAAGGGGCAGGTTTCCCGCTGAGCGGCTCCGCACAGTGGGAACGCCTTGGCGTTGAACTTGAAGACGAACCACCAGTTGACCGGATGGTCCGCGGAAGACAGGGGCGAGGGGGCTGCGCTGGAAAGCGCCCGCCTGGCAAGGGCGCTAGATGGCTGAACGCGCGATACGGGTTGCGTTGTACAACCCCATAGCGCCATCCATAGCGCCATCAGCATTACCCGGGAGAACCGACGGATGTTCATGATTCTTTATTCTCCCGAGCGATGTAGAGGGATCTTTGTAGGAGCGACTTCAGTCGCGACCGTTGATACCTCGTGGTGCACGGTCGCGGCTGAAGGAAACCTCGAATAACCTCAGTTTTTGTCGTCATCCCGGCGAAGGCCGGGATCCATTCCTCAACGTAGATACTTGCCATATACCGCCTGACAAGCGGCAACTGAGGAATGGATCCCGGCCTTCGCCGGGATGACGAATAGGGAAGGTTTTTAGAGGTTCCCTAAAAGCTAGCCAGATTTTTTGGGTTCCTCGGCTTGTCGAGGTCCTGAAAGTCGAGAGTATCTCTATCGCTTATGTCAATCCGGCAACAACCCAAGCGTCCTGGCTTCGTAGATCGCCTCGGCCTTGGAGGTGACCTTGAGCTTGCTATAGATGCGCCGCACGAACGAACGCACAGTGAAATGCGATAGCTGCATGAGCCGGGCGATTTCCTGTGCCGTGAAGCCTTTGGTAATGAGGTCGAGCACTTCCTTCTCGCGCCCCGATAACAGCTGGGGCGAAGCTGCGAGTTCTTGCGTAACGCCGGCACCGGCCATGCCTTGTCGAAATCGAGCGAGAATCTGCCGCGCGATGATCGGACTGATCGGGCTGCCGCCACTGGCCACGCTACGGATTTCCTCGACTATCCTGGCCGGTGAGCTGTCCTTGAGCAGATAGCCGGCGGCACCGGCTTCGATCGAGCGCATGACGTGTGTTTCGTCGCCAAAATGGGTGCTGACCAGAATGCTGCAGCTCGGCCATTGCGATGCGGCCGCTCGGATGACATCGATCCCCGAACCATCGGGCAGTCCCAGGTCGACCAATAGCACGTCCACCGGTGGTCCTTGCAATATCGCCAGACCTTGCGCGCGCGTACCGGCCTGCCTGGCCAGACGCATATCCGCCGCGGCGCCTATTGCCTGGCTTATGGCCAGACAAAAATCTGGATCGTCCTCGACGATCGCGATATTAATCAGTGGCGGATTTGAATCAATGCTCGCGGCTTCCATTAGTCAATAAATATACGGCGGATTTCCATTGCCAATTGTAGCGCCTTTGTTCTACAGACAATGCCATGGTTATAAATCAAATTCCTGCCGGTCAGGGAAACGGGTTAACCGGTTTTCCCGCTTGCAGCTATTGGTCGCATGGCTACAGGCAATCTTTCGGGCGGCCGTCATCAGGGGGTAAAAACCATGTCGCAAATCATTGGTGGTTGGGGCGAGTTCAATTATGACGTATCGGCCGAAGCCAAGGCCGTACTCACCGAGGCCCTGGGCGGCCTGGTGGGCGTCAAGTATGTGCCCTTGGCCGTTGCCACCCAGGTGGTGGCAGGGACGAACTACTGCTTTCTTTGCACCGGCACGAGCACTTCCTTGCCGTCGCCGAGCTTTCCGGCGCTGCTTTATGTGTACAAGCCGCTGTCGGGTGAAGCGCATCTTACCGCGCTCAACCCTATCCGGCCCTGATCGCAGCCGTAGGCTGCAAGGCGCTTATTCCGCGGCGAATGTCACTGTTCGCCGCGTCAGCAGGTACGAGCCAACAGGAGAAAGCACATGGCTGGATTCAAAGTATTCAACATGACCGACCAGGATGTCTGGATCACCATCTACGAGCCGTTCGGCAGGCAAATCGGCTATGGCAATGTGCCCAAGGACGGCAGCCATGAGTTCACTTCGGGTTTTTACGCCATCGGTTCGCGATACAAGTTGCTGGCCGAATACCCGACCAAGGAGCCGCATCTGTGGTCGACCACGACGGGTCAATATCTGACAAAAACAGACTACGACTCGATCAATATCCTTGGCAATTCAACGGGCGGTTTTTGGCAAAACCCTTGATTGAGTAACGCGGGAGACTCAAGAGCGCGCGTGCGTGCTCTTGAGTCGGCGAGGGCGGGCCGCTATACCCTCCGTCTCATTTTATTTTCAGCCGCGCGGCATTATCGAATTCATTTGTCACGGGGCCCAAACGTCGCGATATGCTCAGGGAATGAGAAGCCTTCCTGCGTCGCCCTTTGCCATTGTGGCGGTTGTATTTTCCTTGATATTGCTGGCATTTATGCTCACGGGATATGCGGGCCTGAGAGATAATCCATCCTCCGATACCGCCCAGCATTTGACGCACGCCGACTGGCAGGTTCAGGGCGCCTCCGGCTTTGCCGCGCCTCCGACGGAATGGCGCGGTAGCGATCTGCCCGATGCGTGGAAACCGGTGACGCTGCCACTGGCCTTACCGATCGACTTGTTGCGCCAGGCCAAGGCCAGCGCAGCCTCGCATACCACCCAGGTAACGTGGCTCAGGTTTACGATACCGAGAACACCCGTTGGGTCCGGTCCCTTGGCCTTGTACGGCGCAAGGGTAAAAACCGATGGCACCATCGCGATATATGTCAACGGCCGCCTGGTACATCGGGCGCAGCAGGAAGGGCCGCTATGGAACAGCACCCGTACGCCGCTATGGGTGGTCCTGGATAAACCGGTGGATGGTGCGCCGGAGGTGCGGGAGATGGAGATCCTGATTCGTCTCGAGCATTCGCAGGACACCCAGGTTGCGTTGTCATCGGTATGGCTGGGGCAGGCCGCCGCCCTGCGTCCGCGTTATCACGTACGCCAATGGCTGCAGCAAGAGTTGCCCGGCATGTTGAATGCCGCGTTCATGGCCGTTGGGGTATTTGCGCTTTTTGTATGGTTCAAGCGCCGTCATGAAACGGGCTATGTATATTTTTTCGTGCTGGCGACCGTATCGTTTCTGCGCGGGCTCCATTTCTATGTCGCCGTCCCCATCGCCAACGACTGGTTTGCCTGGCTTACCGTCAATTCGCTGCTGTGGCTGGTGATGGTAGTGCATCTGTTTATTTGCCGACTGCACGCGCGACCGCTACGCGTTGTGTCGCTTGGCATGATGATCGCGACCATGCTGGTCGGCCTGTTGACCTTGCCATCGCTGGCGGTCTGGCCCAATACCCCCAAGGTCACGCCGTTGATTTACGCCGCCACCGGGTTGACCAGCGCCATGGTCAGTATCGCCGGCTGGGTGCTGGCCGGGCGTCACTCCAAGGAGGCTCGACTGGTATCGGCGGGCCTGTTCCTGTGCACTTTGCTGGGTGTATCCGACTGGGCCGTGCAGAACAACGTCGTCAGTCCGGAAGGTTGGTATCTCGGCGCCTATACCAATGCGATCACCTTTGCCACCTTCGGTATTCTCATGTATCGCCGGTATGTAGCTGCGATCGGGGAAGTGGAGCGGATCAACGCCAGCCTGGCGCAACGCTTGCTAAGTCGTGAGGCGGAACTCGAGCTGACCCATCATCGATTGCGCGAAGCCGAGACGCAGCGGGCGATCAGCGACGAGCGGCAGCGGCTGATGCAGGATATGCATGACGGCGTCGGTTCGTCGCTGATCAGTGCGATTCGCCTCGTCGAGCATGGCGGCCTGAGCGATCAGAAGTTCTCGCAGATCCTCAAGACCTGCCTGGACGACCTGAAACTGACCATCGATTCGATGGAGCCGATCGAAGCGGATTTACTGCTGCTGCTCGCCACGCTCCGGTTTCGGCTGGGGCCGCGTCTGGAAGGGGCGGGTATCGCTTTGCTATGGGAGGTGCGGGAACTACCGGCGCTCCACTGGCTTGATCGCTCCAGTGCGCTGCACATCCTGCGCATCATCCAGGAAAGCTTTTCCAACATCCTGCACCACACCCAGGCTGTGCGGATTCGTGTCGGCACCGCGTTGGAAGCCGATGGCGTGCAGGTGTCCATCGAAGACAACGGGCAAGGCTTTGATGTGGAGAAGGCGCTTGGCGCTCCCACAGGGCGTGGTTTGCATAACCAACGCCGCCGAGCCGAAGCCATCGGTGGCAAGGCGACATGGTATTCGAGTCCGGGAGGAACACGTTTCACGCTCTGGTTGCCGCTGGAGCGAGCAGCCGTCGCCAACTGTTCCGATGCAACTGCAATCTTTGTAGGAGCGACTTCAGGAAACCCCGAAAACCCGAGGAAACCCGAAACCCTGGCTAGCTTGTAGGAGCGACTTCAGTCGCGACCGTGCAGCGCGGAGCACCACCGGTCGCGACTGAAGTCGCTCCTACAAGGTAGATAGGGTTTTTAGAGTTCCTGCAGGAGCCACGCGTTTAGTGCAGCAATCGATGTAACAGATCACAAACCAGGGGGGAACACATGTCATTTGAACCCGTACCAGGGCAGTACTACCGTCTCGTCGCCAAGCACAGCGGGAAGGTTGTCGAAGTCCATCACAACAAAGCCGAACGAGGCATGCCGATCCAGCAGGGCGATTGGGTCGGTGGTGAATATCAGCAGTTCCAGTTTCACAAGACCGGGCGGTACTACAACATCGTAGCCCGCTTCAGCGGACGCAGTTTCGATGTACCTGGCGAATCGACCGCCGATGGTGTGGGCATCATTCAATGGGACAGGCACGACTATTCGGCCAATCAGCAATTCGAGCTGCTGCCGGCGGGCGACGGCGCGTACTACATCGGAGCGCGGCAAAGCCAGAAGTTTCTCTGCATGAAAGAAGCCGGGACGGCCTATGGAGTGCCGCTGGTGCAGCAGATATGGAACGGCGGCAAGCACTTCCAGTTTTCGCTCGTGCCATGCGGGCCAAGCATCGAGCCTCGCGCACTGCGCGAAGCGGTGCTTCGTGGCGTGGATCCTATTCGCGATTCCGTGCTTTCCCTGGTCAACCTGATTCCTACGGCCGGCGGCGGGGTGAAGTTTCTTCTCGGCCTGTTCTGGCCGGAAACCGACGGAGCCCTGGTCGATCAGATTCGCGACTACGTACGCAACGTCGCCCGACAGATGATCGACGAGGAGTACCTGAAGAATCTGGCCAAGGACATGGAAGGCATCAAGAACAACCTCAAGCAGTACGCCAAAGCTACAACAGGCGCGGACAAAGGCATGTGGATGACTGCGGTACTGCAGAAGCTCGAATCCTCGCAACCTTATTATTTCGACGAACGCGCACCGGAGAAAACACTTCCGCATCTGCTCACCCTTGGCACGATGCACCTCTCAGCATTGCGTGAGCGCTACGACAAATTTGAAGAGCTTTACGGTAAGAAATCCGACGATCCAGCGGAGCTACTCAAGGATCTGCAGGATCGCGTCACGCTTTATGTCGATGGCGCGAAGAAGGCGCGCGCCAAGACCCTGGAGTGGCGCCTCAAATACATCGAACTGTCCCAGCAAATGACCTACGTCAATGGACATGCGCACCATGACGTCTTCGTCGTCGAGGACCGTTACGATGGTTTCCGCCATGTCGCCGATACGGGCCATTTTGAGCACAGCCGTACCGAAGGAAAGGAAGTCTACGAGGAGCGCAAACGCCAGGTAACGGAGGAGTTCAACGCGGAGCTGGACGCGCTGTTTGGCCCTGCACTCGTCTGGAGATACATCAATCCCGCGTTGAAGGAGCTGCCCAAGACCATGCGCGTCACTTCAAAGTCGGGACTCTTCGGTGCAAAAAGGGGCACCGAATTCGAGGGCGAGAAGGTCGTTGCAGCGAACATTCCGATCACCGAGATCGGGATCAACCTCAACACGGCAGGCGACCGCGTTCTCGGGCTTCACATCAAGCGTGGCTCGGGCGGCATGAACACCTGGGGAGCCTATGCGGCATCGGGCAACAAGCGGACGCATACCCTGGGCAAGGACGAGTTCATCGCGGCCGCATACGGCACCCACGGCGGCCCTGGCGATCCGTTGTATTCGCTCTACTTCGTGACCAACAAGGGACACATCGTTGGCGGCGGCCGTCGCGACATCGGCAAGCCTTGGGGTAGCGAACCACCGATCGGCAGCGAGACGCAATTTGAGACCGTCTTTGGCTGGGCCAGTGCCGACAGGATCGAAGGCCTCGGCTTCAAATGGTCGTACGCGCGAAAGGAATAGTCGGTAACGCTTGACCGATGGCCACACGCGATCTCAGTCCACGAGACCGCGCGTGACGCATGCCTCGATTAAAAATCGTACGTCACAGAGAATCGAGCGTAACGCGGGTCCTGCGTATACAACGGAACACGGTAGATCGTGTTGAGCGTATTGGCCGGGCCCTCGCTTGCCGGATAGCGGAATATGGCGCGCTGCTGGTTGAGCACATTGAAGACGTTCGCCGAGAACGCCAGCCTCGAATCCGCCCATGCGGGACGATAGGTCAGCCCGAGATCGAGCTGGAATGTCCAAGGCAGACGCCCGTGGCTGCCGGGAGGCGAGGGCATGCCGTTGCACCAGCGGTACGAACTGCCGTACGACACCGGATCGGTATGGTCGGGCCCGTAGTAGCCGGTGCAGACTTCCGGTGCGCCTGAAATCGCCTGCAGATTGCCGGAGACCTGCCATTCCGGCGTGAACTGCCAGTAGCCATAGGCCTTGATGGCATGTGTATGGTCGTTGCCCTGCGGGCCGTTGGAATATTCCATGACGTAGCGGTTGTCCCAATCCACGCTGCCGGCGGCGCCGCCTTGACGCGTATCGGTTCGTTGCTGGCCTTCGGTATTGCCGTAGCTGCGCGAAAAGACGTAGTCGAGCTTGCCGTACCAGGTGCCATCGAAGCTGTGTTCGATGAACGTTTCCAGCGCGTAGTAGTTACGCTTGAGTTCGGGAAAGCCGATCTCTTCACGACTGAGCGGTACCTCGAACGGATGGCCGCTCGGATCGAGCAGAGTGAAGGTATTGCCTGCACCGCCATTGACCAGATAGCAGCTATTGGTGGATCCCACGGTGTAGCCGAGCGCAGCGGCCTTGGCATTGATCAGCGATACATCGCAGAAGTCGTCGATGGCGCTCAGCAGCTTGCGATAGGTCGCCTTGGCGCCATAGACCCAGTGATCGCCGAAAGACTTGTCGAAACCGAGGATGTATTCATCCTGATGCTCGGCCTTCAGGTTCTTGGCCGCGACGGTACGCGGATCGGGTGGGATGCCGTACGAATTGTTGGCCGAGACCGGCTCGCTGATCTGGGTCAAACCTGTCGGTGCGCCCGTGACCGGGTCGATGCCGCCATAGGTGTAGTACTGCTGGGTCGATATGTAGCCGGCCGCCGCGCCGGTGGCGGGATTGAGCGGCAAGCCCAGGTAATAGCGGCCCGCATTGGCAAAGACCTTGAAGCTGCTGTCGCCGTTCACGTCCCACGATACGCCCAATCGCGGCGCCCATTGCGGTTTGGTTTGCGTGATGAAGGGTGCACCAAACTGGTTGTAGTCGGTGAACTGGTCGTTGCGCAGACCGATCGACAGCAGCCACCTGTCGCTGACCTGCCAGTTGTCTTCGATGTACTGCGCGCGCTGGTCGGAACGCACGTTGACCAGATTGCCGACGACGTTGCGGCTGACGTAGTAGCCCTCCGCGCCATTGGGAAAGCCGGCTGTGCCGGGCACGAAGTTGACGCCCGGTGCATCGGAAATAGGTTGGGTGGGATCGGCCTGCTGACCATAGCTCCATATATAGCCGGGGCCCGGACTCGACGTGCCGAAGGCGATCACCTTGGACTTCACATTGTCGATACCGGCTGAAAACGTGTGGTCGCCGAGCTTGTACTCGAGATCAAGCCGGAAGTTGGTCGACTTGTTACCGCGACGCGGGTTGCTGATGTCATCGACCTGATTGTTGTGGATAGCCGTGCCGCCATTGAGCGCGGGATTTTCGTTCTGCGAATTATCGACTCGAACCAGCGTGGGATCGTATGCGCCCGGCTGATCGTAGTTCTTGCTGTTCATCTCACCGTACATCGCGCTCAGCGTGAGGTTATCGGTGATATAGCTGGTGTATTTGGCCACCCACAGGTCGCCACCGGTCTTGGTGTTGTCGACGGGGCCGATGGTGCCCGTGCGATGGAGGTCGGCGTAGTCGTAGCTATAGCGCGTTCCGCTGCCTTCGCGCTTGTCCGCGGCGCCGGTCAGCTCAAAGATGTTGCTGTCGTTGATGTTCCAGTCCAGCTTGGCGTACCAGCGCGGACTGCGATAATCGATGGTCGATGCTGGCGTATTGTTGCCGACCTCGTTCACATTGTGCTGGCCGACCTTTTCAAACTCGCCGGCGACGAAGAAAAACAATTTGTCCTTGATCAATGGCCCGCTTGCATAGGCGCTGACCGTGGTAGTCCATTGCTCGTTCTGGCTGCGCGGCGAATAAAGGCTGCCGGCCGGTGCTGAGGCGGGGATGCGCGCGTAGTGCAGATCGGTCTGATCGGCGCGCGCCCAGGCGGGTTCCCACAGAACCTGCGCGCCAAAATGCCAATCGTTGCTGCCGCGCTTGCCGACCTGGCTGATGACGCCGCCATCGGAACGGCCGTACTTCGAGCTATAGCCGCCGGTATAGACCTCCTGCTGATCGATCGCGCCATAGGGCAACTGCAGGCCGCCTTCGGCATTGAGCGGGTCGGTGGTGTTGAAGCCGTTGACGTAGTACGCGTTCTCGTTGGACGCGGCACCGCCGAAGCTGGCGATGGAGTGACCCGTATCGCTCTTGAAGTTGCCGCCATTGTTGACCACGCCAGGCGCCAGACGCGCGATCGCCTCGGCGTTGCGTCCCAGGGGCAGCTTGGCCAACTGTTGCGAGGTAATCACGGTGCGCGAATCGACGCTGGTGACATCGATGCTGGGCAGGGCATTGCCCGTGACGGTGACACCGGACAGTGCCGTGACGTCACCTGGCGCTGCTGCTGCGGGCGCCGCAAACGACACATCGGTGCCTTGTCCCACGCGCAGGCCGACATCCTTGCGCGTATCGACGGGCTTCCCGTCGCGCATCAGCGTGACCGTATAGCTGCCGAGCGGCAGTTGCGACACCGTATAGCGCCCTCGCGCATCGACGGGCACTTCACGTCGGATGCCCGTGCCGCTCTCGACGACAACGGACTGGTTGTCGCCGGCCGGCACGCTGCCGTTGATGCTGCCGGTGGTCGACTGTGCATGGGCGATCGTCATGGTGCCGATGCCCGCAACAATGGCAAGAGTGAGTGCCGTGGTACGAATCAAGCAGGTGTTGTTCATGCATTCCCCGGGGAGTGAGAGCCAAAAAACCGGCAACAGGCACCCGCGGCACCCCATGCAGTGGAGTGTCGGGCTCGCTACAGGCCTGGGTCACACCCTCCCCGTGCCTCGATCGCACAAGTGCCTACTTGCCTCGATCCAAATAGGCATTCGCAGGTTTACACGATGACTGCGTACATGTCCAGCAAGGCCGTGCGCCACTCAGATGGACGTATAGCCATCCAAATGCTTGTGTCAAGCAACGTAACGGTCGGTAAATGCGCGAATTTGATCGGATTCTTGATCTCGAGTGCACGGCGATTGCTTTTGCCGTCATTGCGAAGACCAATGCGAGAAATGCGAACGCGAGCACAATATGATGCTGCGGGGGGTGTGGTCGCGACTGAAGTCGCTCCTACAAGCTAGCTGTGCCTGCCGGAGTTTGTAGGAGCGACTTTAGTCGCGACCAGCGGTGATGTAACCGCAGCCCCCAGTCGACGTTTCATTCACATGTGCGATTGATGGCCACCTTGAAGCCGGCGCTCGGCATTCAATTGGCGCAAAGCGATGCCAAGGCCTATCCGGTAACTGCTGCCGATATTGCCGTTGATAATCACGGTGGCGACCCGGGCATGATGAGGACTGCCGTGTTCCAGTTCCGCGCCAAATTTCTCATGGACCTCGATATAAGGGGCCGGCAGTTTATCGAGCGCATCAGCCAGGCCGGCTTCTGGATGCGCGTGTGCCTGCGTTGCCAGGTCGCCCGGATCGAGCAGAACGAATTCGGTGGTGTGGAACTTGATGGAACACACTTGAGCAACAAAGTCCCGCAGATCGCCGCAAGTACATAGCTTCAGCGAGCGTCCCGCGGTATGAGCTTGTTGCTGAAGTTGCAATAGCAAATCTTGTGTAAAAGAGCTGCCGGTAGCGTGCGGCCCATGAACGATCAATATACTCACGGCATCGTGCTTGTTATCGCTCCGCGGAGCGGATGCGGAATGCTGCCTGCGGAAGGCGTAAAGGTGCTACGCCAAAATCGCGCGGCCGCGTAAATTTTCCGCTTTGGGCGAAATTCGGATCGATCGCTGGCCACTCTTAACGCGACATAAGGCAAACTAGGCACTTTATTGACCTGTCGTCGGCTAAGAGGTGGTTTGCATGGGAGTAGTGATCAGTCCGCTTGCGGGGAAGTTGGCGCCACCCAGCCTGCTGGTCGATATCCCCAAACTGCTTGCCGCCTACGTCGACCTGCGCCCGGACCCGGGCGTGCCGGCGCAGCGCGTGGCATTCGGCACGTCGGGGCATCGAGGCTCGTCGTTCGATCGCAGCTTCAACGAGTGGCATGTGCTGGCCATCAGTCAGGCGATCTGCGAATACCGCACGTCCAAGGGCATCGATGGGCCGCTCTATATCGGCATCGATACCCACGCGCTGTCGCAGCCGGCGCTGGAGAGCGCGGTGGAAGTGCTGGCCGCAAATGGCGTGCAGGTCATGCTCTCCTCGAACGGCGAATTCACGCCGACGCCCGCCATTTCGCACGCGATCCTGGTGTACAACCGTGGGCGTACGGCGGGGTTGGCCGATGGCATCGTCATCACGCCTTCGCATAACCCACCCGATAACGGCGGGTTCAAATACAACCCGCCCAACGGCGGCCCGGCCGATACCGATATCACCGGCTGGATACAGAATCGCGCCAACGCACTGTTGGAGGACGGTATCAAGGGCGTGCGGCGAATGCCTTTCGCCCAGGCGTGCCGTGTTGCCACAGTCCGGGAGTTCGACTATCTCGATACCTATGTCGCCGATCTGGGCAACGTGGTCGATTTCGATGTGATGCGTGGCGCGGGCATCCGCATGGGTGTCGATCCGCTCGGTGGTGCCGGCGTGCACTATTGGGGGCGAATTGCGGAGCGCTACAAGATCGATCTGAGCGTCGTCAGCGAGGTTGTCGATCCCCAGTTCGGATTCATGACGGTGGATTGGGACGGCAAGATCCGGCTCGATCCTTCGTCGCCCTATGCCATGGAGCGATTGATCGGCCTGAAGACGCAGTACGACGTCGCCTTTGCCTGCGATACCGACCATGACCGGCATGGCATTGTCACGCGCAGCAGCGGGCTGCTTATGCCCAATCACTATCTGTCCGTGCTGGTCGATTACCTGTTTCAGCACCGACCACAATGGGCGGGGGATGCCGCTATCGGCAAGACCCTGGTCAGTACCGCACTGATCGATCGTGTCGCCAAGCGGCTGTCGCGCAGACTTTACGAAGTACCCGTGGGCTTCAAATGGTACGTCGACGGCCTGCTCGACGGCTCGTTGGGTTTTGGCGGCGAGGAAAGCGCGGGTGCGTCGTTCCTCAGCCGTGACGGTTCCGCCTGGTCGACCGATAAGGACGGCATCGCGGCAGCGCTATTGTCCGGTGAAATCGCGGCACGTCGAGGCCGCGATCCGGGAGAGCTCTATCGCGAGCTTGCTCTCGAACTGGGAACACCGTATGCCTCCAGGGTCGACGCGCCCGCCGATCCCGCACAAAAAGCCGTACTGGCGAAACTTTCGCCACAGCAGGTGCAGGGCACCGAGCTGGTCGGTGAAAAAATCGAGCGCATCCTCGATAGCGCGCCAGGCAATGGCGCCAGGATCGGCGGCATCAAGGTCGAGTCCGCCAGCGGCTGGTTTGCCGCGCGTCCGTCGGGTACCGAGAACATCTACAAGATCTATGCCGAGAGCTTCAAGGACGAGGCGCATCTGCAGTCGATCCTCGAAGAGGCGCAGCAGATCGTCGATACTGCGCTCAAGGTTTAGTGATCTCAGGCCGATGAAATAGGGGCGGTTAAACACTTTTCGCGTTTTAGAGCGGGTATCAATCGTCGCCGACGAATGGAGGCGCCATATGGGTGATGTGAACCTTGCTGCTTTCGACTGGGCACCCGAGGTGCAGCGAGGCTGTGTGCGTGACCTGCGCGTGCGCCTTTCCTTCTGACAACGCACCGCGCATGGCAATGAGTTCAGATATCACCAGGGGTTATTCCGAAGCCGTCAGGCGGGCCATCCTCGGTCAGCAACAACGCTATGCCTATCCGTCGATTGCGGATACCTCTGGACAACCTGCACCGGTATTGCACCGATCGTTCACCGTGGCCCATGAGCCTGTCAGTTTGCAGATGCACGCATGGAGCGATTACGTCGGAAGGACGCTCGATGTGCCGCTGTCGCGGGCGCAGGTGGCGCATGGATTTCGCGGAGCGATCGATACCTACGTGCTCAAGGATCTGGTGTATCTGGATGCGCGTACCGATCCGTTATTGCAGGCACGTACGACAGTGCGCATTTCCACCGACAACGTACGGGATTTCTGCTTTCATGTTGCCGTCGAAGGCGTTGTCGAGACCACGACAGGACCTTCCCGGAACCAGAGGGCATCTCAGTTCACGCCGGGTATCCTGGCGCTGGACATGGGCCAGCCCATGCGCATGGTGCGGCCGATGCGCTCGCACGTACTGGCTTTTTTCCTTCCACGCCACGTGGTGGAGTCCGTCATTTCCGACCCGGAATCCCTACATGGCCGTATCATCGGCTATGACACTCCGTTGGCCCGCCTGCTTCCTCGCCATCTGGCGATACTGCGTCATGAATTGCCGACAATGGCTCCCGAGGACAAGGAGTGCAGCCTGCGCACGGCGGCTCATCTCCTGATGGCTGCCTTTGGCAAACAGCAACGCCTGGGCAGCAGGGCGCGCGCCGCGGCGCGCGCGGCCATGCAGGTCCAGATCAAGCACTACATCCAGGCGAATCTCCGTCGGAAGGAGCTTTCCCCTGACGTCATTCTCGGCTCGTTCCCACTGTCGCGACCCACGCTGTATCGGATGTTCGAACAGGAGGGTGGTCTTTTCGCCTACATCCGGCATTGCCGTCTGCAGGAAGCGAGCGATCAACTCGTGCGTTCCCCGGCGACACCGGTGGCCGAGGTTGCCTACAACCTGGGCTTTGGCAGCTCTTCGGACTTCAGTCGCGCCTTCCACAGGACTTACGGCATCGCGCCGTCGGAATTCAGAGCCCAGGGGCTGGACTGGCTGCATCCGTGATGCAGCGATCGCCAAAGCGCAGGTGTATTTTAGTCGGGCGTAGAGAAATACCGCATCTCACCACTACCTTACCTCGGAGATCTCATGAAGCGCGTCACGGGAATAGGCGGCATCTTCTTCAAGGCCAAAGACGCTCCGGCGCTCCGAGCCTGGTACAAGCAGCACCTGGGTATCGACGTCCAGGCATGGGGCGGTACGGCGTTCACCTGGGCCGACGGCGACGGCAACCCGGTTGCCGGAACGACCGTATGGTCCGTCGGGTCCTCGGGTAGCGATCAGTTTGAGCCCGGCACCGCCTCCTTCATGATCAACTACCGGGTAGAAGACCTTCTTGCCCTGGTTAAGGTCTTGCGGGGAGAAGGCTGCAACGTGCTCGAAAAGGTTGACGAATCCGAGTACGGCAAATTTGCCTGGGTCATCGATCCGGAAGGGAACAAGGTAGAGCTTTGGCAACCGCCCGAGGGGCAATGAGCCTGCAGGCGTGTCATGTGCCCCGGCCGCGTCACGCTGGATGGGCAAAAAAAAAGGCCGGCGGGCAGTGGGCTCGTCGACCTTTCGGTACAGCAGTCGTATCGCCAGGATCTTGCAAGAGAGCAACGGATTTTCTGTCGTGGAGATTAAAGCGACCTGCTTCGGCCTGACATGTCATTTCGAGCCAAATGCTTCGGTGCATCGGGCGGGATTCTCAGGCCAGCTGAGGTGAATGGCCTCAAATGATCATGGGTTGCCGCTGTGCGGACTGCTCAAAAGAGTCCCGCGACTGAAAGAATGTCGTCTGCATTCTTGAGCGTTGAACCCCACCTTCCACTCTGCTCAAGTGCATTGAACAGACCTGCCAGCCTCATGGTGTGCGCATCTAATTGATTGTATTTGTGGGTAAATATATTTCCCACAACTCCCGCATAGGGAAAACGCATGCACATCTTCGCTGCGACATGAAGCATCAGGCTCGCCTGACGGCCAGCGAATTCCACAACGCCTTGTGGATCCGCCGTCAGGTCATGCGCAAGGTGCAGATCGACATGAGTGACTGGTTTCGGGCCGACGTCTCGGCCGAGTATGCCGTGGGCCTGCTCCAGCTGATGGAGCGCAGGGGGTTGACCCCGGAGGCGTTGCTTCGGGGCACCGGCGTTGGGGCCGCCCAGCTCGAGGGGGATCTGCGACTGACGACCCAGCAGGATGCGGCGTTGCTGGCCAACGCGGTGCGGCTGACTGACGACCCGGGCATTGGCTTCGAGCTGGGCCTGAGCTGCACGCTGACCTGGCATGGGCTGCTGGGCTTTGGTCTTATGAGTTGCGAGACCTTGGGCGAAGCCCTCGAGCTTTGGGTCAGGTATCAGGACTTGCGTACCTCGGGATTTCGCCTGGTCGCGCAGGAGCGGGGCGATTATCTGGAGCTGCATATCCAGGACCTGTCTCCTGGCGCCCCGATGCGTCAATGCGCGCTGGAGCGCCTGGTGACCATGACCGCCAGGCTCGGTCAGCAATTGACTCAACTGGCCATGCCCGACATAGAGATCTGGTTCAAGGATGATCCGCCGGATTATTTCCCCGCCTATCGCGACCGGCTTGCAAGAACCCGATACGCCACCCGCATGTGCCTGGTGCGCATTCCGTCGGGCTACCTCACGTCGGCCATTCCCACGGCAAATCCGGTTGCGTTGCGACAGGCCAAGGGACAGTACGAAAGCCTGCGGTTCAAATTGGGGCAGGGCGAATGCCTGGTCGCGCGCGTCATGAATCTTATGCCGTTGGCGGACGAAACCTATCCGGGCATCGAGGAGGTGGCACGGGCCTTGTGCATGTCGAGCCGTACACTCAAACGCAAGCTGCATGGACTCGGGGTGAATTTTCGCCAGCTCATCGACGATGCGAGAAAGAACGAAGTACTGCGAGACGTGCTCAACACCAGCATGACTATCGATGAAATTGCCATGCGTCGCGGATATTCCGATGCGGCGAACCTGACCCGGGCGTTCCGGCGTTGGACCGGCGAGTCGCCCAGCCAGTATCGATCCAAGCTGTCGTGCCGTCTGGAGCGAAGTCGATCCGCTTCGCGTACCCACCGGCGCGGCTTCAGTCCACAAGCAGCAGGAGGGCGCGGACGAGCTGGATGACTTGTGCTCGATGCCGCGGATCGATGGTGAAAATCGGCGCGCTCAGCTCCATCTCCTGTATCACCTGATACAGCATGCCGATGGAGAACTGTGGCGACAGGTCGGTCTTCACCACGCCGATGACAAAGCCCAGGCCCGGGAAGAGTTGACCCAGCCTGCGGACGTGCTCGATACAGTCGTCGGCGATGTCGGGAGAAGAGCCGTCCAGGAGCAATATCGCACCCAGCGCGCCACGCCCGATGATGGCGCTCATGAAGTTGAACCTGGGTTGCCCCGGCAGACCGTAGACATGCAGTGTCTCGCTGTCATCGAGTCGTATGGAACTGTAATCGAAGGCGACGGTTGTCGTCGTTTTGCTGCCGCCATCGGCTTCCGTCCACGGAACGTCGGTCGACACGGGAGGCGAGTCGGAGATGGCGCGGATGGCCGTGGTTTTTCCGGCGCCGACAGGGCCGGTAAAAAGCAGCTTGATGCTGCCGTCAGACGCGATAGTGTTCATGCCCGAACTTCAGCCCAAAATGGCGCGCGACGCGTTGAAGGATGGAAGGCGCCGGTTGCGGCATCCTTCGGGTGGACAAGGCCACGACCTGCGATTCGTCGCTGGTCATTGCTCCGCCCGCCAGGGCCGCCCAGCAGAAGGCGTTGACCAGGGTGATGCCCATGCCGGTGTGCTGGGCAAGTTCGCGCACGCTCCATGGGGACTGATGAAGCAGCGCCGCCAGGCGAAGCGAGTCGACATCGTCCGCGAGTGCCACGATATCGGGCCATCGCTTCAGGCGGAACGTCCGGTCCGCCAACAACGGCAGGCGAGCGTGGTAACGCCGACAGGCGATGACGAGAAAGCTATCGAGGCTGCGCGTGATGTGCCAATTCGCCTCGTCGCGAGTGGCGTCGGACGTCAGGCTCCAGAACCAGCCGATGTTCAAGAGCCGTGCTTCGGCCGCGAGCAGATCGCTCACCGAACGCGCATGGATTCTTCCTGCCGTCGGACGCAGGATCACGGCTACGTTGCCTTGCCTGGCGAGCAAATCCGTGGGGCACCCTGTTTCACGCATGCAGATATCGAGAAGCCCGGGAACGGCACTTTTCTCGACCGCGGTGAAGGGAAGCAGCATCCCCTTGAGCGCCCTGGCGATGGCAGCCACCGGTGCTTGTCGATCCAGGCGACAGAGCCCCGGGGTGCCGATATCGTGTCCCTCGAATCCAAAACCGAGTACGAGCAGGCCCCTGCGCTTGGCCACCTCGTACGCCAGGCGTCCGTATCCGCTTTGCATATCGACGACTAGCACGTCGCAATGGCGCCCTTGCCATGTCTGCATGTCGACCTGCAGCTGATCGGCGGCAAGCAGCCCGCAAGCCAGGGAAAGCCGTGGCCTGAGTTCATCGGGAACGCCCGCGACGTCTATCTGTATGTGCAAGGCACAGCCCTCGGTTCGGTCCGCGGTGCGGCCTCAGGAAAAATCCAGGGTCTTCTCGAACGCCTTGAGGTGATGCCGGGCCATCGCAAGATTCGAGCGGCCACGGTCGATGATCACGTAGAGAAAAACGGACTTGTTCGATTCGAGCGGCCGGATCAGGTGATATTGGTGTTCCAGACTGATCAGGATGTCTTCGATCGCACTTTCGATACGCAGCGAGTCGGCAACCCGGCGCTTGGCGCGGACCACTTCGGCGTTACCGGCGGCAGCCAGGTCCAGGTCGATGTCCCCCTGGCTATGACCTGCCATCAACATGCCGCTGTCGGCGTCGACAAGCGCGCTGGCGACATAGCCATCAAGGATTTTCAGTGAGTCGAGAGTGAACTGGGTCATGGCTCTTCCAAAAGGACTGTAAGGGTCGAGAATCGGACTATGGTTGTGATGGAGGCAGGTCGAGTGCATCGAGCGACCGGGCAATCCGGGCGGAAAAATCCAGCGTCAGGCGTCGCGCGCGGGCCAGCAGAATGTCGTGCGTCACGCCGATGGCCAGTGCCAGCGATTGTTGTGGCGTGGGAATGTGCGCAATGACGAAGGTGTATTCGCCCATGGAAATCGATGCGGACTGGCAACCGCCGCCATCGAGTTCGTTCGAGAGCGACTCGCAGATGGCGATGATGGACGACGTCATGGCCGCGATGCGGGCAGCATCGAGACCCGCATGGGATCGGTGGCTGACGACATGGGCATCGGTTGTGGCGATAAGCGCCAGGCTCACTTCCGGATGGTTGGCGCACAGGTGGGTAAGCGAGTTTTCGCAGATCGCTCGCGGCAATCGGTCTCTCGAGGTTTGTGCGCCAGAGGTAGCGAAGTAATCATGCATATCGTTTGGGTATGGCGCGTGCCGTTGCGGCTCGTGGCGGAGGGACGTTGATGGCGACCGACTTGAAACTGCGCCGAAGCGACACGCTTTTTCGGGATAAAGCGCGAGGTTAATGATCGTCGGTCACTTCGCCAGCGGCCATGGTTGGCGAGGTCGTTTAGCTGTCACTTGAGGCCTGATAAAAAAGCCCGGCATTCGCCGGGCTTTTTTATCAGTTAGTTGATGATTTCGCGCCAGTTCACGCGTTGCAAGGTGCCGTTGTTACCACCTTGGCGCATGCCTACTACCTGCGGTGGTTGCCCCGCCTGGCCGTAGAGCAGCGATATCTGGTTGGTGCCCGGCAACTGTACTTGTTCCAGTTTGGTCGGCGCGGACAGTGCGGTGACCGCGCTCATGATATTGCCCGAGCCGTCGACAAGCACCGACTGCCCCGAACCGAAGGCGACCGAATAGATGCTGCCGGCAAGCGTGCAAGGGTCGGAGGTCGGCGTCATGGTGGCCCACGAGATCACATAGGTACCTGCGGCCGAGTCAGGGTTGACGACGATGCGTTCGGTCGCGCCGTTCTGACCGGCGGTGCCGGTGAGGTCGTAGTACCAGCCGGCATCCGTATCGGCGACGGGTGCACCCTTGGTCAGATCGGTAATCTGATTCAACGTCGGCGTGTCGCGCGTAATCGGCAAGCCTGTAGTGGACGGGTTGACGCTATCGCCATCGCGCAGCCCATACATGGTCTGCTGCTGGGTAGTAGTAAGGTCGCTGCCGTCCAACGCCTTACCCGTACCGACAAATACCCAACGGCGCGTACCCAGGCCGGAGGAGGTCAGGTCCAGCTCCACGCGCGGTGCCGTGGTCACCGGCTGCGGATGGTTCGCTGAATCCGTCAGCTGGGCGAGCAAGGTCGGTGCCGGGTAGGCAGCTGAGGTTGCACCCGACAGATCGAAACGCCACACATTGCCGAGCAGGTCGCCCGCGTACACCTGTTCGATGGTGTTGTCGCTCACATCCCTGGTATAGGCCGTTGCCTGGGTAAGGCCGCTCGGGTTGCCGGCCGAACCGACGGTCGTCGGTGTATTGAGCGTTTCGAGCAGTGCGCCGGTCTGGGCATTGAGCACATAAAGATGGCCGTTTCCGCTGGCGTTGTTGTAGCCGGAGGTCACCAACACCACCCAGCCGTACTTGCGAGTCTTGGCGATGATGGGCGCGCCATACGAGTAGCCCATATCGGCAGCGGTAAATTCCCAAAGCACTTTCTGTGTCGCCAGTGTGCCTTCCGTCGTGGCGGTACTGCTGCTCGCATCGATAGCGGAGGGGACGTTCGTGATATCGAGCGCGTAGATGCCCTTGCCACCTTTGCCCAGGCCGCCGACAAGCAGGGTGTGCCAATTGGCCGATGCGGCCGTGCTCTGTACCGCGGGGATGACAAGCGCCGTGTAGTTGAAATCGACGTCCGCGACCTGCGGTGTTTCATCCACGTAGAAATGGTGGCTGTAGCTGTTGGTGGATACGCCGTTCAAGTTGCCGAGAGCGGGCAGGCCGTCGATCAGAGGGGTGCTGTGGGGGCCGCCGATGGTCAGGCTGGGAACATAGGCAAAAAGTTCGCTGCCACCGCCTGCATAGGTGTTGCTTGAGCCCGGCACGGAAAAGTCGCCGGCGAACGCGTGGAGCATGCCATCGTTCGCACCGGCATAGACCACCGGTGCACGGCTGGCGACGCTGGTCGCAAAAGCGGTGTAGCCCGGATTGGTGGTCTCGCTGTATTTCGGCGACAAGGCGTTTTGTACGAGCACTGCCTCGGAGTGCACCACGTCACCCAGCACATGGGTGCGCGTGCGGTAGGTCGTGCTCTCGTTGCTTGAATCGCCACGGAGGTAGTTGACCATGTTGGCGCTGCCGATCGCGGTCTGCTGCGAGGACGACAGGCTGCTATAGCGGAAGGCGACGCCTTTCGTGCCGTTGTAGGTCATGATGCGCCGCCCGGAATCCCAGCCGTAGGTGGTCTTGGCGGTATTTTGAGCTTTTACCAGCGCATCGAGCTTGGTCTGCGCACTCCAGGACGCGCTGCCGGTCACCGGATTGACCGAGCCTGGAATGGACGCGCTCGCCACATAACCGGTGACATCGCCTGTCCACACCGTCGGCGTGTAGCTCACGGTGTAGATCGGGAAGCCTGCGACAGGTGAATAGTAAGGTGCCGACGAGGCGTTCGCCGGTACATTGGTCAGGACACGGCTGAGCGTGACACCTGGACCGGCGGCGCTTTGCGCTGTCGTGGATACCTTCTTGAAAATCTGTGACAGGCCCGACTGGATCAGATCGGGGCGGTTGCCGGGAAAGTAGTTGTCCGGGCGCAGATCTTTGCCGGCTTCGGTGCTGGTATTGGTATGCCAGGTCAGGAAGTTGGCTGGAATGCCATCGCCGTTGACGTCGTTGAAGCCGCCGTATTTCGCCGCCAGCCAATACATGTTCGGACCGGCGGCGCCACCACCGGTATTGAAGCCGGCAGGGTTGTAGATCTCCTTGCCTGAGGTGCCGTCGTAAGGGCCCGGTTCCAGTACATCGACGGTGTACGTATCCACCGTTTGTTTGCCTGCCTGGTCGGGACGGATATCCTGCGTGTGCGCAAAATAAGCCAGGCCTGCCATGTTATAGGTGGCGTTGCTCGTGCCATTGGGTTCGAACTTGCTGCCAAGCGACGTCCCCGAACCGAACAGCGACGCCATCGTCTTGGGCGAGCTGGCGCCTTCGATCAAGGGCAGGTTGCCCAGGGCGGTGACGTATTTGGCGGCATCGGCGCCATTGACGGGGGTCAATGCCGCGCGGGTCAATGTATTGGGCGTGGGACCGCCGGAACTTGGAACGCGCGTGTCGTACCACGTGTGCGAGTCACCGATGGTAACGATGGCGTTGGCCTGGCACGTGTACTGCACCGGGTCATTCAGATCGGTACCGGAAAAGGCCGGAAAATTCGTATCGAGGGTACCGCTGGCGCTCATGCCGCTGGTGTATCCCGCGTCGAGCTGTACCTTCATCAGGTAGGCCAGCGATGCCCAATAAAGATCGGCTAGCGTGTCATACGTCTCGTAACCGTTCGCATAGCCAAATTTATTGAGATAGTTGATGGCCCCCGTTTGCGTCGGTGTGGTAGCGCCGGGTGTCTTGGCCGTGTCAGTGGGATACGGGTTGGCCGCGAAAATACCCGTCTTCGCATCCCATTCGGATTGGGTGTTGGTTTGTCGAGCGCCGTTACCGTTGTAGGTCGTCGGTCCGTTGTCACGGAGCAGGGCGCGCACCAGGCCGTTGGCTGCGCGGTCACCCGATGCAAACACGTAGCCCGCTGCACCCACGCGAATGCGCGTGTAGTTTTGCTGGATAAGGCCATCGGGTTTGTTGTAGACACCCGCATTGGTGTAGTCGGTCGAGGCGTGTGCGGAGTTGCAGTTCGTCTCGAGCATGCCGGTGACGCAAGCCTGCACGGCTACGCTGTAGGTCGTAACGTTGCCGTTCTTGGGTTTGGACGAGGTGCCGATGTTGCCGGTTGAAAAGCCGCTGTTGTCGGATATGAGGAAGTTCGAACCTTGCCCGGCCGAGCGGATGTAGACATCGCTCAGGCCGCTATAGGTGGCGTCTCCGATCACGGTGCTGGGCAAGACATTGCCTTTCGCATAAATATGGCGATCGGGCATGTTGCCGGTCGAGCTTTGCGAGTTGAGGTTGGAACGCAACAGCACAGTGGTCGAGGTGGTGTCGATCGAGCGGTTGCCGCCGGTCAGGCTTTGGCGAAATTCGTCCAGGGCCGTCATGGTGGCCCAGTTCAACATACTGCCGCTCCAATGGCTTTTGTTCTTGGAGTCGACACAGCTGCCGTTACTGGATATCGAGCCTATGGGCGCAAAGTACTGCGCGTTGCTATTGGAAGCATCGGTAATGTAGTCGTAGCACTTGGCATTATCGAAATAGCCGAGATAAGGGCTGGTGGTGGAGTATGTGTAGCCGGAGGCATCTTTGTATGCCGCCACCGTGCCGGTCGGGTACTCCACCGATAGTGCGAGCATCAGGTTGGCTGGAACGTTTGATGCCGTACCGACCGGCACGTCCGACAGCGTCGTGGTTGCGGCCGAAGAGAGGCCTGACACCAGGGTCAGTACGAAGCCGAGCAGGATCGCTCCGCGACGCTGGATGGGGAAGGGGCGGTGAGTCTTGCGCATGGCAGTTCTCGGTACGTTAGGAGATCTCAAGGCATGCGCCGGTAAGCGTTGCCGTGTGGTATGTGCAGTCGATGTTTTGCCGGGGTAGCGGGAGCCACCCATTTTCAATTGCGGCCGCTCGCGCGTATGGTCAGCGCAGGACAGTTTGAATATAGCTTTGTGCGTTTCTCGGTCCATCGACGCGCACCGTCAGCCGGTAACCGGCCGACGCGGCGACAGTGAAACCACCTTGATTCCCCGTGGATGATCCGCCTGTCACCGTTGCTGCGGGAACGAGGCATTGGTTTGGAGCAACGATCAGCGGCGGCCCACTGATGGGGCACAGGCGCTCGATCATGTAGTAGACCTTGTCAACCACGGCCGCGCTGTTGGCCAGCTGCGTCCCTTGCGAGCCATTGGTCAGACCTACCGGGATGCCACGCGAATCCACCGGCTGGATAGATGCGTAATAACCGATGCCGGCATTGTCGGCTTCGCCTATGCCCACGCCGTTAGCGTATAGAAATTGATCTGATACAGCTTTTTGATAAGCGAGTTCGGCTTCTTGCGAGACGCTCTGCCGGAACGCGAGCGTGCCTGCCACCGTGTTGCTGGTGTCGATCGAGCGCATGAGCGCAAGTGCAGCCAGAAGAGTGGCCAGCAAGACAATGATGGCCAATAGCGTGGAGATCACGCCGCGCTGGCCTCGTGGGACGAAGCGGGTGGGTGTCATAAAGACTCGATGCGTCATAGTGACATCCTCAGAACCGGCGGGTGATGACGGCATTGCGGATCGGAATCGTGGTGTCGTAGACCTTGTAGCGGTATTGCGGATCCAGGTTGATCTTCGATTGCAGCGCTGCCGGAAGATCGGAGAAAAGCGTCATCTGCGTTGGACCGGTGTAGTCAGTCGACTTCTCCGGCAGCTGGCTACGTGCAACCACGACAAGGCGAATCGCCTTGATCTGCTGCACGGCCTGAGCGGCGGTTGTCTGGCTGGCGAGAATAGACGCACTGGACCAGGTGCCACCAACGGCCTTGACCCATTCGTCGATGATGTCGTCGCCGAGCGTGCCGCTGCCTGGAATAGCGGCGTTGCTGGCGCCGTCGTCCACGCCGTAGAGCGCCTTGATCTGCACGATGCCGTCGGCGACCGGCAGCACCGTGCCGGCTGTCGGGCCAGTGGTCAGCTGCAGCATGTCGAATGTCGCCAACTGAGCGGTGGTGGTATTGACGCCGTACAGGCTGAAGTTGGGCTGGGCGCCCAGATCGAAGAGATAGCCGGCACCGTTGAAGCCGGTGGACGGCACGGAGGCCGCGGACAAACCGAGCGTGTTGGTAGCGGCCGTATTGGTGCTGACCTGGCCAAGCACACAGTTGCCCACGGTGGTCGTGGCCAGCATGTAATCGCCCGCGTAGATACCCAGCGAGTTGTCGAGCACGACCGTGGTCGAAGCGGGGGTGCTGGTGACCTTGCTTTTGAACACCGTGCCTGCGGGATTGCCGCCCACAACGGCGATGGTGTCGGGGAGGGCATTGCCTGAGCCATCGACGCCGCCATCGGTGATGAGTACCGGTATGGCGCGCATCGGCACGGGCGTGGCCGGCGACACGCCGGGCCAGGTGGAGAACGGTGCCGGAGCTGCCGCTGCCTTGGGGATGCGCTGCGTACTGCCGGTATACGCGGTCATCGCGCAGCCCCACAGACCGTAGTTAAAGCCCTGGGTAAGTCCCGAGCCTGCCGTACGTATCTGGCGCTCGAGCTCGTACAGCGAATAGCTGCCGTTTTGCTGGGCATCGTCGCCGCTCGTCGTCGTGCGCTTCTGCCCTTCAAACAGTGCAAAGGCCGACATCATGGCGATCGTGCAGATCAGGCTCACGGTAAGGCCGACCATCAGTTCGATCAGCGAGAAACCTCGCTGCCGCCGCCATGAGATGACATTTGCCTTGGCACGCATCATGCGCGTGGCATCAGTGAGCGATGTGCGTAGAGGTGACATATTGATGGGTACCGGTGTCGCTTGCGGCCTGCCAGAACACGGAAACGGTGACGGCATTGCCACCGTTGGGATCGGTCGTGACGTCGATGGTGGGCGGGTGGCCGGCTGCACCGGGCAAGCCCTGCTGCGCCGTTACGTTGGTTACCGTAGCGGCCCACGCCTTGTAGCCGGCACCGCTCGGACTCTGGAAATACGTAGCCAGTTGGGTGGGATCGGATACCCACATCTGCGCGATGACCTGGTCGGCCGCCATCGCCGCGTCGGTACGCAGCTTGGCGTCGCCCGCCAGTTTGGTCGCCGCACCTTGAAGTGCAACCATGCCGACAATGCCCACCGAGAAAAGCAGGATCGCAACGATGGCGTCGAGGAGAACGACGCCCCGTTGTGAGCGTGGCCTGCGTCGACCGGGTTTTAAAGACACGTTGCGCATGATGTTATTGGCACCCCTGCGGGCTGACGGTGAGAGCAAGTTGCGGATCGCACATGCGCGTCAAACCGCCGGAAGACAGAGTTACAACCAGCCGCCTGGGGTTGGTCTGGGTATTGCTCGCATCGATACGGATGATGGAATTGGTGCCATACGCCGATGGGCGACCGAGCGCGGTGAACGTGACGCCAGTGCCGGCGCTGGCGCCACTGGTCAGCGCCGTCGTGTAGGAGCCGATCGCGGTGTCGGCACCCACTCGTACATCGGCCGCGCCTTCGTTGCTGCTATAGCTCTGGATAACGGTGGTGCCGGCATCGCTGCATGTCGTTGCCGTGCCCAATGCACACACCTTCCAATCCGCACCGGTGCCGCTGGCGGAATTGAATTCGAAGCGCACATTGGCGCCACGCTGCGACGCCTCGCTGCGCGCGATGCGTAAACCGTTTTGAATCGACTCCGCGGCAGTACGGATGCGCGAATTGCGAATCCATGTCTGGTAGCTGGGTATGCCAATCAGCGCCAATATACCGATCACCGCTACGGAGACCAGCAATTCGACCAGGGAAAACCCCAGGGGGCCGTGCGTCTCGCGGTTCACTAGCAACCTCCGCCCTTGCGCATGATCCAACAGGCCGTGTTCGAGTTGCCCCAGCCGGTAGCCGTGCTGAGCGTTTGGCGGTTGTTGAAGTTATCGATGCTGTAGCTGAAGCCGGCGACCTGTGTACCCGCGATGCCGACGGCCTTGGCGGTGTACCCGGAGGTGGAGCTCGCTGCCGGCGCGCAGCTCAGCGTGAAATAGTTGAGTGTGGGCGAGGCGACACCGCAGGCGCCGCCGTTGGAATAGGTGCGATTGTCCTGGTAGTACTGCTCCATGCTCACCCGGTACGCGGAAAGCGCATTGGTGGCATCGGTGAGCTTGCTGCGGATGACGTACTCGGTATAGACCGGAATGGCGATCGCAGAAAGGATCGCAATGATTCCCACCACAATCATCAGCTCAAGCAGCGTAAAGCCCGCCGCGCGACGGAGCGATGGATGCGTACTCATAGTGTCCCCTGTTTTTCTGTAGAAGGCGCAGCCTGTTCAGGCCTGTGCTTGCCTATCGGTCATGCTTGGTCTGGCGTGCTCTGGAGATACCCGAATCTGTCGGAGCCTGGAACGATATGTCGATGCGTTCCTTGCTCCCTGGGCTCAGAAAGCTTCGGAGCCCCTTGGCCGCACTTTAGCTAAGTCCCACGGTGAGCGGAGCTAAACGCTCATCGGAAAATCCTTACCATTTGGTTAGTTTGAAAGATCTTGCGGTATAGCTAAAGGATGTTGCGACTGGCATCAATGCACTCCATTGGCGAATTCCATAGGGAAGCGTCGTGCGCTCTCGACCAAAAATTCTCTCGCAATGGATATTGGCTTCAGCTGGTGGCGCACCATGCTAGATATGACCTAAGCGGCAAGTTCATGACGTCTCCTGCTTCTGTGTAGAAAGCGCCGGTGGTGCAGGCCTGTGCTTTTGCCCGTCAGCCATGCCTGGTCCGGCCAGTTCCAGACATCCTATGGTTAATCGGATGAGGAGAGGGTGTCTTTACGGGCCTGTAGATAGTCTTTATGGGCCACAGGTGGGGAAGCGAGAAGTCCGGCCGAAGCAACGTGTGCGAGGTTGACGTCAAACGGGAGGCGACCGTGAAGGTCGGACGGCTTACCTTCCGAGTAATACGGCCCGGAGGATGTCCAAGATGTTGCGCGGCACTTCGTTTTAAATCATTCCTGATAACTGATATGTCGAGTCATCATTGAGTAGATATCGACGTGCACATTGGAAGCACGCGGTCTCCGGCAAGTTCGGCCGCTTTGCGCTGGTGTTGCTTCCAGGCATCCATGCTTCCCAACGCTCGATAGAGGCATGCTTGTGCCCATGCGGCACGCCAGTCGAGTTGCTCCCAGGTCGAGAGTCGACCGCTGACGGCGGTGGCCTCATTGACCTTGCCGTCTTCAAGCAGGGCCAACGTATAAGCCAGGCCGACATCGACCATCAGCTCGGGCACGCCAAGATGACTGGCCTTACTCATGGCGAGCTTCAACTGATCCAGCGCCTGCTCGCGATGCCCTTCAGCGTTCGCCTGAACGGATTGTGCCCGAAGCAACAGGATGGCGATCCATTCGTCCTGATCGGACGCGGACAGCTGGTTGGCCCAGGTCTGCATGTCGGCGACGACGCGCTTGATCTGGGTTGAATCGTTGGCTTGCTGTGCGATCAACGCTTGGGTGAGCCGCGCTTCCGCATGATCGTGCTTGTTGCTGTCCCATTCGAGCAGCTGCCCCGAGAGGGCTTGGGAGATCCACGTTTGAGCAACCTTCGTCTCGCCTCGTCGCAAGGCAAGCTTGGCCAGTAACACGTAAACCGTAGCTTGCAGACCCGGTTCACCGTGCGGATCGAGTTTGATTTGCGCAAGCAGTTGCTCCAGCAGCTTGCTGCCTTCCATGCTACGGCCGCTGCCCGCCAATGCAGCAGCACGCTGAAACGTGAGGAGATGGCGGGTCATTTCTTCCATGAACTCCCACTGTTTTTGATCGATGGGCCAATAGCGCTCCGTCGTAGCCAGTGCATCGGGGTGTTGCAGGAGCATTTTCTGCGAGATGACGAGATCGTAGAGCAAGCCAGGCAAGTATTGGCGCATGCCCATCCGCTGGTATTGCTCGTAAGCATGCTGGATCGTCGGCAGGGCTTGGGCAAAATGGCCGCGCCGCATATCCAGATCGGCCAACGCCGCGTCCATGCCCAGGGCCCCGGCAGTGTCGCCGACCCATGCATAGTTGATGCGTGCAAGACCATAGTCCGACTCGGCCTGGTCGAATTTGCCTTCCATGACCAGCAGTCCGGCGCGTTCGGCATAGGCGTAGGCCAGGTGGCCCCGGCTGTTGTGAGTCTGAAACAGCCGTATCGCCTCGCTGAGCGCGGCAATGCCTTCGGCATATTTGTGCTCGCGAAAATAGACGTACCAAAGGTGGCTGAGCGCCTGGCCACGAAGGATGGGTTCCTTGTCAGCGGGCAGTCGCTGCAATAGATCGGTCAGCTCCTTCTTGCAGGGATCGTATTCACCTTGATCGCAATAGAACGTTGCCTTGATGAAAGAAAACTCGAGTGTTTCACGAAGGTCGGGGGGCGCCTTGTCGATCAGTTCGCGCAGAACGTTCATGGAACCCGCATCCGAGGCGGCATCCATGCGCAGCAGGTATTGCGCCTTTTCGTCGGTTGATTTGACGCTGCCAAGTGCTGACGCCCCCATCTGGGCAAGGAGAAAGGCGCTCGCTGAATGGGCCGCTTTCATGACGTTGTCAGACGACGACTCCGCGTGCAGCGTGCGCCCGTTGGGTGCGGTGGCTTCAAGCTCAACGTGCCAGCGGTCCTCGGACAGGGTGACTTGCGGATGGATGACCAGCGCGTAAGGGGATAACCGGGCGGTGTCCTCGTTGCCTTGACCGAGCAGGTTGAGCACGGTCTGGCTGTTTTCGACGGGAACTTTGGCGTCCCGCATGTCGCCGGCAATCAGGTCCATGAGGCCGAGGCGCAACCACGACCATTCTTCCGGCGCATCGATTCGCGCGGGGAGAACGGCGGTCGTGCCCGGGTTGAAAGCGACCAGGGAGGGCCTGCTCATCCACCACAACCCTAAGCCGGCTGCTGCAACGATAAGCATCAGCAGCGGTGCAATCCATCGCCAACGGCGTGACCAAGGCGATACAACTGGCGGCGGGCTGTCGCTGGTATCGAGCGGTGTGCGGTCGTTCAGCGCAGTCACCGGATCGTCGCCTGCAGAGACGACGGATGTTTCCATCATCCAGCGATAGCCGATGCGCGGCAACGTCTTGATGCAGCGCGGCTCGTTTGCATCGTCTCCAAGGGCGCGACGGAGTCGGGCGATTGCTTGAGCGACAAGATTTTCGCTGACGCTCGTGGTGGCCCAGACCGCGGCTATCAACTCGTCCCGGCCCACGGGGCGTTCGCGGTGCTCGATCAGGTAAACCAGGCAATCGAATACGCTGGCGGTGAGATCGATCACTTCCCCGTCGCGCTTGAGTTCGCGCGCACGTGGGTTGAGTTCGAACTCACCGAAGCGGTAAACGGTCATCTTCGTGTTCGCCATATTGACTACCAACGTTGCGGATTCATCCGATAACCGCAACGGAGCCTTGGCTCTTGCCGGGTATCAGCCGGGAGGTGGCTACGGCTGTTCGTGATCGGCACGCTAGCTGGCATCGCTTCTACAGGTCAATCGGTTGTCCTCAATGTGGCCCTGACCGGGTGCTCCGGACGGGCGTATTTTGAGGGAACTGGTTTACGGTTCACTTTCTGAACCTGGCCTGCAATACCCGCGACGACGCTGCAGCCAGCACGGGTGCTGCCGTAACCCGGTAAGAATAGTTCACGGCTGACGCTAGAGTGCGAAGCGAATGCCGCCCGCTCCGCGCCAGCCGCCGCCAAGCGTGTTGTCGGAAGTGCGCGTCGCTTCCGCGAAGAGGCTCAGTCGCGAGGATATGTCCATGCGACTTCCGACTGCGATCTCCGATGCCGTGGCGCGCCTGCCTGGCAAAGCGAGCGGCACGGTGCCCCCGTCATAGGAAGCCTCGATCTGCGCGCCATCTCCCACGGTATGCAGTACAGACACACGGCCGTAGATATTCACCGCCAGCTTTGGCGACAGTCTGGCACTCTTGCCGAACCATACCCCGGCGCGAGACGTCAGCGACTTCAAACGAGCCCTGTCGATCCGCACACCATCGGCGGCTGTGTAATCGGCGCCGGAGAGCGTCCCATATGCCAGTTGCAACTGAGGCTCGACGTATCCTCCGCGCGAACCTTCAAAGTGCCATCCTGTGGTCAAGGCAACGTCGGTAGCTATGGAACTGGTATCGCCGCCGGTAACTTCATCGTTGGAATCGAGTGATCGATACGTCGAATGGATGCGGCCGATGCGGACTTTCGCATCCAAAAAAAAGCCCTTGGCAGAAAGCCATGTGTCGTACAGCCCCAAGGATTGGCTACGCAGGCGTGCGCGCCCCTGCGAAAGGCGGTCGTCCGATTCGGAATGGGCGTAAACAACGCCGACGAGGTTTCGCCCTGCGTCGACGGTCGACTGCGTATCCGCACCGAGATTTTCCGTCGTCCAATGCTGCCGATAGCTTCGCCCGTAGGCGATATCGCCCTGGAAGTCGCCGCCCGATCCATCCACCCATACGCCGGAGGCTTGCGCGTCGGGTTCAGAACGAAAAGATTCAGCGCGACGCGACGTCGCCTGGTCATCGGTGAACCAGAGATTGGCCGATGCGGTAGCCGCATCCCCGGCCGCGAGAATGCCACTGGCTGGACGAAGAACAGGTAGTTTGACGTCGTCCGTCGGGTTCTGAGAACCAGATCCCTGGTTAACGGCCGCGCCGCCTCCGGAGCCGTCAGTACCAGAACCACCTCCCGACGCATTGCCGGAGCCACCGTTGTTGGTCCCCGTACCGGCTTGCCCATCGCCGACGATCTGAATGCCCGTCAGAAGCACACTGCCGTGATCCGCGCTCAAGGCGACTTGCGGCACGTAGGAGAACTGGACCAGCGCATTCTCATAGGTGCCCGACCACTGACCGGTCACGCCTTGCACCGTGCTGAAGAGCACTTTCGCGTTCGGCACATGGCTCGCATCGAGGATGGTGATGAGGGATGAGGCCGGGAGCACTACACCCGTCTTGAGATTCGAGGGATTGACCCAGCTGGTGTCGTCCAGCACCGGGTCGTAGGCGATCTTCACCCTGGGCGTACCGGACACATTGAAAGCCGAAATCCCTGGGCCGAACACCACCTCGTCGGCTACGCCTTTGCGCACGTCGCTGAGCAATGTAAATGTCGCGCCGTCGCTCAGATTCACCGTGGCGCCGGCGCTTGCGGAGCTGTCTACTACCAGCGTACGGAACGCGTAAGTTGGAATCGAGCCATGAGTGAACGTGCCCCAGCTCGAGGCCATGTCGATGCCGCCGTCGCTACCCAGGGCCAGCTGACCGGCACCGAAATCGTTCTTGATCGTGCCGGTTCCGGTGGGGATCCAGCTTGCCCCATTCGAGAACGTCAGCGCGGTGATGCCCGTGCCATAGCTGGTCGTGTCGGTGCTCAAGCCGGCATCGGCAAAAGGCAAAACGCGACCCTTGAAATAGGAGTCCGACGTGTTCAGCAGCACGCGGGTGGTGGCGGTATTGCCGGCGTTGAGATTGATGTCGGCGATGTCGCCGGCCAAAGTCACACGACCGCTCCCCGATGCATTCACATCGACAAGAGCATCGGCGCCGCTCTGCGCCCAGTTGGCCACCACAAAGCTGCCGCCGCTGCCGTCGGTTGCCGCGCTCGCCTGCAAGCCGCCCGCGAACTTGATCTGCCCGCCACCCTGGCTCAGCGCAAAAACGTTGCACGATGCGCAGCTGGAATGAGCCTGGATGATGACCGGTGCCTGGGCATCGTTGAAGTTGACGATACCGGTATTGTTGATGCCGTAGGTTTCGGTCGTCGCGTCGATGGTGGCCGAAACGCTCTTGGCAAAGGTGATCGACGATCCGAGTCCGTAGGTACTGCTGATCGCCGCGGGCAGCCCAAAGGGCGTGTAGCCGGTGCCATTGATGACCTTGATGGTCACGTCGCCGCCAAAGTACATCGAGGCGGTGCGATATGTATTGGCAATGCCAAAGGCCGAGCGAGGTCCGGTCGCGGTGATCGACGAGTCGCCTGTGACAGTCATGCGCCCCTGGTTTCGAACGCCGAAGACGGTGGACCCATTGGACACGGCGGACAGGTTCAGGTTGCCGTTGACGGTCAGCCGGGTATTGCCGTTGTCGTTGTAGATGCCGTGGACGTTGTCACTGGGATAGATGCCTTCGGCCGAGACGTTCAGATCGCCATTGAACACCATGCTCCCGCTACCGCCGCCGGAGTTGTAGATGCCTGACGTGCTCGATCCTCGGGCCTGGGCTTTGACCGTGGTCTTGCCATTGAAAGTCACTGTGCCCTGGTAAGCCCAGATGCCCTGCGAGTAGCCAGGCGTATAGGTAGTGACGGTCGTGTCGCCGTTGAAAATCGCCGTACCCTGATAAACCCTCAGGCCAATGGAGGAGCTGTTGGGAACGGCATCATCGGATTGGGCATACACCGACGCGTTGCCATTGACGGTGAGTATGCTTTGTTCGACATCCACTCCGAATGCCGTGCCCCAGGACCCGACGGCGGCGCGTTGCGTGGATACGCTCAGGTTACCCAGGCCGTTGTTGTCGACTTGAAAGACGACCGGGTTTGAGACTCCGACAAGACTTACCCCTGTGATGTTCTCGACCTTGTTTGTCGAGGTCGAAACACGGTCGCCGCTCTGAAATCGATAGATCAGATTTCCCTGGGCATCCAGCTGTGGCGCGTATTGAGTGTCCGCGCTCGGCACGCCGGTGATGATCTGGTCGTAGTCATGAGCCAGGGAAATCCCTGGTATCGAGGCCATGCCGAGCACGGCAGAGATGGATACGCAGAGCATCCGATACCGACGCCCAGGAGCTAGTCGTCCCATCCGTAAAGCCGCGGCATGGTTTTCGACGATGGAGACCTGCCATGCTTCGGGAAGGCGCTCAAACAGCTCGGGCGATACTTGGTTGAAGTGCCGGTGTTCGACGCTGGTCAGCTTGATCGTTGCAGTCACGTTGTCCCCGGTTGGTACGTTGCATGGCGCGCAATCGATGGCCGAATCTCATGACGCGAGTCGTTTCATGTTTTGAGCAGGCTCCAGGGAACCTCGAATAACCTCAGTTTTTCCTATCGTCATCCCGGCGAAGGCCGGGATCCAGTGGCTTCGGTTGTCGGTTTTCGCGAGCCTATTCATGGCTTTTCCGCGAGAACCCTATGATCACGCCACTGGATTCCGGCCTACGCCGGAATGACGAGTAGGAGGTTATTCGAGGTTCCCTTCAGATGTCTGGGCGAACAATGAAGCGCCTTGTATGCGTTCGCGCCAACATGTCGGAACATTATCTAGTCGGTTGCACGAGTCGCGCGAGTTATCGCGTCACAGTTTCTTTGCGTGATGAACGCACAGTTTCGCGGTCCCGAATCAAAAGTGATGCAAACAATTCGATTGGCCCAAAATGACATGGATTGCCGGGTTTCGTTTGTGCGATAGAGAACTTCTCGAAGTAATCATTGACGACAATCGGCATGAGTGAGGCGGAAGGTGAAAGCGACGAACAAGAATTCATTTGGCCGCCGACGCCGTTGATGCGTTTTTTTGTGTCGGAGGCGCGGGGGGAGCTCGAAGCCTTGAACAATGACAGCCCCCGTTGGAAGACTTACGAAGACAAGCTTCGTAGTATCAGCAAAGCCAAAGAGGACTCGCGTCGATCCGGGCGTCGCCGCTACAAATAAAAAACGCCGCCCTGAGGGAGGCGGCGGCAAAGGGACGGCATCCATGTTGTCGCGGGGGGCAATCGCAACATCCGCCCATCGGCCAAGGCAGTTTGGCTGGCGGGCAGGCCGACATCGAGTTCCGCATGGGCCATATGATCGGCCCGGTGGGCCAAGATTGTCTGCTCGACGCGAACCTCAGTGACCGACCACGGTGGTATCCGTTGTCAGCAGACGATCTCCAGCGAGTACACGCGCTTTGCGCTGGTATTGCTCCGACGACTCCAGCCGGCCCATAGCGCGATATACGCACGCTTGCGCCCAGGCGGCGCGCCAATCCTGTTGATCCCATACCGAGAGCTGCCCACCGATGGCTACGGCTTCATCGACCTTGCCGTCCTCCAGCAGGGCCTGGGTGTAAGCCAGGCCGACGTCGACAATCAGTTCCGGTATGCCCAATCGATTCGCCTGATTCATGGCGAGCTTCAGCTGATCCAATGCGTTACTGCGGCGGCCTTCGGCTTGGGCTTCGATGGCCCGACCGCGCAAGAGCTGAATGCTGATCCATTCGTCCTGGGCCGGCAGGCCAGCTGCCCAGGCCTGCATGGCGGCGACGACTTGTTCAAGCGCTTTGGGGTTGCCGGCGCGCTGCGCGATCATCACATTGATGAGCCAGGCATCAGCGTAATCGCGCTTGTCGCCATCCATCTCCAGCAATCGCCCCGAGAAGGCTTTGGATATCCACGACTGCGCGGCTGGAATTTCGCCGCGTTGCAAGGCGAGCTTGGCCAATAGCACATAAGTAGTGCCCTGCAAGCCCGGCTCGCCATCGGGGTCCAGCTTGATCTGTATCAGCAATTGTTCCAGCAGGTTGCTTGCCTCGGTGGTACGACCGTTATCGGCCAACGCGGCCGCACGCTGGAAGACAAGAATGTGAAGCATCACTTTCTCAGTGAAACTCCAGTGCTTTTGATCGAGCGGCCAATAGCGCTCCGTCGTGGCGAGTTGATCGGTATGCAGCAACAGCAGCTTTTGCGACATGGCCTGATCCACCAGCAAGCCCGGCAGGAACTGCCGCATGCCCATGCGTTGGTATTGATCGTAAGCGCGTTGTATCGTCGGGAGTGCTTGCGTCAGACGCCCACGTCGCATGGCCAGCTCAGCCAGCGACTCGTCTATGCCGAGCGCTCCGGCCGTATTGCCGGCCAGTGTGTAGTTGATGCGGGCAAGGCCAAAATCCGACTCTGCCTGATCCAACTTGTTATCAGCCATCTCTAGCTCGGCGCGCTGGGCATAGGCATACGCAAGATAGGCGGTGTTGTTTTGCTTCTGCAGCAGGCGCACGGCTTCGCTCAGGACGGCCTCGCCTTCGGCATACTTGTGCTCGCGAGAGTAAACATACCAATACTGTGTCAGCACTCTGCCACGAAGCACAGGTTGTGTATCGGCGGGCACGCGCTTTAACAACCCGTCGAGTTCGCGCTTGCAGTTCTCGTAGTCGCCTTGATCGCAAAAGAATGACGCCTTAGCGTGGGCGAATTCGAGCGTTTCTCGAACTTCTTTTGGCGCTTTATCTATGAGTTCCCGTTCGATATCGCCGGACCCGGCGTAGGATGCCGCATCCATCCGCAACAAGTATTGCTCCGCGGTATCACCCGCGGTTGGCGTCCCGGAGCGTGCCGCTCCCATCTGGGCAAGAAGAAAAGCGTTTGCCGAGCGAACGGCTTTCAACACGTTATCGGACGAGGCATCTGCCTGCCATACGCGGCCATCAGGAGCATCGGCTTGTAGATGGACACGCCAGGTATTGTCCAGGAGCGTGACGCGGGGCCGGATGACCAAAGCGAATGAGGCAAATCGTGTGTTATCACCCTTGTCGGTCTGGCCGAGCAGGTTCAGTACCGTTTGGCTGCTCTCGACGGGGATCTTTGCTTCACGCAGATCGCCGGCGATCAGGTCCATGAGCCCCAACCGGAGCCACGCCCAATCGCCGGAGGCGTCTACTTCGGCAGGAAGCACCACGGTTGTCCCCTGGTTTGCCGAAAGGAGGAGGTGACTACGGGGTCGCCAATGCCAATAACTCGCAGCACCAACAAGCAGAAGCAGAAGGGCAACCCATAGCGAAGGCTTCAGCCAGGAGTGTCGCAAAACCCGTGGCGCGGCGTCAGAAAGCTCCAAGGGCGCTCTCGGAAGCGACTCGACGATGGGGGAGGCGATCGACGTGTCTGGCATCCAGCGGTAGCCGACGCGTGGCAGTGTCTTGATATAACGCTGCTCATTGGCATCGTTGTCAAAGGTGCGGCGCAACCGGACAATAGTCTGCGCCAACAGATTTTCGCTGACGTCGGCACTTCCCCAAACGGCTGCAATCAGTTCGTCTCTACCCACCGGACGTTCGCGGTGCTCCACCAGGTAGACCAGGCAGTCGAACGCACTTGCCGTGAGTTCGATCAGCTCGCCCTTGCGCTTGAGCTCGCGCGATAACGGCTTGAGTTCAAACTCACCGAAGCTATAGGTGGTCGTCTTCGTTTTCGCCATGGCGCCATGTCATGTTGCGGACTTTCCCGATCAGAAGGCCGTCCTGGGCCCGGAAGACTCGGACTGGTGTTTATGGCTAGGCATCCTAGCTGCTCCGCACGCTCCCCGTCGTGTTGCTTGCGATACGGGGCTAGTTCATGTCGATAGCCTTGTCCAGGGGCGAAGAGGCCATCCGGATGGCGCGCTGGTGACAGGGTGGGAGCATCCAGGCCATGCATAATATTTGCGCGTGAATGCAGGCCATTCTGCGCTTGATTTGCCTACGGGAAGCCTTGCCTTGAAATTCACTCGCCGCACTTTTATCAACGGGGCCATGCTCGGCGCTGGTGCCATATTCGCCTCATCGAGCTTCGCCAAAGTAGCTCCCGAGTCTGTCGTCAAACCTGCGCCGACCAAAGACGGCAAATCGACCTTGACGCCGGACGAGGCGCTGGCTCTGCTCGTTGAAGGAAACCATGCCTTCTTGCGCGACGAATTGCGCGTACCCGATCTGAGCGCTGCGCGGAGGTTGTCGTTAGCCGCGGGGCAGGCGCCTTTCTGCGCCTACGTTACATGTTCCGATAGCCGGGTACCCCCGGAACTCCTATTCGGGCGAGGCCTGGGTGAGCTGTTTATTATTCGTAATGCTGGCAATACCGTCGATACGGTTGCCATGGGCTCGATCGAATATGCGGTGGCCGAGCTTGGTGTGCCGCTCGTTGTCGTGCTTGGTCACGAAGCCTGCGGCGCGGTCAAGGCCGCCATGTCGGTAGTCGAGAAGAACGCGCGGTTTCCAGGCGCCATCGACAACATGATCGAGCCGATCATTCCAGCCGTACTGGAAGCCCGTTCGCAGCCGGGAGATCCGGTCGAGAACGCCGTGAAGCAGAACGTGCGTCGCGTCGTCGAGGTGTTGCGCAAGGAAAGCGACCCCATCATGTTGCGCCCTCAGCAAGAAAAGCGCCTCAAGGTGATTGGCGCCTATTACCACCTTGATTCCGGGCGAGTCGATTTCTTCGATCGGGTCTGATGCCAGTTGCTGAGTTCCGGCCCAGGGACATGTGCTACGCTCCGTCACGGCGTTGCAAGGCCGCCACCGGGTCCGCGGAAAGGGTTCAACCCACCTGTCTTTAGTTTGCCATCACCCAACCTTTGTGCAGCCGGGCTTGCGGACCTTCGGCAAACCATGCATGGAGGTTGTCATGAAAGCGTTGCCCGCGCGTCCACATCTGGACCATTTGAAGAAGCAGGCCAAGGTCCTGCTTGACGGTTTCCGTCTCAAGGATCGCGACGCGCTCGACCGCATCCGTCTCGCGTTGCCTGTTGCCGCCAAATTGAATCACGAAGCCATTGCCCAAATGGACCTGCGTCTACATGACGCGCAATCGTGCATCGCTCGCGAGTACGGCTTTGTCTCGTGGATGCAGTTGAAGGAGTATGTGGTGCTCGCCGTGGCGACTGCCGATGCGGCAACACGACAGCATCAATGGCAACGCTGGGCCTTTGGCTACGGTTATCAGGTGACCAAGCCTCGACTCGCCGAACGCCTGCTACTCGATCATCCGGATGTACTGGTCGGCGATGCGGTGCTCGCGTGCGCCATCGGCGATATCGCCGCGGTGAAGGCAGCTATCGCCGCCGATCCGGATTGGGCCAAAAAGGCCCGTGCGGACAACGGCATGACGCCATTGGTTTGCGCGACCTTTTCCGGACTGATTGCGTTACCCGGATATGCGCCAGGCATCCGCGCTTGCGTCGAGCTGCTGCTTAACGCGGGAGCGGACCCCAATGCGACCTGGGCCGACCCGGAGCTCCCTGGCGATCCGCTGAGCGCTCTATATGGCGCTGCCGGCCGCAACCACGATGTCGTGATCACACGCGCATTGCTGGCTGCCGGCGCCGACCCCAACGATAACGAGTCTCTATATCACGCCACCGAAGCTGCTGACAGCACGTTAGCCAAGCTGCTATTGGATGCTGGAGCTCATGTCACCGGTAGCAATGCGCTGTTTCGCGCGTTGGATATGGAGCGGCCGGAGACGCTGCGCCTGCTGCTTGCCCACGGTGGCAATCCGAATGAAGCCGGTCCCCATGGTTTTCCTTTGCTGCATGCAATCCATCGTCGACGCTCACCCGACATCATCGGCATCCTGCTCGACGCCGGGGCCAACCCCTCGGTGAGCAATCATCATGGTGTCAGTGCCTATCGCCTGGCACATTGCTTGGGACTCACTACGGTTACGGAGCGCCTATTGCAAGCTGGGGCGGTCGCAGATGATCGCCCAGGCGATGCATTTCTAAACGCCTGCGCACGTGCTGACGGTGCGGTAGTGCAGGCCATGATGACCGCCCAGCCTGACTTGATTGGCAAACTTTCGCCCAGAGCCCTGCGCATGCTCCCTGAACTGGCGGCCGCCGGTTGCGATGACTCAGTGAGGGTAATGGTGGAGGCGGGCTGGCCGATCACGGTGCGTGGCGGTGACATCGACGGTAGCGCCCTCAACCACGCCGTGTTCCGAGGCAACGCGGCGTTAGCCGCATTCCTGCTCGCGCATGGCGCGACCTATGACGAACGCCATGGCTACAACGACAATGTCTACGGCACCCTCAGTTTTGCCTCGATCGCGGAGACAACGCCTGGCGGCGACTGGCTCGCCTGCGCGAAAGTCTTGATCGACGCGGGCTCGCCCGTTCCCGAAGAGCGCTATGACTTTTCCGAAGATATTGCGGCGTACTTCCAGACGCTCCGCGACGTGTAGTGCCACTCAGGCTACAAATAGAGACGAGGCCCCATGATTCCTGTAACGGATCCATGGGGCAGTTTCTAAATTATCGAAGGTTCTAAGGAAATAAAACATCGCTATTTCAATTGGGTAGAAAATATTGCTGTACGCGGCTAACACACTGAAAGGCAGGGTTTCGGAAAAATGTGCGCTATTTCATAGTAAATGCACTCCACCCATTTGATGCCATTTTGAAACAGTAAATCATGATAGGTTCTGGAGGCCGCCATAGGGGTGGCCTATTTATCTCAATCGGAGTGCCCTCATGAATCAGCTCGATGTTGTGATGCACGAAGAGATTCAGAACGAAATCAATCCTTTCGGTGTCGAATTGGATGGACCGCTGCGTAATCTGGCAGCGACGGGAAAGCGTGCACCCAAGATAAACGACGACGGTGACATCGGTCGCGCCGGCACCATTCACGGCGGTGGCGGTTAAGCGACGCAATCGCGCAACCTGATTTCGTTCTTTGGCAATACTCAAGCCGCCTCCTTCATCGGAGACGGCTTCTTTATGGATAAGAACCCATCATGCTCAAGGCCGATATCGCTTTACCGGATCTATCGCATGACCCGCAGTGGCGAGACGGCTCCATCGTATTGGGAGGCAGTCGAATCACGCCTCACGCGCATCCGAGCCTCGAAGCATTGCTGGTGCGGACGAAAGGCCAATGGTTTGCCATAGTGCGGGAGCGCACAGCATCGGCAGACGCGACTGCTGCGGCGCGCGATGTCGACAACGAGGAGTTCCAAAGGCTTTATCGGCAGTGCCTTTTGTGGCCCCTTGACTACGTCATGATCGAGGCCGCGCAGGCAGGCTGCCGAATGAAAGCTCGCGCCGGCGTATTCGGCTCGTTACCTGTTTACTGTCGCGCTACCCAGAACAGAGTCAAACTTTCCTGGGACGTTACCGATCTGGCCACCGAACCCCTGGCGATCGATGCGGAGATCGCCAGCCATCGTCTTGCGATGAACACGGTCTACTCGGCGCGGCAGCTGTGTGTGGGCATCCAGTTGCTGACCGAGCGTGCTTCATTTGAGGTCGAGCCGGGCAGAGCAAGTTATCGGTATCCCACGCCGGCTGCGGAGACGTCTCCCACACCGTTACCCGCAGGACGCGATGCATTGGCGATGTTCGACGAACTCCTGCAGCGTGCCGTATCGGTCAGGCCGATGGCGGCGAGGCGAGTATCGCTCGAATTGAGTGGTGGCATGGACTCGGCCAGCGTGGCCTGTGCCTTGGCAAAATACCATGGGCCCGTGGCAAGCAAGGGGATTTTGTTGGACGGCCACGTTCGCCAACCTCAAGTTCAACGACGAGAGCAGATTGCGAGCAGACTTGGCTTATTCGACGATACCGTGGAAATGACGGCCTTTCCGCCCGATCTCGATATCCAGCGTCCGGTCCTGTCAAAAAGCCTGTCGCGCGAGTACTACCTGGAAGCCTGTTCGGCGCTATGGAGCAAGGCACGTGTGCAAGGGCACGACGTGCTCTTTACCGGTATCGGTGGCGATGAGCTGTTTCCAAGTTATCTCGACGAAGTGCAGAAACAGGATCCGAGTGGAACGGGAAGGGAGCACGAAGTCAGGCATTACGCCATGCAATTGCTCACTCCCCATGCGCGGAGCGCAGCCAACAGCCTTCGAAGTTTCGACGCGCCACCCAGTCCCGTACCCTCCACGGCACTGTTGGCGCATGCCTGCCGCGCCCCTGATCTGGTGCGGCACGGATTGTGGCCGGTCAATCCGCTGAGCGACCCTGGCCTCATTGCCTTCTGTCATCGGCTGCCTCGCGAACATCGACAGGGCAGGGAACTGATACGACAGTATCTGCAAGAGCACTTGGGCGATGAGGTGTTTCCGCGCAACTACACCAAGGAAACCTTCGCAGGGGTCTTCCCGGAGCTGATTTCTCATCACGCTTCGTCGCTTGCGGCGCAGTTGCGCGATTGCGCATTAGCGGATATTGGTTTGGTCGATCAGCGTGCCGTTCTCGGATTACTCGAATCGGTAGCTACTACACGGGCCTCCGCGCCTACTACCGCACTGACGTCATTTCTATGGCTGGAGCGATGCGTGCGCGAGCTTCATTGAGCAGGATGTGCGATGCGAATTCTTTCAGTTCTTCCCATCGTCATCCCGGCGCAGGCCGGGATCCAGTGGCTTTGTGGTCGGTTATCGCGAGAGGCATAACATCTGCTTTATCGCAAAAACTTGGAGCCGAAGACACTGGATCCCTGCCTGCGCCGGGATGACGAGTAGGAAGGGGCGCAACAAATTATGGTCGGATATCTAGCCAATAGTGATCTGTGATTCGTTTGCCACGCCCATGGCTGTGCTAGCGTCGGGTTTGCCGCGCATGGCGGCCAACTCAACGGGTACTCTTATGGAACAGCAAGACGTTGTCGTGCAAGAAGAGAGCGTGAGTGAAATCAATCATTTCGACGTTCAAGTAGAAGCGCCGATGTCGCGGCATGTAAAGACGAAAAAGCAGACCTGGAAACTTCCTATCCCGGGTGATATTGCAGGGCACGGTCCCTGATTATCGCCTTACAGGCTGTAAGAGATGCCGACAGGCCACTATTTGGTTTGCCGTGGATACCAGGGTCGCCTCTTTCGTGAGGCGGCCTTTTTTGCGTGCGGAAGACGATCATGCTCAAGGCCACTATCGCGCTGTCCGATCTCGCGCTGAATGCGGAATGGAGAAATGACTCAATCGTAGTGGGCGACAGCCAGATCACTCCCTTCCCGCATCGAATGCTCGAAACGCTTTTTGTACGCACGGAAGGCCAATGGTTTGTGGCGGTTAGAGAACGCCTAGCGTCCGGGGTGTCCGATGCATCGGACACAAAGCGAGACGTCGACATCGAAATGTTCAACCGGCTTTATCAGGAATGCCTGCTCTGGCCACTCGACTACGTCATGATCGAAATCGCGCAAGCGGGAAGCCGGATGAAGGTGCGGGCAGGCGTTTTCGGCACCGTGCCGCTGTATTTTCGAACCTTCGGCGACCGGGTCATGCTTTCCTGGGACCCCGGCGACCTGCTGGTCGGGCCCTTGGCGATCGACGTAGAGATGGCAAGCCATCGTCTTGCGCTTCATTCAATCTATGCGGCGCGCCAACTCAGCGTCGGTATCACGCTGCTTACCGAGCGCGCCTCGCTTTACGTCGAACCGGGCAAAGTCAGCTACCGGTATCCGTCGCCGGTGGAAGAGACGGTTCCATCGCCCTTGCCGAAGGGGCGCGACACCATGGCGGCCTTCGGAGAGCATTTGCAGCATGCCGTGTCCATGCGACCCAAGGGGAAAGGGCAGGTGACGACGGAGCTGAGCGGTGGCATGGACTCAGCCACGGTGGCTTGCGCTCTGGCCGAATCACATGAAGAAGTAGAAAGCCTGGGCATTCTTCTGGATGGAGATACGCGCCAAAGTCAGAAGCAGCGCCGTCAACAGATTGCAAATCGGCTTGGCCTGCGCGACTACACCGTGGAGATGGTCGACTACCCGCCGACCGCTGATGTACAGCCCGAGCCCGACCAAACACCCAGACTCTATTGGGAGTACTACCTCGAACCTTCCATGGCGCTCTGGGCACAGTCGAGGGCACGAGGATGCGACACGCTCTTCACCGGCATCGGTGGTGACGAGCTGTTTCCGTATTACCTGGATGAAACACAGGCAGCGCATGTCGAAGCCTGGCAAAGCGAAACGCCGCGCTATGTCGAGCAGCTACTCACGCCACGCGCATGGAACGCCGCAAACAGCCTGCATAATTTCGAAGCTCCGGCCAGCCCCGTACCAGCGAGCGTGCTATTGGCGCATGCATCCCGCACCCCCGATATGCTCCGGCACGGCCTATGGCCGGTCAATCCACTAAGCAACCCCAGTCTTGTGACCTTTTGCCATCGATTGCCGACGGAGCATCGCCTGGGCAGGGAAGTCATGAGGCAATACCTGCGCAGTCATCTGGGCGAGGAAATCTTCTCGCGTGGCTACGTCAAGGAGAGCTTCACACATGTGCTTCCCCAAGTGATTGCTCTGCAGGCCCGATCCATTGCCGCACAACTGCGCGAATGCGTTTTGGCCGACCTGGGTCTGGTTCAGCCCCAGGCAGCACTGGAATTGTTGGATCGGGTAGCCGCCACGCGTGCACCTGTGCCCACGGCGGTGCTGGTGTCGTTTCTCTGGCTGGAGCGGCTTGCTCGGCAGGTGAGTTGATAAGCGACGCTAAAGCAGGAGATTGGCCTCGACAGGGTTCCATGGAGTCGATCGCCAGCTTCAGGTCATCCATGCAGTCTTTGAGTAGTCGATAGGGCGCCGGTTTTGAGGCGTACGTCATACAAAGACAATGACTTCGTTACTAGCCGTCCAGAATCCCCTGGTTTCTGGCTTCATAAATCGCTTCCGCCTTGGATGTCACGTTCAACTTGCTATAAATGCGTCGCACAAAGCTTCGCACAGTGAAAGGTGACAAGGACATCAGTTTGGCGATTTCATTGGCCGTAAAGCCTTTGGTGATGAGCTCCAGCACTTCTTTTTCGCGCGCGGATAGAAGCATCGGTATTTCGTCCGACACTGTCGGTCGAGCCTCATCCCCGGTCTTGATTTGCCGGAATCGGGCGAGCACCTGCCGCGCAATGATGGGGCTGATGGGACTGCCGCCACTGGCCACGCTGCGAATTTCGTCGACGATCCTGGCGGGCGTGCTGTCCTTCAGCAAATAACCCGATGCACCCGCCTCGATCGAGCGGATGACGTGGACCTCATCGCCGAAATTGGTGCTGACCATGATGCTGCAGCTGGGCCACAGCTGCACGGCGGCCTTGATGACGTCGATACCGGAGCCATCGGGTAAACCCAGATCCACCAGCAGCACATCGGTTGGCATCCCCTGCAACAGGTTCAGCCCTTCGGCGCGCGTGCCGGCGGTACCGGCAAGCCGAATATCCTGCGCACTCTCTATCGCCTCAGCCAGCGCCCGGCTGAACCCCAGGTCATCTTCCACAATGGCAACGTGGATCAAGGGCGGAGATTGGCCGATGGTCGGTGATTCCATAAAGAATCCATGATCCCTAAAGAGCGTCATTGTGCAACTCATTAGGCGAGGGCGCGTGTAGCGTTTTTGTGCTACAGACAGTGTTCCGTACTGTCCCCAGAATCAATGCAAAAAATAGCGAAAACTCGAGCGCATGCCGATGCGGGCGGCTATCGCATCGGCATGACGCATCGGCTGGAAATTCACTACGAGCGAACGCGCCGCCATACGACCTCGCCATGCGCCCCTTCCGCCGCACCGCTGGACGGCTTGGCCACGGTATAGGTCAATTCATCGCCGGCAATGGTGTAATTCGTGTCGCCACCCTTGCCGTCCCAGTTCGGGAACGATGCATGCAGGATATGGCTGTGCATGACGGTGCCGTTGGCACTGACGTGGCCGAAGTGGGCATTGCTGTCCATCGAGGCGGCACGGTACTCGTCCGGGGTCCCCTTGGATTTGTCATTCACCGCGAATGGCATGCGCTTTGCCCGCACGATCTGCATCATGTAGTCGCCCTGTGCATCGATAAGCCACATGCCCTCCGGGTTAGGACCGTAGAGCTCTACGCGGTGACCGTCCGGATAGACATTGTCGCAACGGACCAGGGTCCAGGCACCGATCAGTTCCTTCGGCACCATCATGTGATCGCCGGCGGCGTCCATGTGTTTCATCGCCCCCTGGTCCGGGGTGGCGGCTAGGACGGGCGAAGCAGCCAGCGGGGCGAGCAAGGAGGCAAGCAACAAGAGTTTGGCGCGTGACATGTCGAAACCTCGAGTGGGTTGGGGTGGGGGCATCGTCGCCTGCGCCTCTTGGCTTGATAATTGGCCTGGATATTTATTGACCTTCAAATATTATTTGAAGATCATGCCCCCTGGGTCTTTCGCAGCCGAGCCTTCATGAACCGCCTTAGCGACATGCAACTCCTCGTCGATGCGGCCGACCTGAGCAGCCTTTCAGCTGCCGGGCGACGGGCAGGGCTCTCGCCTGCCGCGGCCAGCGCCTGCCTGCAACGGATCGAGGCCATGCTCGGCGCGCGGCTTTTCGAACGCACGACCCGGCAATTGCGCCTGACCGATGAAGGGCGCGGCTATATCGCGTCCTGTCGGATCGCCATCGAGACCATGAAGGAAGCCGAGCGCGCGGTTCGCAGTGGCACCGATGCTGTAAGCGGCACGCTGCGCGTATCGGCGCCTTCGGATCTGGGGCGCAATCTGCTGGTCTATATCCTGGATCGTTTCATGGACCTGCACCCGGATGTGCGTATTGTCCTGACGCTATCGGATTCGCTCTCGCGTTTCGTACCGGACGATATCGACGTGGCCATCCGCGTCGGGCCATTGGAGGACAGTGAGCTCGTTGCGCGTCATCTTGCCGATAGCTGGCGCGTGGTCTGCGCTTCGCCGACGTGTATCGAGATTTATGGGCGTCCAAAGCATCCTGAGGACCTCGCCGAATTGCCAACCCTGGTACTCACCACGAACGCGGGGCCACGCAATGAGTGGCGTCTCGGGGAAGACGTCGTTCGGGTCCGGCGATATCACGAGAGCACCGACAGCGAAGTCATACGCACATGGGCCGTGCTTGGCCGTGGCTTCGCTTACCGTCAGCTTTGGGCAGTGATGTCGGATGTACGCGAAGGCCGGCTGATGCTCGTCAACGCGCCCGCCTGGTCCGCACCTACGCCCATCCATGCGATGTACCACCCGAACGTCTTTCAGCCGCCGCGGGTACGTCGATTCGTCGATTTTCTGCATGCCGAGCTGGCAAGGCGGCTTCCGCTCATGGCCGATGACGGCATGGGGTTTTCATCGGCAAGGTGATCGCAGCGATATCTGGATTAAAAGTATCAAATAGTAAATTCGCTATACATGGACACCCATTATCCATCCTCTCTCGCAAATTTGCTTTTCGATTAAACTTAAAATAGTAATTTTCGGAATCAACCAGCTGCGATGGTTATTGATTTATCGTGACCAGCTGCACAGTTCGACTGGCTGTCATTTGGATTTGTCTAAAATTTAATGTAACAGGATGTTACATGCCTCGACCAGCCAGGCTGGTTAATGGCGTGGGGATTAAAGCGCTTGATCGAAAGGGCAACCAGGCTCGTTGCCCTTCACCAGTGGTACGTCGCCGATATGCATCGAACCACCCGGCCTGAACTGGGCGGATAAATGCGCCTGTAGATCGAGAATTGATTTTGATATTCCGCAAGAAGATGCGATTTTAAATAATGCAACTTGGAGCGCAGTCATGAAGAAAAACTCTCGTTCGACCGCTTTACGTCTATTCGCTTTATCTTCTCTTTCCGCGGCGACTTTAGCGGGAAGCATCCATGCAGAAGACTTGAGATCCGTGGAAAGTGCGATTCCCGCGGCAGGATTTGTCACGCCGGATGGGCGCATCGGGCACCCGGTGAATATCCTGACGGGGGGTAAAGGGCAGATCGTTGCCAACGCAGGATCCTCATTTACTACGCTTTCCAATTGGGCCGGGCAGATCCCGGGCGATACGAGCCACACCGTGCAGACGGCATTTGGCTATTTCACCATGCCGTCGGTGACCTGTAATTCATCGAGCAACTTGTTTGCGCCCTGGATCGGCCTTGACGGCTGGCCGGTCGGGTCGTCCTTGCAGCAGAACACCGTGCAACAAGCGGGCGTCGCGGTGAGCTGCAATAGCGGGCAGCCGGTTTATCAAGCCTGGTGGGAAATGTTCCCCGCAAACCCGGTGTACATCAGCACGTCGGCATATCCTATTCATCCGGGTGACGTCATTGCCGTGCTGATCACGAACCAGTCGTCAAGCACGGCCACCACGGGTAGTTACTTGATTCAAATCGGCAACTTCGGCCCGAATGGTTTGACCAAAGCTGGAACCTCGCAAGCCGTCTGGTCCTACCAGACGACTCAGAGCGGCGGCCCCGTGACGTCATCCGCCGGCGAAGCGGTGCTCGAATCGCCTACCGAGTCCTATCCGAATTTTGGCACGGTAACCTTTGCCAATCTCGGTGGGTTTACCAGTCCTTCCGGCTGCAGCGATCTGTTTTATCAGACCAATCCAAGCATTTCCCCTCCGTGCGCCGCGGGCACGACGCCACCGGCCATCAATACGTCGTACGCCGGTCATTCCGGCATCACGGAAGTGAGCGTGTCGTCCATCAGTTATCAACCGTCCTTGTTGCCGACGCTGTTGCCGTACAACGCGACGTTCACAGCGACGTTTGTGCATCCGTGACTACGTATGTACTCCTCCGTCCATTCAGAGTTCTTCTGAATGGACGGAGGAGTCATGCGATCTGGTGAAACGCGGCGGCGTGCGGGGCTTCCAATGGCGGAAGTAGTCAGCGCCGGGCTCGCCAATGGCATGGCTTGATCTTTCTCGATCAGTGCCTCGGAAAGTCTCCCTGACGGTTAGCCGTATTCAAGGCGGCTGGGCGCAGCCTCGACGGCGGGTTTGGAGCCGTCCATCGAATGTAAAGTAAGCCGCTGGTTCAGTGCCTCGTCCTGGATACGTTCGGCCGCGGCACACGGCTCTCCGCGATAGCAGAGGGAGCAGCTTTCATTGTGGTGCATCAATATCGCAACGACATACGGCGTGGGCATGGCTTTCCCTCCCCAGGTAGGCAATCCACAGTGTCACTGTGAGAAACCTATCGGCAGAAGAGGGGCAGACTTGAGCGGGCTGGAATCGAAGTCCGAGGCTTGAATGTGAGAGCAACAGTGAGACCTCAGAAGAAGGGAGGCCGGACACCCCCTTTTCATGGTATGTGCGAGGTGCAGTGAGATGGTGCCGACATGCGCGTGGAGATCGAAGGAAGTGTGCTCCGCTCCTGGTTTTTACGGATGCACCAAAAATATTCGGCAAGCGTCGAATCTATTAGACGAACGTAAAAGCATAAATCATTGCCGCTTGAGTCGATCGGGGCAAATTAATGACATCTGGTTGCTGTCCGCATTTTGAAGTTAAGACGGATTTGTCTAACCGCACCTGTGAAAGGGTTCACGGAATCTATCGACGACGAAGGAGAAGAATCAGCCGGCACTATCTCGACCCATAGGGATGTCCTGGCAATGAAGAAACTTACGGAATTTCTTGCATCATGGGAATCGTCGTATCGTGAAGAGACGGCTCGGATTTCGATTTTTACACCTGAGGTAAATCAGATAAGCAAGGATCAGGCAAAGCAATTTTGCCGCCTGTTCTATCACGCGCGCGGACATTTTTATCGATTCCTGTGGATCATGGCGAGCTGGGCGCCGTCGAACAAATATCAAACCATCATCATGCGAAACATCGCCGATGAACTCGGCGCATTAGCCGAACATCACCAGCCACATGAGCAGTTGTTCTTTCATTTTGCCGAATGCATCGATCCTGACATTCGCGAGGAAGTCGTTGATAGTGAGCATTACTTGCCCTTCCTTCGTTCGTTCGATGACGGGCACGTGCAGGCGCTGTTGCAAGCCGATTGGGACGGGAAATGGTCGATTTTCTCCGCCTACGAATTTCTCGATAACACCGACTACGAGAATCTTTATCTGCTCGCGCAGCGGCTAGGTGTCACGGGCGATGCCCTGACGTTCTTCGAGGTTCATCGCGGTGGCGACCACTTCGGAAGCACTTTCGATCTGCTCGAAGAGGTATGGGAAAGACAGCCACAAAAGGTGGAGGAGAGTTTCGCTTTCATTGCCTCGCATCAGTTGCGGATGTGGCGTGGCATCAGTGACCTGGTGTTATCGAAGCAGGTGAGCGTGTATGGCACTGAATAGCGTTCAGCTGCAACGCTATGCCAACGAGGGCTATCTGTTATTGACCGGGGTGTTGGACGAAGACTGCCTGTCCCAGGTGGAGGCCGAGCTGCAAGGTTTGCAGCAGCAGGCCAGCGACGGCCACGTGCTGGAGCAGGATGGGCGCACCATTCGTTCCATTTATTGCTCGCATTTGAAAACCGGTCGACTGGCCGAGCTGGTACGGGATGAGCACGTGTTGGGGCCTGCACTGCAGCTGCTGGGCGCGGATGCGTACCTTTATCAATTGAAGGTCAATTTCAAGCGCGCGCATACCGGCGATGCCTGGAGCTGGCATCAGGATTTCGTCTACTGGAACAACGAGGATGGACTGCCTTCCCCAAGCCTGGTGAATGCCGTGATCTTCCTGGACGATGTTACGCAAGAAAATGGGCCGATCCAGCTGATTGCCGGTTCGCACACTGCTGGCTCACTGCCGCCACAGTCGTTTACTGGGCAAAGTACGTTGCGCGAAGTCATCTCCGGCGACCGCTACACGTTGTCCGATGCCCAGGTGATGCAGTTGAGAGAAGCAGGAAGGCAGGTGCAGGCGATAGGCAAGAGGGGGAGCGTGCTGTACTTCCATCCAAACGTCGCCCATAGTTCTTCCGACAACCGTTCCGATCAGGACAGAAAGCTATGCCTGATTACCTATTGTGACGTGCACAATCGCCCTTCGTTAAGCCGTCCGGAGTATTTGGTGGGACGGGATTATCTCCCGCTGCGACCTTTGGCTTTCTCGTGAATGTGCAAGCCCGACTGAATTGGGTCGGGCGCACCAAGATTGTTCAATGTGCTTCGGTTGAAGCATGCGCGAGGACGGCAGCCAGCGCCTTGGCCAGTTGCTCGCCATGCAGCGGTTTGCGCAGGAAGCCGTCCATGCCAGCTGCATAGGCGCGGCTTTCTTCGTCGCCGCCGACACGTGCCGTAATGGCAATCATCGGCATCGCGCTGCAGCCTTCACGCGAACGCACCAGCTTCGCCCATTGCAGGCCGTCCAGGCCGGGCAGATCCAGATCCACCAGCGCCGCGTCGAAGCGCTTCTGTTCCAGCATCTCCAATGCACGCAACGCGTTGGGCGCGTGCTCGACGGTGTGTCCTTGCACCTCCAGCAGACCAACGATGACGGCGGCTACCGTGGGCTCGTCCTCCAGCAGAAGCAGGTGCCAGCGTGGGCCTTCCTTGCTGGTGATGGCACGCGGGTGTTCAACAAAGGCGGGCGCGGGAGGCAAGGGCAGCTGCACATGGAATGTGCTGCTCGAACCGGGCGTCGATTCCAACGTGATAGTGCCGCCCATCAGCGTTACCAGCTCACGGCAAATCGCCAGGCCCAGCCCGCTGCCCGAGCCACGCTGTGGACTGTCCAGCTGCTGGTAGCGCTGGAACAACTTGGCCTGATCAGCCGGCGTGATGCCGGGGCCAGTATCGCTGACGGTAAAGCGCAGTCCGTCGGTTTCGTTCGCCAACGCCAGTCGCACTTCGCCGTGCTCGGTGAACTTGACGGCATTACCGCCGAGGTTGAGCAGGACCTGCCGGATACGCACGGCGTCGCCCAGCACATAGGCTGGTACGTCGGCGGCGATATCCACGCGCACGTGCAGCCCCTTGGCCATCGCCTTGGCGCGCTGCAGCTCGGCCACATCCTGCACCAGGGCACGCGGGTCGAAAGGAGCAGGCGCCAGATGCAAGTGACCGGCTTCGATGCGCGCCAGATCGAGCGCATCGTTTACCAGCGTGAGGAGAACTTCGCCGGAGTTGCGGATCGCCTGCACGTAGCGTTGCTCCACGTCGGCAAGCGGCCGGCTTTGCAGAAGCTCGGCCATGCCCAGCACGCCGGTCATCGGCGTACGGATCTCATGGCCAAGCTGGGCGAGAAACTCGGTCTTGGCCTGGCTGGCAGCGTGTGCCAGATGATGCTCCTGGGTAATCAGCTCCAGGCGATGACGCTGCAGTTGGCGGCGGCGTATGGCGTGAAGCAGGACGACGAACAACACGGCCAGCAGCAGGGCATAGCCAAGCCAGGCCCACCAGCGCAGCCAAGGCGGGCTGTCCACGTGCAGGTGCAGTGGCGTCGCCAGCTCACCCCACGCGGCATCCGGGCCGGCAGCTTGCACGTGCAAGGTGAAATCGCCACTCGGCAGCTGGGTGAAGGTGCGATCGCCGCGCCGGCCGGTATCGACCCAGCCGCTGTCGAAACCATCCAGGCGGAAGCGGTAAACATTGCGTTCCGGCGCGATAAAGGAGAGGGCGCGCGCCACGATGGTGAGGTCGCGATCATTCCAGGCCAATGCGATGGAACCGCTGCCGGGCTGTAGCTCGCGAGTGCCGGCAGGGCCGCGCACTCGCAATGCGCTCAGGCGTACTTCCGGTTGCCGCTGATGCGGCTGGATCGTTTCCGGTTGAAAACCGACGATCCCGTTCTTGGAAGGCGCGTATAGCTCTCCGTCCGGCAAGCGCGCAATCGCGTTGCTGCCAAAGTAGGTGTCGACCAGGCCATTTTGCAGGCCGAAACCCCGCAAACTGCCATTGCCCGGGTCATATAGCCAAAGGCTGCTGCGAGTGAACAGCCACGCGCGGCCGGCACCGTCCACGCGCAGGCTCATTACGCTGTCGATAGTGCGTTGATCGTTAAGTGGGTAACGCGCCATGCGTGTTGCGCGGCCATCCTGCCAGCGGTACACGGAAAGGCTGTCGGCATCAGTCACCCACAGTGCGTCACCGCGAAAATCCAGCGCCCGCACGAAGCGCCGCTCCACGCCATCCACATATCGCACGGGCTGTCCGGGCTCCCAACGCACCATGCCTTTTTCGGTGCCAAGCCACAAGGCTCGACCATGCCAGCGCATATCGTTAGTGGAAGCCTGGGCCAGTTCCGAATCGGCGAAAGTCAGTGGTTCGCAGCGCGTACTGTCGGCGGCAACGGTGCATACGCCATTGGGCACCAGGCCCATATAGGCAGCGCCGTTCTCGTCAAGCTCCACGTTGTACGGCTGAGCGGGCACCGCGATGGACTCGAGATGACCCTGGCTATAACGGAAGCTGCCGTTTGCCGCATTGATCCACAGCCGCCCGCGCGCGTCCGCGGCCATGCCGTAGATGCTGTTGTGATGTGCGCCTGGCAACCGTACCACCGCGGGCTCCACGGTCTGCGTGACCGGATCGAGCCGGTCGATCACGCCGTCCTGGCTGCCGATCCACAACTTGCCATCCGCCGCCGCGGTTACCGCGGTAAAGCTGCCGGGGCTGAGACTGGCCGGGTCGTCCGGACGATGAATACTGCGGGTGAAGTCGTTCCAGTCCGGCGCCAGATAGGCCAGGCCGTTATCGGTGCCCAGCCACAAGCCGCCTTCGCGATCGTGCAGCAGACGCAGCACGACCTGACCGGGCAACGCATAGGGCAGCAACTGGTCGGCGCCGGAGCGGTAAAGACGTCCGTCGCGATCGCGCAGCACCAGGCCATTGGTGGTGCCAAGCCATAGACGGCCGGTGCCATCGGGCGAGATCGAAGAGACCGGCGCTTGAGGCACACCTTCCAGCGGCGTGCCATGAGCGACACCGTCGGCGGCGAGACGGAAGAGGCCGCGTACGGTGCCGACCAGCAGGTCATTTCCGTCCTGGGCCAAGGCAAATACCAGCGGAGAGGCCAGCGGCCGGCCATCCTGGTCTTCGAAACGCACGTGGCTGAAGCTGCCATCGCGCTCACGCAGGTCCAAGCCTGCGCCGGTACCGATCCATAGACGTCCGTCCGGTTCAGCCAGCAACGCACGTACGTCGTCGTTGGTCAGGCTGCGTGGATTGGCCGGATCATGGTGGACATGTTCGAAGCGCCCGTCGCCCAGCATATGATCGAGGCCGCCGTCGCTGATCCCTATCCATAGACTGTCGTCGTGACCCTGTACGACGGCGCCGATCTGGTTTCCACCCAGGCTGTCCGGCACTTTGTCGTCATGACGCCAGTGCAGGAAGCCGTCGCGCGCAGCGTCGTAGCGCACCAGTCCGTCATCACCGCCACCCCACAGTCGCCCTTGCGAGTCCACCAGCAAGGCGCGCACACGGTCGGATGGACCGGAGTAGGGATCGTCGGCGCGGTGAGGCCAGACCTTGAACTCCACGCCGTCGTAGCGCGCCAATGCAGAGCCCGTGGCCACCCAGATGTAGCCATCGCGGTCCTGCAGCAGCGCGCTGATGGTCGGATCGGGCAGTCCATCGGCCGTACCGAAGCGACGGAATTGAGGCGTCGGCGCCCGGAGTCCGGTCGCCGTTCGCGCTTGCGTGCCACCGGTAGGAGACGATGCGCTGCCGAGCAGTGACGCGGCAAGCATGAGCACGGTCAGCATCGGTGCTCCGATGGCTGCCCGGCAACGTTACCGGTCACGATAAGAGAGGAGATGTCCGAAACGGGCACCTGGGGTTGGGCCATGGAAAGCAAGTTTTTTAACTTGGCGCTCGTACAGTCTGGAGATGGATGGTGGCTCAAATCGCCATCGATTTCCATGACGGCCAACAAACCGGAGGGTATGGAGAAGAATCGTAAAGCCGTTCGCGGAAATCGTTCCATACATCCCCGGGCGGCTCCGGCATACTCGAAGGCCGGGGAAACAAGCATGCGGGGGCTTCATGAAGGCGAGTGTTCGGGCGCGGATCGGAGGGGTCATCACGTGGCTGATGATGGCATCGGCAACCTGCGCGCACGGCAATCCCGTTGTCGACATCACGGTTCATGCCGATCGGCCAGGAGCGGTGATTCATCCGGAGATCTACGGCCAGTTCGCCGAGCAGCTCGGGCACGGCATCTATGGTGGGATCTGGGTGGGTGAGCATTCGCCCATCCCCAACATCAAGGGATACCGCAAGGACGTCGTCGAGGCACTGAAGGCGATCAAGGTGCCAGTCATCCGTTGGCCCGGCGGCTGTTTTGCCGATCAATACGACTGGCGCGACGGCATAGGCCCTCGCGATAAGCGCCCTATACGCATGAACGGTTCCTGGGGCGGCGAAGACGACAACCAGTTCGGCACGCACGAGTTCATGGAGTTCGCCGAGCTGATCGGCGCAAAGGCTTACGTCAGCATCAACGTTGGCACGGGTTCGCCACGCGACATGAGCCAGTGGATCGAGTACATCACGGCGGATGGCCACTCCAGTCTGGCGCAGGAACGCCGCGCGAACGGGCGCGACAAACCATGGAAGCTTGACTATGTCGGCATCGGCAACGAAATGTGGGGCTGCGGCGGCTCGATGCGACCCCAATTCTATGCGGACGTCTATCGTCAGTACGCCACTTTCGTGCATGCGCCGCCGAATGCACCGATCACTCGCATCGCCAGTGGCGCGAATGCCGATGACGTGCATTGGACCGAGACCTTGATGGCGGCGGCTGGCAGCCAGATCGACGCCATAAGCCTGCACAACTACAACATCCCCACCGGCGACTGGACACACAAAGGGTCGGCCACGCAATTTGGCGAGGACCAGTGGATATCCACCTTGCAAGCTGCGCTGGGCATGGATAACCTCATCGTCCGGCATAGCGCGGTGATGGACAAATACGATCCGAAGAAGCGCGTGGCGCTGGCCGTGGACGAGTGGGGCAACTGGACGGACCAGGATCCCGGCGCGGGGGATGCGGTGCTATATCAGCAGAACAGTCTGCGCGATGCGCTTTCCGCGGCCGTCACCCTGGACATCTTTCAGGCGCACGCGGACCGCGTGCGCATGGCCAACATCGCGCAGATGGTGAATGTGCTGCAGGCGATGGTTCTTACCGACAAGGCCAGGATCGTACTGACGCCTACGTATCACGTATTCGATATGTACAAGGTGTTCCAGGGCGCGACGAATCTGCCGGTCGAGGTGCAGGCACCGGTGTACCGTTATGGCAACGCCAAGGTACCGGGTATTCACGCGGCCGCCGGGCGGGATGCCGCCGGCGTGCTGCATGTGGCATTGGTGAACCTCGATCCGCATCAGGCCACGACGGTTCATATCCACCTGACTGGCCCCCATGGTGTGAACCTGCAAGGCAAGATGCTGACGGCGCCGGCCATCACATCGATCAATACTTTCAGCCGCCCTCATGAGGTCGAGCCGGTGCCGTTCGAACATGCGGCGCTCAAAGACGACGTCATTGCGGCCGATCTATCGCCTAAATCGGTCGTGGTGCTGGAGATTCGCTAAGCAAAACTGTGATGGTCGATTTTTGGGGGAATTGTAACTGTCACCATCGTCATGCGCCCGCTACGATGCACAGGCCTCGGTCATTGTCTTTTACGATCGCGATTTACATCGCGGCCGTGTTGAGGCTCGTCCGGTTGCCTGTAAAAAACGTGGAGTAGAACGATGAAGGTAAGAGTCGCCTATATCGAGGAACCGCCTTTCTATTGGACGGGTGAGGATCATGCTGCGACGGGAGCGGACATCGAATTGGCCGATGTGGTGCTTCGATCGATGGGCGTATCGACCGTCGAGTACTGCCTGACCACGTTTGAAGAGTTATTGCCGGGCGTGCAGGAAGGTCGGTGGGACATGAATGTACCCATTTTCGCGACGGCCGAACGGGCAAAGCAGGTGGCATTCAGCCTGCCGGTCTGGTCCTTGGGCGATGGCTTTGTGGTCCGACGCGGCAACCCGAAAGCGCTTACGAGCTACGAAGTCGTGGCAGCGCGCAGCGATGCGCGGCTCGGCATTATTCCCGGTCAGGTACAGATAGGCGCCGCCAAATCGGCTGGGGCGAGCGACAGCCAGTTCGTTGTATTCAAGGATCAAGCGGAGGCGGTTGCTGCATTGCTGGCGGGAAAGATCGACGTATTCGCGGCCACGGCGGTCGGAAACCGGAGCATTGCCGATGCCCACGAAGAACTTGAAGCCATTGCGCACGAAATAGGCGAGAACAATAGTGCGCCAGTCGGTGCCTTTTCGTTCAAGAAGGGCAACGACCAGCTTTTGCATGATGTGAACAGAAAACTTCAAGCGTACCTGGGCTCGGCGGATCACCGCTCCCGCATGGCAAAGTACGGCATTACGAAGACGGAGATCGACGGCGTGATCGGTTGATGCCCACGGGTCGCGACTGAAGTCGCTCCTACAAGCTAGCTGTGCCTGCCTGAACTTGTAGGAGCGACTTCAGTCGCGACCGTCCCGCCGCAACAACACCGTGCATGCGGTTATCGCCCTGCTTATGATGAGTAGAGAAACAAAGAGTCTCTGGGCACGCTTGCCCAGAGGCCCATTGTTGTAGATCGCTTACCACCACGACCGATTGAACGACTTCCACGCAGAGAGCAGGTTGCCGGCATTTACCGAACCCAGACCGGCGGCAAAGCTCCAGCCACGCTGCGCCTGGTAAGCCGGGGCATAGCGTGATGTGCTGGTCGAGGTCAGGCCGAGCTGGATGGAGCCGGCCGGAACCAGGAAGCCTTCCACATCGAGCTCGTAGTCGGTAATGGTGGCGTAGAAATAGCAGTCGGGTGTCACCGTGTCCGGCAACTGCTGGATGCACTGGGTGGAGATACCGCCGCGCGTCACGTTATGGAACACGCAATGTCCGGTGCCCTTGGCGCCGTTGTCCGAGTTGCACGCGTCCAGGCTGCTCGGCTGATAGCCGAACGGCAGGCCGTATTCTTCAGCGGCTAGCGCATACAGCGTCGGTGCGGCATTGCCCTGGTTCTCGATCTGGCCATGACGGCTCAGGCCCTGGTCCACCAGCGCCTGAATGCCGGCGAACATCGGCGAGGCCAGCGACGTACCCCCGCTGATCGAGATGGAGCCGGTAAAGCCGGGATTGCAGGGGAAGGCAGCGTTACACACGATCACCCAGGTATCCCCGCCATAGGAGCCTGCAAACAGCGCCACGTCCGGCAGATCGCGCGAGTTGTCGTTGGCCGCGCCACGCACCAGTCGCTGCCAGAACGGCTTGCGATCGACCGAGGACGGGCCGCCGCTGCCGCTTTCGGAGGTCAGCGTCAGTCCATTGGGATCGGTCGCGAGCGTGGCCTTGCAGAAATCGAGCGGGCTCTTGAAGCCGTTGGCCTGCGCCGCCACCGGGTTGGCGCAGGACTGGTTCCAGGGGATTTCCGGAACATAGGAAAGCACCGAGCCATAGGCCGAGTTCAACTTCGTACTGAAGTACTTGCTGCTGGTGCCGTCGAGCACATCGGCGGTGTCGGTGCCGCCGACGGCGGTGACGTTCGGCGAGGTAGCAAGTGCGTTGGCACTGATGCCTTCGCCGTTGATCGGCAGATTGAAAATGGCGCCCGCGTTGAAGCTCGGGTTGGAGCCCGAATCACCGGTGGACACGAACACGGAAATGCCTTCCGCATCGGCCTGCGCCCATAGCAGGTCGATGGCGACCTTGCTTGCGGCATCGACATCGGTTTCGCCAAAACCATAGCTTGCGCTGATGATGTTGGGTCGGTCGTTGCCATTGACCAGGTTGGTGGCCGCGGTGGTTACGCCGCCGAAGAAGTTGTTGCTGTTGGAGTCATCGCAGCTGGCAACGACGATATGCGCGCCGGGTGCCATGGCTGTGGACCATTCGGCGTCGAGCAGAGTTTCGCCATCGTCCTCGCCTGGGTGAGCAATGGTCGGATCGATGCAATTGGTGAAACCGGTCGCCTGCGGCTGAATCTGCGAGAAGCTGCCGCCGTAACCGCCGAGGCTGAACTGACTGACGAAATTGGTCCAGTCGGCAGGAACCATCGAGTTGTCCTCGACCACCGCAATGGTGACGTTCTTTCCGGTAATACCTTGCGCATGCAACGTATCAGCGCCATACATCTTGGCCAGATCGTAGGGCACCAGGCCGCGCGCGCCATTGGTGAAGGTGATCGCATCGGTCGTCACCGCGCGCTTGGCGGCCGTGGATGCGTGGCTGCTGGTGTTATCGGCCTGAATCTTGAAACGCTGCGTTGCCGGATCGAACTGTGCCACCTTGGTCGGCACATGCATGGCCTTCGGATGGAAATCGTTCAAGCCGGCCACGCCCGCTACCACGGCCTGCAGCGCGGACGGCACGCTGATATCGCCGGCATTGGCGATATGGCTTTCCTTGTTGAAGTCGATGTAGTGATTGAGTTGGGTATGGAACGCTCGCGCCACCTGGCCGGCGTTGCCGCTGAAGTCGATCTGGGTGTTGTTCGCGTAGGTGCCGTTGACGGTAAAGCCATTGGCTTTCAGCCAGGCAACGGTAGCAGCGACATCGGTGTCGAGTGCGCCAAAGTATTTGCCGTACTGCCGTGGCGTCAGCCAGCGGTGAAAGAACGGCGAATGGGGATCGTGCTGGGCGGCGATGAGCGTTTCCAGCGCGACACGGCGACGATCGCTGGGGCGCAGTACCAGCTGCATGTGGTTCAGGGGAGTCGAATCGGTCACCGCACCTTGCGAGGTCATCGCATTGACCGCGGACAAATGCGTGTTCTGGATTGGCGACACGGCATTGTTATTGACCGTTTGCGTCACACGCGGCGCTTCGGCCGTGTTGAGGCCTGCAAGCGTGGCGTCGTCGGTCGTCGCCGTCTGCGCAAAGGCTGCCACGGGCAGGGCCGCGATAGCCGCGGCGATACACGCGTACAGACTCAGGTGTCCTCTTGTCATGCGAATTCTCCAGCAAGGTGATGGAAAGAACCTCGCTCCCCGCCGCAGGGTGGCCGGGAACGATGTCTTCTGAGGGTGGTGGCGCAGATAGACGAAACGATCGACGCGGGAGGTTGTGACCGTCGGCGCGACAAAGGCAGGGCCTTGACAGGTCGCCGATGGTACGGATGCAGGTGCGGATGGACGGCGCAGGGAGCCTGTCCGTATGGCAACCAACATCGTCAAAGAACGCAAGTTCCAAGCGAACCTATCCCCTGTTTGACATCGCATGACGCCTCTCGGTCAACAGCGCTTTGCACGCTACTGGCCTGGTCTGCCTTTAGTGAGACGGTTGTGGCGCGCGAAGGCCTACCATGGAAATGTAACTGCCGGAGACAACCCCGAATTGCCTCAGTCTTCATCGTCGCTCCGGCGAGGCGCTTTACAACAGCGAAGCTGGTCAAGCCGGGGCCCAGCGTCTTTAGCACATCGAAGCGTGAGGCACTGGGTCCCGGCCTTCGCCGGGACGACGATGAGAACGGGGGTTATTCGAGCTTCCCTGAAGAGAAGCTCGAATAGTTTTCCTATCGTCAAACCGTAGCGGGTCTGGGCCCGGCATTCTATAAAAAGACCTCAACAGTTTGCTCGTCATGCTGTATGACAGCTTCGCCCTGAACAGCCTGGCAAGGACGCAGTCTCCTGCGCCCACCGGCCCAGCAAACATGGGCCGTTAAAAAATACGACCCTGGATGTAAGCCCCGGAAAACAAAGTGACCCTCTGCATCGGTCTTGGTCGATCGCGAATACGGCTTGAGCATATCCCCACAATGCGATGTCGCGTTCAGCACGATGCGTGTGCACTCCGCGACATAAGGTGTGCTTGGCAACAAGGTGACCGTTTCATTCACGGCGTAATGCTTGATGCCTTTTTCGGTGACCCAGGAGGCTTGGCCGCTTATGGTCGAAGTGCCAGTAGCCATGCCTCGAGCCAACGCTTGAACGTCGAAGCTTGAGGTGGGCTCGACGACGGGACGGGTATCGGCGCACCCGCTCAGCAGGATGAACATGATGGCAGCTACTCGGCGCAACATCTTATTCACTCCTCGAAGGGGAGGTTGCCAGGTGTGCGCCTGTTGCAGGCAAAGGTGTATTACCCTTGTTCCACCAGCCGCCGCCCAGTGCTTGAAACAGTGCTGCCGTATCGGCCAATCGACTGGCTTGGGCTTGTATGCTGCCCATACGTGCTTGCTGATAGGCCTGCTGCGCGTTGATCAAGCCAAGCACTGCGACGTAACCCAGCTGCTGCTGTTTTTGAGTGAGATCGAGCGTATGGGCCGCCGCGCGCTCCGCGTCATCGGCCGCACCACAGGCGCTGGCATCGGTATCGATGGCATGCAATACATCGGCCACGTTCTGGAAGGCGCCCAATACGACACTGCGATACTGCGCGGCGGACTGCTGCAGCGCCGCCTCGGCGGCGCGCTGCCTATGCCGGAGCGCACCGAAATCGAACACGCTCTGGGTGACGCTTCCGGCCAACGTCCAGAACACGTTGTCATCGCTGAACATGCGAGCAAAAGAAGTGGAACTGCCGCCGTAGGCACCCGAGAGCGTGAACTGCGGCAGGCGATTGGCCAGCGCAACGCCGACCTGGGCGCTGGCGGCGTGCACATTCGCTTCGGCTGCACGCACGTCTGGGCGCTGCTCCACCAACTGCGAGGGCAGACTGAGCGGCAGCGTCGCCGGCAGCGTGAAGTTCTTCAGCTCGAACTGCGGCGCGCCAGCCTGGTCCGGCGTGTCGCCGCACAGTACAGCGAGCAGGTCACGATTCTGTTCCAGTTGTTTCTGCAACCCCGGCAAGGCTTGCCTGGCCTGGGCCAGCGCGCTTTCCTGCGCGGCGACATCGAGCGCCGAGGCATAGCCAAGTCGGGACTGGTCGCGCAGGATCGTCAATGCACGCATCTGTGCAGCGATCACCGCTTCGGCGGCTTTGATCTGCGCGCGCAGCGACGCTTCCTGGATCGCGGCGTTCACCACATTGGAGGCCAGACTCAGCTGCGCCGCTTCGAGCTGGAAACGTTGGTTATCGGCCTGGGCTTGCAGCGATTCCACTGAGCGGCGATTGAGCCCGAAGACATCCGGCGTATAGCCGATATTCAACTGCGCGGTGTGCAGCGTGTAGTACGCCGCATTGGACGCCAGCGTGGGCGAGAGCGTGCCCACGGCGTCACGTTGGCGTGCCGGTGCATAGCTCACCTGTGCCGAGGGGAAGAAGCTGGCGCGTTGGGCTGCGATATTCTCCTGTGCCTGGCGCAACGCCGCGGTCGCGGCGTCGATGTCCGGGTTGCGGGCGAGCGCACGCTGTATTCGTTCGTTCAGCGCGTCGGAGCCGAACACCTGCCACCAGGTCGGCGCAATGATCTGGCCCGAGACGAGCTGCTGAGGTCTGGAAGAATCGCCGCCTGCGATGGCGGTCATCGGCGTGCGCGTGAATTGCGCCGGCGAGGGTGTGGCGGGGCGCTGATAGTTGGGACCGACGGCGCATCCGGCACAACTTGCCAGTAGTGTCGTCACCCACGCCAAGCGCAACCGGGAAACCAGCGTGCGCTTCATGGCGTGCCTCCACTAGCGCGTCGTTGCTTGCGCTTGTTCGACCATTCCACCACCAGCACCTGCAACGCGGGCGCCACCACCAGCAGCATCACCGGCCCAATCAACATGCCGCCAACGACCACCGTCGCCAGCGGACGTTGCACCTGGCTGCCGATACCCGAGGACAGAGCCGCCGGCAACAGACCGATGCAGGCGGACAGCGCCGTCATCAGCATCGGGCGCATGCGCTGTTCGGCGGCCTGGGTCATGGCGTCCAGCGGCGTGTGCCCGCCTAGAATCAGATGGTTGAAATAGGTGATGACCAGGATGCCGTTCATCACCGACACGCCGAACAACGACACGAAGCCGATCGCCGCGGACACGCTCAGATCCAGCCCGGAAAGATAGAGCGCAATGATGCCGCCGGCGATGGAGAACGGAATAGCCGCCAACGTCAGCAGGCTGTCGCGCAGCGAGTTGAACAGCGCAAACAGCAAGGCGAGGATCAGGCCCATCGCAATCGGCAGCACGATGGCCAGGCGTTGCTTGGCCTGCTGCAGATCCTCGAATTCGCCGGACCATGCCAGGTGGTAGCCGCTCGGCAGGATCACGTGCTCGGCGATGCGTTTCTGCGCCTCGGCCACGGTGCTGCCCAGGTCGCGGCCGCGCACACTGAATTTCACCGGCACGAAGCGTTCGTTGCGCTCGTGGTAAATGTAGGAGGCACCGGTATCCAGCGAGATGTCAGCCACGTCGCGCAATGGCACATAGCCGTTGCCGCCATTGGGCAATGGATAGCTCACCTGGATGTTGCCGATCGCCTCCACGCTGGAGCGGAACTGCGGGGCAAGGCGTACCACCAGCGAGAACTGGCGTTCACCCTCCTGCACGGTGGTAGCCTCGGTGCCGCCGGCGGCCGCCTGCACCACGGTGTTGATGTCGCCGGCGTTGAGGCCATAGCGGGCTGCCTTGGCCCGGTCCACCGTGATATTAAGATTGGGCTGGCCCAGCACGTGGAACACGCCAAGGTCCTGCACGCCGCGTACTTTACGCATCTCATGCATTACCTGATCGGCCAGTCGTTCGAGCTCCGGTAACTCGGGACCGACGACCTTGACCGAGTTCGCGCCCTTTACGCCGGACAGGCCTTCCTCGATGTTGTCCTGGATGTACTGCGAGTAGTTGAACTCAACGCCAGGGAAGGCGTCGCCGAATTCCTGCTGCAGCTGCGCCACCAGTCCGGGCTTGGTATGACCGCTGGGCCATTCGTCCTGCGGCTTTAACGGTACGAACAGCTCCACATTGTAGAAGCCGGAGGCGTCGCTGCCGTCATCGGGACGGCCGTGTTGCGATACCACCGTGACGACTTCCGGATGACGCAGCAGAATCCGGCGCATCTGGCTCACCTTGTCCTCGCCCGCTTCCAGCGAGATGGTGGTTGGCATCGAGGCACGGATCCACAGATTGCCTTCTTCCAGCGCCGGCAGGAACTCCGTGCCCACGCGCGTCAGCAACAAGCCGGCGACCAACAGAAACCCCACGCCCAGTGTCACCGTGGTGCGGCGGCGCATCAGCGCCCAGTGCAGCACGGGCGTGTACACGCGACGGATCGCTCGCACGAACAATGTCTCGGTCTCCTCGACATGTTTGGGCAGCAGCAACGAGGCCAGCACCGGCGAGATGGTAAAGGTGGCGATCAGCGCGCCCGATAACGCGTAGGCATACGTACGCGCCATCGGATTGAAGATCTGGCCTTCCACGCCCTGCATGGTGAACAGTGGAATAAAGGCGGCCACGGTGATGGCCGAGGAAAACAGCACCGCGCGGTCCACCTGCATGGCGCTGATGTACAGCAAGCGCAGACGTTCGGTCCAGCCGTGGCCGGCGTCCCTGCGCATATAGGCCCCAAGTTCGCTCTGCGCGGCATCGTGCAGTAGATCCTGGCGTTCCGCGGCGCTCTTCTGGAAGTTGCGAAAGATGTTCTCGATCAGGATTACCGCCGAATCGACGATGATGCCGAAGTCGACCGCGCCCAAGGACAGGAGATTGGCCGAATCGCCCATCAACACCAGGATGATGATGCTGAAGAACAGCGCCACGGGGATATTGGCACTGACGATGATGGCGCTGCGCAGGTCGCCGAGGAACACCCACTGGATCAGGAACACCAGCAGGCAGCCGAAAATCAGGTTGTGCAACACCGTGTGCGTGGTGACCGACACCAGGGTTGAGCGGTCGTAGATCGGCACCAGTTTCACGCCGGGCGGCAGGGTGCCGTCGCTGTTGAGCCTGGCCACTTCGTCCTTGACGGCTGCGACCACCTCGTTGGTCTGCAAAGTGCGATTCATTACCACGATGCCGGTGACCACGTCATCCTGCTGGTCGCGGCCGGCGCGACCCAAACGCGGTACCGCGCCGATGCTCACCTTCGCCACGTCTTTCACCAGCACCGGCGTACCATTGGACTGGTTGAGCACGATATTGCCGATGTCGCCGACGTCCTTGATCAGCCCGACCCCGCGGATATTCACCGACTGCTGGCCAATGTTGATCGTTCGGCCGCCCACATTGCTATTGGCGTTACCGATGGCGGCCACCAGCTGAGGCAGGGTGATGCCGTAACCCTGCAGTTTGGTCAGATCGGCCTCGACGTCGTATTCCTTGGTGGTGCCGCCCCAGGTCACTACCTGTGCGATGCCGTGCACCGACAGCAGGCGACGCGTCACCACCCAGTCCTGCAGCGTGCGCAGCTCGGTGAGACTCATCGAGGGCGGGCCGACCAGTTGATAGCGGAAGACCTCGCCCACCAGGCTGGATGCCTGGATCTGCGGTTGCACGTTGTTGGGCAGGCTGACGTTCTGCTGCAGCGACAACGCGGCCTGGGTGTAGTCGAAGTAATAGTCGGTGCCGTACTTGAAGGTGACGCGCACGAACGACAGGCCATAGAACGAGGTGGAGCGGATGCTCTCCACACCGGGCGTGGTGGCGAGGCCCACTTCCATCGGACGCGTATAGCTGCGTTCCATTTCCTCGGCGGAAAGGCCGGGCGCCTGCGCGGTGATCTCCAGGATCACCGGCGCGGGATTGGGGTAAGCCTCGATATTGAGTCTGGCGTACGCAGCCAGTCCGGCGATGACGAATGCGCCAAGCGTCATCAGCACGATGGCGCGACGGGTCAGCGCGAACGCGACGAGGCCTCTGAACACGGATCAATCCCTGCGATGGAGGAATGGTGCGGAAGGGCTTACTGCGACTGCAGCGCCAGCGCATTGCTGAGGAACAGCGCGCCTTCGGAGACGATCCGGACATGGGGCTGCAGGTCGGACAGCACCGGGTAATAGCCGTCTTGCGGCGTGCCCAACTGAACTGGCTGCCGAGTAAAGTGCAGGCCATCGACGGTGGTGAATATCACCATAGCGCCACTGCCTTCACGCACTACCGCATCCGCCGGCAGGGCGTCGTGACGCGTTGGCATCCCGGTAAAGATGCTGTAGTTGGCCAGCATCTGCGGGCGCAGGCCCGGCGGCGGAGAATGCAGTACGGCGCGTAGCGTCACACGATGCGTCGCCGCGTCCGAACTGCTGCCGACATAATCCACGCGCGCCTGGATAGGTTGCCCTGGCAATGCCGGTAATGAGGCTACCAATGGCTCGCCGACATGCACCTGGGGCGCATCGGCTTCGACCACGTTGGCCACCAGCCACAAGCTGTCCGAATCCTGCACGCCGAAAGGAGCGGGGCTATTGCCCGGCTGCACGAGGTCGCCGGGGGCGACGTTGCGCGAGGTCACCTGGCCAGCGACCGGACTGTCGATGCGCAACGCGCCATCGACACGACGCGTCGCCGCAATATGATCAATCTCCGTATCGCTCTTGCCGAAAATGTGTAGCGCGCGACGGGCCGCCTGGTAATTGCCTTCGGCAGTCTGCTGGTCGGCCACCGCCTGCTCGAGGTCGCGCGGCGCGTTGGCTTGTACCTGCGCCATGCTTCTGGCTCGTTCCAGAGCAGCCGTGGTTTGTGCACGCGCGGCTGCGGCACTAACCAGCGAGGCTTCGGCCTGAGTCAGGTCGGAGCTGTCCAGCGAGAACAGGGCCTGGCCGCGACTTACCGTGTCACCGGCCTTGGCAAATACATCGCGCACGCGGCCGGCATAGGGCGAGCTCACCTGGGCCAGCTGGTCCTGGTTGAAATCCACATAGCCCACGGCATCGACATGGGGAGAAAAGTCGCGCTGAATGACATCGGCCAGGCGAACCTGTTTGGCCTGTTCCGCATTGATCGCGACGGTCTGGGTATCGGCAGGTGCGCTGGGGTGGGGCGCGGCCTTTACCTTGTCGGTCACTGCGTGCTCGGCCAGTATCAGGATGATGGCAGCCAACCCGTAGCCGACCGCTGCCAGCCGCCCTTGATGCTTCTTCATGTATCGGTTGCCATGTTGAGCGGCGCTGGGTGTGCGCCGAAGACATGCGCGAACTCTAGTCTTGCGCCCGCTAAGGCAACAGTTACGGTTTGGAAAGAGTTGTGGCGGGCAGGGCAATGGTGACGTTGAGGCCGGGTGCGGTGTTGGTCAGCGTGAGCTGCCCGCGGTGCAATGCCACTACCGCAGCGACGATGCTCAGGCCCAGTCCATTGCCACTCTGGTGGCGACTGGCGTCGACGCGGAAGAATCGCTCGGTGGCACGCGCCAGTGCTGCTTCGGGAATGCCCGGGCCGGTGTCCTGTACGCTGATATGCACTTGTTCGCCATGTCGAGCGGCATGCACGGTGATGCTCGCGCCGTTGCCTGCGTATTTGAGGGCATTGTCCAGCAGGTTGGCCAATACACCTGCCAACAAATGGCGGTCGGCCAATACATATGGCTCGCCGTCCACGACACCATGCAGTGTGATCGCCACGGATTCGGCGGCAGGCTGATAGAGCTCCACCATATCCTCGATCAGGTTGCGCAAGGCGAGAGGCTCGAAGCTTCCGCGTCGCACACCCGATTCAGCCTCGGCAATCTGCAGCAACTTGTCGAGCACGGCGATCAGGCTGTCAATTTCGTCGATGGCGTACTGCGCACCATCCGGCAGACGCTCATTACGCTGCGGCGAGCGCAAGGCCTGTTCCAACGCGCCACGCACCCGACCCAGCGGCGTGCGCAGATCGTGTGCGATCGCATTGGAGACATTGCGCGAGGTATCCATCAGCCGCTCGATTTCGTCGAGCATGTCGTTGATGTCGTGCGCCACCACCGCGAACTCGTCACGCGATCGTCCCATGGCCACACGACGATCCAGCCGCCCGGCGGCGATCTCGGTGGTGGTGCGATGGATGGCCTTGAGCTGACGTTGCAGTTGCGAGCGGAACAGCATGGCGCCGCCGCCGGCCAGCAACACGGCCAGCACGCCGCCCAGGCCCAGGGCGACCAGGATCATGTGCTCCAGTTCGAGCACGTCGCGCATATCGCGTCCCACCAGCAGTACGCTGCCATCGGCGAAGCGATGTGCCAGCAAGCGACTGGCCGAGTAACGTCCCAGGCGCTCCACGTCCAGTTGGCGCAAGCCATCGGTAGCGACCGCGGCCGATGGCCACGCGGTGAGATTACCGATCAGTTTGTGGCCGCTGCCGTCCAGTAACAGGTAGATCTCGGTATCGCTGTCCTGGTTGTCGGTAAGCAGGCCGTGAATGTCACGCGCCAGTGCGTCGGTATCGTGCTGCTGTTTCACCTGCACCAGATGGCGTGACGTACTGCGCAGCTGCTCGTCGATATTGCGCCGAAGCAACCCCGCCGTGGCGACATAGAACACCGTGGAGATCGCCGCCACCGACAACAGCAGCAACAGGCCGTAGCCTGCCGCCATGCGAAACACCACCGAATGGCGGAAGCTAGCCGTCGGCATCGCCGCCATCCTGCACGGGCGCGCCGATGGTGAAGCCCACGCCGCGGACGGTGCGGATCAGCGGCGTCACACCGTCCTTGTCGATCTTGTTGCGCAGGCGGCTCATCTGCACGTCGATCACGTTGGTTTCCGGATCGAAGTGATAGCCCCAGACCGCCGCCAGCAGCATCTTGCGCGTGACCACCTCGTCCTGATGACGCACCAGGTATTCGAGTAACTGATATTCGCGCGGTTGCAGCAGGATCGGTCGGCCGTCACGAAATACCCGGCGCGTGCGTGGCTCCAAGATAAGGTCGCCCACGCTAAGCTGCTCGGGTTCAATGCGCTGGCCGGCGCGACGCGCCAACGCCTCGATGCGTGCAAGCAGTTCGTCCAGTGCGAATGGCTTGGTGAGGTAATCGTCGCCGCCGCTGCGCAATCCGCGGATGCGCTCGTCCAGGCCGCTCAAGGCGCTCAATACCAATACCGGCGTGCGATCCTCGCGCAGGCGCATCGCCGCGAGGATATCGAGGCCATCCAGGTCACCGGGCAGCATGCGGTCCAGTACGACCAGATCCCATAGCTCGTCGCTGACGCGCGCGAGTCCGTCGTGGCCGTCATGACACAGCTCGACCTGATGGCCGGCCTGGCACAGGCCCTCCCGAATCAGCTCGGCGGTGGGAATGTCGTCCTCGATCAGTAGGCAGCGCATGTTGAAAGTTCTGATAGCTAGGAGGGCAGGCATGAGAAAGGGACTGGCCGCAGGCACCTCGTCATCTGCCTATCTTAGAGAATCCCGCGGCAACGGCCGAGTAGCAGGGCGTCGTAGTATCTTGCGCGCTCTTTGGAACGTCGATATAACCCCAGCTTCTGCCGCCATGGGCCATGCATATGAAGGTAGCGAGCGCACTCCTCAGGCTGCTTGGATTGGCGCTCGTCCTGCATTGTCCGCCGTCGGCGCAAGCAGCCACCGATGTAAGGCTGGCGTCAGCAGAGGTGTCCCTGACCGGCCCATGGCAATTCAGTTTCGGCAACGATCCGCAATGGGCGAGTCCGCAGTTCGACGACAGTAGCTGGGAGCGGATCGATTTGACGCCATTAGCTGGAGCCCATGATGGCGATGTCGGTCTGTCAAACTACGTCCCCGGCTGGACGGCACGTGGACACTCCGGCCGGTGGGGGCATGCCTGGTACCGGATGCGCGTGCACTGGAGCGTGCCAGAGGGAGTGCAGCCGGTGCTGATCGGCCCCACGCTTGTCGATGACGCTTATGAGATTTTCTGGAACGGCAAGAAGATCGGTGGGGTTGGCGACTTCAGTGCCGATCCTCCACGCGCCTTTTCAACTCATCCCGGTCTTTATAAGTTGCCGGAATCCGCATCTTCCGGCGATGCGGTTGTCGCCATTCATGTCTACCTGCAGCAAAGTAACGTCAATGCGAGCGAAGCCGGCGGGATGCATGTCGCGCCGATTCTGGCCGAATCGAATGCGGGCAACGCACGTTTGCTGGCGCAGTGGTGGCAGACCTTCTGGGGCTATGTCGTCGAGGTGGTCGAGCCGGTGTTCCTGGTGGCGTTGGCCTTGTACGCCTTGTCGCTCCGAAGCACTTGTCTGCCGGATCGGTTTTGGACAAGGGTCGCTCTTGCCCTCATCTCCATAGCTCTGCTCCGCTTTAATCAGGCGGTATCTGCCTGGACGGAGATTGAAAGCCTGAAAACGTATGAAGTCGTCAGATCGGTTGTGCTCGGGCCGCTTACTCTCGGCACCTGGGTTATCGCCTGGAACGGTTGGGTAGCTCCGCCCGATCGTCGGATCGATCTGTTCGCGATGGTTCTAGCCGTCCTCGCGGCGATCGCGGCCCTCGTCGGACAGCATTTTGAGATCGTCCGAGTGGCAAGCCGCTTGGCGCTGCTTGCGCTGTTTGCCTGGGCCGCGTGGAATATCGTCAGGCATGGGCGCGAGCGCACGCTTGCGTTGATCACCATGTTCACGACCGGCATTGCCATGTTCGCCGAGGAGATCAATACGATCGGCGTTCCAGGCATCTGGTTTCCATTTGGTGTCGGCGTGTCGCGAAGCCAGTACGCACTGTCCGTGGCCATTCCCTTGCTTGCTATATTGTTTCACTTTCGCGCAATTCGAAAGTCTGCTGACGGCCAGGTCACCCTTACCACGAGGCAATAATGATGACTTTGCGTAATGCCCGTTTCATCGTAGTGCTGCTTGGGGTCCTGCTGCCTTATGCGGCTCGCTTGCCACGAGGTATGGGATGGCTACGGCAATACACCGACATGAGTCCTGGTGGCTGGCTGTTTTTCGCAGCTTTCAACGCCATCGCCTGGGGAGCACTACTTGCGGTCAGCTTAGTGTACCGGCGGCCGGCCTCGCTCATTGCACCATGTCTCCTTGGCTTCGGCTTCCTTGCCTTGGCACATGCAACGCTGGACTTGAGAGCAGATGCTCAAGCTGCCATCGCGCTAGTGTTTATTCCAATCTACGCGCTGATACCCATTGCGATAGGCGGGGCCATTGGATACGCCTTGGATCGGAGGCTGCCCATGGAAAATGCAGAGCGGCGCTAAATCATTCGCTCTTTATTGCATGCCCACCAAACTCGTTACGCATCGCCGACAACAACTTGTCGGTGAACGAATCATCGTCACGTGACCGCAGCCGCTCGATCAACGATTGCGTAATCACGGGCGCGGGTACGTTGAGAGCGATGGCCTCATCCACGGTCCACCGCCCCTCGCCAGAATCGACCACATAAGGTGCAATGCCGCTCATGTTCGGGTTCTTTCCGAGCGCATCGGCGGTCAGATCCAGCAGCCACGAGCGCACCACGCTACCGGTTCGCCATATCTCGGCCACCTGATGTAGATCGAGCGCAAATTCGCTCTTGTGCTTGAGAATGGAGAAGCCTTCAGCGTAGGCCTGCATCATGCCGTACTCGATGCCGTTATGAATCATCTTGGTGAAGTGACCAGACCCCACCGGACCCACATGTCCCCAGCCCTGATCCTTGGCCGGCGCGAGCGCCTCGAAGAGCGGACGCGCACGCTCGACAGCGGCCTTGTCGCCACCGATCATCAGGCTGTAGCCCTCGGTCAGACCCCATATGCCGCCGCTGGTGCCGCAGTCGATATAGTCCATCTGCTTCTCGGCAAATATCCGCGCCCGGCGTATGGTGTCCTTGTAGTTCGAATTACCACCATCGATAACCGTGTCGCCGGCAGCCAACAGCGAGAGAAGATCCTTGAGGGTGTTATCCGTGATGTCCCCTGCAGGGACCATCAGCCATAGCGTGCGCGGCGCGGGCAGGGCCGCCACCAGTGCGGCCAGCGAATCGGCGGACCCCGCGCCCTTGGCTTCCAGATCCTTACGTGCCTGAGGATTTGGATCGAAACCCACCACCTGATGCCCGCCGCGCGCGATGCGCTGAGCCATATTGGAACCCATACGGCCGAGGCCAATCATGCCGAGTTTCATGAAATCTCCTAGAGGGATGTGAGGGACGATGCGACGCTACCGCGAACATTTTCCGCATGCAACGATAACGCCGCGTGACGGAGTGCGTCGGCCCTCGTTTCATCTATCTCAAGCCCGGTCGATGATGGCCTTGCGGCCGCCGATCGTATAAGGACTCCATAGCGTCCTACACGCGCAACATACGCTGGATAACGCCATCGCGGTCGATGAGCCGGTGTTTCAGTGCAGCACCTATATGGCCAACCATGAGAATGCAGAAGACCCAGACAAGGCACACATGCAGGGTGTCGGTGAGCAAGCGTAAGGGTTCGTTCTTGCCCAGGAAAACAGGCAGGAAGCCGATCCCGAAGAAACTTACCGGATGCCCTCCTGCCAGGCGATGCAGATAACCGGTCAGAGTGGAGTTACCAGGATTTAGTGGACACCTGATCGTCGTCGCCGATGCGCGGCCTCGAACTCATTCGGACTGACGCCACCTAGGTAACTGTGGCGGCGAATCGGGTTGTAGAACTGATCAATGT